>ERZ772877.31-NODE-31-length-273410-cov-12.9268_pt1 | contig 273410 bp, 253 predicted proteins | sample MGYA00580583_ERZ772877 | MGnify/ENA primary metagenome ERZ772877 (study PRJEB29015, sample SAMEA2737661) | human gut metagenome | biome: human gut; feature: human-associated habitat; material: faeces | place: China | collected 2012 ... | reverse complement strand
CGATGGTACCGATGTTTACATGCGGTTTGGTTCTTTCATAATGTGCTTTTGCCATTTTTAAATTCTCCTTTTAAATTATTTCTTACCCAGACGTTCTTCAGTAATCTGCTGAGAAATTGCCTTCGGAACTTCTTCATAGTGATCAAATGTCATTGTGAAGGTGCCGCGCCCCTGTGTAGCGCTGCGGAGTCCGGTCGCATAACCGAACATTTCGGAAAGCGGAACGAACCCTTTGATTCTGGATTCACCGTTTTCAGATTCCATGCCTTCGATACGTCCGCGGCGGGAATTGAGGCCGCCGATAACGTCTCCCATGTATTCTTCGGGAACATCTACTTCTACGCTCATGTACGGTTCGAGAAGAACGGCATCCGCCTTCTTCGCGCCTTCTTTGAACGCCATGGAGCCTGCCACCTTAAATGCCATTTCAGAGGAGTCGACATCATGGTAGGAACCGTCATAAACGGTAACTTTGATATCGACCATCGGATAGCCTGCAACGACACCGTCTTCCATAGCCGCTTCTACGCCGGCCTGGATCGGGTTGATAAACTCTTTCGGAATGACACCGCCGACGACTTCATTGGCAAATTCAAACCCTTTGCCCGCTTCCATCGGTTCAAGGCGGAGCCAGCAGTGGCCGTACTGGCCGTGTCCGCCGGTCTGGCGGATAAACTTGCCTTCCGCTTCCACCGTTTTACGGATGGTTTCACGGTAAGCAACCTGCGGTTTGCCTACAGTACATTCTACTTTGAATTCACGTCTCATGCGGTCAACGATGATGTCCAGATGAAGTTCACCCATGCCGGAAATAATGGTCTGGTTGGTTTCCGGATCTGTATGCACTTTGAATGTCGGATCTTCTTCCGCCAGGCGTTGAAGGGCGGTGCCCATCTTTTCCTGGTCAGCTTTTGTCTTCGGTTCAACGGCAACAGAAATAACCGGTTCCGGGAATTCCATTTTTTCCAGAATAATCGGATGGTTTTCATCGCAGAGGGAATCCCCTGTGGTAACATCCTTAAACCCTACCGCAGCGGCGATATCACCGGAGTAGGCGCATTCAATTTCCTTGCGGTTGTTCGCATGCATCTGGAGGATACGGCCTACACGTTCCTTCTTTCCTTTTGTGGAATTCAGGATGTAAGTCCCCTGCTTCATAATTCCGGAGTATACACGGAAGAATGCCAATTTGCCGACAAACGGGTCAGCCATGATTTTGAATGCGAGAGCCGCCATCGGTGCCTCGTCACTGGATTCACGGGTTATTTCTTCACCGGTCTTCGGGTCTGTCCCTTTAACGGCGGGAACATCGGTCGGTGCCGGCAGATAATCCAATACTGCGTCCAAAAGCATCTGGATGCCTTTGTTCTTGTATGCGGAACCGCAGAATACGGGGAACAGGTCACAGTTAAGGGTCTGCCTGCGGATAGAAGCTTTAACTTCTTCAATACTCGGTTCAACGCCTTCAAGGTATTTTTCCATCAGGGCGTCGTCGCCTTCTGCAGCCTTTTCAATGATTTTGTCACGGTATTCTTCCACAAGGTCTTTCATATCTTCCGGAACCTCACGTATTTCGTACTGTGTGCCGTCGTCGGAAAGGTAGACCTCAGCCTTTCTTTCGAGCAGATCGATAATACCTGTGAAAGTATCCTGTTTACCGATCGGCAGCTGCATAGCCAGCGCATTGGCATGAAGACGGTCTTCCATGGTCTTTACCGCACGCAGGAAATCTGCGCCGACCGTATCCATCTTGTTGATGAACGCGATACGCGGTACATGGTAATGGTCAGCCTGTCTCCAAACGGTTTCAGACTGGGTCTGCACACCGTCTTTCGCACTGAATACAGCGACAGATCCGTCAAGTACGCGGAGGGAACGTTCTACTTCTACTGTGAAATCTACGTGCCCGGGGGTATCAATGATATTGACACGATATCCTTTCCAATGGCATGTCGTAGCAGCGGAAGTGATCGTGATGCCGCGTTCCTGCTCCTGCTCCATCCAGTCCATGGTGGCCGCGCCGTCATGAACTTCGCCGATCTTATGGTTTACGCCGGTATAAAACAGGATACGTTCCGTGGTGGTTGTTTTGCCAGCATCAATATGAGCCATGATGCCGATATTTCTTGTTTTTTCAAGCGGATATTCTCTGCCCACGATATTTGCTCCTTATCAATTACCAGCGATAATGGGCAAAAGCCTTATTGGCTTCAGCCATTTTATGTGTATCTTCTTTCTTCTTTACTGCTGCGCCCGTATTGTTGAAAGCATCCATCAGTTCTCCTGCCAGACGTTCCTCCATGGTACGTTCGCTGCGCAGACGGGAATAGTTGACCATCCAGCGGATACCGAGGGTCAGACGGCGTTCTGCGCGAACTTCAACCGGCACCTGGTAGTTGGCACCGCCGACACGGCGGGCACGTACTTCCAATACCGGCATTACATTATTGAGAGCCTGTTCGAAAATTTCGATTGGTTCTTTGTCCAATTTGCTGCGGCAAATATCAAGGGCTCCATATACGATAGATTCTGCAACGCCCTTTTTGCCGTCAAGCATAACTTTATTGATGAAACGTGTAACTGTCTTATTTCCATACACTGGATCCGGCAGCACGTCACGCTTCGGAACAGCACCTTTTCTCGGCATTGTTAATTTCCTCCTTATAATCGTTTGTTAATCACATTAAATGGCAGAGATTACTTCTTTGCTTTTTCACGTTTGGCTCCGTACTTGGAACGGGCCTGCTGACGGCCGGATACACCTACTGTATCAAGCGCGCCGCGGATGATGTGATAACGAACACCTGGAAGATCCTTAACACGGCCGCCTCTGATGAGGACGACGCTATGTTCCTGCAGGTTATGGCCTTCGCCCGGAATATAAGCGGAAACTTCGATTCCGTTGGTCAGGCGCACACGGGCTACTTTACGAAGAGCGGAATTCGGCTTCTTCGGTGTAGCTGTGTAAACTCTTGTGCAGACACCGCGTTTCTGCGGGGACTGTTTCAGAGCCGGTGTCTTCGCTTTGGTTGCCAAAACTTCGCGACCTTTGCGAACGAGCTGATTAATTGTCGGCAATGGGGCACCTCCTTTCCATAAAGGGATATTTATAATTGATCTGCCGAGATATTATCTCTTGGAAAACGGATCCGTCCTCTGACAGGATTGCCTTTCTCCGCAGATGTTACCGGGATGCAAGTACGGCGGCGGATGCGGCTTTGACCTTGATACCGCAGGCTCTGCCGATTTCTTTTTTCGTGAAATCATCTGTCACGGAAATTCCCGCTTTCGCGCAGACATTGCGAAGGGGCAGTGAAATACGGTCATCACAGTCCGACGCGATGAAAACATGGCCTGCCTCGCCTCTGTCAATGGCCCGCTCTGTTTCTTTCAGCCCCACTACGAAAGCAGATGCCTTTAATTCATCTAATGTCATGAACTTACCTCTCCTGTTACTTTCAAATTTCACGCAACATTGGAATTATATCATCACGGTTATGCAGTGTCAACAAAATGACGGTGCATTTCTCCTGTATTCATGCCGAACTCTTTTACAACGGTCTCGGGCGTATCATTTATGTGTTTATCCCTTTCTATCCGGAAAAGAGTAATAGAAACCGTCCCTCCCGATTTTTCTCCACGTCTTACGTATTTAAATAAATGTAAAAAATTTTTAAAAAAACAGAGAAGACCACATCAAAATTTATTATCGATATTTTTTATATACACATATAAATTGCTTTGCAAAATATTCGTATTCTTTCCGTATCCGCTGCAAGTTGCAAAGTTTATCTCACTCCAGTAGGATAGAAAGAAAGTATTTCAACGATAAAGAAAGGATTTTATATGGAAAAAGGAAAAAACGTATCCGTCTACTGCGGTTCGCGTTACGGAATCAATCCTGCCCACACAGCCTTTGCCGGAATGGCAGGAGAGCTTTTGGCAAAAAACGGCTATACCATGATTTACGGAGGAGGAAGTGTGGGCCTCATGGGTATCGCTGCAGATGCCGCCCTGGCAGCCGGCGGAAAAGTCGTAGGAATCATTCCCGAAGTATTCATTGCCGCTGAACAGGCGCACCGCCTCATTACGGAACTCATCGAGGTGCCTGATCTGATGGCAAGAAAACGGAAAATGATTGAAGCCGGCGATGCTTTTCTTATCCTTCCCGGAGGATTCGGGACACTGGAAGAATTTGCAGACACCGCTGTCCATTACCATATTTACACGAAAGAAACAAATCGTCCGCCCATTATCATCGCGAATATTGAAGGAATTTATGATCCTCTCCGCGCACTTTTTGAAAACTGGAAATCTGCAGAATTTATCACTGCCGATGAATGGGAAAATATCCATTTCATCAATTCCATCAAAGAGCTGCTTCCTCTTCTTCCCTGAAAAGGAAAATCCTTACGCCTGTCTTGCGGCAGGCATTTTTATTTGTCCGAATTTCGGTGTCCACAGGAATTTCCAAACATTCCCTCTCATTTTGTTTTCATTCTGTACATTTTTCTGTTCCAGAGACTTATTTTTCATTTTATACGCCTGCTTCTTTTTACTATTATTTGTATTTTCTCAGACAATACCTTGTAAAAACGGATAATAGCGTTCTATATACCCTTCCGCTCTGTTATAATTAAGTTAACCGGTTTCGCATATGCGAATCTATCATAAGTTATTGTCACGCGTTTCCCGTCTCTGCCATTCCTGCAGGAAGCGCCGAAATTTATAAACATACGGCGGAAATTGTATTATGACCTGTTCCCACCCATTTCTTTACTTCTTTTCGCAACTTCGGGATTCTTTGGGAGGCTATTTATGAAACCTGTTCTCCATGTAGGTATCGATATCGGCTCCACTACTGTCAAAGTAGCCGCCCTATCTCCATACCTTAAGCTGGTTTTCGGGCGATATGCACGGCATATGTCGGATATCCGGCACGCTACGGAGGCACTGCTTTCCGAACTTCAGCAGACATTCCCCGGATACCGTATCACAGCCTCTGTCTCCGGAAGCGGCGGCATGGGGCTGTCCCAACTGATGGGACTTCCTTTCTGCCAGGAAATTCTGGCGGAAACAAAAGCCATCCGCACATTCCATCCCGAAACGGATATCATCATCGAGCTCGGCGGAGAAGATGAAAAAATCACATATCTCCGCGGCAGTGTAGATCAGCGGATGAACGGCGCCTGTGCCGGCGGCACGGGTGCTTTTATTGACCGCATGGCATCCCTGCTTTCAGTCGATGCGGCGGGTTTGGGCGCACTTGCAAAAAATTTCCGACGGATCTACCCCATCGCCTCCCGCTGCGGCGTCTTTGCTAAAACAGATATCCAGACCCTTTTAAATGAAGGTGTCGCCCACGAAGATATCGCCGCTTCCGTTTTCCAGTCCGTGGTCAACCAGACGATTTCCGGTCTCGCCTGCGGGCGGCCTATCCGCGGGAAAGTCGCTTTTCTCGGCGGGCCTCTGACTTTCATTCCCGCCCTTCGTGACCGTTTCCAAGAGACCCTGTCCATCGCAGATGAAGATATGATCATCCCTGAACACGGTGAACTATATGTCGCCATCGGCGCCGCTGTTTCTGCCATGCACGACCGTCCGCTGGACCTGGAGCGCGGGCTTTCCGATGTACGAAAGAAAACCGATGTGGATCTGGGATCATCTAAAACCATGGATCCCCTTTTTGCTGATAAAGAGGAGTACCGCCGCTTCACGGAGCGCCACGCCCGTTTCCATGCACCGAGGGGAAATATCGCGGACGCGAAGGGACCCTGCTGGCTCGGCATAGATGCCGGTTCCACAACGATCAAAGCCATTCTTCTTGACGAAGACAACCGCATTCTTTATGAATATTACGCGGGAAACAAGGGCACCCCTCTGGACAGCACCAAAAAGATTCTTCGTGACTTATATGATAAACTTCCCCCCGCTGCTTATATCTGCGGTGCCGGCGTCACCGGCTATGGAGAGGAACTCATCCGTCAAGCTATCCGGGCGGATACAGGAGAAGTAGAAACCATGGCGCACTACCGCGGCGCCCGCCACTTCCTTCCGGATGTCACCACCATTTTGGATATCGGCGGGCAGGATATGAAATGCTGCCGCATCAAGGATGGCGCTGTTGATGAAATTCTGCTGAATGAAGCCTGTTCGTCCGGCTGCGGATCTTTCCTCGATACATTCGCACAATCATTGGGGATGGACATCAGGGAATTTTCAAAACTGGCTCTCACCGCCGGCCACCCTGCCGATCTTGGCTCCCGCTGTACGGTATTCATGAATTCCCGTGTACGGGAAGCACAGAAAAACGGCGTTTCTATCGCCGACATTTCCGCCGGACTTTCCTACTCCGTCATCAAAAACGCGCTGTACAAGGTTATCCGTCTCCGCGATGCTTCCGAATTGGGTAAAAAAATCGTAGTGCAGGGCGGCACTTTTTATAATGACGCCGTTCTCCGCGCGCTGGAAAAACTTCTTGGCTGCACAGTCGTCCGCCCTGACGTGGCAGGACTCATGGGCGCTTACGGAATTGCTCTCATCACACGGGACCGCTGCCCTGCCGGCCACGCCACGACCCTTATCGCACCGGATGGCCTTGCCTCCCTTTCTTTTTCAAAAGAGGCGAAACGCTGCCCCGGCTGTGGCAACCACTGCATGGTCACGATCATCCGCTTCCATGATGGCCGGTCATTTGTCACGGGCAACCGCTGCGAAAGAGGCGCCTCCATCATGCTCACCGGAAAGACAGCGCCCCATTCCTCCCTGCCCAATATATACCGCTGGAAATATGACAAAATTTTCAACCGGAAGAGCCTGTCCCCCAAGGAAGCCGCAAGAGGAACCGTGGGTATCCCCAGAACGATGAATATGTACGAGGATTTCCCTTATTGGCATGCTTTTTTCACCGGTCTCGGCTACCGTGTCATCACTTCTTCCGGACAGATCCGCGGCATCCCCACCGAAGCCATGGAAACCATCCCTTCCTACTCCGAATGCTTCCCCGTCAAATTGTCCCATGCCCACATCTATGACCTGGCCGGGAGAAAACCGGATTTCATCTGGTACCCCTGCGTCGACAAAGGCCCCGATGAAGGCGGAGCCAACTCCTTCCACTGCCCCATGGTCACATCCTACCCGGAAACCATCCAGGCCAATATGGATGAAATCTTCACGAAATACGGCACCCGCTTTCTCCATCCCTTCCTGCCGCTCCATCATCCTGCAAAACTGCATAAAATATTGAAACGGATTTTCAGACCCTTCAAAATATCCGGCAGTGAAATTGCCGCCGCCCAGCGTAAAGCAGAAGCCGCCAGAGAAGAATACAAGATGCAGCTGTATCTGGAAACGCAACGTATCCTGCAGGAAATCGAAGAGAAGAAACTTATCGGGATCGTGCTGGCCGGCCGTCCCTACCATGCAGATCCTGCGATCAACCACAGCATCCCCGATCTGATCAACCAGCTGGGAATGGCCGTCCTTTCCGAAGACGGCACTGCCATGATGCAGGACAGCAAGTTTCCCCCTCTCCGCGTACTGAACCAATGGACCTGGCACAGCCGTCTCTACCGCTCCGCCGACTATGTCACCCGCCATGCCGATCTGGAACTGGTGGAACTCAATTCCTTTGGCTGCGGCCTCGATGCAGTTGTCACCGACCAGGTGCAGGAGATCATGTCTAAAAGAAACCGGCTCTACACCTCCCTGAAAATCGATCAAAGCATGAACCTCGGTGCGGTCCGCATCCGCCTGCGCTCGCTCAAGGCCGCCATCGGAGAACGGATGCAGGAAAAAGGATCTGTGGCGCCCATCCTGTATCCGAAAGCGGAATTTACCCCTGAAATGCGGGGCACATTCACTATTCTGGCGCCGGAAATGTCCCCCATCCACTTTCCGCTTATCCGTGACGCTGTCCGTTCCGCAGGGTATAATGTAGAAGTGCTTCCGCCGGTCAGGGCGGATATCGACACCGGACTCTCTTTTGTAAATAATGACGCCTGCTATCCGGCCATCATCACCATCGGTTCCCTGATGCGCGCCCTGCTTTCCGGAACATATGACCTAAGCAGGACAGCCGTCATACTTTCCCAGACGGGCGGCGCGTGCCGGGCATCCAACTATATCGGCTTTCTCCATAAAGCACTGGATGACGCCGGACTTTTCCGGATCCCCGTCATTTCCCTCAACACCCGGAATCTGGAGCCGCAAAGCGGATTCAGGCTCACCTTTACGCTGATCCGCCGCCTCATCAAAGCCGCTATTTATGGAGACGCCCTCCAGCAATGCCTTTACCGGACACGGCCTTATGAAAAATCCCCGGGCAGCGCGGAAACGCTCTACCGGAAATGGCAGGATATCTGCTGTAAATCACTGATAAAAGGATGCTCCTTCCATCGCTTTGCACAAAACATTTCCCATCTTGTCAAAGACTTTGACCGCCTCCCGTTAAATAAAATGGAACGGCGGCCCCGGATCGGTATCGTGGGAGAAATATACGTCAAATTTAGCCCCATCGCTTCCAATGATATCGTCCGCTCCATCGAAGCCAACGGCGGTGAAGCGGAAACAAGCGGCATGCTGGATTTCTTCCTCTATGGGCTTTTAGACAGCCATTTTCAATGGAAGCACCTGGACGGCACATTCAGCGACAACTTGAAAGATACCTTTGGCCGCTATCTTTTGGAATGGTACCGCCGCCCTCTGGAAAAAGCAGTCAAAATTTCCAAACGTTTCCACGAGATTACCAATATCACGCGGCTGGCCAAACGAGCCGCCCGGTTCCTCTCTCTCGGCAACCGCGCCGGCGAAGGATGGTTCCTCACCGCTGACATGACGGATCTTCTCCATCATGGATGCCGCGGCATCATCTGCCTCCAGCCTTTCGGCTGCCTGCCGAACCACATCACGGGAGAAGGCATGATCCACAAGCTCCATATGGCTTATCCGGAAGCCGTATTCCTTCCGCTGGACTGCGACGCCAGCGCCAGCGAAGCCAATCAGGAAAACCGGCTGAAACTGATGATGAACTCCCTTACAGAAAAAGAGCCTTATGGGAAAACTCTTCCCTTTATCAGAAATACAATCAGCGCCAGGAAAGGAAAAGTATTATGAATCAAAAAAAGCTCACCGGCAAAGGTGAGCAGATGAAAGAAAAGATGGTCGCCATAACCGCCCGCATCCTCCGTGAAAAAGGATTCAAGGCAGCCACCGTGCGAACCATCGCGAAAGAAGCAAATGTAAATATCGCCGCTGTGCGTTACTACTTCGGTTCCAAAGAAGAACTCATCGGCGCCGCTTTGGAGTATATGATGAGCGCCTTGGAAAATGTCGTTTCCGTTCTTGATGATTCCCGGCTTTCGCCGACAGAGCGGATGAAAAAGTACATCCTCGGATACTTTGCCCTCGCCCATAAGCACCCCGCCCTCTTCCGCTCCATTTCCAGCCCATCCAGCACTGACGCGCGGGAGACCTATTTTATTTATCTGAACCTTCTCCACGACCAGAGCTGGGAGAAAGTCATCGAAAATATGGCGGCCATCACAGGATATACGGACCGCCGCGATCTGGAACTGAAATGTATGCAGATTTTCTCTGCTGTGGAATTCCCTATCATTTTGGAAAGCAACAGTAAAAATTCTTTTATTACCCGCTATACCGATGCAGCCACACTGGAACGGTATGTAGACATCCTCCTGGACAATGCTTCCCGTCCGCAGGAAAAAAATAACGAATACCTGAAAGAAATCCTGCACGGCGCCAAATAATTTTCCATAAGATCCGGCTGCACTTCGTGCAGCATCTTTTCTATTCCATCGTTTGTTTATAATTGATTTACCGCAGGGAAAAGAAATTCATATACGAAAGGAGCAGCTGCTATGAAAGCCACCGTCCTCGCGGACAATATCGGAGAAGGTCCGCTGGCAGGCGAATGGGGTCTGTCAATCTATATCGAGTATGAAAATAAAAAGATTTTACTTGATACCGGTGCATCGGCTCTTTTTACGGAAAACGCAAAAGCCATGGATATCCCGTTGGAAGATATAGACTTTGGCATTCTCTCCCATGCGCACTATGACCACGCCAACGGCATGGAATATTTCTTTAAAAGAAACAGGCATGCCAAATTTTATCTGCAGAAATCATGCGCGGAAAACTGCTATGCCTATGAAGAAGGCCGTTTCAGATACATCGGCATCCCCAAAAACCTTCTTGCCGCCTATCAGGACAGACTGATTTATGCAGACGGCGATGCCGCCCTGTGTGACGGCGTATATGTAGTCGCCCATAAGCGGAAGAACCGGGAAAAAATCGGTGAGCGGGAGCAGATGTATCAGAAGAAAAACGGTGACTTCCTTCCCGATAACTTTGACCATGAGCAAAGTCTTGTCTTTGAGACAGAAAAAGGACTCGTCATCTTCAGTTCCTGTTCCCACGCCGGCGCGGCGGACATCATCCTGGAAGTTTCAGAAACCTTCCCCGGAAAAAAGGTTTTCTCCCTGATCGGCGGCTTCCACCTGTTCAACAAAACTGATGAAGAAATCCTCAGGCTGGCAGAGCAAATCAGAGAAACAGGCATAGAATCCGTCTATACAGGCCACTGCACAGGTGACCGCGCTTTCGCCCTCCTGAAAGGAAAACTGGGATCTATGGCGGAACAGCTCAAAGTGGGGCTCTCCATAGAATTTTAAAAAAGAAAAACCGATGCGTACTTATTTCCTTCGTACGCATCGGTTTTTATCTTGCCTTCCTGCGCCACAGCACCGGTGCAGTGAGCCCTGTACTGCCGGGCACATGCGTCCTCTTCACTGCGAACTTTTTCAGCGGCAGCTTCAGACGTGCCATCATTTCTTTTATTGTCGCTGCCTCTGTCTTTTCTACTGCTTTCCGCACGATCATTTCGCAGGCGCGGGCATCATCCAGCGCCTGATGGTGATTGAAATCATAGCCAAGACTGCCGGCTACGGTAGCCAATTTATGATTCGGCAATTCTTTCCAGAGCATTCGGGAAACCGCCACCGTATCACCGTACAGGAAATGAATATCCGGCAAGTCATATACATCCAGCACTGACGCAAGGACTCCCATATCGAAGCGGGCATTGTGGGCAAAAACAATACTTCCTTCCAGCCGCTCTGCCACCTCTTGCCAAAACGCCGGAAAAGCCGGTTCGTTTTCCACATCATCAGGATAAATCCCATTCACCTGCACACAGACCGAATCGAAATTCATGCGGTACGGTTTAATCAAACGATACCATTCTTCAGTAATTTCATTGCCGTTGCTCACGGAAATACCGAGCGAGCAGGCGCTCCCCGGTCCCCAGTAAGCCGTTTCAAAATCAATAGCAGCGTATTCCATAATTCCTCACGGAAGGTCACGAAATTAAATTTCCGTAGTAAATTCCGTCTCCTTTCCTTCCAGCCAGCCCACTTCCACCGTTCTGTCAAAAGCAGACTTCATGCGCCGCGCCAATTCATTTCTTGCAGCCGCCACCTTTCTGCGGTTCCCTTTCATTCCTGTGATCAGGACAAGAATATTTTCTGTATCTTCCGTCACCGCCCCTGCGTCTTCATCATGGCAGAGCCAGTCGTCCGTACAGACTTTATCTCCTAAATTGACGGAAAATGTACGGCCTGCTTCACGTATTTCCAAAGGCGTCTTCCTGTTTCCCATATCATAAGCATGGATTTCCACATGAAATTTCAACATGCCGCCCCGGACGATATCCATAATCGGACTGACCCGCGGCAGCGCGTCGGAGCCCGCCAGCTCATCAAGGGTCGCTTTCTTCGGCTGTGGAAGGAGTTCCATATCTTCAGGCGCATCTTCCACAATGAAAATCCCGAGAAGTTCTTTATATTCAGCAAATACTTTTTCTAAAGCTGTCCTGCCTTCTTTAACCCCGGAAGCGGAAAGAATTTCTCTGTAATCTTCCAGTTCCTTTTCTGCCAGGGCAGGATTCATCTTCAGCAGTAAATTGGCTTCCGTACAGCAGCGGCGGCGGAAAGCCTCCGCTTCCATATTCACCGCCGCATTGTCTGCCGCGCGGACAGCGACGACACCGATGCAAAGCCCGGGAATCCGATCAAATAAAGATGGCGTAACGCTTATTTTCATTAGAATATCCTCTCTTTCTTTATGAATTCCAGTGTATTACAAAAAGGCCGAATTGACAAATATATTATTCCGCAGGCAATATCGGTAAACATTTCTTTCATGAAAAAAATCTTCTTTTCAGAAGACTCTCTCGTCACAAAACTGAACTCCTTTTTCTTTTTAAGGCAGCCATTATTTACTCTTTCCATAACATAAAGGTACTATTATTTACTCTTGCAGTTACTTAAAATATTTTTTTATAGCAATTTAATAGCCAATAATGGTTGAAATCTTTTGCAAGACGTATTACTATATATCTGATATCTTTTTTAATTATTATTGCATACTTTTATTTCATGTATTTCATGATTTTTATTTGAGGCTGTTCTATGGAAAATAACAAAGAAAATGCTGTGGAACGGCTGCTGAAAAGTTACCGGCGTTTTTATAACATTACGCGTTTTGATGGAGGCATTTCCCCACCATTGGAGGAAGGCCGGAATCTCAGAGAAGCGGTAAAACTGGCTCCTTTCCGGGGAGATGAAAAAAATGGTCTTGCTGCCGTCTGCGAGTATTATGAAAAAACAGGCCAGCACTTATTCCTCAAATCTAATGAAATCTGGTCCGCCAATCAGGAAGAGTTCATATTTCTTTTCACGGCCGATCATCTGACTGCGGATCTTTTTGAAAGGTGCCGCGATTACGCTTATAATGCCGGCATGGAAATGGCTCATATCGGTTCGGGGCATATGTACACCTATGTTTCACCTGTCTTTATCTGCAGCAAAGTGGACGATGCGGCGCGAAAAGCTGTAGAAAGCTGCCGTATCTATAAAACATTTCGTTTCTCACTTCACGGCTGGCTGGAATTTCACACAGGCTGCCTGGATATGGAAAAACGTTCGCTCTATTTCAATAAAAGCGGACGATGCATGGAAAAGAATTTAAAAAATATTTTTCAGGAGTTAATTACAAAGGGGGAGTAGCATGAACACACTTGTACTTTTACTGATCAGTATCGCCGTTCTGTTCTGCGGCTACGTTTTTTACGGCAGCTGGATTGCCAGACAGTGGGGGGTAAACGAAGGGAACCGTCCCACACCTGCCCACACCATGGAAGACGGCGTCGATTATGTTCCTGCCAAAGCGCCCATCCTCATGGGGCATCATTTCTCATCCATCGCCGGCGCGGGACCCATCACGGGGCCGATCGGCGCGGCCATGTTCGGCTGGCTGCCGGTTGCCCTCTGGGTACTGGTAGGCGGTATTTTCTTCGGCGGTGTCCATGACTTCGGAGCGCTCTTCGCGTCTATCCGCCATCAGGGTAAATCCATCGGTGAAATCATTTCCCTGAATATGTCAAAAAGGGCAAAACAGCTTTTCATCATCTTCTCATACCTCACACTGATCCTTGTAGTGGCCGCTTTTGCCGCTATCGTGGCTTCCACCTTCGGCGCGACTTATAAGGACGGCGTTCTCGACATGGCGGCCAGCGCGACAAAAGCATCTGTCGCCATGGTTTCCATCATGTTTATCCTCATAGCTATCGTTTTCGGTTTTGCCGTATACCGCCGCCACACGCCGATGGTCATTTCTTCCATCCTCGGCGTTGGGGCAATCGTTCTGTGCATGGCCGTCGGCATGAATTTCCATCCGTTCTATTTCTCCATGAATACATGGATGATCCTTGTCGGCATTTATATCACCATCGCTTCGGTCACCCCTGTCTGGATCCTTCTCCAGCCCCGTGACTACCTCAGTTCGTTCCTTCTCTACGCGATGCTCATCGTCGCCGTCATCGGCATCGTCGGCGCTCATCCGACCATTGATGAAAAGGTCTTCCCCGCTTTTGCGGGCTTCACCATCAACAACGCAAACGGAACGCAGTTTCTCTTCCCGATTTTGTTCACTACCGTTGCATGCGGTGCTATTTCCGGCTTCCACTCCCTTGTTTCTTCGGGGACGACGTCCAAACAGCTTGATAAAGAATCGGACGCAAAGCCCATCGCTTACGGCGGCATGCTTCTGGAATGCGTGCTCGCCATCATCACTCTCTGCGCGATCGGCTATGCCCGTGTCACAGGCCATACCCATGGCGCGACAGATATCTTTGCGGGCGGGATCGCCGCCATGGTCGCTGCCATTCCGGGATTTGAAGGACTGAAAAACATCATGTATACCCTTCTTGTCCTTACTTACTCCGCTTTCTGCCTGACTTCTCTTGATACCGCCACCAGGCTGGCACGCTTCATGTTCCAGGAATTCTGGCTCGAACCGGGCGAAAATCCAAAAGATGTCAAGGACGGGTTCCGCAAACTCATGGTAAATCCGTATTTTGCGACTATCATCACCGTCATCCTCGGCATCTCCCTCGGCATGGGCGGATTTGCCAAGATCTGGGGACTCTTCGGCGCGGCTAACCAGCTTCTTGCCGCCATCGGCCTCCTTGCTGTCGCCGCATGGCTCGGCAACGCAGGAAAGAATAATAAAATGTTCCTCTTCCCCATGAGTTTCATGCTCCTCGTCACCATCTGCTCCCTTTCCCTTATCGTGAAAAACCAGATTGGCATCATCATGGCAGGCGCCGCCGGCTGGGGGCCCTACGCACAGGTCATCATTGGTTCGCTCCTCGTCATCCTCGCCCTGATTCTTGCCGTAGAAGGCTACCGGACCATCGCCCATCCGAGAAAAGAAACGGAAATAAACCATTGAATTTAATCAAAAAAAGGTACCTGTGGTTTCAGACATCAGGTACTCTTTTTTGCTGCCAAGATGTTTTCAGCCGGCGCAGGCCGGATTCCGGTTTTCAGAAATCAACAATGCCTTCTTGAAAAAAGGGCTTGCCTCATCACGGGTACAGATCCTTCACGTTCGTTCAGGATGACGACTGACGCTTTCCTCATTATGACGCCTTGCCGTCCGCCGTCATTCTGAACAGAGGCAAGAATGGGACTTACAAGGATAAAACGTGTTATGTTCTATCACTCAAAACTGCACACAGCAAAAAGCGCTTTCGCCCATCACCCTGCGGCGGCAGACGGAAGCGCTTTTCTGATAGAATTTTATTTCTCTGCCACTCAAAAAGCGTATGCCCCTTTTTCAGACATACGCCTCTGAGGTTTCATGTTACATAACCTTGCGGGAAACATCCTCGCCCGAGAGATTTGCCCAGGCGCCCGCTTTCATTTCATTCACCATGCCGTTCATCAAGTTATATTCCCCTTCCATGCGGAGAAGATCTTCCATCTTTCTCGTCCGCAGGAGCCTGGAATAAATGCGTCCCGCCTCGGAGTAGAGCATGATGGCCGGATGTACGGAATCATCATTGGTGTAATCAATGCCGTTTTCCCTCATGTAGCCGGCAAGATCGTCAATCAGTCTTTCATACACGCCCAAGAGCTGTTCCATTTTCATAACTGCATCATACATGGTATTCATGGCCTTTCTCCTTTCTGTATCTTTCGATACACTTCTGTTCCTTTGTAATTGACCGGTCACGAAGGATTATTTTCTTCCTTCTGTTTTGATTATAGAGCGGATATCTTTAAATATCTACTATTTTTTGCAAGTTATTCCTATCTGTTATATGTTGCTTGTTTTTCCTCTGATTTATTCCGTTTTTGAGTAAACTTTTGGGGAAACGGGAATAATTACACCACACTCTTTTTGAACATTTTCTTTTCATTGCACCGGGAAAAAATAAATTTCTTTTCAGGAATAAAATATTCCAGCGACCATAATTCGCCATGTCCCACTTCTACGCACAGATGATGCGGGCCCGCTTCATATTCCTTAAAACGTTTTCCACGGATATGCCGTGCCCAATGGGCATTTACCTCGATATTATGCTCCCCCGGCGACAGATAGACCGCCTGCACGCCGACACAGTAGAGAAACGCTTCCGCTCTGAGCCCATCAATGCGGCAGATTTCAGTGCTGCTGGAATAGTTCGGATTGCCTGCATGCCGTTTGTGCAGAAGCACAATGGAGGAATGTGTATTTGCCGAAGAAAGACGGCTCATCTTTTTCTTCTGCATTTCAAAAACCACGTAGAGAATGAGCACCGATACGATAAGTCCCAGAGCCCGCCAGTAATAAATCGCCGAACTTTCTCCGATATATTCCATCACACCACCTCTTTCCATTTCTTTTATTCTACTTTTATTCCATATAATAATAAAATTCTTTTCATTTATATGAAATATTCCTTTAAGAAATATGTTCCCTGCCGATTACTTTTTCTTACAGACGGCAAGGACGGATCCGCGCAAAAAAAGACACTCCCTTTCAGAGAGCGTCCTTTCCCCTGCTGTGAATTATTTCAGGGCCTGCCTCAACATCCATCTGTTCTTGCTGAAGCTTGCGATGTAGTCGTCCATCAGGGCAGAGATGAAATAATTCTTTTCTTCTTCTGCCGCTTCCTTGACAGCGATGACTTCTTTAAGAAGATACTCGAAGTCTGACAGCACCCGGGTATATGCTTCTTCCGATGTCACTTCCTCATTTTCGGCCTCATGGATTCCTGTCTTTGCAAGGAACCCTTTCAGTGTCGACTCCGGTCTGAGCTTCTGCTGGAGCATGGCTTCCGCTACGGCATCGACCGCTTCCGCAATTTCATCATAGAAACTTTCCAGTTTCGCATGGTCATCAAAGAAATGACTTCCTTTCAGGTACCAGTGAAAACTCTGCAGCTTATGGTACTCCACCACCAAATCTGATAATAATGCATTTAATTTCTTTTCCATTTGTAGTTCCTCCTTATATATTACAATGACTACTTTTTTGAAACATTCTGTTTCTATATTCATATTTATCAATGTTTCTGGTATAATAATAGTATAGTTTTTACCCTTTGAATATAAATATATTCCACATTTTTATAAATATCGTACATTCTCCTTAGAAACTGTTTTCACACTTTGTAAAAATCGCAACCGGAGGTTTCTTATGATCAGTCCTGACGCATTAAAAAGCGCCGCTGCGATTATCTCTTCTGCCAAGGGATCTTCGCCGCCAATCTTAGCCACCATCAGCACCATATCTTCCCAGGCCCACCTGCAGATGATTTCCCACTGGCATGATGAACTGGAATTTATTTACATACTGGACGGAAAAATGGATTTCCATATCGAGGAAAAGATCCTCACCGCTTCCCGCGGGGATTTCCTTGCTATTCACGCTTCTGCCATGCATCGAAGCGCGCCGCACAACGGGGAAGACTGCCGTTTCATACGGGCACTTATCCACCCCTCTCTCCTCACCGAAAACCAGTCCGTCAGAAATAAAATCCTGTCGCCTCTCCTGGGAAACACGTCCCGCCGCTGTTTCCATATCCCCGCCTCCTCTCCTGACGCGCCGCGGCTGGGAGAACTGCTGCGGGAAATCAATCGAATCAACGAAAAGCATCTCCCCGGATTTGAACTGGAAAGCATCGGCCTTTTACACCTTCTCCTCGCCCGCCTTTACGCCCTTTTCCCGCCTGAAAACCAAATGCAGGAAGAGATCCCCGGTACAGATATAGGCGCACAGCGCCGGATGGTCGCCTACATTTCCGACCACTATCCTGAAAAAATCTCTTTAGCCGGTATCGCCGCGGCAGGGAGCGTGTCCAGAAGCAAATGCTGCCAGCTTTTCAAAAAATATATGCAGCAATCTCCTATAGATTTCCTCAACCGGTATCGTTTGGAAATCAGCCGCAATCTCCTGGACTCCACAGAAAATTCTATTTTAGAAATTGCAAATGCCTGCGGCTTCTCCAGCCAAAGCTACTATACGAAAATCTTCTCCGAGAAATTCAACTACACGCCGACACAATACCGTAGCCGCCTGTCTTAAATCTGCCGGGCAAAACGCCGAAGAAAAGAACAGAAATAAAACGGTACGCCCTCTTGCCATGTAACCCTTTCCCGTACCGCCCATACAAAAAGATCTCTATAAGTTAAACTTTACGTCTGACTTATAGAGATCCTTACAAACTGCCTGAGACTTTCGTATCCGTTCCTATTCAGTGATTTCCAGCTGGGTGGGTACGGATTTTTCTGTGGCGTCGATAGCAACGGCGACAGCAGCGTCACCGGTGATATTCAGCGTGGTACGGAACATATCCAGAACACGGTCGATGCCTGCCACGAGAGCCAATCCTTCCAATGGAAGCCCGACAGACTGGAGCACCATGGCAAGCATGATCAGACCCGCGCCGGGGACGCCTGCTGTACCAATAGAGGCAAGCGTACCGGTAAGAACGATCATCATCATCTGATCCATTGACAGGTGAATACCGAATACATTGGCGATGAAAAGGGAACATACCCCCATGTAGAGAGCGGTGCCGTCCATATTGATGGTAGCACCGAGAGGCAGGACGAAAGACACGATGTCCCGTTTTACTCCCAGCTTTTCTTCCGTGTTCTTCATATTCACCGGAAGCGTGCCCGCGGAAGAACAGGTAGTAAACGCAATAACCATGGCTTCTGCCATGCCGCGGAAAAACCGGACAGGACTCATATGTCCCACGACCGCCGCCACAGAGGAATACACGCAGACCGCGTGGATCGTGCAGCCGACAGCCATAGCAATAATCACGGAGAGCAGCGGCAGAAGAACCTTCGGACCATTCTGCACGACGACAGGTAAAAGAAGGCAGAAAACACCGATAGGCGCCAGGCGCATAATCATGGCGATGATTTTATAGCAGACCTCCGCCCCCGCATCAAAAAGATTGATCAGCAGCTTGGAACGGCTTCCGCCGACGGAAATAATTCCTGCCCCAAGAAAAAGAGAAAATATAATGACAGGAAGGATATCCGCTTTCGCCATGGAAGCAATCGGATTTGTCGGAATCATATTGACAAATACCTGCATGATCGTGGGTGCTTCCTTTACTTTCGGGGCGGCTTCGCCGGGAAGAGCCATACCGATACCGGGCTGGATAACACTTGCCACTGCAAAGCCGATAACGATAGCAATCGCCGTAGTCACCATATAGAAGCCCACGGTTTTCATCCCGATGCGCCCCAGTTTCTTCAAATCCCCCATAGATGTCATGCCCACGACGAGAGAACAGAGAACGACAGGAACGATCATCATTTTGATAAGATTAATGAACATGGTGCCGACAGGCGCGACCCATGTCTTAACCGGGCCGATCGCGCCGTCCCCAAGAACAAGCCCCACAACGACGGAAAGCACCAATGACGCGAAAATCTGAACGGATAAATTCAACTTTACTCCTCCTATGCTGCAATAGATTTTTTACATTATACACCACGTCCCCTGCAGGTACAACAGAATCCGGTGTTTCCTTTCCGTACCCCACTATTCAAAACGGAGGCAAGAATGCCTTGTGGGAATGACAGGAAACGGAATAGTGACTTTAAATGAAGAATCTATTACTCTGATGACGTCTTACCGTCTTCCTCACCACGGCAGCAGATCCTTCGCTGCCGCTCTTAGATCTTAGCTTTTAGCTTTTAGCTGCTAGCTGCTAGCTGCTAACTTCTAGCTGCTAATTGCTAGCTGCTAATTGCTAACAGCTAGTGCCCAACCGGCTGATACAAAAACGGTACCCGCCGCATTTGAGGGGTACCGTTTTCATTTTCGTATTTTTATTTCCTTATTTCAGATGAATCACCACGTATGTCGCGCCTTCCGAATAAGGAGCCAGTTCTCCTGCCGCATAGAGCAGCCCCAGTTCTTTCTTCCCCAGGAGGAAGCACTCCGCCTCCATGTATGCGGTCGGCTTGAAGAAAGAGTCATAAGATAACTTTTTCCCATTGATGTTATACAGGTCAAGCTTTCCCTCTTTCAGCAGGTTCACGACTTCCGCGCTGTCTACCTTCACGCCGAATTTAGATTTGTCCAGCAGATCACCTGTCTTTTTATTATACACAAGGCCATAGGCTTGCGCATTTCTATCCGCCATTCCTTCATTTATAGACGATGTTTCCAGAACGATAGATACCAGATCTTCATCTTCATACTTTGTGGTATAGGTCATGTACACTTCCTGCTTTTCGCCGCTTTCATACAATTCCTTCATACGACGGACATACCCTGTAATATCCTTATTGATCGCATTTTCGGCCGCAATATTTTTCGTGTGCACCGCCGGATAAATAAGGCTCATGCCAAATCCATCCACCAGCCCCGCTTCCCGTACTTCTGCCTGCGCTGTAAACGGCATGGCCAGCAGTGCCAGACCTGCTGCTATGTGTTTTATTTTCATAAAAATCCCTCTTTCTGTTTTTCAAAAACAAGGGAAACAGTCGCTTTCCCTGACATCGGCAGGGTATTCCGTTTCCCGTCTGTAAGGTACGAATTCATTATATAGGATTTCTTTTTCATTGTAAATGCCTTTCAGTCGCATATCTCGCCCTGCCTGTTTCATGCGGCAGAAATACAGATTTCTTTCCCCTGTTACAGTCCGATAAAAATCCCGGGCAATTTTTTAATACCCGAGATCTTTTCGCGCTGATCAGATATGGAGCGTTTCCTCATTCTTTTCCAGCAGGGCTGCTTTTCTTCCCGCCTTTTCTTTTTCGATAACCGCTTCAAATCGGAGAACTTCTTCTTTAATGACAGGGGCAAGAACCAGCATAGAGACAAGGTTCGGAACAGCCATGAGCGCATTGGCGATATCCGACAGGTTCCATACGAGGTCGAGTGTCTGTGTCGCCCCCACATAGACGACAAGGGAAAACGCAAGGCGGTAGATGATATTGTATGTATGGGTGCCCCAGAGATATTCCCATGCCTTTTCGCCGTTATATTCCCAGCCGAGAATGGTGGAGTAGGCGAAGAGCATGATACCGACGGAAACGATCCAGTTTCCCGCTGTGCCGAGATGCGTAGAAAAAGCTGCCATAGTCAGCGCCACGCCCGTCAGAGGTTTCCCGTCTGGACCAATGGTTCCCAAAACGCCGGAAGACGCAATGGTAAGTCCGGTGATGGTGCAGACGATGATGGTGTCGATGAAAGTCCCTGTCATGGAAACATATCCCTGCCGCGCCGGATCATCAGTAGTGGACGCAGCGGCGGAAATAGCGGCGGAGCCGAGGCCGGCCTCATTGGAAAAACAGCCGCGGGCCACACCGAAACGGACCGCATTCATCACGGAAACGGTTATCGTACCGACTACACCGCCTTCCACAGCAACGGGATCAAAGGCCATCATAAAAATGAGGTACAATCCGTGCGGTACATTTTCAAAATTCAAAGCGATACAGAGAAGCCCCGCAGCGATGTAGAATACCGCCATTCCGGGAACAATGAGGGATGATACTCTGGAAATGGAAGTGATCCCTCCGACAATGACCGCCAGCGTGAGAACCGTAAGGGCAGCACCGATGATTTCATTGGAAAAGCCGAAAGTGGCATTCACCGCCGTGGTGATGGAATTGGCCTGGGTCATATTCCCGATACCGAAGGAAGCGATGACAGTAAACATGGCAAAAAGAAAGCCCATAAAAAGTCCTGCTCTTTTATTCTTAAACCCGTTCTTCATGGTAAACATGGGGCCGCCCTTCATTTCCCCTTTCGCATTCACTTCACGGAACTTAAAGCCAAGCATACATTCAGAAAACTTGGTCGTCAGGCCGAAGCAGGCGGAAACCCACATCCATACCAGAGCGCCCGGACCGCCGGCAAACATGGCGGTCGCCACGCCCACGATATTTCCCGTGCCGATGGTCGCGGCAAGCGCCGTCATCAGCGCGGAAAAAGGAGAAACATCTCCCGATCCCCGATTTGTTTTACGGGCCTCCCGGGAGAACACGCTTTTCATTGCATAAGGCAGATTGCGCCATGTACGGAAATTCAAGTATGCCGTAAGGTAAATTCCTGTACCCACGAGCAGACACAGCATCACAGGCCCCCAGACAAAGCTGTCAATGTCCCCCACAATCTGATTCATTGCCGTCATATCCATTTCGTTTCCCCCTTTACTTTTTCTAATATTCTTTCAACAACAAAACCGCCGCACTCAAGCCTTATATGACTTGGGCCGGCGGTTGTATGCATGTACGCATCCACGTATACAATGGGTGTTACCCAATGCCAGCCCTGTCCTTTTGCCTGAGAGATTGGAATGGCCCGGTCAGCCATTTTTGCCCCTTCGGCGCCCAATTGAATGGGACTCTCCAGAGTCGTGTCCGTACATAGTTTCGTGTTCCAAAGAACGCCTGATAGTGTTACTCCTTCGGCAGACACTTCCGTGTCATTTTTCAGTGTACATCATCCACTTATTCTGTTATGCCCGCAGCAGGATATGCTCATTTGTCTGAAATAATATCCTTGTCGGCGGAATCTCAATCAGAAATTTTTTAACTTTCTGATGTGTGTCGAATTATACGCCTGTTTTTTCAATATGGCAACAGGTGCTTCTATACCAATTTTTTATCAAAATTGATTTTCATTATGCGTTTTTCGTCTGATTCAAATCAGTCCTCATACTCTTCATACGACTTGCCCGTCTTCAGATGATCCATATATTTCTTCGTTTCACGGACACAGATGCCCGACAGGAAGATGAGAGCGAGCAGGTTCGGAATGGCCATAAGGCCGTTCACGATATCTGCAAGAATCCAGATGGCTTCCAGTTTGAGGAACGCGCCGCTGGCAACAAGAAGAATGAAAACCAAACGGTACGGGAGAACGCCCTTCGTACCCACAAGATAAATCATGCAGCGTTCGCCGTAGTAGTTCCAGCCCAGGATCGTCGTGAAAGCAAAAAGAACAAGACCGATCAGCAGCATGTATCCGCCAAAAACAGGGAATGCGGAAGTAAATGCGGCATTCGTAAGCGCCGCACCGTTTTCCATACCGCACCATACACCGGTAACCACAAGGGTCAGACCGGTCAGTGTACAGATAATGATGGTGTCGATAAAAGTACCGGTCATGGAAATAAGGCCCTGTTCAGCCGGCCATTTCGTTTTAGCGGCAGCCGCCACGATCGGAGCGGAACCAAGGCCTGATTCATTGGAGAATACCCCGCGGGCCACGCCGTTTTTCATCGCCATCATGACAGTTGCTCCAAGAAAACCGCCTGTTGCCGCCGTGGTAGTAAAAGCACTTTCAAAAATCATAGAAACTGCTGCAGGAACTTTATCAGCAAAAACGAGCAGGACACCAATGGTTGACAGGAAATAAATAAATGCCATGGCAGGAACAATCCTGCTGGCTGCCGTTGCAATTGACTGGAGGCCCCCGATGGTAATCGCCGCCACAAAAATGGTGAGAATCGCCCCTGTCCAGACAGGATCGAGGCCGATGGTCATCTTTGTGATATCCACAATGGAATTAACCTGGGCAAACGTCCCGATACCAAAGTACGCGACGAGAACGCCGAAAAACGCGAAGAGCGTCCCCAGCCATTTGTATTTCTCACCCATACCGTTTTTAATGTAGTACATCGGACCGCCGGCAATTTCGCCTTTTTCATCGGTCTCACGATATTTGACAGCAAGAAGACCTTCCGCATACTTTGTCGCCATACCGAAGAATGCCGCCATCCACATCCAGAAAAGCGCCCCCGGGCCGCCCGCATGGATCGCTGTCGCGACACCTACAATATTTCCCGTACCGACCGTCGCGGAGAGCGCCGTACAAAGAGCCTTAAAACTGTCGATATCACCGCTGCCCGCATTTTGCGCTCTGAAAATCAGGCTCAGCGCCTTCGGTAATTTGAATATCTGCAAAAGATGCAGCCGGATTGTAAGCAGGATCCCTGTCCCTACAAGAAGCACCAACAGCGGCGGCCCCCAGATAAAATTATCAATTTCATTCAATACCGCTAAAAAATCCATTTAAAAAACGCCCTCCTTGGGAAAATAAAAAAGCCGGCTCCAGGTAAAACTTGTACTCCGGAAGCCGGCATATTGCCAAATAACGCTAAAAATCATGCGTCTTTTGCTCTGTCCTTTTGCCTGAGAGATTTGGATCTGCATCCTTACACCTTCGGCGGCCAAAATGGCACTCTCCAGAGTATGTCCGCATACGGTACCGCCCCTGAGGGCACCTGAGAGTGTTACTCCTTCGGTAAGCCAAACGGCTTTCTCCCGCATACATCATCCACCTGTATAAATTTGTTGATATGAATTATACGGTGTCAAGTGAAAATACGCAAGTTAAATTAAAAATATTAATTATTTTCTAACAAATTTCGGCAGCCGGGATGGATTGCGAAAGCCGGCCGGCAGAACAGTGAACAGCAATGAAAAATCTATTCTCCTAAATAACAGCTTACCACCTTACTCGCCACGGGTGTACAGATCCTTCGCTTGCGCTCAGAATGACGCTTTACGTCCCCTGCCACTCAGAGCGGGGGGCAAGAATGCTTTGTGGGAAAGACGGGAAACGGCAATATGACACGGAGTGAAGAATCTATTACTCGGATGACACCTTACCGTCTTCCTCACCACGGTAATAGATCCTTCACATTCGTTCAGGATGACGTTTTACCGTGAGTCCCGATTTTATCAGACAAAAAGGCTGTTGGAAATTCGGCACACGAAAAAAGAATCTTCATTCTAATCTTTCATGTATAATAGCCTCTAGCCGATAGCTCTTAGCTGCTAGTTCTTAGCTTCTAGCTCCTAGCTTCTAGCTTCTAGCTGCTAGTCGCTAACCGCTAACCGCTAATAGCTAATGGCTAACAACTGACAGCTTGATATCCCCATCCATAAAAAAGAAAGTCCGCCGGTTCGACACATCCGACAGACTTTCTGATATCAGCAGTAAAGCGGAATCAATATTTCCCACTCCCAATCATACTGCCATACCCCCTTAATTTGGGAAAAAAGGCCATATCACGGGGATTACCGCAATGGATACCACAAGGCAGATGGCAACAAGACCGGTACCGCACTTGACGAAGTCCATGAAGGAGTACTTGCCCGGACCGAGGACGAGAGTATTCGGCGGAGTACCTACAGGACTTGCGAAAGCGCAGGAGGACGCGATAAGGATTGCCATGAGAACCGCCCGCGGAGACGCGCCGACCTGGGCAGCCAAAGCAATACCCACAGGGCAGAGGAGCGCTTTGGAAGCGGTGTTACTCATAAACTGTGTCAGGACGACAGCCAGGATGAAGAGAACTGCGGTGATGACATAGGGAGACGGATTTCCACCGAGTGCCGCCACTGTATATTCCGCAATGAGCTTTCCCGCGCCGGAAGTATTCATGGCGCTTGCTACCGGAATCATGCCGGCAAAGAGGAAAATGGTAACCCAGTCAATGGAATCATACGCCTGGCGTTCGGAAAGGCAGCCGGTGATGACGCAGAGAAGAGCACCGATAACTGCCGCGATTTCCAACGGCACGATGCCTGTCGCCATGGTAATAATTACACCGAGCATGATCAGCCCGCAGATAGTTTTCTTTGTTTTAGATGTTTCATTGGCTTCGATTTCCTGTTCCACTTCATCCACATTGAAATCATCGGCGTTTGTCTTCGGCAGCAGGTGGCGGCCGATAAATATCATGTAGAGAATGCCTGCCACGGTAATCGGCACACCGACCCAGGCATATTCAAAGAAGCCGAACTGGAGGTCCCCCATGCCCGCCGCTTTCAGGGCGACGTTCGCAATGATGTTTGGAGGGGTACCGATGAGGGTGCAGGTACCGCCGAGACCTGCCGCAAAGGCAAGGGGCATCATTTCACGGGAAACGGGAATGTGCGCTTCTTTACAGATACCGATAACCACCGGAATAAGACACGCCGTGGTACCTGTATTGGACAGGAAGGCAGACATGACAGCAGCAATAACCATAATGCCGACCATCAGTTTAATTTCCCCCGTACCAAAAAGCTTGACGATCTGCCCGCCGATATCCTGGGCAAGACCGGTGTAAAACATGGCGGCGCCTACGATAAACATACCGCCGAAGAGGACGACCGTCGAATCGGCAAGTCCCAGAAATACCTGTTCAATCGGCACAAGGCCCAGAAGCCAGCAAAAAATGGCTGCGAAAACTGACGTCACCGCCAGCGGAAGTTTTTCCGTAACAAAGAGGATCGCCACGACAGCAAGAAGGCAAAGACACTTCACCGCCGGATCCATCATCATAATCATTTCCATAAATTGAATACTCCCCCAATCCTGTAAAAGCAATGGTAAATTGTAAGCATGAAATAAGTCATAAAAGTGCAGTAATCACCAAGACGTTTTCTGAACTATTTCCTACCTGCAGGGTTACTCCTCCTCCAAAGGAGGAATAGTTCCGCCCGTCTCTTCTGCCGCATCTACCATTTCTTCGGACAAGGATTTCCTTTCTTTGATATCGGGACGATAATATTTTTTATCCACCTTCTTCAGGAATTCACGAATCTTACGTTTTTCCTCTTCTTCCATTTCCATGCAGCAACCTCCTTTCTGTCCGGGACTTTAGGAAATACGGAACCGCCATTTTCGCAAGGTTCCATCAGTTCGTCATAAGAAACATGCCGGCAGGGGCTGCCATGCACTTTAACCGCTTCTTTTTTCAGAGCAGGCCGATTAATTCCGGATCACTGCGGAGCGGTTTCCTGCCGTCGTTCCTTTGGCTGATAAAAGATTAACATTTATTCTAAAATATTAAAAATATCTTATAAGAATATTTAGATATGCCTTATAAATAAGTTATTCCTATTTTTTCTTTTTAATATGAAATATAGGCAATAAAATATAGACCCTGAAAAGCCCGCTTCCCTTTCCTGCAGGGAATAAACCGCCCTTCCGTTCTACTAATTATTCTTTAATATTTTTTATTTCCACATCAGAATAAAAATTATTTTCTCTTTACCGTTAGTCATTAGTCATTAGCTGTTAGCTGTTAGCAACTAGCAGTTAGCGGTTAGCAGCTAGGAGCTAAGGGCTAGCAGCTAGGAGCTAAGAGCGGCAGCGAAGGATCTGTTTCTGCGAGGAAGGAAGCCGGTAAGACGTCACCAGAGTAATAGATTCTTCGCCGACACCCTGAATGACGATCAGCGTTTCCTGTCATTATGACGACTTCTTTCGCCGCCCCGGCAATGCGGGCAAGACCGTTAGAATGATTTGTGCCGGTGCCCGCCTATTTCCTAAATAAGCAAACAAAAAATGACCTGCACAGGCAAGCCATTTCGCTAAAGGGACAGATAATAAAATCGAATCTGGGAAGGTGAGAGCCGATCCGATATTATTTTGTCACAAGAGATAATCTGATTTTTTCTGCATGACGGGCAAGCTCCGATTTGGTCACGGGCGCCCCCTGGATATAATCAGTGAAATCTTTTCCCTTCTCACCTAAATTCGGGAATAATTTCGCAGCGTCAAGACGATGGCGCAAAATTCTGCCAAAAGCCTGTTTTTTCTGAACTGTCATGATAATTCTCCTCTCTGTTTCGGAAACAGCAAACTCAGTACATTATGCAAATCTATTTGGCCGGCAGCCTTTCTTATGTCTATACAGTACACCAGGCAGAAAGAAAATAAAAATACCCGATTGGAATTTGAAATATTTCTTATTAGAAATTTTTCCATTTTTGCATACTTTTTATTGACTTGCAATTAATAATATACTAATCTATATAGAGATACAGCAAACTCTGACAAATGCAAATTCGACCGGCATCGAAACGAAAAAGAGGAAACTTTTTCTATTGCATTGAAAAGGAGTCTACTCATGGAAATAGATAATTACAGAAATTTTCTGGCTATCGTGGAAGCAGGCAGCATGACGTCCGCTTCTGAATTTGTCCATATCGCCCAGCCGGCGCTTTCCAAACAGCTGAAATCGCTGGAAGGATATTTTGGTACGAAATTGATTATCACCACAAGGGGAAGCAAGCACCTGATCTTAACGGATGCAGGAAAAATCCTCTACCACAAGGCGAAGTATATTTGTTCACTGGAAGATATGGCACGGATTGAAATTGATGACATCAGCGATGGAAACCGGGGCACGCTGCGTATCAGCGCCGCCAACTCCCGTTCATCCATTTTCATTAAGACCTGTCTGGAACCATTCCATGACTTATTTCCGAATGTGGTTTATGAAATTTACGAAGGCAGCGTAAATGAGCAGTCACAGCAGCTTCTTTCCGGTATCACGGAACTGGGCATTTTAAGTGTGCCCCTGATCCATCAAAATGATTTTGAAATCTTATTCCAAAGAGAGGAAGATATATGCGCCATTTTCTCGAAAAATTCCAAATTCCTCACCGACATCGGCGACAAGGAAACGGTTTCCATTAAAGATCTGGCCTCTCTGCCGCTCTGTGCATCCGCAGGCTGCAATCTGATCATGAACAAAATTTTTAAGGCACACAATTTAAAGCCGAATATTCTCAGCATCTGCACGACAAGGACCGCGGCACTCCAATGGGCGGAAGATGATTACGGCGTAAGCCTCGTTCCCATTGAGCCGGGGGAGGACATCGGCTGTCATTTCACCTGCCGCCGTATCGAAGAAGCCGACACAGAACTGTACAAAACGGTGGTCAAGGTCAAAGGCCGTCCCCTCTCCGTCATCGCGCGGAAGTTCCTCAAGTTCTATTCTGAAGCGCGCCATTCCCAAAGAGTGGGAAAGCTCAGCACGATGCTGTAAAGAAATACAAGGATTACGGGATATCATGCCCACCTTTTAATCGTAAACAAGAAGTATAAAATGAAGTATACTGCCGCGGTATCAATTACAGGAAAAGCCATGAGGATTTTTCGTTTTCTTTCCTCACGGCTTTTTGATTTACAGGTTCCAATACTTGGGCATATATTTCTCTTTGAACAGGTTGATGGCAAAATTATCGGTAAGCCCGCTGATGTAATCTCTGGCAGCCAAGGAGATATTTCCCTGCGCCAGTTTTTTCTGCTTCTCCGGCAGCTCATCAGGATGGCTCATGTACCATTCATAAAGCATGACGACTACGCCATGTCCCCGTTTCCGATCGGGGATGAGCGGCTGTGACATGTAGACGCGGTCAAACATGAAGGACCGGAATTCAAGAAGGACTTCATCCCCTTCTTTGTCCATGTGTATGGTATCTTCATCCATGGAATTTTCCACCAGATTCTGTACCATGGCTGTAATCATGGAGGAGTGGGTCGTTCCCAGCACGCGGCGGACACGGTCGGGCAGTTCCTTTGCCGAGATGAGTCCCATATTTTCCGCGTCATCATAGTCATGGCAGAGATAGGCAATACGGTCGGCGTACTTGATGAGTCCGCCCTCCAGCGTGTGCGCCTTGAGATTCCCTGAATGATTGAGCATGCCGTCTTTCACTTCCTCGGTCAGATTGAGTCCTCTGCCGTCATTTTCAAGGCATTCCACAATGCGCACGCTTTGTTCGTTATGCTCGAAATGGCCGCATACGTCGCGGAGCGCCTGCTCTCCCACATGTCCGAAAGGGGTGTGTCCCAGGTCGTGGCCCATGGCGATGGCTTCCACAAGGTCTTCATTCAGCCGCAGGGCGCGGGCCATCGTACGGCCGATCTGCGCCACTTCAAGGGTATGCGTCATGCGTGTCCGGTAGTGGTCGCCTTCAGGCGCGATATATACCTGTGTCTTATGTTTCAGCCGGCGGAAAGAATTGCTGTGGAGAATACGGTCCCTGTCGCGCTGAAATTTCGTGCGCATGGGATCTTCCGTTTCCTCCCTGCTTCTTTTTGCGTCCGCGGAAAAAGCCGCTTTAGGACTCAGAAGTTTCTTTTCCAGCTCTTCTGTACGTTCACGGATCAGCATGGTCGCTCCTTTCTCAATTCAGCATTTCTCTGTTTTTATTGTATCACATGTTTTGAGAAAGACTTTCAAGAAATACGCGGACCGCCTTCCGGTAAGCATCGCCGTTTACCGCCATTTCCATAGTATGGCCCGCGCCGTCAAAAATGAAGAGTTCCTTTTTGCTGCTTCTTGATGCCTGCAGCAGTTCCTCTGCCGTCTTCGGCGGAATGAGTGTGTCCGCGCCGCCGTGGAGAAAAAGGACAGGCGCTGTCATACGTCTGACCGCCTCCAGCGGATCTATGTCGGACAGTGTCTTTCCGCTCCTCAGCCACAGGACGCTTTGAAAAAAAGGCTCCACGAGATCCATCCCCCACAAAAACCGGGGATCGCCGGTATAGGCGGAGATCTTGTCCTTCCCCAGTTCCATCATGCCCCCATAAGCACTGTCAGCCACATAGAAAGAAATATTTTTCCCTCTTTCCGTTCCGCTGTAAATAAGAGCCATCGCCGCGCCGAGCGAAATCCCATGCATACCGATTTTCACACCGCCGTCCTTTCCTCTCAGCCACTCTGTCCAGGCATCAAGATCGTCCGTTTCACGAAGACCCCATGTGGTATGGCTGCCGCCGCTTTCTCCGTGGCCCCGCTGGTCGATGAGGAGGACATTATACCCCATATCCCGATACATATCCACATAAGGGATGCACATGGAGCGATTCTGATAAAGCCCGTGAAGAAGAATAACCGTACGGTCAGAAGAGCGGCTGTTTTCGATGTAGGTTCCGCGAAGTTTCGTCCCGTCAGCGGAACGGATTTCCACGGGCTGCCACCCGTCCTTCTGCTCCCTGCGGTGAATGCGCGAAAGATCTGCCGTCTGTTTCGTCACGCCGAGGATTTTTTCCCACGGCGCGGTGAGCATCGTTTCATAAGCGGTATTTCCTGCATAGAATCCTGCTCCGACAAAGGCAAGCAAAAGAAAAAGAATCAGTATTTTTACTGTTTTAAAGAAAAGACGCAATCAAATCTCCTTATTTCCGTTTATTTCATCTTTGAAATTGATATATACGACAATACCTGCCGCAAGGAACGCAACCGCGGTAGACCAGAAAACGGCCGCATAGCCGCATACCATGGCAAGCGCTCCGCTGCATACAGGGCCCGCCACGTTGCCCATGAGAACGACGCTTGACACGACGCCGAAGACGATGGATCTCTTTTCATTGGGCACCGCCTGCGCGATGAGCGTATTGGCCACAGGCATGATGAACCCCATGCCGATTCCTGTAACGGCACGGAAGAAACCAAGCCCCCACACGTTTGTCATCATATACTGCATGATAAAAGTCAGTCCCACAAAAACGGTCGCCGCTGTCAAAAGCCGCGGCAGAGAAACGCGGGCCGTCACCGCTCCTGCAGAAAGAGAGCAGAGCGCGCTCGCGCCGCCGGCAAGAAATATAATGATGCCTACGATCGTGGCGATAATCTCCGACCCGCCGCCAAGCATGTCCTTGATGTAAAGAGGGAGTATGGGACCGATACCGGTGATGCCGAAATTACAGAGGAACTGGATCCCCACCATAAGACGCACGCGGGGAATGGCAGCAAAATATTTCAATTCCTGCCAGGTGGAAGATTTTTCTCCCGATGCCCCCTTGCGATGGATTTCAGGCATGAACAGGCGGAGGCAGATCAGACAGAGGAGGGACAGGACGCCAAAGAAAACAAAGGGCATGCGGTACCCCAGTGTATCCGCCACAAGACCTCCCACAAGAGGGCCGAACATAATGCCTGACACCATGGCCGCCTGAAAGTAACCGAGCGTGCGGGACGTTTCTTCTTCCGGAGATACGGAAGCAATGACCGACAGTCCGATGGGAACGAAACCGCCCACCAGCCCCTGCAGCAGGCGGAAGATAAACACCTGCCACGGCGAAGTGGACACGGCGCAGAGAAACGCGGTCGCTGTCACCGCCGCAAGGACGATGGACATGACCAGCTTCGGGCCGCGGCGATCTGCCTGGATAGACCAGAAAGGCGCGGAAAGAGCGATCATAAACGGCGTGACCCCCGAAATGAGCCCCGCCCAAAACGCCGCCTCTCCCGCATCAGTGACACCGATTTCACCCAAAAAAAGAGGAAGAAACGCCATGACGCCGATCATCGCGATCCCCGCACCCACCTGTATAGCACACATCAGGTACACGATACGCTTCCAGCCTGTATTCTTTTCCATAGCTCCTCCTTTCCTCTTATTATTTTAATATTCTCTTACAACATACAGTTATATCCAATGCATTCCTGAATGTCAAATGGCTGCCGCACCGCTTTCCCCGCTCCTCTTCCTCCTCGCCCGATTCTCACGGATTTGTTATACTGTTTATAATCAATTACAAATCATTTATAAAAGGAGGCTTGTGATGGCTTTTACAGAAATCACCCCGGAAGAAATAAACATCAATCCCTTTACCTCATGGAGCAGGTACGTCCTTGTGACCGCAGGAAATATAGAGAAATGCAATACACTTCTCGTTACCTGGGGCGGCTTCGGCGTCATGTGGAGAAAGAAAACCGCCACTATCTACATCCGACAGAGCCGTTTCACCAAAACGATTCTCGACAGCCAGGACTATTTCACCCTGTCATTCCTCCCGGAGAAACATAAACCGCAGATGAGTTACATGGGAAGCCACTCCGGCCGGGATGAAAACAAGTATGAAGGCTCCGGACTCCACCCTCTTGCCATCGGCGACGCGGCAGGCATTGAAGAAGCGGATCTCATCTTCGTATGCAAAAAAATTTATACCGCCGAGATGACGCCGGATCATTACACCGACAAGAGCGCGTATGACGAGTGGAACACAGGGCGCCGCGCCGGCAATAACCACAGCGCCTACATCGGGGAAATCATCAAGATTCTTCAGAAGAAATAAAAACTACAGCCAAAACATCATTTCCGGCTTCCACCGAAGAAATAAAAAAGACGCCGCCGCGTCTTTTTTATTTTCCTGCCTTATTTCACATCATAGAGGCCCGTGGTTCCCTCTTTCAGGTTGATCATGATATTTTTCGTCTGGCTGTAATGTTCCAGCATGACCTTGTGAGTTTCGCGGCCGATGCCGGACTCCTTGTAACCGCCGAAGGGAGCGCCCGCGGGAATCGCATTGTACGTATTGACCCAGACACGACCCGTCTGTACACCGCGGCTGACCTTCATGGCCGTATTCAGGCTGCCTGTGAAAACGCCGCCACCCAAACCGTAGACGCTGTCGTTCGCCAGTTCGATAACTTCATCAACCGTCTTGAACTTCTGCACCACAACGACCGGCCCGAAGATTTCTTCCTGGCATACGCGTGCCGCATTTGTCTTCGAAATGAGAATGGTCGGTTTCATGAAGAAGCCCTTGTCGCATCCGTTTTCCGTGTAGCGTTCGCCGCCGGTCACCAGCTCGCCGCCCTCTTCCAGACCGATCTTAATATATTTCAGCACCTTTTCCTGCTGGCTCTTATAAATCTGCGCCCCCAGCTGGGTAGACGGATCTGTCGGGTCGCCCACTTTGACTCCTTCAAAAGTTGCCTTCAGCTTAGCGACAAACTTATCAAAGATGCCTTCCTGCACAAATACGCGGGAACCGGCACAGCAGACCTGTCCCTGATTAAAGAGGATGCCTGTCGCCACACCTTCCACCGCCTGCTCCAGATCGCAGTCGTCAAAAATCATGTTGGCCGATTTGCCGCCGAGTTCCAAAGTGACAGGAATCAGTTTGTCTACAGCTGCCTGATATACGCTGCGGCCGATTTCAGTAGAGCCTGTGAATGCCAGCTTGTCGAAATCGGGATGATCAAGAATCCACTGCCCGGATTTGGATCCGGCACCGGTAATCACGTTCAGCACGCCTGCCGGCAGCACATCGGCAATCAGTCTGACCAGTTCCATGAGAGACAGAGACGTATGGGAAGACGGCTTGATAACGATCGTATCGCCTGCCGCCAGCGCCGGAGCAAGCTTCCAGCAGGCCATAAGAAATGGGAAATTCCAGGGAATAATCTGTCCGACCACACCGATCGGTTCATGAATCACAAGAGACATCGTATTGTCGTCAAGCATCGTCGCCGTGCCTTCCTGCGCACGGATGCATCCTGCGAAATAACGGAAATGGTCCGCCCCCATAGGAATATCCACCGCGCTGGTTTCACGAATCGGCTTACCGTTGTCCAGCGTTTCGACAAGAGCCAGATGCTCAGCATTCTGATCAATAATATCCGCAATCTTCAGGAGATAATTCTGTCTTTCAATGGGAGAAGTCCTGCGCCAGGATTTCAAGGCGCGCCGAGCGGCTTTCACCGCCAGATCCACATCTTCCCGGGTCGCTTCCGCAAAAGACGCAAGCACTTCTCCGTTGGCGGGATTGTGGGCTTCAAAAGTTTTGCCGTCAGAGGCGGGCACAAATTTGCCGTCAATGAAAAGATCATACCGTTTCTGAATGTTTGCCATAAATAAACCACCTTTCAAAAAACTGTGAAACAGAAGATTGTCTTCCCGGAGTTTTTTACGATTGGCCGGAGGTCCGAGAGTTCATTCAAAGTCATCCTAACCGAAGACATCACCTGACATAGATTCACACAGTATCCTTCGGTTCATCCGATTTTGTGCCCTTATTATAACAGGACATATCGAAATATTCAAGTCATTCGATATACTTTTGTAAAAAATTTTCTTCCCAAGAGAAATTTGCGATACGGCAAAAAATAATCCTTACTGCTATATATCTTTTGTACCGATTTACCAAAAGGCATATAGGATTTTTTTCTAACTCAACTTTGCGGGAGGAAGGGGATCTATAAAATTGATTCGGACATCCTCTCTCTTTTTACCTAGTATTATGCTCACCCCATAGTCATATCTATACTTACCCTCCTGATCAAGAAAATCTTTTAATTTTTTTATATCTTTATCTAGTTCCTTTTTATCTTTATTCCACCATGTTTTAAACTCTGCCACCAAAATATTATGGTCATTAGTGCCTCGTTTATGCAAAATCATATCCGGATATGCCCCGTTGGGACGCGATGGTGTTATTTTCGGTTTATCTATATTTCGATTGTATTCAGTGTCAACACGATAGTCACAATCGATATCTATTTCTTTTATTAATACATCAAAATATTGGACATATTTACAAACTATTGAACGCTCCGATTTATACTCAAATTCTCCATCGCCATCATTTTCATTCTTCTCACAAAAAATCAAATCTTGATCATTCTTATACAGCTCATCCAAAGCAGCATTGAGTATTTTTTCTATAGTATTTTTGTCCATTTTTGCTCATCCTTTCAAAAATATAAATTCTATTTCATCACCGTAACCGTTTAATCCATGCATCAAGAAATGCCATCTGCTCCTTTGTATAAAACCGGTGCTCGCCGCCTTTCATCACCGTCAATCCCGCGCCGGTCAAACTTGCAAATGCGGATATCGTTTCGAAGGACGTCATATAATCATTCTCCCCATACAACACTTCGGTAGGAATATTCCAGGCAAGAGGATTCTTTCTGACATAGCACAGGTACTCCCACGATAATTTTTCCCCACAGGATGTATATATCTCTTTTCTCTTTTCCAATTCTCCCTCTATTATGCCCGCCTGTGCCATCATCTGTATGATCAGTTCTTCCATGTCAACAATCGGGGAAATCAGAAATGCTTTTTCGATCCGCTGTCCGGCTAACGAATGCAGCGCGAAGTACGCCCCTATGCTGTTTGCAATCAGAGTCACCGACTCATATTCCTTACACAGAGAACGGATAGCGAACGGAAATTCTTTCTTTGCCTCCCAAGGTGTCTGCGCTTTGTAATTGAAGCCTTTTACGTCATATTGGGGAAACAGAGGTTTATAATGCTCCGCTTCATTTACATTGCCATCTTTTCCATGTATATAAACCGCTATTTTGTCCATAATTTCCCTTCGGCATGTGCTGATCTCTCTGTATTTTTCTTAAACCTTTTCTGCAATCTTTCCTGCGCCCCTTCTCACAGAAACAGCACTATAAACCAAAAATCCGCTCCGTATTTATTTTCGCGTGACGGATCACATCCTTTTCGCTGACCCCCATGTAGTGGGCAAGGGCCCGGGCGACATATACGATATTCTGAGGTACATTCGTCCGCTTAAGGCCGGGAATCCCCCGCGGGGTGAGGTAGGGCGCGTCTGTTTCCAAAAGAATGCGGTCTATGGGAATGATTTTCACCGCTTCCCGCAATGCCTCCGCCCGGCGCTCATCACAAATCCATCCGGTGATCCCGATGGAAAATCCCATGTCCAAAAGCGTCTCCGCCGTCTTTTTATTTCCCGTGTAGCAATGCACCACCGAACGCCTGCATATGTCTTCATGCCCGGCAAAGCAGGAAATGAAATCTTCCTCCGCGTCCCGTTCATGGAGGAACAGCGGCTTCTTCAGCTTCTCGCCGAGGGCAATCAGCTTTTTGAAATAATAAAGCTGGTTTTCCTTCGTCGAATACATTCGGTCATAATCCAGTCCGCATTCCCCCACCGCCACGATCTTCGGATTGGAAAGAATGATTTCCTCAATCCGTTCCAGATCCTTGTCCGCAGCACCATCAGCAGCATGGGGATGGATACCCGCCGTGCCGTAAACATCATGGGTTTTTACGAACTCATTCACAAGCTCATTCTCCCTCGCTTCCGAGCCCGTAAGAATGCAGCAGATCCCCGCCGCTTCCGCGTCTGCAATAATCCGCTCCGGATCGGGAAAAGAACGGGTAAATAAATTCAGTCCGATATCATAATATGTCCTCATAACTCCTCGCTTTCATTTTCCCATCGTATCAGACTTCCCCCGCCGCGGCAACTCCTGCCATACTGTCTTTTGCCATGATATAGAAGAAATATATCATAAGCAGCAAAATCCTTTCGCAAAATGAACAGTCTTCTCTTTTGCAGAAACAGGTTTTGTTATAATTTCCGGGCAATAAAAAAAGCAGCGCCATCAAAAACGGTTCTGCCCTTATTTACTATCCGATTCCGAGGACTGCACAGAATGGTTTACATGTCCTCAAAACAATTCTTGCCCGCTGTTGAAACTTAAGACCCATTTTTATACTGCCTTCCGTCAGATAAAACGACACTCCCCCTGATGATCCGCTTGATGATTTCCCGCAGTATAACAATCAGAAGTTTTTATATCTTTCCAGCGCAATTTCTTTAAACTTTTCTCCCGCATAGATATACTCTTTTCTGCCGCCCGTTTTCACCCCAAACAGCCAACCGAAGTTCACCTTGCGGTTAATTTCCAGCGTATGCAAAATTCCGCCTTGAATAAAATCGTAAAAACGGTATCCATTATGAGCAAATTCTCTTTTCATGGTATTCAATATGGCAATTATACTTTTATCCGTAAGTTTTTCAAAGACAATAATGCAGAGCAAAGAATTTATTCCTCTGGATGACACCTTACCGTCCCCCGTCATTTAGGTCGGATGCGAAAATGCTTTGTGGGAAAAACAGAAAAAGGGGCGACAACACAAATCGAAGAATGACTCTTTAGGGAAAAGTGTCAAATGTCATTTGCCAGCGTTCCATAATAAGCCGTAAATTTAGATGGCATAAAACTTTTCTTCCACTCTTCCGGTTAAAAAATCCCCGCGTTCAAATCGCAGGAATTCTTTTCTTCTCTATTTTCTTTGCAGGTAAATTTCTTTTATCCGGTACATGTACCCGCCGTTTTCATAAATGATCTTTTCCGCTTCCACCCAGCTTTCTTCATCAGTGAAATGGAACATATGGAGGGCGCCCGCCATTTCCATGTACTGCCAGTAGGGCTTTCCTTCTTCCGTTTCCAGCAGAAGAAATATATACGGCGTGAGACTGTTCACCACTGTGGCGTAACAGTCGTGCTTTTCCGAAAGCTTTTTCAGTTTTTCTAATTCTTTATCCGCCGCTTTCCAGTCTGCCGTGCCTTCGGCAAGAGACCCGTTCGCCTGTGAAATAAAATCTTTGGCTACGGTAATCATGCTGTAATAGCGTATGGGGTATCGCTCTGTCGTCTTTTCCATGTTCATCTTTTATTCCTTTTTAAATTTTCCAAATTGGCAAGAGCCAGCTGTTTGATGTTTTCCGCCATGGTTTCTATCGGTATATGGACAGGCATTTCCCTGCACAGGGAATGGTGCCGTCCGAGGAGGCACACGGCAAAAGGCGCGGCAAGGGTAATAATCCCGCTGTACAGCCGGGGATCATCGGCTGTATAGCCTGTGTATTCTGAAAATATTTTCACAATGACGGAGATTTTCGGAAGCGCTTCTTTTTGAAATATTTTTTCCAGCATGGGAGAAGGATTCATCACTTCCCGTACCCACACGCTGATCTGCCATTCATTTTTTCGGAAGGCATTTCCTGCCAGAAAGTCAATAAACTTTTCCATTTTTTGCCGCGGTGCCAGATCCGACTCATACAAGTCGATCAGCTGTTGCAGCCCGACAAGGTACTGCTGGACGTTTTCCAATACGGCAAGATAGAGTCCGTCACGGCTTCCAAAATGGTAATTGACCGCCGCCAGATTCACACCTGCCGCCCGGCATATTTCCTTGCTTGTCACGGAAGCGAATCCTTTCTCTGCAATGAGCTGTCCCGCGCATTCGATGATTTTTTCTTCGGTTTCCCGCCCATCCATACGGCGTCCGTTTTTCTGATTTTCTTTCATTGCAATTCCTTTATCCTAATTTATGTCTGAACATCCACGCGGCAAGGGGCATCGTCACCGCCGCCACGATAAGCATGGGAATGAAGTCGGAGGCAATCATGGAAAGAGAAGCCCCCTCGATATATACGCGCCGTACGCCGTCGATAGCAAAGCGCATGGGATTGATATAGGTGAAATACTGAAGCACTGTGGGCATATTCCTTACAGGCGTCGCCATGCCTGACAGGAGCATGATGGGAAGAAGCACCACAAAGTTGTACACAATAACCTGCTGCATATTTTTGGCGACAGCGGAAATGGAAAGACCGATTCCCACGCAGGAAAGAAGAAATACCGCCATGATGAGGGCAAGGGTAAAGAGGGATCCCACGAGGGCCACTTTAAACCATATGACAGCAATCGACAGTACGATGAAGGACTGGACCATACCGATAAGGAGCGGCGGCACCGCTTTTCCGATGAGTATTTCCATGGGAAGGAGCGGTGTCACCATGAGCTGGTCAAAAGTACCGTTTTCCCTTTCCCTCGCTACGGACAGCCCCGCAAGGATCATTACCTGTGTCAGGCTGACCATGGGAAGGAGCGACGCGAGAAACCCCCACCGGGAAATCAGGTTCGGATTATACCATGCCACAGAGTCTATATGGAGAAGCCGGTGACCGCCGTGAAGCCGGCTGTTATACGCCGCTGCCACCGCGGAAATATATCCGGCCGCAATACCTGATGTCATCGTATTTCTTCCGTCAGTAATCACCTGGACGGGCGCGGTTTCCCCTGCAGTTATCTTATCTGCAAAATCATGCCCGATGATAAGGACGACGCCTACTTCCCGCCCATCGATGAATCGGGCAATCTGCGATGTGCTTCCAAGTGTCGCCACCCGTTTAAATATCCCGCTTCCGTCCAATTCGGCAAGCAATTCTTCGGAGTAGCGGCTCCTGCTTAAATCAAGGACGGCATAATCCACGCTGTCCAGATTATACGATGCCACATAACCGAAAAGCAGGGACTGGATAATGACAGGCATAATAAGGATAATGCGGCTTTTCGGATCTTTCAGGGTGGTCAGCATTTCTTTCCGCACCATAAAAAGGATGCGGCGGATGTAAAGCATAATATGTTCCATCATTCCAGCCTCTTTTTCGTTACCACGCAGGAAAGTCCCGTAAAGAACACAGCGTATCCCCCTAAGATCAGACAGTTCTCTCTGATCAGCGCCCAGTCATTTCCCGCAAGGAAGAGCGATTTCAAAAGTTCCATGTAGTATGTAGCAGGAAGGACATGTCCCACGGCATAGACCACGGCAGGCGCGCTTCGCAGATCGAAAATAAATCCTGACAGCATGACCGTAGGAAGCGTACTCACCAGCATAGACACCTGGCACGCAAAGAACTGGTTTTTGATCACCGACGAAATCGTAAGTCCCATGCCCAGCGTCACGATGAGGTAAATAACCGATCCCAGAAGGATCATTAAGAATGAACCGTGCACAGGCACGCCGTATAAGTAACGCGCCGCCGCCATGCAGAGCCAGAAACCGATTGTGGCGATACCAAAGTAAGGAATCATTTTCGAAAGAAGTATTTCTATCGGTCTCACCGGCGTGATGAAAAGGGCTTCCAGCGTGCCCCTTTCCCATTCCCGCGCCATGACCATCGTAGTCAGGAACAGGCCGACAAGCGTCATGATGAGCACCACGAGCCCGGGAATAAAGAACCATGTACTTGTATTGGCGTCATTGAACCACTGCCGCGGCGTGACGGATACAAAACCGAGGCCGTCGGATACGGTCATGTACTTTGACGCATTGGCCGCCTGCCATGAAGCAAGACCTGCCTCAAGATAAGATTCTGCCGTCCGCGCGGAAGCCGCGTCCACGCCCCAGAGAATAATCTGCACATGGCTGCCGCCCCTGAAAAGATTTTCCGTGAAATTCGGCGGCACACGGATTATGGCGTCCACTTCCCGCCGGTTCATCATTTCCGTACCTTCTTTCATGGACGTGGTATAGCGGGGATCAAAATAGTCGGAGCCGTCCATAAAAGAAAGCATATCCTGCACCGTGGGAGACGCGTCCTCCATGACCACCGCCACAGGCACATTTTTCACATCCAGCGACAGGCCGTACCCGATAAGAAGAATGAGCATGATGGGAATAACGATACCGATCACCAGACTGCTCCGGTCACGGATAAGCTGGTTATATTCTTTTCTTACCAATGAAGAAATACGGCGGAAGGCATCCATCATAACTCCTCCTTTCTCCGGCTGTTTTCCACAATGGCAATGAATGCTTCGTTCATGGTGAGATTTTTCCCGCCCCTGTTCCGTACTTCCTCGGGCGTTCCAAGAATAAGCATCTTTCCCTGATCCTGTATCATGATGCGGTCGCAGTATTCCGCCTCGTCCATAAAATGCGTCGTGATGATCACTGTCGTCCCCTTTGCGGCCAGCGCTGTTATCTGCCGCCAGAAAATCCGCCGGGCAGGGGGATCAATGCCGCTTGTCGGTTCATCGAGAAATAATATTTTCGGTTCATGAAGAAGAGCCGCCGCCATGGACAGGCGCTGTTTGTACCCGCCGGGCAGATCGCCGGCCATCCTGTCTTCTGCGCCGCTGAGACCAAACCGGGAAAGCACCTCTTTTATCCTTTCTTTTATTTTCTGCCGGGGCAGTCCGTAAGCGCCTCCGAAAAATTCCAGATTTTCCCGGACAGTAAGCATACCGTAGAGAGAAAATTTCTGCGCCACATATCCCACATTGGCCCGGGCCGCCGCCCGTGCTGTCCGCAGGTTTACCCCCGCCACCGACAATTCGCCGCTGCTGGCGGGAAGAAGTCCGCAGAGCATTTTAAACGTTGTCGACTTGCCTGCGCCGTTCGGCCCCAAAAGCCCGAAGATTTCTCCCTCATGAACCTGAAATGATGTATTGTCCACAGCGGTGAAATCACCAAACTGGCGCACCAGATTTTTCACTTCAATATCCACTTTGCCGGAAATATGTGCCGGTTCTTTATAATCCAGTTCAAATCCTTCAAGAGGACTTTCTTTTCTTTCCAATTTCCCAAGACAGCACATAAAACTGTCTTCCAGACGGGACGGCACGCTTTCCGTTTCCAAACGGGGATAACAGGAAAACGCTTTTACCCGTTCAAGCGGCACCCCTTCCTTTAAAACGAACCGTACATTCCCTTTTTCGGGAACGGCATCCTCCACAGACTCCCGATCATCCAGAAATGCCGCCTGAAGCACGCGGGGCGGTATCCCTTCCGGCGTTTTCGCCATCCGGCAGCGGCCTTCCGTTTCCTTCCTCAGCTCCTCCGGCGTGCCTCTGTCAAGAACTTTCCCTTTATTCAGGATGTATACCTCGTCGCAAAGCTCCGCCTCTTCCATGTAGGCTGTGGATACAAGGACGGAAATATGCCCGCCCTTCACAAGGTCTTTCAATATTTCCCAAAGCTCCCGTCGGGAAAGAGGATCGACGCCTGCTGTCGGTTCGTCAAGAATAAGCAGCTCCGGTGTCCGCACGAGAGTACACGCAAGTCCCAGTTTCTGCTTCATGCCGCCTGACAGCTTTCCCGCAAGACGCTGTGCAAACGGTGCGAGACCGGTCATATGAAATAATTTTTCAAACCGTTCTTTCCGTTCCCCCGCTGAAATCCCATGAAGATCAGCGTAAAGATTCATATTTTCCATACACGTCAGATCCTCATAGAGCCCAAACTTCTGGGGCATGTATCCAAGACGCCTCTGCACATCTGCAGGTTTGTCCGCCACAGAAATGCCAAGTACGGAAAGGATTCCCTCGGTTGGAAACATCAGCCCGCAGACCATGCGAAGGAATGTCGTCTTCCCCGCGCCGTCTGGCCCGATAAGCGCTGTCATCTTCCCCCGCGCCGCCCGTATATCCAGACAGTCCACGGCAGTCAGAAGTGCTCCCCCGCGGGAATCCCTGAACCGTTTCGTCACACCGGCCGCTTCCACCACATATCCGTCAGCCACGATAGATCCTTTCCCGGTATTTAAAAATTTTCCGTGATTTCAAAACTTCACCGTCGCCGGCATTCCCATGCGGAGGCGATTCTCTTCATCATCCACAAAAATGCGCACTTCATAAAGGAGCGATGTCCTGAGTTCCTCCGTCTGTACAGATTTTGGCGTGAACTCCGCCGTATCGGAAATATATCCCACTTTTCCCTGAATCGCTTCATTCGGGAAACTGTCCATATAAACATCCGCTTCCATACCTTCCCGTAACTCGCCAAGACGGCTTTCAGGCACATACGCACGGATCCATTTCGGATCGGACAGACCGATAAGATACACCGGCCTCGCAGCAGATGCCATATCCCCCGTTTCCATCAAGCGGGAACGGATCACACCGTCCTGCGGCGCGACAAGCGTTGCCTGGCTCAAATTGTACAGATCATTTTCAAGACCTGCCTTCAAAGCGGAAAGCTGCGCTTCTGCCGCCGCGATATCTTCACTGCGGGGTCCCATGTTTACCAAAGACAATGCAGCCTTTGCATTTTCCAAATTGGCTGCCGCCGCTTTCCATCGTGCCTCCGCATCATCGGCGCTTTGCCTGCTTACCGCACCGTCGGCAAGAAGCGATGCCATACGCTGATAATAAGCGCGGGCATTATTTTCCGCGGCTGCCAGAGATTCCGCCTGCGCTGCCGCCTGGGTAATTTCTTCCGGACGGGAACCGTTGTGCAGCTTTGCCACCACCGCTTCCTGCTGGGCAATCACCGCCTTCTTTTGGGCAATCGCCAGCTCCAGCGGACGGGTATCCAGCCTCGCCAGCACATCGCCTGCCTTCACCGCATCGCCTTCCTCTTTCAGCATTTCCTCGATCCGCCCATTGCTGTTGAAAGCAAGAGAAATCTGACGAATATCTACATTTCCGTAAAGGATCAGTTTTCCCTGTTCTGCATTCCTGCTCTTATAAAAGAAATATCCCGCAGCAAAGGCGATCACCAAAACCACGGCAATGATGACCGATTTCCTATTCCGCTCCAGCCATTCCATTTTCAAGTATCCTTTCTTCCTGAACGCTGCCCTTTCATGAATTCCATTCTTTTCTCCATGGTATCAAATTCAAATTTGAATTACAAATTCACGTTAGAAGAAAACAGATTGCCCGACTTTCATCTGCTACATAATTTTTCTGAGTGGCTGTCTGATTTGATATTGCCATTTAGTAACAAAAATCCATTTATATACCGAAATCGTTTGTGTTAATTTTTATCAAGTTTATTTTCACCTTAAAAATCACCCTATTTTATTGACAGGTTTATTCAATCATACTATTATTCAAATAGGTTTATTTCTACTCTAAAAATCACCCTATTATCCAAATGGGATGATAATGTACACCTGTTAGGAGAGCTTTTATGCCATATAAAAAAGAAACAGCATATAATAACCTTCCGATATTACCTCCGCATGCAGAACTGGAAACAGTCCAAATACTAAAGAAAACGGTTTCTGCTAATAAAGCCTTGGCAGAACTGCACGGATGGACTTACATGCAGGCAAATCCGCTTTTGCTGTTGCAGACGGTATCATTACAAGAAGCAAAATCTTCCAGTGAAATAGAAAATGTTGTTACCACAAACGATGATTTATATAAAGCATTTTCGGCACCGGACAGTAAAATCATTTCCCCATCTACAAAAGAAGTCCTTCATTATAAAGACGCCCTTTGGTATGGATTCAATGAAATCAAGCAACGTCCATTAGGAATTAATATATTTATCGAACTATTCCATAAAATAAAGCAACGTTCAGACGGAATCCGTTCATTCCCCGGAACAGTACTGAAGAATTCATATGGTGAGACCGTTTACACTCCGCCAGATAGCAAGGATGATATACTTCGTCTACTTTCCAACTTAGAAAACTATATTAATATAAATGAGGGAAATATTGATCCTTTAATCCGATTGGCAGTCATCCATTATCAATTTGAATGCATCCACCCCTTCCCTGACGGGAATGGACGAGTTGGGCGTATAATTAATGTTCTTTACTTAATACAGGAAAGGCTCCTTGACGTTCCTATCCTATACCTATCCAGCTACATCATTGAACACAAATCCGATTATTATAAAGCCCTGCAAGATGTAACTGAATACGCAGACTGGACTAACTGGATTCTTTATATTTTAGACGCGGTGGAAGTGACCGCTAAAAAGACTCTATCCATGATTCAAGAAATCCGAAAGGTACAATTAGAAACAGAAACATTTGTAAAGAATGAAATGGCTGATATCTATAGCAGAGAATTAATTGAACTCCTTTTTGAACAGCCATACTGTAAAATTTCCTTTCTCGTAGATCGGCATATCGCAAAAAAACAAACCGCTTCTAAGTATCTAAACCGATTAGTTGCAGCCGGACTATTAGATAAAACAAAACAAGGCAGAGAGTATTATTTTATTAATAAAAACCTCTGGGAGATATTAACACGATGATCACGTTTAAAAATCAAAAGACCTCCGCAATCACTGAGGATTTTTATGGTTAAATGATTTGAATGACAAGTTCATATGAAACGACGGAAACCGCTTCTTCCTGCGGCTGCCGGACAGGATATTTTAAAATTCCCCGTGGTGTCCTACCGCCGGTACAGAATAATCTCCTCCGGCAGTGATTTGAAAATCATCTGCATCAATCATATGAAAAAGATAATCTTTCATCATCTTGCACATTGTCACTTTTTGCGAAGTTTCGTTTTTTCTAACGCAAAAACAGTAAACCTTTTTGATTCACTGTTCCTGTGTTAGTTTTTATAAATTACTAATTATATAAATATCCGTATATAGTACAGGTAATTTTAAAAAACTTATACAAAAATACACTGTAGATATTAATATTTTAATTATAAGTTTTATATATTTATTTCGTAACTCATCTCTTTTTTACCCAAAATTTTTTACGATAATCATTAAAATCATATCCAACTCCGTCTTTAGAACAAATAATTTGAACTCCCAAATCCGCTAAATCAGACATTACTAATCTAATATATTCTATAAGAAAAGGTTTTTTGTCAATTTCTTTAGCGGCAAGAAAAATATTATCTCCACTATTAAGAAAAATATTACTTTCGCTATTTTCACTTTTATATCTAGTATGCCTAATAATTGCCATAATAAACTGATATTCTGCAAAAATTTGGTGTGATGTATCATCATTATATTCAACAATTTTTGTTGTCTCTTTATTTATACAAACCTTTTCTTGGTGTATGTTCGAAAGGCGATCTTGCACAGTCTCCAAAACAAACATATGCGGCTCCTTAGAACAATCGCTGTGATCAACTCTTAAAATCAGATTGTTTGAGCAATACAATTCATAAGAAACTAATTCTCCATAAGGTTTAAAGAACACCCCTAACCCCTCTGTAGTATTTTTAGAATAAGTGCTGACAATTTTTAATGGTTGCAAAAACCAATATGAACATGTTTCAAGTTCTCTATCAAGCCACGAATTCCGTGCTTTATCATTATAATCTGAAATAGTTATCTTTCCTTTGTTACTTTTAATAAAATCAGATGTAAACAATCCCCAGAATCCTTTAATTGAAATAGCAAATCGAAGATACATGCCCTGGGCAGCTGCGTAATCAATACGCTTTTGTAAATTTCCTCCCGATATTTTATATTTATCTTTATGTGTGTATTTCACTTCTAACATTATTTTATAATTATCAGTAAAAACAACTTTAAAATCTGATGTATACTCTTTAGATCTTTGAGAGAGTTCCTCATCAATAGATTCAATATCCCTAATAGAAGCCATTGATTTCATGAAAATAAGAAATTCCATTTCCTTTTCTTTACCAATAATTCGTCTCTTATATTCATCAAAATCAATACCTAACTCCTTTGCCTTCACTTTCTTTTCACTATCACTTTTCCCAAGTGTTAATTCATGAAAATCTAATATCTTTTTAAACGAATTTGAATTTTCCCCATTAATCATACAATCCTCTCTTTTATGTTAAAACTCAAATATATCATCTTTTTTATATTATACTTAAATAATGCCTTTTGTGAAATAACTCATGAATATCTCAAAAGGATAATCTCTAATTTTGTAATCCATTCAACCATAGTCCAGATAATCTATATAGCAGTTATGAATACTGCATTCTAACTGGTCGATTTAATATTGCAATTTAGTTTAATTAATTCTTGTAAATACCGCTTCTATAAAAAATTTTAAAAAAATAATTGAAAGTAGTTTTCAAAATCATTTATTTGTGATATACTACTTACAGGCAGAAGCGGATTCATGAAACGGTTCTGCCGTTGGGAAATTTTCGCACTCCCAAGCGAAAATCACTCCTTTCCAACTTCCTTTATTTTTTTATACTCCTGAAAAGGGACGGTGCGAGCCGTCCTTTTTTACTGTATAAGGGAATCGGCTTGCAGAAATACCGCTCTCCCGCTTTTTCTGAAAAGGCAAACAAGGCTTACAGGACATTTCATATCAATACATTGCGATAACGGATTCCACCCTCTATACTGTTTTGCATCAGCTTTCCGTTCCCGCAATCCTAACCACGGAAATAAACATTTAATGCAAACCTGGTCCAAGACAGACACGTAAAAAGCCCGCGATGATCTTATTTTCTCCCGCGGGCTTTTCATTTTTGATTTTATTTTTCGATGCTTACGAATTTGTAATCTTTGTCTTCGACAGCCTTCCGTACATCCGCATCAGCGACTTCTTTGGAAAGGGTGAGTACGGCGGTGCCCGTTTCATGGGACACTTCCGCGCGATCCACACCGTCAAGGGCTTCCAGCGATTTCTTTACTGCCGCCTCGCAGTGGCCGCACATCATGCCTTCAATTTTTACTGTTTCTTTCATTTTCATTTCCTCCTTTGGAACTATCATTCCTTTGTAAATATAATCCGCTTCGGAAATTGCTTTCTTCACGGTTTCTTCATCAGGAGCGGCCGAGCAGGTCATATTTACTTTTCCTGTGGTATGATCCGCTTTTGCTTCCACAACACCTTTTATTTTCTTCAACGCATTTTCCACGTGGTGCTCGCACATTTCACAGGTCATGCCTTCTACGGAAATAATAGCCGCCCTTTCCTTTCCTGCCGCCTCTTTCTTCTCTACAGCAGCGCCGGTTTCTGCGCCGGGCACTTCCGCCGGCAGAAGCGCCTTCTTCTTCAGAGGCTTGTCCTTCCCGCTGTCATGGACTTCAAACAGATTCAGCCGAAGGGCATTCAGACAGACGGTGACACTGGAAAGAGCCATCGCCGCCGCGCTCCACATGGGATTTATGGAAATCATGGGATATACGCCGGCCGCCACGGGAATGAGCAGGATATTGTAAGCAAAGGCCCAGAATAAATTTTCACGGATATTTTTCAGTGTCTTCCTGCTTAATCGGATGGCAGCGGAAACATCGGTGAGCCTGGAATTCATAAGAACGATATCGGCGGAGTCGACAGCTACATCTGTCCCTGCGCCGATGGCGATTCCGATATCCGCCCCGGTAAGTGCGGGCGCATCATTGATCCCGTCCCCTACCATAGCCGTCCTGCCCCGTTTCTGCAGGTTTTTGATAACAGCCGCTTTCCCGTCAGGAAGGACGCCGGCAATGACACGGTCAACGCCTGCTTCTTTCCCGATGGCGTCTGCCGTCCGCCGATTATCTCCTGTCAGCATGATGACTTCAATCCCCATATGCTGCAGTTCTTTAACAGCTTGGGCAGAGTCTTTCTTAATCACATCGGCGGCGGCTATAATCCCCAAGAAGATCCCGTTCCGTTCAAAGAAAATCGGCGTTTTTCCTTCTTCCCCCAATGCCCGGGAGAGTTCTGTCATATCCTGCGGTATATCCGCCAGCGTGGAAATATAGGTTTCCGACCCGCCGTGAATCGTGTCCCCGTCCATAATGGCGGCAAGGCCGTTTCCCGCAAGAACCCGGAATCCGGAGGTTTCTTTCGGACTCATGCCTCTTTCTTCCGCCTTTTCCACAACGGCCCGGGCAAGGGGATGCTCGGATTTCCGTTCCAGCGAATACGCCAGAAGGAGAAGTTCATCGTCCGTCATATGTCCCGCAGGATAAATGCCGGTCACTTTCGGCTTCCCTTCCGTAACGGTACCGGTCTTGTCAAGCGCGATGATCTGTATTTTCCCCGCATTTTCAAGAGATTCGCTTGTTTTGAAAAGAATGCCGTTTTTCGCGCCTACGCCGCTGCCGACCATAATGGCAACGGGCGTTGCCAGTCCCAGCGCGCAGGGACAGGAAATGACGAGGACGCAGATGGCGTATTCCAATGCTTTCGCCACGGGCGCGCCGAGGAGTATCCACACGATCATGACGAGAACGGCTACACCGATAACGGCAGGTACAAAGACGGCGGACACGGCATCAGCGATTCTTGCAATCGGCGCTTTTGTAGCGGCCGCATCGCTGACCATGCGGATGATTTGTGAGAAGGTCGTATCTTCGCCCACACGGGTGGCGCGGGCACGGATGAATCCGGAACGGTTTATAGTGGCAGCTTTCACGGGGTCGCCTTCCGCTTTGTCCACGGGAACGGATTCTCCCGTAAGAGCGGATTCATCCGCCGCTGTCGTACCTTCTATAATCACGCCGTCTACGGGAATGGTTTCTCCCGGTCTTACGACAAAGATATCTCCCGGCTGTACCTCGTCGATGGCAACGGATACTTCCTGCCCGTTTTTTTCGATGAACGCCGTCTTCGGCGCCATCCTCATCAGACTTTTCAAAGCATCGGTGGTCCGGCCTTTGGAGAGGGATTCCAGTGTTTTCCCTACGGTGATGAGAGCAGGAATCATGGCGGCGGACTCGAAGTAGAGCCGGTCATGGTAAAATCCCATGAGATCCGCATTCGATGTGCCTTGCGTAAGGAGGTAGGTCATCTCATAAAGGACATAGAGCGACCAGAGAAAGGAAACTCCCGAGCCGAGCGCCACGAGGGTATCCATATTCGGCGCGCCATGGGCGAGGGATTTCCCGCCGGAAAGAAAGAAATCCTTATTGACATACATCACGATGAGGGCAAGGAACATTTCTGTCAGAGCAAGTCCCAGATGATTATGGTCAAAAAATGCGGGAACAGGCCAGCCGAGCATATTGTGCCCCATGGTGATATACATGAGGAGCGCAAGAAATACGGCAGACCATATGAGGCGCCTTTTGAGCTTCGGTGTTTCATGGTCGGCCAGAGCTTCCGCTTCCTGTGCCAGTTTTTCTGAAGCGGAGCTCTTTTTCTTTTCTTCACCTTTGAGCCGCGCTCCGTACCCCGCGTTTTCAACGGCGCGGATGATTTCTTCGTTTGATGCGGTGCCGTCGACCGCCATGGAATTTGTCAGGAGCGCCACGGCCACCGAAGAGACCCCCGGCACTTCAGCGACTGCCTTTTCCACATGGGACTGGCACGCTGCGCAGGTCATGCCTGTAACCGTATATTGTCTCATTTTTTACCTCTTTCATTTCCTGTCAAAAAATTATTTCATTAATTTCTGGAGCATGGTGCAGAGCTCATCCACTTTTCCGTCCCGGCCTTCGCGGATATCATCGGAAACGCAGCCTCGGATGTGGGATGCCAGGAGCAGTTTGTTAAAAGAATTCAACGCATTGGATACAGCCGATACCTGCATGAGGATATCGGGGCAGTATGCGTCGGCTTCCACCATTTTCTGTATGCCCCTGATCTGCCCTTCCACCGTCTTAAGGCGGGTAAGCAGTTTCTTTTGTTCTGCCAGTGTCCGTTCCGTACGGCAGCAGGCTCCTCCTGTTTCTATACCGGCCATCTGCTTTGTCTCCTTCGCTTCCATTTCATTTCCCTCTCTGCTTTTCGTACTCTCTCTCATTCTTACTGCTGAATCGAAAATCTTCTTTCTAATTAGACTATACCCCCCTGGGGTCTATCTGTCAATAAAGAAATTATATCCGTGGAACACATACGAAAGCATATTTCCGCTGCCATACGGAAAGAAACTGGAAGAACGCAGTCTACACACAAACAAAATACCGAATAGAAAAAGCAAAGTGGCAGGATCGTTTTGTCATCCTGCCGTCTTGTATAAAGCTAAATTTTTCTGTAAACCGAGATTTCCCTGTTTCTTTTCCGAAATATACACTTCTGCAAACGCAGTACCTATCTCCATACACTATTCCCGAAACAAACAAATGCTGTGCCTGCCCGGTTTCTTCCATATCAATGGTTTCTGTTTTTCTCATTGTTTATATATTCTTCCACCGCCTGTATCATGAGCGGATCCCGTTCCGGAATATAGTATGGGTCCTCATACAAGTCAGCCTGTTTATATCCTGACTTGGTCAATATACTGCACGAAAGGCTGTCCAATATGTCCTGATCCGAATCATATTCTTCCACATCCATACCGATTCTGTAATAGAAGTATCCCATAAACCTGTATGGCTCCTTAATCGGGTGATTCCACCACCAGGATTCCCAATACAGATGTGCGAAATTCATTACAGACTCCGGTGTCCGGCAGTTTTCTTTCAGATATTTGAATGCTGCATGAAAAACCGTATCCCAGCCAAAATCTTTCACAAGACCGGCCGCGAGTTCTTCCATCTTTTCCTCTTCCTGTTCCGACAACTCAACAGACCAGTCACGATTAAAAAATATATTCAGTTTTTGATTCAGCTCTTCATGAAAAGACATTTCTATCTCCGGATGTTAAAATGTCAATTTATGCGATTTCCCTGTGTATAAATTCATTATACCATCTTTGTCTGCGCTATATATATCTCCTTATGCTTTGCTGTCCATCTGCCGGAGAAGAAATACTTTTACGGCTTTTTCTCCGTTTTACATCCTGTCTCCCCCATACTATAATGAAAGAAAATATATTTCTTTAAGGAGGTCATCATGGCAGATCTTACGGTGGGCAAAAAAGCGCCCCTATTCACACTTCCGTCTGACGGCGGACAGGATATTTCTCTTTCTGATTACAAGGGCGGGAAGGTAATTCTTTATTTCTACCCGAAGGACAATACTTCCGGGTGCACGCTGGAAGCGCAGGCATTCCGCGCTAATCTGGAAGAATTTAAGAAGCGGGGTTATTCCGTACTTGGCGTGAGCCGCGACAGCGTGAAAAAGCACTGCAACTTCCGCGACAAGTATGAACTTAATTTCCCGCTCCTTTCCGATGAAAAGGAAACGGTGTGCAATTTGTACGGCGTCATGAAAGAAAAGAGCATGTACGGGAAAAAATACATGGGCATCGAGCGCTCCACATTCATCATTGATGAAAAAGGCGTATTGGTAAAAGAATACAGGAACGTGAAAGCTGCTTCTCATGTAAACGATCTGCTGAGAGATCTGCCATAGCCAATTATAAAGAGGCTGTGACAAAATATTTTTGTGCCTTGTCACAGCCCCTCCACTCATGCCTTTTCGGTGGACAAAAAAAGAGCGTCGTTTCTTTTTACGGAAACTCCGCTCTTTTTTCATTTCAATCCGTCAGATCTTCAATGAGCCATGCCTTTTCAAAGGGGAAAGCGGCATATGCTTCGCCTTCCAGGATCGTCCTGCCGGGGTCGTAAATATCGATAATCCATTCCTTGCCAAGACTATCATTGACAAAGTAGCGGATTTTTTCTCCAAGGAACATTTTATTTTGAATGGTGACTTTTACATTCACCTGCCCGTCAACGGCCTCTTTCACCAACTTCAGACATTCGGGACGGATGCTCAGGCAGTATTCCTGCCCTGCATTTACGCTCTTCGCAGTGGGAATTCTGTCGTTCCCGTAAGAAACAGTATTTTCTCCCAGCCCTTTTACGCTGAGGAGGTTTGTCGTGCCGATGAAGTCCGCCACGAACGGCGTCTTCGGTTCAAAGTAGATCTCCTGGGGCGATCCTGTCTGATGGACGACGCCGCCTTTCAGAACAACAATCATGTCCGACATGGAAAGCGCTTCCGACTGGTCATGAGTGACATAAATCGTGGAAAGCCCCATCTTCTTCTGAATATCACGGAGTTCCACGCGGACGCTTTCGCGCAGCTTCGCATCCAAATTGGACAGCGGTTCATCAAGAAGAAGAACTTCAGGATTCATGACAAGGGCACGGGCCACAGCGACACGCTGCTGCTGTCCGCCGGACATCTGGTTCGGGAAACGGTCCTCCATGCCTTTGAGCTGCATGAGGTCAAGTGCTTCTTTGACACGTCTTTCTATTTCCTCTTTCGGACGGTTCTTCACACGAAGTCCATAGGAAACATTATCAAAAACGTTCATATGCGGAAAGAGAGCATATTCCTGAAATACCATGGCCGTATTTCTGCTGTAAGGAGGAATCCTTTCGATTCGTTTGCCGTTGAGAAGTATTTCCCCATCATCCGGTTCATAGAAACCTGCCACCATGCGGAGAAGCGTGGTCTTCCCGCAGCCTGACGGCCCGAGGAATGTAACGAAATGCCCCTTTTCAAAATCAATGTTCACGTTTTTGATGACATGGCTCCGACCGAAATATTTATTGATCTGTTTCAGCTGCAATACTAAGTCTGACATATTTCCACCTCTGTTGTAAACTTTGAGCGATTATAAATCAAAGATATTGATCTTGTCACGGAGTATCAGTTTCACCACACCAAAAGTCAGGTAAATAACAAGCATGATGCCTACGGCAGTGGCGCTGGCAGTCGGGAGGAATCCCTGATTTGCCAGGCTCATGATATTGATGGATGCCAAGTTCCATTCCGGTGACACGAGGAAAATAACGGTGCTTAAGGTGTTCATGGAACGCATGAACGCGTATACAAAGCTGACAGAAAGTGAATTTTTCAGCATAGGCAGCACAATTTTCCGGAAAGTCGTGAAGCTGCCTGCCCCTAAGTTGGTAGACGCCTGCTCTAAAGAGCCTTCGATCTGTTTCAGCCCCGCCACGGCCTGCCGATATCCTACCGGCAGCTGGCGGAGGGCCATACCGAGAATGATAATAGCAAGCGTACCCGTCATTTCAAGCGGTCCGTCATTAAAGGCGAGAATCATGGCAAGACCGATAAACGTCCCCGGCAGAGAGACGGGAAGCATGGCAAGGAAATCCATAACTGTTCTTCCCGGGAATTTTTTACGGAGCACCAGAAACGCCAGAGCAATGCCGAAGACCGTGCTGATTGCCGCCGTGGACATGGATGCCACCCAGGAGTTCACCATGACATTGGAGTTGATGACGCCTTCTTTGAAATACTCAAGAGTGAAGGTGTAATCCGCACCGAAAGAAACGGTAAAAGCAAAAAGCACGACCACACCGATAATCATAAGGATGCCCAGGCTGAGAAGCATGCAGAAAGTAAAGAAACACCATGTTGCCGCCGGTCCCGCCGTCACACGGATGAGGCCTGCCACGGGCTTTCCCGTAACGGTAACGTAAGAGTTCTTTTCCAGATAATACCGCTGTACAAAGAAAACAATGAGTGTCGGAATGACAAGGAATACGGAAAGCGTGGCGCCCATGGGAAGATCCCAGGCACCGGTGACCTGTGTGTATGCTTCCGTGGCCAGAACATGGTAATTACCGCCGACCAGCATGGGGTTGCCGAAGTCCGCCAATGAATTGATACCGACCAGGAGGAACGCGCTTGCCAGCCCCGGCGTCGCCAGTCTGAGGGTCACCGTACGGAAAAGGTACCACCCTTTTGCTCCCAGGTTCTGTGCCGCCAGTTCCAAATTCGGACTGATATTTTTCAAGACACCCGAAATAGTGATGTACGCCAGCGGGAAAAAAGCGATAGTCTGCGCTACCCAAAGCCCGACAGGTCCGTAAAGATCCACCTTCAAATGAAGCATTTCCCATGTAATAAAGCCGCGGCGGCCGAAAAGCATGATGAATGCCAGACCGCTGACAACGGACGGCGCCATGGTAGGAAGCAGAGCCACCACCTGAAAGAAACGCTTGCACGGCATATTCGTGTAATTCACACCGTAAGCGAAAATGAATCCGAAAACGATAGCCGTCGCCGTAGCAACAAAGGACGAGAAGATCGTGTGGCTGAATACCTCGATGAACTCCTTATCCGTGACGGCGCGCATCCAGTCTGCCGATGCCGGAACGAGAAGAATTTTCACAAAAGGATAAATAATAAATACGGCAAACAGAAGGAATACGGCAAGAATACCGATGAGAAGCGGCGGCTCCCGAAGAAGCACTTTCAACTCCGCTGCGATTCCGGTGTGTTCGCGGCCGGACTCTTTTTCATTCATACAAAACTCCTTAGATATAAAAAGGATTTATTTCTTTAAAACAGCAGGTGCCTTCCGGCTTTTCCATCGGCGAGGGAAGGGCAGGTATAAAACAGACTATTTCTTAAATAAAAGTAATAGATAAAAAGTTACCCCCACCGTCATTGGTGGAGGCAGCTTTTTGACAGACATATTATTCAGCAAAGAATGTATCGCAGTTCTTCTGTTTATCGGCGCCCGCCTTGACCAAATCATAAGTCTTGAACAGCGGCAGCTCTTTCAGCGGCTTCATGCCCTGGGGCGGAGCCACCTCCGGATTGCAGGCAATGCCGTTCGTCGTCTTTACAAGGATATCTCCCGCTTCTTTAGTAAGGACAAAATCAATAAACGCTTTCGCCACATCTTCATTGGCTTTGTTCTTGATCTTGCCTACGGGACATACTGTCCAGCCTGCCTGATCGTAAATGGTGCTCACCAGTTTCTGTCCCTTGGCGCTGACCAGATTCTGATCGGAAATAAAGTTGACAGTGATAAGATATTCGCCGGCACCGGCTTTCTGTCCCGGTGTGAATCCGGAAGGAGTGAACTGCGCCACCTGCGGTTTCAGCGCTTTCAGATATTCCCAGCCTTTTTCTTCACCCATATTCTGAAGAACGGAACTGATAAAGGTGTTGCCTGTACCGGATTTACGGGGATCAGGCATAATAATTTCCCCTTTGAATTCCGGTTTCAGAAGATCCTGCAGTGTCGTCGGAGCGGCGACGCCTTTCGGTTTAAATTCTTCATTGAAACGTTTTTCATTGTAGCCGATTGCCAAAACTTCCAGATACGTGCCATACCAGAAACCGTCTTTGTCCTGGTATTCAGGCATGATCATTTTGGCATTCTTAGATTTATAAGCTTCCAGAAGTCCGTCAGCCGCCGCTTTCGCATGAGCGTCCGCCGTGCCGCCGAGCCAGATATCCGCTTTCGGTGCGTCTTTTTCTGCCGTGATACGGGCAAGAGCTTCCCCGGTTGGCAGACGGATGAAGCTTACATCTACACCGGTCTGCTTCTTAAATAGATCCGCCAGTTCTTTCGCCGTGTCTTCATGGAAAGACACATACATCACCAACTTCTTGCCTTTCAGATCCTGACCGCCCGCTTTCGCACCGCCTGCAGCCGCCTTGTCACCGCCGCCGCAGCCGGCAGCAATCAACGCCAGTCCGGCCAGGGTGCACGCAGCAAGAGCCTTCCATTTCATGAAAAACATCTCCTCTCAAATCTTAAATATGTTTACTTACCAAAGCAATTTTAGCATATATCCCAGACACTAACTATAAAAAGAAAGTCCGTTGTAATTTTAGCATAAATGTATGCTGTTTTCATTACTTTTTATCATTACATAACACATATTCCTTTTCCCGTTTTCATATTTTCTGCAAAAGAAAAGGACGCCTTTTACGAAACGTCCTGTCCTTTGTCAATTTATCTTCTTCCCGTTACTGTTTTTCCCCGGACTTTTCTGCCGATCGGCCCGAAATCCTGTCAAGAAGTTTATTCCCCGCAGATTTCACTTTATCCTTCAATGCTTTTTTCTTTTTCTCCGCTTCTTCCTTTTTCTTCTTTTCCGCCGCTTCCGCTTCCTGCTTTGCCCGCGCGGCTCTTGCTTTTTCCATACTGCTTCTTACGGATGCAGGAATTTCGAAATTCTTCACGGTGTAACCGCTTTCTGCTTCGTACATATAATCGCGCCAGATCGCTGCAGGAATGGTGCCGCCGGTATACCCCGCATTGGTGGATGTATCATCGCCGACCCAGACAGCCGTGGAGAGATCCGGCGTATATCCGACAAACCATGCGTCATGTTCATCATCAGTAGTCCCCGTCTTGCCTGCCGACGGCCGTCCGATATATGCATTTCCGCCAGTTCCGCGGGAGATAACTTCTTCCAGCACGCTCGTCAATGTCCATGCCGAGGCTTCATCAACGGCCTGTGTACTTTCCCGCGCACCTGAATGATCTTCAAGCACCTTTCCATTGCGGTCGACAACTTTCATAATAACCGTCGGTTCCACCAGTTTGCCGCCGTTTGCAAACACGCTGTATGCTTTTGCCATATCCCAGACGGACACGCCGTAAGTCAGACCACCGAGAGCTGTTGCCAGGTTCGTATCACTGTATTCACCCTCGGTAACTAAGGTGGAAATTCCCACATTTCTTGCCGTCTGAATAATTTTTCCCATGCCTACCTGATCCGCCAGATAGACCGTAGGTATATTCATGGACTTCACAAGCGCTTCCATGACGGTTACACTGCCGCCGGAAGTGCCACCGTAATTCTTCGGTGTCCAGCCGCCGCCGAAATCTTTCGCTGTATTACTGAGTATATCGAAAGGCGTTACTTTATTTGCAAATGCAGTGAGGTAGACAAAAGGCTTGAAAGCCGAACCCGGCTGGCGGGTCATCTGCACAGCACGGTTAAAATGATCCTGTCCGCGGCCGCCTACCATGGCACGGACATATCCCGTTCCCACTTCTATGGAAACAAGGGCACCCTGGGGCTGAGTCAGATTATTATCATCCGTATAGGCATCAGGAAGATTTTTCTTCAGAGCCGCTTCCGCTTCCTTCTGCAAATCAAGATCCAGCGTAGTGTAAATCTGCAGGCCCTCTTTGTATATCGCATCGGAATCATACTTTTCGCTAATCAAGTGAATGACATAATTTACAAAATAAGACGCCACACTATCCGTTCCCCGCTGTTCCTGGGGCCGGGCCAGATGGATATCCGCTTCTTTTGCCGCAGCGGCCTCACTCTCGGTAATGTACCCGTACTTCACCATCTGATCAAGAACGATGGACTGCCGCTGTTTTGCCGCTTCCACACTGTGGAACGGAGAGTAATAATTCGGACTGTTCGGAAGACCCGCTATAAGCGCGCACTGGGCAAGAGACAAATCCTTCACGTCTTTTCCAAAATACACTTTAGATGCCGTCTGGATCCCATAACAGCCCTGTCCGAAATAAATCTGGTTCATATACATTTCCAGAATTTCTTTTTTGGTATACTGCCGCTCTATCTTTAGGGCAAGAAAAGCCTCCAGCAGCTTGCGTTTCAACGTCTGTTCCTGCGAAAGGAAAGCGTTTCGCGCCAGCTGCTGCGTAATGGTGCTCCCCCCCTGCGCCGTAGCATTGCCGCTGATGATATTTCTGAAAACGGCACGGATGATACCGAGAGGATCCACGCCGTGATGTTCATAAAAGCGGTTATCCTCTACCGCAATAAATGCGTTTTGTAAATTAGCCGGCACTTCATCAATGGACACGGGGAGACGGTTTTCCTCGGCGTGAACCGTAGTAATAAGCCGCCCCTTGGCATCATAAATGCGGGATGACGCATCCGGTGCAATATTTGCGGAAATATCCGGAAGCCCGCTGCTCACCGACAGAAAGAAACCTGCCGCCGCCCCGGCGCCTGCAATAAAAACAATAATGAAAAGAAAAAGAAAAATCTTTTTTACCGTAGAAGATTTTTCTTTATGCTGTCTGCGAATTTCAGAATTTCTCATGAAAGCCGGCGCTCCTCTGATTAATCAATGTATATCTCATATAAAAATTTTTACCCAAAATATGAACGGTTAAACCAAAAGATTATAATATTTGTTCCATTATAGCACAATCCCGCCGGCAAAGAAGAAAGAAGGCTTTCTCTTCCTTTTTAGAATCATCGTTTTTAAAATCATCGTTCCCCTTTTCTTTTCTGCCGCTGTTTCTTCCATCCCCGGTATAAGACTTTATCCCCTCATACCGTTTATGGAAATTTCATTTCTTGTCCTACTATATATGGTATCCTCTTCTCTATAGGTGCCTATAGAAAAAATCTTGAATGAGTATCTCCATTGTGAAACGTTTCGTGAAACGCCAAAGCCTCCTGTCTCCTTTCTGCCTCACATCGACATATCTGCATTTTTCATAGTTTTGATTTTCCGCAGCTTTGAAAAATAACGGTATTTTTTTGATTCATTTTTCCTATTCCATTCTCTGTGAATATATTGTACTATAAATCACGATACAATATGTTGTATTACAACAGAAGTAAAAACTATATTTTGTACGTGTTATTTTGATTTTATTATATTTAATCATTAATAGGGAGTGTAGTCATGCAACAGGGAAATGAAGAGAACGTCATCGTCCGCACAAATGTCATCAAAAGAAACGGACAGGAAGTCACTTTCGATATCACGAAAATCATCAACGCTATCGGCAAAGCCAATCATGAAGTCGCCGGCATCCATCAGATGAACGATTTTCAGATCCACGCGATTGCGGATAATATCGCGAAGAAAATTTCCAATTATCCCCACGCGGCTAATGTCGAAGATATCCAGGATATGGTGGAAACGGGCATTATGGAAATGCGCGGCTACGAAGTGGCCCAGAAATACGTCCGTTATCGTTATAAACGCGAAATTTCCCGCAAGAGCAATACAACCGATGACGGTATTCTTTCTCTGATCGAACTTAATAATGAAGAAGTAAAACAGGAAAACTCCAATAAAAATCCTGTCATCAATTCTACCCAGCGCGACTATATGGCCGGCGAGGTATCCAAAGACCTCACGCGCCGCCTTCTTCTTCCTGAAGAAATCGTCAAGGCCCACGATGAAGGCATCATTCATTTCCATGATGCCGACTATTTCGCGCAGAAAGAACATAACTGCGATCTCATTAACCTGGAAGACATGCTCCAGAACGGTACTGTCATCAGCCAGACGATGATTGAAAAACCCCATTCTTTCTTCACCGCCTGCAATGTAACGACCCAGATTGTTGCCCAGGTGGCGTCCAACCAGTACGGCGGCCAGTCCTTTACGCTTTCCCACCTTGCGCCCTTCGTCGATATCAGCCGTCAGAAAATCAAAAAGGAAGTCATCGAAGAACGGAAGCTGACCGGCGAATCCATGAATGATGAAATCATTTCCAAAATTGTTGAAGCCCGTCTCCATGAAGAGATCAAGAGCGGTATTCAGACAATCCAGTACCAGCTCATTACTCTGATGACCTGTAACGGCCAGGCTCCTTTCGTCACCATGTTCATGTATCTTGATGAAGTACCGGAAGGCCGCACCCGTGACGATCTCGCCATGATCATCAAAGAAGTCCTTCTCCAAAGAATGAAGGGAGTAAAGAATGAAAAAGGCGTATGGATCACACCGGCATTCCCGAAACTGATCTACGTCCTTGATGAAGATAATATCCATGATGACTCCCCCTACTATGAGCTGACGAAACTTGCTGCGGAATGCACAGCAAAACGTCTCGTCCCCGACTATATTTCCGCGAAAATCATGAAGGAATACAAAAACGGCGACGTATACCCCTGCATGGGCTGCCGCAGCTTCCTCACCCCCGACACGGAAGGTCTTGGTAAAAACGGCGAGCATAAATATTACGGCCGTTTCAACCAGGGCGTTGTCACACTGAATCTGGTAGACGTAGCCTGCTCGGCAGAAGGAAATATGGATGAATTCTGGAAAATCCTTGAAGACCGTCTTGAACTTTGCCACCGGGCTCTCCGCTGCCGTCACGAAAGACTTCTGGGCACCATTTCCGACGTAGCCCCCATCCTCTGGCAGCACGGCGCTCTCGCCCGTCTGAAAAAAGGCGAAGCCATCGATAAACTGCTCTTCAATAATTACAGCACCATTTCCCTCGGCTACGCAGGCCTCTATGAAATGTGCGTAAGAATGCTGGGCGTTTCCCACACCACGGAAGAAGGCAAAGCATTCGGCATGAAAGTCATGCAGAAACTGAACGATAAGTGCGCCGAATGGAAAGCCGCCGAACATATCAGTTATTCCGTCTACGGCACTCCTATGGAATCCACCACTTATAAGTTTGCCAAATGCCTCCAGAAACGTTTCGGCATGATCCCCGGCGTCACGGATAAGAACTACATCACCAACAGTTACCATGTCCATGTGGCCGAACATATCGACGCTTTCCATAAGCTGAAATTTGAATCCGATTTCCAGCGGCTCTCCCCGGGCGGCGCGATTTCCTACATCGAAGTACCGAATATGCAGAACAACATCCCCGCTGTCATTGCCGTCATGAAATACATCTATGAAAACATCATGTATGCAGAGCTGAATACCAAGAGCGACTATTGCATGCAGTGCGGCTACGACGGAGAAATCAAGATTATTGATGATGAAAACGGCAAACTCATCTGGGAATGCCCGAACTGCGGCAACCACGACCAGCACACCATGTCCGTGGCAAGAAGGACATGCGGATACATCGGCACCCAATTCTGGAACCAGGGCCGCACACAGGAAATCAAAGACAGAGTCCTCCACCTTTAATCACCATTATTGAAACAAGGCGGCGCCATCCTGTATGAGCGCCGTTTTTATTCCCTATCGCGAGGTATTTATGAACTACGCCGGAATCAAAGAATATGATATCGCCAACGGGCCGGGCATCCGCTTTTCCCTTTTCGTTTCCGGCTGCACCCACCACTGCAAAGGCTGTTTCAATCCGGATACATGGTCTTTTCACTACGGCAAGCCCTTCACGAAAGAAACGGAAGACTACATCATCAGACAATTGGGGCAGGACTGCTACCAGGGCATGACTCTCCTCGGCGGCGAGCCCATGGAGCCGGTCAACCAAAAGGGACTTCTGCCCTTGGTGAAACGATTCAAGGAAACCTATCCGGAAAAAGATCTCTGGTGCTTCTCCGGCTATCTTTTCGATAAGGAAATACTCGGTCATTTTGCAAAGATTATGCCTGAAACAATGGAGCTTCTAAAATATATAGACATCCTTGTGGACGGCGAATTTATCCTCGCGAAAAAAGATATCACCCTTCTCTTCAAAGGCTCTTCCAACCAGCGGACAATCGATGTGCAGAAATCTCTCCAAGCGGGAGAACTGCATTTTTGGAATCCGGGAGACACAAGTATGTCAAAAATGACAAAAATTTAAAAGCTGTGATATAAAAGGAACCCACCGGCTATGCCGGCAGGTTCCTTTTTATATTTTATCCATGATGACGGGCTTTCCCGTAGTATGAAGTGCCTTTGTCAGAGTCATGCATAAGATCCATGAGTTCTTTGGCCCGTTCCAAAGTGAATCCGCATCGGTTGGCGTATTCCACAAGGGGATTTCCCCGCAGTTCACGTTTCTTTTTCATATATGCCCTGCGGTCTTCCTCGGAAAGCCCTTCCACATCCTGCAAATCCTGCATACGGCGGGCATTCCTGAAAATCATGTACACTTCCGTCCGCTCTGCTTCTTCTGCCGTCATCTTTCCTTCTTTCACAAGCTCCGTCAGATAGTACACCGCCGCTTCCGGCTTATGGGGACTCGTTCCTTTGATATCCTGCGGCATGGATATCGGTTCGGGAAGCCTCGCCGATACGGTGCCGGCAGCAAAAAGGATGGCAGCTAAAGCAAGTCTAAGTATTTTCTTCATATGTTCTCCTTAAAAAGAATGACGCAGTGTAAGGGTGTACGTTCTTCCGCTTGCCGCTTCGCTGTCATAAATCACTTTGTCGAAAAGATTGTAAATATAGAATTGGGCGGTGGTGTTCTTCGTGAAACTGTAATTGGCCGATAAGCTGGCAATGAAGAATTTTCCCGCAGAGTAGTACACGCCTGTCACCGCATCAGGTTCCTGGCGTGCGCTGACATACTGGGCATCAGCAAGAATATCCCATCTCTTATCGGTAAACTCCGCGCCGAAGTGGATAAGGTGTTTCGGAATATCCCAGTTATGTTCGCCATCAATGGATTCCATTTCCCATGCATAATTCAAATAGCCGCTTACCTTATCGGAGAATTGATGGTTGGCACTGAGTTCGAATCCTTTCTTCTTTGCCTTGCCGAAGTTCCTGTACTGGGAATAGCCTTTTTTATAGAGTACCCCGTTGTAAACAGATGCTTTGCCCGTGGAGAAATAACGGATAGCATCTTTCGTATCCGCTTTGTAGACAGCAATATTCGCAGTGGTGTCTTTCCATTTTTTCTTCAATCCCAGTTCATACGTATCCGTCTGTTCCGGGTCAAGATCGGGATTGGGCAAAGATCCCTTTGTAGAAGCCGTAGGCACGCCATTGACAATCTTGATGGGTGATCTTTCAGAACGATATACCTGGTAGAGTATAGGAGGCGTGAAGGAATGTCCATAACTTGCATATACAGTGGTATCATTTCCCACAAGGTACTCTAAGGATAATTTCGGGCTCCATGCATTATAAATACCTTCTTCATCGTCCTTCACATAACCGGTCGTAAGGAATTCATGATGCCCGCCATATTTCTTGTAGCGGTCAAAACGGAGTCCTGCGTAAACGGCAAATTTTTCAGAAGCCTGCCATTTATCCTGGAAATAAGCGGACAGGGATTCGTCTTTACCGCGATGTTTTTCATAAGCATTTATTTTACTGCCGTGATCTTTGTAATGGGCCAGATTGTATCTCGTTTGGTCAAAAGAATTTGCCCTGTATGCCAAGCCGCCGATCAGGGTATGGGACCCCAATTCCCAGGTTTTATTCAAATCAAAGTCTTTTGTCTTGCTCGGATAAAAAGACTGTACTCCTTCCCCATTCCACGCATAAGTCTCCTCTTCTGTCATGGGCAGCCACGCATCATCTCCGTCGGCACTGCTGTAACCGTCTTTTTTGATATCTGTATATCCTGCATGGACATGGAATCGGTTTTTATTGTCATCATAAAAAATATTGTGCATACCCCATTCTTTTGCCCCCACATATCCGAGAAAATCGCCTGGTGCAAAATCTATACCTTTTCCATTGGGATAAACAACGCTGCCATAGAAAATGCTCTTTCCGGAAGCATCCTTAATCAAAGTGAAGGGATGCTCATAACTGTATTTATGATCCGTATGAAGGTAGGAATAAGTTAAAGACTTGTCATCATTGAAATGATAGGTCAGCTTGGCATGGTAACTTTCAGAAGTCCACGCTTTTTCGCCGCGTCCCCCAAGGATGACCCTGCCGCGGCCGTCAATAGGTAAATTACTCGCATCGAATTGCGGTGTATTTGCCGTGCTGCTTGATACGCGGGAATCCACATAATATCCCCGCCAACCGTCAGTTTTACGTTTTTCATACCCTGCACCGATATCCCATTTATCTTTACGGACAGATACATCATAAACCTGTTTTGTCGTACTGTTGCTTCCGTAAGAAAGCGTCATATTCCCATGAACCCCTTCCTCATGGGTATTTGTCGTAATCGAAATGACGCCGCCTGTCGCACGGCCGCCGTAAAGGGAAGAAGCCGCACCGCGGAGCACTTCAATCTTCTTTATATTTTCCACGGGGATCATCGTCCAGTCTACAGAACCGTTCCAACCGGAATTGACGGGCTGTCCATCTACCAGGACAAGGACATCACTGGATGCGAAACCGCGAAGAGAAATCCCGCCATTTGCTACAGGCGACAGGTAAACCCCCGGTTCCTGCCCCAATGCCTGGGCTACACTTTGGTACCCGCGGTCTTTAATTTCCTTTGCCGTTACCACAGATATACTGGCCGGCACTTTTTCCGCAGACTCTTCAATTTTAGTCGCTGTAACAACGACCCCCTCCAACTCATAGACATCAGCTGCATAAGCCGTGCCGCCTGCCAGGGCAAGCAATACTGCCAGCCCTAAAACCCCTGATTTTTTCATACTATACTCCTCTCCTTGCATATAAAAAATACCTGTGAGAGCCGGCACTGAAGTCTTTAAATTTCCTTCCCTGCCATATTCCCTCAGGTTCATAAACAAACTGATTCGTGCGGAAAAGTATCATTCATCCCCGTCTGCTACTATTCCACATGAATTATTATACTTATATCCATATTTATAATCAATCTGTTTTACATTTTGTTGTAATGTTTTCGGTCTATTTGTTTAGAAATATATGGTTGTATTCCAAAGATAAAGGAAATTCGCCGGCTTGCCATTGGTAGTATAATTAAGGAATATTCAAAAAGAAAGAAGGTACGCTATGATTATTACCATTGCCCGCCAAAGCGGCAGCGGCGGATATACGGTCGGATCCATGCTCGCCGGACATTATGGAATCCCCATTTATGACCAGGACTCCCTTTCCAAGCTCGCCAAAGAACAGGGCATTTATGACACTATGCCCATGTTCTTCAATGAACTTCCCGCCCAGGGATTTCTCCTGGCCTTATCCATGGGTGCGTCGGTGAAACAGATTAACAAACCCACCGCGGAAGCAATGACGAAACTCATCGGCCATCAGGACTGCGTCATTATCGGACGCTGCGGGAATTATATTTTCCGAAACAGGAAAGACTGTGTCAGTATTTTTACCCATGGTGATAAAGAAGCCAGGATCGCTTACAAGATGAAGCACTGGAACTTTTCCCGGAAAGAAGCGGAGGATATCGTTTTCCATTCCGATCAGAACCGGAAAGATTACCATAAATTCCACACCGGAGAAAACTGGGGCGAGGCGAAATATTATGATCTCTGCATAGACACAATCCGCTTAGGTCATGAAAATGCCGCCAAACTCGTTATCCAATATATTTCCACAGTTCTTGCCTGAGGGGTTCCATGAAATATCTTTTACAATTCGGCATCATCATGGCCGTCTCTTTCGCCGGAGAGCTTTTCCATGATTTTCTGCCTTTGCCGGTGCCTGCCAGCATTTACGGCATTTTAATTTTATTTTCCCTGCTCCGGTTCAAAATTCTCCACGTAGCGCAAATCAAGGAAACAGCGATGTTCCTCATCAGCATTATGGCGTTCCTTTTCCTTCCCGCCGCCGTGGGGCTTGTAGTGGCGTGGCCCGTTATGAAGTCCGCCATCCTCCAATATATTGCGGCCAATGTGCTCTCCCTCATCGCCTGCATGGCAGGAACGGGATTTGCCGCGCAGTTCCTCCTGTCCCGTTTACAAAAAAAAGAAAACCCGAAGGAGGCCTCCCATGATTTCTCTTCTTGAAAATTCCGTTTACATCGGCGTATTTCTCAGTATCGCCACCTTCTGGCTGGGCATGTATCTCCAGCAAAAATTCAGATCGCCTGTTCTGAATCCGCTCTTAGTGTCCACCGTCCTGATGATCGGGTTCATCAAATTCACAGGTTACGATTATGCCACCATGGACAGAAGCCTCCAGTATATCAATTACCTGCTCACGCCCGCGACGATCTGCCTGGCGGTACCACTTTATGAGCAGATGAAGACGCTGAAGAATAATATGTCCGCTATTTTTCTCGGCATCTTTTCCGGCGTCCTGTCCAGCCTTGTTTCCATTTTCCTCTTATGTGTCCTTTTCGGCTTTGACCACGCAGCCTATGTGACGCTTCTGCCGAAATCCATTACCACGCCGATCGGAATGGGCATTTCTTCCGAACTGGGCGGTTATGTTCCCATCACGGTCGCCTCCATCATTTTTACAGGAATTATCGGAAACATAGCAGGAGAATATGTGCTTAAAGCGCTCCGTATTACCAACCCGATTGCAAAAGGTCTTGCCATGGGTACGTCTTCCCACGGCATGGGGACGGCACGGGCCATGGAAATGGGGCCGGTGGAAGGCGCTATGAGTTCCCTTTCCATCTGCATCGCCGGTATCATGACCGTAGCAGGCGCGACCTTTTTTTCCTCCCTGCTGTAAAATTTCACAAAAAAAGCAAAAGCGTATCGTACTTTTGTCCGCGGTACGCTTTTGCTTTTTCCTGTTCTGAGAAATATCTCTGTCCGGCCTTTCTTAACAAGAACCGGATATCAAATGGACGCAGTCTTCATAGAGGCTGATATATTCCGAATCCTCTTCGCCTGACGTAAAGAATTCATTCATCGGTCCTCCCGCGGCATAGTACGCGGCGTAACTGTCCCGGGAACTGTCCGCATTCAGCCCGGAACGATCGAACGTTTTCCTGCTGCCTTTTTTAATCCGTATGCCGTCCACAATCCCTCCATAGAAATGTACACCGACACCTTCCTTTACATAGCTCCAGCTCTGGTATGGAAATCTCCCGTCCTCGCAGTCCGGTTCTCCGTAGAGACGCCGCACCTCTCTCATCTCCATTCCCAGATATACACCATCCACAGACTCAAAATGCTTTCCGGTGAGACGACAGTATACCTGATTTCCATATACCAGTATTTTATAATTCGGACTCATCACATTCCAGCTGATCTGCTCCGTGACCGGCTGCCCTTCATGCAGAAGCACCGCTTTCACTGCCCCTTTTACCCCTCCGCCGGCCACATCATACATGCCGTCCAAAATATCTCCGTTCACGGCACGGGGGGTAATCTCCAACGTCCTTTCTCCATGAATATCCGTCCATGTTCCGCAGATTTCATGGGGAAATTCAGCCTGTTCATAAACCCTTTCATCAGCAAAGGATACCACCGACATTCCGACGAGGAACAGCCCGATGCCTGCCGGCAGCCATTTCATACGCATCACGCATCTCCCCTTTCAGACATGACAAAGTTTACATCAGGCCTTACATAATCCGCCCATTCCTCATCCACTACGATTTTAAATCCGGGAAGGCTCCACTCCTTCGCCTCAAGCTTCATCTCATCCATGCTGCCGTGCATTCCGTCGGGCTTATTTTTCACAAGACTGCCGTATATGGTTCGTATACCTTCCACATACAAAGAAATATCCGTATTCCCGACCGACTTTTTATCTTCTGCCGAAGCGACAACTTTCCCCTGCCCGTCCAGTCCGTACCATTGGGAAAAAATGATTTTCAGATACACGCCGCCCTTCTGATTCGCCAGCACCTCTCCCACTTGCACATGCTTCATTTTCTGTATTCTTTCATCATGAAGAAAAGTCGTTTTGACACCTCCATGATAATAGGTGACAATCGCCATATAAGAAGTATGCCCGCTGCACTGTCCGTTCATCAAAGCAAAACGGCCTTTAAATGCCCCTTTGTCAAAATCAGCAATCTTATACATCTGGTCCTCATAGGCGGTACTCATCTGGCACATATCCTGATGAATCACTTTCGCCTCTGCCCGAGGTCCCATACAGGTAAAGAATAAAAGCAGACCCATAGTCCATTTGAAAAATTTCATTTTCAGCGCATCCCTTCCCACAACTCAAGATCAATGTATGGCCGGCCGTCTCAGAATTCTCCCAAAAAGAGAGAGCCGTCGTCCCCGCTCATGCCGATATAGAACCGTCTGGTTCTTCCGTTTCCGTCCGTATAGGAAATCCCGTACCCCGGCGTGTCTCCGTGAAATACCATGCCGAGCACAAGCGGTCTTTCCGCCGTGAGCCGGTCAGCATAGTAGAGTTCCGTTTCAAAGAACGTCATATTTCCTTCTTCATCCAGATCAGGAACCAAACGCAGTACTCTGAAATCCCTGACCGCATCTCGCGTAGAAAACAGGATCCGCACCTGGTATTCCGACGTATCCGCCATAAATTCATCGTACTCCCCATAATCGGAAAGTGCGTCCTCCGCCCAGCGGGCCTGCACCGTTCCATCTGCCGCTGCTTCATGACAGCTGGCATATGCGGAAAAGGGAACCTTTCCTGCTGCCCTTATTCCTGTCCGTAATGTTTCGTCCATTTCAAAAAAATTGTCGCGTGAAATAAATAATTCTTCTGCTTCCGCCTTCTTCCATACGCCCGTTGTATTATGGAAATACCCGATCGTTCCCGTACTGCTGTCTTTGATATCGGAGAAGTAAAAATCTTCCCACTCTATCCGGCTGCCGTCATAAGAAAGATGACAAGTTCCAAACGCGCTGTACGCCGCGCCGCCGGAGCCGTGGTAATAAAACCGTCCGCCGCCGAGCGCATAATATCCGTTTCTTGCCCACCCGTCGAGAACGGCTGCCGGCACGCCGTTCCGTATCGTATACACGGCATATACGGATTCCCCGGAACCGGGCATACTGCCCACCAGCAGCTCGGGAACCCCGTCTCCGGTGATATCCTCTATGGCAAAACCTGTCCCCTGAAGCGCCGCTTCCCGTCCCAGGGCATTCACCATCTCCATAATCCCTACCGAACCCGCCGGCTGATCATTTGAACCTTCTCCGGCAGTCATATTCTCATAGAGTGCATCCAGCGTTTCTTTATAAGGCCCTCCTCCGCTCCTTTCAAAATCGGAACAGCTGAACGCTCCTGCCGATACGGCGGTGGCCGCTATACATCCTGACACGGCCAATATCCGCAGCCATTTGGAAAACTTCATAAAATACTCCTTTCCGCCCGACGGCACACTTCATGTCACAAACAATGAACCTTACCTGCATGAAAGAAAATGTATCACATGAATCGATATTTTTTACCTGTCACATATCTTTTGCCGAATGTATCCCTTTCCTTTGATAATATCCCGGCAGATATCGTTACGGTATCCTTTCCGCCGATACCAGTATTTTTGTATGGGGATAGTACGTTATCCGGTACATGACATCTTTTCCGCCAGAGATCTGTCCGCCGTCGTACATCGCAAAACTCTTTCGTCCCGCTTCCACGGCAGGTATCAGATCCTCTATCCGTATCGTTTTCCCTCTGACCGTCAGCCCCTCCATCATGGACGCGAGAACCTCCCTGTCTCTTCGCGCAATATGGAAATGGACATATTCATCCCCGCTGTCCATCATCAGATCGAACCGACCTGCCGCCTGGGCCGGCAGAAACCGGCTGTACAAACCGGCGCCTCTTGCCCAGGTCTTCTCATACATCACGTGGCTCAGCGCCATATCTTTGGTCACCGTTCCTGAAAAGACATCCTCCACGCCGCCAAAGCAGTCGGTAAACGGCATCATACCGCACAGGACAAGCATTCCGGCCGAAAGCGCATATTTCACATACTGCCGGATCCTCTGCGGACCGCTCAATACGACCCACATGAAAGACGTGACAGCCACGGTCAGTGCCGGTCCCGCCAGCAGCCCTTTCCAGATCAGCCCCGGTACACCGACTGACGGCATATCAAAATACATATCCAAAGCCAGCACCACTGTGGAACTGATCATCACCATCCACGCATAAGGCCGGTCTTTGCGCAGAGGATTCCTCTTCCGTTCCATATCCGCCATCGCCTTATCACGCGCAGCAGATTCCGCCAGCGGTTTCCTGTATATCCAAAGCAGAACTATCAATATAAAGATGACAAGGTGCAACAGAAGCATCCCCGCAAACATTCCGCCCATCATATATTCTCCTTTTTAAACGGCCGACGGTTTACAGCAGTTTTTTCCAAAACCGATCACAGCCGTACGCGGGGGCATGCACATAAAAAACCGCTCCCTTTACTTTGTATTATAAAGGAAGCGGTTTTATAAATTCCAGTTTTTCAGTCTTATGATTCCACTGCGCTTTTCAGTTCCTCTACGAAAGTATCAAGCGGACGATAACCGGACATGCGCTTTACAGGCTTGCCGTCTTTAAAAACCACCAGAGTCGGAATGGACATGATATCAAATTCAGCGGCCAGCTGCTGCTGCTCATCAACATCGACTTTTACGAAATTGATTTTGTCACCAAGCTGCTGTTCGGCGCTTTCCAGCACAGGCGCCATCATACGGCACGGCTGGCACCAGGTCGCCCAGAAGTCCACAAGGGCGTATCCTTTGTGATTGGTTATTTCCTTTTCAAAGTCTGCTGCGGAATGAATTTCTTTGCTCATCATCATCTCTCCTTTTTAAATTCTATTACATCTATATCTTTCTATACACTCATTATAATATAGACATCATTCGATGTAAAGGCTCCAATAAACATTTCTTTGAAATCTTTATTTTTATCGGCTGTTTTTTGCCATATAGTATAATGAAAACATTACAGGACAGATTAAGGAGAATCTATGAAATCAGGATATTGGACACGGGAATTTATTGTGGGGCTTTTCCACCTGATTACCCCTTATTGGAACAGCGAAGAAAAGAAATCGGCACGGCTCTATCTTGCAGCTATCATTACCCTCACAATTGCCGCCGTATATATGACACTGCTTTTAAACGAATGGTTCAATTCTTTTTACAGCGCTTTGCAGAATTATGACAGCGACGCGGTCTACCGCGGGCTGCTCCGTTTCACGGGACTTGCCTTCGCCCATATCGCCTTTGCGGTATACAGCTACTACCTGCAGCAGCGCCTGGCGCTCCGCTGGCGGAAATGGATGACGAAAAACTATCTTGCCAAATGGACCGGACAGCAGATGTACTACCGCCTTGAAATGTTTTCCCAAGGCACGGCAGACAATCCTGACCAGCGTATTTCCGAAGACATCAATCTTTTTACGGCACGCACGCTTTCCTTCATGAGCGGGCTGCTTCGCTCGGCAACGACCATCGTATGCTTTATCTTTGTTCTCTGGAATTTATCGGAAATCCTATCGTTTTCTGCCGCGGGACAGGAATTCCATATTTACGGCTACCTTGTCTGGACAGCGCTCGCCTACTCCGTTCTCGGCACATGGATCACCCATAAAGTCGGCCACCGCCTCGTTTCCCTCAATTACCTCCAGCAAAAACTGGAAGCCGACTTCCGTTTCTCCATGGTCCGTCTCCGTGAAACAGCGGAAAGCGTGGCATTTTATAACGGCGCGGCAAAAGAAGAAGCATTCCTGTCAAACCGTTTCATGACCCTCCTCAGAAATACCCTTTTCATCATCAAAAAGCAAAAACAGCTTTCCTGGCTGACAAACAGCTACGCCCAGATTGCCATTATATTTCCCTTTGTCGTCGCTGTGCCGAGATATCTATCTCAAAATATTTCCTTAGGCGGCCTGATGCAGATTGCCAACTGCTTCGGCAAAGTCCAGGACGCCATGTCCTACTTCGTCGATGTATATGCGTCTCTGGCGGAATGGCAGTCCTGCGCGGAACGTCTGCTGTCCTTTGACAAGCACATAGCGGCCATCGAAAAAGAGACAGAAGAAAAATCAGTCAGCCTTGTCCGCGAAGAGACTCCTGACAGGCTCCGCCTCACGGATGTCACCATTTCCGTACCTGCCATGGACGAAAACAAAAGGACACGGGAAATCATTTCATCTGCGAGCTGTTCAATCAAGTCGGGAGAACATGTCATCCTGAAAGGCCCTTCGGGAAGCGGGAAATCCACCCTTCTCCGTACGCTGGCAGGCTTCTGGCCCTACGTCAAAGGACATATCTCCATGCCCGCCCCCTCTGAAATGATGTTCATTCCCCAAAAACCTTACATTCCCATGGGCACCTCTGCCGAAGCTGCATCGTACCCACTGGAAACGGCGGATAAGGAAATACTTTCCCCGCTCCTTGTAGAATGCGGTCTTTCCCATTTAATGGAAAAGACGGATACCGAGGCGGACTGGAGCCACATCCTCTCCTTGGGGGAACAGCAAAAATTGGCTTTTGTCCGCGTGTTCCTCAGAAAACCGAAATGGGTCTTCCTTGACGAAGCCACCAGTGCCATGGATGAAGAAACAGAAGAAAAGATGTACCGTCTTCTGACGGCGCTCCCCGGCACAACAGTCATCAGCATCGGCCACCGTTCCACCTTGGATAAATGGCACGACAGGGTTCTCCGCATTGAAAATGGAAAACTCATCGGATAACAACACCGCTTTTTTCCGTTCCACCGTACAGGCGCCATTAATAAGACAAAAGAAAACAGTCCGTCTCTGTCAGTCCCGGTTTCCCGGACACAGATACAGACTGTTTTTTATAATGGATAAGAAATGGCGACGGGCGTACTCATAGGATGGAATGTCCTGTCTCACGCTTTGATTCCCACCCCCACGCGGTCAGCTTCTATCACTTTTCTAAAATCATCCGTACTGTATGCTTTCCCTTTATAAGTAAAAGTTCTTGCAAAAGGATCCACCGATACATGGTAATACACATATCCTTCCGGATATATGCGGAAGTCTATTTCCAGCTGATCCCCCGCTTCTTCCACATGCTCCAGGTTATAAGAATAGCACAGGGGTATGATCTCTTCTCCCGTCACCACATCGGACAGGCCGAACCCGTTGATCCAAAGTGCCATCCGGAACTCCATCGGATCTATAATCAGCTTGACCTGTCCCTCCAGCAGCAGTCGTTCCTTTCTGTATTCTCCCATCATATCCTTCTTAAGATTTCTTCGATTTCATAAACTCACTGATCTGCGCCCTTGCTATCTTTTGGTAAATAAAAGCCCCTTCCGGATCACATTGATTCAGGTCTGAATAGGATGTCGTTTTTTTCAGATCCAGCGGTTCCACTTCCACCACATCTGTCGCTTCCAGCAGTCCCGCTCCATTCTCCGCCGCATCCCGGAGCGCTTTCAGAAGTACGGCCCCGTTCTCCATGAAATAACCATCGACCGCTTCCCGTACTTCCTTATTTCCTTCATAATCGGAAAGAAGTTCTTTCACATGTTCTGCGGACAGATAAACGCCGGCAGAATAATTTTCGACGATTCCCTGCTGTGCAGGGGGTAAGATGCCTTCAGGAAGAATATCCTTCCATGGCGTGATATACCTTTCCATCATCGGGTACTCCTCCGCCATGAAAGAAACGGCAGTCCCCCGCACATAATAATGCTTGCGGAAAAAACCCTGTACCACCGCCATATAAAACCCGTGGGTGGTTTCAAATCGTTCTAAAGGCGGTGTCCCGGCGGCATACTTCATCAGATCCCTGTATTTATTTATGTAAAACGGATCCATCCCCGCTTCTTCCGCCACCGCCTCCAGCCGGGACGTATCCCCTTTCGCCAGGCTGTCCAGCAGGGAAAAATACCATGCATCCATCTGCGCTTCGCTGATCGGATGGAAAGTGATGTCATACCCCATATCTATTCTCCTTTATGCTTTGAATCCTTTTACATCATGATGAATCGGTAAAATAGATACGAACATTTAAAATAATAAATCTCATTTATCATTTCAACTCTGAAACTTCGTCATTATTTTCTATCTGCAATAACAGTGGTTTCTTCTGTTCCACGCCTATATCTTCCATCTCTTTCACATAGTTTACATCTCCACTATAAAATCATCTATATTTAGACTATGCTATACTTATCTGCTTTTCTACCCTCGCATCTCATTATGGATTAACATTTTCTTCTGTCTGTTTTCTACTAATAAACTCTCTCATCATATTAATTGAATCAAGAAGTTCTTCCTCTGTATATTTATTATTATTAGTATTCTCCGGATGATGAATTTGATGACGGATATATTCCGTTAAAATTTTCTCTGTATTTATAATTTCTCTATTTCTTCCAATTTGCTTATAGGGCCTACAAAGTTTACCTTGTTTATACTCTTCACGCCATCCTTGAAAATCAATGAATCCATATAATTCATCATGATATTCTTCTGTTGCTTCATTAAAAGCAATAAAATTAACCTCATTCAAAGACGGATACTTCAATTGACTTGGCAAAACATCCTTAATAACGCGCTGATTGCTTCCATCGCCTTGAGTAATTAATCTAATATCTGTAAAATCTAAATGCTTTACAATAAATGCACTATGTGTCGTTAAAAGAACCTGTACATTGTTCGCTTGAGATAACGATTTAAAAGCCTCAATCAGTTTTTTCTGGTTCTCGGTATGTTGTGATGTTTCCGGCTCTTCAATAGCATAGATTATACCATTGCCACCTTGCTCTGATAATCTTCTTTCGGCCTCTGCTCTGAAAAAGCTTAATAAAACTAACCGTTTCACTCCACTTCCTCTTTTATTTATCGGGATATCCTCATCTCCAGCAATAGATACTGCCTTAAAAACGTCTGCCCATTTTAAGGCATTTACCGCAGGAATAACGGGGTTTAAGTTTCTTGCGATTTCAGAATCTATCTCTTTTAACTTTTTTAGGGTTCGCGATGCAACATCCTGTAACTTATGATTAACTTTTTCTGCTATGTTGTTTAAATCATCTCTGAGCGATGCATCATTTAATATTTCCTTTACAGCCTCTTTTAATGGATCCTGTACCTCGCTATCACCATCACTATTTTTTCGATCAGACTGAAAAAGCGAATACACCGGCATGTAGTTTGAGAGTTTATCCCAAATCTTTTTTGCATCTTCTTTCGAAGCATCAATTTCTGTTTCTTGTAATGATAGGTCTTCTGAATAATGCTCCCAAATAGCTTTCCTTAACAAAGAATTTACAGATTGGTTTTCACATACTATTTGTTTCTGCTGAACAATTTTCTTTAAATCAGCATTTTTCTTTAACAATAAATCCTTACAATTGGAATTTGATGGATGCATCGCTTTTATAAATACTTTCGGAGATCCACCATTATTATATTTCTTAATGACCTCCAGCTTCTTTTTCGCATTTAATAGAAATTCGTCTTTTAGTGTAGTTGATACATTGGAATCAATTACTATTTCATCTGGCAAATCCTTAAATATCACAGATATACATGTTTCCTGATTTTCATTCCTTCTATTTTCGACATTCACATCAGACTTATCAAGTTTAACAACACCTTTCCCTTCATTAAAAAAAATATCCAGTGCTTCCAAGACTGTCGATTTCCCTATATCATTTTTCCCAACAAAAACCGTCAAATCGTTAAATTTAATTTCAGTATTCTCTGCATAACCGCGGAAATTTGATATTTTCATGCTATCAATTTTCATATTCGTTTTACCTCTCTCATTACTAACGAATTTTAACCCAAACAAATAAAATTACCCTCGCTGCAATCAAAAACAAATACTGCAAATACTTAATCCAATAAATTTATATCAGATTTGAAAAAATCACCTCATTTCTCACTGATAATTTCATATATAACCTCACTAAACGGCTGCTCCGCCACCCCGCCTCACATCACCCGTCCACGCTGAAATGACTTAACTGTCTAAACTCGTCATCCATGTATTCCAGCGTAAAGATATGCTCGTAATCAAACGTATGCTCCAGATAATTAATTTCTCCCATCGTAAGATCGATGACAGGTTTCCCCAGTTTGCTCTTTATCTCTCCAGGATCGGTAATCCCATACATTTCCTTCAAATCGGGGGCAATATGCCGGACGATGTCATCAAGTCTTTCATAATAACTTGCTGCGAGCCTTTTCACTGTACCAAGAACGCCTTCTCCCGGTTCCTCATCCCAGGCGAAGATGATCCCTTCGTACTCATACACAAACTGACGCAGGTTTTCATCAAACCGCATACGCTCTCCCCCTTATCCGACATGGAATCAATCCGTTTTACTCCGCGCATAAGTTTACAGCAAGCCGGCCGCCGCAATAAATGAAACAGCAGATGATTTGAAATGATAAGCAAACAACCATTACCCGGTATACTTATTAAAAGTCAAAGTGACCCTTCTTACGCCTTTGTAGTATTTGTTCATTGTAAATAAAATTTTAATATTTTTATATGGCACGCCTTCTGCATTTTCCCCCTCTGTTTCCGGCGGAGAAATCCCCAGCATTTCATAGGGATCTTTCCATTCCCTCCGTTCATCAAAAGCAAGATCAATCCATACCGGATCGACATATATTTCTTTCGCATCATCTATGACCGCCTTTACAATCGTTGCCTCAGGCAAAGAACAGGGCGAGTCCGATACGTTTTCAGCCTGTAATGTTATCGTTGTAAATTCATACCGGCTCTCACTTTTGAAAATATAGGGTCTGCTTATTTCTCCGGGCTGCAAGATGATATTGTCCAATTCTTCAGGCGTGCCGTTCTTTAACATAAGGTTTTTGTGAAAGCAGTCACCAAAAGTATCGCTGCCCAAAATAAATGATTTCCCTATATCTGCGTGAAATGGAAAACCGTCCGGATTATCCGCATGCGTTTTTAGCTTCGGCGCTAATTCCCGGCAAATTTCTTCGTATGACACAATGCTGAGACCGTCTTTTTTTGCTTTGGATATGTGTTGAAATATCAGGGTATCGTCATCATCTGCACCTTTCAAACGGATACCGGTAATATCCATTCGTATATTCAATAACCCTTCATCAATAAGAACCGGATATTTTTCGGAAACAAAGGCAATAAATCCCATCGCCCTGTCATAAGGCACTTTCAATTCTTCAAGGGATTTAACTTTTGTGTGATATACGAAATCAATGGAATCATCAAAAACAAGATCATCATCACCAAGTGCATGCGTTTTTTTGTATTCTTCAACTGCATGCTCACTGAAAACTTCATCAAAATTTGTCGTTATAGAAGGTGATGTCATGGAAAGAGGATCCCGAGATACCGTATAGTAAACAGTAAGATCCGGATATTGGTTCAATGTCACAAACCAGCGATAATAACTCTCATCCTGCTTAATTGTATATGTATCCTTTCCAAATCTGTTATCCAAATACCGGATGATCCTTTCTTGATCTTCTTTTGTATGACCACAGCCGCCGGATAAAACGGTACTGAACAGCAGGAATAAAATGACTATCGGTTTTAAAAATTTCATCTGCCTCACCTTTTATGTTACATACACAGATATTCTCTACGCACAGAATCCCCTGATCCTTCTATAAAACAGCCGGGAGAATAGTTCCCGAAACCATTATGACGGCGCCGAATATAATCCCCAGTATACACAGGGATAAAACCATACCGGATGTATGACGGTACACCTGAACAGAAAACAAACTGTAATCTACGGGCCGCTTAGTTACGGCATTCACAAGAAATGCGCATGCTTTGTCTCTGATACGCACTTCATCATTCAAGGAAACCGTATATGTGCCGGCTTCCGCCTGAAAGGAATACAATTTCAGCCTGGACTTGCTGAGCCCGGTCACAGCAGTACGCAAAAGAGGAGCACACAGAGGAACGGATTGTCCCGTATCCCTGTTGACAAGAGTCAGTCCAAATTCTCCGAGTGGCGCTTTTTTAAACTTTTTTCCGCTAAGCCATAAGCCATATTTCCCCCTTGCAGCAAGAGTAAATGTACCCGTTCCCCTGCTATAGGGCATTTCATAAATCATTTCAGCCTTAGCAAAACGAATAACATATTTGACGCTTATAATCAACAGGAACAGTCCTGCCGGTATTAATAAACAAAATAAGTATTTCATGTTCCTCTCTCAAATAAAACTTTATAAAAGCACAAAACTATCCGCCTGCCGCACCATTTTTTCAGTCAGCCGCAAATATCTGCACAGCAATAAATCTGAGTAACCGGCTTTAAGTACAGCGGATAAGCCATAGTGAGTATTACAGCAAGCCATCCACAATCTCAATGGTATATTTCATTTCCGATCGCCTGCGGATACGGCTGTTTATGAGTTCCTTTGCCAAGCCGCAGGCCTCCGCTTCATTCTTACCGCTAAAATAATAAATACTGTTATCATCCATATCCGCTTCACTGTCCGTTGCTTCCAGCTGCAGGCCGGGAATATGCCGGATAAGATACTCATCGACTTCCCTGTCAATCTCCAACTCCCTGCTCACATGGAGCATACCGCCGCCATAATTATAAAAACAGATTCTAATTATTGTCCCCCTCACAAAGACCTGTTCTTTTCGTAAGTCATATCCGCCGCTTCAAATGCGGCAAACCAATCCTATAACTGAATCCATTTCAGGCCATGAACATCCTGCAGCCTTAAAGAATGTCCGTGATGGCCGTTTTTCAATTCTATCCCCTTCTCTTCCACAGATATACGGGAATACCGGTGTTCCAGGCCGGCATACTTCCCTCTATGAATGTCAATCATGACACTGGTTATTGGACTCCATGTATTGTTATTAACTGTTTCTGCCAGTAAATAATAGGCATCTAAAAACAGCAGGCCCCTTCCATACACCCAAAAGGGAAGAGTGACGTCCAGCAGCGGAAGTCTTGCCGAATAAATTCCATCTCCCCGAGGCGATACAATCGTCCTGTTCAATTCTATTTCGCTTCCGTAATAAGCAATAACCGCATTTTGATCGCAAATGTATAAGGGAACACCTTCTTCGGCTACGTAAAATTTTTCCGTGTCCACGTCCCTTTCTTCTGTTTTATTTTCAATTTTATTGACCGGTTTATCATGCATATCAATCCATCTCATCAATCTTTCGGTTACTCTCTCATATCAAATCGAGGTCAATCATGCCGATCCGCATATCTGCCACAAATCATATCCTTGTCCCCTTTTCTTCAAGCTTCCCTCTCCGGTCACCCGGCGATTTCCGCATCCTCTACGGCTCCGTTTTTATCCATACGCACAATGATGCAGTGTCCCCAGAAAATATCCCCGTCATCATAATACGCTTCTATTGATCCGTCATTGCGGAAAGCCAATTCGGACAAGGTGATCCGATCTGCAAATTGCTCTGCCGTGATTGGTTCCTCATCAGCATCGCCCAGCCAGTCGTTCGCTGTGTCCAGCATATGACCGGCAGCATAGGCGCGAAGCTGCCGATCCAGTTCGGGCATATTCATTTCATGCTTCTTATATGTGGCTAATGCAGCTTCACAGGTCTCGTCAGAACCTTCATCCGCATCTAAGGTAAAACCACAGTCCGGTGTCTTCATTTCGTACCATTTATACTGCCGGTTTAACAGAAAGTCTCCCCGCTGTGTGTGAATGTATTTAGGCTGCTGTAAATAGGCTGCCAGGGCTTCCAGCTCCTTCTGTCCGGCATCCCATTCCAGAACTTTCAGTACCAGGTACCGATTGTTCCATGACGCCACCCTATTCTCATCTAACATTTTGATTTTTGCTTTTCTGACTAAGAGCCTGTAAATCCCATACTGCTTGAAGTCATAGCCCCAGCCCGCTTCACGATCTGACGAAATAAGCCAGGTAAGAATCCCCTCACGCCGATCCAGCGCCCCTGTTTTGCAGTCTACGGTAGCATCCGTATAGACAAGAGGCCTGAGATAATCCTTCAAGTAAGCTGCGGCACCATTGGGCGCCTCTCGAAGCAGTGCATAGATTTCAATTTCTTCCTGCTCAAACTCCTCTTCAAATTCTTTTACACGTACAATACCCATCATGCCTCCTAATTTTTTAACAACCTGTTTTTATATAAGGATACCATATATTTTCTTCACAGAGTTTATAACCGGATTCCTATTTATATCCCTTGATTTCTTCTTCTGTCATGTTCAAAAGCCCGGCCACCCACATTCCTATGATATCGGAAAGAACGGGGTCACACCTGTATTCCTTTTCTCCATCCGGGTATGTACAGGAAAAAGCAGGTTCCCTTACAGCGGCTTCATAAAACTTCATAGCCAAACCTGCTAATTGATCGGGATTAAAAGAAAGAGATAATTTTTCAGCTATGACACTGCGAATATTGTCCCAGTCCCGATTCCGCTCTTTATAATCGTCTCTTACCTTTGACACATATGCCGCGCAAAAGGTATGAAGCAAGGTTTGATTTTCATACAGATATTTACAATCAAAGTCAGAAATACATCCGGCATGGAGCAGGAACGTCAATAATTCGTCCATGTTTTCCGCTACTCTCCCGACACTGCCTTCACTGCTGATGAAACCAATACTGCCGTCTTCAAGAAAAACATATTCTCCTCCGCTGCCGTCACAGGCAAAAGCCCTGCACAGCATGGAGTAGGTTTCCTGATTTTCCGAAAACTGCACGTCCTGAAGCTGTTCATAAAAATAAATATCACATTCATGCATCAGCATGGTATTCAATTCTTTATTTTTTCCTATACTATTACAAAAGAAGCTGTCCATATATCCCTCTCTCCATACGCCTTACAGCGGACGATATTACTCAAAATATAAATAAGGATGCGCCTGTATCAGCGCATGCCAATCCCTGTCGTATTCTACTATAATACTTTTTATGGATAAGTACATTTATGATAACAACAATGGTCTATGGCATGAACTGCAAAGTGATCATTACATACCCTGCCTGACAATTCCGGAGGAAGAAAAACATCCCATTGGCACATGGGGGGCGGCGCAGGAAACGGTCCGACGGCCTTCTGTAACTGTTCTCCTTGTATCAGGATTATTATTTCTTGACTATTCATCAATTAATTGGAAGTGCTTTTCTTAACCCATATCAATTATTCTCCAGCGGACTTTTATCGTTCAATCATTCTTCTTTGTTGTCTTTGGAATTGTTCCATCTGTTGCATAAAAAATTCCGATTCTTTTCTATCCGCAATGAGATTTACACTCATTAACTTATTTAGTTTCTTCTCATGAAACCCATAAAAAACAGGATTCCGAACTTTGATGGTCAGCTTTAGGCAATTAAACGGACGCTTTTTAAATTTTATTTGTTCTATATCTTCGAGTTTAAATTTAAAATGCAATACACTCCGTCCTCTGCTTCCATAAGTATAATATTTAACAATATTATTTTCGTAAATTTCTAATTTCACTCCATTCATGAAGAGATAATATCCCATAAACCATACAAGGAGCGGAGCGCCAACCAGCACTATTGCCATAATAATTTTATCTGAAAAATCAGTATTATAACTCATAAGATGATTCAGTATCCACAGAACAATAAAAGATAAAGATACCATGGATGAAAAGCCTATTCTATTAAATGTAGACTTATGAGGATATGTCAAGATAAGTTTTGGTTCATCCTGTAAATGATCTACTCCCATAATTTACCCTTTCTCACTTATCATTTCATTTTATTTATTATTTAAATCCTGATTTATCCATCACTAAAAACGGGATTTGTAAGGCTCTTTTTTCTTCCTCTTTGAAGCCATTTTCCATCAAAGAAAATTTTTTCTATTGCTGCTTTCGTATCGTGTAGCATAAAGAACGAGCCTAATGCCCCGAACACATAGATAATCATTACAACGTATAGTATGCTGTCCCAACACCAAGCTGCACGGACTGAGTTTGATTTCATCATTTGCGTCAAAAATCTTACCATGGCGTTTCTTCACACGCTCAAAGATTTTTCCGGTTCTGTTATGGACAGTGAGCTGACCGTTAGGATTGGAACGCGCATCAGAAGCAGTATAAAACTTCAAGGGACTATGAATATTACATTCGTCCTCTTATAATCCTTTAGAAAGAAATAACGGCAGGCAGTCCAAACCATTTCGAAATCACACCATACAGAACCCAGGGCAGGAAAAGAAACAAAGGTGTCACCAGGAAACACACGGCTTCAACTGCCGTTATGGCTGCATCCAGAAGCGCTCCGCCCAGATAGGCTGTATCCCAACTTTTTATAGCTTGATAGAGCACCAGGATATCTCCCCTGCTGTAAGACGAAGAGATGAGTTTTTCCCGGACTTTCCAACCGTAATGGTACACAATAATCTTCCACACGGAGAGTACTTCCAACGCAGGCAGGCAAAAGAGAAACAGTACCATCCAGAAAGAGCCTCCCCAAACGGCAATGCGGTTTATGATTATATATTGAAGTATATATATCTTAATTAACATAACCAGGAAGAACAGGGGAATCAGCAAAAAAATCAAGGGAATTTGAAAGAGTCGTTTAATGTCCATCATCTACACACCGCCCTTATGTCATCACAAGTTTTCAGAAGCATATCTCACGGTTCTTTTATCAAATCCTGTACTTCCAACCATCCGCACAAGTGCAGCTCAGGAACACCAATTCCGTTCCTTAAAGCATTGGACCCCATGCTGCCGAAGCTCTTTCATCAGTAAATCCGTAGATAAATCAATGATGTGTTCATTGGTAATCCAAACTATATGTCCATAGTACACGCTGCCGTCAAAAGAAATCCACCGGCACCGATGACCATTCATTTTAATCACCCGTAATTCACCCACATAACCGCCCAGACTCCAACGGCCTCTTATAGGAAATTTTACAAATTGTACTTCTAAAATTTCATTCAGCTTATATGTATGAGCAAACAGTCCGTATCCTATGGTCAGGCTGTCTCCTTTGAAGCGGAGAACTTTATACCGTTCCCGCGCAGGAAGAGAGGAGATTTTCATTAAATTATACGTCGCGGCTCCTATACAGACAGCCGCTATCAGCATAAAAGCCAATAATACCGTTTCCATCATTTCATACCCCGCTGATAAACATCTTCTGCTGTCTCTTCAGCCCGTTTTGCCACTTTTTTCTGCCTGCCGTTATTTCCTATAGACAGAAGAAATACCATGTCTTTTTAACTCCTCCCGTAAATACGCTATGGTCCGCTCGATATCTTCTCCGGAATCGAGGATCGGGCAGAATTCTCCGGTGAGGGATCCGCTGTCAAACTGGAACGGTCCGCTTCTTGTCCCGTCTTTCATGATAATCAACATCTTTCCTGCATGAGCCCATGGAATGCGCCAGCTGTGCATGCAGAAAAAAATGATCGTTGCTATCTTATCCTTTTCATACCTGACAGAAAATAACGCACGGACAACCAGCTGATTTCCTTCTATGGTAAAGATTCCGGTGTGCAAATGAAATTTCTTCACTAAGAAATCCAGCATCCATTTAAAAATATACAGAAAACCAAAAATGAAAACCAAGCATTCAAACAATTCATCCATATAATGCCTCAAATCACAAGATAATTTACTTCTGTAAACAAGGCCTCGAAAATATCCGGCCGTTCCCTGAATCAAAAACAGGTACTAAGGGGATCCTTTACGCAGAAGGCTAACCTTTCATACCCATGCGGATTGTCTCCGCCAGCCTGGCATACCCCGGCGCGCCTTTGTATTTCCGGACAGATGCCAGCAGCCTGCCGTCCGCATTTTCCTGCAGCCATAATTCGATACCGTCATATACATCATAATTGAACGTATTTTCATATGTTTCATCAAAATACAAATCAATCATTTTTTCCAGAGCGGCAGGAAGATCGCTTTGCGCCAGCGCTTCATACTTTTTCATTAATCTTTCCATTTCATCATACGCATCCGCCATGCTTTTTCCTCCTTCGGCCGCCACCGTCCGGACACACAAAAAAGAAACGAACCTTCATTTCTTGGGCCGGTCTCGCAAAACGGCTCGTGACAAAAAAGAGAGCCGCGCCTTGCAGACTCTCTTTATATGTCATCATCTTATTCATTCTTGGAGCAGCATTTTCAAATCGTACCCATAACCGGCAGTGCGGTCGCAGGCAGTCTTCTGCCACTCCTCATGCGCCGTGCCGTCCTTATGGAGGAAGTACCCGGAATCTAGGTAACGGATGATGACAAATTCCGAAGTGCTCTGCCCGAAACCGTCACCCCGTGAGAAATCAATTCCATGCCCTGTATTTCTGGTCATGACGGCTTCCAGCAAAGGAACGGTCAAAGCGTTCAGGGTAACGGTCATCTTCGGCATGTCAAAGAAAAATCTTCCTTTATCCGTAGTATAGATGCACAGATTGCTGATCGTACCGTTTGTAACGCATTTGACACGGCGGATATCATGGATGGGGATTTCCTTTTTCCCGTTTGTAATCACCCCTCCGGACAGGCGGGTTTCCCTCTTTTTAAAGTAAGAATAATCCAGCGGCAAGTCCAGTGTATCCAGATTGTCCGGAAAATCATCAGTCAGCTTATGACGGGCAAAAGCGGTAATAATGGCTTTGGTCTCCCGTATATTATGGCCTTCAGAGGTATTGTCCCGATCCGTATCCAGCTCAGAAGCCATATTTTTCCAGTTCCGGCCGCGGAAAATAAGGTTATAACTGATGTTCGAATTCAGGTAACGTAAAGGCAGAATCCCGTTTACGTCTTCAAAGTCCACATCTTTTAAAACTTCCCCATTGCTGTCTTTATACAGCAGACCGTTTCTGCTGACCGTCAGTACATGTCCGTCTTTTTCTTCCAGAATGACGGGCTGCGTATCAAATACAGATATCATGTTTTTCCTCCTGTGCACCTATAACGTTTTCAAAATGATTTCTATGACAAGCCCATGATTTTATTCAGCGGGATAACTCCCCTCTGGTTTTTGATTATAACATAAACATAACGGCAGCGGTATAAATCAGATCGGCCCGTTATCACTTATTTCAAGCTTTCTGCCCGCCGGTTCATAGCGGAGTATATAGCGCCTGCCGCCGGTAAATCGGACCGTCTGTTCCTGCTGCTTTCCCTTACTTGGAAAAGACGGTATATTCGACAACTGGTGCCGCAAGGTATATCCCGCCATTTCCAGCCTGTGCTCCCCGGGAAGAATATATACGCTCTTTCCGACCACAACAGCCGCTTTCGATTTTTGAATCGGCACGCCGTCTACGGAAAGGATCACGGCGCCGACGGCTTTCAGGAAACCGCCGCGTCTTTTCATCCGGATAAGGGCATGAGACGGATTCCTTTTCCGCCACCGCCATGCCAGCACAATACTTCTCATGTACACAAGGATGATACCCGATATAGGCATGCCGGGCGCCAGTAAAAATGCTTTTTCCCGAAACCGGGTCAGCACAAAATCCAATCCCAAAAAGAGCAGGGTTATCAAGGTGAAAATGATGCCTCCTATTTTCAGCGCCTGCTTCCAGAAACTCTCTTCATAAGCAGAGCGGAGCTCCATAATCACCACACTCATATACACAAAGAGTATGGTTCCCGCTGCTATGATCAGGAACGGCAGAGATATGGAATTACCCATGACCTTTATTCTCCTTGGATGTTTTAAAATTGGAGAAACTTTTCTCCTTCTTTGCCAGAAGCATTTTATACCTTTCTCTTAAATCAGAAGAATATACTTTCGGCAAGTCAGATTCTTTCACTGCCTGCCATAGGGCAGCCGCCATCCGCAGCGGATAACGAAATCCCGTGTTCCTTTTATCCCGGAAGAAATCTTTTACAAATCGGTTCCACTCACAAACCGATGTGTCATACTTTGCATAGTCCAATTTCCCCCGGTATACATCCAGCATATCCTGCATGGTAAACGATCTGTCTTCTTCCTTCTTTACTTTCCGCCATGCCGCCGCCATATCCGCCGTGAATTTAAAAGGCCTGGTTCTTGTCTGTTTCACAAAATACTCCCTGAAAAAAGCGTTAAAGGAAAAACCGCAGTCCAAAAGCGGCGTATGTAATTCTATATCAGATACTTTTTTAGAAAGGCGCGGTACATCTTTCCTTTCCGCCAAATTCCCGCAAAAGTACTCTTCTATATGATGATTCAGTTCCTGTTTGGTTCCCCTGTATTCGATTCCGAGCCTTCTGCATATACCGGACAGTTCTTTACGGTACCAATAATATTTTTTAAACTCTTCATAAGAGGCCAATGTTTCAAAATCAGGCCGTTTTTCCATTTAATCCTCCTGAAGATAACGCTGACAGACAGAATGCACCTATCCGTATGATTGTCATTTTCCCTCATTAATATTGAATATCTTACGTTTCCTGTCAAATATAATTTGATAGCGTCGGCCGGCTTTCAGTGCAACGGTCTTTTCACACCGCCCCTCCTCCACAGGAAATGAAGGCCGTTTATAGCCATGCCTTGCTGTATATCCCGCCAGCTCCAGAGTGTGTTCCCCCGCGCGGATATATGCTGTCCTTCCCGTAACAACCGCATCATTGGAATGTTGAACGGGAACCCGGTTTATGGAAAGGAGCATGACGCCCCGCTCTTTCCACAACCCATAGCGGTATTCCATCCTGACGACAGCATATAAAGGATTTTGTTTACGCCACCTCCGTGTTTTTCTGTAAGTAAAAGCAAGCAATAAACCTATCTCAAGTACCGCAATTCCTGTGAGCCACAAAAGAAATGACGGCCCCGCTTTCGCCCATGACAGAAACAGATTAGAAAGTGCTCCTATCCCCAACACGAGAACAATAGAAGAAACTGCAGCCGCCGTTACGATTTTCCCCTTCCCTATCGGTTTCTGATAAGACGAACGTATAGGAAAGCAAAAAGCTGCCACGATGAGAAGAAATCCCCATCCCGCCACCAATCCCAAAATTTCCGCCGGTACGCTTGAAAACATCTCTCTCCCCTTCTTTTAATTCGCCGGATTCTTCCGCATCCCCTCTTTCACAAACGGATCCCCTGTCCACAAAACAAGCACACCGGCAATGCTGCCGCGGCAAGGGACATGTAAAGGCATTTCCTTACCACCCAGCCATCCATCTTACAAAAATCAGACTGGCCGCAGCCATTCCCGTAGCAACAGCGATCGTAGCCCCCATGGACAAAATAATGGAAAAATAGTAAAAGTCCCTCCGCAATTCCGGCACAATTCCGGAATCAAGGCGCTCGGACTGCCGGGCTTTCCACAGAATCCACCATCCAAGAGGCACACCGTTAATTACACCACAGACAATATACGCCAGAAGGAGAGCTGCCATCATGCCCACATCAGACTCATTAAAATACCACGTATTCATGCCGAGAATAACCGTAACGGCAAGCCATGCCCCCAAATCGATTTTTATCCGTTCTGTCAATGTCAGATTTTTCAGAAGCCGTCCGAGTCTCACCCGATATCTTTGCAGGGAGCGTACCGTATCCAGACCAACAAGCAGGACAGCAGTCAATACAGCGACGCTTCCCAAAAACCATTCCATACTGTCCATTCTGACGAAGCTCCTCTCATTGCCTGTCTCTCTTTACTATATGATTATCTTTGATAATGCTGCCCACCACGTCTGTTATATTTTCCGCCGCATAAGTTACACTGTCCGGATCATGCACGTAACAGAGAATCTGCCCCTCTTTCCCCGCCTTTCCGGGCGCAAAGTCCAGCATCAAGTAGCAGCTGTCACAATACTCCGCAAAGGGAAACCATTTCGTGTGAAATAAATACGGCCGCAGTCTGGCGTCCGCCATCCGCTCTATATCTTCTTTGGAAAAATAATCAGGAAAATCTGTCAGCAGTGCATCCCTGTTCTGAAAGTATCCCTTTACACGCCTTATCTGTTCTAAAGACAAGAGGGAAAATGCATACTCTCCTTTTCCCAATACGCAGGGCAGCATGCTGAAAAAACCGCTGCCGTTCTTATAGCGGTAAAGCTTTTTCCAGTCTTCAGGCAGAGAAACTCCATAGTCTTCCTCAAAGGTTTGAAGCTCCTTGTCCGAAGCGCCTTTTATTTCTTCATAAGCAGAAAAATATTCTTCCTCTACAGGATCATCCAGCCCCAGTTCTTCAAAATTTTCGCATACATATATCTCTATTGCCTTTATTTTTTCTATGAGATTCATCTGCTCCTCCGTTTCAGATACACCGCCGGTCTAACATATCACTCCAGGAAAATATGCCACCAACTCAATATGTCACTCAATGGAACGCCACCGATGAAATACGCCATGAATCCCCATATCACCCACCCCACTCCGTACAGAAGCACCTTGTAAAGATAGGGCGCCGCCAAAAGAAATATAATAACTACCCCTGCTATGATGACAATCTTTTTCATTTTATTTTCTGTATTCATTCCCCATTCTCCCTTCACGAGCCGGATCTATCATATCTTCTGCCGATTCTCCCGCAAAATGACTTTCCGCTTCTAAAAGGCGATATACCAGTTCCCCCGCATCATATAAATCCTTTTCCTTCAGGCTTTCACGATTGGTATGGAAATCCGTCATTCCCACGCCGACCAGGACAGAAGGAAATCCTTTCACACAGAAAAAGTTCGCATCGCTTCCTCCTCCGCAGGGCGCTGTTTTTACAGCAAATCCCGCTTCTTTGCAGGCCATGCGGAATAAATTCATAAGCGGCGCGGTTTCTTCGATACGGAACGCGTCGTATTCTTTTACTTTTTCTATTTCCAGTGTGCCGGAAGGAAATGTCCCGGCGGCATTTTCAAAAGCGGCCACAATTTCACCGACCAGCTTTTCCAGTTTTCCTTCGTCACGGCTCCGTGCTTCCGCTTCCACCACACAAAGTTCGGGAATTATATTCGTCGCGCGCCCGCCGGTAATCGTTCCGATATTGCAGGTTGTCTCTTCATCAATCCGTCCCGATGGGCACGAAGCAATCGCTTTTGCCGCCATGGCGATGGCATTCAATCCCTTTTCCGGTTCCATGCCGGCATGGGCCGCTTTTCCGTGAAATGTGAATTTCATCGCGTAATGCGACGGCCCTGCGGTGAAAACATGCCCTGCTTCCCCGTCCGCGTCAAACGTATAGCCGAAATCAATATCCTGCAGATATTTTTCTTCAATATTCTTTGAACCGACAAGTCCGATTTCCTCCTGCACCGTAAAGATAGCGGTAACCTTCCCGTGGGGAATGAAATTTTCTTTCATCAGCGCGAGTCCTTCCAAAATAGCCGCCACGCCCGCTTTGTCATCACTCCCGAGAATGGTTTCGCCGCGGGAACGGTACACGCCGCCCTCAAGAACAGGATCAATCCCCCGGCAGCATTCCACACAGTCCATGTGTGCCGTGAGCGCCACTGACGGAAGCCCTTCTGCATTTGCAGGAAAAACGGCAATCAGGTTGCCGCTGTCCCCCCCTTCTACGGAACCGTTATTGTCCTCAATGATTTCCGAGGCCCCCAGCGCTTTCAATTTCTTTTTCAAAAGGTCGCACACTTCCCGTTCCCCTTTACTGGGCGCATAAATGCGTACCAATTCTTCAAACGTTTCTCTCATTCTTTTTTCGTTGACCATTCTAACCTCCTGTGATATGTACCTGTGTCTGTTATAAAATTTATCCGTTACGAAAGAGATCTTACTCTTCTTCGGGCGCTTCCTTGTTTTCTTTTTCCTTTTCTTCCATCTCTTTCCTTTTTTCTTCCTCCAGCCAGAAGCCTTTCCGCAAAGCATGCTCCCCGAATTTTTCCTGTATGGCGTCCATCACTGCTGCCGCTTTGGCCTGCTTTTCCCTCACAGTCGAAAAAAGATCCACCGTTTCCAGCGGCGGTGCCAGGTTGGATGCTGTCACCCCGATCAGGCGCACCCCCTCATTCATGTAAATCCGTTTTTTGAGTTCCAGCGCGGCGGCATATATTTCCTCCTGCAAATCTGTCCCCTCTTCCAGAGAGAGGGAACGCGTCACTGTACGGAATGAAGCAAACCGTACCTTAAGGGAAATCGTCCGTCCCGCCAGCTTGTGCCTGCGGAGCCGCTTTGCCACCACATCGCTGTGTATGGCGATCTGCCGGTCAATGTCTGCAGGTTCCGTCAAATCCTTTTCGTAAGTCGACTCGTCTCCGATGGACTTAATCCGCCGTGACGCCTCTACGGCACGGTCATCCACGCCGAAAGACAGCCTTTGTATGAGAGACGCCTGGTTTCCCAAAACGGAAGCCAGTTTTGTGAAGGGCGCTTTTTGTATATCTCCGATTGTCAAAAACCCCGCATTCCGCAATTTCCTTTCCGTCACATGTCCTACGCCCCAAAGACGGCGTACGGGAAGGGGCGCAAGGATTTCCTTTTCTTTCCCATAAGGGATGATACGGAGACCGTCAGGCTTATCCAGATCGCTTGCCAGCTTTGCCAGGAATTTATTGGGCGCGATGCCTGCCGATGCCACAAGCCCCGTTTTTTCTTTTATTTCCACTTTGATGGCACGGCCTACCGCCCCCAGAGTTTCATACTTTCCGCAAAGACCTGAAATATCCATAAAAGCTTCATCTAAAGAAAGCGGCTCGATTTCCACAGCATAATGCAGCATGATCTCATGGATTTCAGCTGAAACGGTTTTGTACACCTCGAAGCGGGGCGCTGTAAAAATGGCATCAGGGCAAAGCTCTCTCGCCTTCACCGCGGGCATGGCGGAATGGACGCCGAACGCGCGGGCCTCGTAAGACGCAGTCGCCACCACGCCGCGGCGGGAACGGCCGCCCACGATGACCGGTTTCCCCCGCCATTCCGGATGATCCCGCTGTTCGACAGACGCATAAAAAGCATCCATATCCACATGCATGATCCACCGCCTCATCCCCTCGCCTCCTCCGATCTGCAAATATTTCCGTATTTCATCTTATGAAGAAATACGCCCGCTGTCAAACTGCCGTCTTTACGAAAATGTCAGTATCGGTTACTATATTACATAGGGAAATTTAGATATACAGGCAAATCAGTAATTGAGGAGGCATTATGAAAGCACTCGTACTTTGGTCATCTCGCACAGGAAATACGAAAGCCGTGGGAAAAGCGATTTATGAAGCGCTTCCCTGTGAAAAAGAAATTTTTGAATCCGGCCGGCAGCCGAACGATCTTTCCGGTTATGATTTGGTTTACGTAGGGTTCTGGGGTTACCGCCAGGGCGCCGACATGCCGTCAAGAAACGTCCTCTCTTCCCTCCACGGAAAGAAAGTCGCTATCTACGGCACGGCAGGCACCTATCCCGACTCCCCTGCAGCGATGAGCTACCTGAAAAGTTCATCAGAGCTGCTGGCAGAAGATAACATATTTTTAGGCGGTTTCATGTCACAGGGCCGCGTCCACTCCTTTCACATCGGAAAACGGAATGAGCATGCGGAAAAAGTCCACCCCATGACACCGGAACGTCTGGCGCGTTTACAGGAAGCGGAAAAGCACCCGAACGAGACAGATTTTAAAAACGCCTCTGAATGGGCCTTAAAAATGCTGGAAAAAGCAAGCCGGTAAAATCTGCAAAACCGGGTAACCTTTTTCAAACGGGTATATACGTTTTCATTTTAATAAGCTGTTTTTCTTTCTTTTATAATGAAATAATTTCATACATATTTATCATGTCATCCATTCCTTAAACGCATTTCATTCCCATTTATTATGAAACTTTCGAATACATACGCTTTTATTTATTGACAATGGCTTTTATATCATTTACAATGGCTACATATTTAAATGTATCGATAGAACTGCTTGGAAATCTGCTTATGGAATTTCCGCGGAAAAGAGGATTTTATGGATTACGAACCGAGTTACAAAGAATTTGCCACCATTTTCAAAGCGCTGTCCGACGAAACGCGTCTCCGCGTCATTGATATGCTTTCCTGCAAGGAAATGTCCGCCTGTGATATTCTCTCCAATTTCACCCTGTCCCAGTCTACACTGAGCTACCACATGAAGATTCTCATTGAAGCAGGCGTCGTTGATGCCAGAAGGGAAGGACTTTGGACGAAGTATTCCATCAACGATGATACATTCAACAGAATCATGGACTTCATGCCGGAGCTGTACAAGCTGAAAGATAAATGCATCTGCCAACAGATTAAATACTGCAAGACACCGGAAGAATGCGGCGAAGGAAAAGATCCTTTCGGTAACTGAAAAGGATTAAGAGCCTGTAAAGGCTCTTTTTTTGCCTGCATAGACAAAATTGACCATTGTGTGAGAACACCCCGGCGGAGTGAATTTCCATTTCTGCCCAATGACAGCAAAAATGAAAAAGACTTTCCTTTGGACGGGAAAGTCTTTTTCATTTTTTATTTTGCTTTTCTTACTTTGCTTACAAGATGTTTCTTCACAGGCTTCGCAGGCGGTGCAGTATGTTCTTTCGTATCTGCCGGAACTGCCATAACGTTTTCATCAGTGTCTTCCTCTACCTGTGATTTCCATTCATCTGACACTCTCCCCGACTTGGCAAGAGAGTCCGACATTTCCGCCACTGCCTTGAAGTTGGCGCGGACACCGCTGCCCGTATTTTTATATTTGACCGCGCGGTCGCTGCCGATACCCAGGTTTTCCGCTTCCGCTGCGGCATCAATATTCGCGCCGAGGAAAATAAATTCCCAACCTGCTTCTTCCTTGCGATCTTTAATAAGCTTCTTTACCGTATCATAAGTATATTCTTCACTGTAATTTTCCTTACCGTCAGTAATGATAACAAAAAGCACTTTATTTCCTATTGCCTTGTTGCGGGTGTGGCCGATAAGGTCAATGCGGCGGATTGTCTTTCCCACTGCGTCAAGAAGCGCCGTCATGCCGCCAGGGGTATAATCCTTTTCCGTCATCTTTTCCACATCTTTGATGTCACGGTGATTATGGAGAATTTTATAGCGGTCGCTGAAAAGTACCGTTGTCACGCGGACATTCTCACCGGATTGCTTCTCTTTTTCAATCATGGAATTGAAACCGCCGATCGTATCACTGGTCAGATCGCTCATGGAGCCGCTTTCATCAAGAACGAGGACCATTTCCACACGGGACGGTTTTACTTCCTCTGCCGCTTTTTCTTCCGCCACAGCAGTCTGCCCGAAAAAAAGCGCCGCTGATAATGCAGTCATTGCCAATAATTTTTTCATAGTTCCTCCTTATTTTTCAAAAAGAAATTCCTCTCCAATTCCTCTTCATCCATCACGGAAATTCCTTTTTCCATAAGCGCTTCGGCAAAAATACCGGCGCCCTTGATTTTCGTTCCCGTAAATGTGCCGTCATAAATTTCACGGACACCGCATGTAGGGCTCCGTGCCTTTAAAACCGCCAATTCGATTTCTTCGCCTTTAATCTCCTCTATGACCTTTTCCACACCGCCGCGGTAGATTTCATCCACGTCTTTCCCATTTCTATCGGTTACTTTTCCGTTAACGATTTCCGCAGGCACCCGCGGACTTCCCATACCGGAAGAAATTTCAGGGCAGACGGCAATAACTTCCTTCCCTCTGCAAAACGCTGCCACCGTTTCATTGAAATTGCTTCCGCCGTCGTACTTGCACTTTTCTCCCAGCAGACAGGCACTGACCAAAATTTTCATATTGCTCCCCGCTGAATTTCTCTATATTTCTTTTAGTATACCAACTGACTTGAAATATTACAATTTTACGGCGGTACCATAAAAGTCAAACGCCGGTCGGTTTCTTTTTTATAACGAGGATAAGAAAAATTCTTTAGCCTCTATATAAAAATACAATGTAGGCTATCCATTTTTCATGAAAAACATGGTAAAATAATGATGGAATATTAACTTTATGACTCCATGCAGCTTAGTATGCAGCAGTACAAAATCAGAAAGCCGATTACAGAAAGGACTTTTCATGTCTGTCCGGTCATATTTACCGATCATTTTTACAGTGGCGGTTCTGTTGCCTTGCACCGCGTTTGCCAATACCGCAAAAGGGACAGCCGTTATTATCCATAACAGCGTTTCCGGTATGGATAATCAAATCTTATATTCTTCTTTTTATTCCGCCGATGACGGCACCGATGAAGCGTCTACCGTATTTTTCAATGACGGGTTCGGCCGGCTTACCGCGTTTGAAAAAGAATATAAAGACGGCAGGATGACGATTATAATCCGTCAAAACATGAATATCGTCTGGAAAAACACATATACCGTCTCAAGCAATCATTTTTCCGTAGAGCGTATTGATACGGACGGCCATATCCTGTTCCGCATCCATGTAGGAGAACGGATCCTGGTCGGGGAAATCGACAGCAGGGACAGATGGATTATGACGGAACCCCGAAAAGCCCCCCATGATGAGACCATGATTCCCCTTGCTTCAGCAGGAACTGCAGAGCAGCCGTAACATTCCTGCGCAAGTTACTTACGTTTTTTTACCGTAAATTCCGCTCGTGTACCCTTCTATTTCCTTTATAACCGTATGTGAGTTTTGTATAAACAGAGACAGGTGGTATCCATGAAAAAGCAAATCCATTTACACCCTGACGACCTGAAAAAAAGCGACCAGATGGGGCTGACGTATAATCTGGGGCAGGCACATAAACGCATGCTCCTGAAACAGTCTTCCATCATGAAGAAATATGGGCTCACCGCCCGCCAGGCGCTTATCATCGCCTACCTGTCCACACATAAAAAGGAAGTGGTCACCCAGAAGGTACTGGAAGACCACCTCCACCTGACCAACCCCACGATCACCGTCATGGTACGGACCATGATTAAAAAGGGTCTCATACGCAAAGAGCGGGTCGAAGAAGATGCAAGAAAATACCGCCTCTTCCTCACCGACCGGGCAAAAGAAGTGGAAGAAGTCAGCCGCAGAGAAGCCATCGCCCTGGACAGACGTTTCTACCAGGGCGTATCGGATACGGACATGAAAATTTTCCAGGGTGTCCTTGGAAAAATTTTGAAAAACCTGGATACCGTCTGATTTGTATACATCAGGAACCGACTTGTTTCGGTTCTTTTTTATTGCATTCCTGCAGGGTACAAACGGGATACAGTAAGACGTCATCCAGTACACCAGCGAAGGATCTGCTGCTGTAGTGAGGAAGACGATAAAATGTCATCAGGGTAATAGATTCTTCACTCCGTGTCACGCTGCCGTTTCTCATTTTCCCACACAACATTCTTACCCCCGTTCTGAATGACGATTGGATGAAAGCGTTACTAACGATGGGAAACGGAAAGCGTCATAATGACGGGATACGGTAAGGCATCATAATGACGGAGGGACGTTAAGCATCATAATGACAGAGAATATTAGACGTCATTCTGAGCGCCAGCGAAGAATCTGTTACTGTGGTGAGGGAAACGGTAAAAAGATAAAAGCTATCAGCTGTAAGCTGTAAACTATTAGCCGTTAGCCTGCAGCTGTCAGCTAAAAGTGCTGAATGACGGCAGACGGTCAGGTGTCACCTGGAGCGATGACGAAGGCTTGCTGTCGTGATGAGGAAGACCATAAGACGTCATCCTGAAGCGACAGCGAAGGATCTATACCCGTGGTGAGGAAAATGGTAAGAAGATAAAAGCTATCAGCTGTGAGCTGTCAGCTGCAAGCTAACTATTCTTTTACGATTCCATTCTGCTTTCCATGCAAAAACCGCGGGGCAGGGAAACCTCCGCGGTCGATGTTATTATTTGTTCTCATTATTATTGTTTATTATTTCACAAGATCCACTTTCTTTTTATGCGGTCCGTCCTGCAAAGAGAGCACGCATAGCATTCAGTACGGCAAGAATCATGACGCCTACATCGGCAAAGATGGCAAACCACATATTGGCAATGCCGACCGCTCCCAGGAGGAGCACAACCAGCTTGATACCGATAGAGAACCAAGTGTTCTGGTTGACGATAGACAGGCATTTACGGGAAATCCGAATCGCCTGGGAAATCTTCATGGGATCATCATCCATAAGAACCACATCCGCCGCTTCAATTGCCGCATCAGATCCCATCGCGCCCATGGCAATACCGATGTCCGCACGGGTGAGCACGGGAGCATCATTGATACCGTCACCGACAAAGGCAAGATTTCCATTTCCTTTATTCTCCAGAAGGAGCTCTTCCACGTTTTGCACCTTATCAGCCGGCAGGAGCTCGCTGCGTACCTGGTCGATGCCAAGTTCCTTTGCTACAGCATCAGCGACTTCTTTCGCATCACCTGTGAGCATGACCGTCCTGGCGACACCCACTGATTTCAGAGCGGCAATGGCCGCTTTTGATGTTTCTTTCACCACATCGGAAATAATCACATGACCTGCATATCTTCCATTGATGGACACATGGATGACCGTACCCGCAGCATGACGATGGCAGTCATACCATTCGGCGCCTACGGCTTCCATCATTTTGGAATTTCCCACACATACTACATTGCCGTTTACATGGGCACGGATCCCCTCCCCGGCTATTTCCTCTACTGCTTCCACACGGCAGCTGTCCGATTCGTTAGGATACGCTGCACGGAGAGAAGCCGCGATAGGATGCGTGGAGTACCGTTCTACATGGGCCGCCAGATGGAGCAGTTCTTTTTCACTCATTTCCTGCGGATGGGCGGCAGTCACCTGGAACACCCCTTTGGTCAGGGTACCGGTCTTATCAAAAACCACCGTCTTAACCTTGGAGAGCGTTTCCAGATAGTTCGATCCCTTTACAAGGACGCCCGCCTTGCTCGCGCCGCCGATGCCGGCGAAGAAACTCAGGGGAATACTGATAACCAGCGCGCAGGGACAGGAAATAACGAGGAACGTAAGCGCCCTGTAAATCCACACATCCCAGTCAGCCGGCACCCCCATGAATCCCATACGGACAAACGGAGGAACGAGGGCAAGAGCGATCGCCGCCGCTACCACGGCCGGAGTATATACACGGGCAAATTTAGAAATAAAATCTTCCGCTTTTGATTTACGGGAACTGGCGTTTTCCACAAGATCAAGAATTTTAGAAACCGTCGATTCCCCAAACTCTTTCGTCGTCCGGATTTTCAGAAGACCATTGATATTGATGCAGCCGCTGATGACTTCATCACCCGATTCCACTTCACGGGGCAGGCTTTCCCCTGTCAGGGCACTGGTATTCAGTGTAGAACTGCCTTCCACTACTTCGCCGTCGATCGGAATCTTTTCACCAGGCTTCACGACGATGATCGTCCCCACTTCCACTTCGTCAGGATCGACCGCTTCCAGCTGCCCGTTTTCTCTTTCCACATTTGCGTAATCAGGACGGATATCCATCAGTTCGCTGATATTTCTGCGGCTCTTGCCGACAGCATAGCTCTGGAACCATTCGCCGATCTGGTAGAAAAGCATGACGCCGATGGCTTCCGTGTAATCACCGTCTTCATAAACAGCCAGGATAATCGCCCCCAGCGTGGCAATCGCCATAAGAAGGCTTTCATCAAAAGGCTGCCGGTTCTTCACGCCTTTAAAGGCTTTCCACAAAATATCGTACCCGATAATCAAGTAAGGAACCAGGTAAAGCCCGAACCGTACCATACCGCTTACCGGCGCAAAATGGAGGACAATCATCAAGATTGCCGCCACGATAATGCGTATTAAATTTCTTTTCTGTTTCTTGTTCATGTCAGCCTCTTTTCCCTTGTCGGCCAATATTCTAACAGCCTGTCAAACCCTTTTTATTTTAGGAAAATCTCGCAGTCATCCTCCACCTTTTTGCAGTTCTTGTACACTTCCTGCATAACAGCTTTCGGATCCTGCCCATCTTCAAATTCCACATTCATTTTAAGCATCATGTAATTGACCACGCAGTCTTTAACGCCTGCCGTTGCTTTGGCGGCATCTTCCATCTTCAGTGCGCATGCAGCGCAGTCCACGTCGATCTTGTAACTTTTTTTCATTTTTCTTCTCCTTTATTTTATATTTAAATAACCATTTAATCGTTAATCATATTATATTTTTTCTTTTACATTTTGTCAAGACTCTTTTCCGATAAATTTATCCTGCCATTTTCCCATGTATGTTACAATGTAAGAAAAATAATTTCTAAAGAGGTATACCATATGACAAAAAATAAATGCGGACTTCCGCACCACCATGGAAATGATGAAGAACGTATCATCAGCCGCCTGCCGTCCCAAGAGACAATCGACGATGTATCCATCCTGCTGAAACAGCTCAGCGATCCCACACGGCTGAAAATTTTCTGGATCCTCTGCCACATGGAAGAATGCGTCATCAATATTGCCGCCATCATGGACATGAGCAGTCCTGCCATTTCCCACCACTTACGTCTGCTGAAAGCCTGCGGACTGATTACATCCCGCCGCAACGGAAAAGAAATGTATTACAAAGCCGCCGACACGGAAATCGTGAGTGAACTCCACTACGCAATTGATAAAATCGCCGCTATTACCTGTCCCGACTGAAAGCAAAAGACCGTTTCCTGTAAAGGCAGCGGTTTTTTAATATTGAATAACATCTTACCGTTTTCCCCACCACGGTCATAGATTCTTCGCTGTCGCTTCAGGATGACGTCTTATGGTCTTCCTCATCACGACAGCAAGCCTTCGTCATCGCTCCGGGTGATACCTGACCGTCCGCCGTCATTCAGCACTTTTAGCTGACAGCTGCCAGCTAACGGCTAATAGTTTACAGCTCACAGCTGATAGCTTTTATCTTCTTAACGCTTTCCCCACCACGGTCATAGATTCTTCGCTGGCGCTCAGAATGACGCCTTTCGTTCTCCGTCATTATGACGCTTTCCGTCCCCCATTACTAGTAACGTGCTTTCCCCAAATCGTCATTCTGAACGGGGCAAGCATGCCTTGTGGGAAAAATAGGAAACGGGACAGTGACACAGAGTGAAGAATCTATTACCCGGATGACATCTTACCGTCTTCCTCACTACGGCAGCAGATCCTTCACATTCGTTCAGGATGACGTCTTATGGTCTTCTTCATCACGACAGCGAGCCTTCGTCATCGCTCCGGGTGATACCTGACCGTCCGCCGTCATTCATCACTTTTAGCTGACAGCTGCCAGCTGACAGCTAATAGTTTACAGCTCACAGCTGATAGCTTTTATCTTCTTACCGCTTTCCCCACCACGGTCATAGATTCTTCGCTGGCGCTCAGAATGACGCCTTTCGTTCTCCGTCATTATGACGCTTTCCGTTCCCCATTATTAGTGACGTGCTTTCCCCAAATCGTCATTCTGAACGGTGGCAAGAATGCTTTGTGGGAAAAACGGGAAACGGGACAGTGACACAGAGTGAAGAATCTATTACCCGGATAGCATCTTACCGTTTTCCCCACCACGGGTACAGATCCTTCGCTGTCGCTTCAAGATGACGTCTTATGGTCTTCCTCATCACGACAGCAAGCCTTCGTCATCGCTCCGGGTGATACCTGACCGTCCGCCGTCATTCAGCACTTTTAGCTGACAGCTAATAGTTTACAGCTCACAGCTGATAGCTTTTATCTTCTTAACGTCCTTCATCATTCTGAACGGGGGTAAGAATGCTGTATGAGAATGAGGAAAAATCACAACATGACACAGAGCGAAGAATCTATTACTCTGATGACACCTTACGGTTTTCCCCACCACGGTGACAGATCCTTCACATTCGTTCAGGATGACGCTTAACGCTTCCCTTATTATGACGCTTAACGCTTCCCTCATTATGACGCCTTAACGCTTCCCTCATTATGACGCCTTAACGTCTTATACAAGGATCATGGAGTCGACCGTTGGAAGGAGCTGTAGCGCACGCAGCGCGGCTGAGGATACTTAATCGCCATGATGACTCAAATCGTAAAAGAATAGTCAGTTTGCAGCTGACAGCTCACAGCTGATAGCTTTTATTTTCTTACCGTCTTCCCCCAACATAAAAACCGACCCATTATTTGTATGGATCGGTTCTTTTGTTTGGATCAAAGGGTTCCTGTCGTTTTGAGCCGTGTCAGCGCACGCTGGAGAGCGAGTTTGGCACGATCGACATCGATTTCTTTGCTCTTGGACGCGAGCCTGTCTTCCGCGCGTTTCTTTGCGGCCTGGGCACGGGCAATATCGATGGTATCCGCCAGCTCTGCCAGGGGAGCTACGATATTTACCTGATTGTCCTTTATTTCGAGGAAACCGCCAAATACGGCTACCTTTTGTTCCTTTCCGCCTTTAACGATGCGCACGGGGCACATTTCAAGAGCGGCTGCCAGAGGCAGATGATTTTTCATGACGGCAAATTCGCCGTCCGCCGCACGGGCTACCACCATTTCCACGCCGGTTTCCTGATAAATCGGTCCGTCGGGGCTGATGACTTCCACGTGCATGGGATTCGTAAGGGTATCAGCCATGGCTTATTCCCCTTTCTTCATCTTTTCAGCCTTTTCGATCGCTTCATCAATTGTGCCGACCATGTAGAACGCTCCTTCGGGCATATCATCGTGCTGGCCTGCAAGGATTTCCTTGAAGCCGCGGATGGTTTCCTTCAGGGATACGTATCTGCCGGGGGAGCCTGTAAACTGTTCAGCTACGAAGAAGGGCTGAGACAGGAATCTCTGTACCTTTCTTGCGCGGGCTACGATGACTTTGTCATCATCGGAAAGTTCTTCCATGCCCAGGATGGCGATGATATCCTGCAGTTCTTTGTAGCGCTGCAGAATAGCCTGTACGCCGCGGGCCACTTCGTAATGCTCTTCACCCAAAACGTTCGGGTCAAGGATACGGCTGGTGGAGTCCAGCGGGTCTACCGCCGGATAGATGCCCAGTTCCGCGATGGAACGGCTCAGTACGGTGGTAGCGTCCAAGTGTGTAAATACGCCTGCCGGAGCCGGGTCCGTCAAGTCATCGGCCGGTACGTATACGGCCTGGATGGATGTGATGGAACCGTCTTTGGTGGAAGTGATGCGTTCCTGCAGTTCGCCGATATCGGTAGCCAGGGTCGGCTGGTAGCCTACGGCGGACGGCATACGCCCGAGCAGCGCGGATACTTCGGAACCTGCCTGTACGAAACGGAAAATATTGTCTACGAAGAGCAGGACGTCCTGTCCCTGTTTGTCGCGGAAATATTCGGCCATGGTCAAACCGGTGAGAGCTACACGCATACGTGCTCCCGGAGGTTCGTTCATCTGGCCGTATACCAGCGCAACTTTGGAAAGAACGCCGGAGTCTTTCATTTCTCCCCAGAGATCGTTCCCTTCACGGGTACGTTCGCCGACGCCGCAGAATACGGAGCAGCCGGAGTGTTCTGTCGCCACGTTATGGATCAATTCCTGGATAAGAACGGTCTTACCTACACCCGCACCGCCGAAGAGCCCGATCTTACCGCCTTTTGCATACGGAGCGATGAGGTCGACGACTTTGATGCCGGTTTCAAAAATTTCGGTTGCCGGAGACTGGTCTTTAAAGGCCGGTGCCGGACGATGAATAGGCCAGTAGTCGGATGCCGGTACTTTTGTATCGTCATTGTCGACGGTCTGTCCGAGTACGTTGAAAATACGTCCCAGGCATCCGTCGCCGACCGGTGCTGCAATAGCACGGCCGGTATCTACTGCTTTCATTCCGCGTACCATGCCATCGGTGGAACTCATCGCAACGGTGCGGACTACGCCGTCACCTAAGTGCTGCATGGTTTCACAGATAACATCTACCGGAACAGTGCCTTCTTCATCTTTGACATGAATTGCGTTATAGATGGCAGGAAGTTCCTGATCGTCGGAAAAAGCGATATCGACGACAGCGCCCATGACCTGTACGACCTTGCCTACCTGTCCCTGCTGTTCATTTGCCATGAAGAAGCATTCCTCCTTAATCAAATTAAGCCGGTTTATTCGAGAGCTGCCGCACCGCCGACAATTTCGGAAATTTCATTGGTGACCTGTGCCTGACGCGCTTTGTTGTACGTAAGGTTGAGGTCGGCAATTCTTTCCGTCGCGTTGTCAGTGGCAGCGGACATGGCCGCCATACGGCTGCCCAGCTCGGACGCCGCGGATTGCAGCATCGCATTATAAACCTGTACTTGTATATATTCAGGAAGCAGTTTAGAAAGCACTGCCGCCGCATCGGGAAGGAAAATATAGGGATCTTCCTCGATACGGAGGAAATCCTGTCTTTCTTTTTCCCATTCGCTGGCAGCTGCTTTTGCTGCTTCTTCCGTTTTTCCCTCAGCCGGCGCTTCAATGGGGAGCAGCCGGTCTACCCGGACCTGCTGGCGGAGGGCGGTGATGAATTTGGTATAAATAATATAAACTTCATCGACTTCTTCTTTTGTGAAGTATTCCACCATCTCTTTGGAGAGATCGATGGAATCCTGAGCCGACGGCTTATCAGAAAAGCCGAAATGATAGGTATCGGGATCATACCCGCGGAATTTCAGATAATTCTTCGCCTGTTTCCCGCAGACATATAAAGCGTATGCAGAACGATCCTTTCCGGAGATTTCCTGCAGGGTACGCTTCATCACGTTGGAGTTATAAGCGCCGGCAAGGCCTTTGTCGCCGCAAATGACGAGATATCCTACCTTCTTTACTTCGCCTGTCCTGAAGAGCGGGCTTGTAAATCCGGGTGTCACCGAAGAAGCACGGCGCAGGAGCTCTCCGATCTTTTCCGCATAAGGACGGGAGCCGTTTGCCTTTTCCTCCGCTTTGCGCAGACGGGCGGCGGCTACCATCTTCATGGCTTTCGTGATCTGCTGGATGTTGGTGACGGATTTTATGCGCCCTTTTATATCACGCGTACTTTCCAATCAGATCACCCCTCTACCGTTTCAGACTTTTCTTCTGTTTCGCTTTGTGCCTTGTAACGTTTCTTGAATTCATCAAGAGCTTCTCTGAGTTTCGCTTCATTTTCATCTGTCAGCTTCTTTTTATCCACGATATCAGCGCCGATTTCTGGATGGCTGCTGTGGAGGAAATTCAGAACCTGCTGTTCAAACCCGACAACCTGGTCTACGTCCACGTCATCAAGATACCCCTTGACGGCCGTGTAGATCGCCATAACCTGGTCTTCGACCGGATAAGGGGAATACTGCGGCTGCTTCAGAATTTCCGTCGTCCTCTGACCGCGGTCGATCTGCGCTTTGGTGGCAGCATCAAGATCGGAACCGAACTGGGCAAATGCTGCCAATTCACGGAACTGTGCCAGATCCAGACGCAGCGTGCCTGCGACCTGTTTCATGGCCTTAATCTGTGCAGAACCGCCTACACGGGATACGGACAGGCCGACATTGATGGCCGGACGGATCCCGGAATAAAAGAGTGCCGTTTCCAGATAAATCTGTCCGTCCGTGATGGAAATGACGTTTGTCGGAATGTACGCACCGACATCGCCTGCCAGTGTTTCAATGATCGGCAGCGCGGTGATGGAGCCGCCGCCCAGTGCATCGGACAGACGTGCCGCACGTTCCAGCAGACGGGAATGCAGATAGAATACGTCACCGGGGTAAGCTTCGCGTCCCGGCGGACGGCGGAGCAGAAGGGACATGGCGCGGTAAGCGACGGCATGTTTGGAGAGGTCGTCATAGATAATGAGGACGTCTTTGCCCTGGTGCATGAAGTGTTCCGCAATGGATACACCGGAGTACGGTGCAAGGTACTGCATCGGAGACCCTTCGGAAGCACCGGCGTGTACGATGATGGAGTAATCCATAGCGCCGGCAGCTCTCAGCCGTTCGTATACACGGACGACATTGGAGTTCTTCTGCCCGATGGAAACATAAATACAAATGACATCCTGCCCCTTCTGGTTCAGAATGGTATCAATAGCGATGGCGGTCTTGCCTGTACCGCGGTCGCCGATGATCAGCTCACGCTGTCCGCGGCCGATCGGGACCATGGAGTCGATACATTTCAGACCGGTCTGCAGCGGGACGTTTACCGGCTGTCTGTCGGCAATGCCCGGAGCTTTGATTTCAATGTCGCGATAAGCGTCAGTCTTGATTTCGCCTCTGCCGTCAATCGGCTGTCCCAGCGCGTTGACCACGCGGCCGATGACCGCATTGCCTACGGGAACCTGCATCAGACGGCCCGTTCTCTTTACTACGTCGCCTTCCTTGATGGTTTCCGCATTTCCCAGAAGAACGGCACCTACATTGCTTTCTTCCAGGTTCATGGCCATGCCGTAAACGCCGTTCGGCAGTTCCAGCAATTCACCGGCCATGCAGTTTTCAAGGCCATATACATGGGCGATACCGTCGCCGACTTCAAGAACCGTACCTACTTCATCGACATTGAGGTCTACTTTGTAATTTTCAATCTGTTTTTTAATGACAGATGTGATTTCATCTGAACTGATTTTCATATCCTGTAAGTCACCTCAATCTCTTTGCATCATTTGCGAGCGGAGCGCCGCAAGCTGGCGGGCTACGGATCCGTCAATCAGACGGTCTCCCATCCGGACCGTAAATCCGCCTATCAAAGATGCGTCTACTTTCTGTTTCATGATAATTTTGCTTCCCGTGATTTCCGCAAGTTTGGCTTTCAAAGCGTCCACCTGGGATTTGGTCAATGGAAACGCGGAAGTTACCACCGCTTCCTCCATGCCCATCCCATGATGCGCAAGATTGGCATAGACATCCGCCATGGCAGCAAAATCAGCGATGCGGCCTTTGTCGATAACAACATAGCAGAACTGTAAAACTATCGGCTGCACCTTATCTGCAAATAACTTATTTATAGTATCTTTCTTGACATCCTTAGCAAGCAGAGGATGGTTCAGAATCTCCCCGAGCTCTTTGCTTTTCCCTATGGTATCGGCAATGAGGCGGAGATCTTCTTCCGTTTGTTCCAGGCAGTGCTGCTCTGCGGCAATTTCATAGATGGCTCGTCCGTACTTCTTTGCAAGGATTACGTTCTTATCCATGATTACTTACCTGCCTGCCCGGCATCCAGTCTTGCGATGCTTTCCGCTATAAGCCGGTCATTTGTATCCGGCGTCATATTTTTGCTGATGATCTTCGATGCAATATCACAGGAAAGAGCGGCCACCTGCGTCTTCAGATCCTCCAGGGCATCCTTGCGTTCCCTTTCGATCTGTTTAGCAGCCTGGACTTTTTCCCTCTCAATAGCCGCATGGGCCTCATCGATCTGCGCCTGGGCCTGTACCTTGGCCTCTTTTACGGCTTTGTCCACGATCCCCTGTGCGGCGACCTGGGCATTGGCAAGTTCCGCTTCCAGATCGGATTTGAGCTTGGCCGCCTCCGCGCTGGACCGGGCCGCGCTGTCCAGATCATTCCGGATCTTGTTCCTGCGGTCATCCATGACCTTCAGCACCGGCTTATAGCAGAAATGTGCCAAAACGGCAACGAGAATGATAAAGTTGAGGATTGAAATCAGCAGCGTACCATTTAATTCTACCAATGAAATCCCCTCCTTAGGCTAACAATGAATTTGAATTAGCCGAGGAAAGGATTGGCGAATACGAGGACGAGAGAAATAACGATAGCGATAATCGGAATAGATTCTACCAGGCCGATGCCGACAAGCATGGAAGTGAAGAGCTGCCCCTGAATTTCCGGCTGGCGGGTCATGCCGTCGATAGCGTGGGATGCTACTTTAGAATCGCTGAATGCGGCTGCAAATGCGGCAACTGCGGCAATCAGCGCAGATGCGATAAGGGAATACTGAACAACAATAGTCTGATCCATGGTAATGATTCCTCCTAAAAATGTAATGCCCCGGTTTTTCCGGATATAATGAGTACCGTTTCGCGGGCGGCGCCGGGCATTTTACGGAGTGCCGCTCCCATTCACCTGCACACCTTCACTTACTCCACGCTTTCCTTGAGATAAATGGAAGTCAGCGTAGTGAAAATGTACGCCTGGATCAATCCGACCACAAGGCTGAACACGACCCAGAGCAAAGGTACAAGCACAGGTGCCAACGCGTAGAGGATTTCCATCAGGATTTCCCCTGCCAGAATATTGCCGAATAGACGCATTGCCAGTGTCACCGGCCGGGAAAGTTCTTCTACAATATTGATGATCACGAACGGCGGCATGGGTTCAAAGAAATGTTTCAGCCATTTGCCGAATCCCCTGTTCCTGATATAAACGAAATGAATACATAATGTGCCGGTCAGTGCCAGCCCCAGGGTCGTATTCACATCATTTGTCGGAGACGCCGTCAGATGGGCTGTCGGCAGAAGCCCGATCTCATTGGCCACAAAGATGAACATGAAAAGCGTCAGCAGGAAATAAACAACCTTTTTATAATGCGATCCCATATTTTTCTCAAACTGGGAGCATAGCGGCTCAATGATCATTTCCACCGCGTTCTGGATACCGCTTGGAACGAGCGAACGCCCCCGGCTCGCAGCAAAGACGATAATAAATACTATGAGAGCAGTAAGCCATTGTGTAAAAATCGTATCCAGATTGACCGACATTCCGAAAAGCTGTGCAACCATATGTGTACCTGTATGAAGATGCATAGTCTCACCCCCTCTCTGTTTTGGACGTCAGGAAAATATTATTATTCTTATTCCACACTATTGCCTTGCCCAGATAGTAGCAGGGAACAGTGACAATAAGCCCGCCAGGAAACCGAGAATGGAAAGCGGTGTCCACAAAACCACCGCCGCCGCCAGCCCCGCTTCCACAAAAAGCCGGGAGCCTGCAAGCGCGGCGCCCATCTGGCCTATGTAGGCCGCGTCCCGCTCTTCTTTCTCCCAGTGGATGTAACGCTGTTTCATGTACAAGAAAAAAAGAATATGAAATACGACGCCGGCGGCAAATCCTGCCGCCACAGTCCATTCCCACTTCAAAAACGCGGCGGCCGCGCCGACAGCGCCTATGGCTGCCAGACGGATGACCACTCTATCCGCAAAAGCAGGGAATACCGTATCATACTTCATTTCTTACTTTCCTATCATTTTTCTAATTATGGCCCACAATCCGGATATGGCGCCCAAAAGGGATAACCCGATAAGGCCGAAAGGATACGTCCCCAAGTATTCATCACACTTAAGTCCGCCCCAGATACCGAGGCCGATACAGGAAAGAAGGGTCATGCCCGCTCCGCCCGCTACAGCGATACTGCGCATCGGATTGAACTCTTTTCCTTTATCTCCCTGTCCCCCGGCATTCTTCATGGCCATCTCCGGCATGTGCATATCATGAAAAACTGCACGCAAAATACGTACAGCTCTACCCATACAAAGTTATTGTAACATATGCGGATTTACTTAGCTATAAATTTAGACGGTTTTTTATGAGAAATCCCCTCCGCATACAAAAGCGTCTCCACGATGCGCCCGGCGGATCTGCCGTCACCGTAAGGATTCACTGCTTCCGCCATCGCATGATATGCTGCCTCATCGGTCAGCAGCCGGTATGCCGTCTGATAAATCTTCTCTTCCCCAGTGCCTACCAGTTTTACCGTCCCCGCCTCTACCGCTTCGGGACGCTCTGTCGTATCGCGAAGGACAAGGACGGGTTTCCCCAGGCTCGGCGCTTCCTCCTGTATGCCGCCTGAATCGGTCAGCACAAGGGCAGACCGCGCCATCAGATTCGTGAAAGGCTCATACTCCATCGGTTCCACAAGATGGATGCCCGCAGCACCGTCCAGCTCTTCCTCCACCGCTTCACGGACAAGAGGATTCCGATGGACAGGAAATACCACTTCCGTATCTGGTACGGTTTTCACCAGCCGGCGGAGCGCACGGTACACATGATGCATGGGCGCGCCTAAATTTTCACGGCGGTGGGTGGTCACAAGGATGACGCGCTTGTGTTCTTCAATCGCCTGTATTTCTTCATCTTCAAAAGTATAATCTTTCTTTACCGTCGAAAGGAGCGCATCAATGACGGTATTCCCCACGACAAAAATATTTTCATCCTTTTTATTTTCACGGAGCAGATTTTCCCGCGCTGTTTCCGTCGGGGCAAAATGAAGACTGGCCAGGACGCCCGTAAGCTGGCGGTTCGCCTCTTCAGGAAAAGGGGCCGCCAGATCTCCCGTGCGCAGCCCCGCTTCCACATGTCCGACTTTGATTTGCTTGTAAAAAGCGGCAAGCGACGCGGTAAACGTCGTCGTCGTATCCCCATGGACAAGGACATAATCCGGTTTTTCCTTTTCCAGTACTTCTTCCAGTCCGCGAAGGACGCGGGAAGTGATGTCATACAGGGACTGTCCGCTCCTCATGATATCCAGATCGTAATCGACGGGCAGCTTGAAAAGATCCACCACCTGATCGAGCATTTCCCGATGCTGCGCCGTGAGGCAGACCTTTGTTTCTATTTCGGGATGCGCCAGAAGCGACTGCACGACAGGAGCCATCTTTATCGCTTCAGGCCGCGTGCCGAAAACCGTCATGACTTTCACAGGACTACTCCTTTTCATAAAACAAACTGATACAATGAAATATTTCTGTCAATTCCTTTTTTATTTCTCATCTTTTTCCGACGGCGGAAGAACGACCTCTCTCATGACGCCGAGTTTCTTCGCCCAGAAAATAAACACCCCGAGTGTGAGAAGGATCACCGCCACACCGAGAAATGGATTCAGCCTCACCACAAGGAGCGCCGCTGCCGAGAAAAAAGCGGTCAGCGCGTACATGACCAGCACCACCTGTTTCTGCGACAGGCCTGCCGCCAGAAGACGGTGGTGGAGATGATTCTTGTCCGGTGAAAAAATCGGCACCCCTGACTGCCTGCGCCGCACGATAGCAAGTACCGTATCGGTAATGGGCACGGCCAGCGCCACCAAAGGCACGATAAGGACTGCGGCAGCCGCCGTCTTCATAGATCCCATGACCGACACCGCGGCAATCACATACCCAAGGAACATGGATCCCGTATCGCCCATGAAAATTTTAGCCGGATTGAAATTATACTGCAGAAAGCCGAGACACGCGCCTGTCATGGCCACCATAGCGGCAGCCGATACCCACTGCCCCATCTGGAATGCGAGAAGGGCGATGGCAATAGACGCTATCGTGGCGATCCCTGCAGCAAGCCCGTCAAGGCCGTCAATAAGATTAACCGTATTGATAAATCCGATGATCCAGAAAATAGTAAGCGGTATGGAAATAAAGAGAGGAAATTCAATAATCCCCACATAGGGAAGATCGATCCAATCAATATTCACATCAAAGAATATCACAAGCACAGCGGCGGATAAGATCTGCCCGAGAAGTTTCACCTTGGCGGGAAGAGACACGATATCATCTGCAATCCCCACAAAAACAAGACAGGTCGCGCCGATCATAATCCCTGTCATTTCATAAGTAAAGCCCACCGTAAGAATGACGGATACCATAAACCCTGCGTATATGGCAAGCCCGCCCAAACGGGGGACCAGTCCGTGATGCACCTTCCGCGCGTCCGGCTTATCCACGGCGCCGATCTGCACAGCGAAATTCTTTACGGCCGGCGTGAGAATAAACGTCACGGCAAGCGCGGCAAGGAACGTGAACGCGTAAGCGAACAACGAACCACCTCCCCTTTCTATGTATATGGTTATTTTAGCACAACTGATGAAATATTGTTGCCCGCCTGCGGCCTCGAAATAAAGCGGAGCCCAAAAGAAGCGGGAACCGCAAAAGAAAGGCACACGAAATGGAGCACGGCATTTCCGGATCCTGCGCAGCAAAAAACCTCACGGCTGTTTGATCGAAATCATTCCGCCATGAGGCTTTTTATTTTTACTGTTTCGCGCGAATCACGACGCAGCGATACGGCGCTTCTCCGTCGCTTTCTGTAGATACCGCGCCGTCATTCTGGAGCGCCAGGTGGATCATGCGGCGGTCGCCCGCCGACATCGGTTCAAGGCGGATTTCTTCCCCTGTACGCTTCACCTTATCCGCCAGGCGGTGCGCCAGCGATTCCAGCGTCTGTCTGCGGCGCTGCCGATAGTCCTCCACATCAAGAAGCACGAAGTAATGGTGGCGGAAATTTTTATTTGCCGCCAGATTTGTCAGGTACTGGAGTGCGTCCAGCGTCTGGCCGTGCTTTCCGATAAGAATGCCCAGACCCTCGCCGTGAAGGTTGAAAAGAATGCGTTCTTCATTCACCATCTTTTCAAGCTGCACTTCCATCTTCATTCCTTTGAAAACGCCCGTCAGGAAACGTTTCGCTTCTTCAGCGGCTTCTTCCTGCTCTTCCGCGGAAAACGGAGTTTCCTCACGGCCGCGTTTTTCCTTCTTCGCCGTAAGAACTTCTTCCGTATCGCCGCCCATGACGTTTTCCCTCGGCTCCTCCGCAGCAGAAACGGTTTCTTCCTCTCCGTTTGCAGCCCCGGCAGCAGCCGAAGTCATGTCCCCGGCAGTCTCCGTAACATCTTCCGTTTCCGATCCTGCCGCGCCGACCTCGACAACGGCATCTTTCTTGTTGAACAAACCGAAAAGTCCGCTTGAGGGCTGTTCAATGACACGGATCACTGCTTCTGCGCGGGAAAGCCCCAGCTTCTTCAATCCTTCTTCCACTGCTTCGTCAACGGTTTTTGCGGTAATTCTGACAGTTTCCATAGTTATCCCTCCGCTTTCCCGGAACTATCCCCGGCCTCTGCCGTCTTTTCAGCAGAAGCCGTTTTTTCTTTTTCATCACCGGCCTTCGGTGCTTCATCGGCTGCCGGTTTCTTTGCTACCTTTTTAATAATTTTTCTGCGGATAATCTTTTTCCTCTTTGTCTTAGCCACAGCCTCTTCATCGGTATGGACAGTGACTACGCCTTTTTTCGAAGGCCCGTTTATCATTTCCTTTCCCTTTTCCCCGCGGAACATGATAAGCTGCTGGAAAAACTGGTAGACATTGCTCACCACCCAGTAAATCACCAAACCGCTCGGAAAATGAAGAGACATCCAGCCAATCATAAGAGGCATCATGAAAAGCATCGTCTTTTGGTTGCCCGGCGCGTCTTTCGGCGTCGTCTGCCAGGAAACAAGGAACGTGGACGCGGCGGAAAGAACAGGTAGGATGTACGTACCGTCTTCCGACGCTAAACTTTCAATCCAGAGGAAACCCGCATGGAGAGGGTCATAGTTGAATCCCTGTATCGCATAGTACATCGCGATAAGGAAAGGCATCTGTATGAGCAGGGGCAGGCATCCCGCCATGGGGGACGCATTATGCTCTTTGTACAGACGCCCCATTTCCTGCCGCATCATGGCAGGATCATTTCTGTACTTCTTCTGGATTTTCTGGATCTCCGGCTGTATTGCCTGCATCGCTTTCATGGAACGGATCTGTTTCACCGCGAGGGGAAGCAGCAGCGTCTTAATGAGTATCGTCAAAACGACGATAGCGATGACGTAATTGGGAAATCCGAGACCGGAAGTAAATTCATAACAAACCTGCAGGCCGATGCGCATCAGATCGGCAATCATGCCTACAATAGTCGAGAGTACGGGAATCTGGAACTCAGATCCGCCTCCGCCAAAGCCAAGATTCATAATTTCTCCTTATACGGCCTCTATTTCAGCCGCCTAAATGTTCCCGCTTTCTGAATTTCAAAAGCAGGATGAGACAGGAATGCAAAAACTCTGCAAAATTCATGGCGTGACAAGATAACAAAACGCGAAAGATAAAAAAGCGGCGCCTTATCAAAAGCGCCGTACATTGCCTGTCGGAAAAGCCTTATGGAACAGGGTCATAACCGCCCTTATGGAAAGGATGGCACTTCAAGATCCGCTTTAACGCGAGCCATCCGCCTTTCAGCGCGCCGTATTTCTCCACCGCTTCCAGCGCGTAAGTGCTGCAGGTGGGAGTGAAACGGCAGCATGGCGGTTTCAGGGGAGAAACATATTTCCTGTAAAATCGAATAAGAACGATCAGCACCGTCTTCATCATGCCCCCTCCAGCATGCCGGCTTTACGCCACAGCGCAAGCAAAGCCTTTTCCGCCTCGCTATACGTCGCTGTCGTCAGAAAAGCGGCGGCAAGCAATATGGCTTCATAATGGGAAGAAAGTTCATGACGATGGATGCGATAAACCTCTTTCATCAGGCGCCTTGCCCGGTTGCGCGCCACGGCATTGCCGATGCGCTTCGTCGTCACAAACCCGATCCGGACAGGTTCCCGTTTCGTCCTGACCACGTACATAAGTCCCGCGCGGTTGCTGAAACGCCGGCCGGACGAGTATATACGCCGGTAATCCCTGTTTTGCCGGATACGGAAATCACGGTGAAGCGGATACTTCTTCTCCTGCTTCGATTCTGACTCAGGCACTTAATACCTTTCTGCCCTTGGCTCTTCTTCTTTTCAGAACAATACGGCCGGCTTTCGTCTTCATACGGGCGCGGAATCCGTGGGTATGTTTTCTCCAGTGGTTATTAGGCTGGAATGTCATTTTTGCCATCAGTGAACACCTCCTTACTGCGTCCTGTGTATTCACACACCATAACATGCTAATTATAGCTAAACGGCCATGAGATGTCAAACGAAAACACTTCACACACTCCGCTTTTCACGAAGAAATCAGTACCGCATTATGACGCCTTATCGTTCCCCTCATTATGACACTCTCTCCTTCAATCGTCATTCTGAACGGTGGCAAAAATGCCTTGAGGGAAAAACGGGAAACAGGATGGTGACACGGAGTGAAGAATCTATTACCTCACTTTCCCCTCTTGATTCCTGATAAAGAAAAAGGAAACGGTCTCCCGTCTCCCTTATTTTTCTTTCCGCATCACCTATTACAGTGCGGACCCCTGCAAGCTTCCCGGTCATCACCGCTTCTCTCCGGAACACCGCAGACTCCCCGCTCACCGTTTTCTCCGATGGGACAGAGCTGTACGTTTTCATCCTGCGGCGGATTATCTCCGCCATCATACGCGGCAAAACCGCCAACTACGCCACCTGCAAGCAGTGCCGCGGCAAGTATTGTTTTCTTCCACATAAGAACACCTTCTTTCAAAGCTAAAGCTTATTCATATATTTATATGTATCTATTATAACATACCCTGTATAGTGCCTTATTGACAGGGAACAGCAAAACGCCATCCGAAGCGAATGTGAAGGATCTGCACCCGCGATGAGGAAGACCATAAGAAGATAAAAGCTATCAGCTGTGAGCAGTCAGCTGCAAGCTGTTAGCTGTGAGTTAAAAGCCGAAGCAGATGATTTCCATTAGGTGTCATACGAAATATCAGCAAAGGATTTGCTGTTGTAGTAAGGGGAGCGTTAATCGTCATCCGAAGCAAATGTGAAGAATCTATTACCGTGGTGAGGAAAACCGTAAGACGTCATCAGAGGCATAGATTCTTCACTCCATGTCACTGCTCCGTTTCCCGTTTTTCCCTCAAGGCTTTCTCGACTCCGTTCAGAATGACGCTTGAAGGAAAGAGTGTCATAATAAAGGGAACATTAAGCGTCATTCAGAGCGCCAGCGAAGAATCTATGCCTGTGGTGAGGAAGACGGTAAGGCGTCATCAGCGCAATAGATTCTTCACTCTGTGTCACTATCCCGTTTCCTGTCTTTTCAATAAGGCATTCTTACCACCGTTCTGAATGACGTTAACCAGACAGGCACAGCCGGGATTTTAACTGCTCCCAGGCCTGCCGATAAAGTGGCACCCATGGTAAGGCGTCATCATAAGCGGACGTGAAGGATCTGTACCCGTGGTGGGGAAGACCATAAGATGTCATTCTGAGCGCAGCGAAGAATCTGCTGCTGTGTTGAGGGAAGAAAAGCAAGGATTATATAGATTTATTACAGCCATTCTTTTGATAAATCTTTCCATTCAGGATTTATGCTGTTTATCAAAACTTCTTTTTTATTTCGAGAAAATCCTTTTATGCTTTTTCCCGATGAATGGCATCTTTTATATTACTTATCGTTTCATAATATACAAGATAATAAACGTGATATCTTGTAGTGAAACTATCATTGATTCCCATGCGATGTTCATATAAACGACGTTGCAAATTATTTGTGACACCTGTATAAAGAACGGTTTTATTATAATTGGTAAGAATGTAAACATAACCCATAGAAGTACCTCCCATATAAGATTATATACAAATATGCAGCAGGTAATAAATAAAAAGTGATGCTAACAGTAAAACGTCATCCTGAGCGCGAGCGAAGGATCTATTACCGTAGTGAGGAAAACGGTAAGACGTCATTTAGAGTACCAATGGTGAGGAAGACCATAAAACGTCATCCTGAGCGGCAGCGAAGGATCTATACCCGTGATGAGGAAAACTGGTAAGCTGTCATCAGAGTCGTAGATTCTTCACTCCGTGTCACTATTCCGCTTCCCGTTTTTCCCACACAAGCATTCTTACCACCGTTCTGAATGACCGGGAAGGGAGAGAGTATATGGAGTGACAGAAATCGGCTGTTTGGGGGTAAAGCTGTAAGCCGACAGCTGGCAGCTAGCAGCTAAAAGTGCTGAAGACGATTTTTGAAAAGCACGTCACTAACCATGGGGAACGGAAAGCGTCATCCTGAACGCCAGTGAAGGATCTGCTGCCGTGATGAAGGAACTCGAAAGCTCCCATCCGATACCCGGAGGATGTTTGCCGATAACCGTTTTTCGCAACATAAAAGACCTCCGAAGAGGTCTTCTATTGTTTAGATGGAAATCGCGGATTAGAACGAATAGTTCAGTTCAACGCCCCAGGTATTTCCCGGGTCTTCCGCCGGGCCGTCATATGCTTTCGCTCCGAAGTTGTAGTAAGCGTCCAGTTCTACATTCTTCTGTACGGCAACACCTGCTTTTGCTGTCCAGAACTTCACGCCTGTACCATTGTCCCAGCCATATTCCAGCTGATCCGTCATGTCCAGAGCGGAGTTGCCGAGGAGATAAGAACCTGCATCAGCCCTTACATAGTGGACACCAAGAGTAAAGCTGCCCGGCTTATTCAGATCCACTTCGCCATAGCTCAGTCCGGCTGTCCACAGATTGGCATGTCCGATATCATGATCGCCTCTTGTCTGGATGAAATCACCGTCAACCTTCAGGCCGGAATCACCCAGTCCGATGGTCGCGCCGGCGCCCCAGGCTTTCACATTAACATCATTAACAATATTATTTGTCTTCTGTACGTTTTCAAGATAGAAAGCAGAAATGTCAGAGCTTCCACCCAGATGTCCTGCCAGCTTGCCGTACCATGCTTCTGTTCTGTCATAAGGAGTCCAAGGGGATAATCCATCCTTATAAGCATCCTTGAAACGTCCGTAACCGACTTCAGCGCCAAACTTGCCATTGTCATAGCCCGTTACCACGCCGTCAAATCTTCCATCTTCATCCCAGAACACACCGGTCTGATCCAGTGCCACGCCCTGGCGTCCGAGATCCATGTAGAAAGCGTCATTGGGTGTCCAGCGCGCATGAATGCGGTCCATGATGGTATTGGCATCTTTATTGTCCTTGAAATCCATTTCAGATACGAAACGGCCGGAAACAACAATCTGATCATTAACCTGGGCGTCCGCATTGATGCGCAAACGGCCTGTCCAGCCGTCTTTATGATCTTTAGCTCCGTCAAGGTTATGCTGGTACTGCATACGGGCATCACCGGACCAGGAAATATTCCCTACTTTCTTTTCCAGGTTGCTTACGCGGACGCCGAGATTAGCCAGTTCATCAGCGTATTCCCCTGCCAGTTTATCCAGGGTTGCTTTCTGTTCTGCATTCAGCTGGTCTTCACGAGCCATCAGACGGGCGATAACCTGCGCCAGTTCATAACGGGTCATGTTTCTTTCGCCTTTGAATGTACCGTCCGGATAGCCTTCTACAACGCCCTGATCGGAGAGATCGGACACTGCCTGGTAGGCCCAGTCATCAGGGGATACATCAGAGAACGGATTTGCAGCGTATGCGGATACGCCTGCGGTGAGTGCTGCTGCTGCGATTGCGAGAATCTTTTTCATGATTCTTCCTCCTTTGAGAAAAAACTTTGCGTCCTTAGCTCAGCATGAATCAGAAAATCTCGCTCGAGTGACCGTGTTTCCTCTGCCTGTTTTCTGAATCTCCGCACTAAAAAAGAAGGACTGCCTTTTTAGCAACTTCAGTGTACCACAATTATTAGATTTTGACAAATTTCAGTCTTTTTATTTCTTAATTGCTTCAAACCTGAAATCTACGGTTCCCATACAAATGCCTTAAAAAGTCTCTTACTATATATCTATAATATATATAATATGCAGTATATGCTAAACAGTATGGTTTCTTTTTCCTTCATTTGCGTAACAGATTCTTCGCTGCCGCCCCGGATGACATCTTACCGCTTTCCCCACCACGGTAATAGATTCTTCACATTTGCTTCGGATGACGATTAACGCTCCCCTCACTACAACAGCAAATCCTTTGCTGTTGTTTCGTATGACACCTAATGGAAATCATCTGCTTCGGCTTTTAACTCACAGCTAACGGCTAACAGCTCACAGCTCACAGCTTTTATCTTCTTACCGGCTTTCTCACCACGGTAACAGATCCTTCGCTCGCGCTCAGGATGACGCCTTACCACCTCCCTCACTACGGCAGCAGATCCTTCACATTCGCTTAGGATGATGCCTTACCAGATAGCGCTGCTTTTCATTTATTACCTACCTGCTACATATTTGTATATAATCTTATGCAGGAGGTATTTCCATGGGTTATATCTATATTCTTACCAATTATAATAAAACCGTTCTTTATACAGGTGTTACAAATAATTTGCAACGTCGTTTATATAAACATCGCATGGGAATCAACGATAGTTTTACCAAAAGATATCACGTTTATTATCTTGTATATTATGAAATGGTAAGCAATATAAAAGATGCCATTCATAGAGAAAAAAGCATAAAAGGATTTTCCCGAAATAAAAAAGAAGTTTTAATAAACAGCATAAATCCTGAATGGAAAGATTTATCAAAAGAATGGCTGTAATATTCTATATAGTCTTCGCTTTTCTTTCTCCAGCCGTTTCTTCTTATTATGACGCTCTTTCCTCCAATCGTCATTCTGAACGGAAGTAAGAATTCTTTGTGGAAAAGACGGGAAACGGGATGGTGACACGGAGTGAAGAATCTATTACATTGAATGGCATCTTACCGGTTTTCCTCACCATGGGTGCAGATCCTTCACGTCCGCTTATGATGACGATTAACGTTTCCTTCATTATGACGTGCTTTCCCAAAATCGTCATTCAGAACGGTGGTAAGAATGCTTTGTGGGAAGGACGGGAAACGGGATGGTGACACGGAGTGAAGAATCTATTACCTTGAATGGCATCTTACCGGTTTTCCTCACCATGGTGGCAGACCCTTCACATTCGCTTCGGATGACGCCTTACCGTCCTTCGTCATTCTGAACGGGGGTAAGAATGCTGTATGAAAAAGCAGGGAAACAGCAATGTAGCACGAAGTGAAGAATCTATGACTCGGATGACATCTTACCGCTTTCCCCACCACGGTAACAGATCCTTCACATTCGTTCAGGATGACGATTAACGTTTTCTCTCATTATAAACCTGGCTGTACCGTCTGTTTAACGTCATTCTAAATGGGGATAAGAATGCTGTATGAAAAAGCGGGAAAGCGGAACGATGAAACGGAGTGAAGAATCTGTTACTTCGATAACAGCTTACTGAGAGTGCCGCTTTTATCAAAAGACGAAAAAATGTCAGCTTACAGATGATAGAAGCCGGCTATCCGTTTATTTCCTTTCATAAGAAAAAGACTCTTTTCAGAGTCTTTCTTTTATTTTTGTATTTTCGTTTCAGAGATCTTTTTTCTTATTTCAGGAAATTTTTCATTGATTATTTTCCCCATTTTTTCTTTTGCTTCTTTGTCGGGATGAAGGCCGTCCGCCGCAAAATTTTCCGGCATGTCTTCATACATGGCAAAGGGCGCCGCCGTATCGATATGGGTCTGCATCCGTATCCAGCCGTTCACTTTGTCAAATTCCGCTTTCCAGTTTTCTGCCGTCGGCTGCTGGTAGTATTTCCAAATCCGATCCGGGGCGATTGGGGGAATGGTAAGCAGGACCGGCTCGATGTCATTAGCCCTGCATTTTTCTTGAAGAGCTTCCAGGTCAGAAATGACCTCTTCCGCCGTTCCCCCGCAGCGCAGATTGTTTGTTCCACCCATAATGAGAAGGTACCGTACATGGAAAGGGAGGACATCTGCATCGAACCGCCGGAGAAGGTCGTCCGTTTTATCACCGCTCCGGGACATATTTATCGTAGGAAAATCAAGGTAGTACGCATAATTGTAAGGCCAGTCCGCCGGACTGTAAGACATCCTTCCGCCGCCGTGGCTGATACTGTCTCCAAGAATGCCGGTTTCCCAGTTTTCCGCGGGATCATTCACGATCTTTTCCGCTTCGCTCCATACGCCTACAGGCCCGCCGTTTTCATCAAGACCGCGGACACGCCACCAGACCGCTCCCTGCCGCGGCGACTCGTCAAAAAGTTCGGGGATTGTAACAATCCCCTGCGAAATGCGATGGACAGACGGTTCACAGCCGTCAGGATTTTCCGGTTCTTCATCAGTGATTTCCACTTCATAAGAAACCGCGTGGGGAATTTTCACAAAAGAATACGCCGGATAAAGAAGAACCGTACCGTTCTGCTCATGGTATTTCACGCGGATCTTCGGCGCGTACCGTTCCATTTCCTGCGCGGCCTTTTCCATCGGCACAGGCGCCGAATAGGCGGAAATGCTCTGCCCGTCCAGACCGATGGCTTTCACCTGGCAGCAGAGGATCCCCGGTCCGTCATAGCTGTCTGTAATTTCTTTTTCAATCATCACACTGTCACGGAAAACATGGCCGTCTTCATAAATCGGCGGGCGCATTTCTTTCCGTCCGAAATGCTGTGTCACAGGCACGATGCGGAAAGAATACCACACCGCGTCCGGATTCGCCGGCCAGCGGACAAAAAGAAGTTCCGGAGAAGCATCCGCCCCGGCAGCGGTCCACATAAAAGCAAAAAAGAAAAGAGAAATAAAAATCCTCTTCATTACAGTCCCCTTTCATTAAACCATGAAAGAAGTATAAGGGATGGAAGAAGAAATAACAAGAAAAAGAAATTTGCCCATCAAAAAAGAGCCCCCGCAGAGGAAACTCTTATCTGCCATAAAAGAAAAACACTCGCTGCCGGCAGCAGGAATGTTTTCTTTCTTCCCTTTTCTATTTTTACGCTTTTGTGGTTTTCGCCCTTCGTGATCTTTTGGCCTTCCGATTTACCGTTTCTTCCGCTTCTTTCACACCGGCCGCTTCCGTTTTTCCTGTGTGCTTTCTTTTCGGCTTTTCTTCCGCGGGCTTTTCCTCTGCCGGTTTTCCGGATTTTATTTTCCCTTTTTCAGATCCGGCCGTTTTAACTTTTGTTTTCTGTTTTGCCTTTTCTCTTCTCAGGCGCTTTTCATACAGGTGATACAGTTTATCCGCCAGACCGGCAATGATTTCTTCCCCTTCCACCAGATCCTTCCAGTAATTCGGAAGAAAATCTGCGCCGAAGCGGACACCTTCTATGGCTCCTGTCAACGCTGCCGTAATCGGGCTGTTTCCATTATGGTTCGCCGCGGCGATGATCGCATCCACAGGATCATCCACGGCAAGAGCCGCATATACGGCTATCGCCAGAGCTTCATCTGCCTGATCGCCGCTTCCCAGAGAATGGATACTGTCGATGTATGCCCAGACATTCCCCTTCCCGGCAAGCTGGTCATTAGCCTGCTGCTGTGCCGCAGAAAGAAGTGTGGTAATGCTGTCGGTCCGATGGGTTTTATTCAAAAGCCCATGAATCCGTTCAATAGCCTTGGGAAGCGTCATTCCGTCAGCAAGGCAGGCAATCAGTGCCGATACCGCCCCTGCCGCATAGTAGGCGACAGGAGTCGAATGGGAAAAAGCCGCCGCCCTCACGCCGGCATTAAAAGCCGTCTTACTGTCGCCGGCATAAAGGAGCCCGATAGGTACCACTCTTGTCAGCGCGCCGCCGCCTTTGCTTTCATTTACCTTATTTTTCGTTGTCCCCATCGTTTCCCCGGAAAACGCATTCAAAAGACCTTCTTCCGGTTTTCGGCGGGCATGCATGAACTTTTCCCGCACAAGGCAGATCTCCCGTTCATGAGGCTGCCGTCTCATCCATGTGCGCTGTCCGCGCCGCGGTTCCTCCCCCGTCTGGCTGTAAAACCAGCGCATATAGCCGCGGTACAGCCCTTCTGCTTCTTCCAATTTCTTTGCATCTGTCCACAGAAGTCCGTCTACCGTGGCCAGTTCCATCTGCGTATTTCCCGTCACCGGCGCCAGATTTCCGCACTGCCCGTTCCGCACAAGCGTACGCAGGCCAAAGGGCCCGTACTTGTGCTGAATACGACAGACAGAAAGCTCCTGCAAAGGGTACCCCAGAGCATCTCCGCAGGCGCCGCCGATCATCGCGCCGCGGAACATTTCTATCTCCGTCATCTATCCTCCCTCAATCCCGCAAAACCTGATTCCAAATAAAAACACGACCAAAGAAATACGAAAACAGTTCTCCCCATTTCCAATACATAAAGAGGGAACTGCAAAAATTTCCGTAAACCCCAAAAATCCACAGAAACACTGCTGAAAAATAAAAAATAACCGTTTTATATTTATGTATATTGTATCATAATTCACCGCTTTAATCATCTAAAGATACTTTTTTGGAAGGAAAAACGTCCTTTCTCCGTTTCATTTTTTCTGCCGTAGTTAACTTTCTTTTTTCCGCTCCATCCATTAAAATGTAAGTGTACTTTATTTTACAGAAAACGAGGTCACTATGAAAAGAATATTAATCTCATTATCCGCAGCATTCCTTCTTTCTTCCGGCATTTCCCAGGCAGCGGTTCCGCAGGGAGGATATTTCCTTGACAAGGACGGCGTTCCGCTCACGGAAGAAATGCAGACAAAGCCAAGTCTGAAAAGCAATCCCATGCTTCCCCAGAGCGGTGCCGTCCATGCCGCCATGGAATCCCTTCCTCATTCTTCCGCCACAGTCATCCGGATGACCGTCACGGAAGACGGGATCCCCGCCGATGCCGTTGTCACCCAAAGCGCAGGATCCGTCGTTCTTGACGAATATGCTATGAGATGCGTAGAAGGCTGGCGCTTCAACCCCGCCAAACTGGGAGACAAGCCGGTGAGCGCTGCCGTATCCATTCCTGTGCGCTTCCTTTCCATGATGGTTTCCACACCTGCTGCTCCGTCCGACCGCCCGATGAAGAAGGCGTCTGCCGAAGTGAAAGAAGCCATAGAAAGAAATAACCATCCTGTGATCCGTGTTTCCGTCTACATCACGGCGGATGGAAAAACTGACGGCAAACCGAAAGCAGACAACGATGGAAATCTGCCGGGCAGCGATTTCAAAATCCTTTCCGGGTATGCGGAAAATTCCGTAAAAGAATGGAGCTTCACACCGGCCGTGAATCCTGACGGAGAACCCATTCCCCAGGAATTGATTGTCCCGGTGCAGTTATAATATTTCTTTGTATCCTATTTCAAAATCATATCCCGTTTTAAAATAAACCCCTTTTGCCGGCAAAGCATTGTCAAAAGGGGTTTTCACTGCAATAAAAAAATCCGCCGGTCTTTCGACTGATGGAAAATGGTGCGAGCGAAGGGACTCGAACCCTTATGCGCAAGGCGCAGGATCCTAAATCCTGTGCGTCTACCAATTCCGCCACGCTCGCATATTTTCTTATTATAGTTTGTAACGGAAACAGGGTCAAGAAAAGACCGGTAAAAAACCTTCTCCGCAAAAACAGAGAAGGCATCCTGCAAAAAAATTACTTTGTTTCATCAAGAACAGCTGTGCAGTGTGGACAGCGGGTCGCATCATCGGCAATGGGTTCTTTGCAGAACTGACAGGTGCGCGCCGGTGCGGCTTCTTCTTTCGGAAAAGCCCTGTTCATCTGGCGAATCACAAGGAAAATCACGAAAGCGATGATTAGGAAATCAATGATTGTATTAAGAAACTGTCCGTAAGCGATGACAGGCACGTTCATTTCTTTGGCTTCCGCCAGTGTAGCCACCGGTGTTTTTCCCAGATTGATAAACCGATTTGAGAAATCAACACCCCCCATAATCATTCCGATGGGAGGCATGATGATATTTTCCACCAGGGAAGATATGATCTTTCCGAAAGCGCCGCCGATAACGACGCCGACTGCCATATCGACCACATTGCCCCTGACAGCAAAATCCCTGAATTCTTTCATCATGCCCATCTTATTTCTCCTTTTCATTCGCAAATATATTAAATTTTTTATACTATAGCACATCCTCATCTGCATTTCTACATATTTCTATATAGCTTTATAAAATTTCCGTGCTTCGATTGTTAATCTCCTCTCACTTTCTTACTTGACAAATAATTGCCATCAAGATACAATAGAAGCGTAAACAGAAGAGACAGCCATTGGCCGTGGCGTTTCTGCTCATTGTTGCTTCTTACACAACCTCTATGAAAAGCTTCCTTTCACCGGGAAGCTTTTTTCGTACTGCAAAAGAGAGAAACCGCCCGGGTTCCCCTCTCCTTTCATTATAGATACGGATTCTTCACTGCGCAGAATAACGCTTAACAGTTCCGCCGCGCCTGCAGCATCCCTGCCCTCAACCGTAAAAAGAATCTGTATTTTCCTATTTCTGTCTTTTCTGATCGGGGGAAACATCCCGATTGCTCATCTGCCGGCATCCATCCGCTAAAAAACAGCGGATAAGCACCCGCTGCCTTTCTGATAACCGTTTTATTCCTTAATGAATGTATTTCCTGTCACTACAGGAACAGAGCGATCCTGCCTGACCATTTCTCCTCCCAGTGGATCGATGGCAGACGATACGGTAAGCATCGTGCAGAATGCCCCCCACACAAGAAGAACCGCCTTGTTCTCCTTCAATTCCGCCGTCATCCTTCCGAAGAATCTTTTCATCGGCAGCCTGCCCCCTGCTGCGCCTCTTCTTTCTGATTCTGCCGGTGTATAATGATTGGCTGCTGTCATGAACTTCATCTCCTTTATCATCCGCTCTTGTACCATTTCCTTTTCTTGGCCTCATTATACCCACATGGGTATTTACATTCAATAATCATTTGCAAAATAAAGTCCATTAATGGACAATTCACGCAGATTGTACATTGAATGGCAAAATCAGCCATATACCTGCACAATAAAAAACTCACAGCAGATCCGTGTCAAATCTCCATACACGAAGAGGCCGCCATGAGCTGTAAAAATTTCCGGCCGGAAAAATAAAATGAAACTTCATACCGGCAAGAACATTTCCTTTCTGTTTTTCACTTATTTCCCTTGTCCGTACGTCGCATTCGGACCGTGCTTTCTTTGGTAGTGCTCGTCAAGGATGTATGCGGGAAGCGAGGCTGAAGGATTCAATAATTTTGTTTTCAGTGCCATTTCCGCCGCCGTCTCCATGACGACCGCATGGTACACAGCGTCCGCCGCGTTTTTTCCCCAGGCAAAAGGCCCGTGGTTCCGTACAAGGGCACCAGGCACGGCAAGCGGCTCGTATCCGCGGCAGCGCACGGTTTCTATAATGACGGCACCCGTATTTTTCTCATAAGCGCTTTTCGTTTCTTCTTCCGTAAGCGCCCTTGTGCAGGGGATATCCCCATAAAAATAATCCGCATGGGTCGTACCGAGGGCAGGAATATCGAGTCCCGCCTGGGCAAAAGCTGCGGCATTGACGGAATGGGTATGTGTCACACCGCCGATTTCAGGAAACGCGCGGTACAGCGCCAGATGGGTCTCCGTATCGGAAGACGGTTTCCATTTCCCTTCCACTGTTTCTCCCGTCTCCACATCGACTGTTACCATGTCGCCCGCTGTCATGCTCTCATAAGGCACACCTGACGGTTTGATGACCATAAGGCCTTTCTCCCGGTCGATACCGCTCACATTCCCCCATGTATAGATCACGGCACCCCGTTTCACAAGTTCCAGATTGGCGGCGCACACCGCCTCTTTTAATGTCTCCAGCATAGAACCCTCCTGCTTTTTCTTTTTAATAACAGTACAAAACCACACCCTGTTATTTTATGATTTACGCTTTATGGTTTTTATCAATTCTCCCATAAATTTCTCTGCCCCGGGAGATCGTGTTTCTTTTTTTGCTGCTGCGGGCATATTTCATCCAGCCCCACCATTTCGCGGATGACACTTACCGTCTTCCTTATCACGGCAATAGATTCTTCGCTGTCGCTCTGAATGACGCCTTGCCGATGTCTTCACTACAGGTACAGATCCTTCACATTCACTTCGGATGACGTCTAACGTTTCCCTCACTACAACAGCAAATCCTTTGCTGTTGTTTCGTATGACACCTAATGGAAATCATATGCTTCGGCTTTTAACTCACAGCTAATAGCTAACAGCTAATGGCTAACAACTTGTAGCTGACCGCTCACAGCTGATAGCTTTTATCTTCTTCCTCCAATCGTCATTCTGAATGGACGCAAGAATGCTTTGTGAAAAAGCAGCAAAGCAGCAATATGGCACGGAGTGAAGAATCTATGACTCGGATGACGCCTTACCACTTTCCTCACCACGGTAACAGATCCTTCGCTATCGCTTCAGGATGACGTCTTATGGTCTTCTTCATCACAGCAGCAAGTCTTCGACATCGCTTCGGGGTGACGCTTATCGTCAGTCGTCATTCTGAACGGTGGCAAGAATGCTGTTCAAAAAAAACGGGAAACGGGACAGTGACACAGAGTGAAGAATCTATGACTCTGATGACATCTTACCGCTTTCCTCACCACGGTAACAGATCCTTCGCTATCGCTTCAGGATGACGTCTTATGGTCTTCGACATCGCTTCGGGGTGACGCTTATCGTCAGTCGTCATTCTGAACGGTGGCAAGAATGCTGTTCAAAAAAAACGGGAAACAGGACAGTGACACAGAGTGAAGAATCTATAATTCTGATGACATCTTACCACTTTTCCCCCACGGTAACAGATCCTTCGCTATCGCTTCAGGATGACGTCTTATGGTCTTCTTCATCACAGCAGCAAGTCTTCGACATCGCTTCGGGGTGACGCTTATCGTCAGTCGTCATTCTGAACGGTGGCAAGAATGCTGTTCAAAAAAAACGGGAAACAGGACAGTGACACAGAGTGAAGAATCTATAATTCTGATGACATCTTACCACTTTTCCCCCACGGTAACAGATCCTTCGCTATCGCTTCAGGATGACGTCTTATGGTCTTCGACATCGCTTCGGGGTGACGCTTATCGTCAGTCGTCATTCTGAACGGTGGCAAGAATGCTGTTCAAAAAAAACGGGAAACAGGACAGTGACACAGAGTGAAGAATCTATAATTCTGATGACATCTTACCACTTTTCCCCCACGGTAACAGATCCTTCGCTATCGCTTCAGGATGACGTCTTATGGTCTTCGACATCGCTTCGGGGTGACGCTTATCGTCAGTCGTCATTCTGAACGGTGGCAAGAATGCTGTTCAAAAAAAACGGGAAACGGGACAGTGACACAGAGTGAAGAATCTATGACTCTGATGACATCTTACCGCTTTCCTCACCACAGGTACAGAGCCTTCACATTCGCTTCGGATGACGTTTAACGTTTTCCTCACTACAACAGCAAATCCTTTGCTGATGTTTCGTATGACACCTAATGGAAATCATATGCTTCGGCTTTTAACTCACAGCTAATAGCTAACAGCTAATGGCTAACAACTTGTAGCTGACCGCTCACAGCTGATAGCTTTTATCTTCTTACCACTTTCCTCACCACGGTAACAGATTCTCCGGATGACGCCTGACCGTCAGCTTATCCTCACTCATACAAAAATACGGTACCCATCACATCTGACAAGTACCGTATTTTATGTTTCTTAAGTTATTTCCTTACCCTTGCTTTCCATTACGCTTTCGGGGAAATATGAGAACCGTATACATCGCGGTAATCATTTTTCGCCTTATCGTCTTCACTGTTGACGCGGACACGTTCTACCTTGTTTCTGTCATTGTCCTTGCCGGAAATGCGGTCGACACGGATACGATCCAGACGGATCTGGCGGAGTTCCGGTTCGAACTCATTCATGGCTCTATCCATATTGTCATCTACCGGCGCTCCATTCTTCAATGCACGATAGAACATTGCCGCAAATTCATAGCGGGTCATGGAACGATCGCCGCCAAACATGCCATCCGGATAGCCTTCAATAATACCGTTTCCTGCCAATGTAGCGACATACTCATAAGCCCAGTGGTTTTCCGGCACATCGGGGAAGTCTTTCTTTTTACCCATATCCAGGATGCCGAGAATAGAATTCATCTTCTGTTCCATAGTATCCAGGCGTTTCTTCAGATCCTTGTTTTCATCACGGAGATCGACGATTTCTTTCGCCATGGCCACTTTGGATGTGGATACATGGTTGCCCTGTCCCAGTTTCAAGCTGACTCCGGCATTCACCATATTTTCTCCTCCTCCGAAGGAGCCTCCTACACTGAACATCGTATCTTCATTCGGACGATAGAACGCCCCTACTGATACCGCATGAGCATCTTTGTAGTTGCCGTAGCCGGCTGCGAAATCCCACTTATCATCCGGGTCGAAATCAAGGGGATGAAGGGCTGCCAGTGCTGCCGCTCCCGCTCCTACACGGTTCACACGGGTTCCCAGTTCGCCTACTTTATTGGTTACATTTTTGATATCCTGCGAAGACGCGATGCCGGAAACAGAGTAGGTGCTGCCGTCATTGCGGGTGAAGTTCAAGGTATTCCCGTCAAGCGCCGCGGATGTTGTATAGAGGTCTCGCAGTCCGGTGATAGTCGCTGTACTCCCATCATTGTTTGTCAGCGTGGCGGTACCCTTGCCGTCCGCGGCATAGGAAGCTGTGCCTCCTGTCACTACCGTATCTTTGGCATTAATGGTATATGTCGTCTTATTCCCGTCTTTTTTGGATGTCACGGTTACATTTTCTCCCGCCGTTACTTCCGTCTTTTCGATACCCAGGCTGCTTGTATTGACAGACAAGTTATATCCGACTTTCTTGCCATTTTCTACTTTATCCGTAATTTTTACTGTTCCGTCTGTAGATTCCATCTTGGGGCCGCTGATGGTGTATTCTTTTCCGCCGTCGCCATTGGTGTCTTCCGTTACGGTTACATAATCTCCTGCTTTCACGGTGGTATGTTTCTTTTCCGCCTCTGCTGCCTTGGCTTCCACTTTTTTCAGCTGTGCCACATTGACGGCATCAGTATCCTCGCTGCCTGCCGCCACATTCGTAATCTGGCGGGTGATCTTGGTGTTCCCGGTCGAATCGCCTACGGAAACCGCGGCAGCTGTCGCTTTCCAGGTAGCCGATGTATCTGTGGAAGCTGCTTTGGTGGAGGGATCATAGCCGCTCACACCGCCTGCCCTATCCGCCACACTCCATGCACCAAGCGCTACGCCACCAACGACTTTAGCATGAGATGCATAACCAAAGGCCATAGCATTTTCTTTCTCCGCTTTACTTTCCGACCCCATGGCAATGGCCCAGTCCGCAGTCGCGGAAGCATTCGTACCTACAGCTACCGCTTCCTCCCCTTTAACCGTAAGGTTATTCCCCAGGGCAAGACCTCTATATCCGCCGCCATTATCTGGGCCGATGACCTTATTTCCTCGACCGAAGGATGCCCCTATCCCTTCCGCTTCAGAATCGGCACCTACGACAACACTGGCACCATTAACCGTATTCTTCATACCAACAGCCACGTTCTGGTCGCTGCCGCTGGAGTTCTTGGTGTAAATCCATTTTGTCGGATCGCTCGGATCTTTTTCCGCCGTATAGCCGACCAGGTTCCCCACACCGATGACCGTATTCTGTTCTCCGAAGACTTTTGTCAGCTTATGGTCATAATTGTTATAATCCGTGCCGAATACGGCATTATGGACGCCTTCCACATCCAGATTCTGGCCGGCGACGATACTATTGTTTCTTCCGTTTTTCACTCCGGTCAGTTTGTTGTTATTGCCAAGAACGGTGCTGTTCACCCCTTTCGAAGAAGAGGAAATACCGAGCACGATGCTGTCTTCCGCCTCGGCGCCGTCATTGTCATAGTTGCTGCCGGCTCCCGTTTTTGTAGACTTGGCGCTGTAATAATGCACTTTCGCCGCACCGGCAGCTGCCTGTACCTTTTTCAGCTGTGCCACATTGACGGCATCAGTATCCTGCGTGCCGGCTGCTACGTTTGTAATCTGGCGGGTCACTGCCGCACTGGTCGGAGTTGCCGCTTTACCGACAGAAACAGCAGCGGCCGTCGATTTCCATGTGCCTGTCGTATCATTGGCATGATTACCGGCAGCCGGGTCATAGCCTGCAACGCCCTTGTCAACAGCGGCGATGGAATCCGCACCGATTGCTACGCCGCCATCTTTTTCCACATCCGTATTGTAACCGAGCATCACCGCATTGCTTATGTTCGCCGTATGCGATTTAATCGGTACATTTTCCATCACCTTATATTTCTTTTCGAGAATAACATTGCCCGAAGCATCTTTCATCGTATACGTTTTCTCTACAGTCTTCTTTTCCGTAGCCATGGATCCAAGGATTACATTGTTTTTACCACCGTCCATATGGTGATAATCCCCAATCACTACATCAGCAGTACCATCGGATATATTATTCCCGGTACCCATCATAGATACACGTTCCACATTCCTGCCTGTATTCGCATATCCGTTGATCGTATTATTGATGCTGGGTGTATTTGCTGTACCGGTAAGGATATTTCCGGAACCGATGATCTGGGAATGGACGGCATAATCTGAAGTATTTCCGTTCCCCATGGTCACCACGGAACCGCCGCCGGTCGACATGGCCAGTCCCATCGCTTTCCTGAGCTCATCATGGCCCAGCGGTCCTTCTCCCATAGCATACTTCTGTCCTCCTCCAAGTATGGCATCGCTCCAATGCTCATTCATACTGTTTCCATCTTCATCGGTCGGTGCCGTCCCGAAAGAATGTGTAACGCTATTGCCCGCGCCGAAAACGAGTGCCCCATTGGCGCCTTCTGTTTTGTTCAGGGTACCGACGACGGTGTTTGCCATCCCATCATTCTGGTCCGCCTTATTTGACGCTACGGTATTAAGACCGCCATAGACAGAAGCCAGATAACCGTCATAGCCGGAGCCTGCCTCCACAATGGATTTGATCCCTGTCACGGTCTCCTGCCAGCCATAAGCTTTTGCGCCATGGCCAAGAGCCACATTCATTCCGCCACCGTCTCTGGTCCCGCTCTGGGCATGATACCCGACAACGACACTGGCATGTTTCTGCCCGATATCGGGATCGGCCTTTTCTTCCGGTGTCATGGAACCGATAACAACAGATTCTTTAATCGCTGATAACTTCTGATTATCCCCGATCACGATAGACGAGCTGGGATTGACTGCTTTGTTATTATTCCCGATAACAGTCAGGCTCTCATACCCTTTCATATAGGTGTCGTTGCCGGAAATATCATTTCCCTTGCCGATGACAAGGTCGGACACATTTTTCGTCCTTTCTTCCTGTTTCCCGGAAACCGTACCGGCATTTCTATCGGTAATCTTATTGCTGTCCCCGATGACGGTCTGGCTCTTGCTGTTTTCAACGGTATTCTCGGAGCCGATCACGGACACGTGCTCGGCCTTGGTTACAGTATTTTTGTAACCATCAATCATGTTAAACTTACTAATAGCCCCAGATGTACCTTTCAACGTATTGTTCACACCAATAATTTGAGAAAGCTGGGTCCAATCCGCTGTATTTCCTCCGCCGATGGCAAGAGTGGCACCGCCGCTATTAGAATTTTTTACTGCTGTCATCAATGACTTCTGCAGCGCCTGTGCAGAATCTCCCCCAGTAGATGGAGCAGAAATAGAAGAAATGGAATTAGTAATTTCATTTCCTGCGCCGAAAATCAGGGAACCGTTGGAATTAAAGGTCCGGTTTGCCGTACCGACGATGCTGTTCGCCACGCCGGAATATCGAGAAGAAGCGGTAGCAGATTCAATGCTGTTTAGAGAACCGGTAATGGTGGCACCAAAATTCTGTCCAGCATGTGAGGAGAAACCGCTTCCATCATATTTACCGGAAATAATGGAGTAAGCACCACTAACGGTAGAAAAAGCTCCTTGATTAAAACTATTCGTTCCTAAAGTGGTTGCATTAATATTGACTCCATAGTCTTTTGTTTTAGATGTATCTACAGATTGGTCTCCTATATCTCCTCTATAATTATGAGAACCAATCATAATGCTCCCCGTCCGTGCATAGGTGTTATCACCAATAGCTATACTTCCTGCCACATTCTCCGGATTGTCGGGAATTTGTAATGTTCCCCAAAAATTTCCGGAGTGATAGGTTGTTTGCCCCAGTGCAAATAATGATTCCTGCTTTCCAGTCATATTTTCTATTTTTGCATTTTTCCCGATGGCAATACTGCCGCCCTGGCTGGCATAGTTATCAATAACGGCATCACTTCCGACAGCCACATCCCCAGTGGCCGCACTAGCACCATTAGAGTACTTAATTGTTGCCCCTTTTCCGACAGCCACATTTTCCTCTTTCGGTGCATTACTGCCCGTACCGATGGCAACCCCACTGCCGGCACCGGGTGTATTATCCGCTGCGCTTGCCGTGTATCCGCCCATGAGGAGCCCCATCCCCACTGCGGCCGCCAGCGCCGCTTTCACTGCTTTCCCCGAAGCGCTTTTCGTGTGGTTCTTCGCCAGTTCCGACGTTACCACATAAGCATTTTTTGCCTTGCTCCATACAATCTTGTAAATTCTGTTCATACTTTCCTCCCAATATTAAAGAAAATAAAAATATAAAAGAGCTGTCACGTTTTCCCCTTCGCGCTCTATCTCACCTCTCCCTGTCACACAACCGGCTTCAGATTTTAACAGACAAATTCCGCAGGTTACACAAAACTGCTTTCTAATAATTAATTATTATAGCAGAAAATTTATTTTATTTCTACACTTGTAAGCTCGGATATCAGATCTCATTTCTGGAATAATCAAACATTTGTGACACACTCTTAGAAAATAGTTTTGAACTTAATACCTTTTATGCAACCCTAGTCAGATACTCTCTTAATATTTCATTGGGACTTTTAAACTTCAATATCGCACGACATATATTATTTGTCCTATCCAATGTTTGTAATATGTCTATCGGATTTTTGCTGAGGCTGCTGATTGTCCCGGGAAAGGCTTTCAGTTTCCACAATGTTTTCGTGATGTCTCCAACTCATTGCACAGAAACACCGGCAAGATACATTTCAATAAGTGCTTCTTCTGCAGAGCATTTACGACGGTGGTCTATTTCAATAACTACCGTTTCGAACAAGACTTTTAAGATTGTTATTTACAAGAGTCCCATTCAACTGTGTAGGTTATCAAATATAGTTTTGCCTCCCCGGGGTATTGGTTGTGATGGCTTAATTGTACTGAGGGCAAAGACCTATGTATATTCAATTGGATTTAAGGAATGTATCATACGTTATCGAGATTTTCTACATCCTGACCCCCTTTAGCTGCCCCCTCGATCTATTCACCTTTTCCCGGTAATAAGCAAAATAAAAGACTCTCTCCTACAACAAGCTATGCTATAGAAGAAAGTCTTTTATCTTGTTCCTAATTTAGAAAGATTGTCTTATCCGACTAGGATCCAACGCTGTTTACGAATTGAACTGTGAGCACTGACGGGGCAGAAATAATTCCCAAAATGGTTACCCTCTGTCCCATAGGGATAACTGCACCATTACGGTTGATAAGAATTTTATTTCCCCGGGCCGTACGAAAATTCATCAGTCCGCCGCCGGCGCTGGTCAGAATGCTGCCCACCGTGCAAATTTTTGTTCCTACAGGAATCCCGGACAAATTCCATGCCACCTGATAATCACCCAGATCCTCTATTCTCAAATCTCCCGGATTGACCTGATACCAGTAGTCAAGATCACTCTTCACCGGTCCCATGAAATAGCCTGCGTCCCGGGATATCCGTGATGCCACTACCGTCTTCGGTGAAGGCGGATTTTCAGCCTTTTTTCTGTAGCTGACTGGACGCTGATTGGGAATCCGCTCTTGATAAGACACATTCTGGATAATAAGTATAGGCTGCTTAGCTTGATTATAAACTACATGCCCTGTCGCCTGAAAAGGCGTATAACTCATTATCTTTCCAGCATGTTCCATCATAGCAGGAATCTCCTGCCCATCGGGAGTAACAAAACGATATACATTTTCCGCATAAGCCCCTTCAAACTGGCCGGTTACGGTAATATCATTCACTGCCGCTGCCGAGGATCCCGGCAGCAACAGCATCAATATCGTTCCTATCACAGCAAACCACAATTTCTTCATATGAAAGCCTCTCGCTTCAATTAACCGCGACCTTTAATGACGCGTACACGCTGAATATCAGGTGTGCCATCCTTATGATTGGTAATAGTATCTACTCTAATACGTTCCAGTTCCGGTTCGAATTCTTTCAGTGCTCTGGCCATCTGTTCATCAGCAACGGCACCATTCTGTATAGCCCTGTAAATCAACGCAGCCATTTCATACCTGGTCATCATGCGGTCTCCGCCAAACTGTCCGTCCGGGTATCCCACAATGACGCCATTTCCTGCCAGCGTCGCTACATAGTCATAAGCCCAATGGTTTTCAGGCACATCGGGGAAGAGCTGCATCTTGTCCATATCCAAAGAATCCAGCTGTTTTCCTTCGGAAACCTTCATCAGCGCTCCCTTCATATTTTCCAGTTCAGCGCGAAGATCTTTGATTTCCTTTGCCATCGCCACTCTAGAAGTGGACACATGGTTGCCCTGTCCCAACTTCAGGCTGACTCCGGCATTCACCATATTTTCTCCTCCGCCGAAGGAACCGCCCACACTGAGCATAGTATCTTCATTCGGGCGGTAGAATGCCCCTACTGATACCGCATGGGCATCTTTGTAGTTGCCGTAGCCGGCGGCAATATCCCATTTATCATCAGGATCAAAGTCCAGCGGGTGGAGAGCTGCCAATGCCGCTGCTCCTGCGCCAACCCGATTCATACGGTTATCAATTTTATTGATAGCGCCGCCAATCTGCTTCAACTGGCTGACATTGACGGCATCCGTGTCCGCCTTGCCTGCCGCCACATTGGTAATCCGTTTGCCGCCTGCATCAACACCGGTCTCTGTGATGCTCGGACCATTCTTGATTGTCAGACCGCTATTATTCATGACTGTGTTTCCGGTGGTTACGCTGTTAAGACCTTTCAGGTCTTTGGCCATTTTCACCTTCAGGTTGTTGCTGCCGTCAGATACGACACCAAGGTTATCCTCTGTGGTCAGTTTGCTTTCGTCTGTAATGCCGCCGATGACGTTCACCTGTTCGTTCAGTTTCTTTTTGATGACTGCTCCCGTATCACCGCCATACTTCATGCCATCATTCAGGGTCGCCACTTCTTCACTGGTGCCATCCGGTTTCTGGTATACGATACGGGTCGTGGTCGTACCCGGTGCACCGTCTACCCCGGGCTTGCCGTCACGGGTAACGGAGATATTTGTCGTTTTGCCGTCTTTCCCGTTGATACCGATTTTGCCGTCTTTGCCGTCTTTACCTGTAGCGACAATGGTTTCGGTTTTCAGGTTCTTATCCATTTTGACGGTGATATTACCGTTCTCATCGGCAATAGTTTTGATATTTTCACCGGAGTATTCGGAGGCAGCTTTGGTCCCTTCTCCTTTGATGGTGACTTTCTCTCCCAGGTTCCGGTGGAATTCGCCTTCATTACCGGCAAAGTCCATTCCTTTTTTCGTCAGTTCTTCGGACGTATTGGTAATCTTTTGGTCTACTGCTTTGAGCTGGTCTTCTGTGGCGGCCTGTCCGCTGGTGAAGTTGTTCGGATCCCAGGTTTTGTTGGTCAGTTCGTTAATGGTTCCGTCTTTCCCGTTGATTTTCACTTTTCCGGCATCGATGTTTCCTGTCGTTCCGTCAATAGTGACTTTGTCTCCGGCTTTGATAATGCCTGTTGTACCGTCGATGGATACCTGTTTGGACGGATCGCTTCCCAGTGTCACTTTGTCTCCAAGTCCGACAGTGTATTCTTTGCCGCCTGCCGCATTAGTACCTTCGGTGACTGTTACATTAGCGTCTTTGGCTTTGACGGTCGTATGCTGGCCTGCCAGTGTCTTTACTTCATGCAGCTGGCTCCCGTTGATGGCATCGGTGCTGTTTGCGCTGACGTCACCGGCTGCTACGTTGGTAATCTTATTGCCGCCGTTATCAAGGCCGTTTTTGGTCAGGGATACGGTGTTTCCGGCCGCACCGTTATTGATCGTAATGCCGTTATTGTTCATGACCGTATCGCCGGTAGTCACGCTTTCCAGGCCTTTCAAGGCTTTGGCGAGACGGACTTTCAGGTTGTTGCTGCCGTCAGATACGACGCCGATATTATCATCTGTCGTCAGTTTGCTTTCATCCGTAATGCCGCCGATGACGTTCACCTGTTCGTTCAGTTTCTTCTTGATGACCGCTCCCGTATCGCCGCCGTACTTCATGCCGTCGTCCATAGTGGCAACTTCATGTGTGCCACCGTTCTTATCTTCAATGATGAGACGGGTGATATTGGTTCCGTCAAGGCCCGGTTTTCCGTCACCGCCCTTGATGGTGAGTCCGTTAGCGCCGTCCTTGCCATTCAAACCGATAGAACCGTCTTTACCGTTGATCACCACAGCGGAACCGTCTTTGCCGTTAACTCCGATGGAGCCGTCTTTGCCGTCAGCGCCTTTTTTACCGAGCACCAGGTCATCATTCACATTGACTTTGTACGGATTGTTAGCAGAGCCGTCGCCTTCCACGGTGGTATTTTTACCGTCTTTCAGGATTGTCTTTCCTGCTGCAACAGCATCTTTCAATTGACCAAAGTTGACTGCATCCGTGTTGTCAGTACCGGCAGCTACATTAGTAATCTTCTTACCGCCTGCGTCAATGCCGGTCTTAACAATCTTAGGACCGCCATTGATAGTCAATCCATCACTGCTCATAACAGTATCACCGGTAGTTACGCTGTTCAAACCTTTCAAGTCCTTAGCAAGGCGGACTTTCAGGTTGTTGCTACCGTCAGATACGACGCCGATGTTATCATCTGTGGTCAGTTTGCTTTCATCCGTAATGCCGCCGATGACGTTCACCTGTTCGTTCAGTTTCTTCTTGATGACCGCTCCCGTATCGCCGCCGTACTTCATGCCGTCGTCCATAGTGGCAACTTCATGTGTGCCACCGTTCTTATCTTCAATGATGAGACGGGTGATATTGGTTCCGTCAAGGCCCGGTTTTCCGTCACCGCCCTTGATGGTGAGTCCGTTAGCGCCGTCCTTGCCATTCAAACCGATAGAACCGTCTTTACCGTTGATCACCACAGCGGAACCGTCTTTGCCGTTAACTCCGATGGAGCCGTCTTTGCCGTCAGCGCCTTTTTTACCGAGCACCAGGTCATCATTCACATTGACTTTGTACGGATTGTTAGCAGAGCCGTCGCCTTCCACGGTGGTATTTTTACCGTCTTTCAGGATTGTCTTTCCTGCTGCAACAGCATCTTTCAATTGACCAAAGTTGACTGCATCCGTGTTGTCAGTACCGGCAGCTACATTAGTAATCTTCTTACCGCCTGCGTCAATGCCGGTCTTTACGATTTTCGGTCCTCCCGTTATGGTCACACCATCAGTATTCATAACCGTATCGCCGGTGGTCACGCTGGTCAGGTCTTTCAGATCCTTGGCCAGTTTCACATTCAGCGCACCATTTTCGGATACTACGCCAATATTGCCATTAGACAATTTGGACGCATCAGCACCGCCTTTGATATCCAACTGTTCGCCCAATTTCTTATTGATGACAGTTGCATCGTCACCCTTGAAGTTCAAGCCTTGGGCAATGGTGTTATTGATATTTGTAATATCAGTCTTGTTGGTTTTCACGCCGTCACTGACCGTTTTCAGCTGATCTTCCGTTGCCGCCTGTCCGTGTACGACTGTCGGGTTGTCAATATCCCATGTACGGTTAGTCAATTCGTTCACTGTGCCGGCACCGGTCACTTTGACTGTTCCTGCCTGAATATCGCCTGTCGTGCCATCAATGGTTACCTTATTTCCGGCTGTAATCTTCCCGGTAGTGCCGTCTACAACAACTTTCTTATCAGCATCTGCACCAAGAGTTACCTTATCACCTAATCCAACTGTGAATTCTTTGCCACCGGCCCCATTAAGACCTTCTGTAACGGTTACATTAGCATCTTTCGCTTTGACTGTCGTCGCTTTTGCCGTACCGCCAATAGCCGCATTCAGCTGATCCACATTGACTGCGTCCGTTCCGTCAGTACCAGGTGCTACGTTAGTAATTTTTTGACCGCCCGCATTCAAACCGTCTTTATTGACATAAGTTTTTCCGTTGATAGTCAAGCTACCGTTAGGACCTAAGTTAACATCTTTTTTAAGCTTAACATTTAGTTGAGTGCCGTCAGATATTACACCGATATTATTATCTGTCAAGTCCGCAGAAGCACCGCCCTTGATGGATAACTTCTCGCCCAATTGCTTGTTGATGTCTGCACCGGTATCACCAGCGAAGTTCAAACCTTTCGCAATGGTGGTGTTGATATTTGTGATGTTTGTTGTATTGGTATCCTGCTGCGTTTTGGAAGCGATGTCCGTCAGCGTAACCTGTTTCGTGTCACCTTTATCATTCGCTACAGTCAATACCATGTTGCCATTGCTGTCAGGTTTATATTTACCCTGGCTTCCTGCTGCAGGATTTGCTACCAGACGATAGTCTCCCTTTGCCACTTCGGTGAATACATTGCTCAGATCAACATTGACTTTGCCTGTATCATTCCGTTCCAATGTCAAAGTCTTGCCGTCATTGGAAACGCTGCCGCTTGTAACATAGTTATTTTTGAGACCTGTCACATTAGCAGTTAAACCGTTTTTAACTGTCAATTCAGCTGTGCCATCGCCGTTTCCCTGGTAACTCGCGGTACCGCCAGTCACGTATTTATCTTTTGCTTCGACAATACGGTTGATATCGCCGATATTGGCACCGTTTGTAATTACATTTCCGCCGCTGGCAACGTTTGTGATTTGTTTATTGCCCGCATCAATACCGACTTTTACGATTTTTGGACCTCCGGTGATAGTCACACCTTCAGTATTCATAACCGTATCGCCGGTCGTTACACTGGTCAAACCTTTAAGTTCTTTTGCCAGTTTAACATTCAGCGTATTTCTTCCATTGGATACTACACCGATATTGTTATCGCTCAATTTAGATTCATCTGCTACGCCGCCAACAACATTAGTTTGCGCGCCTAATTTTTGAGTAAACTTATTATCCGCAGCTCCTGCAGCCTTTACATCACCTGCATACACTACGCCTTTATCCATTTCCTTAGTCACCGCATACAGTTGGCTGCCGTTGATGGCATCGGTAGAGGTAGCAGAAAGACGACCAGCCGCGACATTGGTAATCGTCCGTTCTGCACCTGCCTTGCCTACACTTACCGTAGAACCGGGGTTAGCGCCTGCAAAATTATGTTCTTCGCCATTGATCCATTCAGATGCTGTAGCAACTGCTGCTGCAGTTTCAGCTCCGGCACCGATAGCCACGGCATTTTCATTCTCTGCTTTTGCTTCATTACCGATAGCCAAGCCATTCTTAGCCGTTACCTTAGCCTTGTTGCCTATCGCCGTACCATTTAGGCCGGTAACGGAAGTCGAAGACCCTATAGCAGTACCATCCACTGTGGTAACATTCGAAAGTCTACCGAGAGCCGTTGAGCCTATTGCTTTTGCATGAGAGTTATAGCCGATAGCTGTAGCGTGCCCAGCCGCAGATTCTGCCCAGGTACCAATCGCTACGCCGGCCTCATTATTAGCCACTGCATTCGTACCCATAGCGATAGACCACTTACCTGACGCCTTTGAACTTCCGCCGATTGCATAAGCATAATCATTCGATGCTACTGCATTATTTCCCACCGCCAAGGAGGCCTCATTTTGAGCTTTAGAGAGACTACCGATAGCGATGGCATGCTTCTTAGCCGCATTTGCGCCACCACCGATAGCAGCAGCATATTCTCCGGCAGATACAGCTTGTGCACCGATAGCAACCGATTCGTTTTTTGACGCATTAGCCTTGGCACCTAAGGCAAGTGCGTTTTTAGCACTAGCCATTGAATCCCCGCCGACAGCCATAGCATATTCTGCTAAAGACTTAGCAGTCGCACCAACAGCAACCGCATTTTCTGCTCTCGCTTCAGACCAAGGGCCAATCGCTGCTGCATTTCTAGCGGTAGCATGTGATCCGCCACCTACGGCGGTGGAATACGCTCCTGAAGATTCACTATGTGCGCCTAACGCCAAAGCGACCGTGCCAAGCGCCTTGGCGTAACCACCAATCGCCACATTGTGCTGATCGGTTCCACTGTCGGTTCCAGGGCCCCAGGCTACACCTGCCCCCGTTCCGGCAGGATTTACCGCTTGAGCAACGTTTAGCGGGAATGCTACACTCCCCACTAGTGCCAGGGCACACAAAAGAGTACGGAGACCTATGCCTCTTCTGCCGCTGCTTTTCCCGCGGCTGTCGGTGATTTCCGGAACCACCACATAACTATTCTTTACTTTGCTCCAAATAACTTTGTAAATTTTGTTCATACAACCCTTCCTCTCTATATATCAAATTCATAATGCCATACCAAATTACACCAAGAATATCAAACTATATAAAAAGTTTATTTATATACCCGACAGACCTCCTACACCTCCTTCTATACTTCTCATCATATTTATCCGCCTTTATATAAAGACAAAGTTTTTCACTGATGAATATCTATCTGCCGGTTCAGTGCTATTTCATATAATCCTAAATTTCAAATCGGCTCCCAAGAAAAAAGCTGCTCCAACGGCATATCCGTTTTTAGAATCATTTTAATCTTCACAGCCTCCTTAAAATTAATTCCATGACAGCTTTCCATTTTCAGCAGCAATGTCTCCTGCTTGATCCCCATTTCTTTTGACAGTTCTTCAAGGCTCATCTCCTGTTTTGCCAATTCTGCCATCAGATTTTTATACACGTTCCTCTCTCCCTTTAATTTGAAATTTCAAATTATTATATCATTATAACTTTTTATTACTAAAAAATCCACATCCCACTCCTGATTCATTGAAATTTCGATATTATTTATGTAAAATCAACAGTAAGGAGGCGATTATGACAAAAGAGGAATATTTGAAAGGGCTGATCCTCCAACGATGGACACTGAAAGATTTCGCCGCAAAAATCAATATGCCATATGGAACTCTATATTCCATCCTGAAGAATGTAGATGGCGGATCTATGTACAATATAGTAAAAATCTGCAGTGGTCTGCACCTTTCCACTGACGAACTGTCTCAGATAGGAAAGCCCCGGAATTATATCCTGCAGGAAGATAGAAGTACGTACAATACAAAAGAACTACCGGATCTGAGATCCATCTTGAGCAGCACATTTCTCTTCAATGGAACGGAATATACTCTCTCAGAGAAAAAACAGGACATGCTGTCTCAAATCATCCAAGCTGTACTGAGCGAAAAAACACAGTAGCTCCCGCATCGTATTTTTCTTGGCAAATAACAGCGTTACCAGCTTATCTCATCCAAACCGGCAGGCGTAAACACACATAGCACTTCCACATCCATTTCCTATGTATTCATACATTTACTTTATCAGTACAATTATTTATCTTCCGCCCCAACCAAGCGGGTCTCGGTTTTCTATACCATAATCTTCACATAGTGCTACCTAAAGGTAATCATAGAAGAATCACGGGCAATAAGCTTTCCACAAACAGAATCACCCCAGCAAAACCCAAAGCGTCAAAAATATATCCTCACAACACAAAAAGCGTTCCTTCCCAGATATACAATTAGGAAGAAACGTTTTTATTTTTATACCTTATATGTACAATATGGGTTGTGCCAATAATTTTTCACAAATTCAGACATATCATCGGTAATGGATCAAATCAACCGGTACTTTCCTATTCAGAAACTCCCCTTCTTTAGAAAGCAAAGTTTGAGGCAAATCAAGCCGGCGCCTTTCTTGCCAATTCAGTGCACTTATTATTATGCGCCCGATGACCAACGAAGCCGAAACGGATACTCGCATGCCAAGATGATTCAACCCGTAAAAGAATATTTAGCTTATAGCTGACAGCTCACAGCTGATAGCTTTTATCTTCTTACCGGCTTCCCCACCACGGTGACAGATTCTTCGCTGGCGCTCAGAATGACGTCTTACCGGCCTCCTCACCACGGCAGCAGATCCTTCACGTTCGCTTCGGATAACGCTTAACATTCCCCCCTATTATAACGTCTTGCCGTTCGGTGTCATTCAGCACTTTTAGCTGACAGCTAACAGCTAACAGCTAACGGCTAACAGCTTTCAGCTCACAGCTGATAGCTTTTATCTTCTTACCGGCTCTCCTCATCACGGCAGCCGATCCTTCACATTTGCTTCGGATGACGCTTAACGTTTCCCTCACTATGACGCCTTATACCATCCGCAGTCATTCTGAATGGACACAAGAATGCCTTGTGGGAAAAACGGGAAACAGCAACATGACACGGAGTGAAGAATCTATGACTCTGATGACGCCTTACCATCCCTCGTCATTCAGAGCGGGGGGCAAGAATGCCTTGTGAGAAAGACGGGAAACAGCAATGTGACACAAAGCGAAGAATCTATTCCTCTGATGACTCTCATAGGATTCTTCTTTCCTTGCCACGATAGATAATTTCTGTCACGCCATATACTTTCTGCCTTCCCGGTATGCGTTTCCCACCGCGTCACCGAGAGCAATATACTTCCCGCCGGCCGGATCGAAGGCAATCGCCTGCAATTTCTTCACGTCAATCTTTCCATCGGTCAGAATGTCCTCATCGACCAGAATATTCACGATATCCCCGACGAAATGGTAATCCTCACCTACCTTCGTCACCTTGGACACCTTGCACTCCAAGGTCAAAGGAAATTCCGAAAGCACCGGTGCGTCCACAAATTCGCTCTTCACCGCATGAAGTCCGGCGCGCGCCACCTTATCAGGTACACGGTTTCCCGACACGATCCCCAGATAATCCGCTTTCACCATCGTGGAAACGGTCGCCATGCTTACGGTAAAAGCTTTCTTTTCCAATAGATTCGCCACGGTCTTATGGGTATGGTCCAGCATGAACCCCACCCGGTTCGTATCATAAATCCCGCCCCAGGCAGCCACCATCCCATCCGCCGTGCCGTCCGCGCCATAAGAAGCAATCACAAGTACCGGCTGCGGGTACAGCCAGGTATTCGGTTTAAAATTCTTTTTCACGATGGATTCTCCTTAATTTAACTAATTTCGGCTGGTCTATAGTTTCCAATAAAATCTGTATATGCCTCTTTAAGCCTATTATCATTCAATAACTGTGCCAATTCTTTATATGTAATAATCTTGCGAATTTCGGTTGATCTATTTCTATATGGATGAGCTAATGTCGCCTCTGATCTAATATTATGTACCTTCTTAAAAACATTAATTGCTACCGGCATTAATGTCATCAATGAATCCATACTTGAAAAGTCTTTTCCCAAAACACTTAATAATATACTATTTACAATATCTAAATTTTGAACAGAACTACTTGTGTCAATTTTTTTTAGCATTATAAACCCTTTAAAAGCTCTCTCTAACTCTTCATAATATCCGCTCTTTTCTTTTACCTTTTCGATAAAATCTTGAGGAATATCTATATCATAGATTTCTTTCATCTTTGCCCTAAAATAATCTGTATCTCTTCGTGTTACATATCGCCGGATATACCTATTGCCTCCATCACACGAATGTAAATCAAAAGGTTCATACTGAAACTCTTCATTCCATAAAAAATACCCTTGTATAGATAACATATATGCATCATTATTATTTTTACAATTAAAAATGTACTTCCTTAACAATTGCTTCTTAGCCACCGAATCTTGCATGCTTTTTATCTTAACCCACAATAATATTTGCTGCATAAAATAATTATCCTTGTCATTTACGTGATATCCATTAAGAATTTCCTTTTTCTCATTTCTATAAAGCCACTGAAACATTCTATATTTAAGTATCCATGATTTGTCGTGATCACACTGTTCTAATATCTTTTCATTGAACGGCAATGTTCCATATTTCCCCACTAAAATTGCTTTATTATACTGAAACAACTCCTCTTCAGAAGATATATACCTTATAATAAAATCAATCACTTTATCATCGGATGGAAAGCATCTGTTTAAATAGGATATCACTGGCTGAAAATAGGATGTGAACAACTCTTTATTATCCAATAGCATCTTTTTGATTTCATCATCTTTATTCAGTTTATATAAAGAAAAATTAATTAGAGTTTTATCGATTTCCTTGGCTTCTATACATCTTTTTATTTTATTTTTTAGTCTATTATGTTCTCCCTCGTTTAAGCGACCATTTGATTTAAAATGTCTTGTGATAACAGAGAAATTATTAAACTTTTGTTGCATATGTTTATCTATATTCTCTATTTTTTGCACATTGACTTTTGTATTTTGTGGTATCAATCCTAAATCTCTTATCGCTAGCTCTAAAAATAACTTAAGCTTATTACCTCTCTCTACAGATTGAACCATCAAATTTATATCATCAACATACCTAAAATATTTGACACCGCTTTGTCGTCTCATCAATGCATCAAGCGGGAACAAGTATAATTCAGCAAAAAATGATGAACATAGTGGACCTTGAGGAAGTCCATGAGTTTTATTATAGTTTTCATCAAACATTATTGTCGTTTGGGCCCATTTACCAAGACATCTCTTTAAAATCATAACTATATCCTCGTCTATTCCATTATTTAACATTATTTGGGAAAGTGTCTCATGATCAATCAAGTCAAAAAAGGACGCCATATCAAACTTGACACAATATTTATATCCATTATTATATGTTTTCTTAAATGTATCATTAAAACATTTCCACTGCTTTTTCCAAGATTCAAAGAAAAATTCAGGTGAACTATCATTTGTTCTTTTGAAGATATTACCAAAAGTATTTACATTAAAATAATCACGAACTTTTCCATGTACAACATCTGCCACTATATTTGCTAAAGATTGATACACTAAATAATCTAAAAAATTAAGTAGAGTAATCGGTCTAACAAATCCACTTGATTTAGGAATATAATACCGCTCCGTCATTTGTGGTTCATACAATTCCTCCTTGATTTCATTTATCAATTGTTTAATGTTATCTTCAAATCTATATTCAAATGCTTTTATATCTTTATCATAAAACTCTTTATATTCATTTCTGGGAGATCGAACAATCCGCGCAAAAGCTAATTTGAAGTTTTCAAACAATAAAAACTTATCATACTGTTGTCCCATATTATGATTTCCCCACTCCTAATATATCACTTTACCAATAGATAGCATCTACATTAATATATTGTATCTCTACCCATTACAATTTTCTCAACAAAAAGATGGCATGATGTACCACTTTCAATCTACCGCTTCTTTCCTGTCCCTCAGATGTTTCTCCTCCAGCACCTCATAGGCTGCCGTTTTGTCTATAATTTGGTGCATGAGCGTGTCCATTTCACTTCCTTTTGTGTAATCTGCCGGTACATAGTAGCGGATACGTTCGTCCCGAATCATCCGGCGCACCGTATCTTTGCTGTCCGTATTTTCTGAATCATAAACCCCGACAGAATGTCCCCCCAGTGAATTGACAAGGCGCATACAGGGGATATCTGTGGCACTGTCGCCGATGTATACGATATTTCTGAACGGGACGCGCAGCTCGCCTTCCGCGAAGTGGTCATTCACCGCATTGTCATTGATATCCAGGATCCCCTTTTCTATGCGGAAAAGGAACTGCGTCTTATTCGTGTAATTGATCACCTGCGCCGGCCAGCAGGGTTCTCCATGCTCATTGTAATAAAAGGAACTGGCGTAAATATGGGTGAAATCTTTCGCAATCGCCGTCCCTTCTATGATTTCCCGCAGGCCGGAGGAAATAATGTAATGCTCCACGAGAATGCCCCGCCTTTCCCCGTAGGCATTGATCCGGCGGAACCATCCTCTGATGCCGTCGTACAGCCTGACTTTGCCGCCGTACTGTTTCAGCCGTTCCTTGTTCAGTATTTCTTTCCCTCTGGCGCTTTGAAGCATTTTATACATGTACGCCAGATTTTGATCCATGCAGTGGTCTTCCGCCAGCCGGTTCGATTCCGCCCAAAAGCCGTCCACATCATAATCCACGGCACGGATATATCCGTCCTGCATATTTTCAGGGGAAAGCGTCCGGTCGAAATCATAGCAGACCGCCAGCACAGGCCTGCCCTCTATTTCCCTGCGCGCTGTTTTCACGATATACACTTCCTTTCTGTCCCGTATCTTTTAAAATCATTATACGACACAAAAATCTGAAAAGTCTCTCTTCTGCCAAATGTATTTTCTTGCTGCAAGAAAAAAGATGGTACTGCCACCATCTTCTCATGTATCATTTCCTGTCAATATTTTCCGTTTCAAAAAGTGCCAACCCTTTTTCAGCCAGTCCACATGCTCCAGCATGACCACATCCGCCTCATAAATCTTTATATCCTGCTTTTCCAGCCACACATTGAATAAACGTTCTGCAAGAAACCCAAACGCTCTTTTTTCATATACGCTGCGTCCTGTCAGATCGATCCTCTTTTCCAGCTCGGAAAGAATTGCAAAAAGCCAGGCGCAATAGGTATCAAAAAGATTTTTCTTCATAACGAACATATTCAGTATATGAAGTTTCTTCCGGTTCATGACTTTGGAAAATGCTTCTGCGTACGGGGGATACATTTCTTTTACCACCCGCTCCGCCTCATCCAGATCCGACCGGCAGTGGACATGCTCGTACTGGCTGCGTACCGTTTCTATATAATAATTTCTCTTTTTCGGCAGCAGCACATCATATTTCTGAAGCAAGTTTTCGTAGTCTTCTCTATGGAATATGGCTTCTTTTTTCTTGTCTGTATTTCTTGTATGAATACTCTTGCCAAAGTATCTTCTGTAATGGCAGAGACCGATATATTCGCAGTCCAGATTTTTCCAGGCCCAGTAAAGTCCTGTCAGTTCGCAGTAACTCGGATTCTTAGAGGAAATATGATCTCCGGTATTATCCGGAAGATATCCCAGAGATTCTTTCCCTGCCGCCCCCACATGAAGCGGTACATATACATCGTCATCGGGCATCCAGTATTTTTTATGGGCCGCTACCAGTATCTTGATATCCACTTTATATTTCCCTCTTTGCCATGGCAAGTGCACTTTCAATAACAGCATCCATATCGTAATACTTGTATTCGCCCAAACGTCCACCGAAAATAACGCTGTTTTCCTTATCTGCTAGCGCCTTATATTTTTTGTACAGTTCCCCGTTTTTCTCATCATTCACCGGGTAGTAAGGTTCATCTCCCGCTTTCCATTCCGAACTGTACTCACGGCTGATGACTGTTTTCGGCAAGTCCTGTCCTTTGGCGTCTTTCCCGAACTCAAACCACTTGTGCTCTATGATCCTTGTCCACGGTGTTTCCCGGTCTGTATAATTCACTGCAGCATTTCCCTGAAAATTCGGTATATCCAGCACTTCCGTCTCAAACCGGACACTCCTGTATTCCAATGTTCCCAATTCATAGTCGAAATAAGCGTCAATCGGCCCGGTATAAATTACCTTCTCCGCCAGACCATCCAATTCCGCTTTATTTTTCAGATAATCCGTCTGCAAACGGACTTCGATGCCATCCAGCATATTTGCGACCATCTTCGTGTAACCGCCGACAGGAATCCCCTGGTAAAGCGCATTGAAATAATTATTGTCAAAGGTCAGGCGTACAGGAAGTCTTTTGATGATGAAAGCCGGCAATTCCGTGCAGAGCCGTCCCCACTGCTTTTCCGTGTACCCTTTGATCAGCTTTTCATAAATATCCGTTCCCACCAAAGAAATAGCCTGTTCCTCCAGATTTTTCGGTTCCGTAATACCGGCTGCTTTCCGCTGTTCCTCAATTTTTGCAGCCGCTTCTTCCGGTGTCACCACCCCCCACATTTTATTAAAGGTGTACATATTAAACGGCAGGGAATATAATTCTCCGTGATAGTTCGCCACAGGAGAATTGGTAAAACGGTTGAAAACAGCAAATCGATTCACATAGTCCCAGACTGTTTTATTATTCGTATGGAAGATATGGGCGCCGTATACATGGACATGGATGCCCTCTACCTTTTCCGTATATACATTCCCCCCGATATGACGGCGCTTATCCACCACAAGGACTTTCTTCCCTGCCCTTACCGCTTCACGGGCAAATACTGTGCCGAATAAACCGGCGCCGACAATCAGGTAATCATACTTCGCCATAAGTTTCTCCTTCATTTCGCTATACGCTTTTTCCTAATTTCCCATTGCTCTGCAAATACAGGGGGAATTTCTGACAGAACAGCAACCAGCCTATAGCGCTAATACGCGCCTTTACCTAAAAGTACCACTTTCATTGTTCTCCACAAAAGGACGATATCAAACCAAAAATTCCAGTTCCTTACATACCAGGTATCCATCTGTACCCGCTCTTCATAATCCACATCGCTCCGACCGCTAGTCTGCCACATTCCTGTTATCCCCGGACGAACCATCAGATAGTCATTGATATATTTTCCATATTTGGGAATCTCATCCTTTATGATCGGCCGCGGTCCGACAAGACTCATTTCCCCGCGAAGCACATTAAAGACCTGCGGCAGTTCATCCAGGCTTGTCTTTCTCAAAAACCGACCGACCCTAGTTACACGGGGATCATGCTTCAGTTTGAAGTTTTTCTCCCACGCCGCTTTAGCCTCCGGATATTTCAAAAAATACTTTTCCAAACGCCGGGGCGCATCTTCGTACATGCTCCTGAATTTATAACAATAAAATTCCTTTCCCCCTTTGCCGATCCGTTTATGCTTAAAAATAATATTTCCCCTTGAGTCTGCACGGATTAATAACGCAATCAGAATTACCAGAGGCGAGATGCAAATAACACCCATGCCCGTAGATACCATATCAAAAATATATTTTACAAAACGGTTCCATCTGTTGCTGAGCCGGTTATAGATTCGAAATGCCACTTGCCTTCCATCTGCTAATGAGGTAATATCAATCGCTCCCACCGGAAGAGACCCCAGGTCAGGAATAAAGGAAATATTTTTCACAAGCGGCTGTAAATCGTACACAATCTGCTCCAGAATCTCTTTCGGCAACCCCGGCGCCATGACAATAATATTTTTTACTCCTGTTTCCCTTACTACCTTTTTGGCATCAGCAAAGCCGCCAAGCCAGGGTAAACTCCTTTTTACAGCCTCATCCGGCCTATTATCTTCCAGAAACCCGATAAATTTATAATTCAGACCGGAATCCCTTTCCAGATCGGAAACAAGAAGCGCCGCCGTTTTCCCCGCCCCCATCAGCAGCACGGGAAGCTGCATGATACCGAAGCGGCTCTGTATCTTTTTCAGTATAAATCGGAACAAAACAAGAAATAAAAAGCCAAAAACAAAAAGCAGTGCAACAAAAAGCCTGGAAGTCACCTGTCCAATCTGGGCAAAATACAGAATCATAATCACCATGACAATTCCATATATGCAGGACTTAAAAAGCCGTGTAATCACTTCCCAAAACTGCATACGTTTCCAATACAACCCGCTTAAATGGATACATAGAATAAAGCATAAAGGAAAAAATACATGGAGATTAATCCATGATACATGCATACTTCCATGGCCGGACATAATCCAGTCCCGTACCGCGACAGACAATATCTCTGCCGCCAGTATGGCGGTATAATCCGTAAATATAAGCCCTAATGAAAAAAACCTGGACCAGTCTTTACCGGACTTCCACTTTCCGTGTAGCCTTACATTCATTTAATCATCCGCCCCTACCTTTGAATTCTTCCTCGCCTTTATGCAAATTGCCGTACCTGCTTATTTCTTTTCACAATAAATCTTTCAGTATATACCAAGTGATTCACTCCCAAGCATTTATCCAATTTCCAAAAAGTTTTATCCATATATATTATAGAAATATCATTACTATAATAGCACACAATAAATCAAACTTTCATTACACAGCAAAAGCCCTTTCCTCGAATTGAAAAAAGGGCTTTTCAATTAATTCCTGCCAAATCTGCTTTGTATATTTTGGTATACAACATCTGCCACAACTGAAAAAGATTGTTATAAAAATACCGGTTCGCAGATATTTTTGAACTCGTCTAATTCCGCCTCCATACATGACCATTTACATAGAACAAACAAACTTTAACACATTAGCCGCAATAACGATACAATCTTTTTTGCCGGAATACTTTCCTTTCCTATATAATATCTGATTTTCCTGAAGCACTCTTTCCATTTCCATTACTGTGCGTTTTTCACCACTACGTTCACAATCATCTATCATAATAATAAAGTCTTCTGCCAAGCATGCCGGAATCATCTGCAAGACATCAATGCGTGCGTATTCTTTCATATCCCCTCCCAAAGGAGCATCTATGGAAATAAAATCAAATTTCTGCCCTTTAAATGTTTGAGAAAAATCCTTGAATACCCGAACTTTTTCTGCTTCCTTATAGGGTACAAATTCCCTATTAAGCTGTATTAGCTTTGTCCTTTCCGATAACGAATAATTCTTTTTAAAAAAATCTATCCATTCCGGATCATGCTCTACAACCTGATGATGGACTCTTTTGTAATAAGAAGTGTACTGTCCAATCATCTTGGTCGACTGCCCCAATCCAAGTTCAAGAATATTTTGAGGCTGAACCTCATTCAGAATACGATACATAACATATAAGTATGGATATCCTACAGCCCAGCGTCCCGGTGAAAACGCCTTGTCTTTCAGCCACCGGCTTTTTGTAATTGTACTGTTATAAATTTCTGCCCAGACTGCCTCTGATATATCTCTTCCCATCACAAGAGATGTATTCCTTATATCAGCTAACTGCTCTATATTTTTAATATTGTCATCATTCAATCCATCAGATACGCGTGCAAGTTTATCTGACGATACTTTTATGAGTTCTCTTTGTCTCTTCACTTCTTCTTCCAACGTGGATATCTTTTTTTCTTGGGTATCTCCATACCGCTGTATCTTGACAAATAAATCTGCAATTTTTTGGTCAAGATTGTCAAATCCGGTTTTTCTTTGCTTTATTTCCTCATTGAATTTTTCTTCAAGGCTAATTTGGTTTTGAGCTACTGTGTCACCTATTCCGGTAAACTTATTCGCCTGTACGTCTGCATATCTCTCTATATTTACAAACAAATCCTCAATTCTTTGGTTGAGATTATCAAATCCGGTTTTTCTTTGCTTTATTTCCTCATTGAATTTTCCTTCAAGGCTGATTTGGTTTTGAGCCACTATTTTACCTATACCGGTAAACTTATTCGCCTGTACATCTGCATATCTCTCTATATTTACAAACAAATCCTCAATTTTTTGGTTGAGATTATCAAATCCGGTTTTCCTCTGTTTTATTTCCTCATTGAATTTTTCTTCAAGGTTAGACTGATTTCGGATTACTTCTTTTTGCACCGGCATATATCCGGAGAACTCTTTTTCCAAGGCTTCAAACCGATCACATACCGCATTTTCATTATCTGTAATAATTACCTTGAAATCACGGAAAGCATTTAATAACAGCGCATTTTGCTTTTCAAGTATCACTATCATTTCCTTAACATGATTATTTAAAGTAATAAGATTGTTATCTATTTCTTTTTGTTTCAATTCCATGTTTTGGTTTTGACGATTTATCGTATCAATAATTCTATTTACTTCACGATTAAATGTATGTACAGGTGGCGGTAAAAAATACTTCAAAATTTCTTTTATCTTTTGAATCATTTTTTTCCCTTCATCAAAAAAATTCGTAAATTAAACTTAATTAGTAAAATTAAGTTAGAAAATCCATTTATAATAAAATTCAAATATTCAAACAGGGATTTCATAAAACTCTAATTTATTTTGACATTTGAAGCCCACTAGTCCCGATCAAACATATCCCTTGTATATACTTTTTCTTTCACATCGTCCAGAACTGCTCCCCAGCGATTAGCTACAATAACGTCACACCGTTTCTTAAATTCCTCAATATCATTGACTACCGGAGAGTTAAAAAATTCAGTCTCCTTCAGTATCGGCTCATAAATGAGGACTTCCACACCCTGCGCCTTAATCCGTTTCATAACCCCCTGTATGGCAGAGGCGCGAAAATTATCTGAATTAGACTTCATCGTCAATCGGAACAGCCCAACCGTCTTAGGCTTTCTTGATAAAATCTCCTCCGCAATATGGTTTTTTCGCGTCCGGTTTGACTCTACAATAGCAGCGATCAAGTTCTGAGGTACATCTTTGTAATTTGCAAGCAGCTGCTTGGTATCTTTCGGCAAACAATATCCGCCATAACCAAAAGACGGATTATTATAAAAATCACCGATCCGAGGATCCATGCAAACTCCTCGGATAATCTCCTTCGTATTCAATCCCTTTGTTTCGGCATAAGTATCCAGTTCGTTAAAATAAGAAACACGGAGCGCCAGATACGTATTTGCAAAAAGCTTAATCGCTTCCGCTTCCGTCAGTCCCGTAATGACTGCAGGGACATCCTTCTTTACCGCCCCCTCTTGTAATAAATCGGCAAATACCATTGCTTTTTTTCTCATGTCTTCATCGTCAGCAGGCACGCCTACTACGATACGGCTCGGATAAAGATTATCATAAAGAGCCTTCCCTTCACGAAGAAACTCCGGACTGAAAATAATGTGAGAATTACTAAGCTTTCTCCTGGCATTTTCTGTATATCCCACAGGTACAGTCGACTTGATCACGATAGTGGCATCGGGATTGACCTCTGTAACAAGTTTCATCACCGCTTCTACGGAAGATGTATCAAAATAGTTTTTGACAGGATCATAATTAGTAGGCGTAGCAATAATTACATAATCCGCATCCTTATAAGCCGCTTTCCCGTCAAGAGTCGCTGTGAGATGGAGTTCGTGGTTTTCCAGATATTCCGTTAATTCTTTATCCACGATAGGTGAAATACGTTTATTGATCATATCCACCCTTTCCGGAATGATATCTACCGCGTTCACTTCATTATGCTGCGCAAAAAGCACGCTTAAGCTCAAACCTACATAACCGGTTCCTGCCACTGCCATACGCATACACACACCTCCACATCAAAAAGATTATTCTATCAAGTTAAAAATTTACATGAATTTTATATTCCATTTAAAATCGGTTTCGTTTTACGGGGTAACACAATATAACTGCCAAGTTCCTTATCAAAGCTTTGTGGATCCATAAGCTCTCCACCGTTAGCACTCGTAAAAGTCATTTCTCCAAAGTAAATTTTCCCTTTTATATTATAAAAGTCTACTCGCACATGTGAAAATCCTTGTGAAAGCACTTGTGCAAGATGTATCATTTCTTCCATATTATCAGGCTTTTTCGGTACATGATCTGCATTAGAACACTTTTGTATAACAGAAATATGGTTCCAGTTTATATCAAAAAAATCTCTTCGGTGATCAATAAATCTATTACTGTCTACCCAAATATATTTTACTTCACCATTAAAACAAAGAAATTTATAATCACATAAATGATCAATTGAATCAATGAATTTCTCTGCAATGATAACCGGCTTAATGTTCCAATAATGAAGCTCTTGCCCTCCCATACATCCATAATTTTTCTTTAGCCATTTATCAAATTTATTTTTAGCATCTATTTTATCTAATTCCATCTTATTTGAGACCACAAGGACACTACCACTACCATGATTTGTCTTTAAAACAAACTGATCTGGCAATTCATCAAAATTAATATCATCAAATGTTTTCCAAACTCCTAACAAAGGAATCAGATACTTTTCTCCTATTTTGTCTTTAACCCACCTTCGAACCAAGTATTTATCTGCTAATCTGGTCTTTAGCAATGTAGAATCATACAACTTTAACCATTGAATTTTCTCATTAAAAGTTTCCGGATTTTCTAAATCTAAAAACTTTCCTGTTCTCTGATGATACCAAAGCATTAATTCTGCCGGGCGATCTTCCCATCTTAAGCTTTTATAATATTCTTCATTTTTTTTTACCTGAGGAATCCTCTCCATATTTTCCACTCGATGCATAACAGCATAATCTTTTTCCAGCAGTTCCTCTACCATAGGATATTCTTTGATTAATGTGTAAAAATCTTTCCAAAATAAATTTTCTCCTTTATCATTAATCTGCGTCAATGCGCCATGATCTTGAGATCCCTCTACTGCCTTGGGATGAGGAAGTGCCTTAGGAACAACCTTTATTTTATATCTATTCAAAATCGCCATAAACCAAAACCAAATATCATCATTCGTAGGTGCCAAAGCCTTAAACTTATTATCTTTTATTACATCTGAATATAAAGAATGTGGCGGATATAATACCCCTCCTAATCCTACTAATTTATGAAGATATGTAGGTTGTGAATAAATTGAACGACTAGAAGTGATAATATGCCAGTTTTCATCAGGTTTAAAAAATTTTGTTATTCGGTGGCAATAAATATAATTTCCAAAATCCTTATGATTTATATAATCATTATAAAGTAATTCCAACCAATCAGATGCATAATATGCATCATCATCCGCGGTAACAATAACTGCTTCAGGATACTTTCTCAACGCAGGAATCAATTTTTTATAGGATTTCAAATCTTCACACCAATCAATCGTCAGTCCTTTAGATTTTAATGCAAGTAACTGTTTTGGCAGTTCCTTTTCTTCCTTTGGAAATTGTTCTTTAGCTAACCATAAAATCACCTTATCCGGCTTTATGGTTTGCGCAAGAAGTGTTTCTATAGTTTTATGTACCGTATTAATTCGCCCAGGATATGATGTTAAAGAGACTATCAATTTTGGATCATCAATTGCTTTGTCTGATTTCCTTTTTGGAGAAATATTTAACTCCACAATCATTTTTTCTTCATGCATTTGTTGCCAAGTATCAAATTCACCAATAGTTAAAACGCCACATTTATATAATAATCGTTTCCATGTATATAAAAATCCATGTTCTTGATAACACCATATCCCTCCACGTATTTTCCTATATGGCCAGGACAATGCTCTCCCCAATTTGTATGATCGAGAACTTATAACTTTATCATACTCGTCAGATAATTTTTTTATTTCTGCATTACTTTTCAAAATATGTGCATTTTTCTCATCGTTCAATTTAGCATTCTTACGTTTTAAATCATCTCGCTGTTCATATGTTTTGATTATATCTGCAACCACATTTGGATGCATATATTTATTCATAATTTGGATATAGTCTTTATACCAATGCTTAGTACACATAATATTTGAAACTAAAGATAAATCCCACTTTTTAAAGAAACGGTACAAATCCTTTTTTATTCTCTTTTCATATTTTGTCCCTTTTGCCTTTCTGTAAAAGTTCATAAAATCCGCAAAAGAAATATCTAAAATCATTCGTTTTATTTCATCATCTGCATCCTTAAACAGTTCCCAGATTTCCATAAAAGATTTGAAATGACAATCATAGTGTTTTAACCGTGTTTTTCCAATAAGAGAATTATTATTATTAATACGGTAATACATCCAGTATTCCTGAACAACTGTGATTATATCTGCATTCTTTATTACACGAAAATGAAAAGACCTATCATTCGCACAAATCAAATCATCAAATAATATTCCTTTATTCAACAAAAATTCTCTTTTATATAATTTATTCCAAGGAATTACACCATTATAAATTAAATATTTAGCAGAATCTGAAAAATTAATTGTTTCTATATACTTTTTTAACTTAGGACAATTACGTATTCTTTTTCCTGTTATATTGTCAAATTTTTCATGAAAACAGATACATGCATCTGCATTTGTTTCCTTAGCAATTGCATACCATTCACGATATCCATTAGAGGCAATCCAATCATCTGCATCCAAAAAATGAACATATTCTCCAGTTGCATGCATTAATCCATTATTTCTTGCCCTACCAGCATACAAATTTTTTTGTCTCAATATTTTCACTCTCAAATCATTCGCTGCATATTTTTGCAGAATAGAAAGCGAACTGTCCGTTGAGCCATCATCCACACAAATGATTTCAATATTTTTTAAGGTGGAATTCACAACGCTGTTCAAACACTCTTCTAAATATTTCTCTGCATTATAAACAGGAATAATAACTGACACTTTTGCACCCATTTAATTCCGCCCCCTTTTCTTACACGTAATCATTCACATATAACAAACGTTAACACATCAAACACGATAATAATACAATCTTTCATATAAAAGCACTGAATAATCCATATAGCTCAAAAAGAATTTCTACTAAAAATATCACAGTAGATTTTAGTTAACATCCCATTTCAGCAGTACTTGCCAAAAATTCAATTTAATAAATCTCGTATCTTCCGTGGGATATAAGTAATTATCCGCCCTATTCTAAAAGAAATCGAACGGTTAACAGAATACAGGTCGCAACATAAATCACCTATCTCATTCTTTAGTTGCCTAATCTGTTCCTGCTTTTCCTTAAGAACGTTTTCATTGTCCAATTTCATGCGGATTAAAACAGATTCATTTTTCTCTCTTTCATTTTCCAATTTATTTCTCTCTCTTTTCAGTTGAGAATATAAATATCCGGACATGCTGTCAGAATCCACTACATCACATAATAATTTAAATCGTTCTTTATTACAAAAGCATTCCACATCATGACAATCCAACTCAAGTTCTTGTCTTCCATTTTCTTTAAAATAATCATACAGAACCTCAAAACTCTGTACTGATTGTAAGGTAAACATGTGATATTCAAAATTTGTTAAATATAAACTGATATACCCGCGTTTAACTTCATCAAAGATGCCTTTCTCAATAAGTAATTCTTTCAGTTTTAAAAATGCTCTGCAAAAATCTAATGGAGACTTATCATTACCTGATTGAAGATTACTGCCGGTTCCTATACGATAATGCACCAGCACCATATCAACAACAGTAATTTTCTGTGCCAGATTCAATGCTGCATAGGTAAAATACAAATCATTAGTATTCTTTGTTTCCTGAAATTTCAGCGCATGTTCCTTAATAAATGCGGAAGATATGATCATATTCCAAGCAGCAGGGGTTTTGATAAAAAATATATGATCTTTTATCTCTTCTCTGTTAAATGGAACATGAGGAATATATGACTTCGCAAGCAGCCATTCAGATTTTCTAAAAGTACCTGCCTGATCATCATATATATCAGCATCACAGATACAGATATCCGCATGATCTCTCTCAATTTGCCGGACTTGCAGTTCTATCATGTTCTTTTCAAAGAAATCATCGACATCAAGGAACATGCAGTATTTTCCTGATGCCACTTCCATCCCCGTATTCCTTGCGTTACCGGCAAATTGATTTTTTTGCTCAATTATTTTGATACGTGGATCCATAGACATATATTGCTGTAATATACGTGGAGAATTATCCGTTGATCCATCATCCACACAAATAATTTCAAAGTCTGAATAACTTTGGGAAATCAGACTTTCTATACATGTAGATATATACTTTTCTGCATTAAACACCGGAATAATAACAGAAACTGTTACCATTTAAATCTCCACCAATTCATATAAACAACTTGAACTATTTTAATAAGTTGATATTTACCCCTTTTCTTTTATTTTAAACTATTTTTTAAAATAGACAGATATTTTGTCAAAAATATGCCATTCTTACCGAAAATCCTCCATAAACAAAGAATCACTCTATCCTTTTTATTAAAAAATTTATTCTTTGTATATGCAATAAATATTTCAGAAAAATAAGGATACACTATCACTTTTTCTATATATTTTTTTGCCGTAAAATGATCATCTGTATGATTCATATAGTAATACATAACGCCTTTTAGCTTAATATACAGCCAATATCTCATAAACATGGTTTCCTTTTCTGAAAGAGGATATGTATTAAAAAACTTATATTGCTTATCTATCACCTGATATTCATACTCCCAATACTTGGAATCATATTGATGTACGGCAGAACCATTATTGGGGACATAGTGATACAAAGGACTGGAAAAGCAGTGTATTCTTTTACAATGTTTAATATAATCCATCAGAAACAGCGCATCTTCACCAAGCCTGATCTCTGTATTAAAACGAATGTGATAAGTATTTAATATATCGGCACAATAAATCTTATTGACACTGAAATTAACGTATTGTATCCAATTGAACCGAGAAGGAAACGAGGAAAAAATACGCATATCCACCTTAATATTCTCTATCGGAAACCATTGTTCTGCTATGCCGCATACCGCCAGTTCATATCCCTGTACATGATCCAAAAGGGACTGCAGATAATTGGATTCTACATAATCATCGCTATCACAAAAAACAATATACTTACCCATGGCAATGTCAACACCATGATTCCTGGCTGCGCTGACACCACCATTTTCCTGTCGTATAAATCGGATTCTTGCATCACGTTTTTCATATTCCTCTTTCAGATAATCAATATTTTCCGGGTTACCATCATCAATAATAAGAAGTTCAAAATTCTTATAGGACTGCCTGATAAAACTTTCTATACATAGTCTCAATTTTGTCAGCGGTGATTTATAAAATGGAATAATAACACTAATCAGATCATTCATTCTAATTCCCCTCAAAAATATTAATTTTTTTCTTTTTATCTCGCATTGTCTGCAATTTACCTATCCCCTTATAACCATAAAAATTCATTTTGCGTAATGCACTCACCGCATGATTTTGATTCCCTTTATAATAAGAAGGATATTGTTCTTTTAGTATTTGATCGAATTTTTTTAATTCCTGCCTTTGACCATCAGTTCCTTCCAACGCCAAGAAAAAAATATACTGCATCTCGCAAGCGCTGCTCAAACGCCTATGGAAAATTTTTTTAACTGTATCTGTATTTATAAATTCCTTTTCATACGCCAGCAGGGAAAGCAGCATTTTCATATGATCCTTATAGTGTTTTCTCACCCCCTGTATGCTCATACTTTGCCCAGCACGGGCCAATCGATAATAATAAATGGGAAATTCATAAAAAGCAATCGTTTTTGCATAATGGCAGCTTTTCAATACAAACTCCACATCCGTATAAAAGCAATTCTCCAGAATCCGCATATTATTTTTCTGTAATATATCTAATTTTACGCACAATGTATGCATAGCCGGACAAAAATCTTCCATTTCAGAAATCCGGATCGTTTCTCTATAGGGTACTAAACCGTCGTACCCCCCCACCACACGAAGTACAGCCCCTGTTTTATCATCAAATGTTACAAAAGGACTATAAACTATGTCCGAATCATTTTGTTCTAAAAATAAAACAAAATCATCTAAGTTCTCATAAGAATAAAAATCATCGCCATCAAGTTGTTTAAAATATTTCCCGTGTCCTGCTTGGATGGCTGTATTTAAGGTAGAACCCCATCCCCCATTTTCTTTATTAATCAGACGAATGGCCCCGGAACTTTGTCGTACATATTTTTCTGCAATTTCTTCTGTTCTATCGGTAGAGCCATCATTAACGATTAAAACTTCTATTTTATCCAAAGTTTTGCATTTAAAAAATGGATCAAGCGCTTCTTCTAAAGTAGACGCCACATTATAACCGGCAATAGATACAGTCAAAACCTTTGGCTCCATGTACACCCTTCCTTCTAACTACTATTTCAATATACAAGATGCTACAGTTTTATTTATGTGACATATATTTTTCATATTTATCACATATTTCTTTTGTGTTTCCAATTCCCATCATTTCTCCCTGCTCTATCCACAGAACTTTATTGCAAATACTGCGAATCTGACTCATGGAATGAGACACTAAAATCGTAGTAATCCCACTATAAATCAATTCTTTCATTTTTTGAGAACTTTTTTTCTGAAATGCAATATCCCCCACGGACAGAACTTCATCAAGGACAAGTATGTCGGGATGTACCATGGATGCCAAGGAAAACGCCAGCTTCGATTTCATCCCGGAACTGAGACGGCGAAACGCAACATCCTCATAGTCCTTCAACTCTGAAAATTCAATAATTTCAGGATATTTATCCGTAATAAATTTCTTAGTATACCCCAGCATAGCCCCGCGAAGAAATATATTTTCTCTGACAGTCAAATCTGTATCAAATCCGGCGCCCAGTTCAAGCAGCGGCGCGATTTTACCGTTCACGGAAACACTGCCTTCGGTAGGCGGCATAATGCCCGCCAATACTTTTAAAATGGTAGATTTACCAGATCCATTGGAACCAATAATACCGAGAAGATCTCCTTGTTCGACAGCAAAGGAAATGTTTTTCAATGCCCATTTCTCTTTGATAACCATTTCGCCCTTAAATTTTTTTATCAGATATTCTTTAATTCCTATATCTTTAAAATCTCCGATAATATATTTCACGGAGACATTCTTTACTTCAATACTGTTCATACATTTCTCTCAATCATGCGTAATACAAGAAACGATAATTATATTTTTTATAAACGGCAAAACCCACCAGCAAAAAGACCATACAGTATGACAAAGTAACCGCATGATAGGCAAAATCGGGAATACGGTTATAAATAACAATTTCCCGAATGTAGTTAATGACCAAAAAAAGAGGATTAAACATGAACAAATATTGCCTGTCCCCTAAAATACTCGTCGGATAAAAAATAGGCGTCGCATAAGTCAGAGCTGTCATAAATACCCCGTAAAGATAAACGATATCCTTAAAAAACACATTCATTGCCGACAAAATCATTGCCACCCCCAACGACAACAGCATCAGACAAATGATTGGAAATATTAGGAAAATGAATTTAAAGTGGAAAGATAATCCATCTAAAAAGACAAATACAAAAAATAAAATCAAAGTTAAACTAAAATTTATGGAAGCGGATGCCACACTGGAAAACACGAATAAATATTTAGGCACATTGACTTTTGAAAAAATAGAAGCATTTCCCACAAGCGCTCCCATTCCGGTATTTGTCGATTGAGAAAAATACGTCATAACCACAATTCCGGAAAATAAATAAATAATATAATGCTCTCCGGTTCTTCCAAAAAAACTGCTGAATATAAAATTCATCACTAAAAGAGAAAACAAAGGCGCAAGCATACTCCAAAATATGCCCAACACGCTTCTTTTATATTTCTTTTTAAAATCCCGTTTTATCAATTCACTGAATACAAAATGGTATGTTGAAATTTTATATACCAATTCTGATATATTTTTCATATGCTCTCACACTTCACTCTATTCCTAAAAATTTGCGCCAAAACGCTTGATCTCTTAATTTCTTTTCTCTGAATTCTTTGTATGTTTTATCTATTGTACCGTAAAAAAGAAATTGATGCATACCTTTCAGAAATGTTATTCCAAGAGATAACAAAATGTTTTTCCGTCCATGGTAATTTTGTACCTGTCTAAATTTTTCATCAGAAGGAACAGCCGTGATTCCTTCAAGGCCACTGCCATGATCTCTGATAGCCAGTTCCAATCTTCTTATTCCTTCTGTATTTCCGCGCAATATACGACGACCGAACCGGCCAAATACAGCAAACAGAAATGTCCACCGATTACAGCCCTCAGCATAATGGTTAATGATAAGCATATTTCGGTCATTAAAAAATTCCATGACAACGTTCTGTTTTTTTATAAAAGTTTCATGCCACACACCGATCCCGTTCATTGTTATAAAATTGCACCGACTCCGAAGTCCGTATTCTATATCATCTCCTTTAATAAATACCGGTAAAGGATATCCGTTTTTCTTCACAGTCTCCAAAGGAATACAACAGAACCACCATGCACCATATCTATTCCTTTTCTGCGGCAAATTTTCATTTTCCCAAAGAGTTTTTTGATTCGTCAAATCAAACCCGCGACCTGATGCATGCATACGAATCCGTCCCCAATATGCCGTATTTTCAAATTGGATACATGGACGGTCCATAGAAAGCATGGCACCGGAAATCATGTCACCCCTGTACATCTCCCGCATGTGCCTGCACAAAGAATATAATCTTTCCAACGCAGAAGTTTCGATCAGTATATCGTCATCCATCAGCAAGACATAATTATTTTCTCCCTGGTTAACCTGTTCAATTAATCCTCGTGCAAATCCGCCGCTTCCGCCAAAATTCGGATTATGGATAATTCTAAGCCAATCCGTGTTTTTCTGTTCTATGGTTCGTCCATTATCTATAACAAGGATATTGAAATCGGGATTACTTATCACTAGATTTTCAAGCAGTTTCAGATTACGAAAAAGATATTTTTCTCGTTTAAACGTACAAATTGTAATCCCTATCTTTATATCACGTTCGTCAGCAAATCTTCCTCTATACTCCCCGCCGGAAAACAGAGCTTCCTCCGACAACGCTTTTAATCTGACACCGACTAACTGCATATCTGTTCCCTGCAGTCCAATATCAGCGATATAGTTTCCTTTGCAACAATCTTTGATCAGTATTTTTTCTTTATCTCTATATATCCCATAAACTTCAATATAGAATTCCCCATGTAAAAAAAGATGAAGCTGTAATTTCTCCAAAGAAGTATACTGCTTCCATTTTTTTACAGAAAAAGCATTAAAATAAGTTCCTAAATCAACAATTTTGCCCTTCTCTATATTAATATGTTCTTCACATTGTATAAAATTTCCCTGTATATATAATTTTTTTCTTCTATCATCAAGCGGCAATTTAATAGTGTAAAGTTTTTCCAGCATAACCAAATAGTCTCCTTATATGACTTGATATTGAAAATCCTTTGGCCTATCAGGGGTTTCTTTCGGAATGCTTGCACTTTTAAACCTGACATTTACAAAAACAAATGAGTAAAAACACGATAAGCACTAACGCGCTCCTTTTGATACGGTTCTCATATTCAAGGATATACGCCACCAGGAATAGGTAACCCGATCCAAACAGCACACTCCAAATATCCACAAGGTATGCGTTCCGATGACTGAACTTTTATTAAACAACAAAATATTTTCATAAATTCCGGCAAATAAAAATAACCGTTATCACTTTAGTAAAATCTGCCCGTCCGACTCATGCTGTATTCTCCGCAAGTACTCTCAGAATTAATTTATTTCACCAACCTACAGTCCGCTTTCCGCTATATCCCCCTCTTCTTGCGCGGCGCCCAGTATGCTTGCCAGTGTATAGAGTCCTTTTTTGAATATCTTTTTTTCTTTCGCCGCCTCGCTGTACGGCAGAATACGGATTTCTCCCTTATTCATTCCGATAAGGGAAGCAATCTGCCCATCTAAGAGGGCTTTTACAGCTGCCGCTCCGAGGAGGGATGCCAAAATGCTGTCTCTGGCCCCGGGGCGGCCGCCTCTTTGGGTAAATCCCAGAATAGTAGTACAGATATCTATATTGGTCCGTTCTTTCAGCCAGTCTCCTAAAGCTCTGCCGTCGTCGGCACCTTCCGCGCAAATGATGATACTGTTTGTCCTGCCTTCTTTCATCTGCCCGATCAGACTCCTTGCCAGCTTTTCACGACTGAAGGGAATCTCAGGAACAAGGATGTATTCGGCGCCGCAGGCAATTCCTGCATCAAGCGCTATATTTCCCGCAAACCGTCCCATCACTTCGATGATAGCCGCTCTGTCGTGGGCGGATGCGGTATCACGGATACGGCTGACCGCCTCCACGACGGCATTAACCGCTGTGTCATGACCAATGGTTTCATCCGTGCCGTGCATATCATTGTCTATGGTGCCGGGTATGGTTACCGTGGGTATGCCCAGGTTGGACAAAGCCGCCGCCCCCTGGACGGAACCATCGCCACCGATGACGACAAGTCCTTCTATCCCGTGGTTTCTTAAAATCTGCGCGCCTTTTTTCTGATTGTCTTCATCAAAAAAAGCAGGACAGCGGGCGGTTTTCAGCACCGTTCCGCCGCGGAGAATGATTCCGCCGGCATCACGATTCATCAGCTGTCGGAAATCTTCTTCCAAAAGTCCCGAGTACCCCCGATGGATTCCCACTATTTCGCAATGCAGAAAAATCGCCATCCGTATCACGCTTCGAATGGCCGCGTTCATGCCCGGCGCGTCCCCGCCGGAGGTAAGCACAGCTATTTTCTTCATAGTTTCTCCTTTGTAAAGATGGCTGTCAGTTATCAGTTATCAGATTTCAGATCAATCCGATTCTTCAGACCAAATATCATTTTTCGTATTTCTTCTGTTCGTCTTAATAAACTATATATATCTGCTTGATCTGCAAAATCGAGTTTTTCACAGATAAGTAATTGCGTTTCTAATTCCGCAATTGAACCATTTGCAATGAACAGGAATCTTTTGAATTCTTTGTCAGAATTTCTACCTGCTCCCTCTGCAATATTTGATGGAATCGATACGACTGCTCTTCTCATCTGATCCGACAATCCAAACAATTCTTCCTTAGGCAGCTGTTTAGTTAAACGATAGATATCTGCAGTTAAATCTAAAGACCTCTTCCAAACTTCAAGATTTCGATAATTCATGAATCCCCTCATTAATAAGATATCTGGAGCCTTTTCTGTAACCTGTCAGCTGATTTCTGTATGCTGTTTAATTTCTTTCTACAAATTCCACATGATGGCGGTCAATGTACCTGGCCACGAGGAGCGCGGTCTGTTCGGGATGGGTATTTGTCGTATTGATGATGAGATCGACGCGGTCTTTCCATTTTGTCCATTTGCGGAGCATCTGCCGGACGTAACCGTCAACATCAGAATAATCCATGGTCGGCCGTTTCCCAATGCGGCGGCGCACCCGTTCCACCAGCCGGTAAGGTTTGGCAAAAAGCAAGATCACAAGGCCATGTTCGGAGAGTAATCTGAATTTCTTTTCCGTCATAGGATAATTCCCGCCCATGGCGATGACCGCTTCGTGGTAGTACCGGACACGGTTAATCAGCACCATTTCCTTTGCTTCAAAAGCTTCGGCTCCTGCCGTGCGGTAATAGTCGGCAATCCGCATTCCTGTTTCCCGTTCCATCATGCGGTCGGTATCGGCAAGCTGCCAGTCAAAGCCGTCGGCAAGTATTTTGGCCGCCCGGCTCTTTCCCGTCCCCATAGGACCGATCAGGACTATATTTCTCTTTTTCATATGTACCTCAGTTTCGGACGGCGCGGACCTCCACTTCATAGGCAAGAAGGTTTCCTTCCCGTTTCAGGGCGCAAAGCTCCGCCGCCAACCATCTCTCTTTGCTTTTTATTATACCAAAGGCCGCGGTAATTTGTGAAAAAGAACCTTTTCCCTTTAGATGAAATACATGGAACTTTTCATTTTCTTCTTCCCCGATTTCTTCCACAGCACAGCCGCTTTCCAGGAAGGCAGAAAGAACAGTATCTGCTGTGGTATCACTGAGAAGAGCTTTCAGGAAAGAAGTACGGCTGTTCCTTTTCGGAAGTTTTGCCCGGGTTTCCAGAAGAGCGGTTTCTGTCTCCAGCCGGCGGATGTGTTCTTCCTTTTCCCCCACGGCAGCAAAAAGATACCAGTCGAGGAGAAAGAAACACAGCGCCAGCAGAAAGAAGGCGGCGGTGTATTTTTTATCATTCAGAAATTCATTGAGGCTCATGGCTGACCGCCTTTCCACAAAAAAGTGAACGCCGCCATTTTTAAGTTTGGTTCCCGTTTTTGCTTTTCGATATATATTTTACCGCCCCAGGCCTTTTCCAGTTCCTTTTGAAACCGTATGGCCGTCACCGGGGAATCCGCCGTACCCGTGATATGGACCGTTCCTTCGCCAGCATTTATTTCGGACAGGACGATCCCCTGCGGCATGCACTCCGACAGTGCTACCAATTTTTGTTCCCACCGGAAATCGTTTTCTTCCAGCGATTTCAATTCCCACAGGAGCTGATTTTCTTTTTCCCGTTCTTTCCGTTCCGCCTCCATTTCAATGCGTACGGCAGAGAGTCCTGCCAGTTTCGCTTCCGCCTCCCTTTCTTCAAGAGAAGTATACCCGAGGAAAATAGCACAAATGATTCCTGCGGCGGCAGACAGCACTGACACCGCCTGTCCTGCGCGAAGCCAATCCACCTCGCCGGTCAGGAGTGCTTTCCTCTTTTTCCCGGCAAGGAAATCCATCTCTGCACCTGCCGCCGCTTCCATGACAGGAAGAAGAAGCTCCCATAATTCCTCTTCCATTTCCTCTCCACAAGCAAAAGCTTTTACAAGATGATCCTCTTCTCCGCTTTCCTCGGAAAAAACTTCCCCTTCATCGACAGGCATTTCGCATTCACAGGAAAGCATCCCATCTGCTTTTTCATCAGCCGGGGCGGGAAAATCATCGGGCTCCGGTTCTATTTCGTCCGACAGGGGCAAGGTTTTGATTTTCTCCCGCCATTTTTCCGCCAAATTTTTCCAGAAAGGGATTTCCTTCATTCCGCCGCTCATGGGAATGAAAATGATGTCCCGCCCTTCCATATCATAGGACTTTGAGAGATGCCGGAGAAATACTTGTAATTTTTTATCAGCGTCGGCCATATTCAATATCCGCGATTCCTGCACATGTTCTTCACGGAAGAGAAAGAGCGCGGACTTCCCTCTCCCATACAGATACAGCGGCCGCCGCGGCCGCGGAAATTCAACCGCCGTCACAGGTATGCACCGGATTATTTTTCTCCCCGCTTTTTCCGCCGCCGACTGCCAGCATGCCACCGACTCTTCCCGCACCCCTGCCAGCGATACTGTCCAGCCGGTAGAATCCTTTGAAATCGCTTTCCATGCAAGCCTTAAATCCTCGCGGACGCCAAAAATCCTATCCTGCTCCCAGTACATTGTTTCCGCCAGTTCCTCTTCCGTCATAGCGGGAAATGTTCTGCACGCCGTGTGAAGGTCGGGCGAATTATAAATCAAATTTATTTCGCGTTCCCCTATGCCGTTGAAAGAGGAAAACGCTTCCGCAAGAGATTCTTCCGTTATCTTCGGAAGCATTGCGCTTTTCTTTGCAAAGTATTTTCCTTTTTCCATTTCCGCCAGCCATAACCGCCCTGCCGCTGCTATGACCGCCGTTTTTCGCCCTTTTACAGGTATAAAGGACTTCACCTGTGATACTATGCCTTCTGTCCACAACTTCATCGGTCACTCTCCACGCTTTCCACCATGATTTTCCGCTCCCCTCCGTCTTCTACAGTAAAAGTAATTTTCACAAAGCGCATCACTTTCGTTTGTAAATCCACACCGTCGGAAGAAATCTTTCCTTTCCATGTATTTCCCTCTTTCGTCACGGAAGAAATACGGACCCGCGCTTCTCTGCCGTCTAAAGAGATGGTTATTTCTTTATTTTCTACAGGTCCCTGTTTTAAAGAAGCGAGCGCCCAGTTTGCTCCGCTCTCCGCCGTGTATATGGCAGACAGTCCATTCCCATAAGCCAGACTCCCGCCGCGCCCCCGTGAAAGAGCGAAGAGAAGTCCTCCCAGCACTGCTGTGAGCGCCGACAGAAGGAGCAGGAGCGACACCGCCATAAATCCCTTCCGCTTGCTCATTACTGCACCCCATAAAAATCACGATAAGGAAGAATCGCTGTTTTCACAGCATACGTTTCTTTCGGATTCCGGCTTTCCATCCGGAAAGATACGTTCACCAGCCCTTTCGGCTGCACTTGAAATACGGATCCTTCTTCCGGCGGGAGGAACGCCGTCATTTCCGTGCTCCCCGTATTCTCTCCTGTCACGGGCTCACTCATGCCGTTATGAAGACGGACCTTGAGTTTTTCTCCCTCCACGAAAAAGCTGTAAGGAGCCCGTACTTTTTTCTTTTTATTCTTGCCATCCTTCACCCATATATACGCTTCGTACCTGTACACGTTCCCGCTCATCTGCGCCGCGCTTTCCCTGAGATTGTTCCGTATCTTCTCTATCATGAAATCGGCAGCAAAAACAGCTTCGTTCGCTGCCCGTCCCCGCCGCTCCATGAACACCGCGGCGCCCATTGTCTGCCCGAGAATCGGAAAAACAGCCGCCGCCAGCGCTGACAGGAGCAGAAGCGCCAGCAGGACTTCCATAAGAATGAACCCCTTCCGCTTCATGGCGCCTCCAAAAGCAGGACAGCAGAAAAGGACGTGCCTGTCTTATCGGTGACAGTGCAGGAGACCTCCCGCATTTCCACGCCCTCTATCATTCGATGATTTTCTTCTATTGAAATATGGTACTGCCGTCCGTTCCGCGCCACGTCTCCGGAAGGAACAGGTAGAGCGCCATCCAGACGGCTGTTATACTTGATCGTTTCCATAACTTCCTGCGCCAGAAAGGCTTCATCCGCCTCTATCTCCATGGCCTGTTCAGAACGCAGCGCCGCCCGGAGCATAAAAAAAGCGGTTCCCCCAAGAAGAAACACGATGCTTACCGCCGATACCGCCCAAAGCAAGGCGAACCCCTGACGTTTCCGCATACATCCTCCCCATCTGCAAACCGCAACCACTCTTGATTAAATTTATATCTTTCCGCTGCCGCAGCGCTTATCCTCTCACTCTTTCATAAATGACAAAGCGATGGAACGGCTCGCCCTTCCCCATGACAGATTCCGTCTCTTTCCATTCTTCTTTGCGGAAAGAAGGAAATACCGCGTCGCCGTCATACTCTTTTTCTATTTCCGTGATATACATTTTATCCGCATAGGGAAACATGGCTTCGTACATCTTTTCCCCGCCGATGATAAAGTTCTCCCCTTCAGGAAGAGCAGAGAGCAATTCTTTTACAGTGTGGAACACATAAACCCCTTCCGGCACGCTGTATGCCTTGTTTCCTGTCAGCACATAATGGACGCGGCCGGGAAGCACTTTCGGCAGACTCTCAAAGGTCTTTCTTCCCATGATAATGGGGCGTCCCATCGTACGGGATTTAAACATTTTCAAATCGTCCGGCAAATGCCAGATGAGTTTATTATCATTACCGATGACGCCGTTCGCCGCGCGGGCAACGATGATGGACAGACTCATACGGAAACCTCCATGGCAATCTTTTCATGGTGCTTATAATTTTCCAGCACGATATCCTCCGGCTTGAAGTCGTAGAAATCATGAACATCGGGATTCAGTTTCAGGACAGGCGCGTCGTAAGCCTTCGGCAGACGGGCCAGCTGTGTCTTCATGGCGTCCACATGGTTTTTATACACATGGGCATTATTGATAACATGCGTAAAAAGTCCGACGCGGAGTCTGCTCACCTGGGCAATCATGTGAACAAGAGCCGCGTACTGCGCCATATTGAAAGGCACGCCAAGACCCATATCCCCCGAACGCTGGACGAGCATACAATTTAAGCGGCCGTCGTCGGAAACATCCCACATCGTAAGAAACGCACAGGGATACAGCGCCATATCGGGCAGATCCTTCACATTCCACAGATCTACCACCATACGGCGGCTCTGCGGATCTTTTTTCAAAGTTTCCAGAAGCATATCCACCTGACGATACTTGCCGAGCTGGTAGCCGTAAGCCTTTCCGATGGTGCCGTCTTCCCTCATCCACTCATCCCACACGTGGCAGTTCCACTGCTGGAGAAGTCGTACATCATTGGACTGTTTCTGCCATATCCAAAGGATTTCTTTCACCGACGTCTTGAATGCCACAAACTTAGTGGTCAGGATCGGGAACTCCTTTTCCAAATCAAACTGCATAATCTGGTGCGGCAGTTTATACGCCGGCATTCCTGTACGGTTATCGCCTAAGCTCCCTGCGTCCAGTATATTCTTTATAATTCCAAGGTATTGTGTATCTGCCCGGCTCATGCGCCCTCCCTGATTTTTCCATCGCAAATTTATTTTTATTATACCATGTCATTTACGGACGACGTGAAGAATTTTCCAAGACTCCCAAATGGAGGAAGTGATCCTATCGGCTTCCTCACCACAATAGCAGATCCTTCACGTTCGTTCAGGATGACGTTTAACGTTTTCCTCATTATAGCAGCAGATCCTTTGCTGTGCTTAGAATAGCGTCTTACCGACCTCCTCACCACGGGTATAGATCCTTCACATTCGTTCAGGATGACTCTTAACATTCCCCTCATTATGACGCCCTTTCCTCCAATTGTCATTCTGAACGGAGGGTAGAAAAAGAATCTTCATTCTATTCTTTTGCGTTGTTCCCCCAAGCCAGTATCCTCCGTCCGGCTTCGCCGGCCACCTCCTTATAAACAAGGATGCTTATCCAATCCCTATTCTTCCCGTCAGAATCCCTTTCCTCAACACTGTAGCAAATCTTTTGTTGGCGCTTTGAATGACGCCTTACCGTATCCCGTCATTCAGAGCGGAAGTAAGAATGCTGTATGAGAAAACAGGGAGACGGCTATGTGATACGGAGCGAAGAATCTATTACTCTGATGACACCTTACCGTTTCCCTCACTATGACGCCTTGCCGTCCGCTGTCATTCTGACAAACATTCTTTATATAAAGTTATTTTTCTATAATATATCGAGATCCTGATAAACAGGCTGTACAAGCCATTTTCCGGAAGCGCCCATGATTCCCCACTTTCCCTTGGCTTTCACTGCGCTGTATCCGTGGCTGAACGGGCGTGCCTCTTCAATAAGGCCTTCTTTATCGGCAAACAGGATTTGTCCCTGGTCATTGATGACCTCGTAATTGCTGCTTCCCTGGTGCACCCATGTCAGCCGGTCATGAAGGAAAGGATCGATCGTCATGTCGGTAGATACGGAAAATACAGAATACCCTGTTCTCATATTGTATAAGCTGCGGACCCCATTTTTCTCTACGACCAGACGGTCGGAACCGGCAAAGGTGATACCGTCATACCGGAAAGGAATCACCTGCTGTCCCGTTTCCACACTGAAAATCCCGCTTTTCCCGGTCTTTCCTTCTTTCAATACCAAAAGACCATTAATCTCGTCCAAGTCGCCTACATCATAATCTCCCGGCCGGATAACATATTCTCCTTTCCGATTTACAAAGCCGGTTTTCCCGTCATTTTTAATGACTGTACCATACCAGGTTATGGGCCATACTTTATCATTCTTGCTGTCAATGACGATATTTCCGTCACGGTCTATGTAACCGCGCTTGGCTCCGTCATAGGTAAAACCGCCAAGACCGATGCCGTTATAGCCGAATCCTCCGTATATCAGGCCACCGGTCACAAAGCCCAGCAGACTGCCCACATTGAAGCCTCCTACTTTACGGCGGTACTCGGCCAAACCGCCTTCATACGCATACATTTGATTGGACGGCGCCTGGAACAGTTCCCTGCCGCTGCCGTCAACAGCAACGATCTTCCCTTTCTCATTCTTCACGAAAGCACGGTCTTCACTGAACTCGGCAAGCACATCCTTATACCGCGGCGAGATGACCACCTTCCCCATACCGTCTTTGAAACCGTATTTCCCTTTTTCTTTAAAGGACGTATAGCCGTCGCTGTCATAATACTCCCGGCTGTCTTCCTGCCCGGCAGCATCCGTCCTGCTCCGGCGGTCCGATTCATCGGCGGCCTCCGGTGTCAGCTGTTCGCCTGTTTTGGAAATGAACCGGGTGGTTTTCTTATCCACCATGACATGAATCACACCGGTGCGGTCATTCACATCCAGGATTTCCTTATAAGCAGGAGCAATCAGCTCTTTCCCATCTGTGCCAAGAATACCCCACTTGCCGCCGGATTTGCATTTCGCCAGGATCCCCTGCTCTATAATCCTATCATTTTGGAAAGTCATCCCTGCCCATGTCCCAATCGACTTGGGAACGTTTCGATTAGGTACCACAAGCGGCGCCAGGAGTTCATTCAGCACCACGCCGGACTCATACTGATATTCCACCTTCTCATTAAGCTCCCGGTCTCCTGTATGAGGCAATCCCATATGTTCCATTTGCCGGCGCTGTTCCGCGGCCATATTCCGAATCGCATCACTGTCCTTTGTCTCACTGGAAACCGTTGTGCGCGATTCTGTCCGCCGGACACGCTCGGCAATCGTTCCATTCCTGTCCACTGTCGTCCGCGTCTCACTGCGGCTTTCCGCCGTTGTGCTTTCCGCCTGCGCAAAACCCCCGCCAAACATAACAGCGCCGAAACACACCAATGCCGCCAAAATGTATCTTTTCTTCAATCCGCCACACATACGATGAGTCCTCCTTCAACACATCTATTTCTCAATAAACATATTATACAAAAACTCCTCTTTTCCCGCATCACAAATGATTTAAATCGTAAAAGAATAGTTAGCTTGCAGCTGACAGCTCACAGCTAACAGCTGATAGCTTTTATCTCCTTGCCGCTTTCCACACCACGGGTACAGATTCTTCGCTGGCGCTCAGAATGACGTTTAATGTTCTCCGTCATTATGATGCTTAGCGTCCCTCCGTCATTATGATGCCTTACCGTTTCCCTCACCACGGGTATAGATCCTTCACGTTTGTTTAGGATAACGATTAACATCTCCCTCATTATAGCGCCTTGCCGTATCCCGTCATTCAGAGCGGAAGTAAGAATGCTGTATGAGAAAACAGGGAGACGGCTATGTGATACGGAGCGAAGAATCTATTACTCTGATGACACCTTACCGTTTCCCTCACCACGGTAACAGATTCTTTGCTATCGCTATGGGCAATGTCTTTCAGTCTTCGTCATCATGACGTTTTCTGTTCCCCATTGATAATGACGCGCTTTCCCAAAATCGTCATTCTGAACGGAGGCAAGAATACTGTGGTAAAAAGACAGGAAACGGGATGGTGACACGGAGTGAAGAATCTATTACCCTGATGACGCCTTAATGTCTTATACAAGGATCATATCGTGAAAGAATATTTAGCTATCAGCTGACAGCTCACAGCTGATAGCTTTTATCTTCTCATCGGCCTTCCTCAGAGCGCCTTCTTTCATAATGTAGTGGGAATCGGCATAAGGCAGCATATCCATCTCGTGGGTGACGACAAAAACCGTTTTCCCGCTGTCCGCCGCCCGGCGGAGGAGCTTTGCAACGATATCCGTATTTTCTTCATCAAGATCGGATGTCGGCTCGTCGGCAAGAAGGATCCCCGTGTCCCGGCAGAGCGCCCCGGCAATGGCCACGCGGCGCAGCTCGCCGCCGGAAAGTTCGGAGGGATACGCGTCTTTCAGCAGTTCGATCCCCAATTCTCTCATTATCGGCAAGATGTCTTGCTCTTCTTTCTTTCCATAGATATTCCGGGCCAGACGGATATTTTCTTCCGCCGTCAGGCTGTAAATCACTCCCCCTCCCTGGGGAATGACAGCGATATTTTCATTTCTGAACTTTGACAGTTCGCTGTCCGCCATGCGGTACAAATCTTTTCCTCCCGCCAGCACGCAGCCCGATGTCGGCTGAAGCAGCCCTGCAAGGATGTGGAGGAGCGTGGATTTCCCGCTTCCCGATTTTCCTGTAATGACGGCAAATTCTCCACTCTCCACCACCAGATCGGTTCGGGAAAGGGCATAAGCGAACCGTGCTTTTTTCGGATCCATTTGGTATTGTTTCGTTACCTGTTCCGCTTCCAGACGCATTTATTCACCCTCCCTTAAAATCGTCGCGGGATCGACACGGGACAGACGCAGCACAGCATATGCCGATGCCGCGGGCCCCGCCAGGCAGATAACCACCATCGCGGCAAACGCCAGCCATCCCGTTTCTCTGATCCCGGGAAGAAGGAAAGGCAGTTTCAGTCCCGTTTCAATAAGCCCGCTGAAAGGAATCACCACAAGGAGTCCCATGAGCACGCCTGCCGCGCCGCCGGAGACGCTCAGAATAAGAGTTTCTTTCAATAAAATCCCTGCCAGTTTTCTTCGTGACGTTCCCATCACGCGGAGCAGGGCAAATTCTTTTTTCCTTTCTCCCACAAGGACGGAAAAAGAAACGACCAGAACGATGAACACCATCACCCAGACCGCCGCAAAAAGAAGGGTAATCGTTTTTGAAATCCCTGAAAGGCTGCCCGCTATTTCGGAAAGCATGTCTTTCATCTGTACCGCCTTCACACGGCGTACACGGAGATTGATATTTTCCGTCACTTTTTTTATGTCATAACCGTCTTTTACTTTGATGTAAACGGAAGAAATAACGTTTTCCACATCGCCTTCAAAGAGCGGATTCAGCCCCATCTTCGACGACGCCTCGATGAGCGTCCGTATGGTCTCCGCTTTCGTATAGACCGCGGTATCAAGCCCCGTACCGGTTGCCGCCAGTTTCGCTACAATGCGGCAGTCTTTGTTGTAAAAACGGATCGTATCACCTACGTCCGCATTGACTGCCGAGCCCACCACCACATCGCCATGGGCAAGTTCTCTGCCGTAGCTTTCGCGAATCCACGGCTGGATAATAAAATCCGTTTCCGGCTCAAACCCGATAATCTGCACCGGAACAGAGCAGCATGAAGCGGAAAGGGACGCGAGAAATATCTGGGGTGACACCTTTTCCACGCCTTCGATATGGGAAATCAGCACCATCTTTTCCCGTTCCATGTAAAAATAGCCCGGTGTCCCGTTCAGTATCATCGTTTTAGGATCTACTTTCCGTTTTGCCGTGTTCGGTACGACGATAATGTCCGCACCAAGACGATTTTCCAATGTTTCCAGACCGTTCTGAAGGCTCACGACTGCCATGGATCCGGCAAAAATGACAAAGGAAAGGAAAAAGGTAAGCACGAGGAGAGCCGCCGTCCGCAGCGGCCTGTGGGACAGATTCCTCCAAGGCAGCCGGTTAAGATCCATGGGCGGCCTCTTTCTTCACGACGCGGCGCCGGAAAAAGAAATCACCCAGCGCCGCCGCGATCATCAATATCCCCATGACCAGTACGAAAGGCTCCATAACCGTATGGCAGCGCATATGGTTTTTCATACAAAGATGAATAAGGCGGTTGGGAATCATCAGTAAAAGGACGGCATCGGCAATGACTGCCAGATCTAAACCCAATTTCATACCGTCATTTTTAAAGGCCAGATGAAGCAGCGAAAGAACCACAAGCACGATCCCCACGCCGAGAACCGCCTGTCCCGCCCAATGGCACACCATAAATCTGCCGTCCGGCATAACAGGGCATGGTCCCGCCACCGTCTGCTCCCCGATGACAAAAAGAAGGCTCAAGACAAGCAGAATGAACCCTCCCGCATATTTTCTCATTTATAAGCACCCCGTTTCAGGTAAAATATGATAATGATAGATGTTTTCATTATTACCATAAGAAAAAATAAAAGTCAATGTAAAAAGCGGCAGCCCGCCGGAAAACGCCCGGCAGCTCCGCCGCCTTATCCAAACATATCCGATTGATTCTCTGCCCCATGATTTATGGAAGTACTTTATTTTCCCACGCAAAAGCGGCTGAAAATGGAATGGATCAGTTCATCATCCATAGTATCGCCCGTGATTTCCCCCATCGTTTTCCAGGCTTCTGTAAGATCGATGACGATGAAGTCCGCCTGAAGGCCTTCACGGACGGACGCTCTCGCGCGGAGGACATTGTCCAGCGCTTTCCGTACCAATTCCACATGGCGCAGGTTAGTCAGGAAGAGAATACGACCCGCGTCGGTATCCTGTTTTTCGGTGATCTTCCGCAGCTCTTCCCGCAGTTCGTCCATCCCGCTCCCGTAACGGGCAGAAAGAGAAACGACAGGAACATGTCCCGCGATTTCCCATATATCTTCCGCCTTGACTTCCGGCGTGAGGTCATATTTATTTAAAATGACAATCGCCTTTTTTCCGACGAGGCTGTGAAGAATCTCTTTGTCTTCCTCATCCAGAGGCGACGAACCGTCAATGACCGCAAGAATGAGATCTGCTTTTTCCATGGATGCCCGCGCCCGTTCGATCCCGATCTGCTCTACCTTATTGTCCGTTTCCCGCAGACCGGCGGTATCCATAAGAAGGAGGGAAACTCCCGATATGTGAACCGCTTCTTCAATGGTATCCCGCGTCGTACCCGGCACATCGGTGACGATTGCCCGTTCTTCCTGCAGGAGGGCATTCAGCAGGGACGATTTCCCCGCGTTCGGTCTGCCGATAATCGCGGTACGGAGTCCTTCCCTGATGACCCGCCCCTCTTCGGACCGTTTCAGAAGCGCTGACAAAGATTTATCAATTGTCTCCAAAGCATCCCCTGTTTCTTCCAGCGTGAGGTCTTCCAAATCTTCTTCGGGATAGTCGATGGTCACTTCCAATTTCGTAATGAGGTCTTTCAATTCTTCCATGACCTCGTGGACGAAACCGGAAAGCGCGCCGGACAGATGGCTTTCCGCCTGGGTAAGTGCTGCTTCTCCTTTCGCGCTGATAATGTCCATGACAGCTTCCGCCTGCGCCAGATCAAGACGGCCGTTCAAAAAAGCCCGTTTGGTAAATTCGCCACGCATGGCGGGCACTGCGCCGTTTCGCAAAGCAAGAGCCAGTGTTTCCCGGAGCGCCTCCGCCGAGCCGTGGATCTGGATTTCCACCACGTCTTCTCCCGTGTAGGAATGAGGGGCTTTCATGTACACCGCAAGACCTTCGTCAATCCTCTTTTCGCCGTCCATCACATGGCCGAAATACATCATGCGAGGCACAGCGTCTTTGAACGTTTTGATTTTTCCCGTATGAAATATTTTATCCGCGATCTCCAATGCGGAAACGCCGCTCAGACGGATGATGCCGATTCCCCCTTCGCCGGGCGCGGTAGCGATGGCGGCAATCGTCGTCTCTTCGTACATACTCTGCTCCTTCGTGAAATAAAAGGTATTTTTTCCATTGTACCATACATTCCCCTCTGTATCGAAAACGATAGACACAGAATAGTGCGGTGAAACAGAAAAGCATTTTCTACCGCTGCTATGGGTGGTCTTTTTTTATTGGCTGATAAATGTCACTAACGGTAAAACGTCATTCAAAGCGTGAGCGAAGGATTTGCTGCTGTGGTAAGAAAGACGGTAAGAAGATAAAAGCTATCAGCTGTGAGCTGTCAGCTGCAAGCTAACTATCCTTTTACGATTTAAATCATTAATTACGACAAGCGAGTATCCTCAATCGCACTACGTGCGCCAGCAGCTCCTTCTGACGGCTAACTCCAGGATCCTTGCATAAGACGGTAAAGCGTCATCCGAAGCGAATGTGAAGGATCTGTTACCGTGATGAGGGAAGACGGTAAGGCGTCATCAGTATAATAGATTCTTCGCTCTATGTCATGTTGTGGGTTTCCCTCATTCTCATACAGCATTCTTACCCCCGTTCAGAATGACGACAGACGGTAAGATGGTATCCAGTACACCAGTGAAGGATCTGCTGCTGTGGTAAGGAAGACGGTAAGCATCAGAAGTTCTTTTATGCTTTCATATGGCAAGACGCTTCGGACAGCGGCATTTTTTCATGCGGCGCATCTTATAATTATTTTTCTTATTTTATACGCCTCATGAGTGCTATAATAGAAAAAATATAGGTTTTATGAAAGGAGTACCCTGTGAAAAATTACGCCGGCCCCACAGACATCATGTACCACACGGGACTTTCTGCCGATATGATTTGCGGCGCGAAGTACGCCCTTGTCCCCGGCGACCCGGGCCGCGTGGAAGGCCTTGCCAAAGCACTGGATGAAAACGCTTTGTTCGTCGCCTCCCACAGAGATTACACCTCATGGCTCGCCCGGGTGGAAAACGCGCCTGTCCTTGTCATGTCCACCGGCATGGGCGGCCCCTGCGTCACCTTTGCCGTAGAGGAGCTGGCCCGCCTTGGCGTGGAAACATTTATCCGCGTCGGCACGACCGGTTCCATTCAGGAGGATCTGCACCTGGGCGATGTAGTCATCAATACGGCATCGGTCCGCATGGACGGCTCTTCCCGCGCATACGCCCCCATCGAATTTCCTGCGGTAGCCGACCCGGATACGGTTCTTGCGCTCCGCGAAGCGGCAGAGGAATCGGGCGTCCCTTTCAAAACGGGGATTTCCATCAGCACCGACAGCTTCTGGCCGGGACAGGAACGGTATGACAGCTTCGGCGGCTATGTATTGAAACGGCTGCAAGGTTCTCTGGAAGATTTCCGGCATATCGGATGTACGAATTATGAAATGGAAAATGCCACCCTTTTCACACTTTGTTCCGTGCTGGGACTGAAAGCCGCTTCCATCTGCGGCGTCGTCGCCAAACGGACAGACAGCGAATCCGTCGCTCCTCATGACATCTATGAAAAAGCGGAACAACGCTTTCAAGACGTGGTAAAGCGGGCGCTGGAAAAAATGATTGCCCGCTCCCGATCCGGCGGAAATATTTCCTGAGAAACCTTCTTCTTTTTTCATTCCGTTATTTTATTTGACATTCGCTTCCACTGTGTTATAATAATTTGCGAGAAAATCGCATATTTAGAAAGTGTGCTCCCATGTATATGACCGAACAGAGAAAAAAATTATTTGAATTTTTCAAAAGCCACCCTGACATGACCATTTCCGCGCGGGATCTGGCAGCGCAGCTTGTCGCGGAAGAGCACGCGAAAATCAGCGTCAGCGCGGTGTACCGAAATCTCGCCATGCTGGAGCGGGAAGGGCTTATCCTCCGCTCGCCGGGTAAAAACAACCGGGAAAATGTATACCGCTATGTTTCACTGGGAGCCTGTGAGGACAAGCTTCACATCACCTGCCTGAAATGCGGCCGGACGACCCATATGACACAGAAAATTTCCGATAAACTTCTCAAGGATGTCCTACGCGGCGACAAGTTTGACATTGATTTATCAAAAACAACGGTTTATGGCATCTGCAAAGACTGCCGCTGAGAAACTTTATGGGACTGCGCACCGCCTTTAAAACGTGCGCTTTTTTATTTCTATTATTAAAAAGGAGGAATCATGGCATATCGCAGAAAACTGACGGCGCTCTTCATCAGTGCCGCCTTCATTCTTACTTTATCCTTATCCTTCTTTTTTATTGCAAAAGAACTGTCCCATGACCACGGCCATGGCAGCGATCCCTGCCCGATCTGCGAAAAGATCGATTTGTGCCTCCGGACGCTTTCCGTCTGTTCGTCTGTCACGATCCCGGCGGACAATGGAGGATCTGTTTCCATCCCCCATCTTTTTTCCGCCGTCCTTTCCCTTTCTGCCGTTTCTCTTCTCACGGTTTCCTCCACGTTGGTCACCCTCCGTGTCAAGCTCACCGATTAAACCCGACGCTTGCATTTTTATTTCTATTGTATTAGTTAGGAGGATTTCCATGAAAAAAATAATTGCCTGCCTGATGGCGTGCTTCGCCGTCTTTGCTTTTGCCGCCTGTTCATTAAACAAGAGCGGCGCTCCCGATTCCAAAGGGAAAGAACCTTTGAAAATCATCTGTACCAATTTCGCCTCTTACGACTTTGTCCGCCAGATTGTCGGCGATAAAGCAGAGGTCACTATGCTTCTCAAACCGGGCGCGGAAGCCCACAGTTATGAACCGTCTCCGAAAGACATCCAGGCCATCGGCAAGAGCGATCTTTTCGTTTACACCGGCGGCGACTCCGATGAATGGGTGGACGGCATGTTAAGCTCCATAGACAAGAGCAAGCTCAAAACATTCAAAATGATGGATACCGTCAAACTGTATGAAGAAGAAATGTCTGAAGGCATGCAGGAAGAAGAACATGAACACCATCACGACGACAAAGATCACCATGATGAAGATAAGGACCATCATCATGACGAAGACAAAGAACATCACCACGATGACAAGGACAGCCATGATAAAGAGCATCATCATGATGACAAGGAGCACCACCACCATGACGGCAAAGAAGGCCCTGAAATGGATGAGCATGTCTGGACCTCTCCCGCCAACGCTATCCAGATCGTAAAAGCCCTCACCGAAACCATTTCCGGTCTCGACAAGGACAATGCCCAGACTTATCAGAAAAACGCTGAGGCTTACATTGCGAAACTGGAAAAACTGGATAAGGATTTCCATGACGTCATTGATCACGCGAAGAGAAAAGAAATCATCGTCGGTGACCGTTTCCCCTTCCTTTATTTCGCCAAAGAATTCGGCCTGACCTACTACGCCGCTTTCCCCGGCTGCTCCACCGATACCGAAGCCAATCCGGCAACTATTGCTTTTCTCGTGGATAAGGTGAAGGAAGACCATATTCCCGTCGTATTCCACATCGAGATGTCCAATGAACAGATGAGCAAAGCCATCGCGGAAGCCACAGGCGCAAAAAATGAGCTTCTGAACGCCGTCCACAACGTAAGCGATGAAGAATTCAAAAAAGGCGTAACTTATATTGACCTCATGAACCATAATGTAAAAGTTCTCAAGGAGGCGCTCAACTGATGAGTCTGCTTACATGCCGCCATCTTTCCGTATCTTATGATGGAAAAGCGGTTCTTTCCGACCTGAATTTCTCTGTCGATGAAGGGGACTACCTTGGAATCGTCGGTGAAAACGGCGCAGGAAAAAGCACACTGGTGAAAGCGCTTCTGCACCTGAAAAAAATATCCGGCGGGGAGATCGTAACTGCCGATGGCTTCAAGCCTACGGAAATCGGATACCTTCCCCAGCAGACCCCCGTGCAGAAAGATTTTCCCGCCAGTGTCTGGGAAGTCGTCCTTTCAGGCCGTCTGAACCGCTGCGGCATGTATCCCTTTTATCGAAAATCAGACAAGGAAGACGCGGAAGAAAAAATGGAAATGCTCGGCATCGCCGACTTGAAGAAACGGTGCTACCGCGATCTTTCAGGCGGCCAGCAGCAGCGTGTACTCCTTGCGCGGGCACTCTGCGCCACAGGAAAACTCCTGCTCCTGGACGAACCGGTAACCGGCCTTGACCCCATCATGACCGGTGAGCTTTATCATATTTTCAAGGACTGCATAGAGAAGTACGGCGTCACTGTCATCATGGTTTCCCACGATATCCGCGGCACCCTGGAACAGGCAAACCGTATTCTCCACCTGTCCGGCGGGACGCAGCAGTTCTTCGGGACGACGGAAGAATACCTCAAAAGCCCCGTGGGGCAGAGATTTGCAGGAGGCGGGCTATGATGGATATCTTTATTGAAATGATCAGCTATCCCTTCATGGTGCGTGCCATCATTGTGGGCTGCCTTGTTTCCCTCTGCGCTTCCCTCTTAGGAACCAGCCTTGTACTGAAACGGTACTCCATGATCGGCGACGGACTCTCCCATGTGGGATTTGCCGCCCTCGCCATCGCTTATGCTTTCCACGCAGAGCCCCTCACCATTTCCATCCCTGCCTGCATCGCCGCCGCCTTTTTCCTTCTCCAGCTGAAAGACAGCGCGAAGATCAAGGGCGACTCTGCCACGGCTCTTCTCTGCAGCGGCGCTCTTGCCATCGGCGTCATGACGATTTCCTTAAGTACGGGAATGAATACCGACGTGTGTAACTACATGTTCGGCAGCATCCTTGCCATGAGTGCCGACGATGTGCGCCTTTCCGTCATCCTCGGCATCTCCGTCGTACTCCTTTTCATTTTATTCTATAACCGTATATTTGCAGTCACCTTTGATGAACCGTTCGCTTCCGCCACCGGCACACGGACAAGGCTCTATAATATGATCATCGCCTTTCTCACAGCCATCACGATCGTCCTTGGCATGCGCATGATGGGCGCGCTCCTTATTTCCAGCCTGATCGTATTTCCTTCGCTCACCGCGATGCAGCTCTGCCGGCAGTTCAAGACGACGATCATCCTCTCCGCCGTTTTCTCCGTGGCCACATTCATGGCGGGACTCACCATCTCCTACATGGGATCGATTCCCACAGGAGCATCCATTGTCGTCACCGACATCGTCCTCCTCTTTATCGCCGCGGGCATACGGAAAATGAAAGAAGGCTTTTAAATGAAGAAAGAAATATGGCTTCTCTGCCTGCCGCTGCTTCTCTTGGGCGGCTGCGGCACACAGGAAAAAGCGCAGGATCCGCCGCAGATCATTACCAGGAAAACCGTGCAGGAAGCAAAAAAAGCGGAAACTCCTCCGGCGGCCAAGGAAACCCCGGCGCCGGCAGAAACGCCGAAACAGGATCCGCAGAAAAAAGAAGAACAGCCGGCGCCTAAACCGGCTGCTCCTGAAGGGAAAAAATCGAAGTATCCTGTCTTTGAATATCCTTATGACCGGGAAACGGACCGGCAAAACTTCGATTACAACAACATAGACATCGTTGTCGGTGATAAGCGGTACATGACACAGATCAACGACTGGTTCATGAACTTCCGCGACTACAAAGACAAAACCGTCCTCATCGAAGGCTACTTCATTTCTATCAACGGCCACTACTTCGTCGGAAGAAACGGCCCCACCTGCCCCTACTGCACAGGCGGCTATGTGGATTTTGAATTTACCTCCGACGGTGACTTCACAGGCTATGAAGACGGCGTCACATGGATCAAAGTGTACGGCATCCTCCGTGAAGCCACGGTCCATCTGAACGACCACCTCACCGCCCCCTTCTACCATCTGGAAGCGGTGAAAGTAGAACGAATGGATCAGCCGGGGATCGGAACCATCACGGATTAAAAGAAAAGAGTATCTTCACTTTTTCGTAGAGAAGATACTCTTTTTGATTGCCGGATTTTTTTATACCCACGTAAAAACGCCGTCTTTGATCAAGACAGCGTCCTTCCTCATAAGCACAGGAGCCCGCCCCTCTGCTTCCTGTAATATTTTGTTTTTCCCCGGATCAGCTCACCGCCGGGAACCAACCTGCCGCCGTCACCGTAATCGGGGACATAGAGCAGATCCCAGCGCATATCCGGATCACCGCTTCCGATCCCGTACCCGTCAAAGTCGGCTATCTCCGCGTGCGTGTAAATATTTGCTACTGACAGTCCCAGCTTCTCCACCGCCTCTGCGCAGAACATCGCAAGCGCTTCCACCTGCGCCTCTGTCGGCGGCTCACACCCCAGATCCACACCGCTCGGCGCGTCATAGTAGCAGCATGCGTCACGACAGCACGCCAGGGCTACACCGATCGACCGGCTGTTCCTGTGCCATGTATGCGCCAGGCACTCTGTGAAATCCTCATGAATCACATGGCAGTACCCGCCCCGGTCAATCACTACATGATATGCCAGGCACTCCACCAGCTGATACGGCGCCCCCGTCCAGTGGCAGTAAATCCGGTCAATCCTCCCGCGGGCAGCCTCCAGGCGCGCTCCTATTTCATCCAAAGTCATAATCCGTTTATCCATATTTTACAGAAAGAAATACTTCCTTCCCCTCATCACTTCCTTTTCATCTTCCTTACCAGCCCCGACAGCACCCCGACACCGGCATCATTCAGATTCTCCACGATACTCAGCATCTCCGACGCCGCCAGATAACTGACACACATTTCCATAAACAGGTCCGGCCGTCCCACACTTGCCAGAAGCCGGTCCGCCACACCGCCGCCGACAGTCAGCAAAATGTAAAGCGCCATCTTTCCGGCAAACTGCCGCTTCATCTGTCGGCTGGAAATCATTCCGGCCCGATGCGCCGCGGGAATCGCCAGAATGCACGATACCATATCACGATCCGCTTCCCCCTTCGCCGCCAGATACTTGTGGGCAAGCGCCATCCACTTCGTCACCAGATCAATAAACACCGCCATCGCAAACAAACTGATCAGCTCCACAGGGAAAACCCCTTCCGCCAAAAGACCCGTCGTCACCAGCTTCACCTGCCAGTCCTCCACAAGCCGCTCCGAAGCCCGTCCAAAAGCTTCCATCCACGAACCTGCATCCATAGACCCTCCTTTCCGTCAAAAATAAAACTCCTCACAACGGGGCCGCTCAAAGAAATACGTCCCCACCTCATCCGGCCTGATCTGCAAAATCCGCATGGAATTATAAATATCCCGCTGGGAAAAATGAAGCTGATTATTCAGCCGCAGAGACAAAGACGTCTTGCTGATTCCCAGTCTTGCCGCAAAAACAACGTCAGACCCCAGCTTCTCACGGATCCGTGCCCGAAGCCTGATATAATCAAAATGCATTCCCAATCCTCACTTTCATTCAAGCAATATTCACTTCCGTCACAAGAAATTCCTCGTTTTTGCATCTTTTATAAAATATCGTTCCTTTTTATAGAACATATGTTCTATATTGATTTAAGAATAGAACTTTCTCCCCTGTCTGTCAATAGGCGTTTCCGCAGCCCTGCGAACCCTATTTCCAAAACCGGACAGGAGAGCGTCCTATCCTAAAAAGAAAAGCCCGGGAACGTACCCCGGGCCCTTCCCTACCCGGCTCCGGCGGATTAGTCGCCGTCAGTCAGAACAGCCACATCAGAGCGGCGGACAGAATCAAGCGCCTTCACCTGCAGTCCGGCGATCGCCTTCCCCGCATGAAGCAGCTCTTCATCAGATGCGCTTTCCCTGATATTGTTAAAAGCCAGATTCTTTAAAGAACCGTCTGTATTTTCAACACGTACCAGAAGCCTTGTTTTTTCCACAGATTTGGAAACTGCCATAAGTATCCCTCCTTTACTTTTCCATATATCTTTGTTATATACCTCTTTTAAAATTAATGAATTTCCTCTTCCGTAGTGGTCACCATGACAGCCTTTACGAAAGAAGCCGCCCCGACGCCCTTGCCGTTTGCCAGCACCGGCATGATCTTCGCGACCTCCGCCTGCACGGCGGACAAAGCGAGCCCGTCCTTCGGATCGGCAATGCTCACAAGAAGCTCCGTATTCGCGGAAGTCAGGAATTTAAGTTCCAATTTCTTAGTCATACTCTTTTCTCCTTTCCCTGTCCCCTCTCCGGAAAGGAACAGTCCTTAGCGCTGCCATTATAGTATCCCTTTCGAGTTTAAATTTGCTGAAACAGGAAAAATAATTTGAAATTTTTTTGAAATACTTTTCCCGCACTCCCATTTCTTCCCCTTTTTATCCCGACAATGCAATAAAAAAATACCGCCGTTAAGCGGTACTTCTCAGTTATATTTACAGCATGTCTGCTGCCGATAAAACATGAACGCATCTATGTGATGAGGAGTAATGACTCTATTCCGCTCATAACTTCCCACTAGGCTCTTTCCATTTCCCTTACCACGGCAACAGATTCTTCGCTGGTGCTCAGAATGACGTTTAATGTTTCCCTCATTATGACGCCTTGCCGTCTGGTGTCATTCTGAGCGGGGATAAGAATGCTGTATGAGAAAGCAGGGAAGCGGAACGATGACACAGCGGGTACAGATCCTTCACGTTCGTTCAGGATGACGTTTAACGTTCCCCTCATCATAGCAGCAGATTCTTTGCTGTGCTTAGGATAACGTCTTATCGACTCCTGTCATTCTGAACAGAGACAAGAATGCCTTGTGAGAAAAACAGAAAACGGGATAGTTACACGGAGTGAAGAATCTATTACTCCGAATGACATCTTATCATGAATTCCATTTTTATCGGCAGATAATCATAAAAAAGGCTGTATAAAACATTTCCGCGTTATATCACAGCCCCTTACTCATGCTTTTTTCTGCAAATAAGAATTGGCATAGCCGTATTTATCAGCTATGCCATATTTCCAAAATCACAAACTTCTAATTTAGCGGTACTCTCATATATATTCTATTAATAATATACGTAAAACATCGGGATCGTTTCGGAAAACGATTTCATACTTACACTGACACGTCGCGGCGGCCTGTCACTTTATAGAAAAGGAGCAGCGACAAAATGGATGTCACCGTGAGGATGGTGGCATACGCGGAAGCGTTCCCGTAGTTGCCGCGGATGACTTCCGTGTAGATGGATACGGTGAGTGTCTGCGTGCTGTTCGTGTACAGGATGATGGATGACGACAGCTCGCTGATGATGGTGACCCAGCTCATGATGGCGCCGGAAAGAACGCCGGGCATCATCATGGGAACCGTAATCTTACGGAAGGTCGTCATGTCGGAGGCGCCCAGGGAAATGGCTGCTTCTTCGATGCTGGGACTGATATTTCCCAAAATGGCGGTGGAGGAACGGACGGTATAAGGCATTCTCCGCACCGCGAAAGAAATAATCATGATCAGCGCCGTTCCGGTAAGGATAATCGGCGATTTATTGAAAGCAAAGACGAAAGCGATACCAAGGACGGAGCCGGGAATGATGAAGGGGAACATCGTAATGACGTCAAGAATGCTGTTCAGTGTATTTCTTTTCCGCACGGAAAGGTAGGCGATGAGAACGCCTAAGACGAGGACGGCAGCGATGGCGCAAAGCCCCAGGAAGTAGGTATGCCAGATGACGTCATTGTCCTTGGCAAAGAGTGTCGCATCATAACTCTGAAGCGCGAAGCCGCCGGTAAATACCTGTCCTCCGTTTGTGGCAAGGAAAGAGGTGTACACGACGACGAACTGGGGAAGGATTGCCAATCCCACGGTCATGTAGACGGCCAGATGGGCAAGGATATTCCGCAGACCGCTGAGTGATTCTGCCGCCATGGGTTTCAGGGCAGTCATGGCGTAGGTATTTCTTCCCGCGAGAAAGCGCTGGACGAAGAACATGACGATGGTGAGCCCGATCACGATGCAGCAGATGGCTGCCGCGAAGCCGTCATCCCCCGATACTTCTCCCATGAACTGGTTGTAAATAAGGACGGGGAGTGTCTTGTACCCCTCGCCAATGAGCATGGGGGTACCGAAGTCGGCAAAAACACGCATGAAAACGAGCATGGAGCTGGCAAGGAGTGTGGGCATGACAAGCGGCACGATGATTTTCCAAATGCGCCCCATGCGGCTGCACCCCAGGCTTTCCGCCGCTTCATTCAAAGAGTTGTCCAGATTTTTCAGCGCTCCCGATACGTAAATGTAAACGAGGGGGAACGACTGGAGCGTAAAGACGAGGACAATGCCGGCAAAGCCGTACACACCGCCATAATGGAGTCCGAAGGTGTCGTTCAGGAACTGGGTGATGACGCCCTGCCGCCCGAGCATCTGTATCCACGCGTATGCCCCGATGAAAGGCGGCGACAGGTAGGAGATAACAATGAGAATATTCAGGAAACTGCTTCCTTTTATTTTCACGCTCCTCATGAGGTATGCCAGGGGGAGCCCGAGAGCCGCCGATAAGATCGTGGAAACGACAGTCACTTTCAGCGAGTTTACCATCGTTCCCCAATAGAATTTCTTGGCAAAGAAATGAGCGAAATTCTGAAGCGTGAGTGCCCCTGTATCCCCATGAATGACACTCCGGTACAGAATGAGGAATATGGGATACATGATGAAAAGGGCGAAAGCCGCAAGAATGACGACACTGAAAAGGTTCCAGACGGTCAGATTCTTTTTCATAGTCCTTCCTCTCTGATCAATGTTTCTTCCGTTGCCCGGCGGAAGACATTGATCCGCCCGGCTTTAACGGTGAGCGTGACAGCGCTGCCGTCAGGAAGAATATCCTGGCCTTCCTGGGTCTGGAGAATCTCCAATTCCTGCCCGCTGCCGGTGGTGATAAAGTAATGGGTGGTAAGTCCGAGGAATACGGAAGAACGGATCACGCCGCGGATCCCCTCTTTCGTGCCGGGCTCCATATTAAATTCTTCCGGGCGGACGGAAATGATGACTTCTTCTCCGTCCTCCACGCCGCCTGATAAGTTATCCATGTCTACAAGCCAGTCTTCATTTTCTTTAAAGGAAATGCTTGTCTTATCTCCTTTTTTCACGATATGTCCGTCCAGCAGGTTGGAGAGCCCGATGAAAGTCGAAACGAAAACGTTCTTCGGCCTTTTATAAATATCCGCCGGTCTGCCGATCTGGCAGATAACCCCGCCATTCATGACGGCGATACGGTCGGACACCGCCAGCGCCTCTTCCTGGTCGTGGGTGACATACACCGTGGTTATATCCACCTGGCGCTGGATCTGCTTGATGGCGTTCCTCATTTCGATACGGAGTTTCGCGTCCAGGTTGGACAGCGGTTCATCCATCAGAAGTACCTGCGGCCGGATGACGATCGCCCGCGCAAGGGCGACACGCTGCTGCTGCCCGCCGGAAAGCGCTGTGGGCATACGGTCTTTCAGGTGGTCGATCTTCACGATCTTCAGGATTTTATCCACCCGCTCTTCGATTTCCTTTTCAGGCACTTTCCGCATCCGCAGACCGAAAGCCACATTGTCTTTCACCGACATATGGGGAAAAATGGCGTAATTCTGGAAAACCATGCCCATATTTCTTTTATCTGTCGCCACATCGTTGATGACATTCCCGTCGACGGAAATCGTACCGCCCTCGATGGAATTAAATCCGATAATCATACGAAGCAGCGTCGTTTTACCGCAGCCCGACGGCCCTAAAAGGGTGAAAAACTCGCCCGGCATAATATCCACGGACAGGCCGTTCACCACCACCGTATCTCCGTACTTCTTCACTACTTTGTCTATATTGATAGAAACACTCATAATAACCTCGCGATTCAAGTGACATCTATAAAAAAGGACGTCAGGCGAAATGCCCGGCGCCCTCTGATGACCTGATTACTTATTACTGTCTGGAATTTTCCAGATGTTTATTCCATTCCGCCACGACTTCTTTCTTATGGGCAGCTACCCAGCCTTCGTCATAATTCTTGAACAAAGCGATTGTGTCCTGGGGTGTCATGTAGTCAGCAAGCTTCACACCCTTGCGGAGCGGACGGACAGTGAGCGTCTTTCCTGCCGCTTCCTGGATCTTCTGGGAAAGCATGAAATCGACAAATTTCTTCGCATTTTCCATATGTTTCGCGCCTTTGATGATCTGTACGGATTCGCCCGGGAAAATAGCTCCCTCTTTCGGGAATACGACTTCTACATCAGCGCCGTTCTTCACATAGGTAGCAGCCGGATCTTCCCAGGTAAGCCCTACGGTATATTCGCCGTCGGCAGCGCCTTTATGGACAGCGCCGGAACTGTTCAGGAATTTCCCGTCCACATTCTTAATGAAGTTATCCACATACGCCCAGGCTTCAGGGGACATGGGATCTCCATCCTTGCCCTTGGCGTAAAGCATCGCCATGAGCACTTGGAACGCGGAACTGGAGTTGGCAGGGTCGCCGCAGGCAATCTTGCCCTTCAGCGCCGGATTGAGGAGATCGTCAAAACCGGCAATCTTCATATCGCCCGCCAGTTTTTTATTAACGATGAAAACGGTAGGATCGGCAAATGCGGGAGAGAAATATCCCGTCTTATTTTTAGCGGCATCAATCATATTTGCATCTTCCGGGGATACATATTTCTCGAAAAGATCCTTCTGGGAATCCAGCATCGTCTGGTCAGCCGCCCAGAGAATGTCACCCTGTGGATTCTCCTTTTCGGACGCCACACGTTTTACGAGGGGGCCCGTCCCCGCCACAATAACATTGACTTTAATCCCCGTTTCTTTTTCAAAAGCGGGAATGACAAGATTGTTTAAGCTTTCGCTGCGCGCCGTGTAAACGGTCAGCACCTTTTCCTCTGCGGGAGCTGCCTTGGCAGTATCCTTTTTATCTCCGCCGCAGCCGGAAAATACGGAACAGAGTACGGCAGCGCACGCCACCGCCAAAGCTGCTTTCTTCAATCTTTTCATGACAATCCTCCTTGCCTTTCATCGTAAGTAAACTTCCTATTTAAATAATACCATGTATATTGTATCATTATTCATTCCTGTGTCTACACCTTATAAGCACAATGTATAGCTTGCCTGCAACTGTATAGGAAATACTCATAGAGTGACCAACAGGCATACCGATGTGTGCGGAAACGGGTACGCAGAAAGCAGAAGAAACCGTCCGCCGATGCCGCATTTCCCATGTAAAAACGCTCCCCGTATAAAGGAAGCGTTTTTATCTATACCGTACGGATATTTCCCCTATGTTTTAAATCTGTCCGATGCTCTTCAGGATCACCTGGGCAATAATGGCGGAGCCGATGTAGGTACCGATGAAGACGACTACACTCACCAGAACGATGCGCCAGCTGCTTTTGGCGAAGACATCCAGGTCTTTGCAGATGGCAATACCCGCATAAGCCAGGATCGGAGTGCAGAGCTGGAGGAACCCTACATTCTTAACGGACGCATTGATAAAACCGGAGCCGGGGAAGCCCGGATAGGTCAGGATACATCCGAGAGTGACCACATAGGCTACGCCGGGGATCTTTCCCGGAAGGACGCGGCCCATCCACATGCCGACAAAAGCGATGGCGATGAGGATACCCATACCCGGAATCGCCTGCATAAGATCATTCTTGGTGCCTACGGTATTTGCCACGAGGGACATCACGCCTGTAATAATAAGAACTTGAAATATTTCTGTCAGTTTCATTTTGTCCCCTCCTCTTCTTTCGCTTCTGCCACATCGCACTCTTCCCGCTTCGGCGGAGCTTCACCGTACTTAATCCGATAACAGATTTTATAGAGCCATTCCGACATGGGGAGGGCGAGCCAGATACTCATATAAATACCGTCCAAACCTGAAAGCATATTACTTGCCGCACCGAAAGCTGCCAGTTGGTCGGCCATCTGCGGATACATGGCGGAAAGAGAACCTACCGCCGCCGTCATCATGCTTGCTGACCCCACGCCTGCCGCCATGGCGAGCGCCAGAGGATGGAAAGGCAGGTAAGAAGCTGCCACGCTGGCCATGAGGCCGAAGAAAATGGTACCGATAACAGTTCCACAGATATAGACACCCATGACGCCCCGTCCTTCCGCTGCGTCAAGACCGTATCTTTCGCCGATGAGGGCAACATTCGGTTCACGGGCCACAGAATGCGCCGCGCCTATGGCTTCTCTCTTAAGACCGATCAGGACGGCCAGCGGGATACCGATAAGGACAGTTCCCAGATTACCGAATTCCTGCAGAATCAAGGCAGGAGACGCGGCAAGGATTTTCGGCAGTGTCGGTCCGACAAGTGTGCCGTAACGCGCCATGAGCAGCACGAGGGTGACTCCCAAAAGTCCGCTGGCAGCGTGAATTTCCTTTTCTCCGGAAATTTTCGTAAACTTCGGCGCCGTGAGAACACCCATAATCAGAGCGTACATCATGGGCAGAAGTACGATTTTCCCGATACCTACATTAAATACGATGTTGCCGATCAGTTCCGCAATCACGACAAGCACCAGAACAATCAGGTGCAGTTTGATGCTTTTCATAACAGACCCCTTTCTTCTTACATACTCTTCTTAATCAACTCCGGAAATAGCTTTCCATTTTCGCCAGGTACTCTTCCTTGGTGAGAATGGGTTTTTCTTTTTCCAGAATCTCTTTTGCCATTGCCGCTTCGTCATAGAGCAGGTCAATGATATTCATGGCGAAAACCTTTCCCGGAAGAATTGCCGCCGCGTCGAAATCGGTGACACAAAAATCTTTGGTATGAAGCCCGCCGTCCACGCCACCGATAAACGGATGGATACTCGGCATGAGATGAGAAATATCACCCATATCGGTAGATGCCGTAAAATGTCCCGCCTCTTCAATTTTCGTTTCCGGAAAGTATTCTTTGATATTTTCCACAAACAGGTCATTCAATCGGGGACTGCATGCCAGAGGAAACATCCCGGGCAGCGTTTCAATAACGGTCTTTGCTCCGACAGCTGCGCCGCCCGCTTTGAGCGCCTCGTCAACACGGCGGTGCTGGCAGTCGATGGCCTTCATGGTTTTCGCGCGGACGTAGAGTTCCATGCGCACATCGGAGGGGACATTATTGACCAGATCGCCCCCCTTGGTAATGATAGGATGGACACGGACCATATCATCTTCTTTGAACGTTTCACGAAGGGCATTGATCCCCATAATTCCCAGGCATGCCGCATTCAGCGCATTGATGCCTTCATGGGGAGCATTGGCCGCATGAGCGGTCTTTCCTACATACTGCACTGTTTTTCCTACAAAGCCGTTGCTTGATTTCCCGATGTACACCGCCTTTTCAGGAGCGTTTCCCTGGGAATGCATCATCATCGCCATGTCGATATCGTCAAAATGTCCTTCGTAGACAAGTTCACTCTTGCCGCCGAGAAAATGGATCTTCCCCTCTTTCACCAGACGCTTGCGGTAATCAATTTCCACATATTCTTCCGCCGGTACGGCAAAAAACACGGCGCTCCCCGCCAGATCCTTCATCACGCCCGATCTGACGATTCCTGTACATGCCGCCAGCATGGACGCCATCTGGAGGAAATGTCCACACGTATGGGCGGCTCCCGTGAGAGGATCCGCTTTCGGACTGTCCGGTGTTCCCACCGCGTCCAGTTCTGCAAGAACAGCTACGGCAGGGCCTTTCTTCCCGCCATCGACGCGGGCCTTCACGCCGGTAAGGGCAAGTCCCGTCTGCGTCGTAAGTCCCAATTCTTTCATATAACTTTCCACTTTTGCCGACGTTTTCGTTTCTTTGTATCCCAGTTCAGGTTCGCTTTCAATCCGAAGAACGGTTTCATGAATCTTTTCCGCCGCTTTATCAATCGCCTGACAGACGACCTTCTTCATTTCATCTTTTGTCATAAACCAGCCTCCCCTTTTATAATTTAAACTCATTTTAGCATACGCAAATCAGCTGTTACAACAGGAAATATATGCTTCCATTATTATGTCAAAATAAAAGCGCCGATTGCCGGTCAGCGCTTGTATTTCATTCGGCAGCTCCTGCCGCTGCTTTTTCCTCTTCCCCTTTAGGAAATACAAGATTCAGAAGAACCGCCACGATGAAAACCACCGCCACACAGTTCTCTGCGAATACGCTCCGCAGCAGTTCGGGAAATATGCGGAAAATCTGCGGTGTCTGCGTGAATCCCAGTCCGATGGAAAGAGACAGGGCGGCAATACTCATATTTCTCTGTGAATATCCGCAGCGGCTGATCATCTGCACACCGGACACCACGATGGAGCCGAACATCATAAGCGTACAGCCGCCGAGGACGGCTTCAGGCAGTGATGCCAAAATGACCCCCAGCGCGGGAACAAGTCCTGCCAGAACCATGATGACGGCGCCGCTGGCGATGGCTTTCCTGTTTACCACATGCGTCATGGCGATAAGCCCCACATTCTGGCTGAAAGATGTAATCGGCAAACACCCGAAGAGAGAAGACACGGCAGAAACAAACCCATCCACGGCAATGGAGCCGGATATTTCCCTGTCTTCCGCTTCCCGATTGAACCCCATAGCGGCAAGCGCCGAGGTGTCGCCCAGCGTTTCTGTGGCAGACACCAGGAAAATAAGGAATACGGAGAAAATGGCGTCATAATGAAATTCCGGAGAATAAGGCATGAAAACCGGCAGAGACACAAGGGATACTTCCGTCAAGCGGCCCAAATCAACCATACCGTAGAAGTATGCCGTAACGTACCCCACAAAAAGCCCGAAAAGGACAGATAACTGCTTGTAGAAAGATTTCGCGTGGATATTGAAAATAAGGCAGGAAACCAAGGTAACCGTTCCGACAATAAGGAAACGGGCATCGCCGAACTCAGGATGGCCGAAACCGCCGCCAAAAGAATTCGCTCCGATGGGAAGCAGTGAAAACCCGATGGCCGTCACGACAGTCGCCGAAACGATGGGCGGTACCAGTTTCCGCCACCATGCCGCGCCGAGACCGAGGATCCCCTCCAGAACACCGCCTATAAGGACAGCGCCGAGAATAGCCCCGTAGCCGTATTTCAATCCGATTACACAAAAAACAGAAACAAAGGTAAAGCTGATCCCCATGATGACGGGAAGTCCGCTGCCCAAACGGAAGACGGGATACATCTGGAGCAGGGAGCCGATGCCTGCAATGATCATGGCCGCCTGCACAACAGCGCCCGCTTCTGAGGCAGGCACCTTTACCACGCCCGTTACAATAAGGATCGGCGCGATATTTGCCACAAACATGGCAAGAACGTGCTGGAGACCGAAAGGCACTGCTTTGCGGACAGATATTTTCCCATCCGCTTCATAAATCGGATCTGTATTCATTCCGGCCTCCTCAGCGAAACGTAATGACGCCTGTTTCGGCATCCATTTTTTCAATAACTGCCAGAGAGCGGACATCATATCCCGCTTCACGGAGCGCGTCGCCGCCGCCCTGGAAGCCTTTTTCGATGCAGATGCCGATGCCTTCCACGATACCATCCGCCTGTTTTACCAGATCAAGAAGCCCGCTCACGGCGCAGCCGTTGGCAAGAAAATCGTCCATGATGAGGATATGTTCGCCGGGTTTCAGATATTTCTTTGATACCACCACATGGTTTTTCCGATTATGAGTATATGACATAACCTCCGTAGCAAACATTTCCTTATCCATATTGCTTCCCGCAGATTTCTTCGCAAAAACAACAGGCACGCCGAAGTACACTGCTGTAAGACAGGCGATACCAATTCCCGACGCTTCGATCGTCAGAATCTTGTCCACTTTCCGATCCCCGAAAAGCTTTTTAAATTCCTTCCCCAGTTCACTGATAAAAGGCACATCGATCTGATGATTCAGAAAACTGTCCACCTTGAGCACATTCCCCGGACGGATCACCCCGTCGCTCAAAATTTTCTCCTGCAGTAAATTCAGCTCTGCCACCCTGATACCCCCTCCAAAGACAATACACACCCTATAATTTATTCATTATAACATAGCTTGTAGCTGACAGCTCACAGCTGATAGCTTTTATCTTCTTACGACTTTCCTCACCACGGTAGCAGATCCTTCACATTCGTTCAGGATGACGTTTACCGATAGCTCCGTTATGACGCCTTACCGTCCGTCATCATTTAGAACAGGGGCAGAAAAAGAATCTTCATTCTATTCTTTTGCATCATTCCCCCAAGCCAGTATCCCCTGTCCGGCTTCGCCGGCCACCTCCTTATAAGCAAGGAGGCTTGCCCAATCCCTATTCTTCCCGTTAGAATCCTTTTCCTTAACACTGTAGCAAATCCTTTGTTGGCGCTTTGAATGACGCCTTACCGTCTGCCGTCATTCAGAACGGTGGTAAGAATGCTTTTCGGGAAAGACGGGAAACGGAATGATGGCACAGAGTGAAGAATCTATTGCACTGATGACATCTTACCGGTTTCCTCACCACGATAATAGATCCTTCACATTCGCTTCGGATGACGACTGACGTTTCCCTCCTCACTACAATAGCAAATCCTTTGCTGTTGTTTCGTATGACACCTAACGGAAATCATATGCTTCGGCTTTTAACTCACAGCTAACAGCTTATAGCTGACAGCTCACAGCTGATAGCTTTTATCTTCTTACTGTCTTCCTCACCACGGCAGCAAACTCCTTACGATCGCTCCAGGTAACGAGGGACGGACAACGCTTATCCTCCAGTTTCCGGATTACATCCTATCCCCCGCCCACATAAAAATACGGTACCCATCATACCTGACGGATACCGTACTTTCTGTTTCTTATACTATTCCCTTGTCTTTGCTTTCCGGGTTACGCTTCCGGTGAAATATGGGAACCGTACACATCACGGTAGTCACCCTTTTCTTTATTGCTTTCATTATTGACACGGACGCGTTCCACCTTATGCCGGTCATTATCCTTGCCGGAAATACGGTCGACACGGGTGCGGTCCAGATCCTTTATCCGATTGATTTCAGGATCGAATTCACCGATGGCCTTTGCCATGTTGCTGTCAATAGGCGCGCCATTCTGCAGTGCACGGTAAATAATAGCCGCAAATTCATAGCGGGTCATGGAACGATCGCCCTTGAATTCCCCGTCCGGATAGCCTTCCAAAAGACCTCTGTCCGCTAGTGATTTTACATAAGAGTATGCCCAGTGGTCTTTCGGTACATCAGGGAAATTAACATCTTTCATACCCGTTACCCCCGACTGCATGGCTCCACGCATAGCTTTAATCTCAGCACTCTGCGCCTTGACAATCGCTTTCAAGTCCTCTACTTCCTTAGCCAAAGCTACCCGTGATGTAGATACATGGTTGCCCTGTCCCAGCTTCAAGCTGACTCCGGCATTTACCATGTTTTCTCCGCCACCGAAAGAACCTCCCACGCTGAACATGGTGTCTTCATTCGGACGGTAGAATGCGCCTACCGATACGGCATGGGCGTCTTTGTAGTTGCCGTAGCCCGCTGCCACATCCCACTTGTCATCCGGGTCGAAGTCCAGCGGGTGGAGGGCTGCCAGTGCTGCCGCTCCCGCTCCTACTCTGTCCATCCGGTCGCCAAGTTCATTGACGGCTCCTCCTATATTGTTGATTGTCTGGTTTGTTTTCCACAGCTGCCCTCCGTTGACAGCGTCGGTGGAGTTGGCAGAGATGTCTCCGGCTGCTACGTTGGTGATTTTCTTGTTCCCTGCGTTGATGCCGCTGTTGTCGATTTTCACGTCTCCTACGGTCAGGGTGTTGGTGGTCACGCTGTTCAATCCTTTCAGGTCTTTGGCCATACGGACTTTCAGGTTGTTATTGCCGTCAGATACGACACCAAGGTTATCTTCTGTCGTCAGTTTGGTTTCGTCTGTAATGCCGCCGACTATATTGACCTGTTCGTTCAGTTTCTTCTTGATGACCGCTCCCGTATCGCCGCCGTACTTCATGCCGTCATTTAAGGTAGCCACTTCTTCTTTAGTTCCGTCGGGTTTTTCGTATACGATACGGGTCGTGGTCGTACCCGGCGCGCCGTCTACCCCGGGCTTGCCGTCACGGGTAACGGAGATGTTTGTCGTTACGCCGTCTTTCCCGTTGATACCGATTTTGCCGTCTTTGCCGTCTTTACCTGTAGCGACAATGGTTTCGGTTTTCAGGTTCTTATCCATTTTGACGGTGATATTACCGTTCTCATCGGCAATAGTTTTGATATTTTCACCGGAGTATTCGGAGGCAGCTTTGGTCCCTTCTCCTTTGATGGTGACTTTCTCTCCCAGGTTCCGGTGGAATTCGCCTTCATTACCGGCAAAGTCCATTCCTTTTTTCGTCAGTTCTTCGGACGTATTGGTAATCTTTTGGTCTACTGCTTTGAGCTGGTCTTCTGTGGCTCCCTGTCCGCTGGTGATGTTGTTCGGATCCCAGGTTTTGTTGGTCAGTCCGTTGACGGTTCCGTCTTTTCCGTTGATTTTCACTTTTCCGGCATCGATGTTTCCTGTCGTGCCGTCAATGGTGACTTTGTCTCCGGCTTTGATGATGCCTGTTGTTCCGTCGATGGATACCTGTTTTTTCGGATCGCTTCCCAGTGTCACTTTGTCACCGAGTCCGACAGTGTATTCTTTACCGCCTGCCGCATTAGTACCTTCGGTGACTGTTACATTGCTATCTTTGGCCTTGACGGTCGTATGTTTGGCAGCTTCTCCGGCAACGGTATTCAGTTGGTTTACATTAACCGCGTCTGTGCCATTGACACCGGCCGCCACGTTGGTGATTTTGTTGCCGCCATTGTTAAGACCGTCTTTGGTGAGGGATACAGTGTTTCCGGCCGCACCGTTATTGATCGTAACGCCGTTATTATTCATAACTGTATCGCCGGTTGCCACACTTTCAAGACCTTTCAGGGCTTTGGCAAGGCGGACTTTCAGGTTGTTGTTTCCGTCGGATACGACACCGATATTATCATCTGTGGTCAGTTTGGTTGCGTCTGTAATGCCGCCGATGACGTTCACCTGTTCGTTCAGTTTCTTTTTGATGACCGCTCCTGTATCTCCGCCGTACTTCATGCCGTCATTTAAGGTAGCCACTTCTTCATTGGTGCCGTCCGGTTTCTGGTATACGACACGGGTCGTAGTCGTACCCGGCGCACCGTCTACTCCGGGCTTGCCGTCACGGGTAACGGAGATATTTGTCGTTTGGCCGTCTTTTCCGTTGATGCCGATTTTTCCATCTTTGCCGTTTTCACCTGTGGCCACGATTGTTTCGACTTTCAGGTTTTTATTCATCTTCACGTCGATTGTCGTATTTCCGGCAGGGTCTTGCGTGATAAAGGTTTTAAGGTTTTCTCCGCTGTAATCGTTATCGGATCCCGTGCCTTCCCCTTTAATGGTGATCTTGGAGCCTAATTTATTGGTCTGTACGCCGCCTACATTAGCGTCAAACTGCAAGCCTTTGTTGATCACATCATCCAATTTGGATTTGGACGCGATGTCCTTTAATTTTACGGTTTCTTTCTGCCCTGCATGGTTTTTATCTTCTACGGTCAGATCAATATTTCCGTTGGAATCGACCGCATAAGACCCGTCCGCACTGGACGCATTTTTTACCAACCGATAATCGGTGGCGTTAGCGCCTTGTTTCTTCACTTCATCGCTGACGACCTTCAGCTGGTCTTCCGTGGCACCACGGCCGGATACGATGTTGGGATTTTGAATATTCCAAGTCTTATTACCAAGACCTGTTACATAATTACCGGTTTCATTAGCTCCGGCTGCATTAGCTACTGTCTGGCCGCCCATTGTCACGCCGCCGGCTTTCACCGTATCCGTAGCGGTTACTGTCTTCACATGAATGTCTTTGTTGAGTTTTACGCCGATTTTCGTATCGTCACCGGTTTGAGTGATTTCCGTCGTAATATTATTATCGCCGTTAATGGTGACCTTGGAACCTAATTTGTTCGTTTTTTCACTGTTATTATCCGCGTCGAAACGAAGGCCTTTATTGATTACTTCGTTTTTAACATCATTCAATTGTCCGCCGTTCACCGCATCTTTGGAGCCGGCTGCCACCTGACCATCAGCAACATTGGTTACCTTTTGGTTATTCGCATTGATGCCGTTATTCGTTACATAGGTCTTTCCGCCTACGGTCAGTCCGTTGTTATTGATGACTGTATTGCCCGTTGTGACACTGTCCACTTTCACGTCTTTGGCCAGTTTGATATTCAGCGCGCCGTTTCCGGATACTACGCCGATATTCCCGTCTGACAGTTTTGACGAGTCAGCGCCGCCTTTAATATCCAGCTGCTCACCCAGTTTCTTATTGATAACTGTTGCGTCATCGCCTTTGAAGTTCAGCCCTTTTCCAATTGTCGTATTGATGTTTGTAATATCATTGGCATTCTTTGTGATATTTGTCTTATTGGTCTTCACGCCGTCGCTGACTGTTTTCAGCTGGTCTTCCGTGGCCGCCTGTCCATGTACAACTGTCGGGTTGTCAATATCCCAAGTCGTATTTGTAAGGCCGTTTACGGTTCCGGCATCCCCATTCACCGTGATGGGATGGGTCTGCCCTACGGTAACTACATTCCCCAGCCCGACGGTATATTCTCTACCGCCTGTCTCAGCACTGGTTCCTTTCGTAACGGTTACATTGGCGTCTTTCGCTTTGACTGTCGTCGCCTTTGCCGTACCGCCGATGGCCGCATTCAGCTGATCCACATTGACGGCATCGGTTCCGGCCGTACCGGTTGCCACGTTGGTAATCCTCTGATTGTTGGCATTTAGGCCGCTGTTATTGATATAGGTCTTTCCGCCTACATGGACGCCGTTATCGTTGATGACGACTTTATTCGTTCCCGTGCCTGCCGTCACTTCTTTAAATTCCGGCTTTTCACTCATCACTAAATCGAGGCCGTCTCCTGCCGCGTTTTTCTTCACGCCCAGGTTCTTGCCCGATACGCCGGTGGTCACATCAGCAAGGCCGCCTTTCACGGTCAGCTTGGTGCCGAGGTCACGATGCACTTTGTTCGCCGCGCCGTCATTGCCTTCGAAATCAAGGCCTTTTGCCGTCAATGTATTCGTAACATTGGTCACCGCATTGTTTACGGCTGTCTGCACATCTCCGATATTGGCCGCATTGGTCGTCGTATTTCCGCCGCTGGCTACGTTCGTGATGGTCTGGTTATTCGCGTTGAGGCCGTTATTTGTCACATAGGTCTTTCCGCCTACGGTCAGCCCGTTGTTGTTGATGACCGTATTGCCCGTTGTGACGCTGTCCACTTTCACGTTTTTCGCCAATTTGATATTCAGCGTATCTGTCCCGTTGGATACCACGCCGATATTTCCGTCCGTCAATTTAGACTCATCAGTCACGCCACCAACGATATTCGTCTGTGCACCTAATTTTCGGGTAAACTTATTAGCCGCGGCTGCCGCGTCTTTCACATCGCCCGCATAGGCTACGCCTTTATCTACTTCTGAGGTTACCGCATACAGCTGGCTGCCATTGATAGCATCGGTAGAAGTGGCAGAAATACGGCCAGCCGCCACATTGGTAATCGTCCGTTCACTACCTGCTTTGCCTACACTTACTGTGGAAGCCGGATTTACTCCTGCGAAATTATGTGCTACGCCATTGATTGTCGCGGAAGATGTCTTCACTGCTGCTGCCGTTTCCGAACCGGCACCGAGGGCTACGGCATTTTCATTGGCCACTTTTGTATTGCTCCCGAGAGCCATGCCGTTCTTCGCCGTTACGGAAGCGTTGTTCCCCAGAACCATAGCGCCATCAGCGGAAACCATGGAGTTACTGCCCACCGCATAGGCATTATCCGCATTAATGGTGTTCTTGTACCCGAAAGCGCCTGCCATATTTCCTTTGACTGTACCGGCAGTGACTGTCGTAATCTTATCCTGGTCTGCACCCGTTGCGCTGCCGTTTGCTTCCGTCGTAGTGACAACCGTAGCGGAGCCGATGGTATTTCCTGCGCCGATCGCATAGGCTTGATTTCCGTAAATAGTATTTTGAGAACCGACAGCGGCCGATTCTTTTCCGGATTTAGACCCATCCTTCATATCCAAACCCACCTGGTTTGTATCCCCAATGGAGGATGACCGGGTTCCGTAGGCACCTACCTGCGTACCGAGAGCAAGAGAATTATCTCCCCAGCTCCGTGCCATGATTCCGATACCGGTGCTGGCTACGCCTTTGGTCAAAGAATTGATCCCGATCGCTGTGGAACCTGTACCAAACGCTTCACTCAGCGTTCCAATGGCCGTGGTGGCATCACCGATGGCTGCCGTATTCGCATATTTCCCTTTCACATTAATAGAGGCTGATCCCAATCCACCCGGAAACTTAGCTTCTATTTCCTTGTTAAAGCTCTTTTTGATACCGTTTCCTGCTTTCAGCTGAGGCACAGCCGTTTCCAGTTCCGTACGAGCCATATCGATATCATCCCCGCCGATGGCAACAGAAGAGTTCCCGATAGCTCTCGTATCCGCACCAAGCGCCAGCGACTGGGTTCCGTAAGTCTTGGCCGTACTGCCGATAGCGACACCCTGCGCATATTTGTCATCGACAACACCACCGGACTGTTTTATCTTGACATTCGTTTCCGCCGACGCACCGATAACTACATCGCCTCTGGCGCCGTATGCCGCTGCTTCTGCACCTGCCACTACCGCGCCTGATCCCGGATTGCCGTGATATGTCGATGCGATAGTTTTTGCCTGGCGGCCGATAACGATATCCCCGTTCTCCAGAGCCTGCGCATCCTGTCCGACGGCAACCGTACCAGATGCAATATTAGTTCCGGTGGTACTTTCTCCTTCCGCTTTCGCTCCCTTGCCGATGGCAATTCCGTTGTCTGCTTTTTCTCCGACAGAAGCGCCATTCCCTACAGCCACGGAATTCAGAGCAGCGGCCTTTGATGCATATCCGATGGCGGCGGCATTGTTTTTCGAAGCTAACGCATCTTCACCTAATGCAATCGTTCGATCTATTTCCAGTATAGTCGCCCCGGTTCCCCTGCCTGCATTTTTACCGATAGCAATATTGCTGATCCCCTTTATATTTTTTCCCGCACTCAGCAGAGCGGCAAAATTATCATGTCCGTCTACATTTTGTCCCGCATTCGTAGACAGAGCCACGTTGGTATTTCCTACCGTATTCTGTCCCGCCTGCCTGCCGATAGCGATATTATCGGCACCGTTTACCGTTTTTCCGGCATTATATCCGATTGCCACCTGAGCATGGTTACCAACTTCTCCGCCGTTTTCCAGAAGATCCTTCCCGTCCGACGTATGATGCTTCACCATCTTTCCCGAACTGCTGCCGGCATCCATACCGATCAGCACCGTATCTCCGCTGGCATTGGCCCCCATGTCGTTACCGGCCTTATACCCGATGGAAACGGTATTTTCTCTGGAAGCATTGGCATAAGAACCCAAAGCTACGCTATTCAGGCCGGAAGCTTTTGCCAAAAGACCATAAGCAGAGCTGTTCACTGCCGTAGCATGCGCCTGGTCGCCGACAGCAAGAGAATGGAGAGCTGTAGACAGAGACAAGGAACCTATGGCAGTCGCCCCCTGTCCGGTAGCCTGAGCCTGATCACCCATGGCTATGGCATAGATATCGGTTGCCTTTGTTCTGCTCCCGAGCGCCACTGTATATTCCGCCGTCGTCTGTGCAGCATCCCCGACGGCTATACTGTTTTGATGAAATACTGAAGAGCCAACTCCGGCATTAAACGATGCTTCCGCCACCCCCGGCATCAGACACCCTGTAAGGGCAAGGGCACACAAAAGCGCGCGGAAAGGCAGGCTCTTCTTTTCAGAAGCTGCTCCATTTTTCCCGCATCTGCCGGCGATTTCCGAAACCACCACATAGCAGCGCTTCACCCGGCTCCAAATGACTTTGTAAATCTGATTCATAATTTTCCTCCCAATTTTTAAAAAAATAAAAATATAGAAGAGCTATTATGTTTTGCTCTTCTCGTTCCGTCTCCCCTCCCCCTGTCATACAACCGGCTTCAGATTTTAACAGATAAATCCCACAGGTTACACCAAACTATTCTTCTGATATTTTTTTATAAACATATTTTTATATTAAGATAATATTATATATCTAAAACAGATATAAATCAACTAAATTGCAATATCAAATCATACGGTCCCATGGATTGAAATATCAAATCAAATGGTCACACAAATAATTGTTTTGTGTCACTCGATTTTATATTCAGCCCCTGAATGCCACTTTATCAACTTCTTCACCACGGGTGCAGATCCTTCACATTCGCCTCGGATGACGCTTAACGTTTCCCTCACTATGACGCCTTGCCATCCCCGATCATTCTGAACGGGGATAAGAACGCTGTGCGGAAAAAAACGGAAAACGGAACAGTGACACAGAGTGAAGAATCTATTATGCTGGTGACATCTTACCGTCTTCCTCACCGCGGGTATAGATCCTTCACATTCGTTCAGGATGACGTTTACCGATAGCTCCGTTATGACGCCTTACCGTCCGTCATCATTTAGAACAGGGGCAGAAAAAGAATCTTCATTCTATTCTTTTGCATCATTCCCCCAAGCCAGTATCCCCTGTCCGGCTTCGCCGGCCACCTCCTTATAAGCAAGGAGGCTTGCCCAATCCCTATTCTTCCCGTTAGAATCCTTTTCCTTAACACTGTAGCAAATCCTTTGTTGGCGCTTTGAATGACGCCTTACCGTCTGCCGTCATTCAGAACGGTGGTAAGAATGCTTTTCGGGAAAGACGGGAAACGGAATGATGGCACAGAGTGAAGAATCTATTGCACTGATGACATCTTACCGGTTTCCTCACCACGATAATAGATCCTTCGCTGCCGCTCAGGATGACATCTTACCGTCTTCCTCACCACAGTAACAGATTCTTCGCTGCCGCTCAGAATGACGTTTAATGTTCTCTGTCATTATGATGCTTAGCGTCCCTCCGTCATTATGATGCCTTACCGTATTCCGTCATTCAGAGCGGGGGCAAGAATGCTGTGTGAGAAAAACAGAAAACGGGATAGTGACACTGAGTGAAGAATCTATTACTCTGATGACACTTTACCGGCTTTCCTCACCACGGGTATAGATTCTTCGCTATCGCTCAGAATGACGCTTTGCGGAAAAGCAGCACTTCTCTTGATAAACGGCTGCCGGATAAAAGGGAACATCCCGCGAATTATACAGCATTCATCAATACACCATTTTAAGCCTAATGCAAAAAATCTGCCGCTCTTTACCTGCGGCAGATTTTTTCTGCGTTTACCTCTTAATTTCCACACGATACTTTTTCAGCTTGCCTCCATAGACAGGAAAGAAACTGAATTCGCCGTAATCCTTTACAGGCTCCGCATTTTTCAGCAGTTCCATATCGGCATCGGAAATCACAAAATCAATATCCCCATTTGCTTTCATATGTCCAGGATCCGCCGTTTTCGGCAGCACCACCGTCCCCAGCTGCCAGTCATAACGGATGCAGAGCTGAGGAATCGTGACCCCGTATTTCTCTGCCATTTCCGCAAGGCGGCCGTCTTTCAGCGCTTCGCCGTGCGCCACGGGAGAGTAGGCTTCCACTACGATATCCCGCTTCCGGCAGTAATCAATCAAAGCCAGCGGACTGTTTCCCACATGGCAGAGAATCTGGTTCACCATGGGTTTCACACGGCAGCCGGCAAAAATATTTTCAAGATCTCCCTCAAGGAAATTGGAAACACCGATTGCCCGCAGTTTCCCGGCTTCCAAAGCATCTTCAAGAGCACGCCATACTTCTCTGTTCTCTTTATAGTAGCGGTTCTCCGACTGGTTTACCTCCACCCAGGGCTGGGGCGAATGAATAATCATCATGTCCAGATAATCAAGTCCCATTGTTTCCAGTGTCTTTTCGATGGATTCCATGGCGGACGCATAGCTTTTATTTTCAGCCGCTACTTTGGATGTGACAAAGATATCTTTCCTGTCAATGCCGCAGGTGCGGATTCCTTCTCCGACACCACGTTCATTGCCGTACGCCTGTGCCGTATCAATATGGCGGTATCCGATATCCACCGCCGCCCGCACAGCCTCCGCCGCCTTGTCGTCATCAATAAACCAGGTACCCAGTGCCAGTTTCGGAATGGCTACGCCGTTATGCAACGTATAACTTTCCTCAAAAATCATAATTGCCTCCTCTATAAACTGTTGCCCCTACAAAACGACAAATATTCAGAGTAAATCACTGTGCGATTAATCAGCCGATTTGATTAAATATAGCATTCCCTCATATTTTTATACCCTTTGGCAGTTCAGAAACATCATCAAAAGGCTCCTGCAGGTCTTCCCCTTTTTCTGCCGTCTCTATGTCCGCATAGGAATCGGATTCGATTCACCGTATCACATTTCCTTTCGCCATGACAATTCTTTTTATATGCTTACTCTTCAAAGTCATTATATCCAAGCGCCAATTAGGCTACAAGTACGTTGCACATATTTTTCCTTTAAAAATGATTTCCCAAGGAAACTTTATCGACACACTTCATCGTCTCCTCTTTGCATATTTCCCCATATAAAGATAAAATATAAAATCATAACGCTAAGAAAGGACGGACTCGTGAAAAGGATTTTATTTCTGGTTCCCCGCATGAACATCGGCGGTGCGGAAACCTATGTATATACCGCAGCAAAAGAACTTCGTGCCCGGGGCTATGAAGTTTTTCTCGCTTCCGGCGGCGGACGTCTGGCAGATAAACTGAAAGCGGCAGGCGTCAGGACATTTTTTGTCCCGATCCGGCAGAGCAGGTTCTTATCCGTCTGGCGCGTTTCATCCATCGTGAAGAAATACCATATAGACATCATTCATGCCAACTCGGGAGCTGCGGGCATCATCGCAGCAAGAGTAAAAAGGAATACGTCTGTCCCCGTGGTATACACGGCACACGGCATTTTGGGAAACATGGAAAAAGAATATGTCATTGACCAATTGGATCAAATCATCTGCGTCAGTGAATACGTCAGGCAGGACTCTCTGGCACGCGGCCTCCATGACAATCATCTCCTCGTCCGTTACAGCGGCATCGACACGAAACGTTTCACCGCAAATGAAGAAGAGCGGATCCGGCTGCGAAAAGAGTTCGGTTTCGATGAGGATACCCTCGTTCTTGCCATCGTATCCCGCATAAAAAATTTGGAAAACAAAGGCCACGGACATCTTCTCTCCTTACTGGACAAGTATGGCCGTAAAGAAAACTGGAAGCTCCTTGTCATCGGAAAAGGGAACGGGCTCCCCCTGCTGAAAACGAAGATACGCGCCATGCACTTATCCGATAAAGTTCTCTGCCTCGGACACCGGACAGATGTGGAACACCTGCTGAACGCCGCAGACCTGACTGTCCTTCCTTCCCGCTTTGAAACGTTCGGTCTTGTCCTGGCGGAGGGCATGGCGATGGGAAAACCGGCCATCGCTTTTTCCGTAGGCGGCACGCCGGAAATCGTGAAAGACGGGGAAACGGGATTTCTCGTGGAAAAAGACAATGAAAAAGAGCTGTATGAATGTATCAAACAGCTCGACAGCGACCGATTTCTTCTTAAACAATTTTCAGAAAACGGTATCCGATGGGTACGCTCCCGTTTCACTAACCGCCGGATGGTCGATGATTTGGAAGTCATCTATCACAAGTTGTCTCCTTAATTATTTCCTGAAGGTCTTTTTAAAACGCCGTTCCAACTGGCGGAGCCAGATAAAAATCAGATGGATACGGCTCACCTTTAATTTAAATTCCCACATCGGCTGCCTGGCAGGAATCGGAATACGGGGCAGGGCAAGCAGATCCTGTGTCCACAAAGGGACATCATAGAAAATCGCCAGCCCCAGTTTATACCTGCACTTCTCCGCCTCCTGCATGACCTTTCTGTCAAAATCTCCGTAAGGATAGCAAAGACACTCCACCGGTTTCCCATTAAGATTTTCAAAAAAACGTTTGCTTCCTGACAGCTCATCATGAAGACGATCCGCATCGCAGCGGCTCAGAAACGGGTGATCCATGGTATGGGAACCGACATAATGCCCTTCATCCCGCCACAGGGCCAATTCACTTTCATTCATTGTCCGCGTCGGCGCTTTCCCGAAATTTTCCCATTTGTTCTCCCTGCCGATCCAATTGGCAATGGGAAATACATTTCCCACATGGCGGTATTTTTTCAAAATCGGTAAGGCCGCGGAAAAATTATCTTCATAACCGTCATCAAAAGTAAGGACCACCGGTTTCTTCGGCAGCCGCTTTCCATGGAGAAAATGCGCCTGCAGCTCATCCACCGTGATACTGTGAAATCCGTTTTCTTCCAAGTATCTCATCTGTTCTTCAAACTTCTCCTCCGGCAGCGCGTTCCGATCCCCCGGGACAGAAGCAATGCGGTGGTACATTAAAATAGGTACCCGATCACGGAAATGGTAATATGTGTACAATAAAGCAGAAAAGATTATAATAGAAACGTATAACATAAATAAACTCCTTGATTTATTCTAATCATTGTATCACATATATTTTTCCTGATCAGAGGATTTCATGAAAACATTTTTAGTTTATAATACCTCTTATTTCGGAGACACTATCCTGACAGACGCACTGTGCAGGAATCTGAAACGGCTGTATCCGGAAAGCCGTCTGGTTTTCGTATCGAATAAACCGTTCACCGACATTTCCCGATACATGGACGGTGTCGATGAAGTCTGGACCTATGACAAATGGGGCGTCCATAAGGGACTTGCCGGATGGTATAAATTTTATAAAGAACATAAAAACCAATATGTTTTTGATGCCGCTTTTGTCATTTACGGCAATGAGCGGGGCATTTTATTATCCAAATTTTTAGGCGCAAAAAAAATATACGCAGACAATCGGCATGCGATCGTCCGCCTGCTCCTCTCCAACGGAAAAATTAATTACGGAAAATGGATCCATGTGCAGGACCGGCATGCCTATCTGGCGGAACTGTATGCGGGAAAGCCCATGGAAAGCATGAAAATCAGGTACCATGTCCCTGATGAAGCTTTTGCATATATCAATGAACAGCTTTTAAAAGGAATCAGCAAACCGATCATTGCATTGAATCCGATCACCAAGCGAAAAGAAAAAGATTTGAAACCGGACACACTCCTTACACTGGCAAAAAAAATAAAAGACGCAGGGATGATTCCCGCCATGATCGGTGCAGGAAAAGATTGTGAATCATATTATGAAAATCTTCCGCCTGCTGGCAGACAGGTGCTGCTGAATCTGGTAAACAAAACCACCATTCCCCAACTGGGCGCCCTGCTGAAAAGCTGTGCCGTCCTTATCAGCGCCGACACCGGTACTGCCCACTTTGCTCTCGCCTTAGACGTTCCCGTGGTAGATGTTTTTTACCTGAATGATGAATCCAATCTCGCCGCCTGGGGACCGAAGACATTCTACCGCCACCGCCTGATTGCCCGCGGCGGAGATTTCAGCGCTGAAAACATTTGGAAAAATGCACAGGATCTGATAGAAGAAAACTCTTCCCTGTAACTTTGTATATTTCCGGCTTGTATCAGGAAAGGATATTGATATGTTCTCACGGTATTTCACGGATAGCCATTCTATAAAAACGCTCCCGTCTTATCTTTTGTCTTCTTTTATTTTCATAAGCGTCATCTTTTTACTTTTCCATATTTCCGGATTTGAACGTGTTTTCGAATGGAATAAGAGTCTGCGTGATGCGGCCACAGGGTTTGCCGTCTTCAGCCTCATTACATATGCACTGAGAGAAAAATTGTATTCCCCCTTGTGGTGTTTATCCCTGTTTCCTTATCTAACGCAGCTTGTAATTTACGCCTATGTACTCATTCATGCCAATATGTCCTGGACGATTGATTACGACTTGATCCACCCCTATTTCCTGCTTTTCGTTTACGAATCAACCCTCACGGCATGCTTCTTTGCCTTCTCACAAAACCGTCCAGGGAAATGGCGCTTTTCCATTTCTGTCCTTTATGGAATTATCGTCGCGGCAAGCCTTCTGTTTGCTGCTATATATCTGGGATACTACCTCCTATACAATGACACGATACGCGCGGAAAATATGCTGCCCATCCTGCAGACCAACAAAAAAGAAGCGTTTGAATTTATTTCAGACCGCATCGGACTGCCCGTCCTGTTTTCTTCCCTTATCTTTTTTGTGCTGCTCTTACCGGCCTCTTTCTTCTGCTGCCATAAAGCCATTTCCGTCGGCCGGGATCGTTACAGTAAAATGCGTATCCTATGGATAGGCATGATTTGCATTCTGTCCATCATCAGCATCCATAAATATATCCCGTCTCTTTTTCCTATTTCACAAACTTATGGCGCTTTCCACTATATACATGAAATGCGGCGGATCAGCCAAAAGCATGAACAAAATATAAGCCGGTTCCGTATATATACCCCCGTCAGCGAAGCCATGCCGCAAAAATTACCGGGTACCGTCATTGTCGTCATCGGAGAAAGCGCCACCCGTGACCGGATGAAAGCCTTTACCCCGTCTTATCCGTCTGAAACAACCCCATGGCTCTCAGAAATGAAAGAAACACCTTATTTTTACCTCATGGATAAAACATATTCCTGCTTTCCCGTCACTGTTCCCGCGCTTTCCATGTTCCTTTACGGGCGAAACCAATATGACCACCGGAACATAGATGACGTAGCCAATATCATAGACGTGGCACACCTTTCCGGCTATAAAACATGGTGGATGAGCAACCAGGGCAAAATGAGCGGTGAAGACAGTCCCATCGATTTCGTCGCGCAAAACTGCGATACGGAACAACGGACGCCGTTTCCGCTGGGCGACGATTATCAGCTGCTTGATTTTGTAAAGCAGCTTCCCAAAAATGAAAATAACTTTGTCATTATCCATCTTATGGGCAGCCATATCAGGTACAGCGACCGCACCCCGCCGGACTTTAAAGGAATCGACAACCCGCAGCACGACAAGCGGACCAACCAGTATGACACCACACTGCTTTACACAGACCGCCTTCTCCGAGATATCTATACGTATGCCAAAGATCATTTGAATCTGCAAGTCATGATGTACTGCTCCGACCACGGGGAAAACATGGAACGAAGCCATGTCGCCAGCAAAAATATGACTTATGATATGGTTCGGATTCCCTTCTTCATTTATCTTTCTCCCGCTTACACACAGCTCTACCCGGATACGGCACAAACCTTGCGCCAAAACGAACACAAAGTATTCACCAATGACCTGATGTATGACACCATCAGCGGAATCCTGCACCTGCCAAATACAGACTATGAACCGAAATTTGATTTAAGCAGTGACACATATGATCTAAAACCGGCAGATGCAAGAACGAAGTATGGAGAATGGACCATCCTTGATGATCCGGATTACAAGTAAGCCTCCATGCATGACAAAACCGTTACAGTTCCTTACTTCATTACTTATCTTCCAATGCAGTTATCAGCATACAGGTAATCCCATGAAAAGAATTTCTCTACAAGATCTTCATCGGTATCTTCTCACATCCCTCATTGCTTTTGATTCATACTGCCGTTCCCATGGTATCTGTTATTCCCTATGCGGGGGCACACTTATCGGCGCAGTTCGGCACAAAGGTTTTATCCCCTGGGATGATGACACCGATATCATGATGACAAGAAATGAATATAATAAATTGACCGATTTCTGGTTAAAAGATCCTTTGCCGGAGTATACTCTTCTCACCGACCGTACCCCGAATCATACTTATGCCGGAGAAAGCGGAAAGTGGTACGCCAATGATACGGCGCCTCTTTCTCCCGCCAATGAATATGATATCGGACTTTTTGCGGATATTTTTATCGCAGACGCTTTACCTCGTGATGAAAAAGAAGCGGCCGCCCACTTTCACAAGATTCATTCCCTGACAAAGCGTTTTCATTCCACCAACAAACGGAAACACCATACATTTTGGAAAATTTTCTTTCGGATGATCCCCTCTTTCTCCCCCGATTATTTTTACAAAAAGCTGCACAAAGAGCTGTCCCGTTATACGGCTAAAGACTGTGATTTCCTTGCCCTTATACTAGGCTCCGGCAAAGATATAAAGCGGGAACGTATCCCCCGACATTTCTTTGATCATTATACAGAGCTCACTTTTGAAGGGCACTCCTTCCCTGTCATTGCAGAGTATGACGCCTACCTGCGCCATTACTACGGTGACTATATGCAGCTGCCTCCGGAAAAAGCACGGCTTTCTTATCACACTAAAAACCACTATCTGAAGCGCTGAAAAAATGCAGATGTCAAACAGGAACTGGGCATCTGCATTTTTACTTTTCTGAAAATCTTATATTTCTTCTTTTGAAAAAAGCTTTTTTGGATTTACTGTCACCAAAACAACTCCCACCATAACCAGAAGGCAGCCTGCCATAACGGAAACCGTAATTTCCGCACCGTTTCCGAAAAGGAAATTGAGCAGACAACCCCAGATAATATAGGTAATATTGGCTGCCATCCCTTTCGCACAGCCGATCATATGGTTCGCTTTATACCAAAGCATGTAAGACAATCCTGCCACTATCCCTGCGGCAAGAAAAAAGTGAAATGCTCCTTCCGTCCGGTATATGGCATTCAATGCAGGATATCCACGAATACAGGGCAGCACTATAAAGAGAAGCACGGTTCCCGATACGACCTCCCTGATGGTAATCGCTACATCAGGAATCATATCTTTCATGCCATATACGGCAATCACGCTTTCACTCCCCCAGCACAAAGCCGAAACTAGGGCAAACAAGATTCCCAGATGAAACATACCATTTCCCCCGGCTTCCGGCTGATACCCTACAAGAATACTGCCCGCCACCGATAAAAATATTCCGAGCCACATCCTTCCGCTTATCGGCTGTTTTAACCAGAAAGCGGCCAGCAGACACCCGACAATAGGATATAAAGAAGAAATAATCAAGGCATTTGCGGCTCCTGCCATGGAAATCCCCAAAACATAACTTGTCTGCCCCACAGGGCCTCCAAGCAGAGCTGCCAGGCATATCACCAGACCGGAACGCGTTTTAAACGTCCGCACTATGGGAAGCAGCAATCCTCTTGCCGAATGCAGGAACAACATGGAAATCGCCGCTGCCGTATCTGTAAGGGCAACGCATGCCAATGGGATTCCCATCATCACAAAAAAGGTTGTCCCCACCGGAAAATTTTCTCCCGATAGATACCCATACCCCAATGATAGGAAAAGGTTATTAACCCCCCATAGAAAACCGCTTATCAATCCTGCCAGTAATCCAACCATTTTCTGCTCCTGACATTACGACCTTAACATATCCAAAGCCATTTCAGAATATTTTTTTGCATACCCGTACTGTGTTTCCGGGTATTTGTCAAAATATATGCCCAGATCTTCTTTAAACTCGCACCAGTTACTCCAAAGAAGTCCCCCAACCGCCTCATACGCCATAATTCGCCAATATATTTCATCAGAGCAGTCCCCGTCAAAATACAAGCGGATAAGCCGATCAGTTTCTTCCTTCGTATAACCGGTATAAATCGCAAACATGGCCAGATCCACATAAATATCCTGCATACCTGCATATTCCCAGTCAATCAGATATACTTTCCCCGTATCGGTCATTAAGAAATTATCAGGAACTGCATCAATATGGGCTAAAACAAATTTCTTCCTATCTATGGTATCCAGTACCGGTTTCAGTTTATATACCCGTTTTTTTATAACGTCATAATCTTCATACTTGGACTTTTTCCGCTTCCATAAAGATTCATAGTATTCCAGTGTGTGATAAAGGTCAAAAATAAAATTCCCTTTGATTTTAAATTCGTGAAATTCCCGCAGTTTTTCCATACACATTTTTACATCCCTTCCGTTATAGGGATTACAGTTGCGGGCATTTTCAATGAAACGGGTAATTTTGTATCCTTTATCCGCATCTATGGCAATAATTTCATCGCTGATCCCATAAGAAGAAACTGCCCCATAGGTTTCCACTTCCCTCTGCCGATTAATAAGGCGTCCGGTACCCGCACCATTTAACCGAAGAACATACCGGCTTCCTCTATGGGTGAAGATATAAGAATTGTTCGTCATTCCCTTCTTTAATGGAACCACATCACTGATTCCCGGACCCATCACATCTGAAACGATCCGTTTTATCTTTTTATATGGTATCTCCATAGCGATTCTCCTTCCTGCCAGGTTTCTCCGGACTTTTCTTTTTCAAAACCTTACTGCTGTAAAAGCGGAATTTCTTATAAAAATGGTAAACCGGCAACTCTCCAATACCGCCTTCCGTATCTTTATAAAGAGCTGCCATATACCAATAAAATGCCGCTACTGCCACATATTTCATGAAACGAATCTGTTCTTTTTCGGAGGGCTCATGGCATAAATAGATGGTGAAAATCTGCATCGTTTCTTCAAAAGAACAAGGAATGCCGCAGACATAGGATGCTATATCACAAAAAGGATCCCCATTTCCTGAAACACTCCAATCCACCAACAGTACCCGGCCTTCCTCATCAAGAAAAATCCCCCTGTTTCCACAGGCATTATAGCAAACCGGCCAGTTCTCCCGATTCACCGGGATAGAATCATATATTTCCTTTGCAGCAGCATACATCTCCTGAAAATCAAATGGCAGACGTACATCCAACTCTTCCAGTCGTTGCTTATAACAGTCAGTTTCCTTCCATATATTAAATTCATACTCCGAAACGGGGCCTGACGCATGAAGTTTGCGGTAAGCCTCCACTATCCTTTGCATATCGGAAGCAGACTTATAATCCGCCTCCCGTATACTGTCATGATAAACCGCCACTTCCCAGCCTCTTTTTTCATCAATATAAAGACTTTTTCCGTTTAGCTCCAACTTCTTCGCCAATTTCAAAAAGAAGGATTTCTTCTTCCAATCCGTACGATTAATCATAGATCTGTCCGGATGCAAGTACAGATAGACATCATTTCCGCAGATAAAGCGAAACGCCAAATATCCGCTGACCTCCTTCACAACGCGGATCTGTGTAATATCCTTATGCCTGCAATGAAGAACCCTGCAGATATTATCCATAATGGACGATCCCACATTATCCACATAGGAGAAATCAAAACTTCTTAAATCCTCCAGGGAATCAAATTCCAAAATTTTATGTTCTTCATAGCGTTTGACATACATATCCAATTCATCGATATGTCTGATATACACATCCTCCCAAAGTAAATGTTTCGTTTCCTCTTTCTTATATTCTCGTTTCAGAATTTCAGAAAATGTTTTACTGAACGCACGGGAAAAATAAACCTGCCCAATCATGTACCAAGAATGATGACCACCTATGCTGACACCCGTTATTCTGCCCCTGCGGTCGGAACGGATACAATATTCATCGGTTGCTCCCGCCGCATACTGCGCTGCATAATAGGAACGATAAACGTATCCGGTAAATACATTCTCCGCAAAATAATTATCCGATGAACAAATATATGTATTTCCCAGTTCTTCCAATACGGCCATAAGCGTAGATGTATTATTGTATCGGTAATAATCGGGGTTAATAACAATCTTCACATGAAATTTTTCTTCCAGATAAAAAAAATATTCCTGCATATATCCGACAACTACAGTAATATTTCCGATTCCCGCTTCTTTTAACTGCCGGATCTGCCTTTCAATCAACACTTCGCCTTTGATCCGGATCAGTCCTTTCGGAATTTCATAAGTCAGCGGCACAAACCGTGTCCCCATCCCTGCCGCCATAATGACCGCATTCTGCACTTTATAGGGAAAAAGCACCTCATATCCCAAAGAGGATACTTTCCCTTTCTCCACATACCCTTTATTTTCCATCTCTTTAAGTATACGGTTCACACTCCCCAGCGATATTCCCAAGGCATATGAAATTGTCCTTTGCGCAGGTATCCGGGAATATTTCACAAGATAATTCAGTACATCAAACTGTTTTTGCGTCAGCATAACATATCCTTTCCCACATTTATTATGTTTTCATTATAGCACATGTTGTTCATTTTTAATGAACTTTGGTAAATAATTGAACGCCCATGCTGTTTTATAATTTCTCTGCTTTAAAAGAATAGAAAACGGTCTGTATCCAAAATGAAAACTTTCTCATTCCTATACAGACCGTTTTTACCTCTTATCTCTTTATTAAATTGATTGTCACAGCCGCGCCGCCTGCTCTTCGTCCGCGCCCGCCCTATGCATTATACCCGTCGTCTCCGCCATGATTCCGTATCCCAGTAAAGCAAAAAAGATACGGCAGGATACTTTATTAACGAAGGTGGCATCCACCAGACCATGGATGAAAAAACCGAAATATACAGTAAGCAGCGCCATCATGAAATAAAAATCTTTTGACCGTTTTACTTCTTTATAAAGCCCGGCAAACACAAAAAGAAAAAAAGCAGCATATCCTGCAAACCCGATCAAACCGGCCGTAGCCAGAAAATGAATCGGCATATTATGCGCCATCGCCAGATTTTCTTCAACTGCTTTTTCAGGGCGATATTCCCCATAATAATTATCCTTCCACCGGTTCAGACCAATCCCTGCTATTTTATGATCTTCCCACATCCTCAAACTGGATTCAATCATCATAAAACGTTCTCCCCCGGCTTTATCCATACCTATCCGTTCCTCATGGATCACATATATTCCCCCCAGGCAGACTGCCGCAAAGATTCCGACAGTAACAAACAAGGCTATCCACTTCTTCACAGAAAAATTTTTTCTAAACGCAAAAATAAGTACGACAACGGCAAGCACCGACCCTGCCGCCAAAGATGCAACGGAGCCTCTTGATCCTGTCTGATATAAACAGAAAATCTGCATACATAAAACACAGCCTTCTACAAAACGAAAGAATTTATTTTCTTCTTTTACCAGATAATACACAATAAACGGAATCGTCATAGCAAGTATCGTTCCAAATTCATTGGTATGGGAGTGCATCGAGGTAATCCTCATGCCCGGTTTCATATACCATTGCATGATACCCGTGGCACAATCAAGCATAGAACCGATAAGCAGTCCCCATTTAACCCCTTCATCAGCCCGACATGCATTGAAAACAAGGAAAACTATAACCAGCGGGCTTACGGACCAGAAATAATCCAATCCGACCAGAAATCCGCCCCTATTCCCCTGTATCAGGGAAGACAATAATAGTGCTCCATAAAATAATAAAATCCCCGATAGAATTAATGAAAATTTTTTCCAGGGAAATTCCAATATTTTTATAGAATGATTCTTTACCATATCCCAAAATAAAAAGAACACAAATGCGGCTATTGCATAAGAAAAATAAGCAGCAGAAAATTTAAAAGCCAAAACCGCAAATAAAATCCCCATTGTCAGAACTGCCGGCATACAAGTATACATTCAATAAAAAATCCCTTCACTATCACGAATTCCGTCAAAAGGCAATACACAAGCCATATTTCCTCTTTCGGTCATCTCCTAATTATTTTTATATTGCTTTGCTCTTATTTTATACTGCAACAATAAAATCCCTCTGCGAATATACCCCATCAGATTCAGTAAACCGTCATAATGTCCCAGAATTAATTTTTTTTGCATATTCAGCATAAACGGCAGTCGTCTCCTTTTATGTCGAAAAATATAATCGACCACTTTCTTTTTTGCACCGGTGTCCAGACTGTCCATACCGGCATCGGACACCATAGTCTTAATACCCGCTATAAGAGCATTCCTCCCACAGATATCCTTATATTGCGGCATATAGATACCCGCTATCCGTTCATGTTCTTCCCATGCCAGAAAACTGCCGTATTTTATCAGAATGTAGTTATATACACTCCCCCGTCTCATACTGCTGTTTTCATTTTCATAGCTGTAATAATATAAAGAGACAGGAATTACACAGGCGCTCTGTGCCCTGAAAAAAATTTCCCCGTTTACATACATATCTTCCAGCAGTTGGCTCACCGGAAAACGTACTTCATTCCACAGTATTTTCCTATACAATTTACCCCAGACAAAATTAGGAAGCCGGTTCAGTAATATGTCTTTTTGAATATCAGCCAACGCTCTTGTCTTTTTCCATGAGGATGAACATGCCACAGGCCTCTTTCCCGGACGGATAATACTGTACCCTGCCATAACAATATCACAGGTTCCGTTTTGCGTGTAAACAAGCATGATTTCCAAAGCTTCAGGCACTAAAAAATCATCAGAATCCAAGAAATACAGCCAATCCCCTCTTCCAACTTCAAGGCCTGCATTCCGTGCTGCACCCTGCCCTTGGTATTCCTGATGGATGACATGAATCCTGTCATCTTTTTCTGCATAGGAGTCACATATCTGCCCGCATGCATCAGGCGATCCATCATCAATCAGGATCATTTCCCAATTGGAATACGTCTGGTTCAACACGCTGTCAATACATCTATGTATGAATTTTTCAGTTTTATATACCGGCACGATGACCGACACCAATGGAGCATATCCCATAGGTTTTATCCCCTTATTCCGCCTTTTAAGCGTTTCAGCACATTGCCACCGATTTCCATATTCAGGTACGCGTAGCAATATGCATTTAAAATGAAAACTATTCCAAGCATAACCATGCCTGATGTGGTAAGCATCGCTTTACCCGGATCCGGATCAAAGCCGAAGACCGATGACAAAGGTGTCCATATCCAGCGGAGGAATGTGGTGAAGCGGTCAATCGCACCGGTAAGGGCATCGGCAATACCGAGAACATAAATGGAAAATATGATTTTATAAGACATTTCAAGTATATATGCGAGAATCGTAAGGCAGAGCGTTTTCCCATAGGACAGTTTATGAAGAAATCCATAGCCCATGGCCATGCCGAGAGCCCCCGCATAAAAAGCTGTCGTCAGTCCGATCTCAGGCCCGCCGATCATGGTAACGAGAATAACTACGCCCGCCGATGTGCCGAATCCCCACTTCATCCCGTGAAAGTCGCAAATGACGGCAATCGGAATGGGGGACGCGGTCATAGTGACGAACACGAGAAATGGCGCTAAAAGTTTCAGCAGCACAAGGAGTGACGCAATGGCCGCCGCTGCCGCTGCTTCTGTCAGATATTTTGTTTTTCTCACTGATTCGTTCAATCTGTATCCTTTCCAAAAGAAGCCGCCAATGCTTCTTTCTCCTGTTTTGTTTTCCGTTTCAAATAGAATTCACAAGACCGGGCATCATGACCGTTGTTCCATTCCCTGTACCACACAAGACGGACAGGCAGCCGGCCTTTCGTATACTTCGCGCCCTTCCCCGCGTTATGGACAGCCACCCGTTTTTCCGGATCATCTACGGTAAATCCCGTATAGAGTGTGCCGTCTTGGCAGCGCACCATGTAAGTAAAATATTTCTTTTCCATCTCTTTCTCTTAGCCGCAGGCGGCAAAAGGGCACCGAACTGTTTACATTTAGGTGTATGGTCTCCGCATGGTCACGCATGCCACCGTCCCCGTTTCCAGACTGCTGTTTTATTACCCCTCTATTGTATACAAACAATAAAAGAAATGCCAGCTGCATTGATAGCAGCTGGCATTTCTTTTTTATTTCCACGTTTTTTCATGTCATTCGGATAACAGATTATTCACTGACATAGTGAGGAAATTGGTAGACTCTCACCAGCGTAATAGATTCTTCACTCCGTGTCACTGTTCCGTTTTCCGTCTTTCCCACAAAGCATCCTTACCCCCGTTCTGAATGACGGGATACGGTAAGGCATCATAATGCCGGAGGGACGCTAAGTATCATAATGACAGAGAACATAAACGTCATTCTGAGCGCCAGCGAAGAATCTGTTACTGTGGTGAGGAATGCGGTAAGATGTCATGAGAGTCATAGATTCTTCACTTTGTGTCCTATTGCTGCTTCCCTTTAATAAAAAGTGCAGCAGGGGAAATGTTGCATTTCTCTTTGCTGCACTTATATGGAACTAATACACAAACTGGTATCAGACAGGTGAAAAACCGACGGCCGGAGGCTCAGTACCATTCATTGATCCAGTTTTTTTCAGAGGGAAGCATGTTTTCCGCCGTTTCAAGAACTTTTTCACGCTCCGCGCCTTTCAGCCATTCGATGCGCCCCAAATCCGACAACTCTCTCAAAGACAGGGCCCCGAAAAAAAGCTGGGCGAGGGCGCCTGCGGTAATGGTAAAATCCGGTTCGGGAATTTTATTTCCCAATTTCACGCCGGAAATATCTTCGATATGAAGCTTCAGTGTGTAAAACACATCATATTTCACGGCGTAAATTTTTCCTTCCTTTGCGGAAAGGACATAGATGCCGCTGTTTTCGGGAAGGAATTCGTCCACCAGCTGGAAAGACAGGAAGCCTTTCATCTCTCGGCAGGGAAGTCCGTCAAATACCATGACCGGATCTGTGACGCGTCCCATCATGGTCGGAAAAGAGGCATTATGTATATAGGTATGCTCCGCGCCATTCTGCCAGTAGAAAAATGCCCTGTCATCAAAAGGTTCATACCACACGCATTCGTCCACGGAACCGCGGTGTCCAGCCATGTAAGCATAGAGCCCTTTCCGTCCCGCATCAGAGGCATACGCCATTTCCGATACCATGAATTTCCTTTCGTCCAGATGGTAGAAAATATATCCGGCTGCGCCGTTCCGGTCATTGACGACAGCGATATAACCGCCGTCACAGAACTGGGCGCCGATGTGTTTTTTCCATGACGCTTCATCCCGAAAAGCCCATCCGTTCCGCCCTTTCACATACCTGTCATAGACAGAGGCGAGAATTTTCCATTCATCCGCCGAGGTAATAAGCCCTGCGGAATGCGCCCGCTTTCCTAAAAAGCCTACCTGCTCAGGTGCGGCGCTTCGTTTCCACTGGTGCGCATAAAATGAAAATCCCATAGGATAGTAATACGATGCCGCCGAGGGCATAAGAATGACAGCGCCCTTATTTTCCATCCGCGCCATATGGAACGCGCCGCGGATCAGTTCCGTCGCAAGCCCTTTCCCTCTTGCAGCAGGATGGGTGGCTACCCCGACGATGTAATCCACCGGCATCTTTGCTCCGCGGATACATATTTCATAAGGGCGGCGGTGAAGGTTGCACGCTATTTTCTCTGCTTCTTCTCCCGCCAGTACATCTTCCGGGCGGTAGAGTTCCCTGAAATACCAGCGGAACCACGGGTCGTCCTCTCTTTCAAAACAGTACGACCAAAGCGCGCGTATATCCTTTTCATCTGTCTGACTGCATTTACGTATTTTCATAACCGCCTCAGAAACAACCGCCGTCTTTTACGACAACATCATACTTTTCCGCGAAATGGTCAGGATTGTATTCCATTTTTGCCTGACGCAGACCGGGCAGCCCCATGTCTTCTTCACGATTTACAAATTCTGTTTCCGCAAATTCATGCATCAGGAAATCGCGGTTGATCGCCTGATACAGTCCGCGGATATTCGGATTTGCCTTTTCAAAGAAAATATGTGCCACCCGGGGATTGACCAGATCTCCGTTTGTAAAAGCTTCCACTTTCCCATAAATGCGGATAATGGCACCTTTTAATTTCAAAGCGTCCCAATTGGCAAAACACCGCTGCAGCGCTTCTTTTTCTTCTGCAATGTCTCCATGCCGTTCAAACCAGTCTTCGATCCCCTGCCATGCATCTTCCCTGTTTTCCGACGTGATGGACTCATATGTATAATCACCGTACTGGCGGAGAAAACCGTTCAGATGATTCTTCTTCATGCGGAGTTTCTTCCCCGACAAATTAATCATGTCTGCCGTACGGTACACATACTCCCAATTATCCCGATCCGCAGTGAATTCATACCGGTTCGGGCAATGGGCTTTGATCTGTTCCAGCACCCAGGGTGAAGCAGCCTTAATGATAAACGGTTTTCCCTCGCGCTCCAGGCATTCATGGATAATCTCCATGCCGCGGCCGAAAGACGCCCCTTCACCGGCAAAAGGGGGCATAAAAAACGTATTCTCCCCTTCCCCCGCACGGACGAATAAGATATTCTCCTCTACCGCCCACTGCGTATGGTACGCTTCCTGCCATAAAAAAAGTGTATTGAATGAACAGTCGATCCCCTCATAATGATGGACATGGAAGAAGCTGTCGATATACTCTCTTTTTTCAATTGTAAACGGTTTGAAGTCTATGATGAACATCTCCTTAAAAAATAACAACTATATTGTAAATATTCTATCCTTTTTTATTCCTTTTGGCAAAAACCGGAACGGACTTTATAAGCCACAACATGGCATGCTGCTGAAATCAGAAGACAGATAAACACCCACTCCGTCATTTTTCCGGTGCAGGAAAATAAATCTGCCGCAAAAGCAGTAAACAAAAATTTTTACAAAAATAAAGAAATTCTTTCCCACTCTCATTTAAGCCTCTTTCTTGATAATGAGAAAACCGATATTATCAGAAACAGCAGATCTGGCTTTTTCCGATTTCCCATAAAATCAAGCTTCATCGCGGCGAACATGATTTCCCCGAAACTTCATTCGCTGCGTTTTTCTTTCGATAAAAATTACACTTATTCACATTATTCACAAACTTATTCACAACTATTCACATCATGTGGATAAAAACAATCTGTTTTTTCTCTTTTCGCGATAAATCAAAGCTTTTTTCCGCCTGTCCATCCCAGACAGACACACGAACTGTGCATAACTGTGCATAACCGTTTTGCCATTCTGTAAATGAGAATGGAAAACATTCCGTATTTATCGTATATCTTTCTCACTTTCACTCTCATAGGATACCCCCGATATGCATGTGAATAACTTTCTCTCCATCTGTCCCCCTTTCTTCCAATCATCCATTTTTCTTCCCCTCTTGACAACGAATACGTGCAAAATAGAAAGAAAAAAAGCGAATAAAAGAATTCATTTCAAATCACCCCTGTATTTGTCCGCCTGCTGTGTACATAAGAAATAAAAACTTTCTAAAAGAAAAAATGATTTCCTTCCGTTCCGACATCGGCAGAAATGAAAATCATTTTCCCGTTTTGTCTCTTTCATTCCATTTTATTTGCAAACTCCCATTTCTGCCTTTTTTGTGCTAAAATATGACATGTACACGCGTCCATAGCTCAGCTGGATAGAGCAGCGGTTTCCTAAACCGTGTGTCGGGGGTTCAAATCCCTTTGGGCGCACCAGAAATGCACAGCTGCCAAAAGGCGGCTTTTTTTATTTGCCTTCAAAATGTATTTCCTATCGGGGTAAAATCCTCTTTTTCGACCCATGTCGCCGTCTGTGGAGTCTTTCAGAAAAAAAATGATATAATATATATGGTAAATACTTTATAAATACTTTTTTACGGGGAGACAAATCATGGATACGGTACATATCAATTTAGGGAATGATTCTTATGATGTGATAATCGACTCAGGCATCATCGGCCGCCTGGGAAAAGAAACCGCCCCCCTGTCGGGTCACGGGCGCGCAGTCATTATCACGGAAGAAGGAATTGACGAACTGTATGGCCAGGATTTGAAACGCCAGCTGGAAAAAGAGAACCTGAACGTACAGCAGATCGTTCTTTCTTCGAGCGAAAAGAGCCGAAGCCTTTCTGTCGTGAGCCGTGTATGCGAGGCGCTGGCAGACTTCGGGTTCTGTGCAGGAGATCTGCTTATCGGCCTTGGCGGACGTGTCGTCGGCGATGTGACAGGCTTTGTTGCAGCAACTTACCGGAGAGGGACTCCCTACGTGCAGGTGCCCACTTCTCTCCTGGCACAGATCGGCAGCGCCATCGGAGGGAAAATCTCCATCGATATCAATGGAAGAAAAAATCTCATCGGTACATTCTACCAGCCCAAAGCCGTGTATGTAGATCCTGCCATGGTCCGCACGCTGCCTGCCCGTTTCTTCCATAACGGCCTCGGCGAAGCGATTAAGATCGGCTGCGTGGCAGACAAGGACCTCTTTGAAATATTTGAAAAAGCCGCCTCTGACCAGGATATCCTTCGTGTTCTTCCGGAAATCATCCGCCGCTGCATTACCATCAAGGCACACTATGTGGAAATCGATCCCGAAGACAAAGGCGAGCGCCGCATTCTTGATTTCGGCCATACACTGGGCGGCGCGGCAGAGAGATACTACCGTTTCAATGATCTCCGCCTGACCCACGGTGAAGCGACGGCGGCCGGCATGTACATGATCACGAGCGCTTCTGAAATTCTGGGACTCACCAAGCGGGGTACAGCGGAACGGATCAAGTACGTCCTCCAGTCTATCGGCCTTCCCACCAATCTTGACGTCCCCCGTGATATTCTTGTCTCCCTTCTGGAACATGGAAAAAATGTAAAAGATGAAAAAATAGAAACACCCCTCGTTCTGGAAATTGGAAAAGGATATATTTATACGGGAGAAATTGAAACCTTAAAAAAATATATACAAATGGAATAATTGCAAACCTTCGAAAGAAATACCGGGAGTAAAAATAAACTTCCGGTATTTTTTTCGCCCTGTTTCTCATAACCTGTAAAACCTGTTCTCCATGGGGTGCTATGCTATAATGCAGACAATAAAACAATCTGCCTGAAAGGTATACTATTTTAAACCGGAAACAGGAGTATAAAAATGGATTTCAGCAAAATAACAGCGGCCGTTATCGGCCTGGGTCTAATGGGCGGTTCCTTTGCCATGAGACTGAAGGAACTCGGAGCGGCAGTAATCGGCATCAATCGGACATTATCGACGGCAGAGGCCGCTCTTCGGCAGGGCATAGTGGATTCCATCGATATCAGTGACCTGAAACACGCGGACATTGTTATATTCTGCACACCTGCCAAAGCGACACTCGCCTTTGTGAAAGATCACCTGCCGGACTTCCGCTCCGACGCGATCATGACCGATATCGCCGGCGTAAAAGGAAACCTTGCCGATGATATCCGGCAAATACTGCCGCCCGGCATGGATTTCATTTCATCCCACCCTATGTGCGGACATGAAGGCCAAGGACTTTCCCGGGCGGATCCGGACATTTTCCGCGGAGCAAATTATATCCTTCTTCCCGATAAAACGAACCGCCCAGAGAATGTGGAACTGCTCCGAAACATGGCGCTGGCTCTCGGCTGCCGCCACGTGCCGTCAATCACACCGGAAGAACACGACCGCCACATCGCCTACACCAGCGACCTGACCCACGTCCTTGCGGCGGCGCTGATAAACAGCACTTCCCTGAAAGAAGACACAAAGTACTTTACAGGCGGATCATTCCGTGATGAAACAAGAGTAGCGGATATCAACAGCCCCCTTTGGACAGATTTATTCCTTGCCAACCGTGAAAACCTGCTTCTTGAAATCGACCGTTTTACAGAAAGCCTTTCTGCAATAAAAACAGCACTGGACAGGGCAGATAAAAATACCCTTCATGAACTTCTTGAAAAAGCAGGAAAAAGAAAACGGAACCTGACAGCCGCCGATAAAATATGATCGGACGTAAGCTGCCGGCTCCTGAAAACCGACAATTGTGAATCAGCTGCCCGCACCAATAATGGAGGATACTCGCATGCCGTAGTGACTCAAACCGTAAAAGAATAGTTAGCTTGTAGCTGACAGCTCACAGCTGATAGCTTTTATCTTCTTGCCATACGTACCGATTTCAGCAGGGGAAACCGGCTTGCTGCATGGTTCTTCTTCCGGTTTGACTCCTCTTCTTTTTGTGGTACAATGGGGGTGGAAGCAGAGTACTGTTTCCACCATCGTGTCGGGGATTTTCTCCTGTGTGCCTTTCAATAGATATTTTTTAATATACTGTAAACCCACTGTTCTGATTTAATGAAAGTCTGATGAATCGGTAACGGTATACAGGACCCCCTCCATCCCCGGCAGATTCATACGGATCTCCTCGATCCGAAAAAATCCCGCTCCCCCATATAGCGGGATTTTTTCATTGCGGTTTTCTCTGTGATAAAATAAGAAAAGATGAATTACCCAAGATATTTTACCTGTCATTTTATGATTAAGGAGTTTTCATGCGTATCGTAATTTTAGGCGCGGGGCATCTGGGCTATACGATTGCCGAGCTTCTCTCCAATGAGCAGCATGATGTGGTTGTCGCCGATTCTGATGAAGAAAAGTTATCTAAAGTCCGCGACTCGCTGGATGTGCTCACGATCACTGCCAACGGGACAAGTCCGGATTTCACACGGGATCCCGATATACGGGATGCATCTGTTTTCGTGGCGGTGACCGAAATGGATGAGGTGAATATTCTTGCTTCCATGCTGGCAAAGAAAAACGGAATCCCCCACACGATTGCCCGCATCCGCGACCCGAAATTCCTTCAGGAATCCACCGAATATCTCCAGGAAAATTTTGACATTGACCTGGTTCTGAGTCCTGAGCTGGTCACGGCAAAAGAAATACGGCGCATCCTCATGACGCCCGCCGCCCTTAACGTGGGAGATTTCGCCAATGGCCGCGTCCGTTTGTATGAGACACGGATACAGCGCCAATCTCCTTATATCCATATACCGTTCAAAGATTTGGAGCTGCCTGATGAAATTCTCGCCGCCATGATTTTCCGTGATCATCAGATGATTATCCCCCACGGCAATGACTGCCTGCTCCCTTACGACAACGCTTACTTCATCGGCGCGCCGGAAAATATAGAAAAATTCAGCCGAGGTATGGCGGAAAGCAGTACCAGGCATATCAAAAAGGCCATCATCATCGGCGCAGGACGGACAGGAACGGCGCTTGCCCCCATGCTGGAAGCCGACGGTATATCCGTAAAAGTCATTGATCTCGATCCAGAGCAGTGCCGGCATATTTCTTCCAAATTAAAAAAGTCCATCGTCCTTTGCGGCGACGGGGCGGATATAGATCTTCTCATGCAGGAAGGCGTTTCTGAAGCGGATGTGGTGATCTGCACGACGAAAGATGAACGGCTGAATCTCCTTGTCGCCCTCCTTGCCAGGCACCTGGGCGCGAAAAAGACAATCGTCCGCGTTGTCCGCGGGGAATACGCGGATCTCATGACACAGGTAGGCGTGGATATCGCCTTGTCGGTCCGGCTTCTGGCGGCAGGCGAGGTTCTGAGTTATGTGCGGAGCCGCAGTGTCGTCTCCGTCTCTCTTCTTGAATCGGCGCAGGTGGAAGCGGTAGAAGTTATTCTGGAAAGCGGCGCTCCTGCCGAAGGCATTCCTCTCATGAAAGCGGGGCTGCCGGCGGAATGTCTTGTAGGCGCTTATGTCCGGAATGAAACGACACATATCCCTGACGGCCGCTCTGTCCTTGCCGCAGGAGACCGGGTCATCATCCTGATCCGTACCCCCTGCTCGGCAAAAGTCCTTCCTTATTTTAAAGGCAGGAAACCGTTATGAATACTGCCGTCGTTTCAGCACTCATCGCCAAACTGACTGCGGGATGCGGTCTCGTCCTCCTGCTTCCCCTGCTGACCGCCCTGTTTGGGGAAGAACCGGTTCTTCCTTTTATTTACTCCATGGCGCTTTGTTTTTTACTGTCCGCATTCCTGCGGTATAAGGGCAAGAAAAAAGTCATCAATCTGAATCCCCGCGACGGTCTTGCGGTGACCGCGCTGTCATGGATATGTATTTCCATTCTTTACCTTTTCCCTTATTTCCTGTCCGGTCTCCTTTCTCCGCTGGACGCTCTGGTAGAAAGCATTTCAGGCCTGACAGGCACCGGCGCCACCGTTTTTTCCGATTTAACCGTTCTGCCGAAAAGCATTCTTTTCTTCCGCTCCCTGACCCACTGGCTCGGCGGCCTGGGAATCATCGTCATCTTTGTGGCGCTCTTCCCGCAGGCCGGAAAAGGAAGCGCCCGCATGATTGATGCAGAAAGCACAGGTCCTTACTCCTCCCGTGCCGTTCCCCGGATCAAAGAAATGGCAAAAGCTCTTTTTGCAGTGTACCTGCTTTTTACTGTTTCTGCCGCATTGATTTACACACTCCTCGGCATGAACTTTTTCGACGCGGTAAATCACGCCTTTTCCACCATCGCCACCGGAGGTTTCTCCACAAAGAATGAAAGCATCGCTTTTTATGGCAGTACGCCTCTGAAACTGTCCGTCATATTTTTTATGGTTATTTCCAGCGCCAATTTCGGCATCTATGTGGCTGCATGGAAACGGGGCATCCGTGTTCTTTGGGAAAATACGGAATTTAAAGTCTATCTTTCCATCGTAGCCGCCGCCACTATCCTTATCTCTTTAAATTTAATGCTGGAAAGCGGACTGTACGCCCCTTCCGCACTGCTGGAAGCACTTTTTACCTCGGCGTCTCTTTCGTCCACCACGGGATTTATTTCTTACGACTTTGAAACATGGCCCCATTTTTCCCAGGTCATACTGCTCATACTCATGTTCATCGGCGGCTGCGGCGGATCGACTTCGGGCGGCCTGAAAGTAACGCGCATCATATTGCTTTTCAAATCCATGACCGCCGTTCTCCGCCGGAAACTCCACCCCCGGGCCGTCATACAGACCCGTGCAGGAGGAGAAAACTTCTCCGAATCCATGCTCCTCGAGGTTTTCTGTTTCTTCTTCATCTATACGATGTCCATTTTTTTATGGACCGCCCTTATCGCCGCAAGCGGTGTGGATATTCCTTCTGCCCTGGGCCTTTCCATTGCCACCATGAGCAACTCGGGGCCGGCACTGGGACAATTCGGCGCCACCTGCAACTGGTCGGCCATGCCTGCCATGACAAAAATGGTCGTCGCCCTGTCCATGCTTATGGGCCGGCTTGAATCTTTTACGCTTCTCATCCTTTTCCTCCCCTCTTTCTGGAGAAAAAACGGATGGTAAAACAAAACGGATATTTCTCAAGACCAAAGTCTGTCAGGAAATATCCGTTTTCTCATGCAAGGAAAACGTCCCGGGGGTTATGGGGATCCGGGACGACTTCCTTGTATATTTTTTTGCAAATGTCGGGGAACATTTGCTGAAAAGAGGCGCAGAAGCAACATGACTAACAGTCACCTCTGCTGTACATAGTATACCATATATTTCAATCCGATGCAAGGATGATCCTGCCAAAAGCGCAAAGAGGAAATTCCCTTCCCGCTTTGTATTTTACTCCCCCGTTTCCTTATCCCGCCAAAGAGCCGCGTTCTCTTTCCATCAGGATTTTCCTTATCCGTTCCAGCCGGCTGGGAATGTCGGGATGGTCGTCAAAAAGACGGGAAAACCAGTCCCGCCTGCCGCTGCGGAAAATATGTTCCATGTGGACCAGTCCGACGGCAAGTTCCATCCCCAGTCCAAGACCGCAGGCATATTCGTCGGCGGCATATTCATTTCTCCTGCTGCCGAACTGTGTGAAAAACCAAAGAGGAATCTGCAGAAATATTTTCAGGAAATAATATTGTATGAGGATAAAAAAATTGACAATGCCTATAAAAATCCCCAAGACCGGAATCCAGCGTAAAAATGCCAGGAGCAGTGTCACCACACTGTACACATAGACAATGATACCGCTGAACCATTCCATGCCATAGCGCAGAAGACCGAAGCGGCTGTGCCCGTTCTGCAGATGTCCCACCTCATGGGCAAGGATCCCTTTTACCTCTTCTTCGGAAAATTCATCCAGCAGACGTTCCGTGACGGTGATATGGTTTCCGCCGATTGCCCAGGCATTGTAATCATCTGCTTTCACCGTATAAAGACGGAAATCGGATAATTCCAGCCTGCCCCGACGACAGATATCACGCATCAGACGTTCCAAATACATTTTCGTTTCTCCCGCAGCCCTCCGCCCGCCGTTTTCACGGACAAAGAAATACTGCATGACGCCTGTTCCCGATAAAACGGCGGGCACAAGAACACACGCCAGAGAAAGCTGCAGGATGCGCTCCGTCAGAAGTTCATAATTTCCTGCCAGCTCTTCATGGAAAAAAGGAACGGTAAATAAAAAATAGAGCGCCCAAAAAGAAGCGCTCACGATCCAGTTGGTTATAAAAGTAAAAATAAGCAGCAGAAGATTCATGTTTTTCTCCATCATCCAATAAACGGATTGATTTTCCCCATTATAACACAGGAATGAAACGTGGTTTCTGCAACAAACGGACGGCAAAGCAAAGGCGGTCCATGGAAACGGTTCCCTGCGATTCGATTTTCTTCTTCATGGATAAAAAAGTTACCCCGCCAGCCGGTGAGGATACGTAAGATAGTAAAACCAAAAAATAATTATGGCATTTGTTAAACAGTCTGAAAGCAGATTATTTTTTTGTAAAGTACTTTATCTATTAACTCTTGTGAATGTATAGTATAACTGTTCTATATCATATACATCAACTGCCATACATTCAAATACATCTGGATTAAAAATAGCAAGATTATATCCCCCTGGATTTGTGGTGCTGTTGTATTCAATTCCATCATATTCTTGCTTTCCATTATGTGTGATACTTTTAATAAAATCAACGATATATTGTGTAGGAACGTAATCCAATGTGCTGTCACTTCTACGTAAAGATTTACTCATTTCTATATTTAATTTTTCAAGATACTGCTTGTTTATCGCATGATCAAGATAGTCAAGTCCTTCAACAAATGGGCTAATCTCTGCTATAGCACGAAGATCTACTACTGTAATATCTTTCTTTAATTGAAATGTACCAACACTTACAAAATCAAAAACACCAGCACGCACCTCATGCAATGTGGTATCAACATCACTTGCCACATAAAGGCAAACGATGCCTCTAGCATTAGCTCTGCCTTCTAAACTCTTACCAGCCGGAGGATCTGACATTTCACTTTTCGGATATCCAGATCGATCAGAAATTCTTGCACGATAAAACAGCTTTCCTTTTTTATAGGGTTTGCGAATAAACGAACAATACTTCTCTAAAATATCGAAATTAATTAGTTTTGAATGAAATCTGTTCTTAGTCTTGATTTCCTCAACAAAAGCATCCCAATTATTATTCTTTAATAGAGCATGCTCTCTTAAATACACAGAATCGTATAACTCTGGAATACCAACAGCCCCATTAAAAAGCTCTGGAACATTTGCATAGAGCTCACCGCAAATCGACTTCAATATCTCATAAATTTGTTCTCGCGGAATTTCTGCAAAAATATTCCATCGGTCTTTAAGATCATCAATCAATGATCGAACTTTAGCTCTGGGATAGGTTTCCGGAAGAGTAGTTGAAGGAGCATATATATTTAGTAATTCCTCAAAATAAGGTGTCAAAAAATTTTGGGTATCTGTGTTATAGAGATGCCCCTCATTATGACACAAAGGACATTTTCCAGTATTCAATAAAGGTACAGAACAAATAATAGATATAATCTCTTTATCATTAAAACAGTTTTCACAAAAAATCATTTAACGATCCCCATCTAAATACTTACTCATCAATTCAAGATGGTGCATAATCGAATATTTCTTTACAACACCCAACCCAGGATAAGTCTGATAATAATAAGCCTTTTCAAATGCTTGAATACCTACTGTATTTAATCCCATATTTTGATTCCATTCAACCAATTTTTTAACAGCTTCCGCAAATTTTCGTGCGGGATCAGAAATGTCATCATTAGAATCAGAAACAAAATGTGCAATTCTTAAAATATTCTTCTTATCAAAATATACTATGTGAATTGCTACTGCATATGGAGCAAAACCTGTTTCACTGAACTCCTCACCAACTACAGAATAGTCAGAGAACCCTTTATATCCATCATCCGCATAGTACAAATGATCTGAAGAAAAAAACTCAGTTTCTGTATCCAAATAATCAATGTTCCTGGTTTGCTTTGGAAAATGATCTTCACACATAACACGATTAGAACGAATTCTCCTTCTAAAGTCACCTCTGTCAGGAATCAAAGTATATAAAGGTTTTTTTTCACCAATCACATTCTCATATTCGTCTACATACTCTGGGTTATTGCAAAGCAAGAGCATGGACTCTATAGAATTCCCTTTTTCGATAGCGATTCTAATATCCTTCTCCAATTCGGGCGTTACATAAAAAGAAGAAATAACACAGGGCGCTTTAAATTGCTTTTGAAACTGGGCACTAATGTTAATATTACTTTCTTTTTTTAAATCTTTACTCCAAGAACCCACTTGTGGATTGCGAATGACAGCAATAGGCTTCTCCGCCTCTATAAAAGAATCAATAGTTTTTATATATGTCGATGATACTTTCACCGGTTCCACGATAGGAATAATTTGATTACTAAGAACATTTTCTTTAACACATTCACGAAGTGCTAATAACTCGAATTGACGACCGCGTAAAATGGGAAAATACATAATAACCTCCTTTCTATGTACTTAAAAAGTGACTTAATTTTACATAGTCACTTTTTTTATAATTTGAAAAATAAATTAAAAACTTTAATTCATAGGGGGTTTTTAAGTACTCATCAATGTCAATTTTCATTCGTAATTTTAATACTCGAATAAACATTCGATAAGCAACATCTGTAGGCAATGACTCAAATAGCCTTTGACATGCCCTATAATATTCAAACTGTGATACATCCGGTAATAGACCAAAAACTTTAATCAAGATTTGCTCATACTCATTTTTACGCAACACCTTAAACATAATTGGCTTTGAAAGCATATCACAATATTCTATAGGTTCCTTACAGATTCTCAATGTCCCTTTTTTAGTTAACAAACAAACACCAGCGGGAGAATTTTGAAGCTTTTGTTGCACATTATCATAATTCTTTTCTGAGGTAACTACAACCATTCTAGAGAATGCTTTATAGTAATCTTCCATTTGACCATCCAAACGGTCAAAATTATCTAATTCAGTTTTTATTTCATACACAATAGCTTTTCCATTTATTAAGATAAAATCCGCTTTAGATTTTCCGATAGGAACTTCTGTTAATGCTGTTGTAGTACGCGGACTATGAACACCGAGCAAAAGTTTATTAAGTAAAGTATTTTTGTAATAATACTCATTTTGATATTCACTCTTAAGATGCTGGTAAATTTCACTTATACGTTCTTTATTAGTTTTCCCTAAGTAATCAGCTATATATCTGCGTATTGTTGCTACATATGCTGAACTTTCCCCATCAACTATTACTTGTTTAAAGGTATTTCGAGTAAAGAAACGATTCAGCAATATTGAATTAGCGCTATCCACTCAAAACACCTCCTTTCTACAATAAACCCATGTCTTGTTGCCCTTATCACATTTAATTAAATTAACAAAATCCCACTTACTTGTATTACATCCTAAATTCAATTGACTTTGCACAGAAATTGAATCTGTTGTTCAGTAATTTTTCATTTTTTCGTAGCTTCCTTTATAGTCATGTGATTTTCCATGATGCACTTTTATGTAAACTATGTAAACAATTTATTCTAAATATAGGGTATTCGTTTAAACAAAATTCGTCAAGAACTTCGATAAGGTTATTACTTAGATATTTTTTTATATATTAATCACAACCTTTACCAAGTGCAATTTGCAAAGTTATAAGCGGCACATGAAATGTGCCGCTTATAACTTTATGTCTTTTCCGTAAGAATTAAACACATCTATACTTTTCAGTTACAATTCTCCTAATCATCTTCTTCCACCGCCTATATCTAATTTTTTTATTGAGATTTCGCAAAAAGACAGGAAAAAAATGAATGTCTATTAATCTAAAATTCTAAGATACCATTGAAGATTGTTAGGTGTCCATTTAATTTTACAAATTTCAGGCATTGTCAGAACTTTCCGCCTCCTCCGCCGTTGCCTCCGTTTCCGCCGCCCATGGAGCCGCCTGCTCCGACGACACCGTCATCTTTCTTTTCAGGAAGGGGCGTGACGATACGGTTGGTATAGAGGTAGTAGTCATTCTCTCCGGTCACGGCGAAACTGTCTTTGTCAAGATAATGGGAAGCGTTCACGCCGGGCGCCACATTGCTCATCGTTCCTATAAGGTAGTTCCTTACGCCGAAGGCGCCGAGCAGGGAAAGGACAGCGGCAATCCCCAGTCCGAGAAAACTGAATTGATCGTCAGGATCATACGCTTTCCCTTCTTTCTCATAGTAGGAAATAAGGAAGTCCGCCTTCTCCGCATAAGCTTTGAACGCTTCCGCGTAATTTCCTGCGGAAAGCTTGCTTACAAAGGCGTCTTTCATAAGTTTGATGCCTATATCATTGGTAATCATCGCCTTCATTTTGGGATCGGTGGCAATGTACCAGTCGCGTTCCTGCATATCAAGAACGAGAACCATATTTCCTTTTTCCCCGCCTTTGATCACAGTACCGAGAAGTTTATCGGCATAATCGCCGATTTTCATTCCCTCCACGGAGGGCTGGGTGACAACAGCGATACGGACATTATGTTTCTTTTCTACCGCTTCCAATGCGTTCTTTACTTCCGCGGCCGCCTCACCTTTCACGATATCCGCCCCGTCATGGAATGACGGCATCTCCGCCGCGTCAGACATCACGGGCAGAAAGAGGACGGCAAGGAGCATCGCTAAGATCTGAAATATTTTTTTCATAGTCCCGCCTCCTTATAAAGAACCGAACATCATTTTAATGAGGAAGTAAAGGATGGGAACGAAGACGACAAATGCCGCCGCCGTGTACATGGATGCTTTATTTTTATCCACCGGCAGGCTTCCCACGAACTTGCCGCTCTGGGCGTTCATAATGAAAGTGTACGGCGTGCCGTTATAAGTGGTGGAAAGAATCCATACCGGCGCAAGGGCATAGGAAACGGTGTTTTCATCTTTGGACACGAACCCGTCTTCCCGATTACAGCTTGTATAACCGGTGACAGTGTCATCCATCTGCGCAAGCGCGGTATTTGTTACCAGCTCATCGGCGCGGGGCGCCATTTCTTCCGCCGGCACATCATACTTATCGGCCAGGTACCCTGCCAGGTATGCCGTGGTAAAAGGAACCATGGTGGAATAATCGAAAGGTCCGATACTTTCCATCCATGTATCGTCCATTTTCTTACTGCCATCCATAGGTACCCGGTTAAATTTCATTTCTCCCTCACGGTCACACCGGTAAACCCTTTCTTCCGTAATCTGATTCTTTCCGACAACGAAAGTATTTACGTTTTTCGCTTTGTAGCTGGCGGTAGCGGTGACTTTGGAGTCAAAGAGCCAGAAAGGAACATACATGCCCTGAATCGCATCCACCCGGTTCTGGCTGACGAAATTGGACGGCAGGAGTAATTTCCCCTTGTAGAAATTTTTAAAGGCTTCCTGGGCATCCTTTTTCGTCTTCTGGAACGGAATCACATAGTCGGGACGCAGAGCGCCGTCATAACGCTGGGCAATCATCGTCGGGTTTCCGCAGTAGCAGCATTCCGTGGCAATCGTATTTTCATCGCAGACGATTTCCGCTCCGCAGGAAGAACAGGTAAAGGCGCGGAGAATTTTCGCCTCGTCTTCGCTCCATTCCTTTCCCGCACCGTCAGTATCCCACTTTTTCTGCCGCGCTTCTTCCGCTTTTGCCGCGTTTTCTTCCTTCGCCGCGTAGAACGCTTCCAGATCAGCGATGGACAGTTCCGTGCCGCAGTATTCGCAGGTCACATGATCCGCGCCGGGAGCATATGCAAGAGGAGCGCTGCAATTGGGGCATTTAAAGCTTACTGAAGTATCAGCCATAAGTACCTCCTTTTCTATAATCGCCGCCTTTTCCATAAAGGAAACAAAACGGCAGTGTGAAATAGGGACAGGGCAGCAGTAAATCTATGCCTGCCGCCCTTTTCTCAACTGTTCCATTACGGACGGGGATGTCCGCAGTTGGCACAGAATTTGCCCGTATTCTTTGTACCGCATTCCGCGCAGGTCCATTCAGCTGCAGGAGCAGGAGCGGGTTTGCCGCAGTTGGCGCAGAACTTGCCTGTATTTCCTCCCGTACCGCACTCCGCACATTTCCAGCCCGCCGGCTGGGGAGCGGGAGCAGGTGCCGGCGCGGGTGCCTGCTGGGGCATCTGCTGTTGCTGCTGGCCTGCCATACCGTACAGGTTGGACGCGTTCATACCGCCTGCCGCGCCTGCCATATTCATACCCATAAATCCAAATGCCGCGCCCATACCGCCTTCATTGCCCGCCGCCGTACGCATAGCGTCAGACTGTGCGTCTACGAGAACGCCCGCCCCCATAGCGGGATTTGACATGGCCATGCCCATTTGGATCTTCTGGATCTTCGCTTCGTCTTCCTCATTGGCCTTGACACTGTTCACACCGAAAGAAACGATAGCAAGGCCGCGGAGCTCCGTCCATTTCTTGGAAAGCACTTCATTCAGAGCCTCGGCAATTTCAAACGTGTGTCCCGTCAGATCGGTATAGTCGATACGCTGGGCAGAAATCTTGGCAAATGCCGGCTGGAGAGCCGTAAGCAGTTCCGATTTCAGCTGGCCGTCAATCTGGGAACGCTCATAACTGTCCGATGCGTTGCCTGCCACATTGGTATAAAAGAGGATCGGATCTACGATTTTGTAACTGTATTCACCGAAACAGCGGATACGGACGGACAATTTCAGCCCGGTATCCGCATCAACCACCTTGAACGGAATCTCGCTGGGCGTACCGTACTTGTTCCCGACAATTTCCTTTGTATTGAAGAAATAAACACGCTGGTCTTTCCCCGTATCGCCGCCAAAGGTAAAACGTCTCCCCATCTGTTTGAATACGGCGATAACGCTTTCCTTATTCAGACCGCCCGTGAAGAGAGACGGTTCCGATGACTGATCGTAGGTATACTCTCCCGGTTCGGCGCAGAGATCGACAACCTTGCCCTGTTCCACAATCATCATGCACTGCCCGTTGTTGACGGCAATGACGGATCCGTTGGAAATAATGTTGTCTTCTCCGCCTGTGTTCGAGCTGCGGCCGCCGGTCCGTTTCTGTCCTTTCATCATGAGGACATCAGGCGGCATGCTGTCACAATAGAAGAATTCCTTCCACTGATCGGCCAGTACGCCTCCGACCGCACCCATTCCCGCTTTAATAAGACCCATACTCTCTCCTCCTTCTTCATAAATAATTAATTATATATACATCTGTTTATATTTTATCATGTAAGCACCTTATTTATCCACAGATTCCCTGCACTGCAGATATAGAAAAAATCTTACTCATCATTATTGCATGACAAATACACATAAGATTTCCTTCCGGCACCTCTTTTGAAATGCGGGCACCATAAAAAGACGGCATCTCTGCCGCCTCATGTCCTTTTACTTTTTAAATCCCGCCTTCAGTTACGCACGGAATAAAAAACGCATCGTATACGCTCCACCTTTCCTGTCTTTCTTTAAATCATCCGTTCTTTAAATTCCTTATCCATGCCCCGCGCCTTGCATTCTTTGCAAAAACCGTAAATTTCCACACGATGCTCCGTCACTTCAAATCCGTTTTCTTCTGCCAGACGGTCTTTATACTCCGGTTCCAGACGAACCTCGACAGGGAAAATCTTATTACACGACAGGCACACCGCGTGGTGCACATGGTCGCCCTGCGTATATTCATACCTCGTCAATCCGTCAGCAAGCATCGTCGAACGGAGAAGCAGTCCCTTTTTGGCCAGCGCTTCACAATTACGGTACACCGTAGAAAGACTGAGCTTAGTATCTCTCTTCCGCACCGCTTCATATACATCCCCCGCGGTCATCGGCAGGCTCTTCTGGAGCACCTTCAAGATCATGACACGCGCTTTCGTACGTTTTAAATGCTTCTTTTGAAGTATTTCCTCAAAACTGTCCATTCGTCTGCTCCCCTTGAAACCGCTCTTTGCCCTCACGGCAAATTACATAGTATACGTTGTAATTTCAATTAGATTATATCATATCGGAAAATATATGGAAATCATTTTTCAATCCGTGCGTCCTGCCGGCATTTCAAAATAAATATGATTCATCTGCTCCTGCATTTATAATAAGAAATTAATCTTAATCTTATTCTATACCATCAAAAATATATTTTCCACAATTCCTTTTGGTGTCATTAAAGAGAAAATAGTGATATAATGTGTTCACATTTAAACAGGGAGAACTCCCTTATTCCATGGGCACATCCCAAAGGAGATCATCGTGGGCGCCAATATCCGTAAGCATTGGAACGATCCTGTCTGCATACAGCGCGTTCTCTTCATACTTGTCATCACCCTCATCGGCACTTTCATCTATGCCGCCGGACTCAATATATTCCTTGTTCCCCATCACTTCCTCGCAGGCGGTGTCACAGGCATCGCCATGATTCTCTACTACCTCATGGACATTCCCATCGGCCTGTCCAATCTGGTACTGAATATACCTGTGCTCATTCTGTCCCTGAGATTCATGGGAAAATTTTATACGGTCATCACCATTTTAAGCACAGTGAGTCTGTCGCTCTTCATCGACCTCACCGCTTTCATGGCGGACTGGTGTGTCATCAGCAATCCTCTTGTCGCTGCCATATCGGGGGGCGTTGTCCTCGGCGCCGCCCTGGGACTTCTCTACCGCTACAATTCAAACAGCGGAGGCCTCGACGTCATTGGCGCGGTTATCAAAAAATTTTACAATCTGGAAATCGGCTACGTCGTCTTCGGCCTGAACTTCATCATCATCATGTCCAGCGCGTGGATCTTTACACTGGAACCTGCCATCTGCACCCTCATCGCCATGTACATCAACGCCACCGTTTCCAGCCGTATCGTCATCGGCTTCGCCCAAAGGAAAGCGGCTTTCATCGTTTCCGACAAACCGCTTGAAGTGGCGGACACCATTCTGAGAAATATTCATCACGGCGCTACCCTCCTCTACGGACAGGGCGGGTTCAGCGGAAAAGACAAGAAAATCGTCTTCGCTATCGTGGATCTGACGCAAGTCACCAAGCTGCGCCATTTCATCGAGGACATAGACCCCCACGCCTTCCTCTTCATCATGAACACCACCGACGTCATCGGCCGCGGCTTCACCAGCCCCCTCACGCCGAAACTCCCCGGCACCACCAGGTACACCTTCGGTGCTGACGGAAAAATGACTCCCACCCGCTCATGGAGCTGGGAAATGGAACAGGAATCCCATAAGTAAAAGAAAAAGCCGCCGGCCATACTTTCCCAAGCATGCCAAGCGGCTTTTCAGCTGCCTACTTTCCTTCCATCTTCCCTATATTCTCTTTCATCTGCGCTGCGGAATCCATCAGCTTCTTCGCTCTTTCCATCATCTGATCCAGACGGTCCGATCCCTTTTCTCCGGCACGCATCCCCTCCCCGAAATAACTGCCGTCAAAACGACCGCCGCGGATATCCACGTAATAATCACCAATCACTCCGCTCTGCGAAACGGTAAACTCCGCGTCCAGAGGAATCTGCGCATCTTTCTTTATACGCATTTCAAGAATCCCTTCATTTCCTTCCGTGGAAATTTTGGACACTTCCCCCACACGGACACCGGCATAACGCACTTCATTTCCTTTTTTGATCCCCTGTACACTGGAAAAGGATGCTGTCATGCGGAAATAATTCCCGTCAAACCAATCTTTCGGACGGACAAAAAGAAACACCGCCATGGCGGCAACCAAAACAATGAACGCCATCATGCCGGTTTTTACTTCTTTTGTCATAACCCGCCTCCTTCCTGACTTCTTTTTCGCCTTCCGGCTTCCTCACCACGGCAGCAGATCCTTCACATTCGCTTCGGATGACGCTTAACATTCCCCCCATTATGACGCTTTGCCGTCCGCCGTCATTCAGCACTTTTAGCTGACAGCTCACAGCTGATAGCTTTTATCTTCTTACCGCTTTCCTCACCACGGGTATAGATCCTTCACGTTCGCTTCGGATGACGCTTAACGTTTCCCTTATTATGACGCCTTGCCGTTCGGTGTCATTCAGCACTTTTAGCTGACAGCTGACAGCTCACAGCTGATAGCTTTTATCTTCTTACCGCTTTCCTCACCACGGGTATAGATCCTTCACATTCGTTCAGGATGACGTTTAACGTTTCCCTCACTACAACAGCAAATCCTTTGCTGTTGTTTCGTATGACACCTAATGGAAATCATATGCTTCGGCTTTTAACTCACAGCTAATAGCTAACAGCTAATGGCTAACAGCTTATAGCTGACAGCTCCCAGCTTACACTCTCCGATTTCTATCTTCCGATGATTTCCCAAAAATATATGCCGCTGCGCCTTCCGCCATTTTTACCCCCTGATGAGCCGCGCCTTCTACGGTTTCCAGTTTCCAGCGGAAAGGAACCCGCAGCTCCTCCGCTTTTGCTTTGCATTGTCGGAAATAATTCATACACCGTTCCATACGGTTCATCCCCTGGGCGTCTGCTTCGGGCGTATCGCGGAACGGCGGTTTCCGCTCCACATCCTTTTCACCCATGAAGAGAATGACCGGCTCTGCAAACGCTTCCCCCAGTTCTTCATCAGTAATCCCTACATTCTTTATGCCGTAAGGATAATCAATATCCCTGTCAGGCATGGTAAACCAGCCGGAATTGGCCACGGCGATTACATCCACGTTTTTCTTTCCTCCGAGGAGCGCCCATCGATGGACAAACTGCCCGCCTGCAGAATGGCCGAAAAGAATGATTTTCCCTGCTGCCTGCGTGCGGTTTTTCACTTCTGCCACGATCCGGTCCGCCGCGGAGAACGTCCGCTCTTCTTTTTCACGGATATGTCCGTCTGTATCCATGATGCCGCCTTCCTGATACCATTCCGCGCCGGGATACTTCCTTTCCGTCAACTCCGGACAGACGATCAGCATATTCCTTTCCTCCGCCAGCTTCCGGAGCGCTTTGCAATATTCCGCGCCAGCCCTGCCAAAGCCATGGAATGCAATAAAGACGGCATCCTTTTCCGTCCACCTGCCGGGGCGATAGTAGTACAGGCAAAGAGCATCCTGATTCACCCCTGTCCGTTCCCTGATGCAGGACATACTTTCTCCCGCCGGAATGGGGCGTACCGCCATTTCCTTTTTCCTTTTCGGCAAAAGCCACGCAGCAACAGCCGCAGCAGCGACAGCGGTGAGTGCTTTAAAAACTTTATTTCCCATCATGCTCTCTTTAAAAGTCCTTATTATAACAATTCATGGTTTTCAGATTTTAAAACTTTGCGATGTCCAATTCTTCCACAAATTATAGCACAAATCATGCAGATTCTATCTCGCCGTCATAAAGCAATCTCATTTCAATTTGTGTGGAAAGCTCTGACACTGTGCTGTTTATCTATAGTAAACTCCATCTCTTTTTTCCCTGTTTTTATCTCTTCTATTTTTTCTATATCTTTCTCCAGAAAAAATTTTTCTCCATCATAGCAGAGTATTTCTTCTGCAAAATCTGAAGAAATGAAGCTATTGTCCTTTTTCAGCTGTGATGCTATAAGTTTTCTCGTGGCAGGATGCAGTCCGTTTTTTAAGTCAGCGGAAGCTATGCGTTCTACGATTTTTCCGTAATCCATAATCAGCACACGGTCTGTCATAGATTGAACCGCTGCCAAATCATGACTGACAAAGATGCCTGAAAAAGGATGCTTCCTCCTTGAATCGGTAATCAGGTTCAATATCTTTGCCTGTGTTACCACATCCAAAGCGCTGGTAGGTTCATCAAAAAGAATCAGCTGCGGATTTAAGAGCAGTACTCTGGCGATCACAACTCGCTGAAGCTGTCCTCCGCTCAGCCGATGAGGAAGACGGCCTAAAAAATCCGGTGAAAGTCCCACTTCTTCCAAAATATCTTTCACCATGGTTTCTGCTTTATTTTTATCCGCTATATGAAAATTCAGCAAGGGATCCATAAGAAATTCTTTTATAGTCATACGGGGACTAAAAGCTTCCGCCGGTTCCTGAAAAACCATCTGCACATAACGGTACAGACCGGTCTTTCGGTCTCCTTTTTGATATTTTCTTATTTCTTCCGTATAGGATATCTTTCCCCTATCAGGCACTTCCATTCCCGCTGCCACGTGAAGCAGAGTCGATTTACCGCAACCCGAACTGCCGGCAATTCCCAACATCTCTCCTTTCACTAGAGAAAAAGAAATGTCTTCCAATACGATCCTTTCCCTTTTTCTTTCCCTGTATTCTTTCGTTACATGGGATACTTCCAATATATTGTCCATCAGTCACCTCAAATCCACCGCTGCGCGGAGCAATTCCTCTGTATACGGCTCACCGGGCATGTTCATCAGTCGCTCACGCCGACCTGCTTCTATAATTTCTCCATGCTTCATAATCAGCAGCTGATCCGATAGATACGCTGCAGCCCGTATATTGTGCGTTACAAACAAAATAGAAGAACCTTTATCTATTAATTTTTTCATACGGTTGAGAAAAGCAATTACAGACACGGTATCCAATGCGCTTGTCGGTTCATCCATAAGCAATACCTCAGGAGAAAATGCCAACGTCATTGCCACAGCCACACGCTGCTGCATGCCACCGGACAACTGGAATGCATAAGAGTCCAAGATCCTTTCTGCATCCGGAAAGCCCGAAGCCATCAGGCATTTCACGGCCATCGCATGCCATTCCTTTTTCCCAACGCCATGAGCCGTCATGAAATCCTTAAACTGTAGTCCTATTTTCCGTATAGGATCAAAATAACCTCCCGGCTGCTGAAATATCATCGCAATATGACGTCCGGACAGTCGTTTCCACTCCGCATTATGCATAGTAAGGATGGATGTGTTCCCATACATGATATCACCGCCGGAAACACGTCCCTGGTCCGGCAAAATCCTCATGACAGCACGTAAAATGGTAGACTTTCCACATCCGCTTTCTCCTACCAGCGCAATGGATTCCCCTGACCTTAAATCAAAGGACACATTCTTTACCACAGATTTCTCTTTGTAAGAAACAGACAAATTTCTCACGGACAAAACAGGTATATCAGAACTCATATTATTCCCCCGCCATGTCATGGGGATCCAATGCATCACGCAGTGCATCTCCCAAAAGATTAAAAATAACCACTGTCACAAAAATAGCACCGCCAGGATAAAAAAGAAGCCATGGTGCCGTCTGCATATACTCACGAGCTCCCATAAGAAGCGTCCCCCATTCCGGACTGGGCGGCGGCACACCTATGCCGATGAGTGAAAGTCCCGCTACCAGCAGAATGACCTCGCTGATATGCTGGCAAAGAAATACAAGCAACTGCGGAACGGCATTAGGAAGAATATAGGAAAAGATAATATGATAAAAGCCAGCTCCCGCATACGGAGCATAACGCACATATCCCTTTTCTCTCTCTGTCCTTACCAATGTCCGTGTAATGCGGGCATATTCCGGCCATGTCGTAAGAACCAAAGCAATAATAACACCCCATACACTGGCTCCGATCACGCCAATCAAGGCTATCATGAATATCCTGCTTGGAAATGCCAGGAAAAAATCTAAAATAGTCGTCCCGACCTGTTCCACTTTCCCACCCGCAAAAGCAATAGAAGCTCCAATCATGATGCCGAACGCTGCTGTGAGTCCCACCCCGCAGAAAGCGATACCCAGGGTAACACGGGAGCCATACAAAATGCGGGAAAATTCATCACGCCCCAGAGAATCCGTCCCCATCCAGTGGACCATGCTGCCTGCCTGAAGGCGTTCTTCCATATGCACAGCAAAGGGATCCTGGGGAACAATCCAAGGTGAAATAAGAGCCAAAAAGAGCCAGATAATGACCAAGACCAAAGAAAGAAGAAGCATTTTATTTCCACATAACTTACGCAGCGTCATAAGCTCCCCTCTCTCTTCCGCTGCCGCGGATCCAAATAAAGGCAAATGATATCTGCCACAAGGTTTGCTAAAATGTAGACCCCCGCACCCCACAGGACATATCCCTGCATCAGATGATAATCCTGATTCAACATGGCTTCCACCATCAGCGCCCCCATACCACGCCACCCGAATATGGTCTCAATAACCACGGATCCGCCCAGGAGACCCCCAATTGTCAACCCAAGCATGGAAACGACACCGGGAAGCGCATTAGGCAAAAGATATTTAAAAAGAATTGTCAGTTCAGACAGTCCCAATGTTCTTGCGCCAATGATATAATCCTTCTGATACTCTTCCAAAATAGACACACGCAAACGCCGGATATACAGACCGGACATCCATACCGCCAGCGCCGCAGACGGCAGAATAAGCCCCTGCCACCCTCTCGCAATCACCGGTAGCCACCCGAGACGAACGGCAAACCAATAGATCAGAAGTAGAGACAGCCAGAACGTAGGGATGGAAATACCGGCGAAAGTCATAAAGCGAATCACAAGATCCGGCAGACGGTGACGATAAAAGAATGCCAGAAGCGCCATCGGTACCGTGATAACAACAGACAGTACCAATGAGGAAACAGCCAGAATCACTGTTTTAGGAATAGCTTCCTTCAAGAGATCATATACCGGCACACCAAACAGAATGGAATAGCCGAAATCTCCCATGCATACTCCCTTCAGCCAAATGATATATTGAACAAGTATCGGTTCATCCAATCCGAATTTTTGGCGGAGTTCCGCCACCAGTTCAGAATTGGGCGGCATGCCCAACCTTTGCAGCTGAAGAGATACCGGATCCACAGGAGACATGTGGAGAATGAAAAAACTTAAGATGGTGGCAACCGCCACGACAAAAAATATGGATAAGAGACGTCGCCCTATTCCGCTTTTCAGAAACATACTTCCTCCTCTTTTCTCCATACACGCTCCTCTTCTAAAAAGAGACCCGGTCACCCGGGTCTCCCAAATTTCTTTTCTTCCTATCAGATTCTTTGTGAATTCCCGATATGATGATACCGTCTTTTACTCAACCGTAATATCTTTAGTCATGACATAGTAATCAATCGGGAACACAGGCACATTCTTTACCTTTGACGCACCCACCAAATTATTTGCCGGAAATGCAAGGAACAGGACAGGAGCATCAGCAATGACTTTTTCAGCAATTTCTGAAATCATTCCATCTTTTTCCTTATTATCAAAAACCATCGGGTAACGGTCAAGAATCTGATCCACATCGGCATTGACATACTTTCCGCGGTTCGCTTTATGTCCGGAACGGAATACTTGATTGACAAACAGATAGGGGTCATTGGTTGGTACAGTAATCCAATTCTGTTCCAAAAGATCAAAACCGCCTGCCGCTACCGCCGCGTCCGCATTCTGAACACGCATAATTTCAACATTAACGCCGGCTTTGCGGAGCTGTGCCTGGATCGCTTCATACATTGCCGTCTTCGAACCCCATACCGCCAACTTAAGTGTCAGCGGACGTCCGTCCTTTACATAAATTCCTTCTCCATTTTTCTCCGTACATCCGGCTTCTTTAAATAAGCTTTCCGCCTTGGCCATATCCATCTTCATCTTATTTTTCACATGTCCGTACGGAACGGTCGGCGGGAATATTTCTCCGGCAGCCACGGCACCGTTTCCTTCAATCTTTGCAATCGCTTCATAGTCTACCGCATAAGCCAGTGCACGGCGAAGACTATGATCAGCAAGAACACCATCATAATTTACAGTCAGCATAAACACACGAGTACCGACAGTTTCATAAATCTTGTATTTATCATTTTCAAACAGACTACGGCTTGCTGAATCCACACGCTGCATCAGATCCAGTTCTCCGGACTGAAGAGACATGGCACGTTTCGTATTATCTTCTATATTTTTGACTGTTAATGTATCCAGTCCCGGCTTACCGTCCCAGTAATATTCATTTCTTTTCAACTGTACTTCCTGATTTTTGGTAAAACCTGTAACCATGTAAGGACCAGTAAGAATCGGTGCTGAAGCTGCTTTATCTATATCCGCCTTCGTGTCAATAATGGAAAATGCAGGTTCCGTCATTGCCGCCAAGAGAGACACATTCGGCTTATTTGTCTCAATAATAATATTCTGTCCCTCTACACGGATTTCTTTAATATCCGCCGATTTCTTTACAATGGCATTCATTTTCAAAGTTCTGTCCAAAGACGCTTTAACCAATTCCGGCGTCATATCGTCCCCATTCTGGAATTTCACTTTCTCTCGGATATGGAATTTCCATGTCGTCGGCTCGACATTCTCCCACTTATCTGCAAGCTGCCCTTTAAATTCCATCTTGTCGGTAACTGTCACCAACGTTTCCCCCGCACCGATACGAACTATAGTCCAGCCATCCCACTCATGCGCCGGATCCATAGATTCGCCAAACCAGTATAGCCCCAAATTCAAATGCTTGGCAGCACCGGAAGCGGACTTCTCATTTCCGCCACACCCTGTAAATACCGCCGTCATAAACAGACAGCAGAAAATCACATACAGAATTTTTTTCATTTTATCCTCCTATCGGATGCACAAAAAGGAAGACCATGCACAAGGTCTTCTTACTGTCTCCTGTACTTGGGAAACAGTACTTTAAAATTATTATATCCTTACGTATAGATTAAATCAATTATGTGTAAAATTAACAAAAATTCATTTTCCTGTTTCCAATTCCTGTTTTCAAAATGAAAAAAATATTACATCTCGACAAGAGGTGAACATAGGCGCAACATCATTCTGCTATTTTCAAGCAATATCCAAGGCTCATGTCACTATGATCGTTTATAGATTTAAGCCAATATAAGTATACTTTTTTATGTTTGTTACCACAGACAATTTCCTTTCAATCCCCCATTCTCTCCCTTCAGTACCCTCTTATAAGAATTCATTGTTCTCAATTTTTCAAAATGTTATAATTATCGTAGTTAAAATGCGGACAAGATCAGACTGCATTTATTTTATTGGGGAAATGTAAGGAGGTTTTTCAATCATGAAAAAGAAATTGGCTGTGCTCGCCGCAGCGGCAGTCGCTGCAGGTATCCTTTTCAGTGGATGCGGCGGTTCCAAGAACGGCGGCACAAAAAGCAGCTCTGCCGCCTGGAAGCCGGAAAAAGACGTAAAGATTATCGTCGCCTATAAAGCAGGTTCCGGTACGGATACAGGCGCGCGTCTGCTTGCCAACAGTGCCAAAAAGTATGTCGGCCAGACCCTGGTCATCGAAAACAAACCCGGGGCTGACGGAAAAATCGGCTGGACGGAACTCGCCAAGGCCAAACCGGACGGATACACCTTAGGATTCATCAATCTGCCGACCTACACCACGCTCGCTTCCCAGAAAGGCGCGGCCTTTGATGAAAAGTCCATTATCCCGATTGCAAACCATCTGACAGAAACCGCCGTGGTTGTCGTCAGGAAAGACGCAAAGTGGAAAGACTTAAAAGAGCTCGTGGCAGACGCACAGGCGAACCCGGGGCAGCTGAAAGCTTCCACTAACGGCGTGCAGGCCTCCAACCACACCTCTGCCCAGCTTCTCGCCCAGTCCGCGAAATTTGAATACAATGCCGTTCCTTATGGCGGTACTGCCGACCAGCTCCTTGCTCTCCGCCAGGGCGAAGTGGATTTCTCCTGTGCCAAAGTTGCCGACGTCATCAAACTGGTTAACGGTGAAAATGCCGAACTCCGTGTCCTCGGCGTATTTGACGAAAAGCGCGATCCCCAGCTGCCTGACGTTCCGACACTCGGCGAACTCGGCTACTACAATAAATGGTATGGCTCCGCCCGCGCTATTGTCGCCCCGAAAGGTACCCCTGAAAATATAATTAAATTCTATGAAGACGCTTTCAAAAAGACCATGGAAGACAAAGATGTTGTGGAAGCCCACAAGAAAGCCGGCATGGTTCTCGATTACAAGGACAGCAAAGATCTGGGCAGACTCATTGACGAGCAGCTCGCTTTCTGCAAAGATGTAGTCAGCAAACTGTACGAAAAGAAATAATGGTGCAAGTGCTGCATGAAACAGGGGAAATCACGCATTTCCCTTTAAGCGTCACCGCGTTTCATTAGACAGAAAACCTGCTTCTTTTCCAAGGGGCAGGTTTGTCCGTTCTGACCGGTTTGAAACCGCGGAGGTTCTCTTTAAGGAGTATTGTATGAAAAAATCAGATATTTATATCTGCGGATTCATGTATCTTTTCTCATTTTTCTTTTTATATCTGACATTGGACTTTCCCGAACCGGCAAGACATTATCCGTATTTCGTCATCGGGCTGCTCCTTCTTCTGACGACGGTCCGCATGAGCCATCTGTTCCGCGATTACAGAAGAGAGCACAAAATCATCAGCGACAGTTCCCAGGTATTTGACGGCTTTCTCCCGAAACAGTTCTGGGTCATGTTCGCCGCTTTCCTCCTGTTCTTTCTCCTGATGTACCTCTTCGGCTTCTACATCGCCTCCATCGTATACATCTTCATCTGCCTCCGCTTCTTCAGGATCAAAATGAAATACATCCTTCTCGTCCTGATCTGCATGGCCGCCCTCATCTACGGTACATTCGATGTATTTCTCAATGTACCCCTGCCTGACGGGATCATTATGGAAGAATTCTTATAACCGGAGGAAATACCATGGATGCAAACACATTCGGACTCATGTCGGCAGGTTTTGCCAACGCCCTCATGCCGTCCAATCTAATCATGATGATCATCGGCGTCACCATCGGAATCGTTGTCGGCTGTATGCCGGGCCTTTCCGCCGCCATGGGCGTAGCGCTTCTTCTGCCGCTTACCTTCGGCATGGCTCCCGAAACGGGACTGATCATGCTCGGCGGCATTTACTGCGGCGCCATCTTCGGCGGTTCTATTTCCGCCATCCTGATCCATACCCCCGGCACACCCGCTTCCGCGGCAACGGCGCTCGACGGGTATGAACTCACCAAACAGGGAAAAGCCGGCAAGGCACTCGGCACGGCATGCATCGCTTCCTTCTTCGGCGGACTCCTTTCCTGTATTTCCCTTTATTTCTTTGCTCCCATGCTTGCTGAACTGGCTATGAAGTTCGGAAGCCCTGAATATTTCTGGCTTGCTCTCTTCGGACTCACCATCATTGCGGGCGTCACCACGGGCTCCATGGTGAAAGGACTCATGAGCGGTGCCTTTGGCCTCATTCTTTCCACCATCGGCATGGATCCCATGGAAGGTACGGAACGGTTCATGTTCGGCATAGACGAACTGTACAACGGCATTAATGTCACCTGTGCCCTCATCGGTCTCTTTTCCCTTTCCCAGGTCTTCATTCTTGCGGAAAAAGCAATTAAGGAAAGAGGAAGCATCGTCAAATTTCACGACTCCGTCATGCTGAAATTCCATGAGCTGAAACAAATCGGGCCGACCGTCATCCGCTCCTGGCTCATCGGGAACATCATCGGTATCCTCCCGGGCGCGGGCGCTTCTATCGCCTGCTTCCTGGGCTATAATACGGCAAAACAGTTCTCCAAAAAGCCGGAAGACTTCGGCCGCGGCTCCATTGAAGGCGTCGCCGGTTCGGAAGCGGCAAACAACGCTGTTACCGGCGGCTCCCTCATTCCCACACTGACACTGGGCATTCCGGGAGAATCAGTGACCGCCGTGCTCATGGGCGGCCTCATCATCCAGGGGCTCCAGCCGGGCCCGGAGCTTTTCACCAAGTACGCTCCCATGACTTACACCTTCTTTGCGGGGTTCGTCATTGTCCAGTTCTTCATGCTCCTCATCGGTCTCGGAGGATGCCGCATATTTGCCCACATTTCCAAATTGTCCGACGCTGTCCTTATTCCCTGCATCTTTGTCCTCTGCGTTGTCGGTTCTTTTGCTATCAATAACAGCTTTGTCGACGTAGTTATCATGTTCATCTTCGGCATTATGGGCTACCTGATGAGAAAGCTGGGATTAAATACGGCAGCCGTCGTCCTCGCCCTTATTTTAGGGCCGATCGGCGAAAGAGGTCTCCGCAGAAGCCTGACTCTTTCGGGCAATGATATCACCATTCTGTTCTCCACCCCCATCTGCTGGGTACTCATCACCCTCTGCATCCTTTCCTCTTTCTCCCCGCTTCTCATGGACTGGCTGAAAAAAGGAAAACAGGCAATCAAAGGGAAATAAAAGAAATACCCCTTCATACATTTCCCACGCAAAAACGGATCCGCGCCATATATGCAGATCCGTTTTACTATGCATTGAAATAATTTCACCCGCAGTTCCGGAAATGCGCCTCTCCTCTGAGAACGGATGAAAAGCCGACAGCCCTTCGTCTCCTTCCATTCAGAATGACATCTTACGGTTTTCCTTACCACGGGTACAGATCCTTCGCTATCGCTCAGGATGACGTCTTACCGCTTTCCTCACCACGGCAGCAAATTCTTCGCTGGCGCTCACACGAGGACGCTTAACGTTTCCCATCATAGTGACTCTTTCCTTCAATCGTCATTCTGAATGGACGCAAGAATGCTTTGTGAGAAAGACAGAAAACGGGACAGTGACACAGAGTGAAGAATCTATTACCTTGAATGACATCTTACCGTTTTCCTCACCACGATAATAGATCCTTCGCTATCGCTTCGGATGACGCCTTACCATGGGTGCTACTTTATCGGCAGGCCCGAAAGTGGTTAGAATCCCGGCTGTGCCGTCTGTTTAACGTCATTCTGAATGGACGCAAGAATGCTTTGTGAGAAAGACAGAAAACGGGACAGTGACACAGAGTGAAGAATCTATTACCTTGAATAACATCTTACGGTTTTCCTCATCACGATAATAGATCCTTCACATTCGTTCAGGATGACGTCTTACCATCTCCCTCACTACGGCAACAGATCCTTCACATTCGCTTCGGATGACGTCTTACCATGGGTGCTACTTTATCGGCAAGTCTGAAAGTAGTTAGAATCCCGGCTGTGCCGTCTGTTTAACGTCATTCTGAATGGGCGCAAGAATGCTTTGTGAGAAAGACAGGAAACGGGACAGTAACACAGAGTGAAAAATCTATTACCTTGAATGACATCTTACGGTTTTCCTCACCACGATAATAGATCCTTCGCTATCGCTTCAGGATGACGCCTTTCTTTCTCCATCATTATGACGCTTCCCGTTCCCCATCACTAGTGACGCCCTTTCCTTCAATCGTCATTCTGAACGGAGGCAAAAATGCTGTTCGAGAAAGACGGGAAACGGGACAGTGACACAGAGTGAAGAATCTATTACCTTGAATGACATCTTACGGTTTTCCTCACCACGATAATAGATCCTTCGCTATCGCTCGGGATGACGCCTTACCATCTCCCTCACTACGGCAGCAGATCCCTCACATTCGCTTCGGATGACGCCTTAACGTCTTATACAAGGATCATGGAGCCGGCCGTCAGAAGGAACTGCCAGCACACGCAGTGCGATTGATGATACCCGCTTGTCGTAATGATTTAATCGTAAAAGAATATTTAGCTTGTAGCCGACAGCTCACAGCTGATAGCTTTTATCTTCTTACGGTTTTTCTCACCACAGCAGCAAATCCTTCTCCGCTGATATCCAAAGCAATGGGCAAACAGCGTCTCCTATTTTCAGTCTTTTGTCTCTGACCCACAGCTATCAGCTATCGGCCATCATTCCCTTTCCGAAAGATTAGGGTTATTTATAAAAATAGCGGCAAAAGGCATTCAGTTTTTATATTTTTCCATGTATAATAAAGTACAAACAGAAGGAAGCGCTGACCATTTGTATTGGTGCAGTTTTTATCTTCCCGTAAGGAAAACCGCGGAGTTAGAGAATTTCGTTTTTTCGACAAGGTAAATAAAAAACGCGCCGCCGTGAAAGCGGAAAGTCCTGCGCTTTCTTTTTATAGTTGCCCGACTGCGGGCATAAAGCGGCTGCGGCGTCACCGCTTCTATACTTCCCTGAAAGGTCGTGTTCGGGACATGAAAGAATTGGTCCGTCTGGAGGGAATCACCAAGGCTTACGGTGATCATGTCATTATCCCCCCGCTCTCACTCTCTATCCATGATGGCGAGTTTTTAACTTTATTAGGTCCTTCCGGCTGCGGAAAGACGACTCTTCTCCGTATGCTTGCAGGGCTGGACACTCCGACAAAAGGAAAAATCATCCTTGACGGGCAGGATATCACGAATCTCCCCCCTTATAAACGGGATGTGAATATGGTATTCCAGAATTACGCTTTGTTCCCCCATATGACGGCGGAGGAAAATATCGGTTTTGGCCTGCGCATGAAAGGTGTCGGCAGGGAAGAAGCCGCAAAACGCACACAGAAACTGCTGAAACTGATCCAGCTGGAAGATCTCCGCAGCCGGTATCCTTCGCAGATGTCGGGAGGGCAGCAGCAGCGTGTCGCCGTGGCCCGCGCCCTCGTAAATAATCCGAAAATGCTTCTTTTGGACGAGCCCCTCGGCGCTCTTGATTACCAGCTCCGCAAAACGCTCCAGATCGAGCTGAAAGACCTGCAGGAAGAACTTGGCCTTACTTTCGTATTCGTCACCCATGATCAGGAAGAAGCCCTCACCATGAGCGACCGTATCGTTATCATGGACAAGGGGGAAATCCAGCAGGACGATGATCCCAATACGATTTACCATTATCCAAAAACAAAATTTGTCGCCGAATTCATAGGGGAAAGCAATTTTTTTGATAACGGGAAGGAAATTCTTGTCCTCCGCCCTGAAAAGCTGAATCTCTGCGGCGGAAAAGATGGCGATGATTCCCATCCTGCGCCGCGCTTCTTCGGCACGGTAGACGATGTGATTTTTTACGGCACCATTGATAAAGTATTCATCCGTCTTGACGGCACGGGCCAGGAAGTCCTCGCCTACCAGTACTTTGATGACGTCCACCGTTGGCAGATTAACGACCATGTAGGCATCTGGTGGTATGAAAAAGACGAGGTCAGAGTAGAACGATGAAAAGAAACGGAAAATATCTGCTCCTGCCGTCCATGGTCTGGCTGACCGTTTTCTTTGTCATTCCCATGCTCATCGTGGTAGCGGTTTCTTTCGCTTCCCGCACGGCGTACGGACAGATCGTTTTTGACTGGACTTTCCAAAACTATACAAGATTTCTGGATTCTCTTTATATTTCCATTTTTGGACGGACAATTTTCATAGCCGTCGTGACCACGATATGTACCATCCTTATGGGCTATCCGCTGGCATACTGCATTGCACGGCTCCCCCGCCGTCTGCGGCAGAAGGGACTGATCCTCTGTATGATTCCTTTCTGGATCAATTTCCTTATCCGTTCCTATGCGTGGGTTATCATCCTCCGCAGCCAGGGCGTGCTGAATACGATTCTGATGAGACTGGAAATGATTTCCCAGCCAATCCAGTTCCTGTACAATGAAGGTGCCGTCATGCTGGGCATGGTATACGCCCTTCTTCCTTTTATGATCCTCCCCGTTTATGTCTCCATTGAACAGCTCGACCTCAGGCTTTTGGAAGCAGCCGCCGATCTGGGCGCTTCTCCCATGACGGCCTTTCGAAAAATCACCCTGCCTCTGACGATGCCCGGCATTGCGGCAGGGACGGTACTGGTTTTCATTTCTTCCCTCGGCATGTTTGTCGTCCCCGACGTCATGGGCGGAGCAAAAGCAGCTCTCGTGGGCAACGTCATACAGAACCAGTTCCTTTCCGCCCGCGACTGGCCTTTCGGCTCGGCACTGTCCATCGTGCTCGCCCTGCTTTCCCTCATCCTCATTTTCCTGTACTATCGGGCGATTCAGGCGCAGAAAGGAGACAGCGATGCAGAAAACATGGCGTAGCCATCTCCTTCTTTCTTACGCTTTGGCAGTGCTGGCCTTCCTTTACCTGCCTATTCTTATCCTGGCTCTGTACTCCTTCAACGACTCCCGCATGAACGCGGTATGGGCGGGATTCACGTTCAAATGGTACGCCCAGCTTTTTAATAACCGCCATGTAGCGGAGGCGCTCGCCAATACGCTCGTCATCGGATTCATCTCCACGGCAGTGTCCACCATTCTCGGCACGACTGCGGCGCTCGCCCTTCACAAATACCGTTATAAATACCGGGAAATCCTGAACGGTTTTATCTACCTTCCCATCCTCATTCCCGAAATTGTCATGGGGCTTTCCCTTCTCGTCCTTTTTTCCCAGATCCATTTATCTCTGGGAAGAACGAGCATCATCCTCGCCCACATCACCTTCTGCCTGTCTTTCGTAGTCATCACGGTGGGCGCGCGGCTTGACGGGCTGAAACAGGAATACGAAGAAGCCGCCGGCGACTTGTACGCCCGTCCCTGGCAGTGCTTCCGCCACATTACGCTTCCCCTCATCATGCCGGGGATCACTGCGGGCGCGCTCATCGCTTTCACACTGTCTATCGATGACTTCATCATCAGCTTCTTTGTAGCGGGACCGAATTCGACAACCCTCCCGCTTTACATCTACGCCATGGTGAAGCGAGGGATTTCTCCGGAAATCAATGCTCTTTCCACCCTCATGATCGCCGCTGAAATCACACTTATCCTTCTGGCGGATTTTTTTCAGATCCGGCAGGCAGGATCCGGCAGAAAAAAAGAACTGCCCGATGACCGGCAGTAAACAGCTTCTCTTTTCTCATGATCCGCCGCCCCAAAGTATTCCTTGATTGTCTTAGACAGGAGTTCTCATGGATATCAATTTCCTTTTATTTGAGCAGTTTGAAACACTGGATCTCTTCGGGCCGGTCGAAATATGCGGCCGCCATCCCGATTTCCAACTTCACTATATCTCACAAAACGGCGGCCTTGTCACGAGTACGCAGGGTGTAAGAATTGATACGGAACCCCAAAGAAATATGAATACATCGGGTGCGCTTGTCATTCCCGGCGGCGCCGGTACACGCACACTGATAAAAGAGGAACCTTTTTTGAAAAATTTACGCCGTCTTTCGGAGGACGCCTCTTTCGTCCTGTCCGTCTGTACCGGTTCCGCCCTTCTTGCCCGATGCGGGATCCTCGAAGGGAAAAGGGCTACCTCCAATAAAAGAGCTTTCGACTGGGTCGTTTCCACATCCGATAAAGTCCATTGGATAAGAAAAGCACGCTGGGTGCACGACGGAAAATTTTATACCTCTTCCGGCATTTCTGCAGGAATGGACATGACGCTCGGCTTTATCCGCGACCGTTTCGGCGCACCTGCCGCAGAACGTATCGCCTGCCGTATGGAATACATATGGAACAAAAATCCCGACATTGATTTCTTTGGTACATAAGAACCATCCTATGCTCAATCCCCTACATCCCCATTATCCCGAACCGATTTTCGTTTTCCCTGAAGGAGATTTCCTATGAAAAAATTCTTTTCCCTTTTCCTCGCAGGCGCATGCCTTGCCGCTGCGGGCTGCGGATCAGCCCCTGACGGTAATACGAAAAGCGGGGGAGACACGCAAGTCCTGAACCTGTACAGCTGGGCGGACAATTTTTCTCCCGACGTCCTTTCGGATTTCGAAAAGAAATACAACTGCAAGATCAACTACGACGTTTTCGCAAACAATGAAGAACTCCTCGCAAAAATACAGGCAGGTGGTTCGGAGTATGATGTCATCCAGCCGTCAGACTACATGGTCGCCACCATGATCAAGCTGAACCTCCTCGAAAAACTGGATAAAAGCAAAATAAAGAATACGGAAAATATGCTTCCCGCCCTGCAGAATCCTCCCTATGACCCTTCAGGCGATTATTCTGTCATCTACACCTGGGGCGTCACAGGCATTGCTTACAATACAAAATACATCAAAGATACGCCCCGCTCATGGAATGATTTGTGGAAAGACGAATACAAAGGCCGTGTCATCCTGCTCAACGACAACCGTGAAGTCATCGGCATGGGACTCAAGAAAGACGGGCATTCCGTAAACTCGAAAGATCCAAACGAAGTCACACAGGCCGTCAATCATCTCCACAAACTGATCCCCAACCTCCTCGCCTTTGACACCGACACCATCAAGCAGAAATTCATCGCCGAAGAAGCCTGGATCGGCACCATGTGGTCCGGTGACGCTTCTTTTACCCACAAAGATAATCCAGACATTGCCTTCATTATTCCCAAAGAAGGCGCCGTCATCTGGGCGGACACCTTTGCTATTCCCAAAGGGGCGAAACACAAAGAACTGGCGGAAGCCTTCATCAATTACCTCTATGATCCGCAGGTCAGTGCGAAAAATTACGAATACATCGGCTACAATGATCCCAATGCCAAAGCGGAAACCTATCACTCCGAAGAATATAACAAAGATCCCATGCTGAAAGCCGCCCGCGACTACATCTCCCGCGGCGAATGGCTTGAAGACATCGGGGAAGCCCTCACCATGTACGACAGAGCATGGACAGAACTGAAAATAGGGAAATAGAAATAAGAGCCATAAAAGCAAAAGACGGCTGCACTGACCGTCTTTTTTGCTCCGAATCTTATCGGTTCAGATTAAATACTTTACGAGGATACTCGCTCGCCGGAATGATTCAAATCGTAAAAGAATAGTTAGCCTGCAGCTGACAGCTCACAGCTAACAGCTAATAGCTATTCCCCTTTTTGCCGGCTTCCTCACCACGGTAATAGATCCTTCACATTCGTTCAGGATGACGCTTAACGTTCCCCTCACCACACCGGCAGATCCTTCACGTTCGCTTCGGATAACGCCTTTCATTCCCTGTCATTATGATGCTTTCCGTTCCCCATTGTTAGTGACGTGCTTTCCCAAAATCGTCATTCTGAGCGGAGCCAAGAATGCCTTGTAAGAAAGCAGGAAAACGGGACAGTGACACAGAGTGAAGAATCTATGACTATGATGACGCCTTGCCGTCAATACCGCTTTTTACACAAGAATCATGGAACCTGCCGCCAGGAGGAGCCCGTAGGTCAGGCGGTTGAACATCTGCTGGTTAATCATGCTGTGGATTTTATTTCCCAGATAGACTGCAATGACGAGAGGAATCACGCCGATGCCCAGAAGTTCAAAAAATTCCGTATTGTACAACCCCTTTTCATAGTCTGTGAACATAAGGACAAGGTTCAGCACGGTCCAGACGGAAGCCACATTGGCACGAAAGGAATTTTTATCCCGGAAGGCCGACGCCAGGTAAACGACCAGGAGCGCGCCGCCGGAAGCAAACATGCCGTGGATGATGCCCGCGCCGAGAAGGACAGGAATGGCAACCCAGTCAGGAAGGGATGCACCGGACGGTTTCAGGAGAAGATTTTTGAGCGCCACGCCGACAATGAGAAGTCCGTACACAGGCACAAGAATGCGGGCGTCCACAATATTGTAGAGATAAATACCGGCCGCCATGCCGATAAGCATGAAGAGAATGATGCGTCCCAGTTCTTTTTTATTGATGTACTCTCTGTTTTTAACCATAAGGTATACGCAGACCAGCCAGCAGATCACATTGATGACCGCTTTGGCCATGTCCGGCCCATAAAGCAGGATTGTCGGCGGAATAGAGAGCATGACACCGGCAAATCCGGTGAGTGCCTGTACGATATTCGATATGAAGACGGCTGCCATGAAGAGACTCATTTTTATAAATACAGGAAGCCCCATAAGTTCCAAAATAATCACGCTTTCTCTATACAAGTAAATTCATATTTATCGATTTCCTTCATTATAGTCTCCCTTTTTCCTTTTGTACAGCTGTTTTCTAAACGGATATCCATGAATGCATTTAAGTCATTTTGGGGTTTTCAAATGCATTTCATGCATGCAATCATCAAAAGAAATATCCCTCCGTTTATCCATTTTCGCCCTGATTTTTCCCCTGCAGAAAAACAAGGACAACAATGGATAATCCATCCCAATAAAAAACGCTGCCTTGAAAAGCAGCGCAGGAAATATATTTTCTTACAGAAGCCAGCGGTAGAAACCGAAGTATGCCAGCGTGGAAAGGGTAACGACACCGATCGCGGAAATACCGAACATTTTCACAAAGAGACGATCCATTTCTCCTGCCGCAGCGCCTGCTTCTGAGGAATATGCTGCAAGGGCCAGCGCGCCGCCGGTAGAGAGGGGGCTGATCCCTGCCGTATTGGACACCATGGAAATTGCGGTGACCCATTCCACCGGATTCACGGATATGCTCATCTGGTGAATGATATGGGGCACGGTGGGAATAAGTGTGGGCATCACCACGCCCGACGTGGAAGAGAACCATGACATGACGCCTGCGGTGACACCGAGGATGGCAGTAGCTGTGGCAGCATTCATGATGGACGCAAGGGAAGCGGAAAGAAGATGGATACCGCCGAGGACGATAATCACATTCATCAGTACCCCTACGCCGCAGATCAGGAGGAGCGTCCCCCAGGGAATCCGTTTCAGCGCCTCTCCTTCATCGGACACGCGGAAGAAGGAAAGTGCCATTGCCGCGGTAAAACTGGCCAGTCCCACATTCACTTTGAAAATCATTACCATACCTACCATTGCGCAGATGCCGAGGAGCGTGATGATCTGTGCTCTGTTAAAGGAAGCGGTGTCGGAAAACTTCAGCGCTTTCTCCGATTTCAGTTTATACCCGCCGAAAGCGATGTAAACGACAGCGGCATACACGGTGGATGAAAATACGCCGTTCACCAGCAGAGGCGCTTCGATACCGGTCAGTCCGAATTCTTCGCACAGGTTGAGTCCGATGATCCCCGTCGCTGCAAGAGGCGACATACCTCCGCCGGCCGCACCGAGGAATATGATTGCCGCCAGCATGGCAGGATTGATCTTCATTTCCACGGCCAGTGTCATTCCGAAAACCATCATAATCGCGGTGGTGGGAATCGTACCCGGCCCCAGCGCGGACAGTACTGTGGCGAAAAGGTACATGACGACAGGGATGAGATATGTCCGTTTCCCTGCCAGAACGGTGATCTTCTTTGTAAGAAGTTTCAGTGTCCCGTTCCATTCCGCCAGTCCGAACAGGTAAGTAACGCCGAGAAGCATGAGGAAAAGGGAATAGTTGAATCCGCCGATGATTTCCTTGTCCGGAATGCCGGCCAGTTTCCCCAGAAGCAGCGCAAAGCCGATACAGACAAGCCCCGTATTCATTTTTCTGAAAAATCCAAGGAAAATAGCCGCTGCCAGCAATCCGAGTGAAATCAATGCCATTGTGCCCTCCTGTTCTGAATCATGCCTGTTTGGTAATACGTTTTCATCTCCATATTGTTTCCGTAAAATTTAATTTTCCAAAAAATCATAGCATGAAAAATTGTTTGGAATAAAATAATTAAGAGTTATCTATGTTATTCTCTTTTCTTCTTACTCTTTGTTTTTATTATTTTTAAAATTCTTTTCTGGAATTTAAAGGGAAAATTTTGCGTTTTTCGGGCCGAAAAATCCGAAGTTATGAAAGCGGGGCATAACTTTTTCGGATGCATTCTTTATAAATAGTTTTTATACGGAATTACAGAAAATATTGCTTTACTCTTGCTTTTACAGGTATGAAAGTATAAAATATTTGAGATAAGTTTATTGTCTTTAAAGAAGGGAGGATCGCTGTTTGGGACGCGGTCTTCCTTTTTTCGCGGGTAAAGATTTTTATGGAGGGTTTTATGGAAAAAAGAATTATCGAAGTGGAAGAAAGACTGCCTTTGCTGCCGACTATACCTCTCAGCCTGCAGCACCTGTTCGCCATGTTCGGCTCGACGGTGCTCGTGCCGTTCCTCCTGCATGTGGATCCGGCGACCTGTCTTTTCATGAACGGCGTGGGCACGCTGCTCTACCTGTTCATCTGCAAATGGAAACTGCCCGCCTATCTCGGTTCCAGTTTCGCTTTCATCTCTCCGGTTCTCGCGGTTACCGCCACAGAGGGTATGACCTATGCCGACGCGCAAAGCGGATTCATCTGCTTCGGCCTGTCTTTCATGATTCTCGCGCTCCTTGTAAAGAAGATAGGGACTTCATGGATTGATGTGCTGTTCCCTCCCGCCGCTATGGGCTCCATCGTCGCCATTATCGGCCTGGAGCTTGCCCCGCTTGCCATGAGCATGTCGGGCTTTTCCGGAGAAGCACAGGGTATGACAAATGCCATGGCTGTCATGATTTCCATGTTTACCCTCATCGTCACCATTCTCGCCACTGTACTGGGCCGCGGATTTATTTCCATTATTCCGATTCTTATCGGCGTCATCGCGGGATATATCCTTTCCATCATCATGGGCGTCGTCGATTTTTCCAATGTAGCCGCGAAAGAATGGTTTGCCGTCCCCACCTTTTATTCGCCCCGCTTTAATTTCAGCGCCGTCATGATGATCATGCCCGCCCTTTTCGTGGTCTTCGCCGAACATCTGGGCCACCTCTTCGTCACCAGCGACATCGTCGGCCGCGACCTCATCAAAGATCCGGGGCTCCACCGCTCCCTCTTTGCCGACGGTTTGTCAAATATGATTTCCGGTTTTGCCGGTTCCACGCCAAATACCACTTACGGTGAAAATATGGGCGTCATGGCCATGACAGGCGTATACAGCACCTGGGTCATCGGCGGCGCGGCAGTCTTCGCCATCATCTTTTCCTTCATCGGCAAAGTGGCCGCTGTCATCCATGCCATCCCCACCCCCGTCATGGGCGGCGTGTGCATTCTCCTCTTCGGTTTCATCGCATCTTCAGGGATCCGCATGCTCATCGAAAAGAAAGTGGACTACACGAAATCAAGAAACCTGATTCTCACCGCTGTCACCATGATCTCCGGATTATCGGGCGCAACCGTCACACTGGGGCCTGTCCAGCTGAAAGGCATGGGACTTGCCACCATCGTCGCCATGCTTCTCTCCCTCTCGTTCCTGATCTTTGACAGACTTCATCTTTCCAATGACAAGAAATAAGGAGGCCCTATGGACATCAATGAAGAAATCACAAAAATGAATCTGTATAAAACTTTCGAACCCTACATCGACAAAAGCGTCACCATGGAGGAGCGGTTAAAAGCACGGGTGCGCCTTGTGGATACCGCGCCGCAGGAAGCAAAAGACGCTCTTGCCAAATGGACAGCCATGAAGCTGAAATCACGGCTGTTCTGAAAGCTCAATATCAGGAAACAGAAAACGCAGACAGTGTACTCGTGACCGTCTGCGTTTTTGATTTGTTAAATTCCGTCGGCGCCTCATTCTTTAAACTTCGGCAGTTCCCTGTTAATAAGCTGTCCCATCAGGAATTTTCCTTTCCAGTCGATATGGACACCGTCCGCGCCATACTCCGGCGGTAATACATCCATATCCGCGAAAAGCTCCGCCGTATCGATATGATCCTGCGTGCGTATCCATTCATTCACTGTGGCAAAGCGCTCTTTCCAATCGGGCGCCGTATCTTCATCGAAACAATATTTGATATGGTCAGGATTGATGGGCGCCAGCGTGAGATAAACCGGCTTTATTCCGTTTTCCCTGCATTTGTCGCCGATGTACCTCAAATCACCGATGACATTCTCCGGGTCTTCCCCTCCGCGGAGGCTGTTCGTGCCGCCCATAATGAGGAGATATCTTAAGCGGAAAGGAAGGACATCCGTCTCAAACCGTTCCGCCATCCGCCGGCTCGTGTCACCGCTTTGTGCCAGGTTCACCGTCGGCTCGTCAAGATAAAAGCCCAGATTGTACAGCGCATCAGACGGCGAAAAAGACATCCGTCCTCCGCCGTGGCTGATGCTGTCGCCGAAGAGCCCCGTTTCCCATCCGTCAACAGGCATTTCCATTCTCCGCGCCTCACTCCACACACCGAGGGCATTTCCGTCTTCATCAAGGCACCGCACCCGCCACCAGTACACGCCCGTACGGGGAAAGTCATCGTAAATCTCCATGATTTCCGACGTCCCCGACCACACGCGGTACATGGACGGTTCCGTACCGTCAGGATTTTCAGGCTCGCTGTCCGTCACTTCCACTTCATATGATTTTGCGCCGGGAAGCCCCACATAGGAATAAACGGGGTAGAGCAGTTTCATCCGCCGGTCCTCGTGATCATCCGGCCGGAGAAGAGGCGCTTCCCGTACCAAAAGGCTGCCGGCCGCCTCGAAAGGTTCTCTTTCGGTCCAGTCACGAAGAGGCTCGCCGTATAAATCGAAGGGCCGCACCTGCCAGAAAATTTCCTTTTCCGCCTCCATGGGGATATCCGCCGGAAATATGACTTCATTCTGCCAAACGGAATCATCGGTATAGAAAACTTCCCCGTCTTCCGCGGTGATTTCCAGTGCATAACGAACCGCGTCCCCGTCCATATCCCAGGACAAAAAGTAAAGGCCTGTTTCCGCGCCTGCCGTCCTGTAAAAACACATTGCCATCAGCAGCCATAAAAAGCAGATATATTTTTTTACCATGACTCCTCCGTTCTTGTCAAAAAACGGATTTCCCGCCTTTTCCATATGTCCCGAGAGCGGCAAGCTGAGGTTTTAGTTTTTCTTCGGAGATTTCTCCATAATCACCAAAAAGCTCATGCGTGAGGTACGCAGGCTCTATGCATTCCACGATTTTCCGCGCCGCTTCCGTGGTGAAAGGACGGTGCTGGTCGATAGAGGTAATATGCATCATGACGGTTTCTCCGTCCATGTTCTCCGGCGGCACGGCGGTACAGGATTTCTGGTACTTCCCGGACAGGGAACAGGACAGGTGCATCCCGCGGAACAGTTTTTTCATGCTCCCCAGTTTTTCCGCCATGGCACAGATATACTCCGCGCCGTCCGCTTCAGTTTCCAGATCCGGATTGGTATTCATGAAATGGCCCGTGTCTAAGACAAGTCCTACATTTGACCCTTTCAAAAGGGAAAAGAAATAGTCTATTTCAGAAGGCAGAAGGCGGCACAGCCCCGGCCAGAAAATATTTTCGAAAAGGACTTCCACCGTTTCAGGCACTTCTTCGGAAACGGCATTGTAAATAGCCGCCGTTTCCCGAAGAACGTCTTTCGAAGTGTAATAAAACTGCCGTGTCCATGCTTCTTCCAGAGTACAGTCCGCCACATGCCATACGAGGTACTCCGGCTTTTCCGCCAGCGCCGCGCGGATATTTTTCCGTATTTCTTCAAGCCAGCCGTCCGTGTCGGAGGCACCATAGTAAGCGGTAAGGGCTTTTTCATCAGGGAACTGTTTTTTATAGCGCTTTGTATTTCCCAGGTAAAAATCCATCCACCTCGGCCAAAAGCGCAGATGCGCCCCCACCGTGAGCGATGTGAAAAGATTGGATGACGGTTCATCGCCGTAAATAAGGTTTTCAATGCCGTCCAGCCCCAAGCGGTGCACCAATTCCGCTGTTGCTTCTTCTTTTTCATCAGGCATGACATAGTGGCTCACACTTTGCTTCAATGTCTCTCCCCCGCCGTCTTTTTCTTTACGATGCTTCTGTCAATGGCATGTTTCAGGAGCCAGAGATTGGCGATGAGTGAAATCATCTGCATCATTAAGATGATGATATCCAACGTTCTGTTCTTCTTCTTACTTTTTTTCGACATAGCCCCTCCTCAATATCCTTTAATCTGTTTTTCCCCACCCATATCAAAAAGAGGACCGTAAGCGGCATTCGCCATCGCTTTCACCGCATAGACGCAGTTCTGGGACGACGCATAGATATACCGGTCCTCCAGGGGAATGACCCGATGGTAAGCACGCATATTCTGAATAGCGGGATTTGCCAGAAAACTGTCCCTGAATTTCCCCGCTCCCGTTTCATCCGATTCCCTATCAGCAGAAACAAAGAAGAAATCCGGATCCGATTTGACAATCAGCTCCTGCGATAAAAGCTGTCCGTTCGCTACACCCACTTCGGCAATGGCGTTTTTGATTCCCGCCCTTGTCAGCAGTTCATGGTACATGGAACCCGGTCCGCCGTAACGGCTCATTTGGGAGACAAGAAGTCCTGTCTGGGGCGGAAGATTCCTTGCAGAAAGTGTACTGTCCACTTCTTTTAACTGCCGTTCCATTTCGGCGACCACCTTTTCGCCCCGCTCCGTTTCCCCCACGGCAGCCGCAATGATGCGTATATCCTTTTCCGCCTGGGCGATGGACGTCGGGCCGTCGATCATGACGACAGGATAGCCGAGGCTGCGCCACATATCCAGTTCCTTCTGCCTCGTATAAGATGACGCCACGATAAGATCGGGACTTATTTTTGTCAATATTTCCATAGAAATCCCGTTCAGGGGAATCTCCGGCTTGATGTCCTTCACTTCGTCCGCGATATAGGACATGCCGGGATCTTTATCCGCGATGAAGCACGCCGCGAGCCGGGACGGTTCGACAACGCCAAGAAGCATCGTATCGATGGCAGAGTCGGTTCCAAGAATTTTTTTCGGTTTATGGGGAATGGTCACCTGATTGTCAAACGCGTCAGTGACGACATAACTTTCCTTCGACGCGGCATCGCCGCCCATCTTTTTCATTTCACAGCCGCTCAAAAGGAAGAGGGCCATACAGAGAAGCAGGAAAACGAACCACACTTTTCTGTTTCTTATACTGAATTCCATACTACCGCCTTTCAAAAACATTATATCCAGTGTAGCCAATAAAAGCGTACCGGTCAAATAAAAAGAGAAAATCCCGCCATGAAAACGCCCCCTTGTCCCATATTTCAGGAAAGGAAAGAGCGGCGCAGGCATAGGAAAAGCCGCCCGATGACAGCGCGGCTCTCCCTGCTTATTTCTTTTTCTCCTTCTTCTTTCCTTTTTTATCCTTTTTATTTTTCTTTCCTTTTTTCGTCTTATCTTTCTTCTTTTTTACGTCTTCCGCTTCATCCCCCACAGCATCCATATTCCAATCCTGCTCGATATTTTCACTCTCGTCAGGCTTCCCGGGCGTACGGCTTCTATACTCCACGTCGATACCGCCTTCAGATTCTTCACGGCAGGGGATTTCTTCCCCATCATGGCCGGCTTCCGCCTCCGATCCGCAGGTGTCCCTCATAAGCGTGTCCAGCACGTTTTCCATGACGCCTGCCAGCTCCATGATTTTCCGTATCCGCAAAGCTTCCGCGGGACGGTTGTCGGGATCGGGATCGAGAAGAGACATCTGGAGGAAAGCGCGGTTTTCCCGCAGTTCATCATGAATGGCAAGAATCACGTCTTCTAAGGACAACCCCCTGTAATCTCCGTCTTTGTACATACTATCCTTCCCCTTCCGTAACTAATACTTTATCAACTCTGCGGTTGTCGCAGTCCATCACTTCAAAGGTAAAACGGCCGAAGGAAATTTTTTCCGTTTCTTTCGGAATATAGCCGAACAGGTACGTGATAAACCCGCCAAGCGTCTTGTAATCATCTTCCGCTTCTCCCGGAAGTTCTTCCTCGATATGGAAATACTCCCTGAACTCATCAATGGTGCACAGCCCTTCCACCAGCCAGGAATTTTCCGTGCGGCGGATAAACTTATTTTGCGCCTCCAGCATGTCTTCCTTGTCGCCGGGCATGTCCCCCACGATTTCTTCCAAAACATCATGGAGCGTGACCAGTCCCGTCAGGGTGCCGTATTCATCAATGACCACCGCTTCGTGGACCACCCGGTCTTTAAACAGGGCAAGAACCTTTGTCAATATAAGTGTTTCAGGAATCAGGAGCGGACGGTAAACCGAGTCCATGATGGACGCTTTGATAGACTTGCCGGGATTCCGGTGCTGGTCGCGGAGCACTTCGCTCATATCGGCAAGACCTTTGAAATCGTCAAGGGAGCCGTTCCCCACGGGAAGACGGAAGTGGGTGGAATGATTAATATCCTCCCAGATATTTTCCTCCGTATCCTCCAGATCAATCCATACAAGCTGCGGCCGCGGAGTCATAGTATCCGACGCAGTAAGATCATTCAAAGAAAAAACATTCTCAATCATTTCCGGTTCTTTTTTGTCAATCGTGCCTAGCCGCGCCCCCTGATGGAGAAGGACACGTATTTCCTCTTCCGATACGGGCGTTTCGCCCCCCATGCGGACGCCGAGCATCTCCACCACAAGCTTCGTTGACCACGTGCTGAATACCACAAGAGGCTTGCACAGGTTGGAAAATAAAATCATGGGACGGGCGATGAGGCACGCTGCTTTCTCCGGTTCCGCAATGGCGATCCACTTCGGTGCCAGCTCCCCGATAATCAAAGCAAAATACGTCACCAGCGCCATGACAAAGAACATGCTCAAAGGTGCCAGGAAAGCGCCGGCTATAGGAATGCCGCCAAGAAAATCAGCAAGAGGGCCTGCCAGAGAGGCGCCGGAGAACATACCCGTCACGATGCTGATGGTGGTAATCCCCACCTGGATGGTAGAGAACAGCTCCTCTTTACGTCCGGTCAGCTTCAGCGCCTGTGCCGCGCCACGCTTCCCCTCATCCGCCAGCTCCTGCAGCTTCGTCTTCCTCGCTCCCACAATGGCTATTTCCGCCAATGAACACACGGCATTTCCCAAGACAAGCAGAACAATAATAAATAATTCAAACCATATATGGCCGTCGTCCATGAAGCTCCTCCAAACCATTTACCCGGACACTGTATTCTTTCCGTTTTCCTGTCTTCATTATACCAAAGGAAACCGCCCAATTACAGCGGCGGAAATTTTATTCCAAACCCTTTCCGGATCATTTAAATGACTAAAAGTCATTGCATTTATACCCCGCTTATTTTATACTAATATAATATAAATAATAAAGGAGGATGCGCAATGCCTTTAACCAAAAAAGCCGAGCGGACAAAAGCCAAGCTGACCGCTTCCGCCAGAAAACTCATCAGCGAACGGGGATTTGACAACGTTTCCGTCGAAGAAATCACGAAAGATGCCGGTGTGGCAAAAGGCACATTCTACCACTATTTTGTATGCAAGGAAGATGTCGTTCGTGAATTTTCCACCCGAGTCATAGAAGAAATATTTACCACTGCCATGACGATGCCCGGAGGCCCACAGGAAAAACTGACCTATTACTTCAATGCCATTCTCCACGAAGCGGACCGCATGGGTGTAAATCTGATCCGCCAATGGATCCGCGATATCATGTCTCCCCGCTCTGCAGAAGAAGGCGCGGAAAATCTCCGCGAAGGATATCGTAAAATCTATACCATTCTCAAGCACGCCAAAGAAGAAGACCGGCTGAAAGAAGATACACCGGTCGCGTTCCTTACGAAACTTCTTCTCTCCCATCTTTACGGTGCGCTCATCACATGGTGCATGCTGGGCGGCTCTTTCAAGCTGAGCGAAGAATCCAACCAGTTCGTCACGGAAGAAGTCAATGCCTTCCTCTATAAATATATGAAATAATAAAAAGCAGCCGCCGGCTTACAGATGAAAAAAACGCCGCATATTCAACAGCGGCGTTTTTGCTTGCAAAAATTCATTCTATTCTTTTGTGTCATTACGGCAGCAGATCCTTCACATTCACCCATTATGACGCCTTACCGTCCGCCGTCATTCTGAACGGAGGTAAAAATGCTTTGTGGGAAAGACGGAAAACGGGATGGTGACGCAGAGTGAAGAATCTATTACTTTAATGACGTCTTACCGATTCCCTCACCACGGTAATAGATTCTTCGCTGCCGCTCTGAATGACGCCTTACCATCCGCCGTCATTCAGCACTTTTAGCTGACAGCTCACAGCTGATAGCTTTTATCTTCTTACCGATTCCCTCACCACGGCAGCAGATCCTTCACATTCACTCATTATGATACCTTGCCGTCCGCCGTCATTCTGAACGGAGGTAAGAATGCCATATGAAAAAGCAGAGAAACGGAACAATGACACAGAGTGAAGAATCTATTATGCTGATGACAGCTTACAGCCTTTCCACCATTACCCGCGCCCATTCCGTATCAATAATGACATCCGTGGGTGAAAGGGCGTCTATGGTTTCCAATGCCTTTTCCAGGAGCGCGTCATACAGGGCTTTGTCAAATTCTACCGCCGCCAGCATCTCCCCATGGCGCAGGAGAAGGAATCCGTGCTCCCCCTCTTCGTTGGTGGCAAAAAATATTTCATCAATCCCCTTATCCTTGTAATGAGCCTCCACATTGGCATAAATACCGCTCTTCATGACTTCCACAATCTTGTCATTGAATCCCGCGTCAAAAATCAATAGTTTTTCTTTGAATGCATTGTGAGACAGGACGATGCGTTTCGTGTAGCCTTTAAAGGCGTTGTCCTCCGCCGTGAGTGTTTCTTTCATCGCCGTGTAATCGGAACCGTCAGCGCTGCATACGATAAAAAGCTTCTCCGCCGGTTCATGGTAAATGAAATTATAATGCAGTACAGCAGACGCACCGCAGTCCTCGCAATGAAAAGAAAAGGCTTCATCATTCCTGACCGCTTCCTTAAGCGGAGGATCTTCCATCGTATTGATACTGTCCCACACACGGAAAAATTGTTTCTTCCCGCACTTCGGGCAGGTGATTTCCTGCATCTGTGACTGTGACATAACCGCTCCTTATGATTGATGAATCGCGCGGAGGGCTTTAGCACCCCACTCCGCATTAATAACCGGCTGGTTCCTTGAAAGTGTTTCCAGCATATCTTTCACACCCGTTTCGATTTCACGGTACATCGGCGCCTCAAATGCATATGCCGCGATGACTTTTCCCTTTTCCTCAAAACGGAAATAATGGTTCCCACCAGCCCCCATATCAAAAAGGACACGCTCCGGATAAAGTTCGGGACTATGACGCCGGAGCGACATAAAGGCAAGCCCCTTCATCAATTCAATGACCCGGTCATCGAAACCGCCGTCAAGGATTATGAGTTTTTCCCGAAGTGCCTCCCGTGACGTGACAAGCCGTTTCTTCACGCCCCGAAGTTTTTCTTCATCAAGGCGGCGTTCTCTATCCTGCCCGGTAAGCATCTTCCACGCCTTTTCATAGTCTTCCTGATCTGTTGCATAGTACACCAGGAACAGCGCCGACGGCTGATCGTACAAAAAGGAATAGTCCATACGGGACTTTTTACCGCAATGGCCGCATATCGACACGAAAGCCTCTCCGTCGCGCACTTTTTGTATCATCTCCGGCCGCTCTTCCGTATTGATATAATCAATTGGTGAAAACACCATAGACTTTCCGCAGTGAGGACAGGCAGTTTCAAGCAAAGACATAGACTCCCCCTGTTTTTTTGTTCCATTATATCACGGCATGCCGGAGCGGACGGAAGTGGATAAAGAAAATAATTTTTCCCTGCCAATAAAATAACGGACTCCCTTTTATGAGAGTTCCGTTATTTCCCTTTTCTCCTATTCCTTATCTGAAAGTCAGCACTTCCTTTAAAGGCTTTCTTTCATTCGCAGCGGGTATGACTTCGGGATGGCCCACCGCGATGATGCAGGACACATCATACTCTTCGGGAAGATCAAGAATTTCTTTGATCTTTTCTTCGTCATACCGTCCCATAATGAGCGTCCCCAGATCCACCGCCCGTGCGGCAAGGCAGAAATGATCCGCCGCCATGCCCGCATCAAAAGACTGCCAATGGGTTCCCTTTGTCGTAGACACTTCTCCATTCGGTTCATAGCCGGAAAGCCCTTTTACTGTGCAAAGCACGATGAGCGCAGGCGCTTCGTGGATGTTTTCCGTATTCCAGGGAAACTTCTTCGTGCATTCATCAGCAATACGGTTCTTCAGATCATTGTCCAGCACCGCCACATAGCGGACAGGCTGCGTATTTTCCCAGCAGGAAACCATCTGCGCGATTTCCACCACATTTTCGATGTCCCCTGCGGAAACAGGCTCTTTCGTATAATTGCGGATACTTCTCCTTGTAACCAGGCATTCGATTGCGTCCATAGTACCATCCTCCAGACTACAAAAAATCCTTTTCTCTATTATACGGGATTCTTAAAAATTCGCCACTGTTTCATGAGAAAAACAGACATATTTTTCTGCTGAAGAAGCGCCCTGTCCTGCTCCCGATTTCTTCATTTTTTAAGAAATATCTTTTCCACATAAGGCGAAGTGAAAGCGCGGAGAACGGAGAAATACCCCAGCCGCAATTCCACGATATCTCCCACTTTGTATTCCTTCACGCTGTCTGTCACATCCAGCATGAGATGATCCGAACTGGCACCTAAGATAAGAATGCCTTCATCCACAGGCGTTGCCGTTTCCGCATCAAAATCCTGACGTCCGATGGCACAGATGACCTTTTTCCTCTTTTCACCCCTGTTTGTAAAAACGGGTTTCCGTCCATAGCTGTCCACCCCCGCCGTTCCCCAGGGAAGGCTCGGTTTGACTTTCGCTTCCACCACTTCACATTCCAGAATAAATCCGTCATTCCTCGTTCCCGGCAGGAAAGTATACCTGCTCCGTTCCTTGCCGAAAAGAAGGCTTTCCCCAAGACGGAAATTATCTACCCCTTCACAAATACCACCGCGCATCATGAGATCCAGGGCCGCGCTGTTTCCGCCGCTGACGATTTCCAATGTATGGCCGGCGGCATTCTCCAATTTCCTCCGCATTTCTGCAAGGCATTCCATTTTTTCCTCATCGGCCTGAATAAAAGAAAAGCAGGTCAGGTTGGTGCCGATACCGTAAAGATCCACATGAGAAAGCTTTTCCGTTTCCACCGCGGCGGCAATCAATTCCTCTTCATCCACATATCCCTCGCGGATATCGCCAAGATCCATCATGAGGATGATTTTATGGCGCTTCCCCTGCTTTTCACACTCCTTATTTATCGCACGGACGGTTTCCATTTCAGACTGGAGCGACACATCCGCATAGCGGACCAGATCCTCTATTTCCGAAAGCATGGGCGGACGGATGAGCCACTTTTCCGCTTCGATATTTTCCAGTTTCTTCAGATTCGCCACGCGGGAATCGCCAATCATGGCAAGGCCGCCCGCCAGATAAGCTTCCGCCAGTTCGGGTGCACCGCAGCATGCCTTCGTCACGCCCATGACGCGGATACCGTGATCGGCACACAGCTGTCTGACGACCCGCGTATTTTCTTCTATCCGTTTCAAGTATATTTTCAACCGGGGATACATATGCCGCCTCCTGAAAAAGCCCACCCCGTCAATTTCCGGAATGAGCTTTTTAGTACGAAATTACTATTTCCAGTATTCCACTTCGTCAAGATTCAGACCCACGTCAGCCGCACGGAAGACCGGATCCCTGCCTTCCTTTTTCTGGCGCTCATAGTCTTTCATCACTTTGACTGCCGTTCCGCCGAGAACAAGGCAGGCGGGAATATTGATCAGGCACATAAGAGCCATGAGAATATCGGCGATATCCCAGGCAGCCGCCATGGACATGCCCGCGCCGACGAAAATGACGAGGGCTGCTAAAATACGGAAGCCCGTCATAAAAGATTTTCCCGGTTCTTTTTTATGGATAAAGATCAGGCAGTTATCCACATAGAAGAAGTTGCCGATCAGTGTGGAAAAGGCAAAAAGCACCATGCACACCGTGATAAGAATAGGACCAAAGCTTCCAAAAGCCACAGTCACGGCATTCTGCACATATCCCGCACCGGCGATTTCTTTTGTAATCGGAGTACCGGAAGCCAGACACATCATAGCGGTCGCCGTACAGATAAGAAGCGTGTCAATGAAAACGGACAGCATCTGTACAAGTCCCTGCTTGACCGGATGGCTTACATCAGCGGAAGCGGCGGCATTCGGCGCGGAACCTACGCCTGCTTCATTGGAAAAGAGTCCGCGCTTTACACCGAACATGAGGCAGGATCCGGAAACACCGCCCAGAATGGATCGGAAATCAAAAGCATCGGCAAAAATCATGCCAAACACCTGCGGAATAAGATTTATATGCATCACAACGACAATCACAGCCGCCGCCACATAGATGAGCCCCATAATCGGCACGAGAACACCGGTGACACGGAGGATACGCCTTCCGCCGCCCATGATGCAGTACCCTACAAGCGCGCCGAGAACGGCACCGATAATCCACGGTGTGACAGCCGGATCATACCAGCTGTATGCCGCAAAAGTGGACTGCAGATTATACGAAGCAAGCATATTGAAGCCGCCGGCATAGGTGATGATGAGGAAGAAAGCGAAAAGTACGCCAAGGGTGCGGTTGTGCATGGCGGATTCGATGTAGTAGGCAGGCCCGCCGTAGCTGTCTCCCTTGCTGTCTCTTCTCTTATAGACCTGGGCAAGGGTACTTTCAATAAACGCGGACGCTCCGCCGATGACGGCGATGACCCACATCCAGAAAACAGAACCCGGCCCGCCAAGACAGATTGCCGTGGAAACCCCCAGAATATTTCCTGTACCTACGCGGGATGCCGTGGAAACCATGAGCGCATGAAAGGGAGAAACCGCCCCTTCATTCTGCGGCTTTTCCATTACAAGGCGGATACTTTCCCAAAACATGCGGAACTGCACCAAACCCGTCCTGCATGTAAAATACAGCCCTGCCGCCGTTAATACCACAACGAGGATGGGATAATACAGTATCCCGTCCAGATAATCAAGAATTGGCATCATAACCGTTTCCCCCTCTGCGTCCGCGGGTAAATCCCAGGCACTTCATTTCAGTCCCCGAGCCCATGACGACTTCAACATAAAATTCCTGTCCTGATTTGAATCATAACTATAAAAATAGTAATAACTTATATGCCTTTTGTCAACAAATTCCGTAAAAGCGCAAACAGGCTCCCATAGGGTTCAGAAAAAGCAAAGGCCGTACCGAACTTCCTTTTTATTTGCAAAAACCGGATAAAAAATCCCTGCTGATCCGATTCCCTTTACTCCTTCTCCTCTGTTTCCATTCCCACATATTCTTCGCCCCGGTCTTCCACCTTTACTTTTCCGCCGGTCATATCCCGGAAATACATTTCATGCCTTGCTTTATTTTCCGGAAGGCAGAGGCATGTGATTTGCACTTCTTCCGCAAAGATTCTGTCCAGTACACGGATATCCGTACCTTTGATGTAGTGTTCAAACGTGCCTGCCGCGGTATAGGGAATCGTAAGTTCCAGGCGGACGTGGGGTGTGAAACAAAGAATACCCGCTTCCTCCACGGCTTCCGCCAGAGTACCGCGGTATGCTCTCGCCAGTCCGCCCGTCCCCAGTTTGATGCCGCCGAAGTATCTTGTCACAACGGATAAAGTATTAGTGAGCGATTTCATCTGCAGGACATGGAGCATGGGATGTCCTGCCGTCCCCTGCGGCTCTCCGCCGTCGCTTGATTTCTCACGGATGCGGATGGTGCCGATGCGCCATGCCCAGCAGTGGTGGGCCGCATCTTTGTGATTTTTCCGCACAGTTTCCAAAATGGACTGCGCTTCCTCTTCTGTTTCTACAGGGAAAAGCTGCGCAATAAATATTGATTTTTTTATCTCCGTTTCTTTTCGGCAAGGTGTCCGCACCGAGCGGTAAGGAATGAGCATGAATGATCCTCCATGAAATATATTTCTATTGTACCATGAAAAAACACCTTCCCCTGCTTGCAGAGAAGGTGTCTTTATCATTTCAAGGTGTAATCGTAATCTTCTTTCAGGATGAGGATAGCGCCTTCATCGCCCTTCATGGCCGCTTTGATAAGCCATTCCATGGCGGACTTTTCATTTTTTCTCACGCCTTCCCCATTGGCAAGGGCGCAGCCGTAATGGGCCATGGCAAAGGCATTTCCTTTTTCCGCCGCTTTTTTATAATATTTCACGGCTTTGGAAATATCCGCTTCTGCACCGAGACCCGATTCATAGCAGAGCCCCAGCGCCGCATCGGCTTCGGGCAGTTTGTATTTCGCCGCTTTCTTAAAAGCATCAAAAGCTTTTTTCGCATGATTTTCCACACGGCTTGCGCGATAAGCGTATCCCATGCGGAGATAGACTTCCTTATCTCCCATCACTTCCGCTTCTTTGGCCATGGCAGCAGCCTTTTTCTCATCCACCACGCCTGCCGCCCCTGTCAGATACTCCGTGCAGGCCACCGCCAGAAATCCGCGGAGCGTTTCATCGGCATCGGGGTCGCCCGCTTCTTTCCCCTTCCGTATCCATCTTTCTGCTTCCACGGTATTTTTGGGCACGGATACTCCCTGCGCATAAAAAAGACCGGTCATAAGCATGGCTTCCGAATCTCCCCGCTGTGCTGCCAAAAGGTAGTATTTAAAAGCAGTTGCGGGATTAACCTGCCCCATGACACCTTCATCGTATATCCGGGCAAGAAGAACGGCCGCTTCCGTATATCCTGCCTCAGACGCATGCTCCAAAGCGCGTTTGGCTTTCCGCGGATTCGGCTTTCCTCCATTAAGCCCCCGAAGGTACAGCTTCCCCAGGTACAGCCACGCTTCATCATCGCCCATTTCTCCGCACAGGCGGTAGCAGTGGGCCGCTTTTTCCTCATCCTTTTCCAGCCCGTCTCCCTTTTCCAGCCGGCGACCGATAACGCCGATTTCATGAGCCGCTTCGCCGGCACCTAGGTTGGCCGCTTTACGGAAATAAGTGACCGCTTCGTCGATATCTCCGGCAGCCAGGGTATCCTGCCCCATGGAATAATAGTATTCCATCATTCGATCTGATGCCATGATGCTTATCCTTTCCTCAGGACGCAAAAGCGCCCTTCACACTTCGGGACAGGCCCGCTATTTCAAGTAGTTGCTGCTTAAATCGCAGAATCTGATTTATAAATGTTTTCTTAATTCCGAAAGCGGAAAACCGCCGCCGGAGAACGATTTTACCGAAATTCCATACAGAGATCTTCAAAAAGCGCAGCTGACGGCTTTTCCACGTGATCTGCAAGGCGCACATCCGCCGACGGAACGATTTCACCGAAAGGTACAGCGCCTTCCTCTTCATAAATAACACCCAGTACGAGGCTGTCGGTGTCGGAAAGCAGATGGAAAGCCGCAGCCTTATCATGAGGATCATAGTTTTCCCGTATATCTGCCAGTTTTTTCAGATGACCATTGTACCATTCCACTGTATTGAACTGGTTGAAAGTGACGCAGGGCGTGAAAATATTGACATAGGAGAAACCTTTATGATCGACCGCTTTGGTAATGACATCCACCATATTCTTCATGTCGATGGCATACGCCTGCGCCACGAAGGTAGCACCCGCGGCAAGAGCCATGGACGGAGCGTCAAGCGGGGTGAGGGGATTGCCGTCAGGCGTCGTCTTGGTCACAAAGCCTTTGGAAGACATGGGGCTTGTCTGCCCTTTTGTCAGGCCGTAAACCTGGTTGTCGAAAACGATATAGGTGATATCCATATTTCTCTTCATCGCATGGAGGGCGTGTCCCAAACCGATGGCGTAAGAGTCGCCGTCACCGGAGCAGACGATCATATGGATATCTTTATTGGCGCATTTGATGCCCTGGGCAAAAGGAAGCGCGCGTCCGTGGGTCGTATGGGCGCCGTAGCAGTACTGGTACCCGCCGATACGGGAAGAACAGCCGATACCGGAAATTAAAGCGATATCTTCATTCGCCCATCCTTTAGCCGCACAGACAGCGGCAATCGCATTTTGGATCCCGAAGTCGCCGCACCCGGGGCACCAGTTCGGCACGATGGTATTTTTATAATCTCTCGGTGAACCCATAATCAGATGACCTCCTTGGATTTATTGATAATGGTCGAAGCCAGGAACGGCGTGCCGTCATACTGCAAAAGAGAAAGAAGTTTATCGTGGCAGTCAAAGCGGATGGCAAACTGCTCGCGGAGCTGCGCCGTCAAATCCTCTTCGACAATGAGAACCTTCTTCGCCCCTTCGATATACGGACGGAGTTCTTCTGCGGGGAACGGGGAAATCAGGCGGAGCTGGATATGATTTACCTTCCTGCCTTCCGCTTCCAGACACTCCCGCGCTTCTTCCAGCGCGCCATTGGTGGAAGTAATGCCCACAAGGAGCAGGTCGCAGTCCGTTTCTTCATGGGCTGCGGTAAACGGCTGAATCGCTTTGGAAACGGCAGCGAACTTTCTGTGGCGCTTTTCCATTTCCATCACACGGTCGCCCTGTCCTTCCGCCGGTTTGCCGAATACATTATGTTCAAGCCCGGTGGAAAGAAACATGCCGTTTTTCACGCCGGGAATCGTCCTTGGGGAAATACCGTCTTCCGTGTCCTCAAAACGGTGGAAATAAGATTTCGTTTTCATATCCAGTTCAGAAAGACCTTCCGTCACTAATTTACCGCGGCGGATGCCGATACGGTTCCTGTCGAAAGCAGGAACAGACTGCTTGCACATGCCAAACTGCAGATCAGACAGCACGATGACAGGAGTCTGGTATTCCTCCGCCAGATTAAACGCTTCCTGGACGATATAATAGCAGTCTTCGATAGACGCGGCAGCAAGAACAATCTTTTCCGCATCTCCGTGACCGGAGCCGACAGCATAGCGGATATCGCTCTGCTCCACCTTTGTCGCCATCCCCGTGGACGGCCCTGCACGCATCACATCGATAATGACCACCGGGATTTCAGCAACAGCCGCCATGGAAATGGATTCCGCCATGAGAGAAAGCCCGGGGCCTGATGTCGCGGTAAACGCGCGGACACCCCCATAACCCGCCCCCATCGCCATCATAACGGATGACAGTTCATCTTCCGTCTGCACGACCGTGCCATGAATCTTATGAGACACTTTAATCATATATTCCATAATTTCTGACGCCGGAGTAATCGGGTAAGAAGCCATGAAACGGGATCCTGCGGAAATAGCGCCGAGCGCGGCCGCTTCATTCCCAAGCAGGTACAGCTGGTCTTTCTTCTCGGGAACAGCCAGTTTCCCCAGCGCCACCCCCTGCATGGCAGCGACAGCCGTATCATAACCTTCCTTGAAAATTTCTTTATTCTTATTAATCACCGTCTCCCCTTTTTTCGCAAAACGTTCCGCGATAAAGCGGTAGAACGGCGTTTCCGGAAATCCGAGCAGTCCTGCGCTCATACCGAGAGCGGCAATATTTTTCATCTGCATGGATCCGTACTTCTTTGCCATTTCCGTAATGGGGAGCGGCAGGAAAATACGTCCCGTATGCGCCTCCCATTTCGGTTTAAAAGCATCGTCGGCAATAATAACACCGCCTTCACAAATTTCCTTTCCGTGAAGATCGATCGTTTCCTGGTCAAGAGCTACAAGACAATCCACATGCTCCCCGATCGTCGCAATTTCCTTGGTCGCGATACGCAGGGCAATCGTCGTATGTCCGCCTTTGATCCGGGATGCAAACAGACGCTGGCTGAAAAGGGAATATCCCTCCTGTGCCAGAACACGCCCCAGAATTTCTCCGCAGGATTCAACGCCCTGTCCCTGCTGCCCTCCCATTTTCCAGATAAAATCTTTCTTTTCCACTCCATCTTCCTCCTTGTCGATGTTCAGTGAATCGATCCTATGTGCACGGTAATGGTCCGGTATCGATTTTTTATCATACACATACGATTTCATTATACCATTAAAGTCGTTTTTATAAATGGGATGCCGCCGTTAAAATGCAGAAATTTTCAAGGAAATAAAAACACAGGTACCGGATATTGAATATTGTCGACTGCCGGCCTGGAATTAACGTTTCCCTCATTATAACGCCTTATCGTTTCCCTCATTATGAAACTCTCTCCTTCAATCGTCATTCTGAACGGTGGCAAGAATGCCGTATGAGAAAGCAGGGAAACGGAATAGTGACACAAAGCAACAATTCGGATTATAGGACAAAATGAGTTGGTCTTCAATCCCAAAGATAAATTGGATACGAATTAGATTTATGAAGTTCATGCCACACAATAGCATCTCCCCATGTGG
>ERZ772877.22-NODE-22-length-307384-cov-12.9786_pt1 | contig 307384 bp, 295 predicted proteins | sample MGYA00580583_ERZ772877 | MGnify/ENA primary metagenome ERZ772877 (study PRJEB29015, sample SAMEA2737661) | human gut metagenome | biome: human gut; feature: human-associated habitat; material: faeces | place: China | collected 2012 ... | reverse complement strand
ATATGGTCAATGAAGGCCATGAACAGGGTGTTTTAAAAGAAAATGAAGCTGAGATGATTGGCAATATTTTTGAGTTTGGGGAGAAACATGCATCTGATGTCATGACTCACAGAAAGAGTATTGTAGGAATTGAAGCTGATACTACAGTAGAAGAAGCTTTTGAATTTATAATGGGCGAGAATTATTCAAGATATCCTGTGTATGACGGTGATATTGATAATATCATAGGAATTCTTCATATAAGAGATCTGCTCAAGATATATTCAGAAGAAAAGAACAGAAAAAAGAAACTTGTCGATATGAAACATCAGGTTCTTTTTGATGCGAGTTATATACCTGAGACAAGAAATATAAGTGTTCTTTTTAAGGAGATGCAGTCCGATAAAGTACATATGGCAGTTGTTGTTGATGAATACGGACAGACAGCCGGTATTGTTACTATGGAAGATATTCTTGAAGAGATTGTCGGTAACATTTTTGATGAATATGATGATGAAGAAGTGCTTATAAGCCGCCAGCCTGATGGCAGTTATATAATAGACGGACAGACACTTCTTGAAGATATAGAAGATGCATTTGACATGCATTTTGACTGTGAAGATATTGATACTATAAATGGTTACCTTATTTATAAAATGGGGAAGATACCACAGGATAATGAACAGTTTGAATGTACTTGTGACGGATATTCATTCAGAGTGCTTGAGGTGCATGACAGGATGGTGACAAAAGTTGGAGCAAGGAGAGAAGAAGAAAGACAGCAGCCTGTTACATAACATTTTATACTATGGTATATATCAGGGGTGAGGATTATGATACCAGTAAGTTTAAGACATGAAGACAGTGAGGTTCTGGAAGCAAATTGTACAATTACAAAAGATTATCAGATTATAAGCGGCGATGAAAGTTTTTACAGGATGATTGGCGAGAATACAATGTTTCTTATGAATAAGCTCATTTATCCTGATGATTTGAATATATTTGAAGAATGTATTTTTTCTGATAAGAATAATTTTGTACTGCTTAGAATTCATACAGCAAAAGAAGTATTCAGATGGGTTTTGATGAAAAGACGTTTTGAAGCTGATGAGCCGGGGAGAATTGAGCTTCAGATTAAAGATGTAATAACACAGAATGATAAATTTGAACTGTATTATAACAATGTCCGTAAATACCGCGTATTTATGAATCAGATGAAGCAAAGATTTTTTGAATACGATTTTAAGACTAAAATTATAACTATATACTTTTATGTTAATGGACATTCGGAGATACTTGAAAAAGATATGCTTAGTGAGTGGCAGAAGAGAGTAATTAGGATGGGCTTTGTTGAAGGCGAGAATATAGAGCGTTTCAACAGAATGTGTGATGATATAGAAAATGGCATCGACAGTTTTTCATCGACATTCCAGTCTTCTTTTATGTCGCGTGGCACAAGAACAGATTTGCTCAATTTCAGGGGCGAGACAATGAGAGAAGGCTCAATTAACATGCTCGTTGTCGGTCTCATCGACGAAATTGGCGGAAGAATTGATGCACAGCCCGTACTTTATGATAATGATGTAAACAAAGATTCTGCTACAGGACTTCTTAATAAAAAGGCTGTAACGGAAGCGGTTATTGATGCACTTGCCGAGGCTGACACTCTTAATGACAGAAGAACTCTTTATCTTGCTGTAATGGATATAGATGATTTTAAAAATGTTAATGATACATATGGACATTATTTCGGTGATGAAGTTATTGCCGGATTTGCCGCTGAATTGCGAAAGAATATTGGTGATAAAGGAATTATAGGAAGAATTGGCGGCGATGAGTTTATATGTCTGTTTACTGACTGTCATAGTGAAGATGATGTAAGAATTTATCTTAAAGCGATAAGAAAAGGACTGAGTTTTTCTTTGGCTGAAAAACAGCCGGGATATGAATTCGGAGCATCGATTGGTGTTGCAAAGTATCCGCAGGATGGCACGGTATATGAAGAATTATTCCGTATTGCAGATGGATGCCTTTATATTGCAAAAGAAAAAGGCAAGAACAGATATATAATTTATGATGAAAAGCTTCATGGAAAAGCAATTGCAGAAGGAATCAAGAATGGACATATAATCGGTGGTGACTTTATGAAGCCTTACGAGAAGGGTAATATGACTGCCGATATGATTGCAAGGATAGTGAAAGATGGCAGAAATGCAATAGATAGTGTATTTACCGAATTGATGGATAAGATGCACATTCAGGGTATATGTGTATATGCCGGTGATGACATGGCATGTGTCAAGAAGTATGGCAAATATGGAAATCACCCGCAATATGCCGCACTTATGGGAAATGATAAATATCTTTCTTTATTTAATGAGAATGGAATTAATGTTATCAATAATATAACATCGCTTGCAATGGATTTTTATGATATATATAAGATGCTGATTGAAGAAAAGATATGTTCATCGCTTCAGATAGGTGTAAAAGATGCAGATGGTGTATATAAATGGCTGATCTGCTTTGATACATTTGGTGACCATAAGAGAAAATGGAGCCATGACGATATTATGTCAATATATATACTTATAAAGACTATTGCAAAACTGGATGAAATTAATGATGAAAAAAATCTTTAAACAGAACATCAATAAAATAATTATTATAGTTGTATGGCTGCTTATATGGCAGGCAGCAGCATCATTGACAGGGCTTGAACTTATTTTGGCAGGCCCTGTCAATGTGTTTAAGGCATTATGCACAAAGCTGGGTGAAAAAGATTTTTACATAGCAGCAGGCGGAAGCTTTGTACATATCTTTGCCGGTTTTATAATTGCATTTGTGACAGCATGCATTATAGGTTTTCTTGCATCTTTTTGCGGATGGCTCAGGGAATTTTTAAGACCGGCAATAGTAATAATGCAGTCGCTTCCGATAGCATCATTTATTATTGTGCTGATTATATGGTTCGGCTCGAAAAATGTTGCGTCATATATTTCATTTATTGTTGTATTTCCGATGATTTATAACAGCGTTATAACGGGCGTTGGCAATGTGGACAGCAAAATACTCGAGATGGCACAGGTGTTTAATGTTCCGTGGTGGAAAAAAATAAGATGTATATATGCTGTGTATGTGCTGCCGTATATTCAGACCTCTCTGAAATCGGCACTTGGAATGTGCTGGAAAGCAGGGATTTCGGCTGAAGTAATCGGGCTTGTGACACATTCAATAGGAGAACAGCTGTATTATTCAAAATTATATCTGATGACAGCAGATTTATTTGCCTGGAGTATAGCAGTTGTATTTATAAGTTTTATTTTTGAGAAAATATTTATGAAACTTGTGGATTTGACAGTCTTAAAGATGAGGAAACTGTAATGATAAAACTTGAAAATATATGTAAAAGTTATGATGAAAAGACTGTACTTGATAATATTATGGCAGAGTTTCCGGATGACAGCATAACATGTATTATGGGGGAATCGGGAGCCGGCAAGACAACACTTGTAAGGATTATAGCAGGACTTGAAAATGCTGACAGAGGTACAGTTAGCGGTGCAGGGGTTGTGTCATTTGATTTTCAGGAAGACAGGCTTATAAATGATATAAGTGCGGCAGACAATATTATGCTTGTTCTTGATAAAAATGATTTTGGCGGACATGATAAGAAAACGATGCGTAAAATTATAAATGAAAATCTTGCAGAGGTCCTAAAGGACTATCATTCAGATAAAAGTACCGGAACTTACAGCGGCGGCATGAAAAGGCGTGTGTGTCTTGTCAGGGCAATGATGAAAAAATCGGATACGGTTATTCTGGATGAGCCGTTTTCCGGCATGGATGAGGAGACAAAGATTCTTGCAGCAGAGTATATAAAAAAGCATCGTGACGGCAGAATATGTATAGTTGTTACGCATGAGAAAAGCGATTCGGGATTACTTGATGGTGGTATTTATTTGTTGACAACGGACAAGGCAGTTGATACAATATAGTGAAGTTCTTTTGTTATACGGGAGGTACATATGAGACATGCAGTTTTTTCTATTCTAGTTGAAAATTCAGCCGGTGTTTTAAGCCGTGTTGCAGGACTTTTCAGCAGAAGAGGTTATAATATAGATAGTCTTACTGTTGGTGAAACAACAGACCCTAAGGTGTCAAGAATGACAGTTACAGTTACAGGTGATGATGATGTTCTTGAACAGATTGAGAAGCAGCTTTCAAAGCTTATAGATGTCAAAGAAGTTGTAGAACTTCCGGCAGAGGCATCTGTATGCAGGGAACTTGTTCTTGTTAAGGTTGAATGTGATACGACAAGAAGACAGGAAATTATAGCTATAAGTGATATATTCAGAGCAAATATTGTTGATGTTTCAACAGAATCTGTTATTATAGAGCTTACGGGAGCACAGAGCAAACTTAATGCTTTTATTGAATTACTCAACGGTTTTAAAATTACAGAACTCGCAAGAACTGGTATTACAGGACTTGCAAGAGGAACTGCAAGTTTAAAATAAATATTAATTAATACTTTTGGAGGTAAAGTAAGATGGCAGAAGCTAGGATTTTTTATCAGCAGGATTGTAATTTATCATTATTGGATGGTAAGACAATCGCCATTATCGGTTATGGCAGTCAGGGACATGCACATGCATTAAATCTTAAGGATTCAGGTTGCCATGTAATTATTGGTCTTTATGAAGGCTCAAAGTCATGGAAGAGAGCAGAAGAGCAGGGCTTTGAAGTATTTACTGCAGCAGAAGCAGCAAAGAGAGCTGATATTATCATGATTCTCATTAATGATGAGAAGCAGGCTAAGTTATATAAGGAAGATATCGAGCCAAACCTTGTACCAGGCAATATGCTTATGTTTGCTCATGGTTTCAACATACATTTTGGTTTAATCAAGGCACCTAAGGGCGTTGACGTTACTATGATCGCTCCTAAGGCACCTGGTCATACAGTACGTTCTGAGTATCAGGCAGGTAAAGGTACACCTTGTCTTGTAGCTGTTGAGCAGGATGAGACAGGTAAGGCACTTGAGATGGCACTTGCATATGGTCTTGGTATCGGCGGTGCAAGAGCTGGTCTTCTTGAGACAACATTCAGAACAGAGACAGAGACAGACCTTTTCGGTGAGCAGGCTGTTCTTTGCGGTGGTGTTTGTGCATTAATGCAGGCTGGTTTTGAAACACTTTGCGAAGCTGGTTATGATCCAAGAAATGCATACTTTGAATGTATCCATGAGATGAAACTTATCGTAGATCTTATCTATCAGTCAGGTTTCGCAGGAATGAGATATTCAATCTCTAATACAGCTGAGTATGGTGATTACATAACAGGTCCTAAGATTATCACAGATGATACAAAGAAGGCTATGAAGCAGATTCTTAAAGATATCCAGGATGGTACATTTGCAAAAGAGTTCTTACTCGATATGAGCGAAGCTGGCGGACAGGTTCACTTTAAGGCTATGAGAAAACTTGCTTCTGAGCATCCATCAGAGAAGGTTGGCGAAGAAATCAGAAAGCTTTACAGCTGGAACGACGAATCAGACAAGTTAATCAACAACTAATTTGTTCGGATTTCCGGATATTTATATACCCCGCCGCTTTCGGCGGGGTGTTTTTTACGCAACAGGTGGAATAATTTAAAGCCTGTATGATGCATATTATTAGTATTTGCCAAGGAGACAGATTTATAATGTATAATTTTTCTAAATCAAAAAAAATACTTTTTGCTATAATGGCAGTTTCTTCATTAACATTTGCTGCATGCTCACAAAAAAACAGTTCGGATGAAAATGTGACATCAAATCAGGCACAGACTGAGTATGAGAGCAAATCATCAGGTACACAGGCAGTACAGCAAGAGACAACAAAAGAGCAGATTAAAGGTGTAAATAAAATTGCACTGTATATAGACCACAAGGATACAGGTATACATGAACTTGCTGATACATATTCATCTGCGTGGGTTAAAGGAAAAGATATTATAAGTTTTGACGCATTTGGATGCGATGAAAAGACATTTTCATCTAATGGCATGAACTTTAAAAAATTATGGGAAAGTTACTGGACACAATATGAAGGATATGAGAATTCTAAAATAGGTTATATTGTGAGTTTTAAACTGAAATCAGGAGAGGAAATAAATACTACAATTAAAAATCCTGATGATGTTTTTGTATATAGAAATTATCTTGAAAATTATCTGTATGATGATATAAATCAGGTCCAGGGTGAGTGGTACAGCCATCTTTTACAGTCAGAAGTGACTGATAAAACACGTATGACTTCAATAAAATTTACAGCAGGACAGGATATTGATAAAGTTGGCGACACAATAAAACTGACAGCTTTTGTATACAATTCGGATGATGATTTTGATGCTTCCGGCAATTACAAAGGAAATGTGAGTTATACAGTTACAATAAAAAATACAGCACAATAAAATTAGGAGAGGGATATATAGGTGAAAATTTACATGTTAAGTAAATATTTAAAAAAGGCAGCGGTAGTAATGTCGTCTGTAATGATTTTTTCATTTGCAATACAGGCAGTATCACCATCATTTGTTTCAAAAGCAGACAGTGTAAGTACACAGACAACAGCGTCGGCACAGGAACAGCAGGAAGTACAGGCAAAACAGCTTACATTAAATCTTTTGGCATCATCTGGAAAGAGCGTGGCAAATCTTTTGGACGATGCGTATACATCTAAAGTGTCATTTGCGGCAGGAGATACACTTACAGTTTCAGCTGATGAACCTATGCAGGGTGTATATCTTAAATGGGCTTCGCTGGAAAGCAGCTATAGCGTGTCATATAACGGAAAAGAGCAGAAAATCACGAAGGAAAATATGCTTCATAAGTATATTGATTTTGGAGAGACAGTTACAGAATGTACAATAACTTTTGAAAGTGCAGCTTCTGTGTGCGATATATTTGCATATGGAAAAGGTAAACTTCCTGATAATGTGCAGGTATGGGAAAAACCATGTACAGACGCTGATATACTTGTATTTTCGACACATGCAGATGATGAGATTCTTTTCCTTGGTGGAGTTCTTGCAACATATGCAGGCCAGCAGGGGCTGAATGTGCAGGTTGCATATATGACAAATTACTGGAATGGTGCGACTGTAAGGGAACATGAAAAACTTGACGGTCTCTGGGAGAGCGGTGTAAAGCATTATCCTGTTAATGGGGAATTTGATGATATATACGCTACAGATCTTAATGGTGCAATGAGTGTTTATTCTTATGATGATGTACTTGGTTATGTTACAGAACAGATAAGAAGGTTCAAGCCGCTTGTTGTTGTTACACAGGATATCAATGGAGAATATGGACATGGAGGACATATGCTTCTTGCAAAGGCTGTATGTGAGGCTGCCGATAACAGCGGCACGGCTTCATTTAAACAGGAATCTGCTGATAAGTATGGTGCGTGGGATGTTCCAAAAACTTATATACATCTTTATGGCGAAAATAAAATCAGGATGGATTTAAGACAGCCGCTTTCAAATATGAAATCAAGAACAGCAATAGACGTTGCCAAAGATGCGTATTTACAGCATGTATCACAGCAGTGGTGCTGGTTCTACGTATCGGATGAATATGAATACAGCTGTGCTGATTTTGGACTTTACAGGTCTACAGTCGGTATTGATACAGGCAATGACATGCTTGAAAATGTAACGACATATGAAGAAAAAAAGCGGATTGAAGAAGAGTCAAAAGCTGCAGAAGAATCCTCAAAACAGGAAGAATCTTTAAAGACAGCCGAAAAAGAGGAGATAAGAGAACAGAAAGCTGCTAAAAAGAGAAATATAGTTCCGGTTATTATTATTGCTGTTCTGGTTGTTGTGCTTGCAGCTGCCGGAGTGGTTTATCATAATTATATGGAAAAGATGCGCCGCAAAAAGAGAAGAAAAAACAGGGGGAAAAATGGCAGTCATAGGGGTAATACAAGATAATCTGTATAAATCACGTGCAAATATAGCAATAAAAAGGATAAAGAAAAAATGTTCCGGGCTTCCTGTTATGATTCACCAGGTCAGTGAAATCCGTGGATACAACAGTACATATGCACTGCTTAATGCAGTTGTTATTCGTGATGCAGATATTGTAGTTGTTGAACTGGACAGGTTGAATGATATCAGGCTGAAATATCCGGATATATCTGAAAATATCAGCATTGCAGCGGTTCTGAAAGCAGGAAATCCTGGAAATGTACTTATAACAAGAAAATTTGAAAAAAAGTTTGGGCATGCTGTGGCATTGTGTGATTCAATGCAGGCTGTAAGGCAGCTTGAAAGCATATTTGATGGTATAGTATGCAAGTATAATGATGATGATACAGTAAAACAGATAGAAAGATTAAAACAGGGGCAGTGTGATGCATTGTTTTTGTCAACAGACAGGGTAAAGGTAACGCAGAGTGAACATATAAGAGGACTTTCCTACAAATATTATGAGGGAAGTGAAAAAGATACATCACAAGGAAAAGCTGTGTGGGTGATAGTGGCAAGATATGATAACAGAGGTCTTATAGATATTCTGGAAAACCTTTCTGATGTAAAAACAGTTGAAATGTGTCGTAAAAAATTGTAGAATGTATTATTATATAAATATAATGCTGTGTGACAGTAAAAATGTAAATATTAATAGTTTAATAGATTATTGGCGAGGATACATATGGAATTTAAAAAGATTGATGATAAAAAGTTTCAGTGCCTTCTTTTTGAAGAAGATTTAGAGGAAAATAATATATCATTAGATGACTTTTTTAGAAATGATACAGAAAAGATACATGGACTTCTTGATGTTGTTATGGAAGAGGCAAGAAAAGAGATTGGTATAGCACCTTCAGGTGAGATGATTTCATTACAGCTTGCACCGCAGCCTAATAATTCTTTGCTTCTTACAGTGTCATCCGGCGGTGATGATATTTCGGACATGTTAAGACAAGCAGGAAAGAGAGCGGCAAAAGCACTTTCTTCAATGAGTCCGAAAGAAAATAATATTATAAAGAATTCAGATGACAGGCGTAAAAAGAAAGTCAAAGAAGCCGAATTTGAAAGTGTTGCCGTCAAAGACGGTGATGAATTTTTTGCGATTGACTGTGAAGGCGGATTTGTTGACAGTGAACTTGCAATATGCAGATTTTCAGAATGGGCTGAATTTGAAAGATTCTGTTCACAGAGCAGAAGAACATGGGGTGTCCGTAACACACTTTATAAGGATAATACTGATGTTTATATTGTTCTTGAAAGAGGAAGATGCTCAACTGTAAAGTTTTCACAGCTTGTTAATGATATGCTTGAATATGGTGAATTTGTACCGGCAAATGTGGAAAAGATAGGATATATAAAAGAACATTATCATAAGATAATAGCTGATAATGCTATTAATATTACTAAAAAATATTGTAATGCCGGATAATTGATAAACAGTATGGAGGAAAAGATGCTTGAATTAAAAGATATATGTTTTAATGTGAGACAGGATTCAAAAGAAAAAGAAATTTTGAAAAATATTAATTTGAAAATTGATGAGCGTTTTGTTGCAATAACAGGACCTAATGGTGGAGGCAAGTCTACACTTGCAAAGATTATAGCCGGAATTGAAAAGCCTACATCAGGAAAAATTATCCTTGATGGAGAAGATATTACAGATTTATCGATAACAGACAGAGCAAATAAAGGCGTAAGTTTCGCATTCCAGCAGCCTGTAAGATTTAAAGGATTGACAGTAAAAGATTTAATTACACTTGCAAGCGGTAAAAAGATAACAATTGCGGAAGCGTGTTCATATCTTTCAGAAGTTGGTCTTTGTGCAAAGGATTATATTAACAGGGAAGTTAATGCTTCACTTTCAGGAGGAGAACTTAAACGAATTGAGATTGCAATGATTATTGCAAGGGGAACAAAACTTTCTTTGTTTGATGAACCGGAAGCAGGAATAGATTTGTGGAGTTTTAATAATCTTATAAGAGTTTTTGAGTCGCTTCATGAAAAGATTAAAGGCTCAATAATTATTATTTCACATCAGGAAAGAATTCTTAATATAGCTGATAAAATTATTGTTTTATCAGGTGGAGAAGTGACTGCTGTCGGAACAAAAGATGAGGTAATGCCAAAGCTTATTGAATCATCAGAAGCCTGTTCAACACTTCTTGATAAACTAGCTTAATAATACAGTTAATATATTTGAATGGAGATTATTTAGATTATGGATGCAATACAAAAAAGCATGCTTGAAAAGATAGCGGATCTGCATGAAGTGCCGGAAGGAGCTTATAATATACGTTCTAACGGAGCACTTGCAGGCAGAAATACAACAGCCAATATAGATATTGTTACAAAGCAGGATAAACCGGGAATAGACATAATTATCAAGCCGGGCACAAAAAATGAGAGCGTTCACATTCCGGTTATATTAAGTGAGAGTGGACTGAATGACTGCGTATATAATGATTTTTATATCGGTGAAGGTGCAGATGTTGTGATAGTTGCAGGATGTGGAATTCATAACTGTGGAACTGATACATCAGAACATGATGGAATTCATACATTTTTTATCGGTAAAAATGCAAAAGTAAAATATATCGAAAAACATTATGGTGAAGGTGACGGAACCGGTGAAAAGATTCTTAATCCCACAACTATAGTCCATATTGATGAAGGCGGATATATGGAGATGGAGACAACGCAGATAAAAGGTGTTGATTCAACAATAAGAGATACACAGGCTGATTTGAAGGACGGTGCATCTTTAGTTATAAAAGAAAAGATTATGACACACGGAAACCAGACTGCCGAGACTAACTTTGTAGTTAATCTTGATGGTGTAGATTCAAGTGCCAATGTAATATCACGTTCAGTTGCAAAAGATTCATCAAAGCAGGTATTTAATTCAAAAATATGCGGTAACAACAAGTGTTACGGACATACTGAATGTGATGCAATTCTTATGGATAACGGACATGTCAATGCGGTGCCTTCGCTTGAGGCAAATGACCTTGATGCAAGTCTTATCCATGAGGCGGCAATCGGCAAGATAGCTGGAGAGCAGCTTATCAAGCTTATGACACTCGGACTTACGGAACATGAGGCAGAAGAGCAGATTATTAATGGGTTTATGAAGTAATGAGATATGCAGAATTTTTAAAAAAAGATGGTGTAATAGGTTTTGTGGCTCCATCTTTCGGATGTGCCACTGAACCCTACAGAAGTGCATTTGACAGTGCAAAAAAAGAGTTTGCAAGGCGGGGATATATTCTTGTAACCGGTCCTAATTGTTATGAATCTTCCGGAATAGGAATAAGCAGTACGCCACAGAAGTGCGGAGAGGAACTCACATATATGTATATAAACAGCAGTAGTGATATTCTTATATCATGCGGTGGTGGTGAGCTGATGTGTGAGACTCTTGAGTATGTTGATTTTGATAAAATAAAGAATTCACCTCCGAAGTGGTATCTTGGATATTCTGATAATACCAATTTTATTTTTTTACAGACAATACTTAATGATACAGCATCTATTTATGGTGTGTGTGCAGGTGCATTTGGCATGAAACCGTGGCATAAAGCAATTGATGATACATTCCGTCTTATCACGGGAAAGAAACTGCGTTTTACCGGGTATGACAAATGGGAAAAGGAATCATTAAAATCAGAAGAAAATCCTTGTGCGACAATGAATGTCACAGAAAAAAGAATAACTCCTGCATTCATTGGAAGTAAAAGGATAGCTTGTGGGGATACTGATATTACTTTTTCAGGACGTTTAATTGGCGGATGTATGGATTGTCTTGTTAATATTTTAGGAACAAAGTATGATAAAGTTGCTGATTTTAATGAGCGATATAAAGAAGATGGTTTCATATGGTTTCTTGAAAGCTGCGATTTGAATGTATTTGCCATAAGACGAGCTATGTGGCAGATGGAAAATGCGGGATGGTTTAAGTATTTAAAGGGCTTTGTGATAGGACGTCCGCTTGTATTCGGACAGGAAATGATGGGGCTGGACCAGTATGAGGCTGTTCTTGGAATTATAGGAAAATATAATGTTCCTGTCATCATGGATGCAGATTTGGGTCATTTATCACCGACAATGCCGCTTATCTGTGGAAGTGTAGCAACGGTCAGCATAAAGGGAAATAATTACAGTATAGATATGAAACTGATATAAAAAATGGCGGGCAATAATTTGCCCGCTATTTTATGTATAAAATAAATTTTCTAAAAGACAATCGGAATGACGTGATTCGAACACGCGGCCTCTTCGTCCCGAACGAAGCGCTCTACCAAACTGAGCCACATTCCGCAATAATATTTCCGGATATAATCAATATGCCAAAAACATTATATATTTTAATAGCATTTTGCATAAATGTCAATAAAAAGTTCTGCTTTTAAGAAAGTTGATAAGAGATGTGCATGCACTGTCAGATGGAAGTGATTTGCTGTATGCAAAGCATATCTGGCGTGGCTTTATAGTAGATGGTGTTTTTATCTGAATAAGTGATTTGTTATTAAGCTCTTCTTTTATGAATTCTTTAATAATGCATCCGACACCGAGACCGGTTTTTACAAAGTCAATTAAAAGCTCCATACTATTTACTTCCATGGCTGTGTCAGAAGAAATTTCCCAGCTGCTTAAATAATTGTTGATAAATTTTCTTGTAAGGTTGTTTTTATCAAGAAGAATCAGGTTTGAATTGTTTATTATATCATTTGAAGATATATTTTCACGTTCAATCAGTCCTTTGGCATATTGCGGTGATGATACGAATATGTCATGAATCTGGCCGGCACCTATATAGTCGAGTTTTTTGGCTGAATCTGGTCTGGCAATAAGTCCGATATCAATTTCGTTGTTTTCAATAAGCTCAATTGTGTGGCTTGTTGACTGGCACGATATTGTTATCTGCATATGTGGATATTCTGTAAGAAAATCTTTGAGACAGGGAAGAAGAATGTGCTTGCACAGAGTTGAACTTACACCAATTCTTATATGTCCTATTCCAAGTTCGTGTATATGCCTTAATGTATCTTCACCTGCAGAAATTGTCTCAAAAGCACTGTGAAGATATCTGTAAAGTATATTTCCTTCATTAGTTAAAGTTATGCCTTTTGATGAGCGTTTTATAAGGCTGACTCCAAGTGATTCTTCAAGTTTTTTGATGGATTTACTGACGGCCGGCTGGCTGATATAAAGCGACTTTGCGGCACCGGATATGCTTGACGAACGTGCAACTGTAAGAAATATATGATATAAAGGTATATTTGCTGAATTCATAATGCCTCCTTGAATGATTTATGAAATGCACTAATGTATAACTTCAAGTTATAACTGATATGTATAATATGTATTTGCATTATATCAATAAGTGTATTAGAATACAATAAAAGCATTTAAATTATAGTCTGAAAGGATGGTAGATAAAGATGGGAATGACAATGACACAGAAGATTCTTGCTGCTCATGCAGGTCTTGACAAGGTTGAGGCAGGACAGCTTATTGAGGCAGATCTGGATCTTGTACTTGGTAATGATATCACATCGCCGGTTGCGATTCATGAGATGGATAAGATGACTGTTAAAACTGTATTTGATAAGGATAAGATTGCACTTGTACCAGATCATTTTGTACCTAATAAAGATATTAAGTCTGCTGAACATTGTAAATGTGTAAGACAGTTTGCAATGAAGCATGATATTACTAATTATTTTGAAGTTGGACAGATGGGTATTGAGCATGCACTTTTGCCTGAAAAAGGACTCACAGTTGCCGGTGATGTTATTATCGGTGCTGATTCACATACTTGTACATATGGTGCACTTGGTGCATTTTCTACAGGTGTTGGTTCTACAGATATGGCTGCCGGAATGGCAACGGGCAAAGCATGGTTTAAAGTACCTTCAGCTATTAAGTTTAATCTTACAGGCAAGCCTTCAAAATGGGTAAGTGGTAAAGATGTGATACTTCACATTATCGGTATGATTGGTGTTGATGGTGCTCTTTACAAATCAATGGAATTCACAGGTGACGGAATTGCGAACCTTACAATGGATGACCGTTTTACAATTGCCAATATGGCAATAGAGGCAGGTGGAAAGAACGGTATTTTCCCTGTAGATGATATCACAAGAGAATATATGAAAGAACATTCAAAGAGACCGTTTGTAGAATATAGTGCAGATGATGATGCAGAATATGAACAGGTTTATGATATTAATCTTGCAGAGATTAAGCCAACTGTTGCATTTCCTCATCTTCCTGAAAATACACACACAGTTGATTCTATAGATGATATTAAGATTGATCAGGTTGTAATCGGTTCCTGTACAAATGGCCGTATAGATGACCTTCGTTGTGCGGCAAAGATTCTTGAGGGAAGAAAAGTTGCAAAAGGACTTCGTGTAATCGTAATTCCTGCAACACAGAAAATCTATCTTCAGGCAATTGAAGAGGGTCTTGTTCAGACATTTATCAACGCAGGTGCTGTAGTAAGTACACCTACATGTGGTCCATGTCTTGGCGGTTATATGGGTATTCTTGCTGAAGGCGAGAGATGTGTTTCAACAACTAATAGAAATTTCGTAGGACGTATGGGACATGTTGACTCAGAGATTTATCTTGCAAGCCCGGCTGTTGCGGCTGCCAGTGCTGTTACAGGTAAAATAAGCCAGCCATCAGAACTTGGTTTATAATATAATTTGAATATAGATTAATGGAGGATTAGTGATGAAAGCAGAAGGAAGAGTTTTTAAATATGGCGATAATGTTGATACAGATGTAATTATTCCTGCAAGATATCTGAATTCATCTGACCCGGCAGAACTTGCTACACACTGCATGGAAGATATTGATAAGGATTTTGTTAAAAATGTAAAAAAAGGTGATATAATTGTTGCAAATAAGAATTTTGGATGTGGTTCTTCAAGAGAACATGCTCCTATTGCAATTAAGGCAGCAGGTGTAAGCTGTGTTATTGCTGAAACATTTGCAAGAATTTTTTACAGAAATTCAATTAATATCGGACTTCCTATTATTGAGTGTCCTGAAGCTGCAAAAGCTATCAATGCAGGTGATGATGTAGAAGTCGATTTTGACAGCGGTGTCATAACAGACAAGACAACAGGCCAGAGCTTCAAAGGACAGGCATTCCCTGAATTTATGCAGAAAATCATAAAAGCAGAAGGACTTATTAATTACATTAATAATAAGTAATAAGACAAATAAATATTATTAAAATATAAAGCACCGGCATATTTCGTATGCCGGTACTTTAGTCATATGCATATAAGAAAAATAGTAATAATGTAATATATCAATCGGCTGACAACTAGTGTATTATAATGATTAAATTTCTCTATAAATATATGGTTTAAATGAAAGGAAATAAAATGCAGAAGAAAAGCAAAAAAAACGCATCTATTTCCCATAAGATGAGAAACGGATATAACAAAGTAATCAAAATAATGATAGCATCTGGAATTTTGTCACTTATAGTAATTGTGTTGCTTCTTGCTAACATGCTTAATTATGTACAGAAGGTTGAGCGTGCAGACAGAGCAGTAAAGACATGTATAATTGATGTTAATTCCGCAGCAAGAAGTATTCGTGAAATGGCACTTAATACAGATAAGTCATCATATAATACATATGAAAGTGATGTCAAGGATATATTAAATAATGTTAACTCAGAACTTCTTATATTAAAAGGTCTTAATACAGTTGATACGGATTTATATAATCAGTATGCAAAGGCTTTAAATGACTGGGGAACAATTGGATATTCAATTATAAAAGAAATAAAGGCAGGAAATAGTTCTGCTGCAACAAATGATATACTTAATGAGTGTACACCGGCACTTGATAATGTAATCAGCATCGGAGATAAACTTGATGCAGATACTGATGTAACAAGAAACAATGCAATCCGGTTTACATTATTCTTTGCTATAGCAGGAATTGCAGCAATAATTATATTTGTTATTGTAGCAATAATTATTTCAAAAAAGACAAGTAAGAATATTGTCAATTCTATTATGCTGCCACTTGGTGAGATTGAAAAAGTCGCAGCAGAACTTACACAGGGAAATCTCCACAGTCAGCTTGATTATCATTCTGATGATGAAATTGGACAGCTTGCACATAATCTTAGAAAGTCAATAAGAATTTTAAGTTCATATGTTGACGATATTGGACATTCAATGAAAGAATTCTCAAAGGGTAACTTTGCAGTTCAGCCTGAAGTTGAATGGAAAGGTGATTTTGTTGACATTCTTAATTCATTTGTTGCATTTGAAAACAGTATGTCTGATACAGTAATCGGAATACAGAGAGCAGCTAATGAAGTATCTGGAGGAGCCGGACAGGTCGCTGAAAGTTCTAATGATCTTGCACAGGGTGCAACAGATCAGGCTGCAGTTGTTGAAGAACTGACTGCTAGTATTACTAATGTGGCTGAACAGATTGACAAGAATGCCGAGAGTACAAAGAATATAAGCACCAGTGTTGATAATCTCGGAAAAGAGATTGTTACAAGCAATGCAAGAATGCAGGATATGGTTGAATCTATGAATGAAATCAATGAGGCATCTCAGCAGATAGACCAGATTATTGCAACAATTAACGAGATTGCATCAAGAACGAATCTTCTTGCACTTAATGCTTCAATTGAGGCAGCAAGAGCAGGCGAAGCCGGAAAAGGCTTTGCAGTTGTTGCAGACCAGGTAACAGTTCTGGCTGAGAACAGTGCCAAGGCTGCAAAAGAATCAGCAGTACTTATCAGCAATTCTGTAAGTGCGGTTGAAAGAGGTATGGTAATTGCTAATGAAACAGCAGGAAAACTTGAAAAAGTTGCTGATAATTCTAAGCAGATTACAGTCGATGTAAATGATATAGCTGAGACTTTGAAGGCACAGACGGATGTGATTCATCAGATTAATGAAGGTGTTAACCAGATTAATGATGTTGTTCAGACAAATTCAGCAACTTCACAGGAATGTGCTGCTGCAAGCCAGCAGATGAGCAGCGAAGCTGAGAATCTTAAAAATCTTATACGTGAACTCCGCGTTATTAAAAAGTAATATGATAACTCCTGCGATAGCTTTTACGGCTTCGCAGGAGTTTTTTACTGCATGGAAATTTTACAATGAATCAATGTATTTTCTGAACTTTGAAGGCAGGATTATTTTATTGTAAATTGAAGCGTATTGTATAGAAGAAATATTTTCAATGTAATTACGTTCATATTTTACAGATGTTTTCTTTTCGGTCATATCAGCAGCTTTGTTATATGCAATTGCAGCTTCATTTTCAGCTTCATATGTTCCAATCTGGTACATTCCGTTGATGTGGATGGCAGCACGATATAATTTTTTGCCGTTTTTTTCAATCATGCTCACACCGTTATAGCGGTTGATGACACAGATGTTTTCATAACGGTAATCACATGAATCTCCATTTTTAAAAATGTAGTCACGCCCCTCGACAGAGTGTGCACGGATTCCATAACGGGAGAGAATACTTGTCTGCATTCCAAAATCATTTACATAATAGTACCCGCCGCGTGCAATGATTTTGTGGGTTGAATAATAAAACAGGCTGTCCGTATTGAAAATAAGCGTTTTATCAGGTGACAGAAAATAGAGAAAAAACTTTTTGCACAGGTAAACAGGCGTCTTTATATATATTCCGTTATCTCTGAAATTAATAAGTATTATGTATTTTTCAAAAGGTATATTCATGTCTGGAGAATAAGATGTTGTGTGGAGTTCTGTATTTATGATGTGCAAATCGCTGCGGGACAATATTTCGCATGCTTCATTGTAAGTTACGGCGGCTTCATTTTCAGAAGAGAAACTTCCGAGACTTATATGTTTGTTTTTGTGTGTTATAGAAGAACGATAGTAAACAGTACCGTCTTTTTTATATGCAGTATAAACTCCGGCTGGCATATATTTTCTCCTTTTTTTAAATGAATGTGTAAATTTGCAAAATAATGTTGTGTTTATTCATAACTATGTTGTATAATAACAAATGATTATATGGTTTTATTATATGTCAATGATGTTGATTTTTCCATATAAAAATTAGTAAATGATATTAAGGGTGGAAAGAAGAATGAGTTTGTTTTACAAAAGTACCAGAGACGACAGCGTAAAGGTTACTGCATCACAGGCAATATTAAAGGGACTTGCACCGGACGGCGGTTTATTTGTACCGGAAAGTATTCCTTCATTTGACAAGAGCCTTGAAGAGTTATCTAAGATGTCATACAAAGAAGTGGCATATGAAGTAATGAAGCTTATGCTGGATGATTTCACAGAAGAAGAGTTAAAGGCTTGTATCGACAAGGCATATGATGAAAAGTTTGATACAGATGTAATCGCACCGCTTGTCAAAGCTGATGGTGCTTATTATCTGGAACTTTTCCATGGTGCAACTATTGCATTCAAGGATATGGCACTTTCAATACTTCCACATTTGCTTATAACTTCAGCTAAGAAGAATGACGTACATAATGAGATAGTTATTCTTACAGCTACATCAGGCGATACAGGAAAAGCTGCACTTGCAGGATTTGCCGATGTTAAGGGAACACGTATTATTGTATTTTATCCTAAGAATGGTGTCAGCCCGATTCAGGAAAAACAGATGGTTACACAGAAGGGTGATAATACATATGTAATCGGAATCAAAGGAAACTTTGATGATGCACAGACTGGTGTAAAGAAGATTTTCGGAGACAAAGAGCTTGAAAAAGAGATGGCAGAGGCAGGATTTCAGTTCTCATCAGCTAACTCAATCAATATCGGACGTCTTGTACCACAGATTGTTTATTATGTATATGCTTATACAAGACTTCTTGCAGATGGTGAGATTAAAGCCGGAGACAAGATTAATGCTGTAGTTCCTACAGGTAATTTTGGTAATATCCTTGCAGCATTCTATGCTAAGAATATGGGACTTCCTATTAACAAGCTTATTTGTGCATCAAATGAGAATAAAGTATTATATGATTTCTTCACAACAGGTGAATACGACAGAAACAGAGAGTTTGTTCTTACAACATCTCCTTCTATGGATATTCTTATTTCAAGTAACCTTGAACGTCTTATCTATAGAATTGCCGGAAATAGTGCAAAGAAGAATTCAGAGCTTATGGAATCATTAAAGAACACAGGCAAGTACGAGATTACACCTGAGATGAAAGCACAGTTATCTGATTTCTATGGCAATTATGCAACTGAAGCTGAAGATGCAGCTACAATAAAGAAGCTTTATGAAGATACAGGCTATGTTATCGATACTCATACAGCAGTTGCTGCTACAGTTTACGAGAAATATAAGAAAGAGACCGGCGATGATACAGTTACAGTGATTGCATCAACAGCAAGTCCATATAAGTTTACAAGAAGCGTTATGGATGCTATTGATTCAAAGTATGACAGCATGACTGACTTTGAACTTGTAGATGAATTAAGCAAGATTTCTAATGTTGCCGTTCCACAGGCAATTGAAGATATAAGAACAGCACCTGTTCTTCATGATACAGTATGTGAAGTTAATGAGATGAGTTCAAGCGTTAAAAAGATTCTTGGAATTTAATCGGAATTAATTATAAAGCATAAAGCTTTTGCAAAATGGATTGGAATCTGTTTTGCAGAAGCTTTTTTCATATCTTGTATCAGAGGGGAGAATATGTTTTCAATTATATGGAAAATTTGAAAGACAAAAATGAAAGCGGGGTATTATATGCAGGACGATTATGGGAATGTAACATTAGTTAATGTATCGGGAATTTATGATGAACAACCTTTATTTATTGATAAATTAAAAAAAGGCGGTGCTGGAGTTATAGATGCTGTCAGTATGACAGGGACAAACGGATATTGTGATGATATGGCAAAAGAAAATTTTCGTGAAATGATGAAAGAATATCCGACAAAAGGTATTCATTTTATTGATGGAGGCAATTACCATTATCTCACACTTTTATGGTTAAGTCTTATAGAGGAGCCGTTTGACCTGATAGTATTTGATAATCATTCTGATATGCAAAAGCCGGCATTTGGTGATGTTTTATCATGCGGCGGCTGGATTAGAAATCTGGTGGAAGATTCCGGCTTTAAAGGGAAAGTAACTGTTGTAGGTGTTGACAAAGATAATATAGATAAAGAAATGAAGGAGCTGGGGGTAAAGTTTATTACAAAGCAGACAATACTTAAAAAGAGAGGACAACAGTATGGTCTTGAAAATGAACTTATAGATAAATGCTGGACAGGAAAAAGACCTGTATATATTTCGGTTGATAAAGATGTGCTTGATGAAAAAGAATATAAAACAAACTGGAATCAGGGAGTCATGAGTGTTGATGAGCTTTTTGCAATAATTGAGGACACATTTGAAATGCGTAAAGTTATAGGCATGGACATCTGCGGAGAGATGGATGAGGCGGTAAATTCAGAATTTGGCAGCATTTATAATGAAATAAACCAGGCAGTTAATATGAGATTTTTAAAGTTTAGAATTTCTTAATAAAAAAATTTAATAAGGGTGTTGACATTAATATGAGGTAGTGTTATTTTATGTATATCAAATGTTAGCACTCAAATTTAACGAGTGCTAACATGAGATAAATAAGCAGCATTTATTTATGGATAAGGAGTGAGAGTCAATGGAACTTGATGACAGAAAAGTTAAGATTCTGAAAGCAATCATTAAAAATTATCTTGAAACAGGCGAACCGGTTGGCTCAAGAACCATATCCAAATATGCAGATTTGAAACTGAGTTCGGCCACAATCAGAAATGAGATGGCAGACCTTGAAGAACTTGGATATATTGTCCAGCCTCATACATCAGCAGGAAGAATTCCTACAGATAAAGGCTACAGATTTTATGTGGATGATATGATGAGTCAGAAAGAGACAGAACTTGTGAACAGGGAGCAGGTAGTGACAGACAGAGAAAAAGAAGTTGAGTCAATGCAGGGTATCCTTTCACAGAAGGTCGATAAGGTTGAAGAACTTCTTCAGAATGTTGCAAAAGTGCTTGCAAAAGATACTAACTATGCAACAATGGTCAGTGCACCACAGGTTAAAGGTAACAAGCTTAAATTCGTCCAGCTTTCGCAGCTTGAAACAAATAAGATTCTGGCGGTTATTGTTATGGAAGGCAATATAATCCGTAACAAGGTAATAACAGTAAGTGAAGATTTATCACAGGAGAATCTTTTAAAGCTTAACATTCTTTTGAATACGAGCCTTACAGGACTTTCATTGCAGGAGATGAATCTTAGTATTGTATCTAAGATGGAGAATCAGGCAGGAGAGCATATGCAGCTTGTAAAAGAAGTTGTTGATGCTATTGTTGAGACAATAAGCGGAGAAGATAATTTAAAGATATATACCAGCGGTGCAACTAATATTTTCAAATATCCTGAGCTTAGCGATTCGACGAAAGCAAGTGAGCTTATATATGCACTTGAGGAAAAACAGTCACTTACTGATTTTGTAAAAGATACAGAGAGTGATGATTCCGATAATACAGGAATTCAGGTATATATAGGAAATGAAGCACCGGTTGAGTCAATGAAAGACTGTAGCGTAGTTACAGCAACTTATGAGCTGCAGGATGGCATGCGTGGAACGATAGGTATTATCGGACCGAAACGTATGGATTATGATAAAGTTGTTGAAAAACTTAAGACAATTCAGAATCAACTGGATGATGTCTTTAAGAAATCATAGGAAAGGTTGGATATAAAAGTGTCAAAGAAAGAAAAAGATTTAAAGAAGAAAGATGAAAAATTAGAAAAAGATATTGATAAGACTGAAAAAAAAGACGCTGAAACTGTAGAAGCTCAGGCTGATAACGCAGATGCAGATAATACTGCAAGCGATGCGGAAGCGGCAGGTGATACAGATAATGATAAATCTGATAATAAAAAGAAAGATCCACGAGACGCTGTTATTGATGAACTGCAGGACAGAGTTAAGCGTCAGATGGCTGAGTTTGACAATTACAGAAAGCGTACAGATAAAGAGAAGTCAGCAATGTTTGAAATGGGAGCTTCAGATGTAATTAAAAAGTTACTTCCTATTGTTGATAATTTTGAACGTGGTTTTAAAGCAATCACGGATGAAGAAAAGGAAACACCATTTGCCAAAGGTATGGATATGGTTTACAAGCAGACAATGAAGATGCTTGAAGATCTTGAAGTTAAACCTATCGAGGCAGTTGGTTTGGAGTTTAACCCGGATGTTCATAATGCAGTAATGCATGTTGAAGATGATTCAGTAGGCGAAGGAATAGTAGTTGAAGAATTTGAGAAGGGTTACACATATAGAGATACTGTGATTCGTCACAGCATGGTAAAGGTTGCCAATTAGTTGGATTTTGAGTGATTAATTGCAGCATTTACATTATGACAATTGAAATTAGTATTTAATGTGCATTGCACAGAAAGGAAGATTAATATGGGAAAGATTATTGGTATTGACTTAGGTACAACAAACTCATGCGTAGCAGTTATGGAAGGCGGTAAGCCGGTTGTTATCGCAAATACAGAAGGTCTTAGAACAACTCCTTCAATCGTAGCATTTACAAAGAATGGTGAAAGACTTGTAGGTGATCCTGCAAAACGTCAGGCAGTAACAAATGCTGACAAGACAATTTCATCTATTAAGAGACATATGGGTACAGATTACAAGGTTGAGATTGATGGTAAGAAATACACACCACAGGAAATTTCAGCTATGATTCTCCAGAAATTAAAGGCTGATGCAGAAAACTACCTCGGTGAAAAAGTTACAGAAGCAGTTATTACAGTTCCTGCATACTTCAACGATGCACAGAGACAGGCAACTAAGGATGCCGGTAAGATTGCAGGCCTTGATGTTAAGAGAATTATCAACGAGCCAACAGCAGCAGCTCTTGCTTATGGTCTTGATAATGAAAAAGAACAGAAGATTATGGTATACGATTTAGGTGGTGGTACATTTGATGTATCTATCATTGAAATTGGTGATGGAGTTATCGAAGTTCTTGCTACAGCTGGTAATAACAGACTTGGTGGAGATGACTTTGATGAGAGAATCACACAGTATATGCTTGATGATTTCAAGAGTAAGGAAGGCGTAGATCTTTCTAAAGATACAATGGCTCTTCAGAGATTAAGAGTTGCTGCAGAGCAGGCTAAGAAGGAACTTTCAAGTGCTATGCAGACAAATATCAATCTGCCATATATTACAGCTACAGCTGAAGGTCCAAAGCATTTTGATATGACTCTTACAAGAGCTAAATTTGATGAACTTACACATGACCTTGTTGAGAAGACAGCAGAGCCGGTAAGAAATGCATTAAATGATGCTGGTATCACAGCTTCTGAACTTTCAAAGGTATTACTTGTAGGTGGTTCTACAAGAATTCCGGCAGTACAGGATAAAGTAAAACAGCTTACAGGACATGAGCCAAGCAAATCATTAAATCCAGATGAATGTGTTGCTATTGGTGCATCTGTTCAGGGTGGTAAACTTGCAGGTGATGCCGGTGCCGGTGATATCCTTCTTCTTGATGTAACACCACTTTCTCTTTCAATTGAGACAATGGGTGGTATTGCTACAAGACTTATTGAAAGAAATACAACAATTCCTACAAAGAAGAGCCAGATATTCTCTACAGCTGCTGATAATCAGACAGCCGTTGATATCAATGTAGTACAGGGTGAAAGACAGTTCGCTAGGGATAACAAGTCACTCGGTCAGTTCAGACTTGATGGTATTCCACCAGCAAGAAGAGGTGTTCCACAGATTGAAGTTACATTTGATATTGATGCTAACGGTATCGTAAATGTATCTGCTAAGGATTTGGGAACAGGTAAGGAACAGCACATCACAATTACAGCAGGTTCTAACATGTCAGATGCTGATATTGATAAGGCTGTTAAGGAAGCTGCTGAATTCGAGGCACAGGATAAGAAACGTAAGGAAGCAATTGAAGTAAGAAATGATGCGGATTCAATCGTATTCCAGACACAGAAAGCACTTGATGAAGCCGGTGATAAGCTTGATGCTAATGATAAGGCTGCTGTTGAGACAGACCTCAATGCATTAAAGAGTCTTGTTGACAGCACAGATGCTGAAAATATGACAGATTCACAGGTTGATGAGATTAAGGCTGCTAAGGAAAAACTTATGGAAAGTGCACAGAAGCTTTTTGCTAAGCTCTATGAAGCACAGCAGGGTGCAGCCGGTGCAGGCCCTGATATGGGTGCCGGTGCAGGTCCTGATATGAACAATGGTTCAGCTTCTAACGGTAATCCTTATGGTGATGATGTCGTTGACGGTGACTACAAAGAAGTGTAAAATCAATTGATGTTTAAACGGATTTACATGCAGTAGTGAAAGTTACAGAGTGTGTATCGATTTGTTAAACATTGGAGCTTGAATTAAACTGCATGGGGCAGAAAGCCCTGTGCAGTTTTTGGTGAAAAAAGCAAAAATTTTACATGTGTATTAGACAAACACAGAAATGGAGTTAATATGGCAGATAAAAGAGATTATTATGAGGTTCTTGGCGTTTCAAGAGATGCCGATGATGCTGCAATAAAAAAGGCATACAGGCAGCTTGCAAAGAAGTACCATCCTGATACAAATCCCGGTGATAAAGAAGCTGAAGCGAAGTTTAAAGAGGCATCAGAAGCATATGCAGTGTTAAGTGATGCCGAAAAACGTCGTCAGTATGACCAATTTGGACATTCTGCATTTGAAAATGGAGGTGCCGGCGGCGGTGGCTTTGATTACAGCAACATGGGAGATATTTTCAGCGATATATTTGGCGGTGGAGATATTTTTGGAGATTTGTTTGGCGGCGGTTCAAGAAGAAGAAACAGTAATGGACCAATGCGTGGTGCAGATGTAAGAAAATCTGTCAGAATTACATTTGCCGAATCGGTAAAAGGAACGAGCAAGAAGATAGATATTGAATTTAAAGACCCATGTCAGAAGTGTAATGGTACAGGTGCAAAACCTGGTACTCAGCCTGAGACATGTCCTAAGTGTGGCGGTAAAGGTCAGGTTGTATACACACAGCAGTCATTTCTTGGCATGGTTCGTAATGTCCAGCCTTGTCCGGACTGTAATGGTACAGGTAAGATTATTAAAGAAAAATGTCCTGACTGTCATGGAAGCGGTTATATCAACACAAGAAAGACTATCGAAGTTACAATTCCAGCCGGAATTGATAATGGTCAGAGTGTAAGAATACAGGGCAAAGGTGAGCCGGGTGTAAATGGCGGACCAAGAGGAGATTTGCTTGTAACAGTAATGATTTCAGCAGACCCTGAATTTAAGAGAGATGGATATAATATAATGTCAGATGTTGTTATATCTTATCCAACAGCAGTTCTTGGCGGTGAAGTAAAAGTTAAGACTGTAGATGGCGAAGTGGTTTACGAAGTAAAACCGGGAACGGCTTCAGGCACGGTTGTACGTTTAAGAGGAAAAGGCATGCCGACTGTAAGAAACAATGCAGTGCGAGGCGACCATTACATCAAACTTATCGTAGATGTTCCTAAACGTCTTACAAATGAGCAGAAAGAGGCTTTGATTGCATACGACAAAGCACTTACAGGCGAAGAAAAACATACAAAGAAAAAGGGATTTTTCAAATAAATAAAAAAATAACGTCTGTTTTCGTATCGGGATTAAGAATCCAATATACGAAAACAGACGTTATTTTTCCGCGTTTCATGAAATGGAGGACAATTTTCACCTCGGGATTAAAAATCCAATATATGAAAATTGTCCTTGTTTTTTTACATGTTTTAAAACTTCAATTTTATAATTACAATGGTAGTCGAACTTTTTTTGAAAAAACGTGTAAAAATCATTTTTAATATGATTTTAAAAAATTTTATCATATATGTCTTCCTTTCTGTTTTGATTTGACGAAAGTTTTCTTACTTTAATCCGTCATATGTTATATGACAGATTTTTTTAAAATCAGATTGATTTTATATGAAGTAAATATTTTAACTTTCGTCATGTGTAAATAGTGGTTTGAATTTTTTTTAAAACGAAAAATTTAGTGATTTTTTTAACAATTATTTGTATTTTTTTAATTTTAAAATGACGGTTGTAGAATAAGACCTTGCTTTGACATTAAAAATAGTTAAGTGAATAAAAATTTTAGTTGCGAGGCAAGTTTTACATGTAACCCCGCAGTGCGTTTTTTAAATATTGACACTAAGTGTCCGAATCAAAAAACGCATTGCGGGGTTAATTACAAATAAATATGGATATAAATGCAAAAATGTGATAATATTAAAAAGAATATAGTTTCTTCACAAAACAAGGAGGATTTATGACTGATATAAATAAACTGAATTTATCAAAATATGATGTGATTTCCGTTGAAAAGCTTGAAGATTTAGATTCTACAGGGCTTTTATTAAGACATAAAAAGAGCGGTGCAAGGATTGCTATTGTTTCCAATGATGATAATAATAAGGTATTTTCTATAGGTTTTAAGACACCGCCGTATAACGATACAGGGCTGCAGCATATTCTTGAACATTCGACACTCTGCGGTTCAAGAAAATATCCTGTGAAAGACCCGTTTGTAGAACTTTGCAAGGGGTCGCTCAACACATTTCTTAATGCTATGACTTATCCAGATAAGACTGTATATCCCGTTGCGAGCTGCAATGATGTGGATTTCAAAAATATTATGGATGTTTATATGGATGCGGTATTTTATCCTGATATTTATAATAAGCCACAGATTTTTAAGCAGGAAGGCTGGCATTATGAACTTGAAAATGAGGATGATGAGCTTAAAATCAATGGCGTTGTATATAATGAGATGAAAGGTGTATATTCGTCACCGGATGACGTGCTTTCAAGATATACATGTGTATCTTTATTTCCTGACACGCCTTACAGATTTGAGTCGGGCGGTGAGCCTGCTCATATTCCTGAACTTGATTACAATGAATTTCTTGATTATCACAAGAAGTTTTATCATCCTGTAAACAGCTATATTTATCTGTATGGTGATATGGATGTACAGGAAAGACTTGATTATCTTGACAGGGAATACCTTAGTGATTTTGATGCAGATGATGTAGAGATTGACGCTTCAATTCCTGCACAGAAGAGTTTTGAAAATGATGTTTTTGAGGAATTTAATTATGCTGTAACGGATGACGAACCGCTTGAAAATAATGCATTTCTTTCATATAACAAGGTTGTTGGAACATCACTTGATGCAAAACTTTATCTTGCAATGCAGATTCTTGATTATGCACTTATCATGGCTCCCGGAGCAAAGTTAAAACAGGCTCTTATTGATAAAAATATCGGAACTGATATTTACAGCAGTTTTGAGACATCTGTGTATCAGCCGATTTATTCAATTATTGCTAAAAATGCAGATGAAAATAAGAGACAGGAGTTCACAGATACAATTAATGAAGTGCTCAGTGATATTGTAAAAAATGGTATTGATATGCGTATGATTGATGCGGGAATCAATTATTATGAATTCAAATACCGTGAGGCTGATTATGGTGCATATCCAAAGGGATTAATGTATTATCTCACAATGATGGACAGCTGGCTTTATGATGAAAATAAGCCGTTTATTCATATTGAGGCGGGAAAGACATTTGAGCAGATTAAAAAAGAAAAAGAGTCAGGATTATTTGAAAAAATAATCGAGGAGTGGCTTGTAAATAATCATCATGGTTCTGTTATATCGCTGGTTCCGAAAAGGAATCTTGAAAAAGAACTTGAAGATAAGACAAAGTCTGAGCTTGCAGATTTTAAGTCTAAGCTGACAAAAGAGCAGATACAGCAGTATGTGCGTGAAACAAAGGAATTAAAGGAATATCAGGACGAGCCTTCAAGTCAGGAGAATCTTGAAAAAATTCCAATGCTTGCACTCAAAGATATTGGAAAAACTCCGGCAAGACTTTATATCGATGAAAAAGAGGAAAATGGTATCAAGGTTATTCACCATAATATGTTTACCAACAGAATTGCATATATTATGATGTCTTTTGAATGTAAGAGTGTATCAGATGAACTTGTACCATATATAGGACTTCTTTCATCAGTGCTTGGACTTATGGATACTGATAATTTCACATATCCTGAACTTACTAATGAAATCAATATTAATTCGGGAGGACTTTCATCAGATTCTGCAATATATACAGATAATAAAGAACTTGATAAGTATCAGATAAGATATGAGGTAAAAGGTAAAGTCTTATATGAAAAAATACCTTTTATGCTTGAAATGATGCATGAAATTATATATTGTACAAAATTTGATGATTATAAGAGACTTAAAGAGATTATTTCAAGAACAAAGTCGAGAATTGAAAGCTCAATGACAGGTATGGGACATACAGTAGCTATGCTTTATGGAATGTCACAGTTATCTGCATCGGGATATTATTCAAATCTTATGAGAGGATACGGATTTTACCTTTTTATCCAGGAGATTGAAAAAGATTTTGATAACAGAAAAGAAGAGATTGCAGGCACACTTAACCAGCTTATAAAGCTTATATTTACAAAGGAAAACCTTGTTGTCAGCTTTAATGCCAATGATGATGGATATGATAAATTTAAGGCTGCTTTTGGTGATTTTGCAGGAAAATTAAATACAGACAATTATCCTGTAGAAATAAGAAAATTTAAGCCATGTAATGTTAAAACAGGTTTTACGTCATCATCACAGGTTCAATATGTTGCAAGATGTGGCAATTTTGTTGATGCGGGATATAAGTATACAGGTGCATTAAGAGTTTTAAAGGTTATTTTCGGCTATGATTATCTTTGGATAAATGTGCGTGTTAAAGGCGGTGCATACGGCTGTATGAGCGGTTTTGGCAAAAATGGTGACATGTATATGGTATCTTACCGTGATCCTAACCTTAAAAAGACAAATGAAATTTTTGATGAATCAGTTGATTATATTAAGAATTTTGATGTGAGTGACAGAGACATGCTCAAGTTCATAATTGGTACAATAGGAGATATGGATACACCAATGAATCCGGCAGCTAAGGGCGTTCGTTCATTTGGAGCATATATAAGCAATGTGACTATTGAAGATTATCAGAGAGAGCGTGATGAAGTTTTAGGTGCGACGCCGGAGAAGATAAGAGAACTGGCACCAATTGTTGAAGCAGGACTTAAACAGAATCATCTGTGCGTTGTTGGTAATTATAAAAATATAAATGATGAGTCATCTATGTTTGATGAGATTAAGCCATTATTTGTATCAGCAGTACAAAATAACAGTGAAGAAGAATGATTTTTTGGAATGGAGAAAAGTATGAATTTGGATGAAATGCTTGCTGCAAGCGGAATTACAGGCGGTGCGGCTGCTGACGGAAAAAATGTAAAGTCAGGGTTTGTTACGCTGATAGGACGACCTAATGTAGGTAAGTCAACACTTATGAACCGTATGATAGGTCAGAAAATTGCCATTACGTCTAATAAGCCTCAGACGACAAGAAACAGAATACAGACAGTCCATACAGATGAAAGAGGACAGATTGTATTTGTTGATACACCCGGTATTCACAAGGCAAAAAATAAACTTGGTGAATATATGGTTGGAGCAGCAGAAAAGACAATCGGCGAAGTTGATGTTGTATGCTGGCTTGTTGAGCCGACAACATATATCGGTGCGGGAGAACAGCATATTATTGAAAGACTTAAAAAAGTAAAAGCACCGATAATTCTTGTTATAAATAAAGTAGATACAATCAAAAAAGAAGAAATTCTTCCGGTTATTGACTGCTATAGAAAAGAACTTGATTTTCAGGAAATAATACCTGTGTCAGCAAGAAGCGGTGCAAATGTTGATGAACTGATTGATACAATTTATAAATATCTTCCTTATGGTCCGATGTTTTATGATGAGGATACAATAACAGACCAGCCTATGAGACAGATTGTCGCCGAGCTTATAAGAGAGAAAGCACTTCATGCACTTAATGAAGAGATTCCTCACGGAATTGCCGTTGTAATTGACAGCATGAAAGAAAGAAAAAGCCAGAAGGGCATAATTACAGATATTCAGGCAACCATTATATGTGAGAGAGATTCCCACAAAGGAATAATTATAGGTAAAGGCGGAGAAATGCTTAAAAAAATCGGTGCAAATGCCAGATATGAGATTGAAAAGCAGCTTGATACAAAAGTGAATCTTCAGCTTTGGGTGAAAGTTAAAAAAGAATGGCGTGACAGCGATGTTCTTATTAAGAATTTTGGTTATGACAAAAAGAAGGACGATTTGGGTTAATCTGATATGAGTGACATAACAGAGGTTACAGGCATAGTTTTATCAGCTATGCCTGTAGGCGAGTTTGACAGAAGGATAGTAATTCTTACAAAGGAAAGAGGTAAGATTGCAGCATTTGCAAAAGGGGCAAGACGACCAAACAGTCCTCTTACAGGAATAACAAGACCATTTGTTTTTGGAACATTTCAGGTGTATGAGGGAAGAACTTCGTATACGATAAGACAGGCGAATATAACAGCTTATTTTGAAGAAATTATAAGCGATTTTGATGCGGTCTGTTATGCATATTATTTTGCGGAGCTTGCCGATTATTATGGCAGGGAAAATCTTGATGCGTCTGTTATGATAAATCTGTTATATGCTGCATTAAAGGCTCTTGGACGTAAAAATTTATCAAAGCCGCTTATCCGCCTTACCTATGAACTGAGAATAATTACAATAAATGGTGAAAGTCCGGATTTCTTTGTATGTCAGGGCTGTGGCAAGGAAAAAGAACATTTGGTCTCATTTTCAAAGAGTACACTTGGAATTTACTGTGCGGATTGTGCAGATTATGCACATATGTCAGTAAAACTGGAAGATTCGACAGTTCATGCACTTCAGTATATAACGGGAACACCATTAAACAGACTTTTTTCCTTTGCTGTAAATAAAAATGTATTAATGCAGCTGATGGAAATTATTACATCGGTAAAGGAATCGGTTATAGATAAAAAAATGAAATCATTTGAAATGCTTTCAATACAGGAGGAGTTAAATGCTTAAAAATATTTCACATAATAATCAGAAAAAAATTGCATTGATTAATGATTTTACCGGATTTGGGAGGTGTTCAATTGCGGTTGAACTTCCTATTATATCCACACTCAAAGTACAATGTTGTCCATTACCTACTTCAATTTTTTCTAATCACACAGGGTTTGACAGTTATTTTTTTGATGATTATACTGACAGGATGGAAAGATATGTGGAGGAGTGGAAAAAGCTGGATTTATCATTTAACGGAATATGCTCCGGATTTCTTGGTTCAGCCAGACAGATTTCTATTGTTAAGGATTTTATAAAAGAATTTAAAACTGATGATACAATAGTTGTTGTGGACCCGGTTATGGGCGATTATGGGAAAATTTATTCTACATATACAGATGAAATGTGTGGTCTTATGAAGGAACTTGTTGCAGGAGCAGATATAATAACTCCTAATATTACTGAAAGCTGTATTCTTACTGATACCCCATATTCTGACATGCTTTATGAAAAAGACATAGTAGAACTTGCAGAAAAACTTTCAATGATGGGACCTGAAAAGGTAGTTATAACAGGAATTGTTCAAGGAACATTTATTTCAAATTATTGTTATGAAAGAGAAAAAGAAGGGAAAAAAGGCTATTTTGTTAAAGCATTAAAGATTGGGGCACAAAGAAGTGGAACAGGTGATATATTTACATCAATAATTGCAGCAGATGCGGTCAATGGTGTGGATTTTCATAAATCAGTAAAAAAAGCTTCTTCGTTTATAAAAAAATGTATCATGAAGTCAATTGAACTTGATATACCATTGACTGATGGTGTATGCTTTGAAGAGCTGTTATATTCATTAAAATAAATATTTGGAGGTGCTTCATGGAAATATTATATAAGGTACATAATAATTTGTATGTTAATCTTACTAACAGATGTCCATATGCCTGTACATTCTGTCTTAGACAGACAATGGACAGAATCGGTGAGTCGGACAGATTATGGCTTGAAAGAGAACCGTTGGCAAAAGAGGTTATAGATGAGTTTGCAAAATTCAATATGGAAGATTATGATGAAGTCGTTTTTTGTGGGTTTGGCGAGCCTACAGAGGCATTTGATGTGTTAAAGGAAGTTGCTTCATATGTCAAAAAGACATATAACAAGCCTATTAGAATTAACACAAATGGTGTAGGAAATCTGATTAATAAAAGGGATATCGTACCTGAAATGGAAGGACTTATTGATACAGTTTCAATAAGTCTTAATGACCCTGATAAAAAAAGATATAATGAGCTTGTAAGAAGCAAATTTGGTGATGAATCATTTGATGCAATGCTTTCGTTTGCAAAAGAATGTACAAAATATATTCCCAATGTTGTCCTTACAACAGTTGATACGACAATTTCCCATGAAGAAGAGGCACAGTGTCAGAAAATATGTGATGATATAGGTGCAAAATACAGAATAAGGCCATGGGAAGAATAAAAGTATCATTGGACAGAGAATAATACAAAGCCGGGCAAGATTTAAGCTTGTCATATTTGAAGAAATGTTATAAAATTATCTGCATATTGCAGTCAAACATAACGGAGGTAGAAAAGAAATGGAAAAGACAATGGAAAAGATTGTTGCTCTTGCAAAGGCCAGAGGATTTGTATATCCTGGTTCTGAAATATACGGCGGATTGGCTAATACATGGGATTATGGTAATCTTGGTGTAGAACTTAAAAATAACGTAAAGAAAGCATGGTGGCAGAAGTTTGTACAGGAAAGCCCATATAATGTCGGTGTTGACTGTGCAATTCTTATGAATCCACAGACATGGGTAGCTTCAGGTCATCTTGGTGGTTTCTCAGACCCTCTTATGGATTGTAAGGAATGTCATGAGAGATTCCGTGCAGATAAGCTTATTGAAGACTGGGCAGCAGATAATAATTTTGATATTGGAGGTTCAGTTGACGGCTGGACTCAGGAACAGATGAAGAATTTTATTGATGAGCATGAAATTAACTGTCCTACATGTGGAAAGCATAATTTTACAGATATCAGACAGTTTAACCTTATGTTCAAGACATTTCAGGGTGTTACAGAAGATGCTAAGAATACAGTATATTTAAGACCAGAGACAGCACAGGGTATTTTCGTAAACTTTAAGAATGTTCAGAGAACATCAAGAAAGAAGATTCCATTTGGTATCGGTCAGATTGGTAAATCATTCAGAAATGAGATTACACCAGGTAACTTCACATTCAGAACAAGAGAATTTGAGCAGATGGAACTTGAGTTCTTCTGCAAACCTGGCACAGACCTTGAGTGGTTCAGATATTGGAGAGAGTATTGCATCAACTGGCTTAAAGCTCTCGGTATCAAGGATGATGAGATGCGTGCAAGAGACCATTCACCAGAAGAACTCTGTTTCTACAGCAAGGGAACAACAGATATTGAATTCTTATTCCCATTTGGATGGGGTGAACTCTGGGGTATCGCTGACAGAACAGATTATGACCTTACTCAGCATCAGACAGTATCAGGTGAGGATATGTCATATTTTGATGATGAGTCAAAAGAAAAATATATCCCATATGTTATTGAGCCATCACTCGGTGCAGACAGAGTTACACTTGCTTTCCTTTGTTCAGCATATGATGAAGAGGAACTTGAGGGCGGCGATGTGAGAACAGTTCTTCATTTCCATCCTGCTATTGCACCTGTTAAGATTGGTATTCTTCCACTTTCTAAGAAGTTAAATGAAGGGGCAGAAAAGGTATTTGCAGAACTTTCAAAGACATATAACTGTGAATTTGATGACAGAGGCAATATTGGTAAGAGATATAGAAGACAGGATGAAATTGGTACACCATTCTGTGTTACTTATGACTTTGATTCTGAGGAAGACGGAGCTGTTACAGTACGTGACAGAGACACAATGGAACAGGAAAGAGTTAAGATTGAGGATTTGAAAGCATATTTCGCAGAAAAATTTGAATTTTAATTATGCGGAAAGGCACGGTTATTTATATGATATGTCCAAAATGTGGTCAGGAATATGAAGGTGATAAGTGTCCAAGATGCAATGGACCGGAAGTCATTGTTAATAATGCAGATTATCTGAAACGGAAGAGGGCGTATGAGGAGAAGCAGGCCGGAAAGGGGTCTGCTTCTTCTGATAAAGAGACTTCTGAAAATAATACAGCAGATGTTAAAAATGGTGGGCAGGAAGAAGTGCTGCCTGATGAAATGTTTCGGCGTCTTAAAGAAAGTGGAAGTAAATTTGCACAGGATGCGGTTGAAAAAACAGCATCACAGGCGAAAAAGGCTGTAAAAGGCAAGAAGAAGCTGATAGTAAGAATAATTGCAGCAGCAATAGTTTTAATGCTGGCTTCTCTTGCAGGATTTGGCATATTTAAGCTTGCAACACGTAAAAATTATGTTTTGTATATGAAATACAATAATAAAATATATAATGTTGCAGGGATAGACAGTAAGCTGGTCTGCAGCGAAGATGATATTGTTTTTGAGGCTGATAATAATTCATTTTATATTCCGGAATTTTCTGATGAAATAGATAAAAATAATATTATACAGAAAATGGCTTCCAATCAGGGAAAATATTTTACTGCCATAACTTATGATTCTGTGGAAGACAAGTACACGCTTTTTGTATGGAACAATTCAATGAGTCTCAGACTTGCTGAAAGTTCAAATAAAAAAGAAATACTCTATATAAGTGATAAAGGAACTATAATTTATAAAGATACCCAGGTTGTAAATGACCAGGGGGCATTAGGACAGACATCACTTATGGTAAGTAAGCTGGATAAATCCAAAGATGGTGATGTGCATGGTGTTATAACAGAAGTTGAGTCGTCGCTTGCAAATGTGTATATATATTCTGCCAAAAATACGATTATATATAATTCAACCGGTAATGTGTTGTATACACTTAATTATGATAAAGATGAGAAGAAAAAAGAAATATCTGAAGATGCAAAAAATATTTATGCCCTTACAAGTAAATCTTCTGTGAGATATTCCTATAAGGCAAATCCGGTTAATCAGTCAGATAAGGCGGAAGGATTTATATATAGTGTCAACGGAAACTGTTATTATCACAGCATATTATCAAAGAATACAGAGGATATGTTTATTGGTAAATTTAACGGTTCCGGTGTTGAGCTTATATATGATAAAGATTATGTATATGTAATCAATTCTGGTCAGGTAAGCTATGCGTCCGTCAAGAAGGATGTAACGCCGGTATTTACAGTTGTGTCAAAGCTCGGAGGTGCGTCAGATTATGTATTTCTTGAATTAGCTGATACGATTGCAGCAGTTGATGAAAATAATAATCTAATAAGCATAAGTTCCGGTAAAGTTAAAACTATTGCTGAAAATATTACTGATGGCTCTTTAAGCATTGTAAAAAATACATCATCTGAACTTACGTATATACGTGATAATGTCCAATATTATAAAAAGTCGCTTACAGCGGATGAGGTGAAGATGACAGATGTTGGCTCAGATGCAGATACTGTGAGCACATTATTTTATAAAAATAAACTGTATTATTACAATTCAGATAAGAAATTATGCTCATGTACAGTAAAAGGAAAGAATGGTTCAGTGGTTGGAGACGTTGAACGTTTCTGGCTGGGAACAGAGTATAAGTAGAAAATGTAAAAGAGATGTAACTGTGATTTGTGTAGTTACATCTCTTTTTATTATATAAACACATATTAATAACATATAATCAAATGTTTTTAAATATTTCCTGTGACATGTTCTGCATCATATTGTCTGAATCGGAAGGTATGGCGGCAGAACTGTTTGCAAATTTCTGAACACGCTCAACAGCAATTTCTGTGTCTGATAAGATGTTTACTGCATTCATACAGTCTTCTGATAAAGTGTAAAAAAAGATTGAAAGATTGATAATCCGCCGGAAATGCAGCATTTTTATGTTAAAAAACGAAGTTGACAGTTGTATATTGACATAAAGCTTTAAAAGAAGTATTATTTTACAAGTTGGGAATGAAGTTCTCCCATGGGAAACCTAAACTGCTTATTATAGCTGATGACTTCTACGATTTTAGAATCGCAGGGGTTGTCAGCTTTTTTATGTGGACAATGAATAGAATCCCTGCTGAATAATTTAAGGAGAATTATATGTTAGCATCATTATCACTTATTTTTCTGGTTGGACTTGCAATGGGGGCAATCTGCCAGAAGCTTAAAATGCCTCGTATTATAGGAATGCTTGTTACGGGTATTGTATTAGGACCATATGTTCTAGATTTTCTCGACCCGTCAATACTTTCTATTTCATCTGAATTAAGAAAACTGGCACTTATAATTATTCTGCTTAAAGCAGGATTGTCTCTTGATTTGAAGGATTTGAAGAAGGCGGGACGACCGGCAATTCTTATGTCATTTGTTCCGGCAACATGTGAAATAGCAGGATATATATTATTTGCACCATTGTTATTAGGAATTAACAGGATAGAGGCGGCGGTAATGGGAGCAGTGCTTGGAGCCGTTTCACCTGCGGTTGTCATACCGAGAATGGTAATGCTTATGGAAGAAAAATATGGGACGAAAAAAGCAATTCCACAGATGATTATGGCAGGAGCGTCATGCGATGATATTTTTGTTATTGTATTATTTACGACATTTTTAAGCATGGCACAGGGTGGAAGTGCTGATATTGTTGATTTTGTAAATATTCCTGTTTCAATTGTTCTGGGAATACTTCTTGGTGCAGTTACAGGATATGGATTATATTTATTTTTTGAGACATCATATGCACATAAGCATTGTGTCAGAAACAGTACAAAAGTAATAATTGTGCTTGGCTTTTCAATGCTGCTTGTTTCTGTTGAAGGCTGGCTTGAGGGAAAAGTATCTGTTTCAGGACTACTTGCTGTAGTCAGCATGGCATGTGTTATAAAAATAAAAAGTACAGCGTTTGTTTCAAAAAGATTATCAGAGAAATTCGGAAAATTATGGATTGCAGCTGAAGTGGTTCTTTTTGTGCTTGTTGGGGCTGCGGTTGATATACGATATACGCTTAGTGCAGGAATAGCGGCAGTGTTTATGATTTTTATTGCATTGATTTTCAGAACGGCGGGTGTTTTGATATGTACGATAAAGACTAAACTTAATATGAAGGAGAGAATATTCTGCGTTATTGCGTACCTTCCGAAAGCCACGGTTCAGGCGGCAATCGGTTCAGTGCCTCTTGCAGCAGGACTTGCCTGTGGCAAAATAATTTTGTCAGTGGCTGTACTTGCAATTATTATCACAGCACCGCTCGGGGCATTGGGAATTGATAATACATATAAAAAGCTGCTGGAGAAGGAATAGGATAAATGATTTAATCATAAAGCTCTTTTTTTATACATAAACTATAGCCAGAATATTGTGTATTGGGTGAGCAAATGTTTGTTATTAAGAGTAGAAACAAAAGACTTATAATGTGCATAATGTGTCTGATTTTAATATTTACATCAGTCTATGCGGGAATGAGCCGCGTCACATGTATTGCACAGGAACAGACACAGGTGGAAAATTCAGGAATAGAATTAAAATCACCGTCAGCGATACTTATGGAGGCATCAACAGGTCAGGTTATATATGAAAAAGATGCAGATACGAGCCTGCATCCGGCAAGTATTACCAAGATAATGACTCTGATATTGATATTTGATGCTATAAAGGATGGCAAAATTGGACTTGATGACGAAGTTACTGTATCGGAATATGCGGCATCTATGGGCGGAAGTCAGGTGTTTCTGGAGGCAGGAGAAAAGCAGACGGTTGATACGATGATTAAATGTATAAGTATGGCAAGTGCGAATGATGCATGTGTAGCCATGTCAGAATACATAGGGGGCACAGAGAGTGCATTTGTTGCAAAGATGAATGAAAGAGCCATGGGGCTTGGAATGAACAATACTAATTTTGTGAACTGCTGCGGACTTGATACGGATGGACATATGTCAACTGCCCGTGATATAGCACTTATGAGCCGTGAACTGATAACAAAATATCCGCAGATTCATGATTATTCCACAATATGGATGGATACCATTATTCACAGTACAAGAAGAGGTGACAGCGAGTTTGGACTTACAAACACCAACAAGCTTATTAAGCAATATGAATGGGCGACTGGGTTAAAGACTGGTTCGACAGGGCTTGCAAAATGCTGTCTGTCAGCATCGGCAAATAAGGATGGGATTGACCTTATTGCTGTAATAATGGCTGCACCGGACTCAAAGACACGATTTGCTGAGGCTGTTAATCTTTTGAATTATGGATTTAATACATGTGATATATATAAAGATGATGGTATGCCTTTATTAGAAAATATAAGAATTTCAAAAGGTAAAAAAGACTATGTTAATTGCCGGTATGAAAAAGAATTTTCATATATGTTTATTAATCCGGTTAATCATGAAGATATTTCAAAAGAACTCCATATAAATGAAAATATTGCCGCACCTGTAAATGAAGGAGATACAATTGGAACACTTGACTATTATTATAATGGAGAAAAAATAGGCAGCGTCAATGTTATTTCATCTGAAAATATAGAAAAAGCAGATTTTTTAACACAGATAAAAAAGGTGCTTGGCAGGCTGTTGAAATGATATTGTAAGAATAGATTGCTGGTATATGACCCAAAATGTGAGCTGAAAAATATTGCGGCTGTAAAAAATTCAATATATATGTTATAATAAATCCAAATGACTTATGAAAGTGGAGTATATAATGGATTTATTTGATTATGTCAGACAAAATACGATGAAAAATGAATCGCCGCTGGCTTCAAGAATAAGACCGGAAACTTTGGATGAAGTAGTAGGACAGCAGCATATTATAGGAAAAGATAAACTTTTATACAGGGCAATTCAGGCTGATAAGATAAGCTCAATTATATTCTATGGACCTCCGGGAACAGGAAAAACCACACTTGCAAAGGTGATTGCCAATACTACAAGTGCAGATTTTAAGCAGATTAATGCAACTGTTGCCGGAAAAAAGGATATGGAAGATGTCGTTGCACAGGCAAAAAATAATCTTGGAATGTACGGAAAAAAGACGATACTGTTTGTCGATGAGATTCATAGGTTTAATAAAGGACAACAGGATTATCTTCTGCCTTTTGTTGAGGACGGAACAATTATCCTTATTGGTGCGACTACAGAAAATCCATATTTTGAAGTAAACGGAGCTTTGATTTCAAGGTCAATAATATTTGAATTAAAGCCACTTGACAAAGAAGATATAAAAACACTTATAAAACGTGCAGTATATGATGAGAAAAAAGGAATGGGAAGTCTTCATGCAGATATAGATGATGAGGCACTTACATTTCTTGCAGATGTGGCAAATGGTGATGCGAGAAGTGCATTGAATGCTATAGAACTTGGTATTCTTACAACAAAGCCATCTGAGGATGGAAAGATTCATATTAATTTAAAGATTGCCGAACAGTGTATACAGAAGCGTGTATTAAAGTATGATAAAGATGGTGATAACCATTACGATACTATATCAGCATTTATTAAGAGCATGCGTGGTTCTGACCCTGATGCGGCTGTATATTATCTTGCAAGAATGTTATATGCCGGAGAAGATATAAAGTTTATTGCGAGAAGAATAATGATATGTGCAAGTGAAGATGTCGGAAATGCTGACCCGCAGGCACTTGTAGTTGCAACTAACGCATGTCTTGCAATAGAAAGGCTTGGTATGCCGGAAGCACGGATAGTTCTTTCACAGGCGGCAACATACGTTGCATGTGCTCCTAAGAGCAATGCCGCTTATATGGCTGTAGACAAAGCACTTGATATTGTGAAAAATGAAAAGACATATGGTGTTCCTGTGCATTTACAGGATGCACATTATAAGAGTGCAGGAAAGCTTGGACATGGTATTGGATATAAATATGCACATGATTACAAAAATCATTATGTAAAACAGCAATACCTTCCGGATGAACTTGAAGGCACTGTATTTTATGAGCCGACAGATAACGGATATGAGAAAAAAATAAAGGAACATCTTGATAAAATTAAGGCGGAGGCTGAATCTTAATGAGAGATAATCTTAGGCGGCTGGCATGTGGTCATTTTGTATATGATAATCCTAAGCTGCATTTTAAACAGGATAATATAGAATTAAATATCACAAAAAATGTAGTCTGTGAGCAGTCGTTTGATATAGTCTCAAGGGAAGTAACAAAAGGCGTTATCTGGTCATCAAATGAGCGTGTTAAAATCATCGACAATATGTTTCTTGGAACTGTAAGTACGATACATTATATTGTTGATACTAATGGACTTCAGAAAGATGATGTTATAAAAGGCAAGTTTGATGTCATAAGCAATGCGGGGGAATATTTTTTAGAATATGCTTTTACAGTTACGGCACAATTTTTAAAGACTAACGAAAATGATATTGCAGATTTATTTCAATTTGCTAATTTCACAAGAGATTATCCGGAAGAGGCTGTTGCAGTTTTTCTTAGTGATAATTTCAATATCCTTATTGAAAATGATACAAAACTATCTAATATATATGAAGCATTGAAAAAAGAGAATAATACCGGGCGTGCGATAGAAGAGTTTCTCGTTGCTGCCGGGAAGAAATCTCCTGTTTCAATAAATTTATGCACAGATAAAGAACGCTCATATATATGCAGCGATGACAGAAGAGATACTATTGCTTTAGAAAAAAATGCGTGGGGATATATTGAGGCAGATATTTGCGTTGAAGCAGATTTTATTTCAATGGAAACAGGGCATATTTCGGCACAGAATTTTACAGGAAATAAATGTGAACTTGCATATATAATTAATTATGAAAAACTTCATGATGGATATAATTATGGAAGAATAATAATAAATACATATAATCGTAAAATTGTAACTGATATAGAAGTAAAAAAAATATATGCAGAGTATCCGGATGAAAATACAAATGAGATATATCATGATAAGAGAAAACTCATGTATGAGATTACCCAAAATTATCTCGATTACCGCATGAAAAAATTTAATACAGGTGTGTGGGCTGAGCGTTCGGCTAATCTTATAGAAAGGCTGAGAACGCTCGATTATGACAATCCGCTGTACATGCTTATGCAGGCACAGGTTTATAACCTGCGTAAGATGAATGATGAGGCACAAAATCTTATTGAGCAGGTTCAGGTTTCAAAAGATGATGCATTTTTATACAGCTATTATCTTTATGTAAAATCAATGCTTATAAGTAATGCAGTATATACTGCGAAGGCTGCCATAGATATTAAAAATTTATATGAAAATGGCAATGATGACTGGCGTATATTGTGGATAAGATTTTATGTTGATCTGACATTCGGACATAATCAGAGCATTAAGCTTATGAGGATAAAAGAAAGCTTCCGTTCAGGATGTAAAAGCGGTGTGATGTATATGGAAGCATTAAATGTTATGAATAATCAGCCTCATCTTTTAAGAGTTCTTGATAAATTTGAGATACAGGTTCTTACGTTTGGCTGTAAGAATAACATTGTAAGTGAAAAACTTGCGTTGCATGCCGCACAGATAGCTGTTTCTGACAAAAATGCCAGCAATTCAAAAATAGAACTGTTGAAAAATATTTACAAAATATATGAAAAAGATGAGGTACTTACATCTATTATTTCATATCTGATTTGTGCCGGAAGTATAAGCCGTGAAAGTAATATTTATTATGAGAAAGGGATTCTTCGAGGGATAAAAATTACAAGATTATATGAATATTACATAAAAAGTCTTGATAAAAATAAATATCCGCGTTTTTCAAAGCTTGTTTTAATGTATTTCGCATATGATGCCTCTCTTGATTATGAAAATAAATCATTTTTATATGCAGATGTACTTTTTAATGAAGTGGAAAATGAGAAGATAATGGAGATGTACATGCCGCTTATTGATAAATTTGCGTATGAACAGCTTCGTTATGGCAGAATTAATAATCATCTTATATTAATTTATAAAAGAATATGGAATAAATGTTTATTTGATGAGTATACAGCATCATCAATGATGAAAATTTTATACACTTATAAAATAAAATGTTATGAGGAAAATGTAAAAGCTGTATGGGTAAAACATAAAGAATATAAGACGTTACATCGTTACGAAATCATTAATAAATGTGCATTTGTCCCGATTTACACGAAAGATGCCGTTATTATATTTGAATCAGAATCAGGAGAATTTTTTAAGGACAGCTTCAGGTATGACATTGAAAAAGTATTTGAAAATAAATACTATGAAATGATAAACGAGAGCATGCTTGCTTATCAATATGAAGAAAATGATATAGAAAAATATAAAAATATAATTTTGTACGAGCAGAAAAAAGATATATTTAATGAAGAAATATATGAAGCTGTCAGATGTATCATAAATGATGCTGATTGTGATAAAAAATATAAAAAGGAGCTTAACAGCTGGCTTATAAAATATTTTGAAAAATCATATGATAAAGAAAATTATCTGGCAGATATACAGATTATAGATACTGATGATTTAGATGAAAATGATGCAGTGAGACTTATATATGCAAGTGTCGATAATAATGCTTATAGTTTTGCATTTTCAATTATAAAGCAGTACGGAATATGTAATGCCAATTCAGGAAAAATATCAGAACTTGCACGTCATATGCTGGGATTTGCAGGGACAGAAGATGATGATGAACTTACGCAGCTGTGTGAATATGCTTTTGAAAATAAAAAATATAATGCTGATATTCTTGAAAATCTTGAAAAAAGATTTAATGGAACTAATGAGCAGATGCTTGATATATGGAATGCATGCAAAGATTATGATGTATTTACAGGTGATATAGAAGAAAGAATTGTCGCACAGATGCTTTTTACAAAATCAAGTGATAAAAGGCTTACAGATGTATTTGATTCATATGTAAAAAATGGTGGACACAGGACAGTTATTGCGGCTTATGCTGCATATAATGCTTTTATGTATTTTGTAAAGCACAGAGAAGTTGACATAGCAGTTTTTGACGTGATAGAAGAGCTTATTATGGAAAAACGTGCAATTCCTGATGTCTGTGTCCTTGCATACTTAAAATATTATTCTTTAAGAACCGGAGAACTTACAGAGTCAAAAAGCAGATTTATATATGAAATTATAAAAACATTGTGTGCAGTGGACAAGTGTTTTGAATTTTATAAAAATTATTCTGAAGTATTTGCACTTCCATATAATATGACAGACAGGACATTTGCGGAGTATGCAGGTAATCCGGATTCGCGTGTGGAGATTCATTACTGGTTTGGAGAAAGCAGTAATGAATATACTGAGATTCTTTCAAGTTGTGGAGGTTATTTTGTAAAAGGATTTACACTTTTTTATTCGGAGAGTGTCAGATATTATTTTGTTGAAGAAATTGGAAGTGAAACAAGAAAGTCTGATATATTTCATATGCAGAATAATGTTATCAATAAATCAGAGACTGCAGGAAGATTTGACAGCATTAATAAAATTCTTTCGGCAAGGCAGCAGCATGATCCGGCAGAAATGAAAAAGTGTATGTATGATTATTGTGTTCAGGATTATGTAACACAACAGATTTTTAAACCAATGTAGGTGAGGAATTTAATGAATAATGTAAATGGAGTGATAGTCGGGATTGATATACAGGATAAAATAACACAGGCTGCAATCTGGGATGAGCAGACAGAGATGGTGATACATGTTACAGGACCTGAAAACGAGGCCGCTTTTTTAAATCCGTTTGAAATGCCAGGCTGGGGACAGAGCTGTAATATTGAGGCAGCCTGTGAATTTATTGCATCGATAATAGAATGTGCATCAAAATGTGCACAGGGCAGAAAAGCGGGATTGATATGCATAACAATCGCTGATTATGAAATTAAAAAGCTTAATTTTATATCGGAGGTCATGAAACGGCTGCAGTTTAACAGTGAACAGTGGTCAGTTATAAGCCATGAGGAAAGTTTTGCTTTTTATGCTTACAGCCAGAAAAAAGGTCTGTATTCAGCAGGTGTTATGCTTCTTGACTACAGTAATGATAATATTGCATCATATATCTGCATGAAAGCTAATCTTAATGGTTGTGATGTTATAATGGAAAACAGGTATTTTTCTGATGCCATACAATATGATGAAGAAAAGGATTCATATAGCAATCTGTGTGTTAATCAGCATGAGATAACAGAGTGGCTTAAAGGATTGCTGTCCAGGTATAATGTCTCAAGTGTATTTCTTACAGGCAGCAGATTTGAGATGGAGAAATTTCCTGATGAATTCACAAGATTTCTGTGCCATTCAAGAAAAGTTTTTGCAGGGCAGAATCTTTATGTGAAAGGTGCGGTTCTTGGGGCATGTACAAAAGTAAAACAGATACTTCCTCCTGATACAATTCTGGCATGCAAAAACAGGATTACAACTGGTATAGAGATGGACATATGCGAGCGTGGAAACGATATGCGTCTGAAAATTGTAAGACCCGGAACAAACTGGTACAGTGTAAAAAAACAGCTGTTTTTTATAATAGATGATGTAAGATATATTAATTTTTATCTGAGACCTGTTGATACTAACAAAGAATATATTGAAAAAATTGACATAAGTTCACTGCCTTTCCGTGAAGGTAAAATGACAAGAATAGAAATGGATGTTGATTTTATGTCTGATGAGGAATGTCATGTGTTAATAAAGGATAAAGGCTTTGGTGACATAGTAAAAAGTTCCGGAAAAATAATAGAAAAAACGTTTTTACTGAAATGAGGGTCATGCGTAAATGGGAAAGATAATATTATGCAGGGCAAGAGAGGCAAAACAGCCGCTTGTTGTAAAGGATATAGGACTTAAAATATATACACTTGAGGAATTGTGCTATTTTATATATAATAATATTTATTTTATAAGCATTGACTTCTTTGATGATGACTTCAATTCATTTGTTGAGGAGACAGGGCAGAAACAGCTGGTACAGATAATTGCAGATTTGAAAAGCAGGAATGCAGGACTTGCACAGATTGTTGTAAGTGTTTTAAAATATGTTGATTATTACAGCAATGAAGAGATAGAACAGTTAAGCGGTGTGCTTGGAACACTTGACAGCCGCAATGTTTATGAAAGACTTAAAGCGAGAGCTGATACATTGCTTGAAAATAAATGTTATTACGGTGCAGTGCAAAATTATGCGAAAATAATTGAGGGCACATATGATAAGTCACTTTCGGGATTGTTTTATGCGAGAGTGTATCATAATATGGGGGTTGCACATGCAAGAATGTTTTTATACAAACAGTCTGTTCCATATTTTGAGGAAGCCTACAAAATAGGGCAGCACGAAGAGTCGCTAAAATGTCTTATGGCAGCTAAAAGACTAGCTATGGGAAATAATATAATAGAAAGTGATGATGCATCTGACCAGGAGGCAGCTTTGAAAAACGAACTTGAAAAACTGGCAGACAATGCAAGATATTCTGATACATACAGACATCTCCAGCAGATTGAAAAGCTTAAAGAGGAGGCTGATATTACGGAGTATAATGATGCACTTACCGGTCTGCTTGATGACTGGAAGAAACAGTATATTAAGTACAAATCATAGAATGGGGTACATATGGGATTTTTAAAGTCAGTTAAGAATATCTTCTTTAAAGATGAAATAGAAGATGATTATGAAGAATATGACGAATTTGATGAAGAACTGAATAAGCATGCCAGAACAATAAAGTCATATCTTGATGAAGAGGATTATGGCAAAGAAAACGAAGACACTGATAATCAGGAATTTGATGAGTATGATGAGAGTTCAGGATATGAAACGCCGGAAGATGATGAGGGCTTTGACGGCTTCAGCGATGATGAACTGCTTGTGGGTGATGAACGTGATAACGTAAAACTGGGGGCTTTTGATGGAAGTGACCTGAAAGAATATGTTAAAGGCCAGTGCGAGATTATGGAAGATGCCGGAAGGCATATCGAAATGATAATGGAGGAGTACAGTCAGGTATCAGAGAGATTTGCTGATATTGAACTGTATGAAAATGCACCGGATAATCTGAAAGACCAGATTGCAAAACAGGCTGAACTTGTTGACAATCTTGCGGTTGACAGGCGGATTCTTAAAAATTCCGAGAGCAAGCTGTCTAATAATGCATATAACAGAATGGACATGTATGCACAGGAACTTCCTAAGAGTTTTAGGTTTATACAGCAGCAGGAAACATATTATGAGACAGTGAAAAGAGATTTACAGTCTCTTGAGGGCGAGAGGATGGCTCTTAGAATGGAAGCCAAGAATCTGAAAAAGAAACATGCTGCAATCAAAAAGGCTGCAATTATAGTTCTTGCCTGTCTTGCGGTAGTTTATTCTATTTTTACAATAGTTATGGTTGCACTTGATAATGAAGATGAGTTATATTTATTCTTTGTTGTGACATTTCTTGGTGCAATAGTTGCTGTGGGAATATTTGCATGGCTGAGTATTATTCACAGACAGGCATCGGCAGTCGAAATAAAGATAAATAAAATTACGGCGGCATTAAACAAGATAAAGATAAAGTATGTTAATGCGGCAAATGTGCTTTCATATGAATATGATAAATACAAAATAAAGAGCTCATATGAACTTGGAAGAAAATTTGAATTATATCTTCAGATGAAAGAAGAAAGAAAGCATGTACTGATGATGACAGCTAATCTTAATGATGCAGAAAATAAGCTGCTTATGCTTCTGAAAAGAATAGGAATTTCAGACACAGTTGTATGGCTTTCACAGACCAAAGGACTATATATACGCAATGAAATGGTTGAAATCAGGCATGAACTTGCGGCACGTCGTAAGAAACTGAGAAATCAGATTGAGTATAATGAAGGCAGGATTGAAGAAGCAAAATATAACATAAGAAAAGTTAATAAATTACATCCGGAGTATACAAAAGAGACTTTGGAAATACTTGATGAATATGAAAAAAGGTCTATAAATTAAATTTTGCTTGCCAATTACGGTACATGTGTTAAAATTAGTTACAGTTCAGTTATTTTAAATTGGAGGAAAAAGTAATCATGATGAAGGAAAGATTGCAGGAAATCAGGGAGAGAGCGTTAGAACAGATTAACTCTACTGATTCACTTGAAAAGTTAAATGAGGTAAGAGTATCTATCCTCGGCAAGAAAGGCGAACTTACAGAAGTCCTTAAAGGAATGAAGGATGTTGAGCCAAAAGACAGACCTATGGTTGGTCAGATAGTCAATGAGACAAGACAGGCTATAGAGGAAGTTCTTGAGAATGCAAGAAAAGAACTTTCAGAGAAGATGAGAGAGATTCAGATGAAAGCAGAAGTTATTGATGTAACACTTCCTGCAAAAAAGAATAATGTTGGACATAGTCATCCTAATACACTTGCTCTTGAAGAAATTAAGAAAATATTTGTTGGTATGGGATACGAAGTTGTAGAAGGTCCTGAAGTTGAATATGATTACTATAATTTTGAAGCGTTGAATATACCTGCCAATCATCCGGCAAAAGATGAACAGGATACATTTTATATTAATGACAAGATTGTCCTTCGTACACAGACATCATCAGTTCAGGTTCGTGAGATGGAGAAAGGAAAACTTCCGCTTCGTATGATTTCTCCTGGTCGTGTATACAGAGCAGACGAAGTTGATGCAACACATTCACCATGTTTCCATCAGGTAGAAGGTCTTGTTATTGATGAAAATATTACATTTGCGGATTTAAAGGGTACACTTGTAGAATTTGCAAAAGAAGTATTTGGCCCTGAGACAAAAGTTAAATTCAGACCGCATCATTTTCCATTTACAGAACCTAGTGCTGAAATGGATGTTTCATGCTTTAAGTGTGGCGGTAAAGGATGCCGTATGTGTAAAGGTGAAGGCTGGATTGAAATTTTAGGATGTGGAATGGTTCATCCTCACGTACTTGAGATGAGCGGAATTGATACAGATAAATATACTGGTTTTGCATTTGGTGTTGGTCTTGAAAGAATAGCACTTCTCAAATATGAAATTGATGATATGAGACTTTTATATGAAAATGACGCACGTTTCTTAAAGCAGTTCTAATAATTAAGATAACAGGTTGTGAATATATTATAGATATCAGAAGGGATAATTAATCATGAATACATCTTTAAATTGGATTAAAGCAATGGTACCCGGACTTGATGATGTTACAGATCAGCAGTTCCGTGATGCCATGACACTTTCAGGAACAAAGGTTGAATGCTTCACAGCATATGATAAGAACCTTGATAAAATAGTAGTTGGACAGATTGAATCAGTAGAAAAGCATCCTGATGCAGACAAGCTTGTTATATGCCAGGTAAATGTAGGTGATTCAACAGTTCAGATTGTAACAGGTGCACCTAATATTGAAGTTGGTTCAAAGGGTCAGAAAGTGCCTGTAGTTCTTGATGGAGGACGTGTTGCAGGAGGTCATGATGGTTCTGCACTTCCTGAGGACGGAATTAAGATAAAGAAAGGTAAACTTCGTGGCATAGAATCATGCGGCATGATGTGTGCAATTGAAGAACTTGGTTCATCAAGAGAGTTTTATCCTGATGCACCGGAAAATGGTATATATATTCTTGGTGATGATGCAGTTGTAGGTTCTGATGCCGTAGAGTATCTTGGTCTTAATGATACTGTATTTGAATATGAGATTACAAATAACCGTGTTGACTGCTATAGTGTAATCGGTATTGCAAGAGAAGCAGCAGCTACATTCAACAAACCATTTAATCCTCCAATGCCATCTAAGACAGGCAATTCAGAGGATGTTAACGATTACATAAGTGTGGATATTGAAGCAAAAGAACTTTGCCCTCGTTATGTTGCAAGAGTTGTTAAAAATATCAAACTTGCACCATCTCCAAAGTGGATGCAGCACAGACTTATGACAGCAGGAATCAGACCTATTAACAATATAGTAGATATAACTAACTATGTTATGGAAGAATATGGTCAGCCTATGCATGCATATGACTATGACCAGATTGCAGGTAAAAAGATTGTTGTAAGAACAGCTGCTGATGGTGAAAAATTCGTCACACTTGATGGTCAGGAAAGAACACTTAATTCATCAACTCTTATGATTTGTGATGGAGACAAAGCAGTTGGTATTGCCGGTGTAATGGGCGGCGAGAACTCAATGATAACAGATGATGTCCAGACAATGCTTTTCGAGGCTGCGACATTTGACGGAACAAATATCAGAAAGACAACTAAGAGAATCGGTCTTCGTACAGATGCATCAGGCAAGTTTGAAAAAGGTCTTGATCCTGAAAATGCAATGGCTGCAATGGACAGAGCATGCCAGCTTATAGAAGAACTTGGTGCTGGCGAAGTTGTCGGTGGAGCTGTTGATATCTATCCTGTTAAGAAAGAATGCAGAAGAATTGTATTTGAACCTGAAAGAGTGAATAAACTTCTTGGTACAAATGTATCTGTTGATGATATGATGGATTATTTCAAGCGTCTTGAAATAGAATATGATAAAGAATCAAATGAGCTTATTATTCCTACATTCCGTCAGGATTTAATAAGAACAGCTGATATTGCTGAAGAAGTTGCAAGATTTTATGGCTATGACAACATTCCTACAACACTTCCTCATGGTGCTACAACAATGGGTAAGGTTTCGTTCAAACAGACAGTTAAGGATGTTGCAGGCGAGATAGCACAGTTCTGTGGATTTTCACAGGCTATGACATATTCATTTGAAAGTCCTAAGGTTTTTGATAAATTAAAGATTGCTAAGGATTCACCACTTAGAAAGACAGTTGTGATTTCAAATCCACTTGGAGAAGATTTCTCTATTATGAGAACGCTTCCTCTTAATGGTATGCTTACATCACTTTCAACAAATTATAACAGAAGAAATAAAAATGTTAAGCTGTATGAACTTGCTACAGTTTATATTCCGTCTGATAATGAAGAAGAACTTCCAACAGAAAGCGTTGATTTTACTCTTGGTTTCTTTGGAGATGGAGATTTCTTTACAATGAAAGGAGTTGTAGAAGAATTTCTTGAAAGAATAGGAATGAGAAATAAGCCTGAATATGATCCACAGGCAGGCAAGCCATATCTTCATCCGGGTCGTCAGGCAAATGTAATCTATGATGGAACTGTTATCGGATATCTTGGTGAAGTACATCCTGATGTTGCTGATAATTATAGTCTTGGTGAGAGAACATATATTGCTGTTCTTGATTTATCAAAGATTACTCCGATGGCTTCATTTGACAGAAAATATACAGGAATTGCCAAATTCCCGGCTGTTACAAGAGATATAAGCATGGTTATGCCTAAAGACATGCTTGTTGGAACTGTTGAAAAAGTCATTGAAAAACGCGGCGGTAAGCTTGTTGAGAGCTTCAAGCTGTTTGATATATACGAAGGCGAACAGATTAAAGCTGGATTTAAATCTGTTGCGTATTCAATTTCATTCAGGGCAAATGACAGAACATTGGAAGATAAAGATATAGCTCCTATCATGGAGAAGATTCTTAATGATTTGTCAGAAATGGGAATAGAACTTAGAAGTAACTAGAGGTCAGACATGGAAAAAGTTATGAATCTGCATGATTTTTATTATGACCTGCCACAGGAACTTATAGCACAGGATCCGCTTTCTGACCGCTCAAGTTCAAGGCTTATGGTCCTTGATAAAAATACAGGCGAAATAGAACATAAAATATTTAGGGATATAGTTGATTATCTTAATCCGGGAGACTGCCTTGTTATTAATGATACAAAGGTAATTCCGGCTAGACTTATAGGTGAAAAAGAGGGTACAGGAGCAGCAATAGAAGTGCTGCTTCTCACCCGTAAAGCTGATTTGAAGGATACATGGGAAGTTCTTGTTAAGCCGGGCAAAAAGGCAAAAATAGGAACTCGTATTCATTTTGGCGGTGATAAACTTATTGGTGAGGTTATTGATATTGTAGAAGAGGGAAATCGTATTATCAGATTTGAGTACGACGGCATATTCGAGGAAATACTTGATGAACTTGGTCAGATGCCTCTTCCGCCATATATAACACATAAACTGGAAGATAAAAACAGATATCAGACAGTATATGCAAAACATGAAGGTTCGGCAGCAGCACCGACAGCAGGACTGCATTTTACAGAGGAACTGCTTAAAGAGATAAAAGAAAAAGGTGTTGATATTGCAAGAGTAACTCTTCATGTCGGACTTGGTACATTCAGACCTGTTAAAGAAGAAAATGTACTTGATCATCATATGCATTCTGAATTTTACAGAATTGATGAGGAAGCAGCAGAAAAAATTAATAACGCACGTAAAAATAATGGGCGTATTATTGCTGTTGGAACTACAAGTACAAGAACACTTGAATCGGTGGCTAAAGAGGATGGTACAATAGAAGCGTGCAGTGGTTGGACACAGATATTTATATATCCTGGATATAAGTTTAAAGCAATCGACTGTCTTATTACAAACTTCCACTTGCCTGAGTCTACACTGGTTATGCTTGTGTCAGCACTTGCAGGACGTGAGAATGTACTTAATGCGTATGAAACTGCAGTAAAAGAAAAATATCGTTTCTTCAGTTTTGGAGATGCTATGTTTATAAAATAACGCAGGAGATATGGGAGGAGAAAAATATTGGGAGCAGAAAGAAGAAGAGCATCAAGGGTTCCGATTAATGTGACATTGTCACTCAATGGTATCAGTGATGAAAATGATGCAAGTGAGCAAAAAGATATAAGTGTTGAAACAGTAGACATTTCAAAGGGTGGCATAGCTTTTATTACAAAAGAACCTTTGAAAATGGGGACTTTTTACAATACTTCAATTCAAATGCCGAACCATGAGATTCTTGATGTTGTTATTGAAATAGTAAGACAGCAGCCAGAAGAGAATGGTGAGATTATGTATGGAAGCCGTTTTGTTGGAATAGGACCTGAAGACGAATTTCGTATAGAGGTATTCAGAATGGTATTTGAAGGAACAAAAAATCAGAATAATTAAAATTAAAGATATTGAGTAGTGCGGATAATCGCGGCTGCAATTGCCGAAAGGCAGCAGGTGAGGAAAGTCCGGGCTTCGCAGGGCAGGATGCCAGATAACGTCTGGTGGAGGTGACTCCAAGGATAGTGCAACAGAAATAAACCGCCTGTTTTACAGGTAAGGGTGGAAAGGCAGTGTAAGAGACTACCGCGTTGCCGGTAACGGCAATGGTCCATGTAAACCCCATCCGAAGCAAGTCCAAGAAAAAGCTATACGGCTGCCCGTCGTGCTTTTAGGTAGGACGCTTGAGTGTATCGGCGACGATGCAACTAGATAGATGATTATCACACATTTATATGTGGACATAACCCGGCTTATAGTGCTGCTCATTATAATAAATTAGTTATTAAAACATTTTACAGATGACAAAAATAAATATTTTCTTTCTGCCGGAAAATGAATTAAGGTATGGTTTGTTGTGAAAAAAAACAGGGTTATATATTATAAAGATGAATTGTCAGATGAGTTTTCGTCGGCACAGATAAAACCAATATCTATTGATGAAAATTACATTTATGACAGGAAAACAAAAGGGAAAATACTACATACATTTTGGTATAAGATTATTGCCAGACCTCTGGCATATATTTTTTTGAAAATAAAATTTGGACATAAAATTATAAATAAAGAAGTATTAAAAGGATATTCAGATAAAGGAATATTCATATATGGAAATCACACTAATGCTGCAGCTGATGCATTTATTCCAAGCATGGTGAGTTTTCCAAAAGATACATATGTAATTGTGCATCCCAATAATGTTTCAATGCCTGTTCTGGGAAAGATAACACCATATCTTGGAGCTGTTCCTCTCCCCGGAAATAAAGAGGCATTTGTGAATTTTACAGATATTATAGGGAAAAGACTAGAAGAAAAAGACAGCATTGTTATTTATCCAGAAGCTCACATATGGCCATATTATACGAAGATAAGGCCGTTTAAGGATATGTCTTTCAGATACCCGGCTCAGTATCATGCTCCGGTATTTTGTTTTACTAATGTATACAGAAAGAGAAAACTAAGAAAGACACCGCAAATGATAACATATATAGATGGACCATTTATTGCAGATTCATCGATTCCAATTAAGGAACAGAAAGTATATCTTAGAAATAAAGTCTATGATGCAATGACTGCAAGAAGCAAAAATAATAATGTTGAGATAATAAAGTATATCAGATTGGAGAACGAATAATGATTAATGTATTATTCGCCGGTAATGATGGGGTTTTTGATGGCATACTTACATGTATGCTTTCAATATTTTTAAGAACTACAACAAAAGAGCCATTTACATTTTACATATTTACAATGGATGTAAGCCATATAAAGAGCAGCTATATTGCAATTTCGGAGAAAAAGACAGACTATCTTGATTCGATTGCCAAAAGCTACAACAAAGATAGCAAAGTGGTACGTATGGATGTAATAGAAAATTATAACATAGTATTTGCGAATTGCCCGAATGAGCTTACATATTGTTCTCCGTACACACTTTTAAGACTTCTCGCTGACGAGATGGACGAGATACCTGATAAATTATTATATCTTGATGCAGATATTTTATTTAACAGGGACATAACACTTTTGTATAATCATGATATAAGTGATTACGAGTATGCTGCAGCAAGAGACCACTATGGAAAATATCTGATTAATCCTAATTATATTAATGCAGGTGTGCTTTTGCTTAATATGAAAAAAATAAGGCAGACAGGACTTTTTTCAAAGGCAAGAAAGCTTCTTTCAGAAAAAAAACTGTTATTTGCTGACCAGTCTGCTATCTACAGGAGTACAACAAAAAAGCTTATGCTTCCTCAGAAGTTTAATGACCAGAAGTTTTTACATAAGCATACTGTTGTAAGGCATTTTTCAAAGAGATTGTTTTATACACCGTATCCTCATACAGAAAATATTAAACAATGGCAGATTAGTAAAGTTTATCGAATATTTAGATATGATGCATTTGATGACATATTCTTTGAATATATATATTTAAAAAAGAAATTTGAAAGGGATATAAAAGGTAATACAAATGAATAGCAACATAATACCGATTTTCTTTGCATGCGATAATGGATTTGTAAAGTACACTATGGTTTCATTAAAGTCTCTTATGATGAATGCAGATAGAGACAGACAGTACAATATCCATATTCTGAATACAGGAATAGATGATGACAAGAAACAGGTCGTACTTGATATGGCAGATGATGTATTTCATATATATTTCAATGATGTAACAGAATATTTAAAAGAACTCGAAAAAAGACTTCCTTTAAGAGATTATTATTCATATACAACATATTACAGATTATTTCTTGCAGAAATGTTTCCAGAATATGAAAAAGCATTGTATATTGACAGTGATACTGTAGTGCTTGGAGATATATCAGAACTTTTCGATTATGATATAGGTGATAATTATGTCGGAGCTTCATGTGACCCGGTTGTTTCCCAGGCTGATATATTCGGTAATTATGCTGAACAGGTTCTTGATATTGACAGAAATCATTATTTTAATGCCGGAGTTCTTGTACTTAACATAAATCAGTTCAGAGAGCAGGATATACTCGGACAATTTGTTGAGCTGCTTCATGCATATACATTTGTTGTTGCACAGGATCAGGATTATCTTAATATTATCTGTAAAAATCATGTTTATTGGATAGATCCTAAGTGGAATAGTGAGACATTTGGTAAGCTTGCATGTGATGAGGAAGATATTTGCCTTATTCACTATAATCTTGCAGCTAAGCCATGGCATTATGAGGATTGTAAGCTGGCTAAGTATTTCTGGCAGTATGCAAAAGAAACAACCGTATATGACGAAATAAAAGATGTTCTTAATAACTTTACAAGAGAAGATGAGGAACAGGATAAGAAATACGGTGAAAATCTTTATAAACTTGCACATGATGAGATTCATAATGAGAATAATTATAAAAATATCTGCGATAGAAGTCAGGTACAGTCTAGGCAGAGAAGAGAAATAGTTGAGAAAATAGAGCAATATGAAAGAGAGGGGCGTTTCGATGAAGATGTTGAGGACGATCCGCCTTCAAGAGTATTACTTCCGGAAGAGATAGATTATACATCTAATAAATTTTTGAAAAAATTCCGAACAAGATATGCATTTAAGTTTGCAAGATGGTATCTTAATTCTATGATAAGAGAAAAAAAGGTAATAATAAAAGGCTATGAGGGAGTGGAAAATTTTAAAGCTCTTAACAGTGGTGCAGTTATTACATGCAATCATTTTAATGCATATGACAGCTTTGCAATGGAGCTCGTCTATGACAAAGCACAACAACAGTCAAGAAAATTGTATCGTATTATTAAAGAAGGTAATTACACAAGTTTTCCGGGATTTTATGGATTCCTTATGAGAAATTGTAATACACTTCCATTGAGCAGTAATATGGATACTATGAAGAAATTTATTTCTGCCGTAAATAAACTTCTGTCAGAGGGCAATTTTATACTTATATATCCTGAACAGAGCATGTGGTGGAATTATAGGAAACCTAAGCCTTTAAAGACCGGTGCATATAAATTTGCAGCAAGAAATAATGTTCCTGTACTGCCGGTATTTATGACTATGCAGGACAGTGATATAATAGATTCAGACGGTTTTCCTGTTCAGGAATATACAATTCATGTTGCACCGCCTATATATCCCGATGCTTCAAAGTCGGAGCATGAAAATGCCATGATTATGATGAAAGAAAATTATCGTTTATGGAAAGATATATATGAAAAAGTATATGATGAAAAACTCACATATACATGTGGTATGAATTTTGAAAATTCAGAATTTTATAAAGAATTTTTTAATGATAATGAAGAATTATCAGAACAGGTTGGTTAATAAAAAGCTCCGTCCGGTTGGTTATATGCCGGGCGGAGCTTTTTTGTATTAAAATTATCTTGAATATTTTTCTTCACAATATTTGCAGCGGTAAACCTGTTTTTCTTCGTCAGTAAGAATGAAAACATGGTCTAATTCCTGTTCAATAGAAGTAATACATCTAGGATTTTTGCACTTAATTACATTAGTAATCTGTGTCGGAAGAGAAAGAGCTTTCTTTTCAACAATCTGACCGTCTTTAATTATGTTTACTGTGATATTGTGGTCGATAAAGCCTAATACATCGAGGTCTACAAGATCAAGACCACCTTCAATTTTAATGATGTCTTTTTTGCCCATTTTGTTACTGCGTGCATTTTTGATGATGGCAACACAGCAGTCGAGTTTGTCAAGTCCGAGATTATTATAAATCATCATAGATTTGCCGGCTTCTATATGGTCAAGCACGAAACCTTCATTTAACTGTCCTACGTTTAACATAAAATCCTCCTTGTTTTTCCGAAGGAAAAATCCGAACTCCTGTGAGGAGAGGATTTGTCCTCCTTGTTTTTCCTTCTTGTTATTTATTGAGACCGAGTAAAGTAAGTATAAGAGCCATTCTTACATATACTCCATACTGAACCTGCTTGAAGTATGCGGCACGAGGGTCGTCATCAACCTCTACAGAAATTTCATTTACACGAGGAAGTGGGTGGAGCACATACATATCTTCTTTTGCAAGAGTCATTTTTTCCTTATTAAGTATATAGAAATCTTTCATTCTGAGATATTCATCCTCATTGAAGAAACGCTCACGCTGGACTCTTGTCATATAAAGAATATCAAGTTGAGGCATTACATCTTCAAGTTTTTCAACTTCTTCATATTCAACATTATTTTCTTTTAAAGTATCAATTATGTAGTCAGGTACACGAAGTTCTTTAGGTGAGATGAGTATGAACTTCACATTTTTGTATCTGATAAGTGAATTGATAAGTGAGTGAACAGTACGTCCAAATTTTAAGTCTCCACAAAGACCAATTGTAAAATTGTCAAGTGAGCCTCGAAGCTCACGTATTGTCATAAGGTCTGTAAGAGTCTGTGTTGGATGCTGATGACCACCATCACCGGCATTGATTACAGGAATACGTGATTTCTGGGCAGCTACCATTGGTGCACCCTCTTTTGGATGACGCATGGCACAGATATCTGCATAACATGAAATTACACGGATTGTGTCAGAGACACTTTCGCCTTTTGATGCTGAACTTGAGTTGGCAGAAGAAAAACCAAGAACAGAACCGCCTAAATTCAACATAGCGGCCTCAAAACTGAGTCTGGTTCTGGTACTTGGTTCATAAAAAAGTGTTGCTAGCTTTTTGCCATCACATGCGTGGCTGTATTTTTGTGGATTATTTGATATATCTCTTGCTAAATCAAGTAATTCATTAAGCTCTTCCACACTAAAGTCAAGTGGGTTAAGTAGATGCTTCATAGTATGCCTCCTAATTTTTTTTCTGTATGCTATTCTACATGTATTTGCAAGATTTATCAATTGTTATTTTTAAATAATTGTGTTAAAATATATTTAATACGAACATTAAGAAGGGAGAGACGTTATGTCTAACAGCAGTTCTAAGGGCAATGATAAAAAAACTAATAATCCTAAGATAATACTTACAGGTGACAGACCAACAGGAAGACTTCATCTTGGTCACTATGTAGGTTCTTTAAAAAGAAGAGTAGAGTTACAGAATTCAGGTGAATTCGATAAAATATTTATTATGATAGCGGATGCACAGGCACTTACAGACAATGCTGATAATCCGGAAAAAGTAAGACAAAACATAATTGAAGTAGCACTTGATTATCTTTCATGTGGGCTTGATCCTTCAAAGACTAATATTTTTATACAGTCACAGATTCCACAGCTTACAGAGCTTACATTTTATTATATGAATCTTGTTACTGTATCAAGACTCCAGCGAAATCCTACAGTTAAGAGTGAAATTCAGCTTCGTAATTTTGAGGCAAGCATACCTGTTGGATTCTTTACATATCCTATCAGCCAGACTGCAGATATCACTGCATTCAAGGCAACAACAGTACCTGTTGGTGAAGATCAGGAACCAATGCTCGAACAGGCAAGAGAGATTGTAAGAAAGTTTAATTCTATATATGGTGAAACACTTGTTGAGCCGGATATTCTTCTTCCTGATAATAAGGCTTGTCTCAGACTTACGGGTATAGATGGAAAAGCTAAGATGAGCAAGTCTCTTGGCAATTGCATATATCTTTCAGATACACCTGAAGAAGTAAAACGTAAAGTTATGAGCATGTATACAGACCCAGACCATATCAGAGTTGAAGACCCAGGTAAGATTGAAGGTAACTGTGTATTTACTTATCTTGATGCTTTCAGTTCAGAAGAAGATTTCAAGGAATTCCTTCCTGATTATAATAATCTTGATGAGTTAAAAGACCACTACCGCAGGGGTGGACTTGGAGATGTAAAAGTTAAGAAGTTCTTAAATAATGTACTTCAGAAGCAGCTTGAACCAATCCGTAATAAACGTCATGAATATGAGAAAGATATTCCGGGTGTATATGAGATATTAAGAAAAGGTACAGAAGCAGCATATGAAGCTGCACAGCAGACGCTTAATGAAGTAAAAGCATCGATGAAGATAAATTATTTTGATGATGCACAGCTTATCAAAGTTCAGTCAGAAAAATATTCCGGTATTGAAGATTAATTAATAGAAACATACATTTTTGAATTTACCAATTGTGGCAGGGTTCAGAAATGTATGTTTTTTTATTGATTATATACATTACATGCAATTGCATACATTTTATAAAAAATCAGACCCTTGAGTGCAATATTTTTTGTTGCTAAGATAAAATAAAATATTTTGAAGTTTTAGGACTGAAATATCCTGAATTCGTAGGAGTTTGGTAACAAAAATGTTAAGAATTGGTATATGTGATGATGAAGAACTGATTACAAAAAGACTGATGAGAATTTTATATTCATTAGAGAAAAATCAAAGTGAAAATTATGATATTGAAGTTTATACGGATAGCGTAAAATTATCAGAGAAATTATCGGCGGGGAAAAGATATGATTTGATTTTTCTTGATATTATGATGCCGGTAAAGTCCGGCGTCGAAGTTGGTAAAATTATAAGAAATGATTTGAAAGATAATATCACACAGATTGTTTTTATATCATCTGAAAATAAATATGCAATGGATTTGTTTGAAATAAGGCCAATGAATTTCCTGATAAAACCATTTGATGAAAATGACATAGAAAAAATTATGAAAACAGCAGCAGAACTCATAAATACGAATAAACATATTCTTATACTTGAAGCCAGAAAGGAACTGCTACGAATTCCGGTGAGTGAAATTCGCTATATTGAAAGCAGCGGAAGATATATTATTGTTCATGACAGTGGTGGTGAATATAAATTAAAAGGAAAATTAAATGATATATATGAGCGTGTAAAAGGATTTGGATTTTTATTTATTCATAAATCATATATTGTAAATAATCTTTATATAAGAAAATATTCATACGATAATGTCGAGCTTGATGATAATGTAATTTTGCCGGTCAGCAGGCAGAGAAGGGAAGAAATAAAAAAATCATGCAGTATAGGATTGTAATTAATTTGGCAGTATGTGCCTTCAGCTGTTTTGTTGCAAATGATCTGGCGACAGATATATATGGAGAAAGATGTAAGAGGGTGCTTCTTAATATATTGACAAATGCTGTATATGTATTTCTTCTTATGGACATGATGTTATTTCCATATGCAATGATATTGTTTCCTGTTATAGTATTTCTTGGATTTATGGCGTTGTCGGTAAATTATAATGTTGATAAAAAGAAAATGTTTGGTACAAATTGTGCTGTACTTGTAGCACTTGTTGTCTTGTATACATTTACATATATGTTTATGAAAGGCTGTGATGATGGATATGAAACATATATAATGTTTACAGCCATAGAGTATATAGTATTCAAAGCGTATCTTAAAATGAAAGAAACAACAGTAACATTTACCGGAATTCTCATAATAATAATACCGGTACTGTATTTTTCATTTACAATTTACATGTTAAATAATGCATCATTTAATGATAAAGAAAAGCTTGTAATGTTTTTTGTAATTGTTGTAATTAATATTCTGATGATAGTATTTTATAATGAATTTATAAAACAATATAAGATAGCTTTAAATAAAAAGGCAATGGTTGAGCAATATAATTCAATTAAAAATCAGGTCAGCACAATGGCGGAGACGAACGAAAAAATGAGAAGAATACGCCATGACATGAGGAATCACATGATTGTCATGGAGCAGATGCTTGATGATAAAAATTATGACAGATTAAAATTATATATGCAAAAGCTGGCAGACATTGCACATGAAAATGAGCAGAAAATTGATACAGGAAACATAGAACTCGATGCGATTTTAAATAATAAAATTAATGAAGCCCAAGATAGTAATATAAAAACAGAAACAGATATTACAATTCCAGCAGGGATTATTAAGGATGGATATGATATTGCGGTTATACTTGGCAATATTCTGGATAACGCAATCAGGGCATCACTTGAATGTGATGAAAAAGAAAGAAGTATTAATATAAATATAAAATATAATCGCGGAGTTATGTCAATATTGGTTATGAACGCATATGACAATAATATTAATGTAACAAAAAACGTATTGCCTGTCACAACAAAAGATGATTCGTTTGAACATGGAATAGGACTGGCAAATGTAAGAAATACTGTTGAGAAATATCATGGTGAACTGATTATTAAAACAGAAAATAAAAAGTTTATTGCAGATATTATTTTGTATATATAAAGCAGTACATGATTAATCAGCGTGATATATTACATGCTAATTTTGACCACTAGACTGCTGTTTTTGACACTTTTGAAAAAATCCTCTTTTTTTATGATATGGTAATACCCGTAATCCGGATACAAAATTCTAATTAAGGAGGAAAACAGATGAGTTTGAAAAACTCAAAAATGACAAAAAGTACGAAAGAAAAGCGTAGTACGAAAGAAAAGCATGGTGTGAAAAAAACACTCAGAACAGCAGTGATTTTATGTGCGGCAGTTGCAGCCGGAGTCAGTGCTGGGTCTTCAGGTAATATTGCGAAAGCAAATAATACGGACCATGAAGATTTTTTGTTTACACATGGATGGGAAGGAATTGACTTTGATACATCACTTTGCTATCCAAAGGATAATGAGTCAGATATTCTTGCATATTGTGCTAATACTAATTATCCATTGAATATTTCTGCAATCGGAAGTAACAGTGCTAACAGAAATGGTGATGATTGGACACTTTGCTCTAATTACAGCTGGAGACATGTGATGAATTCTGGAGATACGTATTCTATATTGAACACTGTAAAACAGAAGGGATTTGCAAATGCAGGTCTTTTAGGTGAGTCTTATGAGGAGGATTATACACAGTTTATAGTCTGGTTTTGTACAGATAAAGAATGATTAAAAATATGAGGAATACGTGAAGAGATGAGAATGTTGAAACGTATAAATATAAAAGAAATTAACATGTTAGTAATTTTAATTGTTTTGATAATTGTATATGTATTTTTAATGAAAAGTGAAAAAATAATAGATGAAAAAATTAAAGATAATCAGAAGATTGCTGCCTTTTCCCAATATAGTGAATTAAAAAAGTCTGATTATAAAAATTTTGAATTTATAAGCGAAGAGCAATTTATAAGATATCAAATAGGATGTGTTAATGAAGTTATTTTATATTGTGAAACAATAGATAAATTCTCTAATAAAGAAATAAGATTAAATGGATTGACAGAGATATTAATTGATTGTATAAGTTCTTTTCAAAATTATGAGAATGATGATAATAGTTATATAACAGTTCATATTAATTTAAAAAATTCAAGTGAATATTCTGGACTTTTTAATATTAAACCAATATGTCAAATTATGTTAGATAACGGAATCTATGATGATGCTTTAAATGATAAATTTACACTTGTAGATATGTCGTTTGATACAGATGTTGAAGGATATACTTTAGCAAATGTGCCCGCTGATAATGGAAAAATTAATACGGATATGGGCTTTGTCAGAACAGATGATTGGTCGAAACATTTCTTTCGCGTATACATCGAATCTAATAGCGAGATATCATACACCTGTGTGTTCAGAACGCCTAAAGAGTATGCAGATGATGAGAACCTCGTTATTGGAAACGATGATTCACATGCCAGCAGGAGATGGGATGGCGAAAAAGAAGTAACATATGATAATGGAGGGTACAGAATATACATTAACAGACAATAAAAATGTCTGAGAATAAATGAGGAGAAAAAAGTGAAAGAAATATTCAAGATAGAGTGCATGAGGGCATTTAGAAATAAAAAATTTCTGCTCATGGCATTGGCAGGATGTCTTATTGCATTACTAGACCTGGTAGGAACTTCGTGGCTTGGAGGTGCGATAGACCTGGCACAGTGTGCGGAGAAAATTGAGCCGGGGTACACGAATGTATTTGAGTCAAATGCAGTTGTGACATCTTTGTACTTTTGGATGCCAAATCATGGAGATGTCAGCAAATATTATTATGTTTATAAAGTTCTGATACCTGTAATGGCGGCAATACCATATGGTTCATCATATGTCGAGGATAAGAGGAGCGGATTGATTAATCAGCTGATTTTAAGATGTAAAAATAAAAAAGATTATTATATTACAAAATTTATAGTTACATTTATAAATGGAGGAACGATTGCGGCAATACCGATTGTGGCGAGCCTTATTATAAGCATGTGCGTTGCACCATGGGGTATTCCTGTGTATTCGGTATCATTTTATTCAGTTGGAAAAAGAGCAGTGTTTGCAGAACTTTTTTACAAACATCCGGAATTGTACGTGATAATTTACATAACATATGTATTTATATTATTTGGACTGCTTAATTGTCTGTGTCTGACAGTTGGATTCTTTGAAGAAAATAAATATGCAGTGATACTTGTACCGTTTTTAGTATATTATGGCAGCAGCTTTATTATGAAATATTTATTTGGCTCAACGGCATCCTTGATGACAACATCAGGAATGATGCTGTTGTATAAAGACATTGCTGTATACGTGGCAGTTCAGATATTTATAGTGTTTGTGGTGGATTTACTGTTTTTTATGAAAATAAAAAAGGATGTAATTTAGATGAAGATAAGAAAAATAATTGTGTACTTATGCGTGTTTGCTGCGGCTGCATCCATTTTTACAAGAATAATATATGTTAATAAAGTATATCCGTCAGTAAAAATACATAATTACAATATTGGTGATACGGTTAATACAGATGAATATCAGATATGTTTGGATTCAGTAAAAGTTTATGAAAAAGCAGAGTGGGAAAATTATATAGACAGCACACAAATCGGCCGTGAACGTGATTCGTACAAGGCGGATGATAAAGATGCTGCATTAAAAATGAGATATAATCCGGATGAAGATTATAAGGTCATAGAGACAGAATTGTTGGTGAAAAATATTTCAGGTGAAAGAAAAACAGCGGTAATGGGGCAGTTGTGCAGTGTTAATGGAATTATGCAGAAAATGATGATGAATTATTATTATACAAGGCGTTTACAGCCGGAGGGAAAGATTGATTCAATAGTAAGGACGATAGAGGCTGGCGAAACACAGAAATGGAAATGTTATTATGTAGTTAATAACACAGATGAAGAATTATTTTTTGAATATATAAAAGTAGGGCAAATAAACAGAATAAGTCTGAATCTGCATAAATCCTGAAAGGAGTGGTGATTTAATGCAGATTGAAATATCGAATTATACAAAAAAGATAAAAAAGAATATTTTATTAGATAATATAAATATAAAAATGGAAAGCGGTAAAATATATGGGATGTGCGGAAGAAACGGAAGCGGTAAGACAATGCTTATGAGAGCAATAAGCGGACTTATAAATCCGGATGAAGGATATGTTAAAATTGATGAAAAAATAATTGGAAAAGACATATCATTTCCTGAAAGCATAGGGCTGCTTCTTGAATATCCGGGATTTGTAAGAAAGTACAGTGGTTTTAAAAATCTCAAAATGATTGCTTCGCTTAAAGGCATTGCCGGTGATAACCAGATAAAAAATACTATGATAAAAACAGGACTTAATCCGGAAAATAAAAAATCATTTGGAAGTTATTCTCTTGGCATGAAACAGAAGCTTGGAATAGCATGTGCAATAATGGAAAATCCAGAATTGATTATTCTTGATGAACCTGTAAATGCATTGGATGAATTCAGCATAAAAAATATAGCCGGTATTATAGAAGAACAGAAAAATAACGGTGCGTTAATAATTGTATCAGCTCACAGTAAAGAACTGCTTTTGTCATTTTGTGATGAAATATTTTATATGGATGATGGACGGATAATAAAAAATGAAAAAATACAACAAACTGATAATAAATAATTTAAAATGCAGTTTTAGAAATAATATTTTTATATATTTATTATTTGTAGTTCTTATTTTATTATCGTGCATTTATCTGAAAAATGGCGTAATGCATGGAAAAAGCGTTGGGGCAGGAGATTATTATTTTAATATTATAAAGGGCGTTGAAAAAATAGACAGCAATAATAAACTAAAAGAAATCCCTTTTATATATCTTGGTTTTGCAATATTTATTTCATATATTACAGGACAGATTCTTGAAAATGAATGTAATAAAATATTTATCATATATGCAGGAACAAGAAAAAAGTGGATTTTATCTAAAATAACAGCAATATTTATCAATATTGTTTTTATGTATATGACAGCTGCAATTATATGTTTTATGTCTGGAAAACGTAAAATTACTTTCAACAGTGAATTATTTGAAAAGTATTTTGGAACAGATTATTTTATTCAGAATAATGAGAATAAATTTTTGTATATATTAGTGTTTTTTGCCGCACCAATAATAGCTTCATTTGCAATAAGCATGGTTCAGATTGCGTTTTCGCTTGCTGTTAAAAATATGGCAGGTTTTATTATATCAATGATTATATATATAATTTCGATTTTTGATATAAATATATTTTTGCCTGGAAACGGATGTATGGCTCAAAGAAGCAGTCTTTTTATGGAAAATGGCTTGTCAGTGTCCCAAGTAATAATTATAGATATTATAATGATTGTTATTACTTTGATTATCCAGTTGAAAATAATCAGTGTAAAGGATATATTATAGTTATTAAAAATTATAGTTTACATTTTTGCATTGCGAAAACTGGCAGATGGGAGTAAATATGCAATATATAATTGAGAATAATAATTTTAAAGTAACAGTAGATTCAAAAGGATGTGAAGTTGTATCAGTATTGAAAAAGCCAGATGATACGGAGTATATATGGTGTGGAGATGCTTCAGCATGGAAACGTCATACGCCGGTATTATTTCCGGTTGTCGGCAGATATAAAAACGACTGCACAATATATGACGGCAAAGAGTATCATATGACTCAGCATGGATTTGCAAGAGATTCAGAATTTGAAGTTGTTGAAAAATCCGAAAATGCGATTACAATGAAACTTACATACAGTCAGGAGACGCTTAAAAAGTATCCTTTTAAGTTTAATCTTTATATCAGACATATAATTGAAGATGATATTTTGTCTACGGAATGGCATGTTGAAAATGCAGATGATAAGGATATGTATTTTAGCATAGGCGGACATCCGGCATTTGTATGCGGTGAAAATGCCTGTGGTGCAAAGCTTGTATTTGGGACAGATAAAGATATTCTGGAATACAGCCTTTTATCAAATGATGGTCTTCTTGAAGATAAATGCTATGTGATGAAGCTTGAAAATAAGGCAGTTACTATAACACAGGACTTTTTTGACAAGGATGCTTATATAGTAGAAAACAGCACAATAAAAAGAGTAAGCCTTGTAAAAGACGATAAAACTATTGTGACAGTTGAATTTGATACGCCCGTGTTCGGTCTATGGTCACCTGTCGGAAAAGGAGTTCCTTTTGTATGTATAGAACCATGGAATGGAAGAACGGACAGTGCTGACTTTGATGGTGATTTGACTAAAAGAGAGTGGAGCAATAAACTGGCACCGGGCAAAGAATTTGTTTCGGGATATAAGGTACGGTTTGGCAGATAGGAAAGATATAATAAATTTTATAATAATAACAAAAGCAGCATCTGAGGTATTAAAAACACCTTGGATGCTGTTTTTTTAGCGGAACAATAAAATTCTGAACCCCGCATAAAATCAGGCATTGCGTTATGTAGCAAAAAATATTTATGATTTTGCTTGACATAAATCATATAAGGGGTTATATTAATCATAACAACTGCACTAATTCATATAGTACAGTTGTTACAGAACGAAAAACATTGCAATGAAAAAATAGAAATGAAAGGATTAGGTGTTTAGATGTTTGTTGTAGACGTCATGTCGCGAGTGCCGGTATATGAACAGATAATCAAACAGGTGGAAGAACAAGTGCTTACAGGTATTTTGAAGGAGGGCGATAAATTACCTTCAGTAAGGTCGTTATCTGTAAAACTCTCTATCAATCCCAATACAATCCAGAAGGCTTATACAGAACTTGACAGAAGACAGCTTATAATAACTGTTCCGGGTAAGGGTTCATTTATATCAGAAAAAGCTATTGAGGTTGTGGGAGCGAATTCAAGAGAGAAGATGACAGAACTTAATAAGATTATCAGGGAACTGGCATTGGCCGGAGTTACAAAAGAAGAAATAATTAATAATGTTGAAGAAGTGTTTAATAATACGGAGGTATGACAATGATTAATGCAGAGGCTATTCACAAGTCTTTTGAGGACTTTACTGCACTGGATAATGTTACATGCAATATCAGTGACGGCTGCATATATGGCATGGTTGGTTCAAATGGTGCGGGAAAATCTACATTTTTAAGAGTGTTATCCGGAGTTTACAAACCAGATAAAGGATACGCATTTATAGACGGACTTAATGTATATGAAAATCCAAAAGCAAAGCAGAAAATCGTATTTGTTGCTGATGATTTATATTTTCTGCCGGGTGCAACGCTGAATAAAATGGCAAAGCTGTATGCATCGGCATATGACAGATTTGATTGGGCAAGATTTAAAGAACTGACAAAATTATTCGGACTTGACCCGAAAAAATCAATTTCTAATTTTTCAAAAGGAATGAAGAGACAGGCGGCAATTATATTGGCACTGTCAACAAGAACAAAATATATGTTTTTCGATGAGACATTTGACGGACTTGACCCTGTAATGAGAAACCTTGTGAAAAAACTTATATGCAATGATGTTGCAGAACTGAATTCAACTGTTATAGTTACTTCACATTCATTAAGAGAACTCGAGGATATATGTGACCATCTGGCACTTCTCCATAAGGGCGGAATGGTGCTTGACAGTGATGTGCTTGAATTAAAAACATCACAGTTTAAAGTTCAGGTGGCATTCAGGGAAAACTTTGATAAGAGCAGATTTGAACAGTTTAATATCACACGTTACAGACAGGAAGGTTCAGTTGCCAATATGATAATTAATGGAGACAGAGAAGAGACAGTTGCATTGTTCAAAGCAATGAATCCGCTGGTTCTTGATGTCCTTCCGCTTACACTTGAAGAAGTATTTACTTATGAGATGGAATCTCTTGGCTATGAATTTGAGAGTGCATTGGAGGTTGAAAAATAATGAATAATAAAAAGATTTTCAGTGTGAAAATGTTCTGGCAGTCATTTTTGCAGTTAAAAGTAATAGGTTTTATATCAACGATATTAATGGTGCTTATAACATGCGTGCCAATTTGCATAAGTGCAGTTAATATTAAATCTAATATTGAATATGCAGGCGTTGAAAAGGCATCAAGATATGTTCAGCTTGTTGATGGGAATGATTTTATATCTATACTGATTCTTACATTTGCAATAATAACACCGGTTCTTGTTTTATTTGCGTGGAATTTTCTTAATAAAAGAAATACAAGTGATTTTTATCATTCACTTGCTTATACAAGACTGAATCTGTATCTTACTAAAATAGCAGCCTTTGTATTATGGATTCTGATTATGTATGCATCAATATTTTTATCAGCTGTAATTTTATATAATATATTTAAAACATGTTATATTGTAAATTATGGCTCGATACTTAGTGTGTTTTTCTCGGAATTTATATGCTGTCTGTTATGTGCGGCAGCAGCAACACTTGCTTGTTCTATAACAGGAAATATATTCAGTAATATATGCCTTACTGGACTTATATTGTTTTTTCCAAGATTTATAATATTGATGGTTCAGGTGACAGTTGTATCAATAGTATATTTTGCATCATCAGAGCATTTTGTTTCAATTCTTGACAATAGCTACAATATGATTGTTGGTCAGGTGTTCAGTGTGTTTACAGGTTCATCATTAGATGGTGTAATTAATGTAGCACACTCAAAAATATACACATTTGTTCTTGCACTTATTTATTTTGTTACTGGTTGTCTGCTTTTTATAAGAAGAAAGAGTGAGACGGCAGGAAAACCTACACTGTCTTGGAAACTGCAGTTTGTAATACGTACAGTTATCGGATTTTCAATAAGTATTATTGGTGTGATTTCATTTGTGGGTGCAGTAAGAAATGCAGATATAGAAAAGTCACAGAGTATATTATATGTAGTTATAACGTTCATTGTGGCTGCGGTTGTTGTTATAGTATATGAGTTGATTGCAAGCAGAAAAACGCACCGTGTGATAAAAGCAATCCCTTCAATAATTACTGCATATGTGCTGGCAGCTGTTTTTGGTGTGATTGTAAATATCGGAATTGGCAGTATGATTAATTATCAGCCGGATGCATCAAAGATTAAGTATATAAAAATAAATACAGGAAATGATTCATATGTTTATGATAAAGATTATTTTTCAGATGTATTTTCACAGGTGAAAATTGACGACATAGATGCAATTAATTCAATTGTTAATTCAATGAAAGATAATATGGAAATATATAATACTTCTGATGAATATTCAGCAATATTCCAGAATGGCGATTACAGCCCGGTTACTGTATATATTAAGGATGGCATTTGGGGAAGATACAGAACTGTATATGTCAAAGAAAAAGATATACAGACAATTATAAATGGAGCAGTGAAGAACGATGAATTCTGCAAAAAATATAAAAAGCTTCCGCAGTATGAAGAAGCTGTAATAAGCTGGTCAGATAATATGTCCGATGAGGACAGTAAAAAATTATATAATACATTTTTAGATGAAGTGTCAAAAATGTCATTTGAGGACTGGTATCTTACAGTTAATGGAAGGAAAAGAGGTGTATCATTGGCTTATGTTGATATATCATTTTCACTTAATGGAACTAAATATACTTCAGAAGTATTAATCGGAGATAAAATGCCAAACACGCTTCAGGCATACATGAATGCTGTTAATAAGTATGTGGCAGAAAATAAAAAGGATTCTTACGAATCAATGTGTAATTATCTTGATAATATTGAGACAGAGAAAAATAAAGATAATTATACATGCTATATATCAGCCTATGATGTAGAAAATAATACTCAATCACGAATATGGTCAGAAAATATGGACAGTAATAAAATTGTTCCTGATTTGAAAGAAAACCTGAAAAACATCTCACCTGAGAAAAAATTTGATTTGACAAAACCGGTAATTGAAATAATTTTCTATGGAAACAGGTCAGGGGGGTCATTTAGTTATTTCTTCCAGATGGATGGATATGATTCTTTAGATGATTTTAACAATCAGGGTCCAATTGGATTGTAAAATTTCTGCATTAAAATAAATATTAAGGCAATCATATAAATAAAATGCTGCGAATATTTGTGGAGCATTATAAATATTGAAAGGATTGCCTTAATATGAGTGATTTTGTAAAAAATGCAGATGAAAATATAATAAATTTCAAAAACCGGCTGAGATTCCCAGCTAATTTTGATATGCTTGACAGAGCTGTCAGAATAGGCGGAAAGAAGGCCGGTTTTTTCTTTATTGATGGTTTTGTTCAGGAGGATATGGTGGAAAAACTTATGCAGTTTTTTTATTCCTTAAAACCGGAAGATGTCAGTAATATAGATAAATTTCTTGAAAATGGGATGCCATATACAGAAGTTGACAGGGCTGATAAGTATGAGCGGGTTATAACATCTTTTCTTGCAGGAGTTACAGTCCTTTTTGTAGATGGATTTGACGAGGCTGTACTTATAGACTGCAGGACTTATCCGATGAGGTCGGTTGCTGAACCGTGGAAAGACAGAGTTCTAAGAGGCTCAAGAGATGGTTTTGTTGAGACACTTGTATTAAATGCGGCATTGCTTAGAAGAAGAATAAGAGATACAGGATTTTCAATGGAGATGTTTAATGTGGGAACACGCTCACGCTCTGATGTTGCCATATGTTATATAGATGACCTGGTTGATAAAAGTCTTCTTAATAATATTAAGGAAAGAATAAAAAAATTAAATGTAGAATCACTTACCATGAATGTTGAAAGCCTTGCGGAGTGTCTTTTTGAGTATAAATGGATTAATCCATTTCCAAAGTTTAAATATTCAGAAAGACCGGATACGGCATCTGCTGCGATACTTGACGGAAATATCGTCATAATGGTTGATAATTCACCGGCCGTTATGATAATTCCGACATCAATATTTGATATTGTTGAAGAACCTGATGATTATAATTTTGCACCCATGATAGGAACGTATCTGAGGCTGTCGAGATTTCTTTTTACCATTGTTACAATGATGCTTACGCCGATATGGCTTCTGCTTATTCAGAATCCGGAATTGATTCCGTCATGGCTTTCGTTTATAACGGTGTCTGATGAAATAACTGTGCCTGTTATTTTTCAGCTTTTGATTCTTGAACTTGCAGTTGACGGACTGAAGATGGCAGCAGTAAATACACCGTCACTTCTTTCTACACCTTTAAGCATTGTGGCAGGTATTGTTGTCGGGGAGTATGCTGTAAGTTCGGGGTGGTTTAATACGGAATCACTTCTATATATGGCTGTGGTGACTGTCGGAACATACTCACAGGCAAGTTTTGAGATGGGTTATGCAATGAAATTTATAAGAGTTTTTACGCTGTGTCTTACAGCTGTTTTTAATGCTGCCGGTTTTTTTGCAGGAGTGGCTGTCGGAGTATGCTGTATAATTTTTAACAAGACGATTTCAGGAAAAAGTTATATTTATCCGTTATATCCATTTGATGTAAAAAAATTGAAGAGAAGCATTTTCCGTGTCAGGCTGCCGCATGGCAAAAATAATTAATATATAAAATGGTTCGTTCTGAATGTTTATAAAAAATTTAAAAATTTTAGCGGTCTGTTCATTTTAAAGCATATGATTATGTGATATACTCATAAAAGAATAATCCTTTATGGATTATAAAGTATAGAAAGTGACTTGATTAGAATGGGTAAAGTAATCGGAATTGATTTGGGAACAACTAACAGCTGTGTTGCTGTGCTTGAGGCAGATGTGCCTACAGTTATAACAAACAGCGAAGGATACAGGACAACACCTTCAGTTGTTGCATTTTCAAAAGATGGTTCAAGGCTTGTGGGCGATATTGCTAAAAGACAGGCGGCAGCTAATGCAGACAGAACTATTTTTTCCATAAAACGACATATGGGAACAGATTACAGAAAAAAGATTGACGGTAAGAAGTATTCGCCTCAGGAAATTTCTGCGATGATTTTGAGAAAACTAAAAAATGATGCAGAACAGTTTACAGGAGAACAGGTTACAGATGCTGTTATAACTGTTCCTGCATATTTTAATGATGCTGAGAGACAGGCCACAAAGGATGCGGGACGAATAGCAGGACTTAATGTTCTGCGTATAATTAATGAACCTACGGCGGCTGCACTTGCATATGGACTTGATAATGGTCAGCCACAGAAAATTCTTGTATATGACCTTGGAGGCGGAACATTTGATGTCTCGGTTATTGAGATTGGTGACCAGGTTATAGAAGTTCTTGCAACATCCGGAGATAATCATCTTGGCGGAGATGATTTTGATGAGCGAATCGTGAATTTTCTTGTAGAACAGTTTAAGGAGACAGACGGAATCAATCTGACTAAGGATACTGCCGCAATGCAGAGGTTAAGAGAGGAAGCGGAGAAAGCTAAAAAAGAACTTTCTTCCGCCATGAATGCGAATATTAATCTTCCGTTTATTGCAATGACAAAATCTGGTCCGCATCATATGGATATTAATATTACAAGAAGCCTGTTTGAGAGCATGACGGCAGATCTTATTGACAGAACGGTTACACCTGTTGAGAATGCACTTCATGATGCGGGACTTAAAAAGACTGATATTAATATGGTTCTTCTAGTCGGAGGCTCGACAAGAATTCCGGCTGTTCAGGAGAAAGTCAGAAGAATATGTGGTATAGAGCCTTCAAGAAATCTTAATCCTGATGAGTGTGTTGCAATGGGAGCGGCAGTTCAGGGCGGAAAGCTTGGGGGACAGCTGACTGCCGGAAGTGCGGCATCTGAGATTATTCTTATGGACGTTACACCTCTTTCCTTGTCGATAGAGACTGTAGGCGGAATTGCGAGCAGGCTCATAGAGAGAAATACAACAATTCCAACAAGACACAGCCAGATATTTACAACGGCAGGGAATTTCCAGACATCAGTAGATATAAAAGTATTTCAGGGAGAACGCAAGTTTACAAGGGATAACAAGCTTTTGGGTAATTTCAGGCTGTCAGGAATAAAAAAAGCACTTGCAGGAACACCACAGATTGAGGTAACATTTGATATTGATGCGAACGGAATTGTCAATGTATCGGCTAAAGATTTGGGAACAGGGCATGAACAGTCAATAACAATCACATCAAGTTCCAATATGTCAGAAGAAGAAATCGAAAGAGCAAAGTGGGAAGCAGAAGTTTACGGAAGTAAAGATGCCGAAAAACAGGATATTGTCAATCTGCGTATTGAGGCAGGACAGCTTTTGCAAAATACTGAGTATATGCTTCATGAGCATAGGAAAGACTGGGATAAACAGACTAAAAAACAGGTGAAAGAAGCATGTCAGAGACTTTCAAAAGCTATAGGCAGGTCAACACCCGAAAAGATAGATGAAGTTACGGCATCAAATATCTGTGAAGCTAAGGATTATCTTGAAAATACATTGAGCCGTATGGGCATATAGGATAGGTATAAATATCAGAAACAAAGGGGAAACGTAATGGCAGGTTCAACATTTGGTAACCAATTTAAGATTATGACATGGGGAGAATCCCATGGGGCCGGAGTAGGTGTTGTTATAGATGGGTGTCCGGCAGGAATACCACTTGCAGAAAGTGATATTCAGGTTATGCTTAATAAAAGAAAACCGGGACAGTCAAAATATACTACACCAAGAAAAGAAGACGATGAAGTTGAGATACTTTCGGGTGTTTTTGAAGGAAAAACGACAGGAACTCCGATAAGCATGGTTGTACGCAATAAAACACAGCGTTCGGCTGATTATTCAGAGATAGCACGTTTCTACAGACCGGGACATGCTGATTATACATTTGATGAAAAATATGGTTTCAGGGATTATCGTGGAGGCGGCAGAAGCTCAGGACGCGAGACAATAGGAAGAGTTGCGGCAGGGGCTGTTGCAGTCAAGATTCTTGCAACGCTTGGAATAAGCATATGTACATATTCCAAGGAAATAGGCGGTATTGCAGCTTCATATGATAATTTTGACAAAGAACAGATTGAAAAGAATCCGTTCAGAATGCCTGATGAAAAAGCAGCTGCACAGGTTGAAGAGTATGCGATGAAGCAGATAGAGCAAGGTGATTCAATTGGTGGAATTATTGAATGTGTGATAGATGGAATGATGCCGGGAATAGGTGAGCCTGTATTTGACAAGCTTGATGCTAAACTTGCACAGGCTGTATTTTCTATAGGTGCAGTTAAAGGTTTTGAGATAGGAAGCGGATTTAATGCGGCAAGGTTGACAGGAACTGAGAATAATGATGCGTTTTATATGAATAATGGCAAAGTTGAGAAAAAGACAAACAATGCCGGTGGAATTCTTGGCGGTATGAGTGATGGTTCACAGATTGTTTTCAGGACAGCAATCAAGCCTACACCATCAATATCATCTGTTCAGGATACAGTTAATAAAGACGGGGAAGATATAAAAGTATCTATAAAGGGAAGACATGATCCTATGATTGTGCCACGTGCTGTAGTTGTTGTTGAATCTATGGCAGCACTTGCACTTGTAGATTTGATTTTTGAAAATATGACATCACGCATAGATAATATTGTGAAATTTTATAAAAAATAGGTAGGATAAAAATGTACAAATTATTAAAAACAGACGGACGTGCAAAGAGGGCTGAGATGCATACTGTGCATGGTGTTATACAGACACCTGTATTTATGAATGTGGGAACAGTTGCAGCAATAAAGGGTGCTGTTTCAACAGCAGACCTTAATGAAATAGGAACACAGGTTGAATTATCAAATACATATCATCTTCATGTAAGACCGGGTGATAAACTGATAAAAGAGCTTGGCGGACTTCATAAGTTTATGAACTGGAATAAGCCTATTCTTACTGATTCGGGTGGATTTCAGGTGTTTTCGCTTGCAAAGTTAAGAAAAATCAAAGAAGAGGGCGTTACATTTAACAGTCATATTGACGGACATAAGATATTCATGGGACCGGAGGAAAGCATGCAGATACAGTCAAACCTTGGGTCTACAATTGCTATGGCATTTGATGAATGTGCTCCGGCAAAAGCAGATAAAAAGTATGTACGGAATTCGGTAGAACGTACAGCACGCTGGTTAGAGCGTTGCAAAAAAGAGATGGACAGACTTAATTCACTTCCTGATACAGTAAATCCAAATCAGCTTTTATTCGGAATTAATCAGGGAGCTGTGTATACAGACATAAGAATTGAACATGCAAAGATTATTTCAGAGATGAATCTTGACGGCTATGCAGTCGGTGGACTTGCGGTCGGCGAGACACATGAAGAAATGTACCACGTTCTCGATGAGACAGTGCCTTATCTTCCACAGGATAAGCCTACATATCTTATGGGTGTAGGTACTCCGGCTAATATTCTTGAGGCGGTAGACAGGGGAATCGATTTCTTTGATTGTGTATATCCTTCAAGAAACGGAAGACATGGACATGTGTATACAAAGTTTGGAAAGATAAATCTTTTTAATGCACAGTATGAAAAAGATATGCGTCCTATTGAAGAAGGATGTAACTGTCCTGCCTGCCGTGATTATTCAAGAGCATATATAAGACATCTTTTAAAGGCAAAAGAGATGCTTGGAATGAGACTTTGTGTATTGCATAACCTTTATTTTTACAATCATCTGATGGAAGATATCAGAGGTGCTATTGATGAGGGACGTTACAGTAAGTTTAAGGAAGAAAGACTTGATATGTTAAAGACATATGATAACAAAAAATCTTTATAAAAGCTGGACATTGAGCGAAATTTAGTATATAGTATCATTTAGTTAATTTAAAATTCGGAGGAATTTATTTATGCAGATAGTTATTTTATTAGTTTATGTAGTTGCAATTGGTGCGATGATGTATTTCCTGGCTATTAAGCCACAGAAGAAGCAGCAGAAACAGCAGCAGGAACTTATGGATTCAATTGAAAAAGGTGATTATGTTCTCACAACAAGCGGTTTTTACGGTGTTATTATAGATATCACAGATGATGATGTAATCGTTGAATTTGGTAACAATAAGAACTGCAGGATTTCAATGCAGAAGAAAGCTATTGCCCAGGTTGAAAAGCCAGCTTCAGTAAAAGAAGATTAATATTTTTTAAGGTGTCTGTTTTAATATGTATCATGGATTATGGGTGCATATCAAAACAGACACCTTTTTTACTTGACAATAGTGCATTTATATAATAATCTTTGAAAGATGATTGAAATAGTCACTGTAAACGGAATATATGAATTAATATAAATGTCATAACTTTTTAATATATTTATAATTCCAGGGAATCAGGTGAGAATCCTGAACAGTTCCGCTGCTGTGAGCAGGGAGTCTGTATTTGATATGCCACTGATGATAAACATATATTATTTGTTATCTTACAGATATGAGATGGATTGGATTCGGGAAGGTGAATACAGGCGTTGATATGCGAGTCAGAAGACCGGTTTACAGGCAGATTTTAATAGTACGCTGCGAGAACAGTGAACTATTTATTTTTGTGCAATAAAATATATTTGATATACTGGCGGTATATAAAGGTACAAAAGCTGTTTTTACTCTGCAAGCTATCTTCATCAAAATAATAATAAGAGGCACAGGCTTCAAATGGAGGTAAAAATGAAGAAGAAAAGATTACTGGCAATTACACTTGTAATCACACTTTTTGCCAGCATATTTGCATTGGCAGGATGTGGAAAACAAAAAGAAGCATCAAACAACGATGAATACAACGGAAAGCTTGTATTTGACCATTCAATGGATTTAAAGTATGCAGAATTATTTTCTGTAGACTATTATAAGGGTGGTTATAAGATGATAACTATCACAAACCGTGATGAAGATACTGCTATAACAGACAAGCAGTCAAAGATTCTTGTGGTTCCTGATGGAATGAAGACTCCTGAAGATGTATCAAAGGATACTATTGTTTTAAACGGACCTGTTAAAAATATGCTTGTTGCATCTACACCGGTTACATCACTTATGAATGCAAGCGGATGTCTTGATAATATAAGCCTTGTAACATATGATAAGTCTTCATGGTATATCGATGATGTGAAAAAAGCATTTGACGATAATAAACTTACATATGTAGGTGATTATAAAGCACCTGATTTTGAGCAGATTGTTGCAGCATCACCTTCAATATGTATTTATTCAACAATGCTTACAAGTGCCCCTGATGTTGCCGAGAAGTTCAAGGAGCTTAATATTAATTTTATACTTGACCAGTCAACATATGAGGAACATCCTCTTGGAAGAGTAGAGTGGGCAAAATGTTATGCAGCACTTTGTGATAAAGAAGATGATGCAGTAAGAATGTATGATGAGCAGGCTGCTTATGTTGATAAGATTTCAAAGACAGAAAAGACAGGAAAATCTGTAGCAGTATTTTATATAACATCAAAGGGTAAGTTATATGTAAGAAATGCGGACGATTATGTTGCACAGATGGTAGAACTTGCCGGTGGAAAGTATATTTTTGATGATTTGAATGTCGGAAAGACAGGAACACAGACAATGGAGATGGAAAGCTTCTATTCTAAGGCTAAAGATGCTGACTACATCATTTATATATGGAGCCTTGGAGGAAAACCATCTACACTTGCTGATTTTACAGGATACAGTTCGGTTCTTTCAGATATGAAGGCTGTTAAGGATGGCAATGTATGGTGTACTACACCTGATTTCTTCCAGATTGCGGATACAATCGGAAGTATGGTAAATGACATCAATAAGATGATGACATCTGACAGCAGTGTAAATGAACTTACATATCTTAAAAAACTTAAATAATTAAAGAGGTTATATAATGAAGAAGGCGTTACGCTGCCAGCTGGTTTATATAATGCTTGTAGTATTATTCATTGTTGCGGTATTTATGAATATTAATACAGGTAATGTACATATTTCATTTGGCAGAATTTTTAAGATTATCTTTTTAAAAGCTGAGGCAGGCACAGCCGGATTCAATATTATATGGAAAATCCGTCTGCCAAGGCTTCTTAGTGCAGCTATACTTGGCGGTGCCCTGGCACTGTCAGGTTTTCTGCTTCAGACATTTTTCAGAAATCCGATTGCGGGTCCATTTGTGCTTGGTATATCATCAGGTGCAAAAATGTTTCTTGCAATTACTATGATTTTTCTATTAAGATATATTCCATCAATGCCTTTATGGGCTCAGGTAGCGGCAGCATTTGCAGGTTCGGTTTTATCATTGCTTTATGTTCTGCTTTTTGCTGGCAAGGTTAAAAATATGTCAACACTTCTTGTAATCGGCATAATGATTAGTTATATATGTTCTGCAATAACAGATTTATGTATAACATTTGCCAATGATTCAGATATAGCAAATCTTACACATTGGGCAATGGGAAGTTTTTCAGCAAGTTCATGGAATACAGTAAAATTATCGGCAGTTATAGTATTTCCGACAGCAATAGTGACATTCCTTTTTGCAAAACCAATCAGTGCTTATCTTCTTGGTGAAGGATATGCAAAGAGCATGGGTATACCGGTTAAATTTTTCAGACTCTGTATAATAACATTGTCAAGCATACTTTCAGCATGTGTAACAGCACTTGCAGGACCGATTTCTTTTGTGGGAATTGCAGTTCCTCATGTTACGCGTATTCTTATGAAAACGTCAAAACCAGTAGTGATAATGCCGGCTATATTTTTAAGCGGTTCGGTATTCTGCATGTTTTGTGATTTGATAGCAAGAACAATATTCTCGCCGTCAGAACTTGCAATAGGTACTGTAACGGCGGTATTTGGTGCACCTGTGGTAATATGGCTTATGATTAGCAGAAAAAACGGTGAGATATAATGGAAGAAGAGAAAGAATTTTATTTTAAAACACAGAATTTATCAGTTGGATACAACAGAAAACCAATTCTTGAAAATATTTCGCTTGGAGTGTATAAGGGGCAGATTCTTACACTTATAGGGCCAAATGGTTCGGGAAAATCAACCATTTTAAAAAATCTTATAAGGGAAATGAGTCCGCTTGGCGGTGTGGTTGTTTTAGAAGGAAAAGATATTAACAATTATTCAAGCAAAAATTTTGCAAAGCAGATGTCGGTAGTTCTCACAGAAAAAGTAAAAACAGAACTTCTAACGTGTCGTGATGTTGTTGCAATGGGACGTTATCCATATACTAATTATTTTGGAAAACTTACGCCTGAGGACGAACGAATTGTCGATGAATCACTTGAGAGCGTGGCGGCTCTTGATATTGCCGAAAAAGATTTTTCACAGATAAGTGACGGACAAAGACAGCGTATAATGCTTGCACGTGCAATATGTCAGAAACCGCAGATTATTGTACTGGACGAACCTACGTCATTTCTTGATATAAGGCATAAGATAGAACTTCTTGATATTTTGCAGAATATGGCTGTTAAAGAAAATGTTACGGTTGTTTTGTCATTACATGAGATAGAACTCGCAAACAGAATATCTGACTGGGTTATGTGTGTAAGGGCTGATGGAAAAATACTGTATGGTACGCCCGATGAAATATTTCAAGATGAAATAATACGTGAACTGTATGATATAAAAAATGGAAGTTATAACTGCCTTTATGGAAGTACCGAACTTGAAAAAAAGACAGGTACTCCAAAGGTGTTTGTCGCTGGTGGCGGTGGATTCGGCGTTTCCGTCTACAGGCGTCTGCAGCATTTTGAGATTCCGTTTTCGGCAGGAATTATTGCACAAAATGACTGTGAATATACGATAGCAGAATCCCTTGCGGTAAAAGTCATAAGCGAAAAGCCATTTGAAATATTTAGCGGCAAGTCATTAGAAATGGCAAAAAAATATGTTGATATAGCTGATTATTATATTGATGCAGGCTGCCCGTATGGTATAGTAAATGAGAAAATGAAAGAATTAAGGCAGTATGCATTAAAGAATAACAAAATTATTTTAGATAAACCAAACGATTATAATTTAAGACAGATAGGAGAAAATATTGGATAATAAGTATGAATATATGAATCCAAATGATATTGAAAAACATTCATTTGAAATAATAGAACAAGAGCTTGAAATTGAACTCCCATCTGATATTAAACCGATTGTTAAGAGAGTAATACATACGACCGCAGATTTTTCTTATGCGGAAAATATGTATTTTTCACCTGATGCCATAAAGACGGCGTTGGGTGAAATTAAATCGGGAGTGACATTTGTTACAGATACGAATATGGCACTTTCAGGTATTAATAAAAAAGCATTGAAAGAACTTAACTGTAATGCTGTGTGTTATGTATCAGACGAGGATGTTGCAGTTATGGCGAAAAAAGAGAATATAACAAGGGCAGTATGTGCTGTAAAAAAAGCAGCTATGAATAATAAAAGATGTATTATGGTTGTAGGAAATGCACCTACTGCACTTATTCAGATAGAAAAAATGTACAGGGAAAATGAGTTTAAACCACTTCTTGTAATTGGTGTTCCTGTTGGATTTGTCAATGTTGTGGATTCAAAGGAGGCAATTATTGATAGTGGTATGGAATGTATTATAGCAAGAGGGAGAAAAGGCGGCAGCAATGTTGCCGCATCAATAGTAAATGCACTTTTGTATATGTGTCAGGATGATAACCGGGAGTGGAGAAGATAAATGCTCGAAAAATATGTAAGTAAAGGCAGCAAAAAATTAAGATGCGGTTTTACAACAGGAACATGTGCTGCCGCTGCATCCGCCGGTGCTGCAAGAATGCTTTTGTCAGGAAAAGTCATTGAAAATATTACTGTAATGACTCCCTCAGGAAATTCTGTTACTGTTGGGCTTACAGATATAAAAAAAGAAAATGATTATGTGAGTTGTGCGGTACAAAAGGACAGTGGCGATGATCCTGATGTGACAGATAAAATTCTCGTATATTCAACGGTTTCATATGAAAAGAGTGGAATAACTGTTGATGGAGGAGAAGGTGTCGGACGTGTTACAAAAAAGGGTTTAAAACAGCAGATTGGTGAAGCTGCAATAAATCCTGTACCACGGAAAATGATAGAAGAACAGTTAAAAACGGCTGCGTCTGATTATTCATATGATGGTGGACTTAAGGCTGTAATAAGTGTTCCGATAGGAATACAGATTGCGAAAAAGACATTCAATCCAAGACTTGGAATAGAGGGAGGAATATCAATACTTGGAACGACGGGAATAGTTGAACCTATGAGTGAACAGGCACTTATAGATACAATATCGGTTGAACTTGATGTAAGAAAAGCACAAAATGAAGAATTTATAATTGTCACACCGGGAAATTATGGCCAGGATTTTTTGAGGGATAATCTGTGTATTGCTGTTGATAAATGCGTTAAATGCAGTAATTTTATAGGAGATACAATAGATATGTGCATTGAAAAAGGCTTTAAATCAATGCTTCTTGTCGGTCATATCGGCAAACTTTCAAAGCTTGGCTGCACAATATACAATACACATTCAAGATATGCTGATGGAAGGATGGAAGCATTTGCTTTATGTGCAGCCTTATGTGGGGCAGAAAGAGAAATTCTTGAAAATATACTTGGATGTATAACTACTGATGCTGCACTTGAGATTCTAAAAAAAGAAGGTATTTTTGATGAGACAATTAAAATGCTGGAAAAAAGAATTGACAGGTCATTAAAACTGCGGGCAAAAGGCAGTATTGAAATCGGAATGATAACATTTTCAGAAGAATACGGCATTTTATGTAAAACGGAAAATGCAGATAATATGCTTGAAAAATTGAAATGATAATAAGGAGAAAAGTATGGTTCATTTTGTTGGAGCAGGTTCAGGAGCCAAAGATTTAATAACGGTGAGAGGAATGAATCTGTTAAAAAATGCTGATGTAATAATATACGCCGGCTCACTTGTAAATCCTGAACTTCTGGAATATGCAGAAGATTCATGTGAAATTTACAACAGTGCATATATGACGCTTGAAGAGATTATTGATGTCATAAAAACAGCAGATAGTGAAAATAAGGATATTGTGCGTCTGCATACAGGCGATTCTTCAATATATGGTGCAATAAGAGAGCAGATTGAACAGTTAAATTCATATGATATTTCATGGGATATCTGTCCAGGAGTCAGCAGTTTTCTTGCTGCTGCGGCAGCAGCAGGATGTGAATATACGGTGCCTGGGATTTCGCAGTCATTGATAATTACAAGAATGGAAGGAAGAACACCGGTTCCTGAAAAAGAAAAGATGAGAGAACTTGCAGGACATAACACATCCATGGCAGTCTTTTTAAGCTCAGGACTTACAAAAGAATTACAGGATGAACTGCTGACCGGCGGATATAGTGAGGATACACCATGTGCCATATGTTATAAGGTAAGCTGGCCTGATGAAAAGATAATAATGACAACAATTAAAAATCTGCATAATGATATGGTATCGAATAGTATTGCGAAAACGGCTCTTATTCTTGTTGGTGATTTTCTAGGCAGAAAATATAATAATTCAAAGCTTTATGATGCTTCATTTACAACGGAGTACCGTAAATGAGAGCGGCGGTAATTGCATATACGGTAAACGGAGCTATACTGGCAGAAAAGTTAAGACATTTAAGTGATGATGAGACTGATATATATGTCAGTGCAAAATCGGCAAAATATATTGATGCAGAAAATATTATAACATTTAAGAGTACGCCGGTCCTTATCAGAGATATTTTTTATCAATATGAAGGAATCATATTTATTGGTGCGGCCGCAATAGCGGTACGTTCTATTGCACCTTATATTACAAGTAAATTCAAAGATCCAGCTGTGCTTGTCATGGATGATCATGCAATACATGTTATTTCACTTTTGTCCGGGCATGTGGGAGGCGGGAATGAATGGTGTGTAAAAGTTGCAGGAATGTTCGGTTCGGATGCAGTTATAACAACTGCAACGGATGTTAATAACGCATTTGCTGTAGATGTTTTTGCAGTAAAAAATCACCTTAAAATGATAAATCCATATATGATACGAGACATAAGCACAAGAATTGTAAACGGTGAGCAGCTTGGGATATACATGCAGGCTGAAGAATATGAAAAGGTAATACAGAACGAGTGTAAAAAATACAGTGAAAATATAAAAATAACAGACTATGAAAATGCTGATATAGTTATATTAAAAAATAAATCAGAAATTAAAGATATGCAGTCAAAAATAATTCTTATACCGCGTAATATTGTTGTCGGAGTTGGCTGCAGAAGAGGAACAGAATATTTAAAGATTAAAAGTTCTGTTATGACAATATTAGAAAAAGCCGGTGTATCTGCGGAAAATGTGAATTGTGTCGCTTCAATTAACAAAAAAGCAGACGAAAAAGGTATAATAGAGCTGGCAGAGGAGTTACAGGCAGATTTCATTACATATACGGCAGATGAGCTTATGGAGGTTGAAGGTGAATTTGAGCCGTCAATGACTGTATATAACCACGTTGGTGCGGATAATGTCTGTGGACGCAGTGCATGCAGGGCAAGTTGTAACGGTGAATGTCTTGTACCTAAGACTGTAGAAAACGGAGTGACAGTTTCTGTATACAGATACAGGGTTTATGGAGGATAAAGTGCTTAATATAGTTGGTTTTGGATGTGGTTCATATGAGAATATGACAATAGAAGCGGTAAGGACGATTGAAAAGTCTGAACTTGTAGTAGGATTTAAGACATATATAGATTTGATGAGAGAATATTTTCCTGATAAAGAGTATTATGAAAATGGCATGATGCAGGAAAGACAGCGTTGTGAATATGCGTTGAATGAGGCTGTGACCAAAGAGGTATCACTTGTCTGCAGTGGTGATTCCGGCGTATATGGCATGGCATGCCTTGCATATGAGCTTGCCGGTGCTATGGATAATTCTCCTGAAATTAAGGTCGTGTCGGGAGTTACAGCGGCAAACAGCGGAGCAGCAATAATAGGTGCTCCGTTGTCACATGATTTTTCAGTTATAAGCCTTAGTGACCTTTTGACAAAAAAGAGCGTGATAGAAAAAAGACTGCGTGCAGCAGCAATGTCAGATATGGTAATCTGCCTTTATAATCCATCTAGTAAAAAAAGGGCAGATTATCTTGCATGGGCATGCAGCATATGTCTTGAATATAAAGATGAAGACACAGTATGCGGCGTTGTAAGAAATATAGGAAGAGACATGGAAAGCTCGAAGATTCTTACACTAGGTCAGTTAAAAGAATATAATGCAGATATGTTTACTACAGTATTTATCGGTAATAAATCAACTGTCAGGATGGGTGAAAAAATGGTAACACCGAGGGGATATAATAATAAGTCAGAAAAAAGTATTATTATATTTGCCGGAACAACAGAAGGCAGACACCTTGCAGATTATGCATCCGGGTTAAATATAGACACACATATATTTGTTGCTACAGAATATGGTGAAATGATATTAAAAGACGACAAAAGTTTCGATGGGAATAAGTGTATAATACACACAGGCAGGCTTGATGAGGCAGAAATTAAAGAAGAAATAGAAAAAATAAATCCGATGGCAGTGTTTGACGCGACACATCCATTTGCAGTGCAGGTTACGGAAAATATTAAAAATGCCTGTGAAAAGACTACAACAAAATACATACGTATAAAGAGAGATAAAGAAAATTATAATCTGGTCAATCGTGAAAAAGTAAGAAGTGCGGGCAGTGCCGAAGAAGCAGCAATAATATTAAGTGAACCATGCTATAAAAATAAAAAAGTTCTGCTTACAACAGGAAGTAAAACGGTAGGTGTTTACAGTCATCTTGAAGGATTTAAAGATAATTATTATTTGAGGATGCTGCCTAATGTGCAGATGCTTGGAGAGGTGCTTAAAAGCGGAATTAAAAATTCTAATGTTATATGCATGCAGGGACCTTTTTCTGAAAATATGAATTATGAAATGATAAAAAATTATGGAATAGAAGTAATGGTTACAAAAAATTCCGGAAATACGGGCGGTACACAGGAAAAAATTAATGCAGCAATGCGTGCAGGGACAGAGGTAATAATAATAGAGGATACAGGCAGTGATGAATGTATCGGTATAGGATTGAGTGAAGCTTTAAAATATATTACAGAAATAGTTGAAAAATAACAGAAAGAAAGATAAAAATGAATGTATATATAATTGGTGTGGGACCCGGAAACGGACGGTATCTGATAAAAGAATCAGAAGAAAAAATTGAGAATGCTGATATAATAATAGGTGCAAAAAGACTTATAAAGCCATATTGTAATAAAAAAACATTTGCAGCAATTACGCCTTTCGATATAATTTCAATCATAAAAAGTAATAATCAGTGTGAAAATATAGCGGTGCTTATGTCGGGAGATGCATCGTTTTACAGCGGAACGAAAAAGCTGGTTTTGGAATTAGAAAAAGAAAAAATTAAATATAATATTCTGCCGGGGATTTCAAGCGTATCATATATGTCTGCAAAAACAGGTGTTCCGTTGGATGAGGCTGGATTTTTAAGTCTGCATGGAAGAAAAATGAGCATTATGGGCACAATTCTTTTATCAAGATATACATACATTTTAACACAGTCAGATTGCGGCATAATATGTCAGAGACTCCAAAAAATTGGATTTGGCGGATTTAAAGTATATATAGGTGAGAATCTTTCACTTGAAAATGAAAAGATTACATGTGATTATGCAAAAAATCTTACAGAGTATGAATCATGCGGACTCTGTGTAATGCTGGTTGAAAATAATGAAAAGCTTATTGACGGCATTGCAGGAATTCCCGATGAGAATTTTATTCGTGGCAATGTTCCTATGACGAAAAGAGAAATCCGTGCATCAATTGCTTCACGCATGCATGTTTCAAAAAATGAATGTATATATGATATTGGAGCCGGAACAGGTTCAGTCAGTATAGAGCTTGCACTTGCGGATTATATGGGAACAGTATATGCGATAGAAGAAAATGAAGAGGCGTGTGCTTTAATAAAAGAAAATTCTGATAAATTCGGAACAGATAATATTCAGATTGTAAATGGGCGTGCACAAGAAAAAATAAATGAACTTCCGGCACCGGACAGCGTGTTTATTGGCGGAAGCAAGGGAATGTTAAAAGATATAATTGACCAGCTTATCCGTAAAAATCCATCTGTACATATTGTTATGACCGCTGTTACAATGGAGACATTAAATGAAGCTCTGGAATATCTTGAAATTAATTTCCAAAAAGTGGAAACAGTGTGTATAGCAGTTACGAATGTGGTAAAACGTGGAAGATATCATATGCCGGATGTACAGAATCCTATATTTATAATAGATGCAAGATGACAGGCAAAATTTCAGGGAGGCATTAAAATGTGTAATGGAAGAATTATGATTGCAGGCACAAACAGCGGATGTGGAAAAACAACAGTTGTATGCGGTTTATTAAAGTGTCTTTTAAACAGAAAAATGAACATTCACGCATTTAAGTGCGGACCTGATTACATAGATACATCATTTCATAAAAAAGTGCTAAAAATTCCAACAGGAAATCTTGATTCATGGTTTTGTAAGCCGGAAGATTTAAGAAAGATAGTTTCAAAAAAAGCGGATAAATGTGATATAGCGGTTATTGAGGGCGTGATGGGCTATTATGACGGGATGGGATTTACGCAGAGGGCAAGTGCATATGAAATTGCTGACATAACATCTACACCTGTAATACTTATAATAAATTGTAAGGGCATGTCATCATCGCTGGAAGCTGTCCTTTCAGGATTTGTTAATATGAAGCAAAACAGCCATATAAAAGGTGTCATATTTAACAGATTATCTGAGAAACTTTACAGATATGCAAAAGAATGTGCATTAAAACTTGGAGTACAGCCATTAGGATATATTCCGTCAGATTCGTCACTTCATATTGAAAGCAGGCATCTTGGGCTTGTAGGTGCGGATGAAATAAAAAGTTTTGATGAAAAACTTGAGCATCTGGCAGATGTAATGGAAAAGACGGTCGATATTGATGCAGTGATGAAACTTGCAAAAACAGCGGAAAAAATAGAATACGAAGCTGAAAAAGATGTGGGAACTGACAGTAAATCTTGTGTGAATATTGCAATTGCAAAAGATGAAGCATTTTGTTTTCTGTATGATGACAATATTGCTTTTCTGGAAGAAAATGGATGCAGGATTATGTATTTCAGTCCGATACATGACAGTGAAATACCGCATGATGCAGACGGAGTTATTTTCTGGGGTGGATATCCTGAGAGATATGCAAAAGAATTATCAGAAAATAAGAGTATGATTAAAAGTGTAAAAAAAGTGATAGACAGTGGGATTGCCTGTATTGCGGAATGTGGAGGCTTTTTATATCTTCATTCATATCTTGAAGGAACTGATGGGAAAAAGTATCCTATGGCGGGGATTATAGATGGTGAAGCAGTAAATGGCGGAAAACTGCAAAGATTTGGATATATGGAAGTTACGCCAGTGTCCGATGGTATGGCATGCAGATGCATGCAGCCGTTGAAAACGCATGAATTTCATTATTGGAAAAGCTGTAATCCGGGCAGCGATTTTCAGGTGAAAAAAGTATCTGATGAAAGTATCAGCATGGCAGGATACAACACAGAAAAATTATATGCGGCTTTTATGCACATATATTTTTACGGAAATGAGGAATTTGGAATGAATTTTATAAAAAAATCATGCGAATATGCTGCAAAAAAACATTGGGATAATATAGCAAAGCCTCTTAACGGACTAGGGGATTTTGAAGATATAATAGTAAAAATTGCAGGCATACAGAATACAGAACATGTAGATATAAGTAAAAAAGCATTAGTCATAATGTGTGCTGATAATGGAATTGTAGAGGAAAATGTAAGTCAGAGCGGACAGGATGTAACAGCGATAGTGGCTGCCAATATGGCATCACGCAAATCAAGTGTATGTCTTATGGCAGGTTATACCGGTGCACAGGTTATACCTGTAGATATAGGAATTGCATGTGAAACCATTCCGTCAGGTAAAAAAATTGATGATATGGATGGAATTTTACATAAAAAGATAAGCCATGGTACAAAAAATTTTCTGAAAGAACATGCTATGACAGATAAACAGTGTATTAAGGCAATAGAAACAGGAAAAGAAATTGTAAAAATGTGCAGTGAAAAAGGAATAAATATTATTGCAACGGGCGAAATGGGAATTGGAAATACAACTACAAGTGCAGCACTTGCAGCAATTCTTCTTGATGAAAAGCCGGAAAATGTAACAGGTTACGGTGCAGGACTTACGAATGAAGGGCTTAAAAATAAAACTGAAACAGTAAGAAAAGCATGTGAAATGTATAGTGGATATAAAGATGATGCACTTAAACTTTTATCATGTATTGGTGGATTGGATATTGCAGGGCTTGCTGGTGTATTTATCGGCGGAGCTGAGTATGGAATTCCGGTTGTCATTGACGGACTGATATCGGGAATAGCAGCACTTACTGCGGAATATATGTCACCTGGAACAAAAAAATATATGATTGCATCGCATGCAGGAAAAGAGCCTGCTTTAAAAAAGATTATTACACATCTTGAATTAAAGCCTGTGATAGATGCGAACCTTGCATTGGGAGAAGGTTCTGGGGCGGTTATGGTTTTTCCTCTGCTTGATATGGCAATGAGTGTGTACAATGAGAGCAATACATTTGAAAATATAGATATGGAGGCATATGAGTGTTTGCATTAATTTTCGGAGGAAGCGGAAGCGGTAAATCTGAATATGCGGAAAAGCTTTCATGTGAGCTTGCACAAAAAAATGAAAAATATTATATTGCAACTATGATTCCATACGGAGAAGAAGGAAAAAAAAGAGTTGAAAGGCATAAGAAGCTGCGTGAAGGCAAAGATTTTTATACAATTGAGCAGACGATGCATATATCAGGGGTGTTGGAAAAAATAAAAAATCCACGTAACTCAACAGTTCTTATTGAGTGTATGTCAAATCTTGTCGCAAACGAAATGTTTGAGCCGGGAGGAAATACTCAATCAATTATTAAAGAATGCATGACAATCCGTGATAAATGTAGTAATATAATAATAGTAACCAATGATATTTTTTCTGATGGATGCATATATGATGAATCTACCAGAGAATATATCAGACAATTAGCATATATCAACAGGCAGCTTGCACAAGATGCGGATATTGTAGAAGAAGTTGTATATTCTGTGCCTGTAAGGTTGAAAACAATATATGAAATCATTTAAAACAAATAAAAAATTAATATATATTTTTCTTGTTCTGTCAATAATTCTTTCAGGAATGTATTTTGGAACGGATAATGAAGAATTCAGATGCAATAAGTCCGGTGGAACTTCTGCATCTTATGTATATCAGGTGATTGATGATACATATGGAGGTAACGAAATATGTATGGGAGAGATGTTAGGATTAAAAGATATTAATGTCTTTCAGACAAAAGGTATAATTTCATACAGATATAATCTGAAGATTAATTTTTCTTTTGCCCTGATTTTACTTGAATTTATTATTATGTTTTTTTTCAGTATTAATTATTATTATATACATGAAAAAAATCAATACATACGCAGAAAAATTTTTATTACATATATTCATAATCAGGATGGAGAAAAAAGCTGTGCTGTCATAAGTTAGGAATTAATTTATGACAGGAGGGGTGAATATGGTAATGAACATTATTGCAGCTGTGCTTACTTTACTTGCAGTTGCAGGTTCAATATTTGCATATAAGCTTGAAAAAAGCGATTATAAAAATGCAGATTCTGATAAAAATGCAGAAAAGTAATAAGATATAAAAATATAAAAGGCGGGTCTGCTGATTTTTTAGAAAAATCAGTAAGCCTGCCTTTTTGGCTGTTTACATCCGGTCTGAAAAACTTATAAGTGTATGGAAAGTTGAATCATTTTCGTCATAATACATATCAATAAAACCATTATATTTATTGACGACACGTTCAATGCTTTTAAGTCCATAGCCATGGCTTATGGTGTCTTTCTTGGATGTTTTTAATTTACCATGCGAATCGAAAGGATTTCCATTACATGAATTTACTACATTTACCATGATAGTAAGTTTGTCAGAAGTATCAGAACATATTTTTAATGTTATATGTCCATCATCTGTTTTACATGCTGCTTCATATGCATTATCAAGAAGATTGCAAAATAAAGAAGTGCAGTCGTCAGGAGATATGAAAGAAACAGTTTTTGAACGTATATCTGTTATAAATGTAATATTTTTGTCTGAACATTTTTTCTGAAAACGATATGCAATTGCATTTAAAATTTCATTGTCAGATACCATTACAGGTTTGCTGAATTCCTCAGAGTACAGAAGCGTTGAAATATATTTATCAATTTCATTATAATTATGTTCTTTATTTAACTCCTTTATCGACAAAAGATGATTCTTAATATCATGAATCATTATTTTTTGTTTTTCGTCCATTTCAGCGAGCTGTTTATAATATTCTATTGAAAGAGATTCATTTTGAAGCTGCAAATTTAGTTTTTCGTTCTGGATGTACTGTTTTTCTATGTAATTATACATATTTATTGCAAGTACATTAAGGCACAAAAGAATCGTCGCACTTATAAGTATAAGTGTAACATATTTTGTCGAAAGTGATATATTGACACATAAAATGCAAAAAGAATTTATAATGAAAACGCTTATTGCACATATTCCGACAGGTGCAAATATTTTTAATGTTGATGTTGTGCCGGGATGTTCCTTTTTTGAAAGAATATAAGAGGCTATATACATAAATATAAGGTATAAGAGCTTACTTATATAATAAATCATAACCTGTACCTTAAATGAATCAATATAGCCAAGAACGTTCTGACCATAATCAGGAACAGCAACCATTACGATAAGTTCTGTTATGCACATAATAAAAGTTGCCAGCAGTGCGTGCAGCATGCTTTTGCCCGGTGTGACTTTATATGCTGTGCATATAATCAGCATTGTCATTACAAAAAACAGTATACAGTTTAATGAAAACATGCGTAAACCTATAAACAATATAGGAATAGTGTAAAATATTATGTAAATTAACAATCTTTTTATAAAATTGTATCTGCGTTCAAAAAGGCCGGAGCAATAAAGCCATAACGTATATCCTTCACATATATATGCAAAAATTGATATTATATATATATTAAATAAATTCATGATAACTACCTGGCCCTATAATTTATCTTATTCTTTCAAGATGTCTTAAATATTGTCTTTTGAATTCAACCCTTTTACGGCGTGCCAAAGGTATAGTCATAAAGCCATTGCTAAGTGAAAGCTCAGTAGGAGAGTAGTTGGTTATATAATTCATGTTAATGATAAAGCTTCTGTGAACCTGATAAAAATTATAACTTTTATTAATTCCGGCTAGTACATTCATCCATTCTGACAGGCTGTTGACTGAGTCAATTTTATCATCTTTTGTGTATACATAAGAATAACGTCCCTCTGCTTCAATACATATAATATCAGATTTTTTAAGTGCAATAGGACCATGTCTGCGTGTGTAAACAATTGCTGTCGCATTAGCCTCGGCATATATTTTTACTGCATCAGCAAGACTGCGGCTGAGACGTTTCTTTTCAACAGGCTTTGTAAGATAGCGGAAAACATGGATTTTCATTGCATCATCAAGATAATCAAGATGAGATGTCACGATTATTATAAGTACGCTTGGATTGCGTTTAATAAGCTCTGTTGCGGTATTTATTCCGTTGAGTCCCGGCATTTCTATATCCAGAAAAACAATATCCGGTATTAATGGGTCATTTAATAAATCATCACCGCTGGTAAAGCCTTTTACAAGCGGGTCATAAGGTTTCATTGCAAAGTATATTTTTGTATAACTGCGAATTTGTGCGATATCAGCTTCGTTATCATCACATATAAATATGTTCATATATAATATCCTCGTTTGTTTTTTATTTTATGTAAAAAAACGCCATGCCGCAGGTTTTGAAAATCCATGGCATGGCATAAGATTTACTGTAATTTTTTAATTATCATGTTATTTGGTTTTGAAACTTTTAATTCAGGACCATTCATTACTATAAGTCCTTTATCAAAATGAATTGTAAAAATTGTTATTGAGTTGCCCTCATTATTCATTGACATTATGTGTTTGTCATCAGGAAAAATATTTATGTATTTTGGATAATCACCGCTTACCGGAAGTGATGAAATACTGTTAAGCGTACCTGTTTCTTTGTTTACGCTGTAAATAGTAACAGTATTATCACCTGCGTTTGAGCAGATAAGATTATTGCCTGAATTAGAAAGAATAAGACTGGCAGCAGCACTGTTGGTTTTATGTCCTTTTCTGACTGTAAAAATATTCTGTATAAGTTCAAAACGGTTTTTGCCATTGTCTTTGTCATAAGAATATACATTTATATAATTCTTCAATTCACATAAAACATAGGCATATCTGCCGTCTGCACTGAATATCATCTGTCTTGGAGCTGATTCAAGCTGTGAACGTATAATATCATATAATTTGAGTTTTCCAGTGTTGTGATTAAATTCGTAAAGTTTAATCTGGTCAATACCAAGGTCGCATGCACATAAAAGTTCTTCATCAGGTGTAAATACAGACCAGCTTATATGTGGCCTGAAATTGCGGTCAGCAATGCTTCCCATTCCTTTGTGGAATACTTCATCTGTTATTTTGCCGATTCTTCCGTCAGGTTCAAGTGAAAGCACGGTAAGTTTACCATCATGATATCCTGAAACAATTAAAAAACGGTCATCTTTTGAAATTGTGATGTGACATCCTCGCATTCCGTTAATAGAAACGACATTGAGTTTATTTAAACTGCCATCCGGTTCTATGGAAAATGATGTTACACCCTGATCACATATTGAATATAAAAAGTTACCGCTGTGTGACAATGTTATGTAAGAAGGATTATCAATTGGAAATTCTGTGCGTTCTGTTATACGTCCCTTTTCAACATCCATATCGTATAGATGGATTCCTTTGCTGCTTTCGTGAGTATAGCTGCCTACATATGCAATATATTTTTCGCTCATATAATATGCCTCGCTTCTGTACATTAATATTTATTTATATTTTAATTCAAAAAGAGATAAAATTCAATAATCATATACATTTATGTGTTATTTTTTCGAGAGAAACTTCAACAAGAACAGCATCGGGACCTATGCCTCTGACACATGGGAATGGAATTATATATTCGATATCTCTTCCAAACAGGCCGCAAAGCCGTCCGGGTCCCGGTACTATGAGTGCTTTTATGCAGCCGCTGCATTCGTCAAAGTCAATATCAATTACACATCCAAGAATTTTGCAGTCACATGTATTTATTACCTGTTTATTGTGCAAATCACATACACGCATGGATAACCGCCTTATGAATATTTGTCAGTATTATTATATTCATAAGGCGGCAGATAGTTGTCATCCCAGAAAATTACGCATTGATTTTAATGCCATTTTTTCAAGCCGGCTAACCTGTGCCTGTGAAATGCCTATTTCGGCAGCAGTTTCCATCTGTGTTTTACATTCAAAAAAACGCATTGTTATAATTCTTTTCTCGCGTGGGGAGAGTTTTTCAACTGCTTCTTTAAGAGAAATCCGGCTGACCCAGTTTTCTTCGCAGTCCTTTTTGTCACTGACCTGGTCGAGCACATAGAGTGTGTCGCCGCCATCATTGTATACAGGCTCGTACAGCGAGACGGGTGTTTGTACTGCCTCCAGTGCAAGTACGATATCTTCTTTTGGCACACCGATTTCGGACGCAATTTCATTAATTGTCGGTTCTTTTTGTCTTAATTTTGTCAGTTTTTCTTTGGTATAGATTGCTTTGTAAGCGGTATCACGCATGGAACGGCTGACACGTATAGAATTGTTATCTCTTAAATATCTTTTTATTTCTCCTAATATCATTGGAACTGCATATGTCGAAAATTGTACATTTTGTGATAAATCAAAATTATCAATAGCTTTAATCATTCCGATACATCCAATCTGGAATAAATCGTCGATGTTTTCATTTGATTGGTTAAAACGCTGTACAATGCTTAATACAAGACGCAGATTGCCTTTGATAAACTGTTCACGGGCGTTTGCATCACCCTGTTTGATTTTCTTTAAAAGTTCCTCTTTTTCCTTTGCTTTTAACAGCGGAAGCTCTGCTGTATTGACACCGCATATTTCTACTTTATACCCAGCCAAGCTGCACCTCCTTTATCAATATAATTGAATTTTCTAAGTAAATGATTGCCGTTAAAAGAAAATTTAATCCTGTAAAGAATATCCATTTTTTTAAAGACTTTTTATTGACCGCAGGCACAATATTATTTATAATAAATTCATTCCTTGGGGAATTTTCAGTTTTAATTTTTTGGAGGTAACTACCTTGAAATGTCCATATTGCGGAAATGAGAATACAAAAGTTATAGATTCAAGACCGACTGAGGAGGGAGCGATACGCCGCCGCCGCCAGTGTGAGTCATGTGCAAAAAGATTTACTACATATGAGAAAATAGAGATGATGCCGATTATTGTTATTAAAAAGGATGACAACAGAGAGCCTTACGACAGGGAAAAGATTGTTGCGGGAATTGTGCGTTCATGTCATAAAAGACCAGTGTCACTTGCACAGATTAACCAGATGGTTGATGAGATTGAGACACAGATTTTTAATTCTGGTGAAAAAGAGATTCCTACAACAAAGATCGGAATGATTGTAATGGATAAACTTAAAAAACTCGACGAAGTAGCCTATGTAAGATTTGCATCTGTTTATCGTGAATTCAAGGATGTCAATACATTTCTTGAGGAAATTAACAAAATTTTAAAATAATTTATCATGAAAAATTAATGAGGAATATATGTTTAAATGTTTTTATCCCGGCAGATATTATGATTCTGCTTATGATATAGAATATGGTGAATTTTACGAAAAAGGATACCGCGGAATAATATTTGATGTTGACAATACACTTGTAGAACACGGTGCACCTGTCACAAAGAGAGCAAAGGATTTATTTGACAGGCTTCATGAGATAGGATACGAGACGTGTATTATTTCAAATAATAAAGAAGAACGAGTGAAACCTCTGGCAGATGAAGTTGATTCAAAGTATGTAAGCAAGGCAAACAAGCCATCGCCTGTCAATTATATTAAGGCAATGGATATTATGAATTGTGGCAAAGATAATGTGTTTTTTGTCGGAGACCAGATATTTACTGATGTATGGGGAGCCAACAGGGCAGGAATCCTGAGCATGCTTGTGAAGCCTATAGATAAGCATGAGGAGATTCAGATTGTTTTAAAAAGATATCTTGAGAAGATAGTTCTTTTTTTCTATAAAAGATATTGTAAAAAACATGGCCAAACAGATGATTATAAAAATAAAAAATAAAAAGGATATGTTAAGATGGATATTAATGGAACAACAAGAGTGTGCGGACTTATAGGTAATCCTGTGGCACATTCAATATCGCCTGTTATTCATAACAGGCTTGCTGGATTAAGAGGAGATAATCTTGTATATGCAACTTTTAAGGTTGAAGCCGGTAATGTGGCGGCAGCAGTTAAAGGTGCATATGCACTTGATATTCTGGGCCTTAATGTTACAGTTCCGCATAAACAGGCTGTTATAGATGAACTTGTTGACATTGATGAGCTTGCAGCTGCTATCGGGGCTGTGAATACGCTTGTGCGTACTGAAGGTGGATTTAAGGGGTATAACACGGATATTCTCGGACTTGACAGAGAACTTTCAGATGTTGGCATTTCTCTTGAAGACAAGTGTGTTGTTATAATAGGTGCAGGCGGTGCAGCAAGAGCGATTGCTTTTCTTTGTGCAGGAAAGAAGGCATCAGAGCTTTATATAATGAACAGAACGCTCGAAAAAGCACAGAATATAGCAGATGCAGTCAATGAATATGCAAAAAAAGATATAGCAAAGGCGGCAGGAATTTCTGAATGTGGCAGCTTTGATAAAAAGGATTACATTGTTATACAGACAACAAGTGTAGGGCTTCATCCGCATGATGATGAGACAGCTGTTACGGCAGATGAGTTTTACGAGAATGCAGCGGCAGGTGTCGATATTATTTATAATCCATATGAGACAATGTTTATGAAACTTATGAAAAAGCATGGCAAGCCGGCTTATAACGGATTAAAAATGCTTCTGTACCAGGGCGTTGCAGCGTATGAACTCTGGAATGACTGTAAGATTTCATCTGATATGGCTGATATAATATATGAGGATATGAAAAAGGAGCTTGGAATCAGTGAGTAAAAGAAACAATATTATCCTGATTGGATTTATGGGTTCAGGAAAGACCACATTCGGAAAATGGATTGCAGCTAATAAGAAAATGGAATTTGTTGATACTGATGAGCTTATAGAAAAAGAAAATGGAATAACAATTTCTGATATTTTTGCGTCAAAGGGTGAAGTATATTTCAGAAATCTTGAGACAGACATGTTAAACAAACTTCTGGAGAGAGATACCCAAAATTGTGTTATATCTGTAGGAGGAGGTCTTCCTGTAAAAGAGGAGAACAGAGAGCTTTTATCACAGCTTGGTACAGTTGTATATCTGTGGGCTGATGCAGATGAACTTGTTAAAAGACTAAGTGGTGATAATACAAGACCGCTTCTTGCAGGTGGTAATCTCAAAGAAAAGATTAATACGCTTATGGATGCAAGAAAAGAGATTTATGACAGTGTTTCTGACATTAAGATTGATACGAAAGATATAGCTTTTAATGATATGTTTAGTCAGATGGAAGAGTTTTTGCAAAAAAATATGTAGATAATGTGGTTGTGATTTATAATTATAGAAAGGTAAATAAAAGAATGAAGAAAATACTTGTTATTAACGGACCTAATATCAATTTCCTCGGAATAAGGGAAAAAGGAATATATGGTTCACAAAATTATGATGCTCTTGTTGATATGATTAATAAAAAAGCAGAAGAGCTTGGTGTGGAAGTTGAAGTATTCCAGAATAATTCACAGGGAGCAATTATTGACAGAATACAGCAGGCATATTTTGAAAATGTTGACGGAATAGTAATTAATCCTGGAGCTTATACACATTACAGCTATGCTATACGTGATGCACTTGCATCAATAGAATCAATTCCAAAGATTGAAGTTCATATCTCTAATGTTCATACAAGAGAAGAATTCCGTCATGTATCTGTTACAGCACCTGTGTGTACAGGTCAGGTTGTAGGACTCGGATTAAACGGATATTTATATGCAATGCAGGCATTATGTGATATGCAGTAAATCTTTATAATTTGGTTCTTAGTGTATAAAATATGTATTTTGTGGCTGTTTGCTAAAAAAATAGTTGCCAAATTCGTAAGATTATTATAAAATATTATAAGTTATTGATAATTTAGGAGGTATACCAAAGAATGGTAAGTGCAGGAGATTTTAAGAACGGTATTACAGTTCAGATGGATAACGGTATCTGGCAGATTATTGAATTCCAGCATGTAAAGCCTGGTAAGGGCGCTGCTTTTGTTAGAACAAAGATGAAGAACATCGTGAGTGGTGGTGTGGTTGAAAAGACTTTCAGACCAACAGAGAAGCTTGAGCTTGCTCACATTGACAGAAAAGAATATCAGTATTTATATTCTGATGGAGATCTTTACAACTTCATGGATACAGAAACATTCGAGCAGATTGCTCTTGCAAAGGAAGATGTAGGCGATGCATTAAAGTTCGTTAAGGAAAACGAAATGGTTAAGTTATGTTCGCATCAGGGCAAGGTATTTGCTATTGAACCACCTCTTTTCGTTGAACTTCAGATTACAGAGTCTGAACCTGGTGTTAAGGGTGATACAGCAACAGGTGCTACAAAGCCTGCTATTCTTGAGACAGGTGCTAAGATTATGGTTCCACTCTTTGTAAATCAGGGAGATACAATCAAAATCGATACACGTACAGGTGAATATCTTTCAAGAGTTTAATTTAATCATTTGGCAGACTAAGTTTTATGCCTGTGCATGATGGATTTGTAATTCATAACATTAATAATATAAAGAGAGAAGCTTGACATTTAATGTCAGTTTCTCTCTTTTTTTTACGCGTGTAACGAGCCAAAGTCCGTGCTTGCACGAGACCTTGGCGACTGCCGCGATAACTTGAGAAACTCGCGGAGCGTGTTTCTCATAGTTGACTTGGATTCAATCAAAATCAATCAAAAAATGAAAAAATATGATTGAATTTGATTAAAAATGATTGACAATGATTAAAAAGAGTGATATTTTAATCATAGATAAAGAAAATGGTTTAAGGGAGTGGTTATTAATGCTGACACAGGAACGATACAGACTGATAACTGAAGCAGTTGAAAAGAATCAGGCTGTGACGGTTGAGCAGCTGGTGAATGAAATAGGTGCATCAGCGGCAACAATAAGAAGAGATCTGACAGCACTTGATGAACTGGGAAAAGTAAAGAGAATCCGTGGAGGTGCAGCAGCAGTTGAACAGGAGTTCCTTACATCTGAAGATGATGTTGATACCAAGTACGAAAAGAATGTAGCAGAGAAGAAAGCTATAGCAGAATATGCAGCTTCAACAATCCAGAATGATGATTTTATATATATAGATGCAGGAACTACAACAGAGTTTCTTATTGATTATATAGACATAAGTGTGTCGGCCGTATTTGTTACGAATGGAATTGTACATGCAAAAAAACTGATATCTAAAGGATTTAAAACTTATATGGCGGGTGGACTTATAAGAGCAAAGACTGAGGCAGTTGTCGGCAGTGAGGCTGTTGAGAGCATAAAAAAATTCAATTTTACAAAATCTTTTATCGGTGCTAACGGAATACATCCGTTACATGGATTTACAACAGTTGACACAGATGAAGCAATGTTGAAAAAAGAAGCAGTCAATCACAGTTATGTAAGCTATGTTCTTGCTGACCACACAAAGTTTGGCAAAGTTACAGCTGTAACATTTGCTCCGTTAGAAAAAGCGTGTATTGTAACGGATGGTATTGTTAAAGATAAGTATAAAGAACTTACTCTGATTAAGGAGGTGCATGTTGAATGATTTATACGGTTACACTGAATCCTGCAATTGACTATGCGATGCATGTTGATAATCTTACAGCTGGTCAGGTAAACAGAAGCCATGGTGAATATGTTTTATATGGCGGAAAAGGAATTAATGTTTCGACTGTATTGCATAATCTTGGCGTTGAAAGTATAGCACTAGGTTTCGTTGCGGGATTTACAGGTAAAGAGATTGAAAATGGCGTAAAAAATCTGGGTGTTCAGACGGATTTTATACATCTTAACAGTGGATTAAGCAGAATAAATGTTAAAGTCAAGGGCACAAAGGAAACAGATATTAATGCGGCAGGACCTGAAATTTCAAAAGATGAACTGGAACAGCTTTTTAAGAAACTGGATAAAATAAAAGATGGTGATACGCTGATACTTGCAGGGACGATACCTAAAAGTGTTCCAGAAGATATATATGAGCAGTTTATAGAAAGAATTTCAGGGAAGAATGTTAATGTTGTGGTTGATGCTACAAAAGAACTTTTACTGAATGTATTAAAATACAGGCCATTTCTTATTAAACCGAATAACCATGAACTTGCGGAAATGTTCGGTAAGACATCACTTGATGAAGAACAGATGAACTATTATGCAGGTAAATTACAGGATATGGGGGCGAAAAATGTGCTTGTCTCTATGGCAGGTGACGGTGCGGTGCTTTTTACGGAAAATAAAAAGGTATATAAAATAGGCGTTGCAAAGGGTCAGGTTGTTAATTCGGTAGGTGCAGGAGATTCGATGGTTGCAGGGTTTGTTGCAAGTTATTTTAAGGACAGGAATTACGAAAAAGCCCTAAAATATGCAACTGCTGCAGGCGGTGCCACAGCTTTTCTGGAAGGGCTTGCCACTAAGGAAAAGACGGAAGAATTGTTAAAACAGTTATAACAGTGAATGACACATATAATAGATGTGTTAAAAATAAAAAAATAAAAAGAAAGGATGGAAGATGACATGAAGATTACAGAATTATTAAATGAATCGGGAATTGAGCTTGGTGTTTCAGTTAAGGACAAATCATCTGCTATTGAGATTTTGGTAAACCTTCATGAAAAAGCAGGAAATCTGTCAGACAAGGCTGGGTATACACAGGCCATAAAAGCAAGGGAGGAGCAGGGTTCAACAGCTGTTGGCGAAGGAATAGCAATTCCTCATGCAAAATGCAGTGCAGTAAAAAGACCGGGACTTGCAGCAATTACGGTACCGGATGGAGTTGATTATGAAGCACTTGACGGACAGCCGTCTAATCTGTTTTTTATGATAGCAGCACCTGAGGATGGTGCGGATATTCACCTTGAGGTTTTATCACGCCTTATGGTTCTTCTTATGGATGAAGATTTTAAAAATAAGCTTTTGAATGTAAAAAGCAAACAGGAATTTTTGGCTGTGATTGATGAAAAAGAATCAGAAAAATATGGTGATGAAGAATCTTTAGATGAAAAAGAACAAAGAAAAGAGCAGATTAGACAAAATGATAATAATGCAAAGTATCGTGTACTGGCTGTAACTGCATGTCCAACAGGAATCGCCCATACATATATGGCGGCAGAGGCATTGCAGAAAGCTGGAGAAAAGATGGGTTACAGCCTGAAAGCCGAGACTAATGGTTCAGGCGGTGTAAAGAATGCACTTACAGCTGAGGAAATAGAAGCGTGCGATGGCATAATTGTTGCAGCTGATAAAAATGTAGAAACAGCAAGATTTAACGGAAAACCGGTATTGTTTACGAAAGTATCTGATGGAATTCATAAACCGGAGGAGCTGATTACCAAAATTGTAGAAAAGAAAGTTCCGGTGTACCATGAGGAGGATGGACAAAAGGAAAGCCTTTCAGCAGGTGAAAAAGAAGGCGTATGGCATGTAATATACAAACATCTTATGAATGGTGTTTCGCATATGCTTCCATTTGTAATTGGCGGTGGAATAATGATTGCACTTGCATTTCTTCTTGATGATTATTCAATTGACCCGTCTAATTTCGGTATGAATACACCTGTTGCTGCATTTTTCAAGACAACAGGCAATGCAGCTTTTGCATTTATGTTACCGATACTTGCCGCATTTATTGCATCATCAATAGCAGACAGACCCGGACTTGCAGTCGGTTTTGCTGGTGGTGTGCTTGCGATGAACGGAACTAATTTTGTTGATCTTGCACAGGGTAAGACAGTCGGAATTTCAGGAGGATTTCTTGCAGCACTTCTTGCAGGCTTCGTTGCAGGATATGTTGTTGTTCTTCTGGAGAAGATAACCAGAAAGCTTCCAAAGAGTATGGACGGAATAAGACCGATGCTTATATATCCTCTCGGCGGAATTATAATTATAGGACTTGTAATGTGTGCTGTTAATCCTGCTATGGGCTGGATTAATACAGGAATAAGCAATTGGCTTGATGGCATGGGAAATACATCAAAAGTTCTTCTTGGAATAATTGTTGCAGGCATGATGAGCGTTGATATGGGTGGTCCGGTAAATAAGGCTGCATATGTATTTGGTACGGCATCGCTTGCTACAGGTAACTTTGATGTTATGGCAGCTGTAATGATTGGTGGAATGGTACCACCGATAGCAATTGCATTGTCAACAACATTTTTTAAGAATAAATGGAATGATGAAGAAAGAAGAAATGGCGTGGTAAACTATATTATGGGATTGTGTTTTATATCAGAAGGAGCAATTCCATATGCAGCATCTGATCCATTAAGAGTAATTCCAAGCTGTATTGTTGGTTCGGCAGTTGCAGGTGGCCTGTCAATGGCATTTGGATGTACATTGAGGGCACCTCATGGTGGTGTATTTGTATTTCCGGTTGTTGGCAACTGGCTTATGTATATAGTTGCACTTGCAGTAGGAAGTATAGTTGGAGCATTAATTCTTTCAGCATTAAAGAAAAAAGTAAAGTGAAAATAAAAGCGTAATGAACAGACAGGAGAATTATTATGGTATCAAAAACAGTGGTAATTAAAAATGAACAGGGACTTCACATGCGTCCGGCAGGCGTGCTTGCTAAAGAAGCGGCAAAATATAAAAGTAATATCAGTCTGGTATTTAATGGAAAAAAGATTAATGCCAAGAGTGTTATGAATATTATTGCGGGATGTATGAAATGTGGTTCCCAGATAGAAGTTGAATGTGATGGTGCTGATGAGCAGGAGGCTTGTGAAAGCATTGCCTCATTAATTGAATCGGGACTTGGGGAATAAAGTAAGTATAGCTATTAATAAGCCGCCGGTTCATGTTCCGGCGGCTTTATGTTTAGATGTAAAAAGGAGGCAGTTATGTATAAAGGAATTGGTGGGTCTTCGGGCTATGGAATCGGAAAAATTGTTATTATAAAAAATGATATGCCTGTGTACGAGATAAAATCGCCGGAGAATAAAGAAAATGAAATAAAACGGTTTTTACAGGCAGTTGATAAATTTATTGAAAAAACAACAAAAATTGCTGAACATATGAGAAAAACAGCAGGAGAAAAGAATGCCGAAATTATAGAGGGACATATAATAATGCTGTCAGATCCGTTTATGCAGGATGAAATTAAAGATAAGATAAACAGCGGAATGTGTGCAGAAGAAGCTGTTGATAAAGTATGTGAACAGTTTATTGAAATGTTTACAATGACAGATGATGAGCTTACTGTCCAGAGAGCAACGGATATTAAAGATATCAGGCTTCGTATGTTAAAAATTCTTACAGGAGACAGAGATATTGATATAAGCGAAGTGCCTAAAGGCAGCATAATTGTAGCAAAAGATTTAACACCTTCAATGACTGCCGGAATTGTAAAGGAAAATGTAGAAGGCATCATAACACAGGCAGGAGGCTTTACATCACATTCTGCTATACTTGCAAGAGCTTTGGAAATACCGGGAGTGTTCAGCGTAGATGATATAACCGACAATGCAAGAGATGGGATGGAGGCAGTGATTGACGGAAAAGAAGGATGTGTCATTCTTAATCCGTCAAAAGAAGAGATTACAGAATATACAACAAAGAAAGAAAAATATCTTAAAGATAAAGAAGAATTAAATAAATACAGAAACAAAGCTACAAAAACAGCTGATTCTATTGAGATAGAACTGTTTGGAAATATAGGAAAACCGGAAGATGCAAAAAATGTCAAAGATAATGATGGTGAAGGTATCGGACTTTTCAGGACAGAATTTTTATTTATGGAAAATACGCAGATTCCATCGGAAGAAGAGCAATTTGAAGCATATAAAAAGACAGCTGTTATGATGGATGGAAAAGAAGTAATTATACGAACACTTGATGTTGGAGGAGACAAAAATATTCCGTATCTTGGAATGGAAAAAGAGGATAATCCATTTCTTGGATTCAGGGCAGTCAGATATTGTCTTGACAGAAAAGAAATGTATAAAATTCAATTAAGAGCATTGATTAGAGCAAGTGTATTTGGTAAAATAAAGATAATGATACCTCTTGTTACGTGTGTAAATGAGCTGAGAGAAGTAAAAGTTTTAGTTGAAGATATCAAAGCTGACCTGGATAGGGAAAATATACCTTATGATAAAAATATAAGTGTCGGTGTTATGATTGAAACTCCAGCGGCAAGTGAAATCGCTGATCTGCTTGCAAAAGAAGCTGATTTTTTCAGTATCGGTACAAACGATCTTACACAGTATACAATGGCTGTTGACCGTGGCAATTCAAAGGTTGCATATTTATATTCTGTATACAATCCTGCAGTTATACGTTCAATTAAAAGAATTATAAGTGCAGCTGCAAATGAGAATATTATAGCAGGAATGTGTGGCGAAGCTGCTGCAGATCCACTTCTTACACCACTTCTTATATCATTTGGGTTAAAGGAATTCAGTGTAAATGCGTCATCAATTTTAAGGACGCGTGCACAGATTGCAAAATGGACAAAAGCTGAGGCAGATAAAGTTGCAGATGAAGTCATGAAATGTGCTACGCAGGAAGAGGTATATGAGATATTAAAAAGATATGAAAGATAAGATATAAAAATACCGGCAACGCATAACTACAGGGGCGGTGTCAGAGACAGGAGAGAATATGAAAAGCTTTTTTGGAACTGACAGATTAAAAAGAAGTAGAATTCTAAAAACAATATTATTTATTATAATAATGATAAGTGCAGTGAGTGGTATGTCATTATCATATAAGAGTATTTATGCACAGGAAGAAAATCAGCAGAAGTACACTGCAAAAAAGAGAGTACTTTTTATAAGCTCATATTCATATGCATGGGAAACTGTACCTGAACAGATTGCCGGTATAAAAGAAGTACTTAATGAAGATGTGGTTGTTGATTATAAGTTTATGGATTCAAAAAATCTGACATCATCAGCAAGTGTTGATGATTTTTACAGGCATATGGTTTATTATCTTGGCGAGGTTGAACCATATGATGCAATTATCGTCGGCGATGATGCAGCATTTAATTTTGCTGTAGATAATAAGGATACATTATTTAAAGATATTCCGATATTTTTTGAAGGCGTCAACAATGATGATAAGGCAGTTGCAGTCTCAGCTTCATCACAGATTACAGGTATCGTTGAAAGTCTTTCATACAAAAATACAATTAAGACTGCATCAAAGATTATTCCGGATGCCAAAAAGATTGTTGCAATTCTTGATGATACTGTTACCGGTATGGGTGAGAGAATACAGTATTATAAATATAAAAATATTTATCCGCAATATGAGTTTGATGAAATTAATGCATCAAAACTAAGTCAGCATGATTTGATTGAAAAAGTAAAAAGTCTTGATTCGGATACGATTCTTATATATATAATGTGCAGCAGTGATAAAGACGGAAATACATATACAGATTCACAGGGAATAAAGCTCGTATCAGAAAATGCATCTGTTCCTACATTCAGTATCGTGTCTATAGGTATGGGAAAAGGCGTTATCGGTGGTGAGATGGTATCTCAGAAGGAGATGGCAAAAATTGCGGCGTTAATGGTACAGCAGTATTTTAATGGTACAGATGTTACAAGTATTGAAGTACAGACAGAACCGCCGAGAGTGTTTATGTTTGATGAGAATGTTATGAAAAAATATGAAGTTTCATCAAAATTGCTTCCTAAAACTGCAATTATTATCAATCATGAACAGAATTTTTTTGAAAGAAATAGGGATATTATTATCTTTTCTGGAATTATAATAGCATTTCTAATTATTATATCTGTATGTCTGTTTGCATCTAATATGCATAAAGAGAAGATAAATAAGAATTTAAGTATTTCAACGGAAAAATATGAAAAGCTTGCAAATCATGATATGTTGACAGGTCTTCCGAACAGAATGGCATTTAAGGAAGATTTGATAAAGTATTTTGGTGATAATAAGCAATTTAGTGTATTTTTGTTTGATATTGATAAATTTAAACATATTAATGATACCTACGGACATAATAGCGGAGATATGGTTCTAAGGGAAGTTGCCCAGAGAATACAAAAAATAAATGATAATCTGTTCCGAGTATACAGATTTGCAGGTGATGAATTTACTGTTATCGTTGACAGTCATGATTATAACGTTGTAAGTCAGTATGCACATCGTATAATTGATTCTTTTAAAGAATCATATGAAGTTGACAATGCTATGATAAATATTCATTCAAGCCTTGGAATTGCAATGGTGCCTGAGAATGGAACAAATGAAGATTCTGTTGTAGCGGCAGCAGATGATGCAATGTATTTTATTAAAAAACTTGGTGGAAATAATTATCACTTTTCTGATAAATAATGGGAAGTCCGCTTATGGCGGACTTCCCATTATTTATAGTGCACCTTGCGGTACACGTTTCTCCCATTATTTATATTATTTACACTTAAATGAAGCACAGACTGTTTCTGATGCATCCTGTGCACAGATGCCTGAGATATCGATATGGTCGGCACTACATTTTTTGTCTTCGTTATATACACAATTAGAAGCCTCACATGAGATACTTAGATTGATTTTAGGAGATTCGCTTGCGTTTTTTGCTGTTTCACTGTCGGCTTCGTAGAAACTGCCGCAGCATGTTTCATCGCATTTACATGCACTGTTTCCATGAACTTCGATTGATGAAAGACAGCAGCAATTGTCTTTGTTGTGTGAACATGCGTTTACATTACATCCTAATGTGGTCATAAAATCCTCCTGTTCTGCGTAAATGATTATTTCCGCGAAAAAAACATGTCCGGATATTCCGGACATGTTTAATATGTGCAAAAATGTGTAGTTTATTCAAATCAATTAAATGAAAATTAATTAAATAATTTGAAATTAATTTTATGTCTTGACTGGTTGTAATATCTGAATATTACTTTTGCAAGAATTTTCTTTTCTGAAACATAATTACTTGTTTTCCAATATCTTGAATCCAAAGAATCATTACGGTTATCACCCATTACGAAATAGTGACCTTCAGGAACAACAAACACCTGTTCCTCTTCATTATCGTTCATAGGTTCACGTAAATAAGGTTCATCCAGCTCATTACCATTGACATAAACTTTTCCATGAATAATCTGAACGACATCACCTGGTATTCCGATTACACGTTTGACAAAATTTTGTTTTTCATCATCAGGATATTTGAAAATTATTACATCGCCACGTTCAGGTTTGCTGAACAAATAAGATAATCTGAAACCGATAAGTCTGTCACCCTCCATGATGGTATTTTTCATTGAACCTGTAGGTACTTCGGCATTTACAATAATATATTGTGTAAAAATAAATGCTATTATAAATGCAACGGCAATTAGTTTGATTATGCTTAAAGCCTCTTCAACAAAAGGATTGAGCTTTGATTTTTGTTTATTTAATGATGATTTTTTGTTTGTAGAATGATTTTGTCTATAAATATCGAAATCATCTAATTCCGGATCAAGAACATCATCATCTATATAATCATCATCATTTGTTTCTTCATATGTAATATAGTCATCATCATATAAATCGTCATTAGTATTGTTACTGTGTGTATTGTTATAATCTGACATAATAACCCTCATTTTAAAAAATTTAAAAGAAAGGCACTGAGGCAATATAATCCCAGTGCCTTTCTTTTATATAATACGTTAAAATTACTTATTTAGCAAGCAATTCCATAATTTTATTACTTCTTGCAATAAAATTAGTCATCTGTTCAGGTGTGAGTGGTGCATGACTGAGCATAGCAAGATCATAAAGCTGTTCACACATGAGAGTTGTATTTTCGCCATCTTTATGTTCAGCAATATATTTGACAAGTTCATTATTGGCATTGAGGACAAGTGTCTGGCTGTTGGCACCAAACATAGATGGATCCATGCCATACATATTATACATTTTCATCATATCCTGCATACGTCTGTCCTGTTCAGATAGAGTAATCATTGATGAAATAGATGCATTCTTTAACTTTTCAACTTTGACATTAAGATTATCTTTGCCAAGAGCTTTCTTGAAAGTTTCAGTGAGTGTTTCAGATATTTCTTTCAATTCATCTTCACTTGTTTCTTCCTTGAAGCTGTCTGATAAGTCAGCATCTATTCTTGCGAATTTAACACCTTCGTTTTTAGACTCAAGGTGAGTTATAAATGGCTGATCAATGTTATGTGTAAGGATTACAGCATCAATACCGGCTTCTTTAAACATGTTGATATACTGGCTCTGTTCTGTTTCATCAGTAACATAGAATACAGTATTTTCATGATGTTCTTTATTCTCTTCAAGACATTCCTTGAGTGTGAGATATTTGCCGTCAATGTTCTTAAAGATAATATAATCATTCATTTTATCTGCAAATTTTTCATCTTTTAAGCAGCCGAATTTGATAAATGGATTGATGTCATCCCAATATTTTTCATATGATTCTTTCTGCGTTTTGTACATTCCTGTGAGCTTGTCACCGACTTTTTTAGTAATATACTCAGAAATCTTCTTAACGAAACCATCATTTTGTAATGCACTTCTTGAAACATTAAGAGGAAGGTCAGGGCAGTCAATAACGCCTTTGAGAAGAAGCAGGAATTCAGGTATAACTTCTTTTATGTTATCAGCAACGAATACCTGATTATTATAAAGCTTTATTGTGCCTTCAATAGTTTCATACTCTGTGTTAATCTTTGGAAAATAAAGAATACCTTTTAAATTAAATGGATAATCCATGTTCAGATGAATCCAGAATAAAGGTTCTTTATAATCGTGGAATACATTGCGGTAAAATTCTTTGTAATCTTCATCGCTGCATTCGTTTGGATGTTTTGTCCAAAGTGGATGAATATCATTTAAAGGAACAGGACGTTTTACTATTTTAGCCATTTTTTTGGCAGGAGTTTTTTCGACTGTTTCCTTTGTTCCGTCTTCTTTTTCGACTTCTTCTGTCTCGGCTTCTTTTATAAATGTCTCAATAACAGTATCTTTTTCTGTAACTTCTTCCTCAGGAATTTCCTCTGTCTTTGGTTCTTCATCCTCGTTAGTTAAAAAGATAGGTACAGGCATGAATGAGCAGTATTTTTCAATAACTTCTCTTGCTTTATATTCATTTGCAAATTCATAACTGTCTTCATTAAGGTAAAGTGTGATTTCTGTGCCGACATTCTGTTTGTCAGAATCTTTCATGTCATATTCAGTACCGCCGTCACATTCCCAATGAACTGCTGTTGCATCTTTCTGGAAAGAGAACGTGTCGATAGTTACTTTGTCAGCAACCATAAATGCAGAGTAGAAACCGAGACCAAAATGACCGATAATCTGGTCTTCGTTAGTCTTGTCCTTGTATTTTTCAAGGAAAGCTTCTGCACCTGAAAATGCTATCTGGTTAATATATTCATTTACTTCATCCTTAGTCATACCAATACCATTATCAATGATTTTGATAGTCTTGTTTTTAGGACTTACTTTAACGTCAAGTTTATATTCAATATCATCAGGGGCTTCATACTCACCAATTAAAGAAAGTTTTTTTAGCTTTGTAATTGCATCACAACCATTAGAAATTAATTCTCTGTAGAAAATATCGTGGTCAGAATACATCCATTTTTTAATTATAGGGAAAATATTCTGGCTGTTAATTGATAAATTACCATGTTCGTTTGCCATATTAATCAATCCTCCATTAAATATATTTAAAAGCATGATAAGCTTTTATGTGCCTGTTAATTCAAAATGAATTTAACATAAATCAATCTAGAATGTAATTTAATACAGGAAATGAACAAAGTCAAGAAGAAATTAGCACTCAAAACAAATGAGTGCTAACAGGGAGGGGCGTAATACGCATAAATACACGGCTGCAGGAGATTATTAAAATTCTATGAAATTTCTTCATAGTTAATGCCGGAGGTTTCAAGGAATACTTTTACATATGAGTCAAAAGCATGTTCAAGTGACTTATCAAGTGTAAATGTTCTGACAGAGGTTCCTGTTACAAGCGTAAGTCCTGAGTCAGAATAGCGTATATTTATAAAAAGTCCGTTGATATCTTCTGGATTAATGTCGGTCTGCCCGGCCAGCTGTGATGTGTCACCTTCTGATAAGAGAAATATTATCTTCAATGATGTAGGAACTTTATTACCTTTAATGAGACTAAAACACACCGGCTTTATCTTAGACCACTGCGAATATGACGGGCTGGCCAGTGAAGCCAGCTCATCATCAGAGAAAAAAGAACGGTTGATTGAACCATTGATATTATAGGTGTTGCCTGTTACTATGGCTGCTTCTGATAGGAGCATATTATCAAATGTGTCTTTTATAAGAAGATGAGACATGAAAGTCTTAGTATCTTTGATAGTTAGTGAAATCATATTAAGTACCCCTTTAAAATTTATATAATATATACTAATACGAATAATATAAAAAGTCAATAAAAATTATGAAAGGCTAATATAATTTTTCAACACATTTCTGTATTAAATCAATAATTTTAAAAAGTATCATTGAAATAATGCACAGAATAATTATTGACATTGCAATAGGATCCATATTAAAAATCTGACTGTTGTAAATTATTACATATCCAAGTCCGGCTCTTGCAGCAAGGAATTCACCAATGATTACGCCGACAAGACATAGACCGATATTGACTTTCATATTACTTACAATTGTGTTTAATGATGCCGGAAGGATAAGCTTTGTAAGAATCTGGAAACGGCTTCCACCGAAAGTTTTCATAAGCTTGATTTTATCAGGGTCTGTATCGGCAAAGCTTGTGTATATATTTAGTATTGTACCAAAAATTGCAACGGATATGGCTGTTACAATAATAGCTTTCGCATTGTTACCAAGCCAGACAATGAGCATTGGTGCAAGTGCTGATTTAGGAAGACTGTTAAGAACTACAAGGTACGGTTCAAGTATGTCGGATAGTGGCTTGCAAAGCCATAAAAGCAGGGCGGTGCCAATACTGAATACAATTATGAGACCAAAGCTGAAAAAAGTTTCGCCGAGTGTAATAGCAGCATGCTTTAATATGCTTCCGTCAATCAGCATTTTATAAAAACATATGCAGATTCTTGATGGTGAACTGAATATAAAAGCTTCTATCAAGCCGAATCTTGCCGAAATTTCCCACAAAAAGAGGAAAATAACAAAAAGAAAAATCCTCGATAATGTGATAAATAATTTGTATTTTTTTATTTGTTTAAGGTAGGCCTGCTGTTGTGCACTCATTGTACCAGCTCCTTCCATATTGTGTTGAAATAATCAGAAAATCCGGGAGAACTTCTTGCTTTAAAAGGTGTGCGTCCGTCTGTCAGATTATCAAATGTTATATCTATAATTTTATTAATTCGTCCGGGTCTTGCACTTAAAATAATAACCTTGTCACCCATTGCAATTGCTTCGGAAATGTCATGAGTTACAAGGATTGCTGTTTTGTTCTGCTCTTTCAGAATTTTATATATGTCGTCGCTTACTTCAAGTCTGGTCTGATAATCAAGAGCAGAGAATGGTTCATCAAGAAGAAGTATATCAGGTTCAAGTGCGAGTGTTCTTATGAGGGCTACACGCTGTCTCATTCCACCTGAAAGCTGTGAAGGTTTTACATTTTTAAAATTGACAAGACCGTAAGTTTCAAGCATTTTATCAGCAAGTTTCTTTTTTTCCGATGTGAGCATATTTCTTGTTTCAAGACCAAGCAGGACATTTTTATAAACAGAACGCCACTCAAAAAGACTGTCTTTTTGAAGCATATATCCTATATGAAGAAGTGAACCGGATGAGCTACATCCATTTATATATATTTCACCGCTGTCGGGATGCAAAAGCCCTGAAATCAGGGAAAGAAGTGTAGATTTGCCGCATCCGGACGGACCGACAATACATGTGAAGCTTCCGGAGCTGACATCAAAACTTATGTCAGTCAGGGCGGGAGTTTCACCTTCCTGTGTATGATAAGAATAGCTTACATTTTTAATGGAAAGAATATTTTTCATAACAGGGCTCCAATCAGGTTATATCTTATATTATGCATTTGTGTTGGAAGTGTCCGGCATAAGCATTCATATGTCAGGAAAATGATAAAAGTTGTAAAAAATCTTTACTTTTTTTGTTTGATATGGTAACATATCTTTTGTTTCATGCTACCATGGCTCAGTCGGTAGAGCGTCTCACTCGTAATGAGAAGGTCGCCGGTTCGATTCCGGCTGGTAGCTTACATCAAAAATCCCCGCAAAACCTTGTAAATAGAGGCTTGCGGGGATTTTTACATGTAAAAAATATTTGTCGGTTTTAGGTGAAAATTAAGTGTTTTTTGGTAGTCAGAAGGTGTTCAGCCATCGATCACATTGGCAAAACGCTGTTCGATTTCATTGGTCAGCTCGGAAATATATTTATCGTTGTGGACAGGGTCTGTAATACGTTTATCATAAGGAACGAAACCACCGGCCATATTTTCGTGTCCGCCGCCGCTTCCGATGCCCTCAAGTGCCTGATTGGCAACCTTTCCGGCGTTAATTGTTCCGACGCTTCGCACAGATATTTTTATTCCGTCATCTTTTACAGAGTAAACGACTGTGTTGTCAGTTGTGTCGAGCATCATAATAAAATCAGATATTGCAGCAATAAGCGGTTCTGGACTGTTATATCCGGTATTGGCATATGATGTTTTTCCATATGTTTTTATGCTGTTAATTGCTGAGGAATATGCAAGAAGATCTGTCTGACGCAGAGTGCTGTTATCAAGTTCGGCAATCTTTTTGCGGTCGGCAAGATTGAATAATTTATAAAACATATCAAGGTCAAGATTGGACATACCACGGCTCAGTCCGGCAGTATCAATACGTATTCCGTATAAAAGTGCTGTTGCAATATTGCCGGGTATCTGCAGACCTTCATCAAAAATATATTGTGCTATCATTGAAGCACATGCACCAACTTCAGGTCTTATATCAGAAAAAGTATATTGTGATTTGCCAAATATAGGATGATGGTCAATGCAGACCACCTCATTTCCGGGCATGTCGATTATATTGGCATTGCCTTTCTGCGAATCAACAAGAATTATTTCTGCATCCTGTGACATCTCAGTCATATCAGAATATTCAATGATTTCAATACCAAGCTTTTTAACCATTGCATTTGAACTTCCGTGTTCAACTTTTCCTTTGTAAATAATAGTAGATTCAAGACCTCTGCTGTGCAGAAGATACTGAAGACCGTAAGCACTTGCTATTGCATCGGGGTCAGGAAAATTGTGTGTTTGTATAAAAACATGCCTGTGTGTGAAACTGTCTATCATTTTTGTTAAATCAATCATCAGAGTTCTCCAATTCTGCGTTTAATTATATGCAAATTAAACTTTTGCCGCTTGTGTAAAAATTACATTTGAATAGAACTGTTTCAACAGTTCATAATTAAAAATTATATTTTATTTTAATATAAGCTGTCATTCATTGCAATATGTCTTAATGTGAATAGTATATCCATATGTGAATAAAAATAAATTTTAAAAGCACAATATTATTGAGTGTTAATATGTTTTAATTTATAAAAATGGGGGCAGTATATGGAAGAAAAGGAAAAAGATAAGAAAATTCAGGACTTTGGACAGGTAGTGCTTGAGAATAATAAAAAACATGGTAAAATACATTTAATGACGATTATCGGTGAAATAGAAGGACACGATGTTCTTCCGGCATCAAGTAAATCAACAAAGTATGAGCATATTCTGCCACAGCTTGCATCAATTGAAGATAATGAAGAGATAGATGGTGTATTATTTCTTATGAATACAGTTGGTGGTGATGTAAGTGCAGGGCTTGCTCTTGCAGAGATGATTGCTTCAATGTCAAAGCCGACAGTTTCGCTTGTGCTTGGTGATTCACACAGCATAGGAGTACCGCTTGCAGTGAGTACAGATTATAGTTTTATTGCACCGACGGCAACTATGATTATTCATCCTGTAAGAATGAATGGAACGATTATAGGTGCACCACAGACATTTGATTATTTTAAAATGATACAGGACAGGATTGTCAGGTTTATATCATCACATTCAAAGGTTTCGGAAGATGAACTGGAGAAAATGATGATGAACACCGGAATTCTGACAAAAGACTTAGGAACAATTCTTGTCGGACAGGAAGCTGTAGATAAAGGACTTGTAAATGGCGTCGGAGGAATAAAGGAAGCATTTGCGAAGATGCAGGAACTTATGAATGAAAAAGGAAAAGAACATGACTGAAAATATTGCGGATAAGGAAATGTCCGAATGTAAATTATGTCCAAGAAATTGTAAAAAAAACAGAAAAAATAAAGAAAAAGGCTACTGCCTTATGACGGATGAACTCTGTGTTGCAAGAGCGGCCCTGCATATGTGGGAAGAGCCATGTATTTCAGGAGAGGAAGGCTCAGGAGCTGTGTTTTTTTCAGGATGTACTTTAAGATGTGTATTTTGTCAGAACAGAAATATAGCTGCGGCACAAACAGGAAAGATTATCAGCGTTGACAGGCTTGCTGATATTTTTCTGGAATTGCAGGAAAAAGGTGCCAATAATATTAATCTTGTAACGCCGACACATTTTGTAGTGCAGATTGCACAGGCTATAAAAAAAGCAAGAAGGAACGGACTGATAATTCCAATTGTATACAATACAGGCAGTTATGAAAACATAGAAACTTTAAAGCTTCTTGATGGTCTTATTGACATATATCTTCCGGATATGAAATATATGGACAGTTCACTGTCACTTAAATATTCCAATGCAAAAGATTATTTTGATGTTGCATCCAAAGCTCTTGATGAGATGTTTAAGCAGGTTGGAAAACCAGTTTTTGATAAACGTGGAATTATGAAAAGAGGAATGATAGTAAGACATCTTATACTGCCGGGGATGACATATGATTCAAAAAATGTTATAAAGTATTTATATGAAACCTTTAAAGATGATATTTATATAAGTATTATGAACCAGTACACACCGCTGAAACAGGTTGAAAAGTACCCTGAGATAAACCGGAAAGTGACAGATAAAGAATATGATGAAGTTGTTGATTATGCTATTGGACTCGGAGTTGTAAACGGTTTTATCCAGGAGGGAGAGACTGCATCGGAAAGCTTTATCCCTGAATTTGACTGTGAGGGAGTTTGACTATATAATGAAAAAAGAAGTACATGGGCAGGATAATAAAATAAAACAAAATAGGGCACATATCTGGCAGATAGCCTTTTTTTCGCTTAATAATACATCGACTAATTTATTTCTGGCAATGATGGGATATGTATCATATTATGCCAATGGCATTGCGGGAATAGGTGTAGTTGTAATATCATTTATTCTTACCGGAATGAGAGTGTTTGACGGAATTACAGACCCTGTTATAGGATATATTCTTGATAAGACAAATGGCAGATTTGGAAAATTCAGGCCATTTATAGTTCTTGGATATATTCTTATGGCAGCAAGTTCACTGGTGCTTTTTTTTACAACACACCTTGTGCCTCGTTTTATACGTGCACCGTATTTTATAATAATTTATGCTGTGTATATAATAGGATATACTTTTCAGACAACAGTTGTAAAATCAGGTCAGTCAGTTATAACGAACGATGTAAACCAGAGACCGCTTATAACATTTTTTGATTCAACATTTATAATGTTCGCACATGGTCTTACAGCATTTTATGTTTCGGTATATCTTATACATAAATATAAAAATTTTAATTCCAGTGAGCTTTTTGCTGAATTTGTAATAACTGTTGTTATTTTATCGGCAATATGTACGGTTCTGGCTGTAATAGGAATATGGCAGAAAGATAGAAAAGAATTTTTTAATCTTGAAAATAATAATTCGGGTGATAAGCCCCAGAATATTAAATTCCGCGATTATGCTTCGATTTTAAAGCATAATAAACCTATAAGAATGCTTATAATTGCGGCTGCGTCAGATAAGTTCGCTGCTATGGTTTACGGCAATTCTACAGTTATTGTCATGCTATACGGCATACTTATGAAAAATTATCCTCTTGCTGGAATTATTGGCATAATAGTTGGAATACCTAATCTTGGAATTATTTATATAGGAATTAAATATGCACAGAAATATGGACAGAAAAAAGCAATGACAGGAGCGACATGGTTTGCAATTATATTCCAGTCTGTATTGATGATTATGATGATTTTTTGCGATCTTACAAAAGTATCAGTTACGAATATTAATCTTATAACGATAGTATTTTTGACAGTATTTGCACTGCTCAATGGTGTAAAATCAATAACAAACAATATGGTTGTGCCTATGATAGCTGACTGTACTGATTATGAATATACAATAAGCGGACATTTTGTTCCGGGAATCATGGGAGCTTTATTTTCATTTATTGATAAATCATTTTCGGCATTGGGAACATTTTTTGTGGGAATATCACTTTCACTTATAGGTTATTCAAAAGTGTTTCCACAGGTTGGCGACGAACTTACGCAGCCATTAAAATGGATGACAATTTTCTTTTATTGTATAATACCTATTATTGGCTGGCTTATAACTTTATTTGCAATGAGATATTATAAGCTCGACAAAGCTGCGATGAAAAATTTATACAGTCTGAAGGGTGGAAAAGAATGATAAATATAAAAAAAGGCAATCCGGCACAGCGTGGAGCACAAAAAACCGGAAGTATGTCATATAATTTTGCATTTGCAGGTGTTTCTGATAATATAACACTGCTGATATTTGACGGAAGAAAAAATCTGAAATGCAGAGTAGAGTTAGATGAAACATACAAGACAGGCGATGTGTTTTCATGTAATATTTCCGGTGAAAATCTTGATAAAGCAATGTACTGTTATGAGTCAGATGGAAAAATGATACCGGATTTGTATGCAAAGACAGTTACATGCTGCAGTGAATTCAATAAAATACAGGATAATGCCAGATATCTGAGCAGAATTGTGCTTGATGAATTTGACTGGGAAGGTGATATGCCTCTTCAGACTCCATATGAAGACAGTATTTTTTACAAAATTCATGTCCGTGGATATACTAAAAGCAGAACATCAATGGTAAAACATAAAGGGACTTTTGACGGTATTATCCAGAAAGCAGATTATCTTAAAGAACTTGGAATTACGGCGGTTGAACTTATGCCGGCTTATGAATATGATGAAGCCGGACGCTTTCCGGATTATGATGAAAATGAAAAACCATCAGGAATGTATAAAATGGCAGAGCAGGGACGTCCGCTTAATTACTGGGGATATTGCAATGCACTCCATTTTGCACCGAAAGCTTCTTTTACTTCGTGTGCATCATACAAAAATGATTACACATATGAGTTTAAAAATATGGTAAAGCAGCTTCATAAAAAAGGAATAGAAGTTATTATGGAGATGTATTTTAGCGATGAGACACCTGAACTTATCACAGATTGTATACGTTATTGGGTGATGGAATATCATATTGACGGAGTGCATCTGTATGGTCCGCCATGTGCATTAAATGTCTGTGCCACAGACCCTGTTCTTTCATATACCAAAATAATTACAGTGTTCTGGGATGGCAAGAGAGGACATGTGCGTCATATGGCAGATTATAATGATGGGTATCTTGGAATTATAAGACGTTTTCTGAAAGGTGACGATAACCAGCTTGAAGATTTTATAAATACACAGAGAAATAATCCACAGAATGCGGCGGTAATTAATTATATTACTAATCATAATGGATTTACATTAAGCGACTGTGTGAGTTATGACAGGAAACATAATGAAGCAAATCATGAAAATAACCGTGATGGCGAGAGCTTCAATTACAGCTGGAACTGCGGATTTGAGGGCCGCACGAAAAAGAAAAAAGTTCTGGCTCTTAGGGAAAAGCAGATGAAAAATGCACTTATGATGCTTATGTTTTCAGCGGGAACACCACTTATTTTCGGTGGTGATGAATTCCTTAACAGCCAGCTTGGAAATAATAATCCATATTGCCTTGATAATGAAATTTCATGGGTAAACTGGAATGATAATGAAGTATCAAAAAGAATGACGGAATTTGTAAAGAAACTTATTTCATTCAGGAAAAAATATAATATCCTTCATATGAAAGATAAGCTGCTTGCCTCTGATTCACTTTCATGCGGTTACCCTGATATTTCTTATCATGGAAGCGGTGCATGGTATCAGGTTACAGAAAATTATAACAGGCATATTGGAATAATGTATTGTACAAAATATTCCGATTGCAAGACAAATGCAGGAAAAGATGATGAATTTGAGCTTATATATATTGCATACAACATGCATTGGGAAGCACATGAACTTGCACTTCCAAAAATTTCTGAATCATCATCATGGAATGTGAAAATATGTTCGGCGGATGATGAAAGTGTAAGCGTTACAGACAACAGAACACTTCATATCGCACCGAGGACATCAGCTGTATTAACAGCAACTATAAAAAATATTAAAAATATAAAAAGGGGTCATCGTGAATATAAATAATCCGGAAGAATTAAAAAAATATTTTGAGGAATTTAAAGAACTTGTAAAAAATGAAGAAGCAGATAAAGCAATGCATATGCTTGAAGAACTTCTTAAATCAATAGAAGAACAGGTGAAAGTAAGACGAGCAGGTTCTATAGATGCAAGAGGAAATATAAGCATCAGCGAACCACAGGATAATTGTGAACATATATATATGAGCCTTAATCATGTTATGGAATATTATATATATGCATTTTATTTCAAACCTGATTGCGATGTGGTACTAAGTGAACTTCCATATGGTGAATATTACAGGTCCTATGGCGATTTGTGTGTGAAAAGCGGGCGTTATAAAGCAGGTATTGAAGCATACAGCAACGCAATATGCTGGAATCCCGTAGATTTGGATGCAATTCTTGGACTTGCGGAATGTTACAAGTATCTTAATATGTTAAAAAGATATATGATAGCAACAAAAGAGGCGTACAGGCTTTGCTGCACAAGAGCAACAATGGCCAGATATTACAGAAATATGGGATTTTATTATCTTTCTGCATACAAGCCGGAAGTGGCAAGAGCCTGTTATATATATAGCAATATTTATTACAAAACAGATAATGCAGATGCAGAACTTTCTTATATTGAGCAGGCTTTAAATCAGGAGACACCTAAGCTTTCTGTTAAAGAAATGCAGAAAATGTTTGATGATGAAGGAATTGAGCCGGGACCATCATCAGATACTATAGGTGTAATATACCGTGTCGGACAGATAATGATGGAAAGTCAGGATTATCGACTTGCAAAAGATTGTTTTTCGATAGTTTATGACATAACACAGGAAGAACAGCTTGAAAAGCTTTTGGAGGAACTTGAAAATGTTTGATTCGATAATATTTGACCTTGACGGAACACTGTGGGATTCAACAGTGCCAATCTGCGAGTCATGGAATGTTGTATTAAAAAGACATGCTGAGATAAAAAGACCACCGGTTACAATAAATGAACTTGGTGAATGTATGGGACTTCCAATGTATGATATTGCAGCTAAACTTTTTCCGTTGGAATCAAAAGAAGTACAGACTGCGATTATGGATGAATTGTGTGCGTATGAAAATGAATATCTTTCAGAACATGGTGCGAGGCTTTTTGACGGACTTGAAAATGTATTATCATTATTATCAAAAAAATACAGGCTGTTTATAGTGAGCAACTGTCAGGACGGCTATATCGAAGCTTTTTTAAAGGCTCACAGGCTTGCAAAGTATTTTGAGGATACTGAGTGCTGGGGAAGAACCAGAACATGCAAGGGCGAGAGTAATAAGATTCTTATAAAAAGAAATAATCTTTGTAACCCTGTGTATGCCGGAGATACATCAGGTGATGCTGAATCGGCGGATTATGCGGGAATTCCGTTTATTTATGCAGCTTATGGTTTTGGAAATGTAAGCAGTGATAAATATATTGCGAAAATAGATGATATAAAAAATCTTCCAGAACTCATGGAAGAATTGTAAAAAAACATTGACATCAAAATTTTTTGGTGTTACAATCAGTCACAAGTTAAATAAATAGAAAAAGTCGTTGAACAAAATAGTACATTTAGCACGTACATCACAGAGAGTCAGGGCAGGTGTGAACTGATATGGAAGGCTTTATGGAATGGGTTTGGGAGATGCGTAGGTGAATTTATAAGTAGCTTACGACGTGACCTCACGTTACAGGGGAAAGATATTATATACCGGCAGGTATTAAGTATCGGAATGAGACAAGATTTGTTTTTGTAAACGGTGGCATATCCAGTTTGGATATGTCTTTTTTTTATACAGACATCAGAACGGATGCCAATGTATAGAATACACTTTGAATCTTGTGAATAAGGGTGGCACCGCGTTGATTCGTCCCTGACAGCTTTTATGGCTGTCAGGGATTTTTTATATGCAAAGGAGTTGGATTATGAAAAAAGTCTTAAGAGCATACAAAAAGACAGTCAGTATAGTAAATGAAACTGCTATCTGGATGTATGAAAATCTCGGAAGTGACAGAGTTGGTTTCCTTATGGAAAGTAATGAAAAAGAAAGTGGAAAATATACATTTATGGGTGTTGATCTGCAGGCACTTGTTCAGTCACAAAAAGATGGTCTTGTGATAACTGAAAACAATGGAAATGTAACAAAATTAAAAGGAAATCCACTTGTTTTATTAAAAGAATATTTCAGCTCTTTTGAAGTACATTCAGATGAAACACAGGATGAATTTAATGGTGGACTGGTTGGAAGTCTGGGATATGATTTTATAAGATATACAGAAAACCTTCCGGATGATAATGAAGATGAGATTGGAATCGAGACAATCCAGCTTATGCTTGCTCTTAAATTCATTGCCATAGACCATATGGCAGAGACAGTTACGGCGGTTGTTCTTGACGAAGATAACGAAGAGGGAAAGAAAAGAGCACTTGCCGAGGCAGAAAAGCTTATTGATGAAGCGAGAACTCCTGGAAATGAAAATAAAAAGAGCTGTGAAATAAAAAATCATCACGATGGAGTGATAATAAAAAAGTCGGATACGCTTGAACAGTATTCTGAAAAAGTAAATAAAATAAAAGAATATATTAAGGAAGGTCATATTTTCCAGACAGTATTGTCACAAAGATGGACAATACAGACTAAACAGACAGGATTTGATTTGTATAAACAATTAAGAGTTCTTAATCCGTCACCGTATCTTTATTATTATAATTTCGGAAAATTTGAGATAATCGGAAGTTCACCGGAAATGATTGTAAAACAGACAGGGAACAATGTTTATACATGTCCTATTGCAGGAACGAGAAAAAGAGGAAAAACTAAAGAAGAGGATGAAGCATTGGAGCGAGAACTTCTTTCTGATGAAAAGGAAAAGGCAGAACATGTAATGCTTGTTGACCTTGCAAGAAACGATTGCGGAAGGGTATCGCAGATTGGCAGTGTCAAAGTTACAGAATTTATGAGAGTCCAGAGGTATTCACATGTAATGCATATTGTTTCACTTGTTGAGGGAAAAAAACACGGTTCATGTCATCCGCTTGATATGGTTTCCTCATTTTTACCGGCAGGAACATTAAGTGGTGCACCGAAAATCCGTGCAATGGAAATTATAGATGAATTAGAGACAGTAAGAAGAGGTCTTTATGGCGGTGCAACAGGATATCTTGCATTTGACGGAAATATGAATTTTTGTATAACAATCAGAACAATGATTAAAAAAGGCGATAAGGTATATCTTCAGGCAGGAGCCGGAATAGTTGCCGATTCGGTACCGGAAAACGAATATCAGGAATGCTGCAACAAAGTAATGGCACTTGCAAAAACGCTTGTTGAGGAGGAAAATTTATGATTTTGCTGATTGATAACTATGATTCATTTACATACAATCTTTATCAGTATATAGGTACATTTAATGATGATATAAAAGTTGTAAGGAATGATAAAATTACAATAGAAGAAATTGAAAAAATGAATCCGGAAAGAATCGTCATCTCTCCAGGACCTAAGAGCCCAAAAGAAGCCGGAATATGTCTTGATGTAATAAAAAAATTCGCACCGGCGATTCCGATTCTTGGCATATGTCTCGGACATCAGTGTATAGGTGAGGCGTTTGGAGCAACAATCGACCATGCAAAAAAGATATTTCACGGCAAGCAGTCGCTTGTCACACATACGGGAACAAGCGTGTTTACAGGAATTGATTCGCCTGTAAAGGTGGCAAGATATCATTCACTTGCAATAATACCTGAGACAGTTCCTGACTGCCTTTCGGTTATCGCAAAGACAGATGACGGTGAGATAATGGCTGTGAGACATAAAGAGTATAAAACAGTAGGTCTTCAGTTCCATCCTGAATCAATATATACAGAGCATGGCAAACGAATGATAGAAAACTTTGTAAATGACAGAATTTAAGCGGGAGGAAATGAAATGATTCTTGATGATATAGTAGCTGCAAAAAAGAAAAGACTTGTCCGGCATAAAGAAAATGTAAGTGAACAGGATATGAAAAATCTCGCATTAAATGAAAAACGCGTCCCGATAAGTTTTTATAATGCTTTAAGAAAGCAGGGGCTTTCAATTATAGGCGAATTTAAAAAGGCATCGCCAAGCCACGGGAAAATGAATAATAAAATTGAACTTACAGACAGAATAGACCAATATAATAATGCGGTTGATGCGATATCATGTCTCACTGAAGAAGATTATTTTCTCGGAAATACTGATTATCTTAAACAGATAAGAAAGATTACGAATCTTCCTATTATACGAAAAGATTTTATAATTGATGAATATCAGGTGGATGAGGCAAAAGTGATAGGGGCAGATGCAATACTTCTTATTGCTGCAATACTTGACGATGAAAAGTTCAAAGAATTATATGACCTGGCATACAGCCTTTCACTTGACGTTCTGTGTGAAGTTCATAACGAAGAGGAAATGCAAAGAATGATTAATCTCGGAGTTAAAATAATAGGAATTAACAACCGCAATCTAAAGACATTTGAAGTATCTTTGGATACAACAAAAAAACTCGCTTCATTAGCACCTGAAGGAACGGTTCTTGTATCCGAGAGCGGCGTTTTAGATGATGATGACATAAAAGTTTTGAAGGCAAGCGGTGCCGATGCACTTCTTATAGGAACAGCATTTATGGAAAACGAAAATCCAAAAGGACTTGCGTTGGAATGGAAGGCAATTTATGACGGGAATTAAAATATGCGGAATAAAATATGATGAGGATATTGGGATAATCAATGAATTAAAACCTGATTATGCCGGAATGGTGCTTTTCTTTGAAAAGAGCAAAAGAAATATTGCAATAGACAGGGCAGCAGAAATGATAAAAAAGCTTGATAAAAATATTCAAAAAACTGCTGTTGTTGTTTCACCCGACATAAATCAGATTAAAGCAATAACGGATGTGGGATTTGATTACATACAGATACACAAAGATATGCCTGATGATATTCTTGAAAAAATAACAATTCCGGTAATAAGGGCTGTCAATATGCCTGATGAAATTAACGGTGCAGAAACAGAAAGTGATTTTAATGATGAAATTGAAAAACTGATTAAAAATGACAAAATATATGGCATTCTTTTTGATGCCGGGGTGCCTGGAAGTGGAAAAACTTTCCGATGGCACCGCATAAATGGCATAAAAGAAAAAATAAAATACAGCGGGAAAAAATTTTTTCTTGCAGGCGGGCTTAATCCCGATAATGTAAAAGAGGCGGTATTACAGGTTAATCCTGATGTTGTCGATGTAAGCTCTGGTGTTGAAAAAGATACAGGTGCAGGAAAAGACAGAGAAAAAACAGAAAAATTCATAAAAAATATAAGGAAAGAGCAGGAGAAAAATTATGGATAAAAAAGATAACAGATATTATGGAGAATTTGGTGGACAGTATGTTTCTGAATCACTTATGAATACGCTTGATGAGCTTGAAAAAGCATTTGATGAGGCGATTAAGGACCCTGAATTTATTAAACAGTATAATTATTATCTCAAAGAGTATGTTGGAAGAGAAACACCTCTTTATTATGCAGAACGTCTCAGCGAAAAATATGGCCCGAAAATTTATTTGAAGAGAGAAGACTTAAATCATACGGGAGCTCATAAAATTAATAATGTAATAGGACAGATTCTTCTTGCAAAAAGAATGGGAAAAACAAAGGTTATAGCCGAGACAGGTGCAGGACAGCACGGTGTTGCAACGGCTACAGGTGCAGCACTTTTTAATATGGAATGTACAGTTTTTATGGGGGCTGAAGATATTGAGAGACAGAAGTTAAATGTATTCAGAATGAAAATGCTCGGTGCAAAAGTACAGCCTGTCACAAGTGGAAGTTCAACATTAAAGGATGCCACTAATGAGGCGATAAGAACATGGGCAGAAAGAGCAGAAGATACATTTTATATAATCGGTTCTGCCGTAGGTCCTCATCCATATCCTAAGATGGTAAAAGAATTCCAGCGTGTTATTTCAAAGGAAGCAAGAAAGCAGATTCTTGAAAAAGAAGGAAGACTTCCGGATGTTGTAATGGCATGTGTCGGCGGCGGTTCAAATTCTATCGGAATGTTTGCTGATTTTATAGATGATAAAGATGTGAAGCTTGTCGGAGTTGAGGCTGGCGGACTTGGAATTGAGACAGGAAAACATGCAAGTGCAATGGCACTTGGAGAAGTAGGAATTCTTCATGGAATGAAGACATATCTTTTACAGGATAAAGACGGTAATATTGAACTTGCACATTCAATTTCAGCAGGTCTTGATTATCCCGGTGTCGGACCGGAACATGCTTATCTTCGTGACAGCGGACGTGCACAGTATGTTTCTGTTACAGATGATGAGGCAATGCAGGCACTTCTTGAACTTTGTAAGCTTGAAGGAATAATTCCGGCTATTGAGAGTTCACATGCACTCGCGTATGCTATTAAAGCAGCAAAGACAATGGAAAAGGATAAAATAATTGTTGTATGCCTTTCAGGCCGCGGCGATAAAGATGTCAATACAGTACAAAGATACCTTAACGGAGAGGAGACAAACAAATAATGAACAGAATAGAATCAAGAATGAATTATTTAAAAGAAAATAATAAAAAGGCATTTATCACATATACGACAGCCGGATTTCCGGATATGAAAAAAACTAAAGAAATTATACTTGCACAGGAAGAAGCTGGAATTGATGTAATAGAGTTTGGAATTCCTTTTTCAGATCCTGTAGCTGACGGACCTGTAATTCAGGATGCTTCTGTAAAGGCAATTAATGCCGGTGCAAATCTTGAAAAAGTATTTGTTCTAATGAAAGAATTAAGAGATGAAAAATGTGAAGTTCCAATTCTTTTTATGATGTATTATAATACAGCATATCATTACGGACTTGATGATTTTGTTAAGAAATGTGCCGAGTGCGGAGTTGACGGCCTTATCATTCCTGACCTGCCTTATGAGGAGCAGGATGAAATTCTTGCAATTATAGATAAAACTGAAAATGCACCTGTATTTATTGAGCTTGTTTCACCTGTTTCAAGAGGCAGAATTGCTAAAATTGTAAAACGCTCAAGAGGTTTTGTTTACTGCGTATCACAGATGGGTGTAACCGGTGGTGATGCACATGATTTTCATAAAAATCTTCATGATTATCTTGCAGAAGTTAAAAGACAGAGTGATGTTCCTGTAATGATGGGATTCGGAATAAAGACAGCAGCAGATGTAAAACCATTTGAAGATGTTATAGATGGTGCAATTGTCGGAAGCCGTTTCATTAAATTGCTTGAGGAGAGTAATTTCTCAACTGAAGCAGTAAAAGATTATATTAAAAAATTTAAGGAAGAGATGTAATAATGGTGACATTACTTGCTAAAAATGCTGTCCAGATAAAATGTGGTTTTGAAAATGCTATTATGACGGGAAATTATGAATGTGCATATGCACTGGGGGTGCTTTGTGCAATAAGCGGTCAGCAGCAGTATGAAAATTACGGAAATATAATAGAATTAAAGAAAAAAGTTTTCGACAATATGGGACAGTTTTCATCCGATGATAAAAAAATAAAAAGAATGGTTGAAATGCTTGAAGGCTATGAACCATCAGAACAAATGGACAATCAGATGGAAGAATTATACAGCTGCGGATTTAAAGACAAAGATGTATAAAAATTAACAAAAAAAATTATAGATGTTGACTTTAAAAGTTTAATAGAGTATATTTTGTTCATGTATTAAAAAAATATTAATTTAGAAAGTATAAGGTGAATGTTAATCTATGATAGCAATGGTAGAAGTGGCAGACATCAATAATGCTTATGGTAATCCGGTAGCAGAATTGGTACAGACTGCCTGCAGGTTTGACAGCCATATTACAGTTTCAAATGATGGCAAGTATATTAATGCTAAGAGTCTTATGGGTATGATGGCGTTTGGTTTAAAGAAGGGCATGCAGGTGGAAATTTCAGCTGACGGTGCAGATGAGACACAGGCAGTTGAAACTATAAAAAATTTTTTAGCATGTAAATAATGCTGGATGAGGAGGTAATCATAATGGGTAGAAAAGCATCTTACAGAAGGAATAATGTAAAGGAAGCAGTTAATGATGAGACTGCTGTGAAGAATGTTGAAACAGTAAAAGAAAAAGTTGAAGCTGTAAAAGATAAGGCGGAAGCTGTTGTTGAGGCTGTAAAAGAAAATGTAAAAGCTGAAGCAGTAAAGGCAGAAGCTGCTGTTACAGCAAAAGCAGAGACAGTAAAGTCTGCTGAAAAGAAAGAAACAGTAGAAGCAGAAGCTGAACAGCCAAAGCCAAGAAGAGGCAGACCTAAGAAATCAGAGACTGCTGCAAAAGAGACAGCAGCAAAGGCAAAAACTCCGGTCAAGAAATCAGCTGGCAGATCTAAAAAGAGCACTGAAGCAAAGAAAGAATTTGTTATTCAGTTTGAGGGTAAATCAGTTAATCAGGCAGCAATTATTAAGCGTGTAGAAGCTGATTTAAAGGCACAGAACGTAATAGCAAAAGATATTAAGCTGTATGTTAAGCCTGAAGATAATAAATGCTATTATGTAGCTGATGAAAAAATAACAGGTGATGTTGAACTTTTTTAATAATTAAATAAATATTACATAAAAGGCGGGAGACGTATTGCTGTATATTTTATTTATATGCATCAGTCGTATATCCCGTTTTTTTATGCTTTTTAAATATGTTTTTTTAATATGTTAAAAATTTTCTTTTGAAAATTAATTAATAAAAGTGTATAATATATTACGAGGTATGAAATGCACGGGGATTGATTTGTTTACTTGTCAGAAACGGAGGAATAAAAATGTTTGAAGTAAATGATAAGGTTGTGTATGGAATAGTTGGTGTTTGTGAAGTTGAAGACATTGCAGCACCTCCTATAAAGGGAATTGAAGGAGATTATTATTTTTTACAGCCGGTATATGATGATAAAGGAATAATTTATTCTCCTGTAAATAGTACAAAAGTACAGATAAGAAGTATTATTTCAAAAAATGAATGTGAGAAAATTATTGAGAAGGCAAAAAACTGTGTGAAAGATGAATTACTTAATGAGAAACTTTCTCCGGCAAAGTACGATGAAATTGTAAAATCACAGGATATAGAGCAGCTTATGCATCTTGTAAGACATTTATATAATATTAAAAATGAGCGTGCAAAAGATTTAAGAAAAATGAAATCGGCAGACAGCAGGACTTTATCGCTTGCAAGAAAATTATTATATGGAGAGATTGCGGCAGCATCAGGAAAGGAACTGACAGAAGTTACACATGAGATGGACGCATATTTAGGCATATAGAATTAATGAATATTATTTTTTTATATTACATATATTTGCAATAAGATATTCTTGTGGTGAGCATATGTTTTCCAGTTTTGAATTTGCAAAAAAAAGAATTATTGTCAGACTGATTATATTATTTTTTTTAATTATGGCTATTGGTGCATTTATTATTATTGGATTTTTAACGAAAACGGATAGTGTCAATGAATTAAAAAAAACGGATGCTTCAGGCGGCAATGATTATATGTATGACAGAATAGTTGCTATTACATTTGATGACGGACCGTGCAGCAGGACAACAAACAGACTGTTAGATGGGCTTAAAGAGAGAAATGTAAAAGCAACTTTTTTTCTTGTGGGCGAGAATGCAGAATCAAATGAGAAAGTTGTAAAGAGGATGTATGAGGAAGGGCATCTGATTGGAAATCATACATACTCGCATATAAAACTCGATGAATGTAATATTTCAAGTGCAGTTGGTGAAATAAATAAAACAAATGAAATTATAAAAAGTATAACAGGTGAAGATGTGAAATATATTAGACCGCCATATGGTGCATATAGTGACAAACTTCTTTCACATGTTAATATGACTCCTGTGTTGTGGAGTATAGACCCTGATGACTGGGCAACGACAGATACTGCATATGTTGTAAAAAGTGTTGTGTATAAAGTTAAAAATGGTGATATTATTCTTTTACACGACATATATGATTCATCTGTGGAGGCGGCACTTGAAATAATAGACCGGTTATCATCGAAAGGATTCGTATTTGTGACAGTTGACCAGCTTATGCTGGATTAGTATTGTAACTTTTTTTGAAAAACAGTTGCTTTTTTTATTTGGTTAGATTATTATTAACTTAATAATGAAAAAATAAATGCAGTGAAAAAGAGGAGTAAGTCATTACCGCCAGAAGAGAGAGTTGTCCACAGGCTGGAAGGCAGCTTTGGAAATGTGTGGCTGAATGTAGCTTTGGAGCAGTATAGCTGAACTTAGAGTAAGCTATAACGGAGTTATTCACGTTAAAGAATATTAATAAGGATTGTACGATTTCCGTTTGATAATCAAAGCGGATTAAGGCAATTGAACAAAGGTGGTACCGCGATTATTCGCCCTTTGCAAGGCATAAGCCCTGCAAAGGGCTTTTTGTGCATATGCCGCAATAATATGTTTATGCGGACAATGAGAAAAAGGAGAATTTTATGAGCAAGGAATTAGAAAAGAATTATAATCCGTCTGAGATTGAGGACAGACTATATCAGAAGTGGCTTGATAAGAAGTATTTTCATGCAGAAGTAGACAGAAGCAAGAAACCATTTACTATCGTTATGCCACCACCAAATATTACAGGTAAACTTCATATGGGACATGCACTTGATAACACAATGCAGGATATTCTTATCAGATTTAAGAGAATGCAGGGCTATGAAGCACTCTGGGTGCCCGGAACTGACCACGCAAGCATTTCAACAGAGGTAAAAGTTACAAATGCACTCAAAGAAGAAGGCATTGATAAGCATGAACTCGGAAGAGAAGGTTTCTTAAAGAGAACATGGGAATGGAAGAAAGAGTATGGCGGAACAATTACAAGCCAGCTTAGAAAAATTGGTTCTTCATGTGACTGGGACAGAGAGAGATTTACAATGGACGAGGGCTGTTCAAAGGCTGTCCAGACTGTATTTATCAATCTTTATAATAAGGGACTTATCTACAAAGGTTCAAGAATTGTAAACTGGTGTCCTGTATGTAATACATCTATTTCTGATGCGGAAGTTGAACATGAGGAGCAGGCTGGACATTTCTGGCATATTAATTATCCGGTTGTCGGCGAGGAGGGAAGATTTGTTGAAATTGCAACAACAAGACCTGAGACACTTCTTGGTGACTCTGCACTTGCTGTAAATCCTAAGGATGACAGATATAAGGATTTAATTGGAAAACAGGTACAGTTACCTCTCACAGACAGAACTATTCCTGTTATTGCAGATGAATATGTTGATATGGAATTTGGTACAGGCGTTGTTAAGATTACTCCTGCACACGACCCTAACGATTTTGAAGTGGGAAAGAGACATAATCTTCCTGAAATTAATATTTTAAATGATGATGCTACAATTAATAATCTCGGTGGAAAATATGCCGGAATGGACAGATACGAAGCAAGAAAGGCTATGGTCGCAGATCTTGATGCACTTGGACTTCTTGTAAAAGTAGAAGACCACGTTCACAATGTTGGTACACATGACAGATGTAAGACAACAGTTGAACCTATGATTAAACAGCAGTGGTTTGTAAAGATGGATGAACTTATCAAACCGGCAGTTGAAGGTGTAAAAAATGGCGATATTGAGCTTATGCCGGCATCTATGGATAAGACATATTTTAACTGGACAGACAATATCCGCGACTGGTGTATTTCAAGACAGTTATGGTGGGGACACAGAATTCCTGCATATTATTGTAAGGACTGCGGTGAGATGACAGTATCAGCTGAGAAAGTATGTACATGTCCTAAGTGTGGAAGCACTAATGTTGAACAGGATCCTGATACACTTGATACATGGTTTTCATCAGCACTCTGGCCATTCTCAACACTCGGCTGGCCTGAAAAGACAGAAGAACTTGATTATTTCTATCCTACAGATGTACTTGTAACAGGTTATGATATTATTTTCTTCTGGGTAATCAGAATGATTTTCTCAGGATATGAGCATATGGGCAAGAAGCCTTTCAGCAAAGTATTATTCCATGGTCTTGTAAGAGATTCACAGGGACGTAAGATGAGTAAGTCATTAGGCAATGGTATTGATCCGCTTGAAGTTATCGAAAAGTATGGTGCAGATGCGTTAAGATATACACTTATAACAGGTAATGCACCGGGTAACGATATGCGTTTTTATTGGGAAAGAGTTGAGGCAAGCCGTAACTTTGCCAATAAAGTATGGAATGCTTCTAGATTCATTATGATGAATGACCCTGATAATAAGATTAAGACAACAGATGAACAGCCGGATAATCTTACTGCAGCCGATAAGTGGATTTTATCAAAGATGAATCATCTTATTGCAGAAGTTACTGAAAATATGGAAAAATATGAGCTTGGTATTGCTGTTGCAAAACTTAACGATTTCATATGGGAAGAATTCTGCGACTGGTATATTGAGATGGTTAAGCCTCGTCTTTACAATGATGAAGATACAACAAAAAATGCAGCAATATGGACATTAAAGACTGTACTTATTGATGCTTTAAAGCTTCTTCATCCTTATATGCCATTCATTACAGAAGAGATTTTCTGCAATATCCAGGATGATGAGGAATCAATCATGATTTCAAGCTGGCCTGTATATGATGAAAAGTTCAATTTCCCTGATGAGGAAGTTGCAATACAGACAATAAAGGAAGCGGTAAGAAATATCCGTAATGTTCGTGCACAGATGAATGTTGCACCTAGCAGAAAAGCTAAGGTTTATGTTGTGTCAGAAGATGCTTTAATAAGAGATATATTTGAAAACGGCAGAGTATTCTTTGCAACACTTGCATATGCAAGTGAAGTTGCAGTACAGAGCGATAAATCAGGTATACCTGATGATGCTGTGTCAGCAGTAATTCCGGGAGCTGTTCTTTATATTCCGTTTGCAGAACTTGTTGATATTGACAAAGAAATCGAGCGTTTAAAGAAAGAAGAAGGCAGATTAAACGGAGAAATCAAGCGTTGCGAAGGTATGCTTGGCAATGAAAAGTTTATATCAAAAGCACCACAGGCAAAGATTGATGAAGAAAAGGCAAAGCTTGAGAAGTATCAGCAGATGCTTGCACAGGTAAGAGAACGTTTGCAGGCACTTACAAAGTAATATATGTAAAACGGCAATTTCACAAAGTTTGTCTTGCACATGATAATGTGCGGAAATGGAGGTTATTATGTCAGATATGCGAAGGATGCATTCAATACCTAATGGTCGTTATTCAATGGAGATGAGAAGCGGAAAGCTTCTTGATGTTGATGAAGGATTTACACAGCTTCTCGGTTATACTGATGAAGATATAAAAAATGGACTTATATTCAAACAGCTTATGCCTGATGTAGAATATAATGAAATAATTGCAGATTTGCGTGCCAAGTTTATAGAGAGCCGTTTTGCATGTTATCAGCATGAAATGGTGACAAAAGACGGAAAGGTTCTTGAGGTTGTTTCTTTTGTAAATATTCAGAATAAACTTTTGGAAGGACATCGTGTATTAGAGGTCGGAATGGCTGATATTACAGGATATACAAAGCCTGTTAAATAGGTTTTTGAGGGACAATAATGGAAATACAGTATTCAGAAAAAGCAAAGTTTTTCAAGCCAAATATTTTTAATATTTTAAATGAGCGTAAAGCAAAGATAGCACAGAAGGGAGTTAAGGTGTACGATTTATTTGTCGGGACACCTGACTTTCCACCGGCAGAGCATGTTATGAAAGTAGTGCAGGAAGCTGCTTTGGATCCTGAAAATTATAAGTATTCGCTTACTGATACACAGGAGTTAAAAGATGCAGTTAAAAACTGGTATGACCGTCGTTATGACGTCACTCTTAATGATGATGAGATTATGTCAATAAACGGTTCACAGGAAGGATTTGCACATGTTGCTATGACAGTATGTAATCCGGGGGATCTCGTTTTAGTACCTAATCCGGGATATCCGATTTTTGAGGTCGGACCGTATCTTAACGATGCTTCAATTGATTGTTACGAGCTTGACCCGGATAATCATTATATGCCTATGCTTGATAAAATAAGCGAGGAAAAGGCACAGCGTGCAAAGATGATTGTCGTGTCATATCCGCTTAATCCTACATGTACATGTGCTGATAAAGCATTTTATGAAAAACTTGTAGAATTTGCAAAAAAATATAATATTCTTGTTGTGCATGATAATGCATATTCCGAGATTGAATATGATGGAAGAAGAGGATTTTCGTTCCTTTCAATTCCGGGAGCAAAAGATGTGGGAATTGAATTTAATTCACTTTCAAAGACATACAATCTTACAGGATTAAGAATTTCTTTTGCATTGGGAAATGCAGATGTTATAAAACATTTTAAGACAATACGTTCACAGTTTGATTATGGTACAAGTTATATAGTACAGAAAGCTGCAGTGGCTGCATTAAACGGTCCACAGGATGGAGTTGTCAAGCAGCAGGCACAGTATCAGTCAAGAAGAGATGCACTCTGTGACGGACTTAATGCAATTGGCTGGAAAGTTCCATATTCAGAAGGAACAATGTTTGTGTGGGCTCCGGTTCCAAAGCAGTTTAAGAATTCTGATGAATTCTGTATACAGATGCTTGAAAATACAGGTGTTGTATGTACACCGGGAAGTGCATTCGGAAGTCTGGGCGAGAATCATGTAAGATTTGCACTTGTTCTCAATGAAAATCTTATAAAAGAAGCAGTTGAAAAGATAAAAGAATGGTTTGAAAAAGAAAATATTGAATTATAAGTAAGAAATATTCGGAAAAACAATAATCAGCATTGACTTGACTGCATTACAGTGTTATAGTAATGCAGTCAGCTGATAAAACAATTGAATAGAAGAGTGAGTTTTATACTCCAACCTTCAGGGCAAAGTGAGACAGTAATGTCAATTCTTGACCGGCGGTGATGTATCTGTATGCAGCATGATAATAAGTCCGCGAGCCAAAAAAGGCCGATTAAGTGAGAATCTTAAACCGACAGTATAGTCTGGATGAAAGAAGAAGGAGCGTTTAAAAATGACTAATTTATCAAAATTATTTGATTCGTTACAGAAAAACATCGTATTTGTACTAGTGTCGCTTGTACTTATGGCAGTAGTATATTTTATAGCTTTTGGATTTGAAAAGCTAATCGAAAAGAAGAACAATATTAAGTTCTCATCAGAAAAAACCAGAGTAAACAAGATGGTTATCATGGCAATGCTTGCCGCAATTTCAGTTATTTTAATGTATTTTGAATTTCCATTGACTTTTATAGCACCATCATTTTATGAGATTGACCTTAGTGAAGTGCCAGTTCTTATTGGTTCATTTTTATTAGGACCATGTGCGGGAGTTGTTATTGAAGCGGTAAAAGTCATTCTGAAAATATGTATAAAAGGAACTACAACGGCATTTGTCGGTGATTTTGCTAATTTTATTCTGGGATGTTTTTTTGCAGTTCCTGCTTCAGTTGTATATCATTTTCACAGAACAAAGAAAAGAGCGGTATTGGGACTTGTTGCTGGAAGCCTTACACTTATAGTTTCAGGCGTATTTTTGAATGCATTTTATCTGCTTCCAAAATATTCAGAACTTTATGGAATGCCGATAGAGGCATTTATTGCAATGGGTAATAAAATAAATGCAAATATTAATAATGTATTTACATTTGTTGTTCTTGCCGTTGCACCATTTAATTTTGTAAAAGCACTGATATCAAGTGTCATTACTTTTGTTTTGTATAAGTATCTGAGCAGACATTTAAAAGTTTCAGCATGATATGATTAAAAATAGAAATAAAGTCCATACTAAAAATAGTTCGTAAAAAGGAGGACTTTATGAAAAAATGTAAAATAATTATCATGGCAGCTCTTGCAGTTTTTGCAGTGGCGGCACTTGCGGGATGCGGCAATGCTGATAATGAGGAAACAGGGAGTAATCCTGATTCGGATAATGGAGTTGTTGAGCAGATAGTTACAGATGCAGCAACAGGAGCGAAAGAAGTTATAACGGATGCGGCAACAGGAGCGAAAGAAATAATTACTGATGCTGCAAAAGGAATAGAAGATGGTTTTACTGACGCTGTAAATGGTTCAGAGGAGCCGGTTACAGACGATTATGAAGGAATGAACCATGAGCGTTGAAAATCAATAATTATATGCTTGTTTTATGGCAGTATATCTATGCTTTATTGCAGATATGCTGCCATTTATGTATGGTGAACATTTGTTGAAAATTAATAAAAAATGTTGCTTAAATTCTTGGAAAATTGTATAATAAAACACATGATTTTATGATGCGTGATAAGTTACGCGGAAATGGGGAGAAGTTGAAAGATGGATTTGTAAGAGTCGCTGCCTTGACACCCAAAATCAAAGTGGCAGACTGTGATTATAATACCGAACGTATAATTGAACTTATAAAAGAAGCATCGCAAAAAAAGGCTTCACTTGTCGTGTTCCCTGAGATGTGTATAACAGGATATACATGTGGAGATTTATTTTTGCAGGAGACACTTCTTGAGAGTGCAAAGAGAAGTCTCATAAAAATATGTAATGAATCTTTAAAATATAAGAATATGCTTATATTTGCCGGACTTCCATTTGAATATAATTCAAAGCTTTATAATGTTGCTGCAGCAATAAATAATGGCAGGATTCTTGGACTTGTACCGAAAAAATATCTTCCGAATTATGGTGAATTTTATGAGAGACGACAGTTTACTCCGGGATTTGACAAGTGTGTAAATGTTGAAATAAACGGAATGTATACGTTATTTGGCACCAATATTCTGTTCAGATGTGCTGGAATGGATGAATTTGTTGTCGGGGCAGAAATCTGTGAGGATTTATGGACACCTGACCCACCAAGCACGAAGCTGGCACTTCATGGTGCTACTGTGCTGGTAAACTGTTCTGCAAGCAATGAGACAATCGGAAAAAGACAGTACAGGACAGAACTTGTCAAAAACCAGTCTGCAAGGCTTGTCTCATGTTATGTATATTCAAGTGCAGGAGATGGAGAGTCAACACAGGATATAGTATTCGGCGGACATGATATTATATGTGAAAATGGTACAATACTCGGGATGTCAGAACTTTTTTCCGGACAGCAGATATATGCAGATATTGATTTAAAAAAGATAAAAGCTGAAAGACGGAGAATGACAACATTTGTTCCGGCTGATGATATGTCAGAATGGAATGAGGTCGTATTTGAAGCTTATACAGCCAGTCAGATAAAGCTTGAAAGACATTTTGATAAGACACCATTTGTTCCTAAGAATAAAAAGGAACGTAATGAAAGATGTGAAGAGATATTAAATATTCAGACATTTGGTCTTAAAAAGAGACTTGAACATACTAAATGTAAGAGTGCAGTAGTCGGCATATCAGGCGGACTTGATTCAACGCTCGCACTTATAGTTACTGTAAGGGCGTTTGACGCATGTGGAATTGACAGAAGCAATATAACATGTGTTACTATGCCGTGTTTTGGCACAACTGACAGAACTTACAATAATGCGGTAAGCCTTACAAAAAAGCTTGGTGCAACGCTTAGGGAAATTTCTATAGAAAAGGCTGTGCGGCAGCATTTTGCTGATATTGGACATGATGAGAGTGTCCATGATGTCACATATGAAAACGGACAGGCAAGAGAACGTACACAGATTCTAATGGATATCGCAAACCAGACAAACGGTATGGTTATAGGTACTGGTGATATGTCAGAGCTTGCCCTTGGCTGGGCGACGTACAATGGAGACCATATGTCAATGTATGGAGTCAATGCGTCAGTTCCAAAGACGCTTGTAAGACATCTGGTACGTTATTATGCAGATATCTGTGATGACAGTGAGCTAAAGGGTATTTTCCTTGATGTCCTTGATACTCCTGTGAGTCCTGAACTTCTGCCGCCTCAGGAAGATGGAACAATAGCACAGAAAACGGAGGATTTGGTTGGACCATATGAATTGCATGATTTCTTTATGTATCATATATTGAGGTTCGGTGTTAATCCTAAGAAGCTTTTCAGAATTGCCAGATGTGCATTTAAAGGTGAATTTGAAGATAAGGAAATATATAAGTGGCTTCGCACATTTGTATGGAGATTTTTTGCACAGCAGTTTAAGCGTTCATGTCTTCCTGACGGACCTAAAGTCGGAAGCGTTGCAGTTTCGCCAAGAGGCGATTTAAGAATGCCGAGTGATGCAAGTTCAGCCGTATGGATGAAAGAATTAGATGAAATAAAAGAGGAAAATGGATTTTAGGAGGATTAGTAATGGCTAAGGTTAAAGGAAACAAGGCAGTACTTAATAATACAGAGGAAAAGATTGTTACAAAGTATGATAAAAAGGTTCAGAAAAAACAGGAGCAGGAGAAAAGAGATGCAAAAGCTAAAAAGATAACATCGATTGCTGCAACTGTAATTCTTGTAATTATTGTCGCTGTGGCAGGAACAGCAGCATGGATGAATTATGATAAGATACATAATGAATATATTGATGTTGACGGCGATAAGATAAGTAAGATTGAATTTGATTTCTATTATTCAATGACAAAGCAGAATATTCTTAATCAGGAATTATTCAGCGGAATGACTTATGGAAGTTATTTTGCATCATATATGGGATATGATACATCAAAGAGTGATTCGTCACAGACTTACGGTGGCAACTCTGATTATACATGGTATGACTATTTTGCTAATGCAGCACTCTCAACAATAAAAGAAGATAAAGCACTTTTAAAGGATGCTGACAAGAATGGATTTACATATAATGCAGATGATGACTATAATAATTTTATTGACAATCTCAAGTCATCTGCAGATTCAGCAGGTTCATCCGTAAAAGATTATTACAAGACTGTATTTGGCGAAAATGCAACAGAAAAGAATATAAAAGGTTATTTGTGCAGTTACCTTAAAGCAGCGTCATATCAGGGAGAAATTCAGACTAAGTTAAAACCTGATGATGCAGAGATTGCTTCTTATTATGAGGAACACAAAGATGATTATGATACTGTAAATTACAGAATATTTGATATAAAAGCAGAGACAGAAAATGATGATAATTCACTTGCTGATGCAAAAGCAAAGGCTGATGAGATGGCAGCAAAAGCTACCGATGAATCATTGTTTGCAGACCTTTGTATAGAATATGCAGGTGATAATGCGGATACATATAAGAGTGATTCTAATGCTTCATTAAAGACACTTGTTAAAAAATCTTCAGTTGACGGTGATGAGGCTGACTGGCTGTTTGACAGCACAAGAAAGACAGGGGATGTAACTGTTGTGTCTGACTCATCTGCAAGTAAATGCAGTGTTGTAATGTTTGTTTCAAGAAGCTACGATTCATCAAATGATTCAACAATTTCAAATGCTATTATAACAGAAAAGTATAATGAACTTATTGCTTCATATGCTGATAATATGAGCGTTAAGAATATTAAGAACAGAATAAAAATGTATGAAGACTAGATTTGATTTTGGCAGATTCAGATGTGCCATATTTGATTTGGATGGCACTCTTTTGAATTCCACGGACGTGTGGGCGAAGGTTGATATTGATTTTCTTGGTAAAAGAAATATTGAAGTGCCTGAAGATTTTATAAGAAAAATAAAAACACATAATTTTGCAACAGGTTCAAAATATGTAATTGAAAGATTTAATCTTGACGAGAAACCGGAAGATATTGCAAAAGAGTGGTTTGATATGGCTGTACAGGCATATGCTGATGATATAGATTTAAAACCGGGAGCAGCTGATTTTCTTGAGAATCTCAGACAAAAGGGATATAAAATATGTATAGCAACAGCGTCTGACAGGGAATTGTATGAGGCATGCCTAAAAAGAAATAAGATATTTGATTATTTTGATAATTTTACGCAGAGCGATGAGGTTGAAAGAGGAAAAGGATTTCCTGATGTATATGAACTTGCCGCAAAAAAATGCGGATTTGGGGCGGATGAATGTGTTGTTTTTGAGGATGTATATGAAGCTGTATGCGGAGCAGTAAATGGGGATTTTTATACGGTTGCTGTAAAGGATGATGCATCGAATGGCGACATTGAAAAGATAAAAGAAAAATGTAATCTGTTTATAAATGATTATTATGATTTACTTTAAGATTAGGTAAAATTTATGCAGGACAGATTCATTGAAAGGGAAAGAATATGAATAAGAAATATATTTTATTTGATCTGGACGGAACACTTACCGATACAGCTGAAGGGATTACGAAATCTGTCCAATATGCATTGGAAGCACAGGGGATTAAAGAGGAAAATCTTGATAACCTTACGTGTTATATAGGACCGCCGCTTGATGAAAGTTTTCAGAAGTTTCATGGCATGACAAAAGAACAGGCCTGGGAAGCAGTGGAAAAATACAGGGAGAGATATAAAGATACCGGTATATATGAAACCAGTGTGATAGACGGAATGATTTTTGTCCTTGAGACACTCAAAGCAGCGGGAAAGACGCTTGCACTTGCAACATGTAAGCCTGAACCGTTTGCATTAAAAATACTTGAACATTTTAATCTTTCAAAGTATTTTACGGTAGCCTGCGGAAGTAATCTTGATGGGACAAGAAAATACAAAAATGAAATTATTGAAGAGGTTTTTGCAAGACTTAACAGACTTGAAGGAAATGGGGAACTCACAGAGGCTGTTCTTGATGAAATGAAAGCTGATTCTATAATGGTAGGCGACAGAAAAGATGATATATATGGAGCACATAATGCGGATATAGAGGCAGTCGGAGTAAGATTCGGATATGCGGCAGACGGTGAGCTTGAGGAAGCCGGTGCAGATTATATCGTAAATACAGTGTTTGAACTTACAGCACTGCTTCTTATGGATGATGATTCGGTATTGTGTGATTAAGATATATATAATGTATTAGAAAAGAGGTAGAAGAGAATGGTAGCACAGATTTTGGCGGTGACTATCTTCGTTGCAATGTTTGTTCTCATTGTAATTGATAAGATAGAGCGTCAGTACATAACACTAGGATGCGGGGTTATTACACTTGTAGTTGTATTTGGCTTATGTATGCACAGTGTTACAGCAATCACGGATACTCTTAATATTCACAGCATTTTTACCGGAACATTCTGGTATACAGGCGGTGCGGCAGAAGAGTCATCAAGTGGTATTAACTGGGCGACAATTATATTTGTTGCCGGAATGATGGTAATGGTAGAAGGAATGGCAAGAGTCGGCTTTTTCAGATGGCTCTGCATGAGAATTGCCAAACTTGTACATTACAAGACAATGGCGATTTTTATGACATTTATGATTATGTCAGCTGTATTATCAATGTTTATCGACAGCATTACTGTTATTTTGTTCCTTGCAGCAGTTACAGTCGAGTTGTCACAGCTTTTAAAATTTAATCCTGTGCCGATGATTCTGTCGGAGATTTTTTGTGCAAATCTTGGCGGTTCGGCAACAATGTGCGGAGACCCGCCTAATATCATAATTGGAACATCACTTGGATATTCATTTGCTGATTTTATAACAAATACAGGTCTTATTGCACTTGTGGCACTCGTTGCCGTGCTTGTATATTTTTATTTTGTGTTTCATTCAGAGCTTTCGGCTTCTAACGGAGAAAATGTTGATATTTCTTCACTTCCGGACCCGAAAGAGGCAATTAAGGATAAAAAAGGATTTGCAATAAGCTGTATTATATTTGCAACAGCAGTAGTTCTGCTTATAACACATGCCATGACAGGTCTTACGGTTGCATTTATCGGACTTTTTATTGCTCTTGTTACAATTATTACAGCACCTAAACATATACATGAGATAATAAGCAAAGTTGATTATAAGACATTATTGTTTTTTATTGGTTTATTTGTAGTTGTAGGAGGACTCGAGCAGACAGGAATTCTTGAGATAGCTGCTAATTTCATTGGAAAGATAAGTGGTGGAAATGCAATGCTTATGGTGGCAATAATTATATGGCTTTCAGCATTTGCAAGTGCATTTGTCGATAACATTCCTTTTGCAGCAACTATGATTCCTATTATAAAAGCACTTGCCGCAACAGAAGGCGTGAGCCTTTCTACACTGGCATGGGCATTATCAATGGGAACTGATATAGGTGGAAGTGCAACACCGATTGGTGCTTCTGCTAACGTAGTAGGTACATCTGTAGCTGCCAAAGCAGGACATCCTATTGGCTGGGGTATGTATTGCAAGAAAGTAGTTCCGGCTACAATTCTTGTGCTTGTTATTTCCACAGTTGGTATATTTGTAAGATATTTTTAAAGGAGGAGCAGGTGTATGGGAAAACAGCTGATTATAGCGGTAAGCCGTGAATTTGGAAGCGGCGGACATGAGATTGCGGATATTCTTGCAAAAAAATTTAATATTCCGATTTATGACAACAATCTTTTAACTGAAATTGCAAACAGTAAAAATCTTGATGTTGATACTTTGGAAAAATATGATGAAAAGCCAAAGAATATATTCCTTTCAAGAAGTGTAAGGGGCTACAGTAATTCACTTTCGGAAGTGCTTGCACAGATGCAGTTTGATTATATAAGAGAACTTGCAAACAAAGGTGAGTCTTTTGTAATTGTCGGCAGATGTGCGGAGACAGTGTTAAAAAATCATCCGGCACTTGTCTCTATATTTGTACTGGCTGACAAAGAGAGCAAGATTACAAGAGTTTCAAAGCATAATGATATTTCAAGGTCAGAAGCTGAATCACTTATAAATATGCAGAATAAGAAAAGAAAGACTTATCATAACAGATATTGCGAAGATAAGTGGGGCGATTCAAGAAATTATGATGTCTGCGTAAACAGTGCAAAGCTCGGAATAGAGCGTACAGCAGATATTCTTGAAGAATATATAAAAGAATTTGCACAATAAATAGTTATTTAAATATTTATTACACATCTGTCATGTGAAAAATGGCAGATGTGTTTTTTTATGCCCTTGTTTTGACAGTTAAATACGCAGAATGTCAATTTGGAAAAATAAGAGTTCAATATTTGACAGATGTGTTGTATATTAATAATGCAAAAGAAATAATTAATATCATGAAACGGAGAAAGTAAGTGGAGAAACAGTTTATAGCTGTTATTATTATATTTATACTAATTGCTGTTACAGTTGTAATTTTCCTTGTAAAAGCTCTTCTTAAAAATATGGAAAAGTACAGGGCAGCGTTAGAGACAGTTAATAATCTAGAGCAGCTTAATGCACGCATGAGAAGCCAGAGACATGATTACATAAATCAGATGCAGGTTATATATGGACTTCTCGAACTTGAAGAGTATGATGAGGCACTCGATTATCTGAAACCGATTTTTACGGATATGATGAAAGTCGGTAAGGCATTAAAGACAAAGATTCCTGCTGTCAATGCACTTCTTATGGCAAAGATGCAGACGGCTGAAAAACAGAACATTGACATGTATGTTGAAGTTAAGTCCAACCTTGAAAATATAGGAGTTGAGGGCTGGGAATTGTGCAAAGTGATGTCTAACATAATTGATAATTCTATAGCTGCTTCGTTGCAGAGTGAGTATGAAAGCCGAAAGGTATATATAGAAATCAGTGAGTCAATTGATTCGTATATTATAAGAATAGGAAATAATGGTCCGGTTCTTACAGCTGATGATAAGAAAATTATATTTAAGTCAGGATATTCAACAAAGAAAGAACCGGGACACGGTGAGGGGCTTGCAATTGTAATGAATATATTAAAAAAATACAATGCAAAAATAAAAGTCGACTCATCAGATAAAGAAACTTTTTTTGAAATAGAATTTGTTAAAAAAGGAGATGGATTATTATGAACACAATGGAAGTTATTGGAATTATATTAATTATTGCCGGAATTATTCTTGCATCTGTCGAGATGTATATTCCGGGATTCGGAGTACCGGGAATATCAGCTGCAATATGTCTGGTGTCAGGTGTGTTTCTCACAGCAAAGAATGTTATGCAGGGAATTATAATTGTTATCGGAATTTTATGTATTCTTCTTGTTATATTTGTGATTATGTATTTTCTTATATTCAAGGCAAAAGTAAAATCGCCGATAGTTCTTGATAATGCGATAGACAGTAATGCCGGATATCTGGGGGAAGATGACCTCAGATACCTCCTTGGAAAAGAAGGCGTGGCAGTTACAGATTTAAGACCTGCCGGAAAAGGTAATTTCGAGGGTGTCGAATTTGATGTTAATTCTTCAGGACAGTTTATCCAGAAGGGTGCTAAAATAGTTATTTTTAGTATAAAAGATTCAAGACTTACTGTGAAAGAAGTGTAAGAGAGGCGGGAAAACTTTTATGAAAGTTATGATAGTTGAAGATGAAGAGGGCATAAGAAAACTTCTTGTAAAGATTGTTTCAAAAAATGAATCATTTCAGGTTGTTGCAGAATGTGCAGGTTTTCATGATGCTATAAAGATGTATTCTGAATGTCAGCCGGATATTATATTTATGGATATTGAGATAAAAGAAAATGAAGCAGATGAAAATGCAAGCGACAGGGTAAATGGTGTTGAGTGTGCAAGAATTCTAAGCAATATTAATCCTGATTTAAAAATTATATTTGTGACGGCACACAGTGAATATATGTCAAATGCTTTTGATATATATGCTTATGATTATATAGTAAAACCTTTTGATATACAGCGTGTTGAACGTACATTAAGAAGGATTGCCGCTTCTGGGGAAAATGTAACCAGTAGTGACAACACCGGTAAGGTAAAATCCTCGCCAGGCAGAAAAATGATGATACGTGGCAGGGAGAGTACGAATTTTATAGATATAGATGAGATTGTAATGGTTGAAAGACAGGGCAAATCTACAATAATACATACAATCCGGGATGAATATAATACGTCAATGGGGCTTGGCGATATTGAGGAAAAGCTGACTGACAGTAAGTTTATAAGAAGTCATAAATCTTTTATAATTAATATGGATTATGTGAGCAGAATAGAACCATATGGACGCTGGACATACATTGTCAAGTTTAACGGAAAAGATTATGACGCACTTATTACATCGTCAAAGTATGACGAGATAAAGAAAATCTATGGGTAAGAAAGTATAGTGCAATGTACATTACGAAAAAATTAAACGGACAGGAGGAATTTTATGAATAATGTTTTTTGGCGTGACAGGATGGAAAGAAATAATTCCGATTTTGAGGGAAGCGGAATCGGAGAAGGCAGATTCGATGAATATGAGGAAGAAAAGGCAAAATTTTCTGATGCAATACTTCCATTTATAATTCTTACATTTATGATTATCGGACTTGCAGGAATTATTTATCTTCATATTACGGAAATTAGAAAAATATCCGGTGCGACGGCAGTTGAGATTGAATATGACGGAAAACAGCAGTTTGTTACATGGAAAGCACCGGATGGAAGAACATATTCTTACAATGCTTCGTATGCACCTGAAAAAAGCAATTCAGTGACGCTTTATTATAAAGGAACTGACTATAGAAATGGAATTATAAAAACCGACGTTGCGTCGTGGATAAAGTTCTATGCAGCTTTTACGGTTATCATCGGCGGTTTGATTTTTTGGATTTATAAGATTTTTCATAAGAAAAAACATTTTATATCAAAATAATGCTGTGCCAATATAATAATATCTGTTGGTTAAAGGCTCTGAGACATCACATTTGTGTGTTTCGGAGTTTTTTTTTTACGGCTGTGTAAGGTTACGCTGTTGCAACGGTAGGAAGATGTCAGCGATGACACGGCAATAATTCCGCTGTGGTGCACTAATCGCAGTTTTATAAAAAATTTTGAATTTAAGTATTGAATTTGGCAAAGAATCATAATATAATGTTTCAAGAATTCCTAGTAAGCCAATCGGAATTCTGAAAAATAACAAGATTGTGAAAGGATGAAAAATGATGAGCAATAATTTGTTGGAAGTAAAAGACTTGTCAGTAAATGTTGAAGAACAGCAGATTCTTCATGGTATAAATTTGAATATTGGTAAAGGGGAGACTCATGTGCTTATGGGACCTAACGGTGCAGGTAAATCTACACTCGGATACACTATAATGGGTAATCCTAAGTACAGCGTTACAGGCGGCGAGATTATATTTAACGGAAAGAATATAGTTGATGAAGAGGTTAATGTAAGAGCAAAAGACGGAATATTCTTATCATTCCAGAATCCTATCGAAATACCGGGAATTTCACTCAGCAATTTTATAAGAAGTGCATTGGAGCAGAGAAATGGTAAGAGAATCCGTCTCTGGGAATTCAAGAAAGAATTAAAAAAGGCAATGGAAGTTCTTGATATGGATGAGTCATATGCGGAAAGAGACCTTAATGTGGGATTTTCAGGTGGTGAGAAAAAGAAGGCAGAGATTTTACAGCTTCTTATGTTAAAGCCGTCTCTTGCTATTCTTGACGAGACAGATTCGGGCCTTGATGTAGATGCGGTGCGTACAGTATCTAAGGGTGTCTGTGAATATCAGAAGGACAAGGATGGTTCTCTTCTTATTATCACACATAATACTAAGATACTTGAATCACTCCACGTTGATTACACACATGTTCTTGTAGATGGTAAGATTGTTACAACAGGCGGAGCAGAGCTTGTAGAAGAGATTAACAATAACGGATTTGACAGATTTGTGAAGGGAGAGTAATTACCCATGAGAGAAAAGACGAACGTCAATGATGTAGACAGAAGTATGTATGACTTCCGAAATGAAGAAAAAGATGTATACAGAGTAAAAGAAGGACTTACACCAGCGATTGTAGAAAAGATTTCATCTGAGAAACATGACCCTGTGTGGATGCAGAATTTCAGACTTGAGTCACTTCAGATTTACAATGAGATGAAAGTTCCTGACTGGGGTCCGTCAATTGAGGGACTCAATATGGACGATATTGTAACTTATGTCCGTCCAAATACTAAAATGAGTGCAAAGTGGTCTGATGTTCCGGAAGATATTAAGGATACATTTGAAAAACTTGGTATTCCTCAGGCAGAAAGAAAATCACTTGCCGGGGTTGGTGCACAGTATGACTCAGAACTTGTATACCACAATGTCCGTGAAGAAGTTGCAGCACAGGGGGTTGTATACACAGATATGGAAAGTGCATTGACAGGTGAGTATGCAGATATGGTTAAAAAGCATTTTATGAAGCTTGTAACACCTAGAGACCATAAATTTGCCGCACTTCACGGAGCTGTATGGTCAGGCGGTTCATTTGTATATGTACCACCCGGAGTTTCAGTTGAGATTCCGTTACAGTCGTATTTCAGACTTAATGCACCGGGTGCAGGACAGTTTGAACATACGCTTATTATTGTAGATGAGGGTGCATATCTTCACTTTATTGAAGGATGTTCAGCACCAAAATATAATGTTGCCAATCTTCATGCCGGTTGCGTTGAATTATTTGTTGGTAAGAATGCGAAACTCAGATATTCAACTATAGAGAACTGGTCAAAGAATATGTATAACCTTAATACAAAGCGTGCATTAGTAGAAGAAGGCGGTACTATTGAGTGGGTATCAGGTTCATTTGGCTCACATGTTTCATACCTTTATCCTATGAGTGTATTAAACGGAGAAGGTGCGAGAGCAGAATTTACAGGAATAACATTTGCTGGAAAAGGACAGAATCTTGATACAGGTACAAAAGTTGTCCATAATGCACCTAAGACGACATCATATGTCAATACAAAGTCAATTTCAAAAGATGGCGGCATAAGTACATTCAGAAGCTCTGTTGTTGTAAAACCACAGGCAAAGCAAAGCAAGTCTGCAGTATCATGCCAGTCACTTATGCTTGATGATATTTCCCGCTCAGATACAATTCCGGCAATGGATATAAGAACAAAGGATGCTGATGTCGGACATGAAGCAAGAATTGGAAGAATCAGCGACGAGGCTGTATTCTATCTTATGTCGAGAGGTATTTCCGAGGAAGAGGCAAGAGCAATGATTGTAAGTGGTTTTGCCGATAATGTATCAAAAGAACTTCCTCTTGAATATGCAGTTGAAATGAATAATCTTATCCGCCTTGAAATGAAGGGCAGCATAGGTTAATGATGCAGAAATGGAGAGTAATATGGATATTAAGATAAATGAATTGTCAGCAAAAACATTTAACTGGCTGGGAATGAATGAAAGCGTTGTCAAAGATGTGCCGGAATTTGAGTGCGGAAGCATGGTTGTGACAACTCCTGACGAAGTTACATGTGAAAGAGAACTTGTGGACAGTATTGCACTTTCCGGCATTGACAAAGAAACAAGTGGCATGGGAAGAGATATTGATGAACTTATAAGTGATTCAGGCGTAAACAGCTTTGTTTTAAAGACAAAACCGGGAATTACATCGTCAAAACCGGCTATAGTAAAAGTGCCTGCTGATGCGGGAACAATTAACAAGCTTGTTATTGAGACGGATAAGGACAGCATAATAACTGTTGTGATGGATTATCTTTCAGACAGTCTGCATGATGAAGAAAAAAATAAAATGTTTGGTGTCCAGACAAGAATACAGGCTGGAAGCGGCTCAAAAGTTAATCTTGTCCAGCTGTTAAGACATTCTTCAGATTATTCATGCCTTAATGATATCGGGGCGGTTCTTGATGATAATGCACGACTTAACATAGTACAGGTTATACTTGATGGCGATAAAAATTATATGGGTTGCCGTGTTGTCCTTAAAGGAAAAGGAAGTTCATTAAAGACTGATATCGGTTATATGGTAAACAATGACGGCAGACTTGATATGAACTATGAAGCCGTTCATGAAGGAAAAGTTACAGAGAGTGAAATAAATGCAGCCGGTGTATTGAAAAACGGTGCATTTAAGCTGTTCAGAGGTACAATTGATTTTAAGAAAGGGGCAGCCGGTGCTGTAGGTAACGAAAAAGAGGATGTGCTCTTGCTTGATGATAATGTTGTAAACCAGACAATTCCTATTATTTTATGTGCTGAGGAAGATGTTGAAGGTAACCATGGTGCAACAATAGGTGAGCTTGATGAGCAGATAATGCTTTATATGCAGGCAAGAGGTCTCAGCCGTGAACAGGTATATGAAGAAATGTCAAAGGCAAGAATTAAGGCGGTATGTAATCTTATACCGGATGAGGATACTAAAAATATGATGAGTGATTACCTTGAAGGTGAACAGTTACTTGAAAATGGAGGCGAGCAGGAGAATGAATAAAGAGCAGTTCAGACAACAGGGAATTGAAATAAGAAAGGATTTTCCGCTTTTTAATTCTGCTGATGTTGTATATCTTGACAATGCTGCAACTTCACAAAAGCCTGAATGTGTAATACAGGCAGAGCGTGATTTCTATGAAAAGTCAAATGCAAATCCGCTTCGAGGTCTTTACGCACTTGCTGAGAAAGCAACAAAAGAGTATGAAGATGCAAGAAAGACAGTTGCAGATTTTATCGGTGCAGCAGATTCATCAGAAATCATATTTACAAGAAATGCAACTGAAGGACTTAATCTTGCCGCATACTGCCTTTCACAGATAATGTTAAAAGAAGACGATGAGATTGTTGTAAGCATCATGGAACATCACAGCAATCTTTTACCATGGCAGCAGGCCGCAAGAAGAACAGGTGCGGTTCTTAAATTTATTGAATGTTCAAAAGACGGCGTTATAACAGATGAAGCTTTTGAAAATGCTATAACAGATAAGACGAAAATAGTTGCAATGACACAGATTTCCAATGTACTTGGAAGTAAGAATGATATAAAGAAATATGCTTCATATTGCCATGACAGAGGAATTGTTTTTGTTGCTGATGGAGCACAGAGTGTTCCGCATATTCCTGTTAATGTCCAGGAACTTGGAGTGGACTTCCTTTCATTTTCGGGACATAAAATGTTTGCACCTATGGGAATTGGCGTATTATATGGAAGGAAATCACTTCTTGAGCAGATGCCACCATTTCTTTATGGTGGTGAAATGATTGAATCCGTTACAAGAGAAAGTGCGGTATATGCGGAGGTTCCTCACAAGTTTGAAGCGGGAACAGTTAATGCGTCAGGTGCGGTTGCACTGGCAGAGGCGATAAGATATATCAACAAAACCGGATTTGATGTTATACAGGAAAGAGAAGATTATCTTACAAAGTATGCTTTTGAAAAAATGACAGCCGTAAATGGTGTGCATATTATAGGCTCGCCTGATGCATCATCACATCACGGAATATTATCATTTACACTTGACGGAGTACATCCGCATGATGTAGCATCTATACTTGATGCAGATAATATAGGAGTGCGTGCCGGACACCACTGTGCACAGCCGCTTCTTGCATATCTTGGTATTTCTTCATCTACAAGAGTGAGTCTTGCATTTTACAATACATGTGAAGAAATAGATACATTTGTGGATAGTCTTTCACAGATAAGGAGACAGATGGGTTATGGAGAATAAGACATTCTATAATGAGGTACTGACAGACCACAATCTTCATCCTGGTCATAAGCATGCACTTGATGATGCCAATATGATTCTTGAGGGTGTTAATCCAAGCTGTGGTGATGACATTTTTCTCAATCTTAAATTTGAGGACGGAGTTATCAAAGATGGTTCATTTCAGGGTGACGGCTGTGCTATATCACAGGCATCAGCTGATATGATGCTTGATCTGATTGTTGGAAAAACAAAAGAAGAAGCTTTACAGCTTGCTGATATTTTTTTGAGAATGATAAAGGGTGAAGCATCAGATGATGAAATTGACCAGCTTGAGGAAGCATCAGTATTAAAGGATATTTCGCATATGCCGGCAAGAGTAAAATGTGCTGTGCTTGGATGGCGTACATTAAATGAAATGTTTAAAGATGGTAAATAAGTACTATTGGTGAGCTTATATTTCCCTGTTACATTTACAGCTAATATATTTAGGTGTTATAATTATATGCAACAAAGATGTATTAGCTAATGATGTAATCAGGGGATTTTATTTTATGAAACAGAAGAAAAACGGTTTTTTTATTACAATTATGCTGCTTTTGATATCGTTGGCTTTTATTGTGACGGTATCAGTTGTATTTAATAATATAAAGACAAATCTTGAACTCGAAATTATTTCGAGTCTCAGTGAGGAAGCTGAAGAGAATGCAGCTTTGATTAAAAAAGAGATTGATGCAAAATTTGGTGTATTGCAAAGTTTTGCAAATGAATTATCGTCAACAGGTGATGAGATTGCAGAGATTCGCGATATGCAGAGTTTCGTTGAAGTGTATAATTTTAGAAGAATGGGATTTGTTGACCTTAATGGTATTGCGAAGACGACAGATGGATTTGAAAAAGATTTGTCATTCAGGGAATTCTATCAGGTTGGTCTTAAAGGTGAATCATTTATTACAGAATCGCTTCAGGATACTGTAGGTGATTATACAGAAGATATGATAAATATTCTCAGCGTTCCTGTATATGATAATAAAGGTGAGATTAAGGGCGTGTTGTTTGCTACATATCTTACAGAAAAATTTCACGAAGTGATATTTTCAGATTCATTTCAGGGTGAAGGATATACATATATTGTTGCCGGCGATGGTGATGTAATATCATCATATGGTGACGGGATGCAGAAAGAATATGATAATATTTTCATATATACAGGTGATGCGGCACAATATGACGATGCCATACAGGAAAAAGTTGAAAATGATATGCGGGAGAAGCTTAGCAGGGTTGGTATAGGTGTTAATGAGGATAACGATAAGTATTTTTATTGCTATAAACCACTCGAGATTGAGTCTGCTGATATGAACTGGTATATTTTCTCTATTGAACCAAAGAGTGTTCTTGATGAAAGAATGCATCCTATAATGAGAGATATACAGTTTCTTACAGTTATCCTTATATGTATCCTTGTTATGGCTAATATTATATTCTTATATTACAATGTAAGAAGAAGACAGGAATTATTCAGGCTTGCATATAAAGATAGTATTACAGGTGGAGATAATTTCTCAAATTTCAAGGAAAAAGCAAAGAAGTATGAAAATACAGAAGGATATGTAATTGCACTTGATATAAGTGAGTTTAAGCTCGTCAATAATGTATGCGGCAACGCCCGTGGTGATGAAGTATTAAAGGCTATATGGGATGTCATACTGGCTAATTGCAATGATAATGAGCAGGCAGCCAGAGTTAATGCTGACAGGTTTGTAATATTTTGGATTGAAAGAAGCAAAAAGACAGTTACTTACCGTATCGAAAAGCTGATAAATGAGATTGAAGGCATATCAGAGCAGTTGAGCGTGCCTAGATTGTATCCTGTAATAGGAATACGTGCTGTAGAAAAGCTTGATGATGCAGATAAACGTTATGGTGAGGCATTGAGAGCTAAAGCACTTGTAAAGAACAGACGTGACCGTCATTATGCTTTTTATGATGAGATTGATTATGATACAATAGTTGAGAATAAAAAGCTGGAGAATGGTTTTGAGAAAGCACTTGCAGATAAGAAATTTGAAGTGTGGTATCAGCCTAAATTTAACTCACATACAGGTAAAATAGTTGGCTCAGAGGCACTTATCAGATGGCGTGCGGACGATGGTTCACTTATTTCACCCGGACGGTTTATTCCTTTGTTTGAAAAAAATGGTAATATAATAAGACTTGATGAATATGTATTCCGTGAAGTGTGCAGACAGCAGAAAGAATGGCAGAAAGAAGGGATTCAGATACTTCCTGTATCTGTAAACATTTCCAGATTCAGCCTCTACTATTCAAATGTTGTAGAAAAATATGAGAGGATAATTAACTATTATGATGTGGATCATAAGTATGTACAGATAGAGATTACAGAGAGTGCAATAATTGAAAATACTGTGATTGTTGAACTTATACAGAAATTCCATGATGCAGGTTTCGATATTCTTCTGGACGATTTTGGAAGTGGATATTCATCACTTGCATCTCTTAACCAGATGCCATTTGATACAATTAAGCTTGATAAAAGCCTTGTTGATTATGTTGGCAATGAAAATGGTGAGAAGCTTCTTAAATTTATCGTACAGCTTGTCCAGAGTCTTGGAATGAAGATAACAGCAGAAGGAGTAGAATATAAAGAACAGCTTGATTTTCTTGAAAATCTTAACTGTGATGACATACAGGGGTTCTATTTTTCAAAACCTCTTATGTTAGCAGATTTTTCAGCAAAACTGACGGAAAATAATTAATAAATAAAACTATTGAAATGCTAGGAAATAAAGTGATAAGCGGATGCCTGAAGCATCCGCTTATATTATGAAAGAGGATAGAATCTATGCTTACACAATTTTCAAGAACAGAGCTTCTGCTTGGTAAGGAAGCAATGGATAAACTTGCAGCTTCAAAAGTTGCGGTGTTCGGAGTCGGCGGAGTCGGCGGATATGTATGCGAGGCACTTGTGAGAAGTGGTGTCGGTGCATTTGACCTGATAGATGATGATAAGGTTTGTCTTACAAACCTTAATAGACAGATAATTGCGACAAGAAAAACAGTCGGGCAGTATAAAACAGAAGTTATGCGTGACAGAATCCTTGAAATTAATCCTAAGGCGGATGTGAGAATTCACAAATGTTTTTTTCTGCCTGAAAATGCAGATGAATTTCCATTTGATGAGTATGACTATATAGTTGATGCAGTTGATACTGTTACAGCAAAAATTGAGCTTGTAATGAAAGCCAACGAGATGAATATTCCGATTATAAGCAGCATGGGAGCAGGAAATAAACTTGAACCAAGCATGTTTCAGGTGGCTGATATATATAAGACAAAGGTATGCCCTCTTGCAAAAGTTATGCGAAGAGAGTTAAAGAAACGTGGAATTAAGAAGCTGAAAGTTGTATATTCAGAAGAAAAGCCGGTAAGACCTCTTGAAGATATGGCGATAAGCTGTCGTACAAACTGCATATGTCCACCTGGTGCACAGCATAAATGCACGGAGAGAAGAGTTATTCCGGGCAGTACAGCATTTGTTCCGTCTGTTGTTGGACTTATAATAGCAGGTGAAGTTGTTAAAGATTTATGTGATTATAAAAGACGTGACGAATAAAGCAAGGAGAATTTATGGCAGATATTACGGAAAACCAGCAGATTAAATATGAAAAGCTGAAGCAGTATATTAAAGAATTAGGCTCTGTTGCAGTGGCATTTTCAAGTGGAGTTGATTCTACGTTTTTGTTAAAGGCAGCACATGATGTGCTCGGTGATAACGCCATAGCTGTAACAGCACGTTCATGTTCATTTCCTAAAAGAGAACTCAATGAGGCAGTGGATTTCTGCAAAAAAGAGGGAATAAGACATTTTATATGTGATTCTGAGGAATTAAAAATAGAAGGATTTGCCCAGAATCCGAAAAACAGATGTTATCTTTGTAAACATGAACTTTTTGAAGAAATCAAAAAAATTGCTGATGAAAATGGAATTGCATGTATTGCAGAAGGCTCCAATATGGACGATAATGGGGATTACAGGCCAGGACTTAAAGCAGTTGCCGAGCTTGGCATAAAGAGCCCATTAAGAGAGAGCAAAATGACAAAGGACGATATAAGAGCATTGTCAAAAATGCTGGGACTTCCTACATGGAATAAACAGTCATTTGCCTGTCTTTCTTCAAGATTTGTATATGGAGAGACTATTAATGAAGAGAAACTGGGAATGGTAGACAAAGCAGAGCAGCTTCTTCTTGATATGGGATTTCATCAGGTAAGAGTAAGAATTCATGGTATGATGGCAAGAATTGAAATTGAACCGGCTGAATTTGATAAACTTATGAAAGAAGAAAACAGATTTAAAATTGTGCAGGAATTTAAAAAGTATGGTTTTACATATGTTACACTGGACCTTTTGGGATACAGATGTGGAAGTATGAATGAGACACTTAAAGACGAGGAGAAAAGATAAGTGAAAATTAGCAGTATTGTGGGAAAAGACAAATTGACACTGTCATTTGAAGTATTTCCGCCTAAGACGGATTCAGATTTTGAAAAAGTTAAAGAAGCTGCTTTTGGAGTGGCAGCAATAAAGCCGGCATATATAAGTGTTACATATGGTGCCGGTGGAAGTACAAGCACAAATACGCTTGCAATAGCAAAAGGAATTCAGGAAAAATACGGTGTTGCAACAATTGCACATCTTACATGCGTTGGAGCATCAAAAGATTCAATTATAAAATCACTTTCTGATATGAGAGATGCAGGAATAGAAAATGTACTTGCACTTCGTGGTGATAAGCCTAAGTGGTTTGATGGAGAACCTTTTAAAGAATACAAATATGCATCTGAACTTGTATCAACAATAAAAGAGTTTGGTGGTTTTTCTGTAGGTGGTGCATGTTATCCTGAAGTACACCCTGATTCAGCAAACAGACAGGAAGATATAATTAATCTTAAAAAGAAGGTTGATGCCGGATGTGAATTTCTTACAACACAGATGTTTTTTGATAACAGCGTTTATTATGATTTTGTTGAAAATGTGCGTAAAGCAGGAATTGATGTGCCGGTAATTCCGGGAATAATGCCTATTACAAGAGAATCACAGATTGAAAATGTAATAAAACTTTCAGGCTGTAAGATGCCACAGCAGTTTATTAAAATTGTAGACAGATTTAAAGAAGACAAAGCATCAATGAAGCAGGCAGGAATTATATATGCGACACAACAGATACTTGATTTATATGCAAACGGAGTGAAAAACGTCCATGTATATTCAATGAATGATTCATCTGTTGCAGGTGCAATTTACAATAATCTGTCTGATATTTTATCAATGTAAATAACGGAGTGCAGAGTATGAGTATATCAGTAAAAAGAATGAAAAAACTTTTAAAAGATGATTATCAGATTATAGATATAAGAAGTGCTGCTGAGATTGCACACGGCGAAATTCCGGGAGCAGTAATCGTGGCATCTGAAAATGTACTTGATAATAAAAATATAGATTATTCTAAAAAACTCATTATATGTTGTGCAAGAGGCGAGAAAAGCGAGGAGACAGCCAGGCTTTTACAGTCGGAAGGTTACGATGCACAAAGTCTTGAAGGTGGATTTGGGGCATGGCTTCTTGATAAAATGAGCATGACTGATGAAAATGAGAAGGCTTTTGAAGTAGAAAAGAGTCTCCGTAAAAAATTCAGAAAAGAAATATGGTCAAAGTTCACAAAGGCAGTTAATACATATGAGCTTGTGAAACCGGGTGATAAAATAGCGGTTTGTATTTCAGGCGGAAAAGATTCAATGCTTATGGCAAAATGTTTTCAGGAATTAAAGCTTCATGACAAGTTTGATTTCGATGTGAAATTCCTTGTTATGGATCCGGGCTACAGTCCGAGAAACAGGCAGGTAATAGAGGAAAATGCAAGGATTCTTAATATACCGATTACCGTATTTGAATCTGATATTTTTGAGTCTGTATACAATATTGAAAAATCACCTTGTTATCTGTGTGCGAGAATGAGAAGAGGACATCTTTATGCGTATGCTAAAGAACTCGGATGTAATAAGATTGCACTTGGACATCATTATGATGATGTTATAGAGACGATACTTATGGGAATGCTTTACGGTGCACAGGTACAGACAATGATGCCTAAACTTCACAGCACGAATTTTGAGGGAATGGAGCTTATCCGCCCACTCTATCTTGTGAGAGAAGATGATATAAAAGCATGGCGTGATTATAATGGACTTAATTTTATCCAGTGTGCCTGCAAATTTACGGATACATGTACAACATGTAATAATGAAGAAAACCAGTCAAAGCGGGTTGAAATCAAGGAACTGATAAAAACATTGAAGCAGGTTAATCCTCATGTTGAGAGTAATATTTTCAGAAGCGTTGAAAATGTTAATATTGACACAGTTATTGCTTATAAGCAGAACGGTGTAAAGCATAATTTCCTTGATGAGTATGATAATAAATGAAATTTTCAGATATAAGTTTTGGGTCTTTTGGGAGTGAATGAGAATGATTTATCTTGATAATGCCGCAACAACAAAAGTAAACAAAAAAGTTTTAGAGTCAATGATGCCGTATTTTTCGGAAATTTACTGCAATCCTTCGGCTGCATACAGCTTTGCAACGAAGGGCAGGATTGCGATTGAAGAAGCGAGAAATCATGCGGCAAAGCTGATAGGTGCTTCTGATATGGAAATATATTTCACAAGCGGTGGAAGTGAATCTGATAATTGGGCGATTAAGGCTGTAGCAGAATCATTTTCTGATAAAGGGAAACATATTATTACAACAAAAATTGAGCATCATGCAGTGCTTCATACATGTGAATATCTTGAAAGACATGGATTTGATATAACATATCTGAATGTTGATTCAGATGGCAAAGTAAGATTGGATGAACTTAAAAAATCGATAAGAGAAGATACAATTCTTATTTCAGTAATGACAGCAAATAACGAAATAGGAACAATACAGCCGGTTGCAGAAATCGGTAAAATAGCACATGAAAAAGGAATACTTTTCCATACAGATGCAGTTCAGGCATATGGACATATACCAATTAATGTTGACGAGATGAATATTGATTTGCTGTCTGCAAGCGGACATAAGTTTAATGGTCCTAAGGGTGTCGGGATAATGTATATAAGAAAAGGAGTGAAAATCCGTTCATTCATACATGGCGGTTCGCAGGAGCGTGGCAGACGTGCCGGAACTTATAATGTACCGGGAATTGCAGGGCTTGGAACAGCGGCAAAGCTTGCAATGGAAAATATGGCAAAACGTGCTGAAAAAGAAAAAGAATTAAGAGATTATTTTATTGACAGAATATCTGCGGAAATTCCATATACTGTATTAAACGGACACAGAGAAGACAGGCTTCCTAACAATATTAATTTCTGTTTTCGATTTGTTGAGGGTGAGTCAGTACTTATAATGCTTGACCAGGCAGGAATCTGTGCATCGAGCGGTTCAGCGTGTACATCCGGTGCAATAGACCCGTCGCATGTTCTTCGTGCAATAGGTTTAAGCGATGAGATGGCACATGAATCACTCCGCCTCACTTTGTCATATGAGAATACAAAGGAAGAAATAGATACAGTAGTTGGGGAACTGAAGCGGATTGTTGAAAGACTTCGTGGAATGTCTCCGGCTTATAAGGCATTTTTAGGTGGGGAAAAAGAGTGAGTTTTGTTATTTGTAATATAATTGGTTAATAATTTTAAAATTGCTGTCGATATATTAAACACAAGGATGGTACTTTATTTCAACGGATTGATGTGAAATGGAGTGCTATCCTTTTTTATTTATTTACTGTTCGGACCTATTTGGAGAACAGGGTGGCTGTGAATGACGGAGCGGCCACGGAAAGGAGTTATATGGAGGTCAGCACAAGATATGCAAACGGTTTTTTGAATGAATATGGACAGGATTTGCATAAGGAAGAGAAAACGGAGTATGATTTTGCTTCGGAACTAAAAAACAAAATGCAGGAACATTCAGAATCAAAAAAAGAAACGGTTGATTCGAGAGAACTGTATTACAGGCAGGTATCGTATGCATCAGCGGATATTAAAAAGGCTGAAGATGAGCCGGCACAGGATGTTAAGATGAAAAATCTCGGAGTGGGATTTTTATTCGTTGGAGGTGTCGGACTTGGAATGTCAGCAGGGCAGATAATAAGTGACGATTCGGAAGATGTAATAGTAAGGGTTAAAATTGCCGTGGGAGAGGGCAAATGTGAAACTGTCGATGTCAATCTTTCGGAAGTCGATGTAAGAAATGCGTCAGCAGTTGAAATGTTTGCATTTTGTCAATATGCCGACAGTAACGGCACAGGTATCGATAACAAATGGGGAAGCTGGCATGCCTTAAAACAGGTATTATCGGCAAGTGGAAATGATTTACAGTATGCGACGCTAAACGATGCGGTTAATGAAAAACGTGATTGGGCAGCAGCATTGGCATCTTCAGGCAGTGTTCTTAAAAAAGAAGCAACGGGTGAATCAATAAGTGCGGCTGATATTTTGCGTATGCTTGAAGAAAATATCAGTAAGAATGCAAATGTTAAAGAATGTGTGTCTGTAAGCGAAGATGAAGATAAAAAACAAAGATACACAATTACGGCATTTGGTCCTGACGGCATAATAAGCAAGGAATATTGCGACGGTGTAGAGATTGGCTCATGGAGAATCAAGTACAAAAATGCAGGTGACTACGACAAAGTTATGGGGTTTTTGAATCGCTTTGACAATGACATAAATTTAGCATTTGCAGGCTCGCTGAAATTCTGGGAGAATTTTCTTAACGGTGATGTAAAAGAAGAAAAGTTACGGGTAACACATGAGGCATTTTTTAAGAATTTCGGACCAAATGCACCACAGAGCGTAAAAGATGCGTGGATAAAGGCGGCACAAAAGGTCGGTGTAAACAATCCCGGACAAAAAGAAAACGGTATGATGACTCATATTACGCAGTTGGATATACAAAGATTCATGCAGTGGAATAAAGGAATTTATGATACAGATGTGCTCGGCTCGACTGTGGAATCTGCAAGAAGTGCGGTTGAAAGTGCACTGTATGCTCTTGAAAATCCATTGTCTTTATCAGCAGATATTTCAGATGAAGCACGTGCGGCAAAGCAAAAAGAACGCGAATTTTATGAGGAATTTTTAAAACTGTTATAAATCACATGATGTTAAAAGCCACGTGGCTGGCACAAAACGGGCAAACGAAGATATGATGTTATAAAAACAGACATTTTATCACCATTTGCCTGTTTTTTTATGCTTTTATTTTTGTTAAAATAAAGACAAATAAAAGAAAGGCGGCGGTAGTTATGAAGATATTAAAGAAAATTAAAATTGATATGTGGATTAATGCTATTATGACTTTGATAATCGGAATTTTATTTATAGCAAGACCACAGGGAGCAATGGAAGTCACAGCGATTGTTGCTGGTGCTGTTATTTTTGCAAACGGACTTATAGACCTTATATATTATATGAACATATGGAGTGAATTGTATGTAAGAGGTGTGTTGTTTGAAGGAATATTAAAGTGTATATTGGGAATTTTTATTATTACACATTCAGGAATAACATCAATTCTGTTTTCGTATATATTCAGTATTTATATTATAATAAGTGGAATCATATGTCTGGAGACGGCAGTTTATATGCAGAAGGCATTTGGATTTAATGCGGGAATTTATGTAGTATTATCGTGTGTAGTTGTCATTGCAGGTATAATTATGATGTTTTTTTCACCGGATACTGTAAAATCAGCTGCTCTCATGGCTGGGGTGATTTTTGTTATAAGTGGTGTTATTGATAGTATAATGTTATATCGCATACATAAGATAAGCAAAAATGTTGTTGGTGAAATTAAAGATATCGTTGATGAGATAGATGATATAAGATGAAAAATTTAAGAAAAATAATTCCTGTTATTGCAATTTGTATAATAGGAATAATGCTTACGGTTATTGTTAAAAAATCCGGGCATCCGTTGACGGTAGATACAATTATTGAATACACGCCGGATAATACACTGCTTGCAATAGTTGTTATGTTTACATTTTTTGCGTTAAAAAGTCTTACGGTGGTTCTGCCGCTTTCTGTACTATATTTTGCATGTGGCATGATGTTTTCGCCATTTAGTGCATTGTTAGTAAGTACGGCAGGACTTGCTGTTACTATAACAATACCATATCTGATTGGCAAATATGCAGGTAAGCAGACAGTTAAAAGTATTTGTGAAAAGTATCCAAAAGCGGCACAGGTTGCGGTATATCAGCACAAAAATAATTTTTTCGCATGTTTTATAACAAGGATAGTTGGCTTTCTTCCGGGAGATATTGTAAGCCTTTATTTTGGGGCATGTGACGCACCATATGCGGAGTATCTTGCGGCGGGCATAGCGGGGTCAATGCTCAGCATTGTGACAACGACTTTATTGGGTGAAAAAATAAATAATCCGTTTTCAGTTGAATTTTTGATTATTCTGCTTTGCAGAATAGCGGTGTCTGTTGGGGCGATTGTGGTTAATTATGTTATGAATCACAGAAAATAATTTGAATTAACAACAAAAGAAGATCGAATGAGAACATGTTATATGCAGGCTTGTCTGGCATATGTTAATTTTGAAGGAATTTCTAATTCGGATGTTCGCAAAATATTTGGATTGGGAGAGAAAGAGAAAGCAAAGGCTTCAAGACTTCTTAACAGTGCTGTTGAAAGTGGATATATTAAAGTGATGAATCCCGACACTGCACCAAGATATAAAAAATATATCCCATATTGGGCGTGATTTAAGTTTCACTTTTATAAATTTATACAATAAACCAGATAAATAATATGTGATAAAGTGCCATAAAAATGCTTGTTTTGGGCGTTTGCATTTAACTGAATATGAAAATGTAATGATTTTTAAGTTTCGCTAATTTTCACTTTAAATAAAAAAATTTAAAAAAATTAGCACTCACCTCTTGACATTGCTAATAAAAAGGTATATAACATAGTCAAGAACAAAGGAAGAGAACAAAAAGAGATTAGGTAATGATTGAAAGAATCTATGAGTTTTCTATCCGGTTCCGAAAAAACTTGGTGTAATACATTGGGAAACCAATGCAGGCATAGCTGCTAGTGTTAAACAGATATGTAGGTTTGATATTAAAAAGGAGAGATGACTTATGTTAATGCCTAGTATTTTTGGAGAAAACTTATTTAACGATGATTGGATGAATTTTTCATTTCCTGAAGTTGACAAAGAACTTTATGGTAAACATGCAGGCAATGTTATGAAGACTGATGTAAGAGAAACAGATTCAGGCTATGAAGTAGATATTGATTTACCTGGATTTAAGAAAGATGAAATCAATGCACAGCTTGATAATGGTTATCTTACAATAAGTGCTTCTAAGGGTCTTGATAAGGAAGAGAAGAATAAAGAAGGCAAGTATATCCGTAAGGAACGTTATGCCGGTGCTATGAGCAGAAGCTTCTATGTTGGTGATGAAGTAACTCAGGCCGATATTAAGGCCAGATATGAAGATGGTATTTTAAGACTTTCAGTTCCTAAGAAAGAAAAGAAAGCTGTTGAAAATAACAAGTATATTGCTATTGAAGGGTAATAGCTGAAGTTTTTTAATAAAAATTTATCAATTATATTAAATAAAATGGAAAGGAAGCGATTGTTATGGATAAGAATCCAAAACATCCATTAAAGAAAAAGAAAGTTCATCAGAAAGTAAATGCAACAGCTGACCACAATATTGAGGAACAGTCAGTTACAGGAAAACATAAAAAACATATTTATGATTAATCTGAACTATAATATTCCAATTTGATAGAATTGAAAACTGAATAAAATATTAAAGCCGTCAGAGTTCGTTGATGTACGAATTCCGATGGCTTTTTTAATTAAATAACATTAAATATAAAAATTATGTTATAATTTAGAAAAATTATTAAGGTATTAAGAGTACAGTGCTTCGGCAGGAATCAATACAGACTGGCTGAATTTACAATTGGAAAGCTGAATAAAGCTTTATAATTATGGGAGAAATATATGGTAAAAATTGATTTGATTACAGGATTTTTAGGAGCAGGTAAAACAACATTTATAAAAAAATATGCATCATATTTTATAAAACAGGGACAGACAGTTGGAATTCTTGAAAATGATTATGGTGCAATTAATGTTGATATGATGCTTTTGCAGGATTTGATGAGCGACAATTGTGAATTGGAGATGATTTCTGGCGGATGTGATGAAGAAACCCACAGGAGGCGTTTTAAGACAAAGCTGATTTCAATGGGAATGTGCGGCTATGACCGTGTTATAGTAGAACCATCAGGAGTATATGATATAGATGAATTTTTTGATGTTATACATGATGAGCCGCTTGATAAATGGTATGAGCCGGGAAATATCATTGCGATTGCCGATGCGTCAGCAGCAGATAATTTATCAGAAAAATCGTCATATGTTCTGGCATCTGAGATTTCATGTGCCGGAAAAATCATACTTAGCCATTCAGATGAAGCGGACGAACAAAAAATAAAAGACACAATTGATTATATTAATTTATCATTAAAGGACATTGGCTGCAAAAGACAGATAGGAATGAGTGATATAAAAAAAGGAATTCTTAATCTGACTGATGAAGATTTAAAAGAAATTGCAGAATGTGGATACAGACTTAATTCGTACCAGAAGCAGGATATTAATATGCAGGACGGAAAATTTGCTTCACTTTATTTTATGAATACAGGTTTGGGAAGTGAAGATGTAAAAAAGGCAGCGGAAAATATGTTTGCTGATAAAAAATGTGGAAATATAATCCGCATAAAAGGATTTTTTAAAGAAAATGACAAATGGTATGAAGTCAATGCGATAAAGAAAAAAACCAGTATTAATGAAATACGGGAAGGACAGGATGTTATAATTATTATAGGTGAAAATCTCAATGCTGACATTGTTGGAAATTATATAGGAAAACATGATTAATCTGAAAATATATTCATATTTATGTAAGCTTTCATATGTAATTGCAAGAGCATACCAGAATGGAGACTTTTAAAAATTTCATGCAAAAGCATAATATTTACACAAAAACGACATATTTTTTTACAGGCGGTGCCTATTATAATCTTAGAAAAAAGATTAGGAGGTGCCGCTTGTGTTATTTAATCGGAAAAAAACGGGAAAAGGCCATTTGGCGTGGGGGGGATTTTCTATGGCATAGCATTGACGGGATTTACAGTGTATACATTGCTGATGTTACAGTGAGTGATGTGTCATTTCTGCGGGCGGGGCTTGCAAATGGTGTTTTTTGAAGAAATATAAAAGAGACAACATCAGATATTGCAAAAGAAAATAATGCGATTTTTGCGATTAACGGTGATTTTTATGGCAGGAAAAATATATCTTAAAACAAACACAAAGCATAATTCACAAAAATATAAAAAAATATTATGCAATTTTGTGAATTGTGCTTAAAAATGTAATGTGATACAATCAAGGAAACTAGAACTGTGAAAATAGTTTCCTTGATTTTTTGTTATGGTAACGATGGCAACGGAGGTGATGATGTACGGAAAATACAAAAGAACGAATTTTACAGGCGGCAATTACCGCTTTTAATGAAAAAGGACTGAAGTTTACTATGGACGACCTTGCAGCGATTCTTGGTATGAGCAAGAAAACGATTTATAATGTGTTTTCTGATAAGAATTCGCTGTTTCTTGATATGGTTGATTACCTTTTTGACACGATAAAGGAAAGCGAACAAAAAATAGTGAAGGATACATCGCTTTCTACGATTGAGAAAATAAGGCATATTCTCGGTGTTATGCCGGAAAGCTATAAAGAAATCGATTTTGAGCAGCTTTATCTTTTAAAAGATAAATATCCGGACATATACAGGAAAGTTGAAAAAAGGCTTGAAAGTGGCTGGGAGACTACACTTGGACTTCTTGAACAGGGGATGAATGAGGGTGTGATAAGACATGTTAATCTTACAGTGTTTAAGATGATGATGGAGGCTTCGCTTGAGCAGTTTTTCCAAAGAGATATACTTGTGCGTGCGGATATGACATATGCACAGGGACTTAATGAAGTTGTAAGTATATTGCTTAATGGCATAGAGGAGGCGTATTATGGAAGATAAGTCAAAGAAAATTTATGGAAATGATATTAACAGGAGAGCATACAGAAAAGCTGTCAATTCTAAAAAGAGATTTGCAAAAAAATATGGGGATGATTCTAGGAAAAATTACCCGGTAACGGTAAATAAGAATAAGTATATCGGTGATGCACTCGGAGTTTACGATGTCCGTGTCGGCGATAAGTCAGAAGTTAAGGAAACAGAAAAATTTGATACAAAGTCGGGAATTATTGTAGGTAATATAAGAATGGGGTTCGGACATTACCGTATTTCAATGGCGATTGCATCCGCAGCTAATGCTATGGGATATGTCCCTTATTGGATGGATTTGAATTCTTACGAAGATACAACATGTACAAAGGTTATAAAAGCACAGAATGATTTATATTCGCTTGGTTCAAGACTTTCGCAGAAAAGCAGGCTGTTTAACCATTTTGTATGGGAACCCATGAATTACGAGGGCTTCAGAAAGCTTTCATATAATGCATCAGACCAGAAAAATGCCGAGCTTATGGCTCCTGTATATAAAAATGTTCCGAAAGAAATACCTGTAGTTGCGACGCATGTCTGGCCTGCACAGGCAGCAGTCCATGCAGGCATGAAATATGTTGTCAACGCGATTCCTGATAACTGGCCGATGGCACTTCATTTATCAGAGGGAAGCATACATACTGTCCAGACACATTTTGCATATCAGGGATATAGGATTTTGAACGGAATGAATGGTAAAAAGGTTCTGAATCCAATGCCGTCAGAAAGTCTTATATACACAGGACATTATATAGACCATGAACTTGTTGCTGGTATAGAGACTGATTGTAAAGCAAGAAGGGAAAGAAAGAAAAATAAAAAGCCTATGAGATTTCTTCTTACAATAGGTGGTGCCGGTGCACAGAAAGAAATTTTTGCACATATAATCAGGTATCTGCTTCCTTATGTTAAGTCAGAAAAAGCAGCTCTTTATGTTAATGTCGGTGATTATAAAAATGTGTGGGATGATTTGGAACGTGAAATTCCTGAAATGTCAGATATTGCAATAAAACATTTCGATGACTGGGATGATACAACAAAGTTTGCAAATGATGCACTGACAGGTGACGTTACGGGAATTCACGGATTTTTCCATAAAAATATTTTTGAGGCGGTTTACTGTACTAATCTTTTGATGAGAAGTGTGGATGTGCTTGTCACAAAGCCAAGTGAACTTGCATTTTATCCGGTTCCGAAGCTTTTTATCAGGCGTGTCGGCGGACATGAGCAGTGGGGAGCAATCCATTCTGCCGAGATTGGAGACGGAACACTTGAATGTAGAGATATTCCGCATACATTGCAGATGATAAAGCTATTTATGAATGATGATAAGCTGCTTTGTGATATGTGCGATAATATCGAAGTAAATAAAAAAGCGGGTATTTACAACGGTGCATATGAGGCAGTCAAAATTGCTATGAGTATGAAGAAGGAGTGATATGAGTATGGGGCTTAATAAAAAAGAAATGGTATCATATGGTATTGGTGCGGTTGGAAAAGACATGGTATACATGTTCTGTGCAAGTTATATTTTATATTATTATCAGGATATTCTTGGGGTTAGTGCGATTGCCATGGGAATTATTCTTATGGCTGCGAGAGTATTTGATGCATTTAATGATCCTGTGATGGGTGTGATAGTTGCAAAGACGAGAACACGCTGGGGAAAGTTCCGCCCGTGGCTTTTTGTGGGAACTGCACTTAATGCGGTAGTTTTATATCTTATGTTTGCTGCACCACCTGCATTAAACGGAAGCGGTCTTGTTGCATATGCAGCGGTTACATATATTTTATGGGGTGTTACATATACGATGATGGACATTCCGTACTGGTCAATGATTCCTGCATTTACGGAAGGAGGCAGGGAGCGGGAAAATATGTCTACAATGGCTCGTTCATGTGCAGGAGCAGGTTCTGCAATTGTTACAGTAATAACAATGCAGTGTGTTTATCTTCTTGGAAATGGAAATGAATATACAGGATTTAAGTGGTTTGCACTTATAATTTCAATATTGTTTTTTGTATCAATTCTTATAACTTGTGTTAATATAAAAGAAAAGTCTACGGTTAATGTTGAAAGTGTATCAGTAAAGCAGATGTTTAAGGCACTCGTACAGAATGACCAGGCAGTTGCTGTGGTTGTGACAATTGTGCTTATCAATGCCTCTGTATACATAACTTCAAATCTTGTAATTTACTTTTTTAAATATGACTTTGGTGGTGCCGATTGGTATAATGGATATACACTTTTTAACACATTCGGCGGTGCGGTTCAGATTCTGTCAATGATGGTTCTGTTTCCGCTTCTTAGAAAATTCATGAACACAATGAAAATATTCTATGTAAGTTTTGCAATGGCAATCACAGGATATATAGTGCTTCTAATACTTGTATTTACATCAATGTCAAGCGTATTTGTTTTATTTATACCTGCATTTTTCATATTTGCGGCAAATGGAATGTTACTTGTACTGACTACGATTTTCCTTGCAAATACTGTAGATTATGGTGAACTTAAAAATAACAGGCGTGATGAGAGCGTGATTTTTTCTATGCAGACATTTGTTGTAAAACTGGCATCGGGTGTTGCGGCACTTGTAGTTTCAATCTGTCTGTCACTGAGCCATCTTAGCAGTAATACTGATGCAGATGCAGCTGTCACAACGGGCGGTTCGGTTGCAGGACTCAGAATGACAATGACTGTAATTCCTATAATCGGTCTTATTATTGCACTGATTTATTTTCACAAAAAATATATTCTTACAGACAAGAAAATGGAAGAGATTACAAAAGGCATTAAAGAGCGTAGAAACTGATTACTTATAAGGATGGATAAATTATGATTACTGCACAAAATGGCATTTATAAGCTTGATACAGATAATACATCATATATATTCAGGGAGTGCGAGAGCGGACATTTACAGCATCTGTATTATGGAAGAAAAATTCATGCGGATGCACAGGTTCTTTGCGAAAAACATGTTAGCATACCCGGAAATACTAATATATACAGTCCTGATTTTAATAATTTTTCACTTGAGGATATGTGCCTTGAAATGTCTTCATGGGGAAAGGGTGATATAAGGGAGCCGTTTATAGAAGTAAGCCATGCTGACGGAAGTAGTACGTCTGATTTTTTATTTGAAAGTTCTAAGATTACATTGGGAAAAGAAGAATCAGAAACGCTTCCGGGCGCGTATGATGAAGATGGAAATGTCGGACATCTTACAGTTATTTTAAAAGATTCAAATTATAATCTGAAGCTGGAATTACACTATTATGTATATGAAAAATGTAATGTTATTACAAGAAGTGCAAAGTTTATAAATGAGAGTACAGATGATGTCAGATTAAACCGTCTTATGAGTATGCAGCTGGATTTTAATGATTCTGATTATGAACTTTCGTCTTTTAATGGTGCATGGATAAGAGAGATGAATAGGAATATTATCAGCCTAGAGGCTGGAAAATATGTCAATGAATCAGTTACGGGAACATCATCAAACCGTGCAAATCCGTTTGTTATGATTGCAAGACATAATACATCGGAGAATTTCGGAGAGTGTTTTGGATTTAATCTTATTTACAGCGGCAATCATTATGAGGCAGCACAGGTTAATTCTTATGGAAAGTTAAGAATTGTAACAGGGATTAATCCGTCATTGTTTTCCTATAAAATCAGAGCCGGAGAAAGTTTTGAAACTCCTGAGGCAGTTATGACTTATGGATATGCTGGATTTAATTCAATGAGCCATAATATGCATGATTTTGTAAATAATAATATTGTACGCGGTAAATGGAAAAATAGAGTGCGTCCCATATTGTTGAACAGCTGGGAGGCAGCATACTTTAATATTAATGAGAAAAAGCTTTTAAGACTTGCAAAAGCCGGAAAAGAAGCCGGCGTCGAGCTTTTTGTAATGGATGATGGCTGGTTTGGCGAAAGAAATGATGATACGTCATCGCTTGGGGACTGGACACCGAATGAAAAGAAACTTCCCGGTGGCATTAGGGAGATTGCAGATAAAATCAAAGCACTAGGGCTTGACTTTGGAATATGGGTTGAGCCTGAGATGGTTAATGTTAAGAGCCGGTTATATGAAAAACATCCGGAGTGGGTTGTTGATATTCCTGAAAAGCCACATTCAGAAGGCAGAAACCAGAGAATTCTTGACCTTTCAAATACTGAGGTTCAGGATTACATAATAGAGCAGATGAGCAATATTTTTTCATCGGCTGACATTTCCTATGTGAAATGGGATATGAACAGGATTTTCAGTGATTATTATTCAAAAAATCTCCCACCTGAAAGGCAGGGAGAGATGGCACACAGATATGTATGCGGATTGTACCATTGTATGAGAGAGCTTACAAAAAGATTTCCTGATATTTTATTTGAGGGCTGTTCAGCTGGCGGTAACAGGTTTGATCTTGGGATTCTTTGTTATTTTCCGCAAATCTGGGCAAGCGATAACACAGATGCACTTTGTCGTACACAGATTCAGTATAATTACAGTTATGGCTATCCGCTAAGCTGCATTTCAGCACATGTTTCGGCGAGTCCTAATCATCAGACATTAAGAAATATGCCGATTGAGACAAGATTTGCTGTTGCGGCGTTTGGAAATCTCGGATATGAATTTAATCTATGTGATTTGCCAAAAGATGAATTTATGGCAGTTAAAGCTCAGATTGAATTGTATAAAAAATGGCGTGAAGTTATACAGTATGGTACTTTTTACCGCAGAGAATGTTTTGATAACAGAAATTCACGTAATCATGGTGTGCTTAATAACGGAGCTGGCAACAATGCTTCATGGTGCGTTGCATCAAAGGATATGAGCAAGGCTGTCGGGTTTACTATGCAGAAACTTGTCGTGCCTAATACACAATTCGCCTGTTTTTTTGCGAATGGCTTAAAGGACGATGCTGTATATCATTTTTACAACAGAAGGTTAAAGCACAATATTAAAGAGTTTGGCGAGCTTGTAAATATGGTTTCACCTGTTCACATAAAGCAGGGCTCTCTTGTTCAGGAACTTGCCTCAAAATTTGTAAAACTGGATGGTGAGACAGAAGATTATACGGCTTACGGAGACACACTTATGTATGCCGGAGTTAAGTTAAAACAGTCTTTTTCCGCTACAGGATACAGTGAAGATGTAAGGCTGTATCAGGATTTTGCTGCAAGATTGTATTTTATGGAGGAAGTAAATGCAGACGATAACGCTTGAAACAAATGAAAGATATAAGCATTTGGAAAAAGGATTTATTGAAAAATTCGGACATGCCACGGAATATGAAAATGGTGGAAATTGTACAATTCAGTTTTTTTCAGCACCGGGACGCAGTGAAATAATAGGAAATCATACCGACCACAACGGCGGCAGGGTGATAGCGGCAGCTATTGATATGGATACAATTGCGGCAGCGGCTCCAAATGAAACTGATATTATTAGAATTTACAGCGAGGGACATGAATATATTGAAGTTGACCTTAAATCTATCTCTGATTATGTTAATAACTATAATACAGATGCAAAAGTATGCTATTTATACGACGGCAGCAGATCGCTTGTTGCGGGAATATGTACGTATATTATGAAAAATGGATTTGATGTGGGCGGTTTTGATGCGTATGTGACAACGCAGGTTATCCCATCGGCGGGAGTAAGTTCATCGGCTTCGTATGAAATGCTTATATGTGCAATTATTAATTTTATGTTTAATGATAATAAAATGACTGAAAATGACTGTGCAAAAGCAGGGCAGTACGCGGAAAATGAGTTCTGGCATAAGTCGTCAGGCCTTATGGACCAGATAACATGTGCTGTCGGTGGTGCCGTATATATGGATTTTTCTGATGAAAATGAAGTGAAGTTTACGAAGAAAAATCTTTCCTTTGAAAAATTCGGATACAGCCTTGTTATTGTAAATACAGGAAAAGGACATGCCGACTTAAGTGAAGAGTATTCGGCAATTCCTAAGGAAATGTTTTCGGTGGCAGAAGTGCTTGGATGTAAGCGTCTGTGTGAAACTAATATAGATGAATTAATGAAAGTGATTTTAAATCATGATAGTTACAATGACGCCGGTTCGATATTACACAGTGACAGAGCCGTGCTTCGTGCAATACATTTTTTTGAAGAGAATGAGCGTGTGGACAGAATGGCGGAAGCGATTGACAATGATGATTTTGATTTGATAAAAAGAATGATTGATGAATCAGGAAAGTCTTCGTGGGAACTTTTGCAGAACTGTTACTGTCCAAATAACCCTTCAGAACAAAAAATTTCACTGGCATTGACACTTACAGGGCGTTTCCTCAAAGGAACGGACAGCGTGTGCCGCGTACATGGTGGAGGTTTCGCCGGAGTAATTATGTGCATACTGCCAGTGAAAGATGTTTATTCATATAAAGATTATATGGAACACATTTTCGGAAAAGGAAATGTGTATGTGGCATCAATAAGAAATTATGGTGCCGTAAAAGTCGAATTGGTATGATAAAATGTGTGCATGATGCAAATTTATTAACCAATTCCCCCGAACACGATTCCGAGTATTAAAACAAGAATACAGACAGGACAATAAATATATTTGCAGACAGGGTAAAACTTGTCTGTAAATTTATTTGTGCGTCCAAGATTCACCTGATTTTCTACATATTTCTTACCTAAAACCCAGAAGAACATTATTCCTGCGAGTCCTGCTCCGAGAGGGCAGATATAGATTGAAAGCACATCCATCCATTCGGAAACAATTCCCTGTATACAAAGTGATACTATTAATGCGAATACTGCAATGACTGAGCATGATATTTTACGGTTTAACTTGAATTTTTCCTGAATTGTTGCAACAGGTGCTTCATACAGATTGATAAGAGATGAAAGTCCTGCCAAGAACACTGCAACAAAGAAAATAACTGCAATTATATAACCACCAGGCATTGATTTAAATAGTGATGGAAGATATATAAATAAAAGTCCCGGACCGCCCTGATTTAATCTGGCACCGGTTGTAGCCATTGCGGGAATAATAACAAGTGCCGCGAGCATTGCGGCGATTGTGTCAAATAATGCAACTCTGCCTGCCGCTTTTGGAATGTCTTCGTTATCAGAAAGGTATGAGCCGTAAATTAAAGTTCCGCTGCCTGCTACCGATAATGAGAAAAATGCCTGACCGAGAGCATATACCCATGTTTTTGGTGAAAATAAGTATTTTGTATCTATTGTAAAAATGTATTTATATCCGTCTGCTGAACCGGGCTGGAAGAATACATATATGCCAAGAATAACGAAAAGTACAAAAAATACAGGCATCATAAATTTGTTAGCTTTTTCAATTCCTCTTCCGACACCGAACATTAATATTCCGATGCCTGCTGCAAGTGCAAAAAACTGCCATAAATTATTGCCAAATGAAGATGCCATGTTTCCGAATTTTCCGGCAAAATCGGCTGTATCCTGAGGCGATAATGTTGAACCTGTAAATGAGCCAATCATGTATTTTAAAATCCAGCCCATTACCACGGTGTATCCGATTGCCATTGCAAGCGAGCCGAGAACAGGAATAAGTCCGAGTATTTCGCCGAGCTTTCTTTTTCCTTTTGATTCGCAGGCAAGACCAAAAGCATCTATAGGACCTGATTTTGCAGCACGTCCGAAACTCATCTCACCGATTACGCCTGTGAAACCGATAAGTGCTACAAAGATTATGTATAACAGAAGATATGCACCACCGCCATACATGGAAACGCGGGTAGGAAACATCCATATATTTCCCATTCCGACTGCAGAGCCTATACATGCAAGTATAAAGCCCCACTGATTGTTAAATGATTCTCTTTTTTTCATAAAGTTAAAAAGCCTCCCGATGTTTTTTAATTAATAAACAATGTATTTACTATACAGCATATTAATGTAAATGTAAAATACATATTGTAATGTTTGATTATTCAAATGTGGCTGTGATTGTGTTGATTGGACAATTTTGTATACAATAATGGAAACTTGTAAAACGGCATAAATACCGGGTTTATATTTTTTTAATAAAATAATTAGCACTCACCTGTTGACAGTGCTAACAATGGGTGATATAACGTACTTGTAGTTAAGAAACAGACATCAAAGGAGGTTGTGTTATGAATATAAACAAATTTACTCAGAAGTCAATTGAAGCAGTAAACAATTGTGAGAAAATCGCTTACGATTATGGCAATCAGGAAATTGACCAGGAGCATTTTCTTTACAGCCTTATGACAATAGAAGACAGTCTTATTGCAAATCTCATTGAAAAAATGGATATCAATAAGGACACATTTATAAAAAATATCGAGACACTTCTTTCACAGAAGACAAAGGTTTCGGGAAATGTGAATCTTTATGTAAGTAATGATTTGAATAAGGTTCTTGTTAATGCAGAAGATGAGGCAAAAAGAATGGGTGATGCATATGTTTCAGTTGAGCATCTTATGCTTGCAATGATAGCAGCACCTAACAAAGCAATTAAACAACTTTTTAAAACTTATGGAATTACAAGGGATAAGTTCTTATCAGTTCTTGCAACTGTTAGAGGTAATCAGTCAGTTAATTCCGATAATCCGGAAGCTACGTATGACACACTTAATAAATACGGACAGGATTTGGTTGAAAAGGCAAAGGAAGGAAAACTTGACCCTGTAATAGGCAGGGATAATGAGATTAGAAATGTAATCCGTATCCTTTCAAGAAAGACAAAGAACAATCCGGTTCTTATCGGTGAACCTGGTGTAGGTAAAACTGCAGTTGTCGAAGGACTGGCACAGCGAATTGTAAGAGGTGATGTTCCGGAAGGACTGAAGGATAAGAAGATATTTGCACTTGATATGGGTGCTCTTGTAGCAGGTGCAAAGTATCGTGGTGAATTTGAGGAGAGATTAAAAGCTGTTCTTGATGAGGTTAAGAAAAGCGAAGGCAGCATAATTCTTTTCATCGATGAAATCCATACAATAGTAGGTGCCGGTAAGACAGAAGGTTCTATGGACGCAGGCAATATGTTAAAACCTATGCTTGCAAGAGGTGAGCTTCACTGTATTGGTGCGACAACGCTTGATGAACATCGTCAGTATATTGAAAAAGACCCTGCACTTGAACGTCGTTTCCAGCCTGTTATGGTTGATGAACCTTCAGTAGAAGATACAATATCAATCCTTCGTGGCCTTAAAGACAGGTACGAAGTTTATCATGGTGTTAAGATTACAGATGGTGCGTTAGTTTCTGCTGCAACATTGTCTGACCGTTATATTTCAGAGCGTTACCTGCCTGATAAGGCTATTGACCTTGTCGATGAGGCATGTGCAATGATAAAGACAGAACTTGATTCAATGCCGGCTGAACTTGATGAATTGCAGCGTAAGATAATGCAGCTTGAAATTGAAGAGGCAGCTCTTAAAAAAGAGACAGACAATCTTAGCAAAGAGCGTCTGGGTAATCTCGAAAAAGAATTGTCAGAACTTCGATCACAATTTAACCAGCAGAAAGCAAAATGGGACAACGAAAAAGCAAGCGTTGATTCCATAAGCAAGATTAAGGAAGAATTAGACCAGTTAAATAACGAGATAGCAAAGGCAAAGAGAAATTATGACCTTGAAAAAGCCGCAGAACTTCAGTATGGTAAGCTTCCGGCATTGCAGAAGAAGTTAAATGAGGCAGAAGAAAAGGTTAAAAATAAGAATCTTGACCTTGTACATGAGAGTGTAACAGAGGAAGAAATCGCCAAGATTATATCAAGATGGACAGGTATTCCGGTTGCAAAACTTTCTGAAACAGAGCGTCAGAAGACACTTCATCTTGAAGATGAACTTCACAAGCGTGTAGTAGGACAGGATGAAGGTGTTACAAAAGTAACAGAAGCTATTATTCGTTCTAAGGCAGGTATAAAAGATCCTACAAAGCCTATCGGTTCATTTATGTTTTTGGGACCTACTGGTGTCGGTAAGACAGAACTTGCAAAGGCACTGGCTCAGAGCCTGTTTGATGATGAAAATAACATTGTAAGACTTGATATGTCCGAGTATATGGAGAAGTATTCAGTATCCCGTCTTATAGGAGCACCTCCGGGATATGTAGGATATGACGAAGGTGGCCAGCTTACAGAGGCAGTACGTAGAAAACCATATTCCGTTGTTCTTTTTGATGAAGTCGAAAAAGCTCATCCTGATGTATTTAATGTGCTTTTACAGGTGCTTGATGATGGTCGTATCACAGACTCACAGGGCAGAACGGTAGATTTTAAAAACACAATTATTATCATGACAAGTAATATCGGTTCAACATATCTTCTTGATGGTATTGATGAAAATGGTCAGATTAAGCCTGATGCCGAAAATCTTGTTATGCAGGATTTGAGGGCACATTTCAGACCTGAATTTCTTAACCGTCTTGATGAGATTATAATGTTTAAGCCTCTTACAAAGGCTAATATTGGTAATATTGTCGATTTGCTTATTGCAGATGTAAATAAGCGACTTGCGGATAAGGAATTAAAGGTTGAGCTTACACCTGAGGCAAAGGAGTTTGTTGTATCGCATGGATTTGACCCGACATATGGTGCAAGACCACTTAAAAGATATATCCAGAAAACAGTTGAGACACTTGCAGCAAAGCTTATTCTTGCAGGTAATATCAGTACAGGTACGATACTGATTGATGTTGACGGAGATAAGCTTGAAGCTCGCAGCAAGGGTGAAGTACAGAAATAATAAAAATACAGCAGCAGCCAAATTCCGGTGCAAGCACAGATTTTGGTGTGTACGTGTAGATTAAATGACAGCCGTATGAATCAGATAAACTGATTTGTACGGCTGTCATATTCATAATCAATATTACTTAATGCAGATATTATATCTTTTTTATCTATCATAAATGATTTGCAGAATTCATCAAGTGATGAATAATTATCCCTCAGCTGCATATTTGTAAAAGAAAGCAGCATTACAGGGTCTTTTGGTAAAGTAGTCACAGTATCTCTCCTTATTGACGTTTTCCAATATATTTGCACATTTATTGAAAAAAGTAAAGAGTAATTTTGGTTGATAAAAGTTACAGGTCTGTTATAATACAAATATAAGAGTTAAACAATTAACAATGTATGGAGTTATATTTTTTGTTTGGTGCATTTTGGCACAAGAATGGAGATTGTTATGTCGGTTCAGGATTATATGTCAGCTTTAAAGCTGGGGAAAAAAGAGTATCATGCATGTGTCAATAAGGGAGCATATCCATATCTTCCGGTTCTTGAGAATCTTGTTTCAGATGATGAGATTGATTCTGAAGTAAGCCTTTCGGTTGACCAGATTCCGTTAAGGCTTGTTGTCGGAACATGTAATGCTTCAAGAACTAATGCATTTGCGGGCAATTTCATGCCACTTCTTGACTGGGGAACGGAATTTTCTGCAAAATGGGCGAGTCTTAGTGACAGCCAGGTTAATGAAGGAATAAGAGACCCGATTAAAGTATATGAATATATGAACAAGTTTTATGTACTTGAAGGAAATAAACGTGTAAGTGTATTAAAGTATTTTAATGCAGTTACAGTCAATGCAGAAGTAATACGAAAGATTCCCAAAAAGTCAGATAATCCGGAAGTTAAGATTTATTATGAATTTATGGAATTTTACAAATGCACAAGGCTCAATGATATATATTTCAGCGAAGTGGGAAGTTTTCCGTCACTTATGAAGCTTGTGGGAATTGAGCCGGATAAAAAGATGGATGAGGATGCCAAAAAAGATTTTGTGTCATGCTTTTTATCATTTAAGAATGCTTTTGATTCAAGAGGCGGCGACAGATTTGATTATCCGGTAGGAGACGCATTCCTGAGATTTATTCACATTTTCGGATATGATACAGTTAAAAAGATGACACCGTCAGATATGGCAAAGAATGTTGCAAAATCATGGGCTGAATTCGTATTGTTGTCAGAAGACAGTGCAGTTGATTTAAAGATGGATCCTACTGTAAATGAGCCTAAGAAAAACATTTTGAGTTATCTCCTTCCTAGGCCAGACAGCGGAAGCAAGAAACTGAAAGTTGGATTTATATATGAAAATACACCACAGGATTCGGAATGGTGTTATGCACATGAACTTGGAAGACAGTATATAGATGATACATTTGGTAAGCAGATAGAGACGATAAGCATTACTAATGTCAAGCCGGAAAAAGATGATGAGCATGCTATTGAGATGATGATAAAAAATGGTGCAGACCTTATATTTGTCACATCTCCGGCAATGACTATAGCAAGTGTAAAGATGGCGATTGCACATCCGGATGTAAAGATTCTTAACTGTTCTCTCAATACATCGCATAAGTATATAAGGACATATTATGCGAGAATGTATGAAGCAAAGTTTCTTACAGGGGTTCTTGCAGGAGCACTGGCAACACAGAATAAGATTGGATATGTTGCACAGTATCCTGTTTATGGTACAGTTGCTAATATTAATGCATTTGCACTTGGAGCGAAATTTGTTAATCCAAGAGCGAAGATTTATCTGAAATGGTCGTCTGTAAAAGGTATCAATATTGAAGAAGAATTCAAGAAAGAAGATATTCACTATATTTCTGACCAGGATATGATAACTCCACAGTGTGGTTCAAGACGTTTTGGATTATATAATAATGAAGGCGTCGGCAACAGACAGCATATAGCAATGCCTGTATGGCACTGGGGTGTATTTTATGAAAAGCTTATACAGAGCATACTCAGCGGCTCATGGAAGAAAGATGAGGATTCTGACAGCGGCAGGGCTCTTAATTACTGGTGGGGCATGTCATCGGGAGTTGTTGATTTAATCTGTTCTAACAAAGTTCCGGTAGAGACAAGAAGACTGGTTGAACTATTTAGAAAAGTTATCTGTAACAATGAATTTGAACCATTTTCTGATGAGTTATATGACCAGAACCGACATCTTCAGAATAAAAAGGGACATGAGATGAGCCCGGAGGATATTATCACAATGGATTGGCTTCTTGATAATGTAGTTGGTGATATTCCTGCAATTGATGAGCTTGATGAAAGTGCAAGAGCAATAATGGTAAGTCAGGGAATTACGAGAGAATAAACATAAGTTGGGATTGAGTTGATTATGAGAATACTTGTATTAGCAGATGTTGAGTCTAAATATTTATGGGATTATTTTGAAAAGGAAAAGCTGGATGGAATTGATCTTATATTGTCTTGTGGCGATTTAAAACCGCAATATCTGTCATTTCTTGCTTCATTTTCAAAGGTGCCTATTCTTTATGTCCATGGCAATCATGATGACTGTTATGAGATTGCACCACCTGATGGATGCATCTGTATTGAAAATAAGATTTATGTATACCGTGGAGTCCGTATTATGGGGCTTGGAGGTTCTGTAAGATATAATAACGGAAAGAATCAGTATACGCAGGCACAGATGAAACAGAGGGTAAGAAAAATGTGGCTTTCAATAAAGAAACATAAAGGAATTGATATCCTGCTTACACATTCACCGGCGGCCGGAGTTAATGATGGTGAAGATCATGTTCATAAAGGATTTGACGCTTTTGTTGATATATTGGACGAATATCAGCCAAAATATTTTATACATGGTCATGTTCATAAGAGTTATAGCAATGGTTTTAAGAGAGAGGACAAATATAAAAATACAGTTGTTATAAATGGCTACGACAGGTATATAATTGACGTAGACATATAAAAATATAAGGAGGGACACTATATGGCAAAATGGGTTTACAAATTTTCAGAAGGAAATGCTTCAATGAGGAACCTGCTCGGCGGAAAAGGTGCTAATCTTGCCGAGATGACAGGCCTTGGAATGCCTATACCACAAGGATTTACTGTAACAACGGAGGCTTGTACGGATTATTATGCAAGCAGCAGAAAAATCAGGGAAGAAATCGTAAACCAGATTTTTGATGCAGTTTCTTGGCTGGAGGAGATTAATGGTAAGAAGTTCGGCGATACACAAGAACCTCTGCTTGTTTCAGTGCGTTCAGGTGCAAGAGCTTCAATGCCGGGTATGATGGATACTATTCTTAATCTCGGACTTAATGATGAATCTGTTGAAGGATTCGCTAAAAAGACCGGAAATGCAAGATTTGCGTACGATTCTTACAGAAGATTTATCCAGATGTTTTCAGATGTTGTAATGGAAGTTCCTAAGTCATATTTTGAAAAAATCATTGATGAGATTAAGGAAAAGAGAGGAATAAAGTACGATACTGAACTTACAGAGGATGATTTAAGAGAGCTTATTGTAAGATTCAAGCAGGTTTACAAGGAAAATAAAAATCAGGATTTTCCACAGGAGCCAAAGGAACAGCTTATAGAGGCTGTTAAGGCAGTATTCCGTTCATGGGATAATCCGAGAGCCATTGTATACAGAAGAATGAATGATATTCCGGGTGACTGGGGTACTGCTGTTAATGTTCAGACAATGGTATTTGGAAATAAGGGCATGACATCAGGAACAGGTGTTGCATTTACAAGGAATCCGTCTACGGGTGAAAAAGGTATATATGGCGAATATCTTATCAATGCACAAGGCGAGGATGTTGTCGCAGGTGTCCGTACACCACAGCCGATTTCCAAGCTTGAAGAGGACCTTCCGGAATGTTATAAGCAATTTATGGAACTTGCATTAAAACTTGAAAATCATTATCGTGATATGCAGGATATGGAATTTACCATTGAAGAAGGTAAGCTGTATTTTCTCCAGACAAGAAATGGAAAGCGTACAGCTCAGGCAGCAATTAAGATTGCATGTGATCTGGTAGACGAAAATATGATAACTCCGCAGGAAGCTGTTATGAGAATTGATGCAAAGTCACTTGATCAGCTGCTTCATCCGACTTTTGATGAGGAGTCCTTAAAAGCTGGAAGTGTGGTTGGTGAGGCATTGCCTGCATCACCGGGAGCTGCTGCCGGAAAGATTTTATTTACAGCTGATGAGGCAAAAGAAGAAGGTATCGGAGGAAAAGGTGAGCGTGTAATTCTTGTAAGACTTGAGACATCACCTGAAGATATAGAAGGCATGCATGCTTCACAGGGTATTCTTACTGTGCGTGGCGGCATGACTTCACATGCTGCTGTAGTTGCCAGAGGAATGGGAACATGCTGTGTTTCAGGATGCTCTGATATTGTGATTGATGAAGAAAAAGAAGTATTTACACTTGGAGGTGAAGAATTCCACAAGGGTGATTATATTTCTCTTGACGGAACAACAGGCAAGATTTATAAGGGCGACATTAAGACAGTAGAAGCAACTGTAAGCGGTAATTTTGAAAGAATTATGAATTGGGCAGATGAGTACAGAAAGCTTGGTGTCCGCACAAATGCAGATACACCTCAGGATACGCTCAATGCTGTAAAACTTGGAGCGGAAGGAATCGGACTGTGCCGTACTGAGCATATGTTCTTTGAACCTGACAGAATACCTAAGATTCGTAAGATGATTCTTTCAAAGACTGTTGAGGGAAGAAAAGAGGCTCTTAATGAACTTCTCGTCTTCCAGAAGGCGGACTTTAAAGCCATGTATGAGGCGTTGGAGGGAAAGCCGATGACGGTTCGTTACCTTGACCCGCCACTTCATGAATTCCTGCCTACTGCAGAAGAGGATATTAAGGCACTTGCCGAAGATATGAATATTTCGGTTGATGAGATAAAAGCAACATGTGATGCACTTCATGAATTTAATCCTATGATGGGACACAGAGGTTGTCGTCTTGCAGTGACATATCCTGAGATTGCCGAAATGCAGACAAGGGCAGTTATGGAAGCAGCAATTGAAGTCCATGAAGAAAAAGGATATAATATTGTACCGGAGATTATGATTCCGCTTGTAGGTGAGAAAAAAGAATTAAAGTTTGTAAAAGATATTGTTGTAAATACTGCAGAGGCTGTTAAAGCTGAAAAGAATTCAGATATGCATTACAAAATCGGAACAATGATTGAGATTCCAAGAGCTGCACTTCTTGCAGATGAGATTGCAAGTGAGGCTGAATTTTTCTCATTCGGAACAAATGACCTTACGCAGATGACATTCGGATTTTCAAGAGATGACGCTGGCAAATTCCTTGACTCATATTATAAGAATAAGATATATGAATCAGACCCATTTGCACGTCTTGACAAAAACGGTGTCGGACAGCTTGTAAAAATGGCAGTTGAAAAAGGAAGAAGTGTACGTCCTGATTTGAAATGCGGTATATGCGGTGAGCATGGCGGAGACCCTTCAAGTATTGAATTCTGTCATCAGGCAGGACTTGACTATGTAAGCTGCTCTCCATTCAGAGTTCCTATTGCAAGACTTGCAGCAGCACAGGCTGCACTGACATATCCGGAGTGTAGACAGTCATGTAAGAGTTCCGATATTGATATGGATGAAATTAAGGAAAAAGCTAAAAAGGCAGCAGGAGAGGCTGCCAAGGTCGGAAAAGAAGTTGCTAAGGAAGCAGTCAAGGCAGGAAAAGAAGCTGCAAGAGTTGGCAAGGAAGTTGCGAAAGCTGCAGTTGCCGGAATTAAAGCCGGAGTTGCCGAAGGCAGAAAGGCTTATGAAGAAAATAAGAAAAATTAATTAAAAGTCTGTCATTGAACAAGGCTTTGGCGACTGTCATGATATCCTATAACCAACAAAAAATCGCACCTGCATAAAATTGCAGGTGCGATAATTTTTTAATATTAACGAGTCCTGTGCAGCTTACGGGCGGAACAATTCTTTTCTGCTTGACATAATCATCATAATGGATAAATATTAATATCAGGAGGAAGAGTGATGAAAAAGATTCTTATAGTGGAAGATGACAAAGATATAAGTATAGAATTAAAAGCATTACTTGAAAATTCAGGGTATGATGCATCAATTCTTACTGATTTTAAAAATGCAAGTGATGAAATATTAAGAAATGAGCCTGATTTGGTGCTTCTTGATATTAATATTCCTTATATGAACGGAGAGATGTTGTTAAGGGATTTGAGACAAAAGACAGATGTTCCGGTTATTATGGTTACAAGCAGGGATTCAGAGGCGGACGAGGTATTATCAATGAGTTATGGAGCAGACGATTACATTACAAAGCCGTATAATCCTACAATATTGTTGTTAAGAATTAATGCTTTGTTAAAAAGAGCAGCGGCATCGTCAGCAAATAACAGCACATTTTACAGGGAAATGGAAATTCTGCCTCAGAAAGGTGTTATAAAATATAATGACGGAAGAGACGAGATGCTTCTTACCAAAAATGAAATGACAATATTTATGTGTCTGTTGGCAAAGAAAGACAGAATCGTATCGAGAGATGAACTTATGACTGAACTGTGGAATAATGAAGAATATTTAAACGATAACGCTCTGACTGTTAATATAAGCAGATTAAGGGCAAGATTTAAAGATATAGGCATAGAAGATGTTATTGAGACAAGAAAAGGTCAGGGATATATATTGGTATGAAATTTGGAAAGTATCTGAAAGACAGGCTGTATTCAGTTATTATTTATATATTTGTTATTATTGCGGTTATATTGCTTATGACTGCGTTTAAGTCGCAGATTGAGTTGAAAATAACGGTTGGAATTATAATTACATTATTGTGGATATCGGAAATTTTCATAGATTTTTTTAGAAAGAAAAGATATTTTGATGAGTTTGTAAATAATACGCAGAATCTTGAACAGAAATATCTAGTTATGGAAATGCTCAGTGAGCCGTCGTTTTATGAGGGTAAAATTATATACGATGTGATAAGCGATATAGATAAATCGATGGTGGAAAATGTTAAAAAATATTGTCATGCTACGCAGGATTTCAAAGAATATGTTGAGATGTGGATACATGAAATAAAGCTTCCGATAGCATCAATGACTTTGATTCTGCATAATTATAAAGAAAAATATCCTGATGTGACAGAAAGAATGACACATCACGTAAACAGAGTGAATAATTATCTTGAACAGATTCTGTATTATGTGAGAAGCGAAAATGCACAGAAAGATTACATTATAAGTGACTGTCGTCTTTCCAAGCTGATTGCGGCCGTGGCGGTAAAAAATAAAGACGATATTCTTGAAAATAATATTGATTTTCAGGTTGAAAATGCAGATGCTGACGTATGCACCGATTCAAAATGGCTTGAATTTATACTTAATCAGATAATAAGCAACAGCATAAAATACCGTGACGAAAAGAAAGCAGACGGCAGCGTAATAAAAATATATGTCATAAAAAATGATAAATCGACAGTACTTAATATTTATGATAACGGAATAGGAATACCGGCGGCCGATTTGCCAAGAGTGTTTGACAAATCATTTACGGGAGAAAATGGACATGCCTACTCAAAAGCTACCGGAATGGGAATGTATATAGTAAAGAATCTTTGTGAAAAACTGGGACACAAAATAACAATCGAATCTGTAAAAGGTGAGTATACGCTTGTAAGTATTGAGTTTTTTAAAAATGATTTTTATAGAGAGACATTAAAAAATAAGTAATATTATTACGCAATATTATGTAATGTTACAAAATTGTAATGTTGTGTAATATTAGTCGAACGACCGAATTAATAAAAAGTGGTAAAACATAATTAATCTAAATGAAAGGACAGATTATTTATGGAAACGATACTTAGAATTGACAATATTGAAAAGTATTATGGAAACAAATCGAGCCTTACAAAAGCGATTGATAATATTTCTTTTGAGGTAGAGAAAGGCGAATTTGTATCTATAATGGGAGCGAGTGGCTCTGGAAAGACCACGCTGCTTAATTGTATCTCTACACTTGATAAAGTTACGTCCGGCAGAATATTTGTTGGCGGATATGACATTACGGGATTAAAGGGAAATAAGTTAAACAAGTTCCGAAGAGAGGAGCTTGGATTTATTTTTCAGGATTTCAACCTGCTTGATACACTTACAGCATATGAAAATATTGCATTGGCACTTTCTATTCAGAATGTAAAAGCCGGTGAAATTGACAGACGTGTGAAAAAAGTTGCAAATGAACTTGGAATTTATGAAGTGTTAAATAAATATCCGTATCAGATGTCAGGTGGACAGAAGCAGAGAGTTGCAAGTGCTAGAGCGATTATCACTAATCCAAAGCTGATTCTTGCTGATGAACCTACAGGAGCACTCGATTCAAAATCTTCAAGAATGTTACTTGAAAGTTTTAACTATCTTAATGCAGAACTGGAAGCAACAATACTTATGGTTACACATGATGCGTTTACTGCAAGTTATGCAGACAGGGTAATATTTATCAAGGACGGCAAAATTTTTAACGAGATTAATAAAGGCGACAATACCCGTAAAGAATTTTTTGATAAAATTATTGATGTTGTAACACTGCTCGGAGGAGATTTGAACAATGCTCTTTAAAATTTCTGTAAAAAACATCAGAAAGAGTTTTAAAGATTATGCCGTTTATTTCTTTACTCTTATACTTGGTGTTGCGGTATTTTATGTATTTAATGCGATTGACAGTCAGACAGTAATGCTTGATGTCAGGAAGAACGTTTATGATATAATAAAGCTTATGAATGAGATGCTTAGCGGTGTGAGCGTATTTGTGTCATGTGTTTTGGGCTTCTTGATTATTTATGCAAGCAGATTTCTTATCAAAAGAAGAAATAAGGAATTTGGAATTTATCTTACGCTTGGAATGAGCAAGAGAAAAATATCAGCAATTTTGTTTTTTGAAACATTATTAATCGGCATTGTTTCACTTGTTGTGGGACTTCTTCTCGGAACAGTTTTATCACAATTTATGAGTATCCTTGTGGCCAATCTTTTTGATGCGGATATGACAAAATTCAAGTTTACATTTTCGTCAAAAGCATGTGTGAAAACACTCTTATATTTCACAATTATGTATTTACTTGTAATGGTATTTAATGCTGTGAATATAAGCAGATGCAAGCTGATAGACCTTCTTAACGCAGGAAAAAAGACAGAGAAAGTCAAAATGAAAAATCCTGTTATATGCACAATCGTATTTGTAATCGGAGTGGGAATTCTTTCGTATGCGTATTGGATGGTAACAGGCGGATTTTCAAATATGGATATGGCGGATAAGATAATTATTCCTATTGCTATGGGCTGTGTTGCTACATTTTTGATATTCTGGTCGCTGTCGGGACTTCTTATAAAAATATTTACAAGTATTAAGAGTGTATATTACAAGGGCGTGAACAGCTTTGTGTTAAGACAGTTTTGCAGCAAGATTAATACAACGGTATTTTCAACAACGATTATATGTTTAATGCTTTTTATCACAATAAGTGTTTTGTCGGCTGCTTTGTCAATGAAAAATTCAATGTCTTCGGATTTAAAAAAAATGTGTCCTGTAGATATTCAGTTTACAAAAATCAGCTATGAAGCGTTAAGAGAGGCTTATGCGACAGCTGATAAGGATAGTGATGATTATGAAAAGGCAACAAAAATCCTTGAGGATTCAAAGCTTAGTATAAGTGATACGCTTAAAAATAACGGCTTTGACGTTAATGAATATTTAAAAAATATGACAGAATACAGTGTTTATCAGACCGGGCTTGAAGAAATGGATACATTGGGAAGTCTGGCAGATGAAATTCGTGAAAAATATCCGATGGTTTCTTTTTTGTCATCCGTCAATTTTATGAAATTAAGCGATTATAATAAAATTGCAACGCTTTACGGTAATGAAACTTATTCGCTTGGTGACAATGAATATTTAATTGTTGCCAATTTTAAAACAGTGGCAGATATAAGAAATATGGCATTAAAGGCAGGTACAAAGATTGATATAAACGGGAAAACATATTCTCCGAAATATAAGGAATGTAAGGATGGATTTATTGAACTTGCTTCGCAGCATATAAATGATGGAATTTTTATTGTACCCGATGACGCATTGACAGATGCACAGGTATATAAATGCGGAATGACAGCGGATTATAAGGCTGATTCAAAAGAAGAAAAATATGATATAGAAAATAAACTTGATGATATATCGAAAAATATTTTTAATCAGACGAGTTATCTTTCATATAATTCAAAAATTGATTTGGCAGAGGCGAGTGTAGGACTTGGTGCACTGGTAACATTTATCGCATTGTATCTTGGAATTATATTTCTTATAAGCAGTGCAGCAATACTTGCTTTAAAAGAATTATCTGACAGTGCGGATAATAGGGAAAGATATGGAATGATTAGGAAAATCGGTGTTGATGAGAAAATGATTAACATGGCGTTATTTAAGCAGATTGGAATATTTTTTGCTTTTCCGTTGCTTCTTGCAATAATTCATTCTGTATTCGGAATTAAATTCATTAATTTGATTCTTCAGACAATGGGTATGAGTTCAATGCTTGCGTCGGTTGGTATAACATTTATATTTCTAGTTGTTATTTACGGAGGATATTTTATTATCACATATCTTTGCAGTAAAAGCATTATAAGACCATAATAATAAAAAATAAGCCGGGCAGTATAAGCTGTCCGGCTTAAAGTATTTTTATTTACGCGTGTAACGAGCCAAAGTCCGTGCTTGCACGAGACCTTGGCGACTGCCGCGATAACTTGAGAAACTCACAGAGCATGTTTCTCATAGTTGTTTGTGTCTGTGGATATGAATTTCCGGAATTGCCATATTTTCATACTGGGTGTCTATGTGTTTACTGTCTGAATCCTGAGTGTCTTCATTGGCAGGGGGTTCATTTTTCTTTTTACCTGTATGAATTTCCGGAATTGCCAGGTTATCATAAGTCAAATCATAGTCGCTTTTTTTTTCAGAATGTTTTTTACCAAACTTAAACATAATATACCTCCATTATAAAAAGTTAATGAAAAATGTAATTACTAAGCTGTTAATAAAATCTGCAAAAAGGCTTCCGATAAGAGGAATAAGAAGATAAGCCTTTACAGAAGGTGCATACTTATCACATATTGCCTGCATATTTGCCATGGCATTAGGTGTCGCACCCATACCAAAACCGCACGTTCCGGCCACAAGAACTGCTGCATCATAATTTCTTCCCATAATATTAAATTCGATAAAATATGTAAAAATACACATAAACAATGCCTGTGAAGAAAGCAGTATTATGAGAGGAAGAGCGAGTGATGCGAGTTCCCACAGTTTTAAAGTTATCATTGCCATACCGAGGAAAAGTGAGAGTGAAATACCACCAAGGTCATTAATTTCACCCATGTGTATTGTACCTTTTCCGGAGTATTCTGATATATTTCGTATAAGTGCTGCTGCAATCATTGCTCCGATATATATTGGAAATGTAAGTCCGGTCTTTGTAAGCATCCATGAAAAAATTGTTCCGAGACCAATTGCAAGTATAAGCTGGAATACAGCTGAGGCATACATGCTTGTGTGACGCTCATGTTTCTTTTCATCTTCAACAAGAAGGCTGTCATCTTCAGAAACTACTGTTGATAAAAGATTTCTTTTTTCAATGAGGCGTTTTCCCAAAGGACCGCCGATAAGGCTTCCTGCGATAAGACCGAAAGTTGCTGCAGCTGTACTTATTGTTGTTGCCCCGTTTACATTAAAATCTTCAAGTACGGGACCGAAAGCACCTGCCGTACCGTGACCGCCAACCATTGAGATTGAACCTGTACACATACCTATAAGCGGATTAATGTGCATGAGCTTGGAAAGACCTACAGCCAGGAAATTCTGTGCTATTATTAATGTAATTACAAGTCCTAAAAATACAGCCATTGATTTGCCGCCGCTTTTTAAGACTTTAAGATTTGCCTGAAATCCTACGGACGTGAAAAATAAAACCATACAGACTTCACGAAGTGTGTTATCGAATGTAAATTCAATAATTCCCGTTACATGGCATATGCAAGTAAATATTGCGAATAAAAGACCGCCGATTACAGGTGCGGGAATACAGAATTTTTCAAGAAAATATATTCTTTTTTTCAAAAAACTTCCAAGTAAAAGAACCAGAACAGCCACAGCGACTGTCTGATACATATCTAAAGATAAAAGCATGTGAGTCCTCCTGACTATTCTGTTATAACATCAATTCCGTGTTCGGAATAATATGCTGCCGCACCCGCATGGAAGGGGATTGTTATTCCTTCTGCTGCGTTACTGATATTAAGGTTGATGTCAACAGAAGTCGCATATTGCAGCTGTTTTGAATTGTCAAAAAGTGATGATGTTATCTGTTTAACCGTATCCTTCGAAAGACTGTCGGACGCAAGAAGCACTGATTTGACGCCGAGTGTTTTTACCGATTCAGTTTGTCCGTTGTATGTATACGCGGGAATTATATATTCTGAATAAAAAGGACATGCGGCTTTTAATTTGTCCATGCAGTTATCGTCAATATTTAAAAGACGTACATCACATTCTTTTGAAAGCTCTTCAATTACGGTTGTTTTAATTCCTGCCGTGATAAAAAGAGCGTCGATTTTTCCTGCGGTAAATTCCTGTGCAGCATCACTGTAATCAAGGTTGACGGTCTTGATTATCTCGTCGGTAAGACCGCTGTATTTAAGAATCTGCTTTGCGTTGCTCTCGGAACCTGATTCCTCGGAGCCGATGCTTACAGTTTTTCCCTGCAAATCATTAAGGGAATAGATGTCAGAATCCTCTTTTACAACAATCTGGCATGCCTCTGTATAAAGCGTTGCGATTGCTTTGTAACCCTGATATTTTTTTTCGTCTGATGGTCCGTTGCCATTGTAGGCACTGTCAGCAATATCCATCTGTGCAATTCCTAAGTCAATATATCTGCCTGACAAAAGACGAATATTGGCAGCCGAACCTGCCGTGTTTTTCAGTTCTATTTTTGAGGCGGTGTTATCCTGGTTGAATACACCGGCAAACGCACCGGAAAATGAATAATAAATTCCGCCTATGTCGCCGGCACCCATGCGTATGTTTTTATTTGCTGAGCCACAGCCGCCAAGTATAGTCATAAGCACAAGCGGAATACACAGCAGAATACTTAATTTTTTATTCATACGTTTAGTTCCTTTCACTTTCTTTGTAATATATTTTACATTAATTCATAAAAGTTGACAAGAAAACACGGTGAAATTAAATTTCTTAATAAAATTTTAATAATAGGGTTGCATTATCTTATAACTTATGATAGTATCATCTAAGTGCAAAATACAAATGTCCGTCACAGAAAGACAGAATAAAAGATTTGCAAAAAGAAGATAAAAAGGGAGATATTTAACATGAGTGATAAGTTGAGAGTTGGTATACTTGGTGGTACAGGTATGGTTGGACAGCGTTTTATAACATTGCTTGAAAACCACCCTTGGTTTGAAGTTGTGCTTGTTGCGGCAAGCGGACGTTCAGCAGGCAAGCTTTACGAAGAAGCTGTAGACGGACGTTGGAAGATGGCAGTAGATATGCCTGAATATGTTAAGAAGATGACAGTTTACGATATGGATAAGGATTTCGATGAAATCGTATCAAAGGTAGATTTCGTATTCTGTGCTGTAAATATGCCTAAGGATGAGATTAAGGCTCTTGAGGAAAGATATGCAAAGGCAGAAGTTCCTGTAGTTTCTAATAACAGTGCTAATCGTTGGACACCTGATGTTCCTATGGTTGTACCTGAAATCAATCCTGAACATCTTGAAGTTATCGAGTCACAGAAGAAGAGACTCGGAACAACAAGAGGTTTTATATGTGTAAAGCCTAACTGTTCAATCCAGAGCTACACACCTGCATTAAACGCACTTAAAGAATTCGAGCCTAAGCTTGTAGTTGCTACAACATATCAGGCTATCTCAGGTGCAGGCAAGACATTCAAAGAATGGCCTGAAATGGTTGAAAATATCATCCCATACATTGGCGGTGAGGAAGAAAAGAGTGAGAAAGAGCCATTAAGACTCTGGGGTAAAGTTGAGAATGGACAGATTGTTCCAGCAACAGAGCCTGTTATTACATGCCAATGTATTAGAGTTCCTGTTCTTGACGGACATACAGCAGCTGTATTTGTGAACTTTGAAAAGAAGCCTACAAAAGAGCAGATTATTGAAAAATGGAGAAATTTCAAGGGACTTCCACAGGAACTTGAACTTCCAAGTGCTCCAAAGCAGTTCATCCAGTATATTGAAGAAGACAACCGTCCTCAGGTTAAGCTTGATGTTAATTATGAAAATGGTATGGGAATTTCACTTGGCCGTTTAAGAGAAGATAGTGTATTTGATTACAAATTCGTAGGTCTTTCTCATAATACATTAAGAGGTGCAGCAGGCGGTGCCGTTCTTATCGCTGAACTCTTAAAGGCTCAGGGTTACATCACAAAGAAGTAATTAATAATATAAAATGTTTAATAAAGAAAACGGTGACTCCGGTAAGGGGTCACCATTTTTGTCGTGATAACGAAAAAATTATGCATATGTGTGGTATCTCTGTTATGGACAAAAGTTTATTTTTACTGTATGATATTTCACACAGATAACAGGTGAAATAATATGGGATTGCAGCCCGGTTAGGAGAATATAGTGGAAAATAATCAGTTTTATGCGATGCTGTCAAGAATGAAATATGTGAACAGATGGGGAACCATGCGTAACACAAGCAATGAAAATATTTGCGAGCACAGTCTTAATGTTGCATTCATAGCACATGCACTTGGTATTATAAATAATGAAGAATTTAACGGAAATATAGATGCACAAAGACTTGCTGTTCTTGGTATGTACCATGATGTTACAGAGATTATAACAGGAGACCTGCCTACGCCGGTAAAATATTACAGTCCTGTGATAAGAGAGGCATATGCTGATGTTGAGCGTGTTGCAAAAGACGAGCTTTTGAGTGGAATACCTGAGAAAATGAGAAAATATTATGACAGTGTTCTTCTTGAAACAGAAGAAGAAAATGAATTGTGGAAATATGTTAAGGCGGCTGACAAATTATCTGCACTTATCAAGTGTCTTGAGGAAGAACAGATGGGTAACAGTGATTTTGCCGATGCAAAACTTACGATAGAAGAATATCTTAAAAATATGAATATGAAGGAAGTTGATTTCTTTATGGAAAAGTTCCTTCCTGCGTACAGTATGACGCTTGATGAATCAGTTACAAGGTTAGAAGGTTAATTTATGGGAAAATCAGTATTTATAGCGGAGAAGCCGAGCGTGGCACAGGAATTCGGCAAGGCACTGCATGAAAATTTCACGAGAAGAGACGGTTTTTTGGAATCCGACAATTATATTGTAACATGGTGTGTCGGACATCTTGTAACAATGAGTTATCCTGAAAAATATGATGAAAAATTGAAAAGATGGAGCTTTGATACACTGCCGTTTCTTCCGGAAAAATTTCTCTACGAAGTAATTCCTTCGGTTGAAAAACAGTTCAATATTGTAAAGGGAGTGCTTAACAGGGAAGATGTTGAGACTATCTATGTCTGTACCGATTCGGGACGTGAGGGAGAGTATATTTACAGGCTTGTTGAACAGATGGCGGGCGTGCACGATAAAAAAGAAAAACGTGTATGGATAGACTCGCAGACAGAAGAAGAAATATTAAAAGGAATAAGAACGGCAAAAGATTTGTCGGAATATAATAATCTGAGCGATGCTGCTTATCTTAGGGCAAAAGAAGATTATCTCATGGGAATTAATTTTTCGAGAGTGCTTACATTAAAATATGGCAGAAATATTTCTAACTATCTGAAAACTGACAGGACAGTTGTTTCTGTAGGACGTGTAATGACATGTGTTCTTGGAATGATTGTAAGACGCGAACGAGAGATTCGTGCATTTGTAAAAACTCCGTTTTTCCGTGTTATAACAAAAGCACAGATAGCTGAGTCATCATTTGAGGCAGAATGGCGTGTTACTGAGAAGAGCAGATACTATCAGACACCGTATTTATATAAGGAAAATGGTTTTAAAGAAAGAAAGTATGCAGAGGAACTTGCAGCCTTTCTTAGTGAACCTCTTCCGGCAGAAGGAACTGTTGAGAGCATAGAACGTAAAAAGGAGACAAAGAATCCTCCACTTTTATACAATCTTGCTGAAATCCAGAATGAGTGTTCAAAGCTTTTTAAAATTAGTCCGGACCAGACACTCAATATAATTCAGGAACTTTATGAAAAGAAGCTTGTTACATATCCAAGAACAGATGCCAGAGTTTTATCAAGTGCGGTCTGTAAAGAGATAAGTAAAAATATCTCAGGACTTATAAATTATGAGCCGGTAAAAGCATTTGCACAGGATATAATTTCAGGTGAAAAATTTAAAAATATTGAAAAAACACGTTACTGTGACGATAAAAAAATAACGGACCATTATGCGATAATACCGACGGGACAGGGGCTTGGTGCATTGAAGAATCTTTCACAGACTGCAGCAAGGACGTATGAGATTATAGTGAGAAGATTTCTTAGCATATTTTATCCGGCGGCTGTGTACAGCAGGGTTTCGCTGGCACTTGAATGTAAAAATGAGCGTTTTAACGCATCATTTAAAGTGCTTGTAGATGAGGGGTATCTTAAAGTGGCAAAAAATTCATTTGCAAAAGCATCAAAACAGGATGATCCGGATGGCAACGGCACAGATGACGGCAAGGCTGACGCGGCTTTACTTGAGGCATTGAAAAAGTGCAGAAAAAATGATAAACTCAGTCTTGTAGGTTTTGATATAAAAGAAGGTGAGACATCACCGCCTAAGCGGTATAATTCCGGTTCTATCATTCTTGCAATGGAAAATGCAGGACAGCTTATAGAGGATGAGGAATTGAGAGCACAGATAAAAGGTTCCGGTATAGGAACGAGTGCAACGCGTGCAGAGATTTTAAAGAAACTTAATAATATAGGATATATTTCAACTAATAAGAAAACACAGATAATAACGCCTACACAGCTGGGAGAGATTATATATGAAGTTGTTGAAAAGTCTATAGTTCATCTTCTAAATCCTGAACTTACAGCGAGCTGGGAAAAAGGTCTTAATTATGTAGCTGAAGGTTCCATTACATCTGATGAGTATCTTCAAAAACTTGAAGGTTTTGTAAGAAGACGTACAGTTGCGGTTATGAGGCTTAATAACCAGTCACAGCTTGTTGGAAGATTTAATGAAATTTCTAAAAATTATAAATAGAGTGTATTTTCAGTAAATAATATTGTATACACGGAAAAGGAGTATTTATGTGCGGTATTGTTGGTTACATCGGAGACAGGGATTGTGCTGATGTTTTAGTAAATTCGCTTGAAAAACTTGAATACAGAGGCTATGACTCAGCAGGAATCGCTGTTCTTGAAAATGGTGTGATTAAGGTTGAAAAGTGCAAGGGAAGACTTGAAAATCTTAGAAACAAGATGGCAGCAGACGGAAAGCCTTATGGTCATGTAGGTATCGGTCATACACGCTGGGCAACACATGGAGAACCATCTGATATTAATTCACATCCACATGGTAATAAACGTGTAACTATTGTACATAACGGAATTATAGAAAATTACAGACAGATAAAGGAATTTCTTATATCTGAGGGATACAGTTTTGTAAGTGAGACTGATACTGAAACAGTTGCAAAGCTTCTTGATTATTATTATACGGGAGACCCTGTTGATACAATTATCAAAGTGCTTGCAGAAATTAAAGGTTCATATGCACTTGGCATAATGTTCAGGGATTTTCCTGACAGAATATTTGCAGTAAGAAAAGATAGTCCTCTTATAGTTGGAAAAGGTGAGCATGAAAACTTTATTGCATCAGATGTTCCGGCTATTATGCAGTATACAAGGGATTATTATCTGCTTGATACTAATGATATTGCTGTTTTGACAAAAGAAAATATTGAGTTTTTTAACATCCATAAAGAAAGACTTGAAAAGAAGCTTAATACTGCTGATTGGGATGTTGATGCTGCCGAAAAAGGCGGATATGAGCATTTTATGTTAAAAGAAATTAATGAACAGCCTACAGCAGTAAAGACAACGATAACACCAAGAATCACGGATTCAATGCCGGATTTTTCCGCAGAAGGATTTGATGCGGCTAAGTTAAGTTCATATAATAAAATATATATTGTTGCATGTGGAACTGCTATGCATGCAGGAATGGTTGGAAAGTATGTTATTGAAAAGCTGGCACGAATACCTGTTATAGTGGATATTGCGTCTGAATTCAGATACAGGGACCCTCTTATTGACAAGGGTGATTTAGTAATATTGATTTCACAGTCAGGAGAAACTGCTGATACAAAGGCAGCACTTGAACTTGCAAAATTAAATGGTGCCGATACACTCGCAATTGTTAATGTAAAAGGTTCATCAATTGCAAGAGCCGCTGATATGGTAGTATATACTCATGCCGGTCCTGAAATTTCGGTTGCATCTACAAAGGCATATATGGTTCAGATTTCAGTTATGTATCTTCTTGCATTTGAACTTGCATACGGAACAGGAAGGATTTCTAAAGAACAGTGTGAGAAATATACAAAAGAACTTCAAAATATTCCTTCGGTTATCAAAGAGGCAATAGGTCTTGAAAAAGACTGTCAGTTTATTGCTTCAAAGCTTCTTAATGCAGACAGCCTTCTTTATATAGGAAGAGGTCTTGATTATGCATCAAGCATGGAAGGTTCATTAAAGTTAAAAGAGATTTCTTATATTCATTCTGAATCATATGCTGCCGGTGAATTAAAGCACGGCACAATTTCACTTATAACTGAAAACATGCCTGTAATTGCTGTTGTTACACAAAAAGACCTTGAAGAAAAAACAATAAGCAATATTAAGGAAGTCAAGGCAAGAGGTGCTATGGTTATACTTGTCTGCGGCGAAGATGTAGTTGTTGAAGATAAAGTTGCAGATTATATAATCAGGCTTCCAAAAGCAGAACAGATGTTAATGCCGATGGTTGCAGCTGTTCCGCTTCAGCTTATAGCATATTACACAGCTGTTCTTAAAGGAAATGATGTTGATAAGCCGAGAAATCTGGCAAAATCAGTAACGGTTGAATAGGCAGTATAAAATAAATCTGGTGGTAGTGTGAGGAATTATATATTATGAATGACAGTATAAAAATAAGTGAGCTTTTTGATTTGAACGAGACAATTGCAGCAGATATTTTTGACGGATGTACATTTCCGTGGGAAGTTTTATCAAAGATAGGCGATTTTATCGTAAAACTTGGAAATACACTTCCTGAATCAGAATATGAAAAAAGAGGGGAAAATGTATGGGTTGCCAAAAGTGCAAAAGTATTTGATTCGGCATATATCAACGGACCATGCATAATAGGAAAGGATGCAGAAGTACGTCACTGTGCATTTATACGTGGAAATGCAATTGTAGGCGAGGGTGCAGTTGTAGGTAATTCTACAGAACTTAAAAATGTAATTTTGTTTAACAAAGTTCAGGTGCCGCATTATAATTATGTGGGAGATTCAATATTGGGATTCAGGGCACATATGGGTGCAGGTTCGATAACATCTAATGTGAAATCTGATAAAAAGCTTATTGTAATTAAAGGACCGGACGGGAATGTTGAGACAGGAATTAAGAAAATAGGAGCATTTCTTGGAGATAATGTTGAGGTTGGATGTGGAAGTGTTCTTAACCCAGGTACGATAGTCGGAAGAGAATCTAATATTTATCCGCTTTCAAGTGTGCGTGGATGTGTTCCTGCTAAAAGTATTTACAAAAATAAAAATGAAATTGTAGAAAAGAATAATGATTAAATTGTTTCAAAGAAACATGAAATTAATGTAAAAATACGTAAAGGTCGTTGACTATTCGGAAGGTTTGTGAGAAAATAATCAAAGTACGGATAGAGAAGTACATAAAGAAGAACCTTTAGATTACGAAAGGAGTATGAAAATGATTTATACACAGGAAGTAGAAAACATGTGTCCAGTAGCACAGGGCGTTCATCATGGTGCCGCTCCAGTTCCTACAGAGGGAAAATGGGTACAGAATAAGGAAGTTAAGGATATTTCAGGCTTTACACATGGTGTGGGCTGGTGTGCTCCACAGCAGGGTGCCTGCAAACTTACATTAAATGTTAAGGAAGGTATTATTCAGGAAGCATTAGTTGAGACAATCGGATGTTCAGGCATGACACATTCAGCAGCTATGGCATCAGAAATTTTACCAGGTTTAACAGTTATGGAAGCATTAAATACAGACCTTGTCTGTGATGCTATCAATACAGCTATGAGAGAGCTTTTCTTACAGATTGTATACGGAAGAACTCAGAGTGCATTCTCAGAAGACGGTCTTGCAGTTGGTGCAGGTCTTGAAGATCTTGGTAAGGGACTTCGTTCACAGGTTGGTACTATGTATGGTACACTTGCAAAAGGTCCTCGTTATCTTGAGATGGCAGAAGGTTATGTAACAGGTATCGCTCTTGACAAGGATAACCAGATTATTGGTTACAAGTTTGTAAACCTTGGTAAGATGACAGATTTCATCAAGAAGGGTGACGATGCTAACACAGCTTATGAAAAGGCTTGTGGACAGTACGGCAGAGTTGCTGATGCTGTTAAGATTATCGATCCAAGAACAGACGAAGAAGTAAAGTAAGGAGGAGATACGACAATGGCTTTATTTGAATCATATGAAAGAAGAATAGATAAAATTAATTCAGTATTAAACAGCTATGGCATTTCTTCAATCGAAGAAGCAGAGAAGATTACAAAGGATGCTGGATTAGACGTATATAACATGGTAAAGGGAATTCAGCCAATCTGTTTTGAGAACGCTTGCTGGGCTTATACTGTAGGTGCTGCAATCGCAATCAAGAAGGGTGCAAGAAAGGCTTCAGAAGCCGCTGCAGCTCTTGGTGAAGGTCTTCAGGCTTTCTGTATTCCAGGTTCAGTTGCTGATCAGCGTAAGGTTGGTTTAGGTCATGGTAACCTTGGTAAGATGCTTCTTGAGGAAGATACAGAATGCTTCGCGTTCCTTGCAGGTCATGAGTCATTCGCAGCTGCTGAGGGTGCTATCGGTATCGCAGAAAAGGCTAACAAGGTACGTAAAAAACCATTAAGAGTTATCTTAAATGGTCTTGGTAAAGATGCAGCTAAGATTATCTCAAGAATTAACGGATTTACATTCGTTGAGACAGAGATGGATTACAAGACAGGTGAAGTTAAGGAAATCGAAAGAATTGCTTACTCAGATGGTCTTCGTTCAAAGGTAAACTGCTACGGTGCTAATGATGTAACAGAAGGTGTTGCCATCATGTGGAAAGAAAATGTTGATATCTCTATCACAGGTAACTCAACAAACCCTACAAGATTCCAGCATCCAGTTGCAGGTACATATAAGAAGGAAAGACTTGAAGCAGGCAAGAAGTATTTCTCAGTTGCTTCAGGCGGTGGTACAGGTCGTACACTTCATCCAGATAACATGGCAGCAGGTCCTGCTTCTTATGGTATGACAGATACTATGGGACGTATGCACTCAGATGCTCAGTTCGCTGGTTCTTCTTCAGTTCCTGCTCATGTTGAGATGATGGGACTTATCGGCATGGGTAATAACCCAATGGTTGGTGCTACAGTAGCAGTTGCAGTTGCGATTCAGCAGGCTGCTGATGAGGGCAAATTTTAATCGGTAGATGGCTTAAAACCTTATAAAACCGCTTAAAACGGGCATTTACAGGGCAAATCAAATTCGATGTAAATCGGTTTGGTTTGCCCTGATTTTTTTACTTACTTGCGTCTACTTGCTATAAAATATGTGCTACTTGCTACGAGTTACTTGCTTTACTTGCTACGCACCTCATCCCTGTATTTAGATTGTAAGTTATCTTTAGAAATAAGTTCGGTCTGAAGCCTACCAATAAAAAGTGTAATTTATTATTTTTAAAGGAGGCTTTTATATGGCTAAATCAAGAGGCAATGGTCAAGGTAGTGTTACCAAGATTAAGGATACGAAAGGCAAAATTAAGTATCAGGTTAGGATTACAGTAGGTAGCGAGTTTGATGCTGAGAAGGAAAAGTTTAGATATATCTCCAAGTCACTAGGGGTATATAAGACTAAGGCAGAAGCAGAGGCAGTTCTTGCAGAGTATAATTCCAGTCCTTATGACCTAACTAATAAGATTACTACAGTAGGTGAACTTTATGATTATTGGAGTGAAACATATTTTGAGAAGGTAGCTCCGAGTGCTAAACGAAGCGTTGAGTCAGCTTGGGCTTATTGTGAGAGTATCAGAAATCTTAAATTGAAAAAGTTAGGTAGTTCTCATATCAGAGATGTAATGGAGAATGGAACAAGAGAGATTATCAGGGGTAGTAAGAAAGAAGTAAGACATACTTCTATAAATACAAAGTTGAGAATTAAGTCTTTATTCAATCTTATGTTAGACGAAGCTGTAGGTTTGAAATTAGTGACAAGTAATGTGGCTAGAAGCTTTGATGTTAAGGATATGAGGAAAGAAGCTGACTATCAGAAGAAAAAGAAAGAGAGTTTTTCTAATGAGGAGCTTGAAATCTTATGGAATAATCTTGACTACAGATTCATGGATATGCTTTTGATTGGTATTTATTCAGGTTTTAGACCGTCAGAGCTTTGTAATATAGAAGTTAAAAATGTGGACTTAGAAAATAATATTATAGTCGAGGGTATGAAAACAGAAGCTGGTCGTGATAGAGTAGTTCCAATCCACCCACTTATCAAGCCATTAGTTGAGGCAAGATTTGAGCAAGCAATCAAACTTGATTCAAGATGGTTATTCAATGATATTTACTCGCCAACGAGTAAGCATGTTACTTACGATAAGTTCAGACACAGATATGAAGAGATTATGCGTTATTTTGGCATACAAAATAAAACAGGACATTGTGTGAGAGTTACTTTCATTACTATGGCATATACAGCAGGACTTCCAGAGTATGCTATTAAGCGTATTGTAGGTCATAGTCTTAAGGGAAATGTTACAGATGCTATATATAATAGAGTTACTCCAGAGCAGTTATATCGCTTTATTTGTATGATTCCAAAGTATATGGATGAAGAAGTGCAGAGAAAGATTCAGGCAAGTGACGAATTATTAAGAGTCCTTGAAGAGCTTATTACAAATATGAAAATTGAAAAATAAACTAAGAGGTAGTTATCGAGGCACTAAGTGTAAAAGCTTAGTGTCTTTCTTTGTTTCAGGGGTAGTTGTAAGACCGGTCTTATGATATAATATTCTTCAAAATAGAGAAGGAGATTATATTATGGCAGCACAAGGTATCTTAGACAGTATGTTCCCAGTTGCATGTGCAGGTGTTCAGAACATTAATAAAAACAAGGATTTAACAGAGCAGGAAGTAAATATATTATATTCTGTTGTAGATGACTTTGACAATCAAAAAGAAAAGTATGATTGGAAGTCAGCAGTTCAAACTATTTCAGGGGTAGCATCTAGGTTTGTTGCCAAGTCTAATAGTAAAAATAATCAGATAGCTATGCCTTTACTTATACAACAAACGATATTCTTTATGGCAGTTAGAGGGGAAGATTATAAGTTATATAAGCAAACAGAGCTGATGTATGAATTTACAGGTAATAAGGAGTATAACCCAAAAGGTAAGTATATTTGCAACAATAATACTACATTGAATATAGGTAAGGTATTTAGTAAACTACCATATGATTATAAGTATTACAGGAGTTGTAGGGATTATAAATTTGAATACAAGTCTTTGTCAGGGGTAGCTTACTCTCAGCCAGCAATATTATTTAATTATAATGGGCAGAAGGATAAAGAATTAGGTATAGCTGTAAAAAATCTTGTTTATCAGGCAGGAAAATACACTAAGTTTGTAGATGTCTTTGGAGGGACAGGCTCTGCATCTCTGGCATTTCCTAAGAGAGGGTATGGGGAAGGAAAAAGAGGTTATGTTCCTTACAAATATAATGATTTAGATGCTGATTTATGTAATTTGTACACAGTAATAAAGTCAGAAGATTATAAGGTATTGATTGAGGAACTTTATAAACTCAAGTCAGCATTAGAGGGTGGAGAACAGCTTGAAGGAATAGATTTCAATAATGAAATGATAAAGTTCTTTAATAGAGCAACTAGTGCATCACAAAAGACAAGAGATACTCAGCAAAGTGAGTCAGGAGAAACAGCAATACTTGATTTTTCTGGTGCGGAAACGAGAGTTGATTTCGCTGATGTAGTTAAATATATAAATGATATTTGTGAAAATGTTAATTTTATGCAAGGTAATTTTGAGTATTCAGGGGTAGTTTATACAAAAGCGGAGCTTTTAGAGAAACTTGGAAGTTTAAAGTCTGATTATGATAAGTTTATGGCATATATAGCTGAAAGTAAGTTTTATGAGAAACTTGGTTCAGAGGTTAATTTTCATGATTTGAAAGCTACAAGAGAGTTAGATGATGAAAATAAGGATTCATATGTAGAAAATGTAAGAGATGCTGAAAAGCGTAATTATCAAGCAAGATTTTATCAGTATTATGCTTATTTTTCAAATATATTAACTTCAGGGGTAGGTACACCAGTCAGAAAGGCATTAGCCACTATATTTGTAAATACATTAGCTACAGTGGGTGATGTAGGAGTAAGTCAGATAAATAAAATGACAGCTACTCGTGGCTCTAAAAATGCAGCCAAATGGAGACATTTCTTATATCCTACAGAGAAGTCATCAGATAAATGCCCAGAGCAGAAAGATATTATTGAAGAGTTACATGAGCAGTTTCAAAGAATAGATATTATAAGTGATGATTTTAAAGCTGTTATAGATTCAGTCACTCAAGAGGTTATTGCCGAGAAAGAAGATTTGAAGGGTAAAAATAGTAAGGTTAATCCAGAAGCATTGTTTTATGTGGATAGCCCTTATATAGCAACTGTAAATTATAAAGTAGGTATGTTTAAGCCACAGGATATGCTAGAGCTTATTGAAAAATTATATACGACTTCAGAGGTAGGAAATAAGTTTATTTTTTCTTGTAGAGCTTGTGGAACTAAGATGAGTAAAGCAAGCAAAGGAGATATGAAATCTATAGATACGGCAATTGTGGAAACAGTATATACTTATTTCAATGATATTTTCTTAGCAAATAATAAGCCACTTTGGGTAGTAACTATTTCAAGAGATTCCAGCAAGGACTTTTTTACTGACCTTGTAGCCAAGCATGAAGAAGCAGAGATAATGATTACAAACTATAAAGTACAGGGGTTTGAGCCGAGTCCTTTATATCCAAAGGCTAAGTATGAAGTGTACTCATTCAAGGATTTCATTTATAAGTTAGGACAATATTTAAAATAAGAATAATATTAAGCATTTAAGAGCAAGGAGTTCATATCCTTGCTCTTTTTCCATTTTATAAGTTGGTTGGGATTTTGAGTATGTGTGCGATACCACCCATATAAAAATATGTTATGTATGAAACAAAAAAGGAGGCTTTGCTAATGAATAAACCTTTATTAAGTGCAAGAGAGGCAAGTAATTTAATAGGTTGCTCAATTTCAACCTTAGACAAGTATGAGCAGGAGAGATTGTTAGTTCCAATTATGAGAGTAGGTGTCAAGAGATATTACTCAGAAGGTCAAGTTAATGATTTTATTGTTGACTGTTGCAGGGGTAGTAATGATTCTTTTGAAAGTAATTTGACTTTTCTAACAGCAACAGATGTTCGTAGAAAACTATCAATAAGTGTAACAACGTTAAATGAGTTAGAAAAGCAGGATATTTTAAAACCCTGTAGGAGACTGCCTTTAAATGGTAAGAGGTTATACTTGGAAAGTGATGTAAATAAGTTGTGTCAGGGGTAGTAAACAGTTATAGTTAATCTAATAATATCTATAATTAACCTAAAAGTCTTATCATATTCTAGTAGATTTATTTAGATTTTAACTTTTTAGTTTATGCCTTTTGGTAACCATAAAAAATAACAAATTTAATGTAAAAAATACCTTTAGATTTATCATATTTTTAATGCTTTCTTTGGTAACCACATCTCAAATTATACTTTATAACTTTGAAAGATGGTGATTATACATGGAGCTTAGAAACGTAAAAATCTTATTGATTCCAACAAAAGAGCAACGTCAGAAATTTTATGATTTTTCATATTATGCTGACCTTATGTATAATCAGGCTATTGATTGGAATAATGAGCTTTATGATTCTGAAGGTATTTTTTATTCTAAGTTTGATTTAATAAATATGTTACCAGCTTTCAAGGAAGAGCATCCAGAGTTTGCATCTGTTGATAGTTTTGTTTTAAAGACAGCAGTTACAGATTTCAGAACAGCTTTAAATCGAATGAAGCATGGTGCTAAGTATCCAAGATATAAGAAGATAGGCAAACAGTTATCTTTTGGTACTCGTAATGATAGATTAAAAGTCTTTGAAAATAAAGTACAAATTAGTTCAATAGGGATAGTAAAGTGTAAGCATTGTCATTGGTTAACTAAAACTAAAACTGATGAAGAGTTGGCTTGTATGTCTTGGCATAATCCAAGAGTAAAGTTTGATGGTAAGTACTGGTTCTTGTCAGTTGGAGTAGAGGTTGATTTAACTTCAGATGAGGTAACTGATGAAATAATAGGGGTAGATTTAGGTGTTCGTAAAACTATTTATACTTCGAATGGAATTACAAAGCCAAATATAAATAACTCACGAAAAGTAGTAAATCTTGAGAAGCGAAAGAAGCGACTTCAGAAGAAAGTGTCAAGAAAATATGAGTTAAATAAGCATGGTAAGAAGTATATAAAAACTAAGAATATCAAGAAAACTGAAAGACAAATCAGGTTAATTGATAGAAAATTAAGTTGTATTAGAGAAAACTATAATCAAACAATCACAAATGAGTTAATTGCATTACATCCTAAGCGAATTATGATAGAAGACTTAAATGTAAGTGGTATGTTAAAAAATAAGCATTTAAGTAGGTCTATACAACAGCAGTGTTTTTATCGACTTAGACAGTTGTTAATTGAAAAGGCACTAAATACAACGACAACGCAAATAGGGGTAGTTGATAGGTTCTACCCATCAAGCAAAACCTGTAGTCGTTGTGGTTATATAAATAGACAGCTTAAGTCAGAAGAAATATATAAATGTCCTAAATGTGGACTCATAATCGATAGAGATTATAATGCATCAATAAACATTCGTGATTGTAAAGATTATAAAATTGTAGCTAATTAATATTGAAAATATAGTCAGTATAAGACTTTAAAACCTACCAGACTGTTACTGGGAAGTCAAGCCTTGATAGGATTGATGTAGTAGCTTCGGCAAGGCATTCAATCAAGATAGGAAAAATCTATAAGTATATTAGATATTTAGTATATTTTAGCAGATTTTGTTAACAGTAGTTCACTGAGAAAGGAGTTTCAATATGTTAGTAGAAGTAAAAGAACCACGCAGTTTAGGAGATTACATGGTAATGCCAGAGATGCCAAGTGTTTATCTTATATATGATAATGGTAAAGAGCTAAAACTTCCATTAGGTTGTGAGGCATTACATGAAAGAATAAAGTTTGCACCATTTAGTATTAAAGAAAAGATAGACGCTCTTGAAAAACAGTATGTAAAGTTGTAGATAGTCTGTAAAAGTAACCAGTTCCAATGAGGAGCTGGTTCTTTCTATGTCAGGGGTAGTTAAAACTGTGATTTTATGATATACGAAAAATTCAATGAAAATCAACACCAACTATAATAGCTACTCCAGAAAATACACCAGTCAGATAATAAGAGAGATTACTAGGAAACATAGTATTCTCTCTTATTTTTTATGTAGAAACCAATTTTAGGCAGCATATTTTCCCAAAACTTCAAGGTAAAAGTGATTTAGTAAAGTCTTGTTTGAGCGATAAGTTCAATGGTGCTTTTCTGGTATTTTTGAGTGTTTCAGGGGTAGTTATAAGTCAGATATTACTATATAGAATACTTATTTTTAGGAGTTATGTTCACAAGCAAATCTAAGTTAGCTGATGAACAATATTTAAGGAGTATTAGATATTAAGTTATGTTCATGAGCAAAACACAGTTAGCTGGTAAACATACTTTGAGTAGCAATAGATATTAAGTTATGTTCACGAGCAAATCTAAGTTAGCACACGAACATTTTTCAAGTTAATTTTTCACATATTGCATATCAAATTATATTGTCAAATAGCAAAAGGTTTGGCATTTTAAAAATTTGAAAGTGAGGTAGCAAATATGAGTTTTGTAGATAATGAAATTTTTGACAATGTTATTGTAGGAGAATACAGAGATGATAATGGAAAAATCATTAAGAATGTATATACAACTAAAGACGATGCAGCATTAGTTATAGGTCTTAGTACTTTGGAAAATTTGCTTGCAAAGGCTAACTCAGGGGTAGGTAGAAGTTTTACATTTATGACTTTTGATGAGGCAAACGAAGCTTATGGCGAGAAGATTCGTGCCAATTATAGAAAGGAATTAAAAGCCAAGAGAGAAGCCAAGTTAAAAGCCAAGCAAGAGCAGCAGGAGGCATTACAGGTAGAACAGGAACCAGTTGTATCACAGATAACCTATGAAGAAGCTAATAAGTTATATGGAGATAAAATTCGTCAGGAGTATCAGGAAGAACTCAATAAATCAGGGGTAGTTCTTCAGTCGGAAGATACAAAGGAAAACCATATAGATGCATCTAAGAAAAATCTTAGTATTGCTAACAATGTAAGAGTTGCACAAGCTGATAGAGATAAGACCATGATAATCAAGTTAATTGCTTATGGTAAAACAAAGCAGGAAATTATAGAAACTCAGGATTTCAGTCGTACAAAGGTAGAAAGAGTTATTAGAGAATTAAAAAGCCAAGTAGATAAGAATGGCTTACAAGGAGCTGAGGATTATGTAAATAATCTAGTAAAGACTTATTCAGGGGTAGTAATTGAAACGCCAGATGAAGATAATAGGCAAATTTCCAGTTTCATTCTACTGTATCATTGCTCTTACAAAGAGATGCAGAAAGCTTTAGAAGAGAAGAGATTAACAGAAGAAGCAAAGCAACGAAAGATAGATGAATTTCATAACAAGGTACAGGCAGAAGCCAATCAAGCAGCAGAAGAACATATGAAGCATGTAGATGAAGAGTTGACAAAGTTAGGTATCACAAGAACACCAGAAAAGCCTGTAGCTAAATATGATAAAGATGGAGATGAAATAGCTGATATTGATTCAATATTAAGTCTTGTTTCAGGGGTAGATACCACACAGGTTTCAAAGCCTGTAGAAACACCAGATACATCAGCAGATGTCAACTCTTACATTGATAAAATGAATGAGTTACAAAAGAAAGCTAACAGAAGAGAGCAGATATTACCTACAAGACAGGAAGTTTATGTAAGTGATAGCGAAGTTGATGATTGGGGTGAGTAATATGTTCGTAAAGTATATATTTGGCAGTCTTTGTAAAGGACATATTTATAGGTTTGATAGTCCTATGACTGATAGAGAGATAATTAGCTTTGGTCGAATGTTGGTGGCTCAGTCAGGTATTATAGATGAAAATGATTTTATCTATGAGCAAGTGGAAGGTTTTGAGGCATCTATAAAAACTGGTGCCTTATCCAACAAGAAGTCAAGGAATAATTGAACCAAGTATGTTTTCATCTTTCAGGGGTAGATTTCTTTAAGTTATTTTTCTGAGCGTTTAGTCCACATAGCCCAAACTAATATACTATGAAAATTTTATTGGAAGTCATTCAGTTCATTAGACAGCATTGATATTGTTCATTATAGAAGATTCTGTTTCGTAAAACTGATTTCAAAATATATCTTGTGTAACGGGAAAAATATATTTGAAATTTTTTGAAATCAGGAGGACAAAGTAATGAGTTTAAATCAGTTAATGCAGTTTGAAAATATGGATGATGTACAGCGTATTGAGGTAATCGGAAGTATTCTGATGGCTAACGGAGCAAAGAGGATTGTAAGATATTCACGAGGTAAAAAGTCAATCGTGAATATTGATTACATAAGAGAAGGTATCCCTTATGTGTTTATTGAAATTATCAACAATGATAAGGGGTATCATACTTTTAATTTTATTGATTACGATATTTACAATGAATTAGTAGTCAATAAGGGGTACGTTTTCAGAGCGGAGCAGTGCCACCATGAGAAGAAGTGGTCTATTCAGTATGGTGCAGCCAATGTGAGAGTACATGATTTTGTATTACCTCATGCAAAGGCTGTTGACCATATCTGTAGTAATAAATCAGTTAATATTAGAGAGTTATTAAGACCTTGTACTCCACAAGAGAATATGAAGAACGTATTGAGATACTGTAATGTAGATAAGAAAAATAAATCATTTTATATGAAAGACCCTAACACTACACCGGAAGACAGAATTCGCTTGGCTCAGTTAGGTTTCACAATCAAGCATTTATCTAAAGGTGATTACATCTATAGTCCAAGTTATAGCACTTTAGAAGAGTGCTACACAATGATTAACCAGTTTGAAAGACACTACTTCAGAGAGTTTGCTTTTAATCCTCTTATCAATTTTGAGTATACATGGCATGCTTTGATTCTTCAGAAAATGTTAGGTTGCATGTCAGACTTTGAGCTTATGGAATACAACAGAAGTTACTGGATTAGACGTAGACCTGAGGATGCTGAATATTACATGCTGTAATCAGGGATAGTAATTATTAAAACCTGCTGTAGTAAGTTGTGATATTTCTACCTACAGCAGGGGTAGTAATAAGGAGGTGTATTTTATTGGCAATACAGGAGATTAAGGAATATAGACAAAAAGATGGAACAGATATACTAAAAGTCATTATGAAACCTACTCAATTTATCTCAGATTGGAATTATTTCTATTGTGATGCTAAAGATATTGACTTAGTTGAGAAGTATAATTGGTGTATTGAATGTAGTGGTGGTAAACTTTTTCGTGTATCTTATCATACTAATGATAGCTATAGGAGACATTTATTACTACATAGAGAGTTAGCTTATAAATATTTAGGTTATTACCCTGACTGCATAGACCATGTAAATAATATAGAGATTGATAATATAGATACTAATCTAAATGTAGTAACTTATCAACAAAATATATGCAATAAACCATCTAAAAATTATAATTTAGATACTAGAAATAAAGCTTTTCGAGTGAGGATTACACTATATGGTAAACGTATATCTCCTTATAGTTGTGTTCGTACAGAGGTAGAAGCTTCTCAGTTAGCACATTTAGCTGAAACAGATTATCTCATGGGTATCCTTAAAGATAATTATTATATGTATAATTTTCTTAAGGATAGACGTAATGATTTAGATATTCTTGACTTAGAGAGGACAGGTATTATAAGCGAGGAAGAAGCCACCTACAGACATGTAATTAGATATGCTAAGGATAATGCTTGGTATTATCACAGATATAACTTAGAGCAGTATTTCAAAGATAATCATATACCTGTTCCAGACTTCACAACAGATGAACAAGGTTTTATGAGACATCCTATAACTAATCAGTTATTATGTCCATTTTAGTATTATAGTTAATAAGAAAGGTCGTGAGAAAATGGCAGATATTAAGGAGTTAATTGAGAATACAGATGTAGCTACTCGCCAAGTTCTTTGGTTTTATGAGCTATGTAAATCAGGGGTAGTTAGGTTCTCCCTCAAGAATGAGGAGCATATAAAAATACTTACAGACATAATCAATAAAGTAAATGATTATGATGCAGAGAAGTATAAAGATGAACCAGAGTTAATTCAGACAGAAATGGCATCCAGACATCAGTTACTTTATCTCATTTCTTTACAACTCTTGAAATTCGTGGAAACATGATATTTCAGTAATCGTAGATAGGAGTGTATTTAAGAAGTGTGTAGTTTACTTGTAATTGATGAAAATGGTAACAGAGTAGAGTCCAAAGACTGTGAGATAAAAAATTACTCGCTAAGTGTGAATGAGCAAAATAAGCTAACTCTTAAAATTACAAGGAGTGATAATAAAATACTATCTTATTCAGGGGTAGTTAGTTGCTTCAGTGACTCTACCTGTAGTGTATTCAAAGTCAGAGGTAACTCATATGTTATTTGTAACTAAGTTCTAGGCTATCTTAAGTAGGAAACAGAGCTGTAGTATTGCTATTGTTCTCTTTTCTTAAAAATATATTTTACCACTGTAGGGGAAAAGTCATGTAGTTTACATGGCTTTTTCTCATGTCAGGGGTAGTTTTCAAGTAATTAAAGTTTTATAAGTTTTTACTCGAAAACGCAAATCCTGCATTAACTTGTATAACAAAAAAAATTAGCGAAAGGAGAGAGTTTTATGAGGAGAAAGTATTTAGCTACTTTAGCGGTAGTAACAGCTTTGATAACCAGTGTAGTTCCTGTGTATGCTGATTATAGTAAGGCAGGAGATACAGGCTCACAGGAGATTAGCAGTTCTTTTGATGTATCTGCTGATGATTTCGGAGGGTTGATTGTATCTATACCTAACGATATACCTCTGTCCTATGATAAGGAGTCCAATGCTTACTCAGGACAGGATTATGTAAAGGTTTCAGGGTATTTGGACAGTGATTTAAGAATTAAAATTACTGCACCAGATACAATAGAGTTTACGAATGATGATAGTAAGCTTACAGGTACTGTATCTTTTGGAGAAGATGGAAATGTGGAGTATTGGACTAGCGATGAGTGTATGTCAGGGGTAGTTCAAAAGGAGTTAGGTGTCACAGTTTCAGATTTAAGTGATATACATACAGGACACTATTCAGGAGCAATAACTGTAGATGTAGAAATAGAACAGAGTAAATGAAAAGGAGCAATGCAGCATGGAAGAAAACAAAAATGTAAATGAGACAGCAACAGAAAACAAGGATATTGACCAGTTAGTTATTGATGACACTAACAAGGATACTCAGAAGCAGGTAGATGCTTTTGAGAAACTTGATAAGCAGTCAGAAAAGCAGAAGAAAAGATTAAGAAGAAAGGTAAGAATTAGAAATGGCGTAATCCTTGGATTGATTATCGTCATAATCATTTTACTGCTGAGAGGTTGTTCTTCAGGGGTAGGAGTCAATTTCCTTAAAGGAGCAAAAACAGAAACAACTGATTTCAAGGATAGAGATACAGAAGCAGTTAATGGTGACCATGTAGATGTATTTGTAGTAATGAATGCAACTGTAAACAAGGATAACCCATATTTGTATCTTGCTAATTCAAAAACAAATGTAGATAAGTTCTATTTGCAGTTTGAGTTATATGCTGATGATAGTGATACATATTTTTATCAAAGTGATTTGGTAGAAGCAAAAGCTGATGAAGATGTAGTTCTTCCAGTTGATGTTTACAGCAAACTTGATAAAGGTAGCCACAAGGTAAAAGTTCTTACAAAGGCTTACTTCTATGATAGTTTGGAGCAGACAAATGGAGGAAGTCAGACAATAACTGTAGAAGTTCAGTAAATAAGGTTTGTTTCAGGGGTAGTTTCTTAAGCAGAAGCTACCTCTTTTTTAGTTTTCAAAGTTATTTTAGTCTTAACTGAAAAGTGTAAATATCATTTTACACTCTGTAAAGCAGAATAAATCTGCGAAAAATCATTTTTAAGGAGGTCTTTTTAATGAAAAAGAAACAGCTTTTAGCCAGTATGATGGCAGTAATGATGTTAGCAGGTTCAACAATACCTGCATATGCTGAAGGTCTTTCAGAAGAAGGAGATACAAGTTCAGCACAAACAAATGTTACCTTTACAACTACATCTTCTCAGTTAGGTGGTGTAATTGTATCAGTACCGGCAACATTAAATTTAAGTTACGATAGTGCTACCCAGAAATTTAGTTCAAGTGATACAGTGTATGCTTATGGACAGTTAGGTAGCAAATTACAGTTAGAGATTTCTTCCCCTGCAACTGTAAAGTACACTAATCAGGATGTAGCAGGAGCTTCTCAGTTGACTGGTTCTGTTGAATTTGTCGATGACACTTATACAGGTTATTGGTCTAGTGAGGAGCTTTATGCAGGGGTAGCTGACCATGAACAGTCAAAGAAAGAACCTCTTACCTGTGAAGTCAAAGAAACAAATGGTATTCAGGTAGGTACATATAAAGGTGAGGTAAATTTCACTATTAAAGTTTCTAAGGATTTGAGTAAATCTGTATATTACGATACAGGTGCAGGGGTATCCATCAAAGGCAATGCTTATGATTGGAATACAGATATGTTCAAGTTATTATCAGGAAATGGTGATGTTTATATGAATGATGATGATACTACAACAAACTGGTTAGCTGATTCATCAAATACAACATTAGTAATTCCAAGCACTAAGGCATTAGGTTCTACTGAAAGTGGTGATTTTATAACAAAGAATGTAGGAGGAATACTTGGTACAAAGACAAACTACATAGATACAGTTATTTTCCCAGCAGCTATGGCAAGTACATCAGAAGGTTTGACTATTGAGTGCAAGGTAAATGATGGCGATAACGAAAATACAAAGATTACAACAATTTATATGCCAGCAGTTAAAAAGATTAGTAGATATTGGACAAATAATAAACTTCCAAATTTAGCTGATGTTTATTATGCAGGTTCAGCTACTGAGTTTGAAGAAGCTATTCTAACTAGTAACTTTAATGGTAAAGACGGTAGATATGATAATGAGTCACTTTGGAATGCTAATATTCATGTATTAGATGAAAGTGATAATTGGATTTTGTTTGATACGAATGCTTTCTTTGTAGACCACCCTACAGAGTAAGTGCTTCAGGGGTAGTTCATAAGATTTATAGAAAGAGTCAGCCAGTCGGTTGGCTCTTTTTTCATGCTTTCAGGGGTAGGTGAGAAACTTTTAGAAATTATTTAGATAATCTTGGCAGAATTGAGTTTTAGAGGTAACATAACAGCCACTATAAACCTATGGAAAGGAGAAAAATTGTTATGTTACTAAATACTATAACTGAAAAACACCCAAATTCTTTTGTATTACTTATCCCAAATACAAGAGATAAAAACCAGTGCGTGAGGGACTGGAAAGTATTGAATACCTCAAGGCATTACGATGAAATCCTAAAGGTAGCAAAATATTATCGTACCGAGGGTATGAATGACGCAGTCATATGCAGCACTTGTGACGATTTGGTCGTTCCACCAGATGAGTCTGCAAAGTTCTTTCGAGTGTACTATTCAATGCTGACTATTGCAGGGGTAGTTATTCATTTGCCTATACAAGGAGTTGAGTAAAATGGGGTTAATTGATAGAGCCAGAGACATCTATTTTGACAGGGCGAGGGAGCGTTGGAAACAGGAGGGTTTTGATGCTGATATAACAGATATTCTTGATGACTATCGAGAAGAAACAAATAAAAAGATAACTAGGGATAGAGTGAATGTTCTCACAACATTTTTAATTAATCTATATGATTATGACCACGAAGCTTTGCAGTTAGATATTACAAAACTCATTGTTCTTCAACCCAAGAGAGAGTTTCCTGCTAAGGATAAAAGGAAATTATTACAAATCCTTTGGTCTACTATTCAAATGCTATATGCCGATGATTGGTCTGAAGTATTGAATGAAGTCAATCGACTGGGTGAGTGGGCGAGGGCAAATCCAGAGGAATTCCCTGTAAAATAGCCAATCTTGGGGTATCCCATAAATTTTTCTATTGAAAAATTTCAAAAATAACTTGCAATTCACTTCAAACAGAGTGATAGATAACACACGAAAAAAATTAAACTCACGAAATGGAGGATTTATTATGGTTAAGGTTTTAGTTAATGGAGGCTTATTTGAAATAAGCAAGGTTGAAGAGATTGTTGAAAAGAGAGTGCCTTTCAATGGAACAAATATAAGATTGGTGCAGATTGCCAAGGACAGTAAGCAAGCTGTAAGTGGATTACACTTTCAGGTAAAGAATACTGAGTGCAACGTCTTTGCCATCGGTGAGTTCACGATTGGTAATCTGCCAACAGCTAAGGTCAAGGAAATCATGAAACAGTTATTATCTGATGGTTATTATGATTTCTCTGATTGTGATTTCCAGCCGATGATGTTTGTGGAAAAGTATAAGTTTGATGAAGGTAAGAGCAAGCCATATTTTTGTCAAGGCTCACTCATCCAGTTTTATGCACCAAACGATGTTTTCGACTGTCCTTTAAATATTAATAGAGCAGAAGTTCAGGCAGAGTTTGGAGATGAAAAAGATGATTTGTCTGATATGTCAGATGAGGAAATTCGACAGGCTATCTATGAACTGGAAGATACTACAATGCTTCGCTTAGGTCAGATGAGCCGAGAGGAGCTGGAAAAAGAATATGATGGAATTGAGGTGGATATGGATGAATAAATCTACGCTTCCAGTTGGCATCAAGACCATGATTGGCTGGAAAAACAAGGGAACATTAACTTTTGATAATCCAATACAGCGTAGTGGTTCGCAGTGGACTCTTTTACAGAAGAGTCTGCTGATTCACTCCATATTGATGGGGTATCCCATTCCAAACTGCTATTTTCTTAAAACAAAAGATGAGAATGGAAACACTGTATATGATTGTTTAGATGCAAAACAAAGGCTGACAAGTGTTTTTGACTTTGTAGAGGGCGAATATGAACTTCATTCAGCAACTCCACCATGTACTGTTGATGGTTTTGAGTTTGACCTTGCCAACCTCTCATTTGAAGAACTGGCGGATGATTTAAAAGATGAGATTTTAGGATGTCGCATGAGTATCTTTTGCTTGGAAGATTGCACCGATGAGGAGGTAGAAGAAATCTTTGCAAGACTTAACAATTCTACACCATTAAGTCCAATACAGAAATGCAGAAGCATTATGTCTACAGAACTTGCTCGTTGGACGAAAGAAATTTGTAGCATGGACTTCTTCCAGCATAGTATTGGGTTAACAGTTGCCCAGCTTCGCAGAGAGGCAGATTTGGAAGTGTTGTTACAGAGTATGCTCCTGCTCGATTCAAGGCATGAGGGGTACGATGAGTGGAAAGGCATTTCGACCGCAGAAGTCACGAAGTATTGTAAGCATATTCGTGGAAAATATAATGATGATAAAAAACTTATGATTATGGAAATATTTGAATATCTTGGCAAGGCATTCAAAGAGCAGCATAAGTTCCTTAAAAAATCAAATATTCCGATGGTGGTTGTCCTTAGCAAGTTGGCTTTGGAAAATAATATTGAGCCAGAAAATTTCAAAGTATTCATTGATTCGTTCAGTAATTCTGTATGTGTTGATTATGAGACAAATACAGGTTCTGGAAATGTTAAGCGTGTTAAGACAGAGGGCAGATTAGTAGCAATTGCCACAGCTTTTGCAGACTATTTTGACTTGAATGATGTAAAAATCTTAAGTGTAAAAAAAGATGCCGATTCTGATGAAATAGAGAAATGTGATGATGAAAACTTTGAGGACGCTGTCGACACTAGCAGTTCTGATGAAGACTCGCCAGCTATGGATAGTTTTATGAATGATCCTACGGAAGAAGCTGTGGATACTGAAGATATGGACACAGAAGGCGATGATGCTGAGGAGGTTGCAGATGAAGCAGGAGAAAATTCAGGCATATCTGCTGAGAGTGAATAAGCTGTCGGGTGTAGTTTATAAAGGCTATCTTGCCGAGGTTGATAACACCTTAGAGGCTGAACAGAGATATGTTAATTTTAATGAAGCCAATGGTCTTATTGCAGTAGTTAGTATCAACAATGAAATTGATGTAATCTGCAATGATGAGGGCAAAATCAGAAATTTCCCAATCAATAGATTCTTGGTTAGTGATGATGGTATTGTTCTTGATATGTTGGTTGGGAACATCATGTGCGTAAGGCATAACAGTGAAGGCGAATTCACATCAATAAGAGAGGAAGATATTCCTGTTATTGAGAGCCATTTGATACCTCTGATGCCAGATAAAATGATAGACTACGAGGAGGCAAAGTAATATGTCATACCCAATCAATAAGAAAGAAGTTTACTCTGCAAGATATCCTAAAGGAACTATCGTAGAGCTTACAGAGCCTATAGCTGATAAGTATAGTCCAAAACCTGCAGGTAGCAAATTTAAAGTGGAATATGTAGACGATGCTCTACAACTACATGGGGTATGGCTACCACCAGCTTCAGGTAGTATTGCTATTATTATAGAGCAGGATAAATTCAAAGTAATAATCTAAAGCACAAAATAAGCGACTGGTTGATTCAGTCGCTTTACTTATACAATCTATTCAGGGGTAGTTCTATCAGGCTTTTTGTATTCTATAAGAGCTGATATATCTACATCCAGATAATCGCATAACTTACAGATTAGGTCGGTATCCATCCTTTGGAATTCATCTCGGCAGTATCTGTTGAAGTTACTGCGAGGAATATCCAAATCTTTACAGACTTTATTTTTGGAGATACCTTTTTCTGCAAGGATTTCATTTATGCGTAGGTGTAAAGTTCCGTAGTTGTACATGAAAATTCTCCTTTACTTTTTACCCTAGATTGTATATAATAAGTGCTGATACAAGAACTCACTATATAGATACTCACTATATAGTGAGTGCGTAGCAAAAATATGTAAAATACATACTTTTACAACAATATTCAAAAGAAGGAGAGATATGTTTTATGAGAAAGAAAAAGTTTACAGCCACAGCAGTTGCTCTGGCTATGGCAGCTATAACTGTATTTTCAGTTGGAAATACACCAAGTGTTAAGGCTGCTGATGTAACGGACAAGTCAGCTATTGACTTGGAAATTAATGGAAGTTACGAGGAAAAGAAAATTTCTACAGCAGATTCAGATGTTATTAATAAAGCATTTGGATATGATAGTGGTACTAATAGTGTGCTTGTGTGTGGGGAAAACTCAAAAGGTTATATTGACTGGAACAAGAGCAGTATTCCACATTGGAAGGTATACCAGACAGAAGTATTTACGCCTGTTTTATCAAGAGATACAGAAGGAAATCTTGTTGTTAAAACGGATAGCAATGGAAAACTGGCAACAAAAGAAAATGGCTTATACGGTAAACAGACAGTATATGCTAGGTATGATGACCCAAGTACATTCGTATATAAAATTAGCTGGGGAGATAATCACTTTAGTCCAAGTCAGGGTGGCAACAAATCTGATGATGGTAAATACTATTATGCTGACAATGAAATAAATCTTAATATGGGATTGAAAACATATGAATTTGCAGCATATGATGGATTTACTTATCTGGGCAAACAAACCCAAAATATTGAAGATGTATATATTGTAAGAGTTTGTTATACAGCAGATGATAAAATGAATTATACCTATACCAGCTCACTGCAAGACAGAGGTGAAGGTGGATATGATATAAATGGAAATTATGTGGACTTTAGTTCCGATGATGCATGGGCAGAATATAATAAAGACAGAACACTTAGATACATAGATTTCTGGATTCTCCCAGAAGGTGTATCAACAGTATTAAACTTTGAAGATGAGACTCCAGCTCCAACACCAAGTGAGGATAATTACACAGTTGACCTAGGTGCTTCACAGACAATCTCTGCTGATACATTTGCTACAATCTTAGCTGAGAATGCTACTAAAGATGTTATTATCAAATCAAATAACAATGTAACATTTACATTTGCAAAAGGAACAATGGCAAGTGTAGATGGAAAGACAGAATATGATTTCTCTACATCAATCAACAGTGCTTATGCAGATACAATGCCATCCTATATTACAAAGGATAATTTTGTATCACAGATTAACTTCAACTACTCAGGCAAGTTACCAGCAACAGCAAACATCCGCTTCTATGCAGGAACGGAGTATGCAGGTCAGACACTTTATTATTCACTCATGAATGCTGACAATACTTTTGCAGAGGTACAGGCTGTAGTTGTAGATGCTGATGGTTATATGACTGTAAAGCAAGACCATTGTTCAAGCTATGTTGTAACAAAGACAGAGCCAAAGTTACCAAGCAACGATGATACAAAGACTGATGATGGAAATAACTCTAATAATGGTGGTTCATCTGATAATGGAAATACTTCTAATAATGGAAATGCTTCTGCATCAGATAACAATACATCATCTGGAAATACTACTGTATCAACAGATAAGAACGCATCATCTGCAAATACAACAGCTACATCACCAAAGACTGGTGATATGACACCAATCGCAATATATGTTGTGATGGCAGTTGCAGCTATGGGAGTAATTGTATTTGTAAAGAAACGTAAAACAGCATAATTGAGTATCAATATTATGAGCATAGTCAGACCAGTGATTCTTCGGAGTTGCTGGTCTTTTCTTATGTCTGCATATCTGACAGTATCAGGGGTACTTTTTATCGGTTTCTGGCTTTCATTTTTGCCCCATACAGCCCTTAAAATCGTGTTGCCTTGTAACTGTGCCACCTGCTATTAAAAGTGGCACAAATCGGCTTTAGCGAAGTTACGTCATTTTCTATCTTTTTACGACCTCTAAACCTATAATTTATTATCTGTTTGGATGTAGGTCTTATTCAAAATAAAATGTTTTTCTGAAAGTATAAGTTAACTAGCTTGTTATAAAGTCTTTATCACGGATAAGAGGTTTCTTGAAAGTTTGTACCTGCAAGTATGTCTAATTCTTTTTCTAAACTATAAAGGGACTGCATCCACGAGCAGTTGTCAGTGTAGTACAGATTGAAATTTTTATATGATTTTCTCTGTAGTTTTGTGAAGTGTGATAGCTTAAGTTTTTCACTGAAAATTTGAGGTGTTATTTGAGGTTTTTATTGTTTCAGGGGTAGTTTCTCATGCAGAAGTTCTTTCTCTTTAGTTTTCAAAGTTATTAAAGTTCTCACTCTATTTTCTCAATCTCAATTTATATTCTTCTGACAGCAAAAATTATGTTTTTCAATTAGGTGTTTCTATAGAAAAGGTAGGTGGTGTTATTGATTGTTGGTGAGAAGATTAGATTATTTCTTACAGATGAGCAAGTTCAGCAATTTAAAAAATATAGTGGAGCATCACGTTTCATATATAACACTTGTTTAGCTGAGTGTATAAGAGCTTATCAAGAAGATGGTATTTCTCTTAAAAAACTTAACCTTATTAAGTATGCAGAGTCTTTAAAGTACGATGAGAAGTATTCTTGGTTAAAGGAGATTTCATCAGGGGTAGTTAGAGTTGCAGCTCAAGATGTGGCAAGTGCTTTTAATAACTTCTATAAACGAGGTAATAAAGGTTTTCCTAGGTTCAAGAAGAAAGGAAAATGTAAAGAGAGTTTTGGATTAAAGGCAGATTTAACTCATTGCAGATTTGAGGATTCTAAACATCTTAAGTTTTCTAAGATTAGGGAGCCAGTACAAATACGAGAGCATTGGATTCCTGATAAGATGTTAAATCCAAGAGTATCTTTTGATGGTAAGTTTTGGTACTTTAGTTTTTCATATGAGATTCCAGATGCAGATTTAACTATCAATCAGGAAAATAAAAACATTACAGGGGTAGATTTAGGCATTAAGTCTTTAGCAGTTACTTCTGGTGGAGTCATTTATAAAAATATAAATAAGTCTAAAAGAGTAAAGCAGTTAGAGAAACGAAAACGTCATCTACAGAGAAAGCTCTCAAGAAAGTATCAAATGAATAAGGAGGATTCAAACTTTGTAAAAACAAACAATATTATAAAACTTGAGCAAGAAATAAGACTTATTGATAGAAAGCTTAAAAATATAAGAAATACCTATATACATCAGGTAACATATGATTTGGTAAAAACCAAGCCAGCTTGTATTGTTATCGAGGATTTAAACGTAAAAGGCATGATGAAAAATAAGCATTTGAGTAAAGCTATCCAGCAACAAGAGTTTTATAAATTCAGACAGTACATTTCTTATAAGTGTCAGGGGTACGGAGTCAGGCTTGTAGTAGCTAATAGATTTTACCCATCATCAAAAACATGTAGTTGTTGTGGGCATAAGAAAAAGTTTTTATCTTTAAAAGAGAGAACTTATATCTGTCATGAGTGTGGTTTAGTTACGGATAGAGATTTAAATGCAGCAATTAATTTAAAAATTTATGGAAAGGAGAAGTTAATTAAAATTGCATAAATAGCACAGAAAGTTATATGCGATATGTAGGTGTCCGTTACACCGAATTTAAGCCTTTAGACTACTAAGAAAACTCAAGTAGCTTTTAGCAAAAGAGAGTAGGTTGATGAAGGAAGTATAAAACTTTTTTGTTATTTATAATTTAATGTAAGTTTTAGTTAACGGAAGTGTTCATATGTTAGATTTCACAAAAAATAATGAGGAATTTAGTGATGTAGGTCAGACAATGACTGCAAAGGAGGTAGCAGCATTGTTTGGAAAGTCAATAACCACAATTTACAATTGGAGAGATAAGAAGCTTATTCACCCAATTTATTCTTGTCCTACTAATCGAGGGGAAATATATTCCAAGACAGAGATTTTGTCTTTGTATAAAAGTGGCTTTAGAAACTAAAGGAGACAACTATGATTAAAGATGCTAGTGTCGTTGATAACAATTTAGTTATTATGATAGAAACAGGAGATTTAATGGTAATGCCACTTAATTCAGCTCATGCTGTCGAGACTGCTTGTTGTAGGAGAAATCTTATCTATTGTGCTGATGCAGGGGTAGTCAATAAACTAAGGTCTATCGCAGAACATAATATTCCTAAAAAGGCTATTACTTCTTACTTTCAGGGGTAGGTGCTCTTTAGTTTTCAAAGTTATTAAAGTTCTCACTCCAAAAATAAAATTTCAAAATATATTTTGTAAAGCGGAGGAAATCTGCCTTGAATTAAATTTTGGAAAGGAGTAAATACCTAGTTAAGTTTTCTAGTTAATGTTTAATTATTATTATTTTTAAAAGGAGGTATGTCTTATGAATAAGACAGTCAAAAAAGTATTTATGTTGATTGGTTTGTTAGTTGTCATCTTCATAGCATGGCAGTTGGTGTTTAATGATGGAGGTATCTTAAAAACAGGATATAATGCCATAGTTAAAGGTATCAACGGTCAGTGGGCTAAGGTAGCTGGTTCAGGACAGAGTTTACTGCCTGAGTGGGGAAGCACAGGAGCTACAGATAATGGACAGGGCTTCGATATTGATACAAAGTAGTCAACTGAATATTCTAGTTGTAATCAGGGGTAGCCATCTAGTTGTTGAGCTACCTCTTTTTTATAGAAGGGAGATTGATAATAAATGAAGTTCTGGAAAATAAGTTATGGAGTAGCATTCTTTTTACTCCTAATAGGGGTAGTTAAGTTTTCTATTCCCACATCTTATAATTGTGAGAAAGTAGACAGCTACATATATGCAGATGGAGCTGTTTCCGATGATGAGATAACTTTAGCAGAGAGTTATGTGGAGGCTTTACCATCAGAGTTGTTAAGTTATTTCACTGATAATAACTGGAAAGTAGTGATAACAAGTGATATAGACAACAAGGTGATTGGTAGAACAATCCCATCTGAAAAAGTTGTCTTAATCAAAGAGGGGTATGTATTTCAGGCTCTTTGGCATGAGTTTGGGCATATGTATCTCATGCAGCATCCTTATGATAGTAGTTTCGATAACCTTTATGAGGAAGAAGGTAGAACATTAATAACTGAGTTTTATGGAGAAGCCGATGTAAGTTATTGGCTAGAAGATGAAACAGAATATTGGTGTCAAGCATTCCAGACTGTAAGAGTAGCGAATGAGCAGGTTTCAGGGGTAGCACCTAAGACTTATGCTTACTTTGCAGACATCTTCAATCAGTTATACAGTGAGAAGTCAGCTAATTAAATAGCTGGCTTTTTTAATATACACAGAAAAACTACAAAGAGGAGAGTAAAAATGTGTTGCATAGAGTTAAATAGGGGTAGTTTAAGATTTTCTCCCGAAGCATTTTCTCACAAAATAATCGAAATCCACGCAACAAAGAACTCCAGTCTGTAGAGGAACAGTGATATAAAATTCAAAACTTCCAGTTAATAGTTTCAATTCTAAGTCTTAATCAATGAGTGTACAGTAATCAGCTTTTCTAAGCACTATGGCAATGTAAGTGTTTATCTAACTATAAGAGGTAGTCCATATTTTATAGTCCCCAATCATTTTAACATTAAAAATAATATATGATTTCTGGCAGGTATATGTGTAGTATATTTGCTTTAGTTTTATTTGAAAATTTTGAGTGTTTCAGGGGTAGTAAGTTTGCTTGCAAAGATGTCGCTAAGTCATAGCACCTTAGAAATGTTCACGAGCAAAACAGAGTCAGCACACAAACATTTTCAGGCAGTAATTGATATCCAGTTATGTTCACAAGCAAAATCAAGTTAGCAAACAAACATTTTTAGAGAGTAACCGATATCAAGAAATGTTCACAAGCAAAGCTGAGTTAGCATATGAACATACCGTTTGAGTTCTTATTACTGAGATATGTTTACGAGCAAAATGAAGTTAGCAAATGAACATATTTTTTAGTTGGTTTACTTAAGAAATGTCTACGAGCAAAACAGAGTTAGCACTCGAACAATTTCTCAGAATACTACAATTAGCAATAATCAAGTAATTCGCAATGTTGTACCTTACATCCACCATATAAAAATATATTTTCCGAGCAGCACAAAGTATGTTCAAAATTAGGAAAGGTAGGTAGTAATATGAGTTATTGTGTCGTAAATGGACAGGTAGCTATCTTCAAATGGGAGCATGACGAAATAGTCACACTTGAGCCTATAAAAGGCATAGAGTACTTATTTGAAGAGAAAGATCCAGTTGAAATAACAACAGGAGGTAAAACTTATTCAGGGGTAGTAACCACTAAAGGTAATGAGGTTGCTATTGCTGTTTTAGGCAGTAAGAAAGCTGATGAGGTAATCGGAAGAGTTATCTCATACGAAAATGGTGATGCCATCTGTAAAGGGGTAGTGCTTGATGTAGCTGGAGAAGTATATGTAACCCATCAGACAGATGATGAAATTGTATATATTCCGAAGGAGGTAGCTGAATTATGTTAGGAGTTTTAGTTACAGATTTTACAGCAGAGAAGGTGGATGTAGCAACTCAGACAAGTAAAGAGTTACAAGTCAATATCAAAGATAGCAAATATGTTTTTGATATTGGTGAGGAAGTAAAGGTTATTGTAAATAACAAACTTTACTCAGGGGTAGTTACTGAGGTTATGACTGTTATGGTGTTTATCACCATTAAGTCAGAGAAAGAAGTTCCTGATATTGTAGGAAAAACAGTTAGTTATAAGGATAAATCAGGAGTAGTCATTGATATTAATGACTTCAGTATTATTGCTGATGAAGATGCACCATATCTTCCAGATGATAAAAGCTTTGAACCAGATACAGATTATTTGACTATCCAGTTAAATGCTGATAGGTGCTATGCAAAGCGAGAGGATGTGGTGGAGTTGTGATTGGAAAATTAAAGGTAGGAGACAATGTGAAGTGGCACTTTGGTACAGAAACGTGTACAGGGGTAGTCAAGCAGGTCAACGGAAAAAGCATAGTTGTTGATACTGGAGAGGTAGTTTTAGAAATGAAGAAGAAGGAGCTGAAGAAGATATGAGTTTTTGGAACATTCATGTAAGAAAAGATGGAACAGCAGTCATTGCGTTAACAGAGCAGTTTGGTGTAAAACCCACTCAGATAATTAAGCCAGCCAATAAGGATTTGGTTTTGACAGACAATTATCTGGAGGTAGATTATAAAGGTCAGAAGTTATATCTGCCTTTTAATAAGGTTTGGTATCCTAAGACACCAACACCTTATGGTTTTCTTGTAGCACAGGGGTACTTACAGAAACAGCCTATTAATTTACTTAATATGTTGTACGAATTGTTTTCTTTGATTTTGTACAACAATAATCCTGTGGTAGTCAATAAGTTACCTATTGATGTACAGGCATTATTTAATAAGTATCAAAAAATTTCAAATAAGTTTGACTTTGTAGACTTCGCTGTAATCGGGAATTCAATTCCTTTACCTTATTAAGGTGGTGATTGCAGTGCAGTTGAGAGATGAAAAGAAAGTAAATGATTATACGGCTAAGGCAATCCGAGAGGTATTGTCTATAAGTTCTTTATCAGGGGTAGTTGATAAGCTCTTTTTGGATGATATGCTTTACACCCACTCAATAAGAGTTTCAAAGTTAGCTACTCAGTTAGGTATAACAATGAATTTATCTGATGAGTTAGTATATAAGATATGTGTAGCTGGCTTGCTACACGATATTGGAAAAATAAAAACGCCAGTTACTATTCTTTATAAGCCAGGTAGTCTTACTGATGAGGAATTTGAGGTGATAAAGAAACATCCTGTAGATGGTTACAATTTTTGTAAGCAAGCAGGGGTAGATGATACTGTTTGTAACATGGTTTTAAAGCACCATGTGAAGAAAAACAGTAAGGGATATCCAGAGGGGTATCCCACAAAAACTTTACTAGAAGAAATCATAACAGTAGCGGATATTTTCTGTGCATTGAGTGAGAAGAGAACCTATCACTCAGCCCTTGAATATCGACAAGCATTAGATTTTGTCGATTCTTTCGAGGATTTAGACAAGCAGGTTCTTAAAGCCTTGAGAGAGGCATTCGATAATTAAGTAGTCGCACCCTACTTGATTATAGAAAGGAGGCAGAGGGGAGAGATTCTAGGCTCTCCCCTTAATGTTGGAAGGAGTGATAATAAATGAAAGTAATCGTATCGAAGGTGTTAGAGGATAGATTTAGTGAGTTTGTAGTAACAGACTCATTAAAGAGGGTTATTGATTTCACAGGAGTTACAACTCTTATTATACAGAGTTGTATCGAAAGTGATTTTGATGCTGGTGTTTTCATCGGAGATTTGAAGAAAAAAGGTGTAGACCTTTTTCTGTATATTAGCAGTAACCCATCTGCTGTATTACAAATGGTAATCAAAGGGGTAGATGGTTATTACTATGAAGATGAGTTTTACTTTGATGACGAGGAGGAGTTGCAGGTTCTAATCTCCGATATTGAAGAAGAAAGACAGGAAGCCAGTAATAATACTTCCGCTTTCGAAGCAGTAGCAACTCCAGCATTAAATATCATATCCACTTTTATGAAGGGGTATGTCGCAGGAGATAAGCTTGTCCAGACACCTATGTTTTTGGAGCAAACAAATTCTGCTATTGCAGATTTGACGAATGTATTTCGGCAGCAGGAGTTAGAGTTACAAACAATGGGTAATTCTGCTCTTGAAGTTTTTGAGAAGGCAAGTGCTATTATTAGGAATATGAATGAACAGAAGAAAGCTATTGAAAAGCAGTTAGAACAGCTTGAGCATGTAACAGCAAACTCAACTGCGAATAGACCTGCTTTTGGTAATAGTGTTTTGTTTTTCTCCCCATACAAATACATAGGAAACTCAAGGGTATTGGTTCTCAAGGAGTACTCACCTACACGATACCTTACAAGTTTTGTAGTGGGTTTTGCTCATTACTTGCATTATGCATTAAATAAGCGAATAAAGGTTATTTTCTGCATACAAAAGGGGTACTGCACAGGAAAGCGTTACGAAGAGTTTACAAGCATTGACGAAACTACAAAGTCAATGATGAGCTTGTATGATAATGAAATTATCGTAACAAATAGTCCTAAGAAAGAGGTAATGAAGGAATTACTTTCAAAGCCACAGGATGTTGTTATTGTAGTCGATAGGCTTTATGGAAAAGAGGCTATTGTAACAGGTAGATGCACTACATTGAATGTTGTGAGTGCTCGTTCAGATATTACAAGATTTGGTTTGAAAGTGCAGGATACAATTACTTCAGTGACAAGAATTCCAGATTGTTTTGCCTGTATTTCTCTTATCAGGAACTATATGACTGAAAAGGATGCAAGATTAGCAGCATACAATCAGGTTTTTGAAAAAGATTTCAGGAAAATTTGTGAGCGTATACGTTTATAGAAACAAGGAGGCAGGTCTTACAATGAGACCTGTCTTTTTTCTTGCAGTTAATTTTTCTATATACAAGTCTTTTTCGATGTTTCAAAAGTAATTTTGAATTCTGAAGCGTGAAAGCACGATTACTATCAGCTTTTTAATGAGTCTACAAAATACAGGTCTTTTAGGTGATTTTAACTATGTAAGTCAGTGTAGTTTTTATTAAAATAAGTCTTTCCCAATTTTTTCTTCTTTCAGGGGTAGATATCATTAGAGTTATTTTCTCTTTCCAAGTTTTTAAAGTTTTCCAAGTTTTATTTTAAGGCTACAAATATCAATATAAACTTTCATGACAGCAAACAAATAGGATTTCAAATTAGGAGGTTTTGATATTATGGTAGTCATTAATAAAATTTTCATGGATAAGACAGGAGAAAATGTTGTAGCAGTAGAGATACTCGATAAGAGTAATGGGTATTCAGAGATAATGCTAAACAAGTCAAATAGCACTTTCTCTAGTTTAGTTATGTCTAATCAGGTAGAAAATGCAAAGTGGAATAAAGGGGAAATTACTTTCATCGGAAAAATTCAGAGAGCACCTTATTTTTCTATGTGTGCAAAGTTTGAGTATGCATTGCAGGAGAATAATAATTTTCTGAAGATATATTTCGATGACCTGATGCAGGCTCTATGCGAAATGAAAAATAACATTGATTATTTTGAGTTTTATTTCGTCAAAGCTGGCGATTTATATTGGATAAGTACTGATAGAGCTTTACTTTTTTCAAAGATAGTGGGTATATGCAGGAAAAATCCTGAGCTTACAAAGAAGCGTCTAATGTTTGGTGCGGTAGACAGTACAGGAGGAACTATTTTAACAAATATCACAAAAGAAGTAGTTGCAGAATTATCTGTAAGGAGGTAGTTGGTATGATTATTAGTGTTAGTGCCGATAGTGATAATGTGGTTCTTGAGGATAATGTATCAGGGGTAGTAAAGCTTTCTTCTAAGTTAAGTAGAGAGGATTTCAACAAACAGTTAAGTGAGTTGGATTTTGCATATGCGTTAAGAGGTTATGCAGTAAGATATTACAATTCACTTAGGTTGGATAGAAAAATTTAACTATTTAACCATAATAGACTTGCTGAGTTTTATTGTAGATTCAGTCGGTGATGCAGGTCTTGTATAATAAGTGTGATTTATTAAAGCAAAAAAGGAGGTTTAAAAAAAATGGTAGAAGACAGATGGGCAGGTTTTGATATTACAGGCAAGAAGAAGGCAGATAGTGATAAGGTTACTCCAGATTCCACAAGAGAGGAGAAAGATGCAGCCTTTCAGAAGGTTGTAGATTATGCAGAAAGTTTAGGTATAACTTTTAAAGGTCATAGACCCGACACACCACCTATGATGCAGGAAAACTGTATCATTTATACTTTGGATTTGTTAGGTTGTAGAGCTCAAGGTTTAGAAACAAATTAATTATAGTATTCATTCAGGGGTAGTTCTTCAAGGAACTACTCCTGTTTTCTATAGGTAGGTGGTAATTTTGGTAAGATGGAAAGTAATATGTGTTGTAGGTCAATCAAAAAAGACCATAGGCTATGATGTTATATCAGAGCGTGGTGAAAAGCGTACAGTTACTATACAGCAATTGGTAAATGCTATCAATGCAGGGGTAGCAAGTCTACCTCTTTTTCTTTAGGTAAATCTATCTTCATTTAGTCTTAATCAACAAATCTAACATAGCTGTATTTTTACTGTACTATATACGCAAGATTCCAGCAATTCGCAATATTTTTTCCAAATGCAAAATAACAAAATATATTTCACAGAAAGGAGGAGGATTGTATGTGTAGTAACAATTTAGATAAAAAGCAAATAGCCGATTTACTCGGTATTTCTGAAGAGTCTGTAACTTTAATACAAGACTCTGGTGGTTATATTTCTTCAGGGGTAGTTGCAACACTCTTAGGTGTTCGAGGACAGACATTAAGGAATTGGCACAATAAAGGAACCTTAGTTCCAGAGAGAGTGCTTGCAAGTGGTCATAGAAGATATTCGCTTCAACAGGTAATTGATTTTAAACGCAAGAGTAGAAAGGAGGTTTGATAGAGATGGCATTAAAGGTTAAAGACCCTAGCAATAGAGCAAAAGCTGTAGAGGTAAATGCAAGTGATTCAGGGGTAGTCGATGAAGTAGAAGAATTGAAAAAGAAGCTATATACAGATTCAGTTTTAGGTTGTAATAATCGAGCTAAATATGAGGAAGATATAAAGTCTTATTCAGGGGTAGCTACTTTGTTTAGTGTGGATGCTAATAATTTGAAGTATATCAATGACACTTTTTCCCATGAAGCTGGTGACTTCTTACTTTCAGTTGTAGCAAAAGCAGGTATGAAAGTTTGGGGTAATCATTTTTATCGCTCAGGCGGTGATGAGTTTTTGGTATATATTCCAGATGTAGCTCAGTCGAATGATGATTGCGATGCTCAAATTAAAGCATTCAAAGATGAATTGGTTGAGTTAAACAAAGAAAAGCCTGAGTTGCCGGTAAGTGCAGCAGTTGGGTTTGCTTACACTTCTTCAGGGGTAGATTTAAAGGCTCTCTTAGAAGAGGCAGACCAAGTTATGTATGAGGATAAGCGAGCCTACAAAGAAAGCCACCCAGAGTACGATATGAGACGAGCTAAAGTAACAATAGATACAGTAAAGCAAGCCATTGAAGATGGCACGTTTCATGAATATGTAGAGCAGATGCGAACAGAAAAAGGCGAAGAGCCAAAACCAAAGCCTGTAGTAGAGGAAATTGACGAGGGTTTCGATGCTGTTGAAGAAGATGTAGCTGAGGATATGAAAGACATGTGGAAGTGTTCAGGGGTAGAAATCGATGAGTCAGTTGACTCTATTGCAGAAGATGAATTACCTGTGCCAGTAAAGAGACCACTTTCATCTGTCCCAGAAGTATATGAGGACTTGAGTGCAGCACATGAGGAAGAAGCCTATCGTGAGGAAGAATTTTCAAAGAAAGTAAATCCAATATTACACGAGACTACAAAGAAAGCTGTAGCTGAAGCTGTTAGGGCTGAAAATGACAAGGTAAAACTTGAGATAAGTGAGGTACTCCAAGACGAGGTTTCGTACAGATTAGGTAAATACGAAAAGCGTAGAAAACGTAGGGATTTAAAGGAGAAGATAGGTTTCTGTATCAAAGGGGTAGTTCTTATCCTTATCTTTCTTATCATTTTTGGTAATAAGCAGATAAGGATGCGAATTTCTATTGTAGCTAAGGATGCAGGAGAGATAATAAGTGATTTACTTCAGGGCAAGGATACCAGTAGCAATAAGTTGGTTGAGGATTTATTTAAAGACTGGGGTAATGATATTAATAAAGTAAACATTATAGATACAACAAAAGACAAAGGTTTTGATATTAATAGTGAGGAAGGAGCAGAAAGCAATGAGTAAACAGGATTTTATTGAAAGTCACAAGGAAAAATTACTACAGATTTATAAAGAAAAATCAGGTAGCGAAGAAGGTTTTGAGCAGTGGATCACAACACCAGAGGCTGATGAAATTATAAGTAATTTAATTCAAATTTCAGAAGCTATCAGGGGTAGTTCTGAAGTCGATAAGAAACTTCGAGACATTTATAAAGATTATTACAGTCTTTCAGGTCTTTTGTTCGAAGCAGATTATCAGAAATGGTTACAGTCAGAAGATGCACAGGTAGAGTTAAAACAGATTAAGGAGGAGAGCATGAGTAAAACAGACGAATTTCCTAATCCAGATAACAGTTTAGGTGTAAATATCTTTAATGATATGCCTTTAGGCAAGCAGTTATTTGTAAATGAAAACAGGAACAAGTTAGAAGCTATATATAGAGTAAGTCATATTTGGGGTTCTGATGATGATTTTGAGTATTGGTTAAAAGATGATACAGATGGTGTTGTAGCTTTTCTTATGCAAGCACCTAGTGATGTTCTTACTTGTATAGCAGGTAGTCCAAATAATGATATATCCAGTCAAACAGGGGTAGACTTTATCAAGGCTTCACTACATAGGATTTCACAGGGAGTCAAGGAACCAGAGGATAGAAAAATTGATGATTTACTTGATGAGGAAGGTGAGCCTGCTTGGGAGTTACCATTCAATGGTTGTGAAAATATGATGCAAAACATTCAGTTAAATGAATTAGCATTAACTTGTATGCAGAACATTGAGGAGCTTGGTAAATTATATCGCAAAGCAGGAGACAAGAACTTCTCAAAAGAGGCTAGGGTGTTTGATTTACTGGTAGCTTATATTAAGAATATCAAAAAAGCAGAGGATGCCTATGAAGATTTAAATCTCATTCTTCAGGGGTAGTAAATGTTAGTCCTATGGATAATACTTCTTCTTTCGGCAGTGTTTCACTTTATTTTGGTAAAAGCCTTGAAAAGGCTTAGGAATGATTATCTGCACTTCAAAGGTCAAAGAGGTATTGATGAAGAATATAAGGCTTGGAGGACATTGGTTCTCCAAGCAATATTTGAAAATTTTATGGTGTTTGTTGTTATAGCAGTAATAATATTCACAATTTTAACAGGAAGGTAGGTAATAACTATGACAGAAAAGGAAATGGCAAGCAAAGCTGTTAGCACAGAAGCAGTCAATGAGGGTGTTGGACAGGCTTTCAAAGGGGTAGGCACTGGAGAGCATATTGATGAGCAGGTAGGCACAACTGTAGAAGTAGCTGGTGTAGCAGCAGAAGCTGAGGATTTGGATGCTACAGTTGATAAACTAAATAAGAAAATCAAGCATACTAAGATAGCGAGTATTATTGTTTGGTTAGCTTGTGCAGGATTATTCATTGGTCGTTTTATATTGTAAGGAGGGCTGATTATGGATAAGGATATGAAAAAGAATGTAGAAAGACTTGGACAGGCATCAAGGCTTATCGAAGAGGAACAAATGCATGGGGATAATATCGCAGGCATTATTGAAATCAATGAGAGAACAGAAGATACAAATGAACTTATTACCAAACTTACAAAGAAACTCAAGGTTTGGAAGGGAGTTCTTATTACAGGTATTGTAGTTTTCATTTTAATTCTTCTGTATATGCTATTTTCAGGGGTAGTTCATCAAGAGCCTACTCCAGTAGCTCCAGATTATGAGGAAATAGACCCTAATATTTCTACAGAAGTTACCAAAGTAGAAGAGCCGAGGGATGAAACAATCTACTGGTATTACAAGAATGCAGTTCCAGATATTGATGTGTCGAAAATAGAAACTTCTACAGTACATAGTATCTATAATCAAGGCTATGATGTTCAGTATCTAGGCTATATGACAGATAGATATTGGGGAGATATGCTTTACCCAAATGCTGATTCTGTATCTCCTTTAAATATAGATGCTGTTCCAGATGGTAAAGTTTATTTATTGGATAGCTTGACGGAACAGTATAATTCAACTCAAAGAACATATGAGAAACTTGATGGGGAGATATCATACACACCAGTTACTGAGGCACAAGATTACAATTTTTGTTGTGCTTTAGCTATAAATGATAAGGATACTCTTGTTGCAGCAGATAGTATCTTGTTTGAATTTTATAATGAAGCTTCTTTACAGGGTATAGAGTCTACGCAAGCTTATGGAGAGTCAGGCTTAGTTATCACAGTATATGATGATGTAAGTGATTCTGAAATCCAATCAGGGGTAGAAGCAGTTCTTGACTCATATAGCAATAAAGAAATGTTTTATCTTGGTGATACAGATGTATTTGATAAGGCAGTTGAGCAATTCAGTTATTTAGGTGACAAGGTAAAGGTTTCTTATATTTCAAAGGATAAGAAGTCAACCGATAATGAAGCTCCTGCTGATACAAAGGTTACAAAAACCTATATCATCAAAATTTATGATTTGCTGGAAAGTATGATTCAAATGGCAGCATTAAATCATTGGTATTGATATAACAGGGCATCGGGCAGTTGCTCGGTGTCCTACAGTTTTTGAAAAGGTTTTTAGATTCAAAAATAAGAAGTTTTTAAATATGTTATTTGCTTCAATAAATAAAAAAGAAGTGTGTAAAAATTTCAAGGTTATTTGCTTAACCTAGTCTTTATGGAGCAAGGAAATGTAATTTGAATTTTGCAAGGTATAAAAGGAAAGGTAGGTGTTATGGCAGTGAGAAAGCAATTATTTATTACAATAATTATTGTGTTGTCTTTATTATCAGGTTGCAGTTTAAAATCTATATCAGGGGTAGTTCCTATACCTTTTGAGTTAAGTAGTTATACCAGTAAAGAGTACAATATAGAGACCTGCAATAATGAATATTATCAAAGAGTTATAAATGTTTTAGATAATACTTTCTCAGAAACAAGTAAGGCTTATTTCACTGGTAATGATTGGAAAGTAGTTGTTATTGATGAACCACTAGACTTTGGAACAGGTTATATACAGTCAGGAGCGTGTGATTATAATAATAAGACTATAACAGTTTATGCTTTGTATTTGGAGAACGCATTAGAGCATGAATTAGGTCATTATTATATGCATTTATACAATACAAATATAAAGAATGATTCAGATTATGAGAAGAAATTATTCGATGAAGAGAGTGGCAATATAACAGCAGACAGTACCTTTAAAACAGAGTATGTAAAGTCTAGTGTAAGTGAATTCTTTGCAGAGTCTTTCAGGGGTAGTGATGCTTGCCCTAAAACAAGTGATTTTTGTTCGCAAGTAAAGGACAAGGTTGATAATTTTAATGCAGTTATTAATTTTTACAGTATAGAAGATGTAGGAAAAAATTTCAGAGGTTTAAATGAAAGTAATAATTTCCTTGTTACAAGTGAAGTAGATATCAATAAATTGATAAAGTTATGTGAAACAATGTCTGATGAAGTCAGGGGTAGTATTGAAGGTCATTATTATGTGCTTTTAAGTACAGAAGATATAGAAACTGATAATCCACAGTACATAGTAATCAATGCAAAATTACCTATAAATCAAATAATAACGCATTTAGAAAGGCAGGTATTAAAATGAGTGAATTGCAGAATAAACAAAGAATATATGATTTAACAAGTGAATTAGAGGCTTTAAAACCTAAAGCCGATGCCTACAAAAAGATAGTTACAGATATTGCAGATACTGTTGCAGGTTATGTAGAAACAAGTAATGACCCAAAAGAAGCTTATGAAGTATTACGGGCAGTAGTAAATATTATTTTTGATGATTTGGTTATTAACATCGATGAATTGTTCAGGGGTAGTTTGGATTATGCTTTGTATAGGATGATAGGTACAGCATTTATGAATATGAATATTACCTTATCCAATAAGGGAACAAAGTTTATGAGTTCTGAAGATAAATATTCAATATATGAAGCAGAGGATAGTCTATATGATTATGAAGATGAGGACTATTCAGTTTTCACGACAGAGGTAGGTGATATTTGTGAGATATAAGAAAGCTACTAAGAAACAGGTAAACAAAATCAAAGATTTAGCCGAGAAAAATCAGTTGAGCATTGATAATATAAATAAATTAAGTCAAACCGCAGCCAGTCAGCTAATAAGGAACTTAGAAAGAGGAGAGTTAGATGCAGGAGGTAAAGAAGTATGTTAGGTATAAGAGATAAAATATATGAAGCTTCAGAGATGGAGTTATTACAAATCAGTTTGCCTTTTTTGAATAACTACATAAAATCTCTAAGTGAGGATTCAGTAGAGTATTTAAATTGTATTATTTTGCTCGAAGAGATAAAGAGAAGAGATAAACAGGTAAGAGAGTCTTGAAAGAGGCTTTCTGTTCCAATATGATTGATAGCGATTTTCAATTTTTGCAGTAAAATCATTAGTTAAATAATGAACGACCAAGTCTTGTAGGTGCAACAGCTTACAAGGCTTTTTTGTTGCATTTTTATTGAGATAAGTGTGTGAGGTGCTGTTTGTTTTTGTGTAGTTACAGGTGACTTTAGAAAATTTCCTCATTCTTCAGGGGTAGTAATAGCTTTAGCCTTTGTAATTGTATATTTTGGGTGAGATAGGGGAGTAAGTTTGATATTCAATAAGTTTTATATAAAGATGAATATTATAAATTCTCTCTGAGTTGTTATTTCTCTCAAGTGGGGAGTTAGCTCATTTGTGTGAAAACATATATTTTTCTTTTGATATAATAACTTGATTGAAGAAATTTACAAAGTTTTCAAATGAGCAAGTAACTTAGAAGAAAAAATTTATCAATCTTTCAACTGACTTAAGATTACAGAAGCAAAAAATTATATATTTTTCAATTATGATGTTTCACCACTAGCAAAAAATCTCAAATTATTCTATTTATCAAACAAATCGTTTGAAAAAATTATTAAATTATTTCGGCAAAAGTCAAAAGTCAAGGAGGTATTATTATGGCAGAGAAGTTATACACACAGAGAGAGTTTTCAGACCTTGCAGGTATTTCAACAGCAACTACAGTTAAGTTACTTAAAGAGGGAACACTTAAAAGAGATGTATCTGGTAAGATTCCATCATCTGAACTTCGCAGATTTTATATCGATTTTATAAAGAGATATTCTGCAAAAGGCACATTTATTATTTGTATAGATGATACAGATGAGGTTGTGGCTGACATTAAAACCAAGTTTGAAAATCTATGGAACTTACAGACAGGTTCAGTTCCTAATTATATAACTTCAGTAGATGATTTAGTGTCTGGTGCTTTACAGGATGTAACTGGTTTAGATAGTGCATTTTATAATGAACTTCAGCAGGAGAAGTACAATAGAAGAGTTCTGACACAATTTATCACTCGATATAAAGGGGTAGTAGCGGATTGTCTAGTTAATCTTCTAAGCGAGGGAAAATATGATAATTTATTATCTTTACCTTGTAATGTTTTATGGGAATATTTTCTTTGTGATAAACTTCCAGATAATATTACAGAAGATATGCAATCTATTTTAAGTTTAAATGAAGAGAAGTTAAGTATGACTAAGCTTGGTTTAAATAATAGATTTACTGAATTAATGAATGAACTGTCTATAAAAAATATGGAGACAGGAGTATTGTTATTTAGTAGGTCTGATTTGACTTTAGATTTCTTTAATAAAGAAGGTTCATTATATAATAGCTTTTTCTTTGATTCTAATGGTAAGAAAAATCCAGTGCATTTAGGTGGCTGTTCAAAACTTACAGCCGAACTTGCAAATGCTACAGCAGGTAAGCGTTTTAAAAGTAATATAGATAAAATGTTAAGCAATGGTTTTTATTCTGTAGTAAATATTAAATACACTTTAAATGAGGTAGGTAAACAGCTTTGTAGTTCTGTATTAGGAGAAGATGAGTTTAATAAGTGTATCAATAATAAAGATGCATCCTTATTTAGTTACGATAAAACTTTAATTACAACTATTTCAACTATTGTAAATAGTGGTATTTTTTCATCAGTCTTAATTAATTGCTCAAGTGATGATATGCAAACAAAGTTACCGAAAGAATTATTAATGTCATTGAATATTGCTTTAAGTAATAACACTATAACTCTTGGAAATATAGTAGGTTAGGAGGGGTAGTGCTTAAAACTTCAAGTTACCTTAAGATTTTATAGTTGATATTTTTGATATTCTTAACTGTAATATTGTGGAGTTTGATTTGGAAAAAGCAAGTTTGCAGGAAGTAGCCATGTAATATTTCCTTACAATGCAATAAGTTTTATGAGAAGAAGCATCCAGTTTGGGTGCTTTTTCTTTTGTTCTCTTATAATCAAACATCTTTGTAACTCAACATTTTGTTGTAGTTATCTTTTATTTTCCATATGAAAACTGATATTGATGTCAGTGATAACCTGTGTAGTCACTGGTATTTTCATAATGCTGAAAATCACAGATTGTATCAGGGGTAGTTCAATACTTTATGAGTTTATCTTTAGATGTCTTAATTCAGCTTTCTAATATGTGACGCAAGCCACTCAAGACGAAATTATATTCCTTGTAACAAAACCAAACTGACGCACGAAAGTGATGCGGTTTGAAAACTGTGCCACAGAAAACCTTGAAAAGTAGGGTTTTTAAATTTTACCCAAAATAAAAAACAATAAATTTTCTGATGCAAGGAAAGGAGAGATTTTTATGGAAAAAGGTCAGAAGCCAGCTTGTAGCAATCCATCAGGGGTAGCTAATAAGCCATCAAGCAATAATAACCTATTTACTTTTATTTCTAATTTTAATCGTTGTTATGATTTGTTAGATGAAACTAAGACTGTAAAGTGCATGAATGAGAAAGGAGAAATTTATGAGAAAGAACTTACAGATGAGGAAGTGATTTCTATTAAATCAGTTGCTGATGAATTTATGTCTGAGTTTAAAGAGTATTTGTTAAATGGTTCTTATGGTCAGTCGGAGAAAGAAGCACAGTTGATTAAAATGAAGCTGAATAATTGTAACTCTGAAGAAATTATGAAACATTTGAATTACACAAATCAATCATCAGTTAGGTCATCTATAGCAAGATTGACCAACAAAGTTTATCGTCATGTTTTTAATAAAGAGACAATTCTTAAAGGTCTTGATGAATTATCGAGTGTAGAAACGCTACGAAAAGGTATTATGTGTATTCGTACCGCACGATTTAAGTTTGATATGTCAGATGCTTTTCCTTTGGAATTTAGAGAGCAAATCAGGGGTAGGAGTGAGAGAACAAGGGTAAGAGCAAACAGTTTTGATAAAAATGAGGTGTTAAAAGTTATTAGATTTTTAGCAACTTATTCATCGGATGTTTTCACTGCAAATTTGAATGACTTAGATAAAAATGCTTTGACCTATGTCTTGAGAGCGTTAAATCAGCCGAAAGATGCACCTAATACTCAGCCTAACTATATGTATCATCTTTTGATAAGTAATCCAGCTTGGTTATTAGATTACTCAGAAGAGAAACTTGAAGGTCTGATGAAAGATGGAGCTTCAGATTTTAATTCTGTTCGTAAAAATATGAAGGATTAAGGAAGAGGGTGATTAACATGAAGAAGAAAATTATAAGTATCTTATCAGTTTTCACAGCTTTAGTAGTGACAGTTACACCAGTCCATGCTATCACAGGAGGAGGTGACGATAGTAGTATTTTTCAGTCAGAGCTTACAACTTTTTTAGGTCATGAGGCTTCAGAGAAAGAGGTGCATGATTATAGTCTTATGATTTCCACTTTAAAAGCAGGAGACTTATCTACGAATGCTATAGCAGGTATTATAGGTAATGTAAGTCATGAGTCAGGTGGAAATATCTTTGCTCTTGAGGGGTACGGAGGCAAGAAGACTACAGATGAAGCAACATATTCCAGTTTTGAAGATGGTAAGTCATATGACTATGGAAATACAAAACCCAGCACCTATAAGTATAAAGATGGTGGAGAAATTGGAGGGGTAGGACATGGTATTGTTCAGTGGTCTTTTGAACGAGCTAATGCCTTGAGTTCTTTTGCTGAGTCACATCCAGAGTTTGGACAAGTTGTTGTAAAGCATTGGAAAATATCAAAGACAACTAGTTGGGAGCAAGAAACATGTCATATACCTAATATGGCAGGTCAGGTAGCTTTTATGGCATCAGAGTTGGCAGATGGTTATAAAAATGTAAGGGATAAAATGAAAGGAGCCAGTACAGCTAGTGAAGCAGCAGAGATATTCATGAAAGATTATGAAAAGCCAGCAACTTCTACAGCTACTGAACGTCAGCAGGCAGCCGAAAATGCAGTTAAAATGATAGAGGCTTGTACAGGGGTAGTTGGAGATGCCCCAGCAGGAGGCACAACTTCAGATGGTGATACAGATTTAAATGATTCAACAGCTATTGCAATTGTAATGTCGAGTTATTGGTCTGAAGAAGAGTTATCTGCTTATATGAAATTAGCAGAGATTAATATACAACAAGAGTATCTTGATAAAGCTACTAGAGACAAACTAAGTCAAAATGATTTAGAAAATTTATCTTCTTGGGAAAATAATGTTACAAACAGTAAGATGGAAGATAACTTCATCACTCGAATGAGAATAATAGTTATGTGGTTAGGTATTTTCTTCATAATTTACATATTTTTAATTTATCTTGCTTATTGGTTTGATAAAGTAAATAGCATTATAGATATAGATGTTTTATCAATATTAACTTTTGGTAGACTTCATGTGGCGATAGATGATAAAGAAGCTACTTATAGTTTGGGTAAAAAGCAAGACCATGTAACTGTAAACCATAAGGATATATGCTTTATCTGTATTACAGGTCTTATATTTGGAGTATTACTCATAACTGGTAAGTTCTATAAATTGGTAGCAGGTTTGGTTAATTTTATTTTGAGAAAATTAGGATGATTTAGAAAGGCAGGTATTTGTTATGAAGGTCTTGAATTATTTAGTGTTTGTTTCGGTGCTTATATTTCTTTGTTTCTCATCAGGGGTAGTTTTCGCCACTATAGATTTGATTAAGCATCGCAAGGATAAGAAACTATATGTGTCTAATGTAATAAGTTCAGTATCTATTTCAACAATTGCATTGGTTGTTTGCGTGATTTGTATTTCATTTTTAAAGTCAATGTAATAAACTGATTTTTCAGGGGTAGTTCTTCGGAGCTACTCCTTTTTTATACTCAGAAAAAACGTGTTTCTTCCTATTTATATATGTATATATCTTGGCACTTGTCTTTTTTCTATATGATTCCCTTGCTATGAAGCACAACTAACAAATACCCTGCTACATTTTTGTACAGATTAGCGACTGGAATAGCTTTTCTTTCAGAGTTATAGTAACACACGCAAAGAGGTCGTATAACGGTTAAATTTTGTCGGAATTTTGTATAAGGCTCACACAGGGCTTGTATTTCTCAGTGGAGAGTAGTTCCAAGCAGTGCAGAAAAAGCCCACACGAGCCAATATACGAGGTCGGTTTCAAGGTCTTAAAATATGTATTAATCGACCTTTGCGATAAATGCGGTGTTTGTGCAATCGAACCTTTATCAGGGGTAGTTAATCCGCACTCCTATGCGTGTTTATACGACTTCAGCAAATCATAAAAAGAAAGGAGTTGCCTATTTATGAATAAGAGATGTGTTGCTCTTACAGATGAGCAGTATCGTGAGAGTATCAGCTTATTGCGTTCAGGATTTGTTCTTGATGAGAAATTCATCAAACCTAATGAGAGGATTGCAGCAGTAGAAGTTCTACAAGCCACTTTAGGTTTAAGACTGGGAGATACTTTGAAACTGCGAATGAGTTCTTTTATTAAAGATGGTAATCGCTACCGCTTAGATATCAAAGAGCAGAAGACTGGAAAAATGCGTACATTTACAGTTCCTATTGAGGTGTACAGCTTCATTCAGGATTATGCTATCTCTAACAATATAGGGGTAGACGCAAAGCTCTTTGATATTTCTGAGAGACAAGTGGAGCGTCATATGAATAAGGTATTTACCAAGATGGGGTTGCCTTTAAGACAATATGGAACGCACAGTGCAAGAAAGCTGTTTGCCACTAAGGTCTATGTAGAAAATGATTACAACATAGAGCTGGTGAGAGTGTTGCTTCAGCATTCCAGTGTGGTTACGACACAGAGATATATTGGTATCCAGCAGAAACAGGTTGAGGATGCCTTAGCTGGTACAGTTGTAAATTTAGTTTAGGAGGTGCAGTAATGACAGTTGAGGAGGCAATAAAAAATTTTATTAATGAAAGCGAGCAGTATGAGTTATATGAAAACTATTCAGGACGTGGTATGTTTGGCAGGACTTGTCTTGGTGTCATAGTTCAACAGAATGACTCATTCATGGACTTTATTATTAAGCTCACAAAATATCTGGATGACAATGGTATTGAAGATGTTGATTTCTCGTTGGAGGGGGTATCCTACGACGCTTTAGGTCTTGATACGATTGTGTATTTTCCAAATATAGGGGGTGATTGTGTATGACTAAGTTAGCAAAATGGCATGTTGAAGAAATTTTAGAAAATTTTGTATTGGGAGGCTTTCCTGTAAAGGATGATGATAGGTTCTTAGCTTGCTCATCGATTCTTACATCTATGATTGATACTGTTGAGGTTGATGAGCCTAACAAGGCTTTTATTTTCCATACAATGTCGGGCAATGATTACCTTTGTCCATTTGAGGATATTAGATGGACTTCCAGATTTGCTGAATTTTCCAAAGATAATCTGGAGCGTTTGAAGGTTGTTCCAAAATTTGTAGATGAAGCAATAAAATTAGCCCATGAAAAAGAGAGTTCTTTTGTTACTTGGTTAGAGAAGGAAATCTTTAATGGAGACTTATTCATAGAAATAGGGGCAGGTGGTATTTTGAATGTTCATTTTAAATATGAAGATAAAGTTTACCGCATAAGTAGCCAGATACACATGGGTATGTTTTCAGACTCATATTTATACCGCTTGTCAGGGGTAGTCGACTTCAGGCATTATGCGTTTGTTGGTAGTTCAGTAAACACATATCATATGAGTGATTCAATCAAGAGATTGGTTGTAAACAATATAGGCAGCAGACCTGTAACCATAGACAATGTAGTTTATAAGCATGGAATAAATGTTACTCTTGTAACTGAAGAAAATCATCCAGAGGGCTTGTTTTCTCCTGATGCATTCAATGGAAAAGGTTTGTTTAGTAATTTTATAAAGGAAGGTGATTCTAATGTTTAAAGTTATTCTTTACCACCCGGGACAATATGGTGTATTTAGTGATGATACATACCATGTATGTGAAGATGTGTATGCTAGATTTGAAATGCTTGTGGGAAATGAGGAATTTCCTTTTCGTGATGAGGCATCTATAGCTTTTCTTAAGAAGAGAAATTGCAGTTTCATAGAAGGCGATAGATATGCGATTCGTGATGGAAATGATATTAATAGAGTTTTTCCTATCACATATATCAATAGGTGTGAGCAGGAAGGTCTTATTTTAATTAGCAATTCACAAAGGGGTATCTATACGCATACGAAGCATCTTGACCGCTTAGTTATTAATGCTCTAAAAAAGTTAGATATAGATATTTTGCTTGCAGTATGTGTGGATGAGGATGATGTCTATGGCATTTTATCTGTAGTAAAAGATTTTGAAGCAGTTAATTTTGACTATGTTGACAACTTATTTACTTTCTGTCGTAAGTTTGAGTATGACTGGAAAAGAGACTTGCCAGATATAGCTCGACTAATAGATATGAAATATCCAGAGGGTTGCGAAATTATCTTGACTTACAGAGAGTGGTTTGAGGCTGGTGTAATTTGTGACAAAAAGATATTTGCAAAAACATTTTTAAAGAAAAATCTCAATAGTAGAAGACTGGCTATTATGTTGATTGATTTTATGAAAGACGAGTCAGTTAGGTTGTCAAAAATTAATTCAACAAAGAACCCAGATACTAGACTTCTCTTTGATGACCTGCCATCTGTTGCAGATGATGTAAAGAGGACATTTTATCTAATTATTGATATTGATGAAACTATCCGCAGTGAAAGAGATATAGTTGATTATTGTATCTATGGTGGTTGGATAAATAAAGAGTTTGTCGAGGTATTGGGTAAGGAAGAAGTCTTACCTATATTTGAGGATTTGATTCCAGATATTCTGCGAAGGGAGATGATTTTATGTGGTTAAGCTACCATATTCCTTGTTTCTACTTAAACAGGGGTAGTGTTTGTGCCTGTTTCAATAAAGATTTCAAAGCAGAACTTTTAAAAGGCTTAGAAAAAGAGGAAGTTGTCTATATTAAGCTGGAAACAGTCAAAGTAAAAATGGGTGACGATTTTGTTGATGAGGAGATTTTAAGTTTTTACACAGATGATACTAATACACATGAAAAACTACAGACTTTCCTTGATATTTTTGATGATGCAGTTAATAAGTATGAGTCAGATTTAAAACAGGATTGTTATTTCTTCGAGTTTGATGGTTGTATGCTATATGTGCATTGTTCAGGGGTAGCTACGAGAAAACGTAGTCGTATTACACCAGTAATTAGAAAACTTGAAGAAGTGTGGAGAGAGCATCCAGACTTGCGTTTAGGACAGCTTTTAATTGATTGTGCAGGAGATAAGGATTTATTTAACTTGGAAGATGATGAGTTATTGGAGGCTCTTGAAAGGTTTGGTGACGAAAATGACTTTGAGCGAGTCTTATAGTATTCTTGAGAGATACTATCTATTATTGGACGATACTTTTCAAGATAGTAACGTGGAAAGCTTTGATGTTGATTCAGCTTATACAAAGATTGAGCTTGAGAAGGTATTAAGTGAGCAACCATCACTATCTATCAGGGGTAGTTCTTTTCTTCGAGAGCTTTTATCTGATGATATAGGTGAGTCAGTTGCAGAAGCAATAAAGATAATATTAGAGGGTGGTGATAATCTGTGAATTTATATATCAGTGACTTACATTTTGGACATAAGGCTGTTGTTGATTTTGACCATCGACCATTTTCAGGGGTAGAAGAAATGGATGCTGTACTAATCCAGTTATGGAATAGCAGAGTTACTAAGAATGACCAAGTCTATATTTTGGGTGATTTTGCATTTCATAATGAAAAGCCATATAGTTGGTATCTAAAGCAGTTAAAGGGGCAAAAGCATTTGGTGATTGGAAATCACGACAAGAAGTTACTGAAAGATGCTGAAGCTATGAGCTATTTTGTTTCAGTTGATAATTACTTAGAAGTAACAGATTGTCAAAGCAGAATTATTCTGTCACATTATCCTATTGCTGAATGGAACAACTTTCATCATGGCTCATATCTCATCTATGGTCATATTCACAACAGAACTGATGAAGCGTATCAATATATGAAGCAATTTGATAGAGCATTAAATGCAGGAGCCTGTATAAACAATTATACACCAAGCTCTTTGAATGAGTTAATCAGAAATAATAAAATCTTTAGAGAAAATAATTGAAAGTTGCGTATTAAAACAAAAAGCTACCTTTTATCTATTGCAGATATATAGGTAGCTTATATAAATACATAGTTTTTGGGAGTGATTTTTATGATATCAGAAGAGTTAAAAGAAAAATTTATTGAGTATATGCTAGACAATAGACCAGTTGAAAGAAAAGTAGAGTATCTTGGCAAACATCCGAAGAGTAGAAATGGAGTTTTCAATTTAATAAAGGAGTTAGCTGATTGCGATGCTATAGAAAAGGGAGTGATATTAGGTATTAAAGCAAATTCAGACAATCTCAGGGGTAGGCTAAGCTTTTTTGAGATGCAGCAGGGTGACTTAACTTATGTCACCGACTCTAGGGGTAGGAGATTTGTTATGTTATTTACTTCAAAGAAGAAGTTTGAATTGTGTCCAGATATACAAGGCTATGTCTGTTTTATTAAGGAACTGTTTGAGGCTTTAGCAGTAAAGGAGGCTGTAGATGGTATTGCTTTCAATATCAATTCTGATGAGATACTGTTAGATAAGTTTGTTATACGAATAGTTCTTGAATTTATTAATAGAGCTGGTGAGTAATCACTGGCTTTTTTCTTTGACATTTTTCATGAGTTACTTTTTGCGTCTAAAATTTGTATTGGGTTTGAGTATTAGACTGAGCTGAAAAATTAGAAGTGTCTTATTTCAAAAGACAAATTATATTTTTCAGGAGGTATTATTATGTTATATCAAGTTCCAGAGTTTCAGGAGGGGAATGTGCCAGTTACAATCGCAGCCAGTATAATGGGAAAAGACCAGCAATTTCTTCGGGAGGCTATGAAACGAGGGTTAGTTGATTTAGGAATGTGTTATCAGAAAGAGGGTAGTAAGCAATATGACTTTTATATCAGTCCTTTTAAACTTTGGCAATTGACGGGGTATGTATATAAAGGTCTTGAGGAAGAAACAAGACTTATGGAGGAAAGAAAAAGATTGACGAAAAATAGAAGATAGTTTATAATGAAGACAGTAGAGTTAGTTCTGCTGTTTTTCTTTTGTTTTATGTGTAGCTTAAGTTCGGTCTTATCCTCGCAGTTTTCTACTTGCATCTAAGTTGACATCGTGGTAATCTTAGTTGCGTAGGCTTCGGATTTGACTTATTAGATTTGTTGTGGTTCGTTTTGGTAAGTTGTGTACTTGTTATCTACTTGTTAGAATTACTACACAAACCCCGAATTTATGGGCTTTACAAGCTTCCGTTGAGGAAGCAGCTGATAACGGCAAGTTCTAATTGTAAAAGTTTAAAAACATGCATAAAAGCCGCAGTTCCGAGGGATTGCGGCTTTTTTACGTGCGTATGGCATCAATAATGAAATACCCTAGAATATATGAAATCTCAATTAATATCTGCAATTTGGAAAAAAGATGAAGATAAAATAAAAATAAGATTTGAATGATGAAAATGTGCGATTCATAAGGAGAAAAATTATGAACTTTTTTATATTAAAAAATATTGATGAATACAAAGTTACGTATCAATTAACAGCGGCAGGATATATTGCATTGATAGCCGTGTTTATCGTGCTTTTTTCAATTGGGTGTATGATAGCTGAAAAGGATAAAAAGATTGGAGTCAGGCAGATCGCTTTTTCCGCCATGGCAGTTGCACTTGCGGTTGTAACATCTATGATTAAAATTGTTAAACTTCCTATGGGAGGTTCAGTTACGCTATTCAGCATGTTTTTTATAACACTTATAGGATATTGGTTTGGCGTGAAGACAGGGATTCTTATGGCAGTAGGATATGGCATTTTACAGATGCTTATTGACCCATATATAATTAATGTTTATCAGATGTTCCTTGATTATATATTTGCGTTTGGTGCGTTAGGATTATCTGGAATATTCTCAAAGGTAAAAAATGGACTTGTGAAAGGCTATCTGTTAGGAGTGATAGTAAGATTTATATTTTCATTTTTATCAGGATGGATATTTTTTGCTGTATATACGCCTGAATTTTTTAATAGTGCATTTTTATACTCTGTTGCCTATAATGGGGCTTATATAGGTCTTGAGGCGGCACTTACGGTGGCTTTGATTTCATGTCCGCCAGTTAAAAAGGCATTAGTATATGTAAAAAATATGCTTGTATAAATCAAAATTTATTAAAAAAATAAATTGTCAAACTGGCATTATCAAATTGTTTTAAAATGGCAATATACACATGTCACATATTCTGTTATTCTCAATAAAAATTTATTAAAAGACAAGGAGAGAATTATGGAATTACAACAGACAGAAGTGAAAAATGGAAAAGAAGGATTGCATATTAATGTTGCTCAGATGTGTGTTACAGCTGTATTAATGGCATTGACATGTGTTGCAACAATGGTGGTTCAGATTCCAATACCACTTGGATATGCACATCTTGGTGACAGTGTTATTTTAATCAGTGCTTATTTTTTCGGACCGGTTGTCGGAGCATTAGCCGGAGGAATCGGTTCAGCTATGGCGGATATTTTGACAGGCTATGCAATATGGGCGTTACCTACACTTTTAATTAAGACTATTATGCCCATTATTGCATGCGCATTTTTCAAAAATAATGTACAGAGGTGCAAGGTATTTTCTATAAGAGGAATTGCAGGTGCTGTTGTTACACTATTATTTATGACTGCAGGATATGTTTTCTTTGGCGGAATTTTATATGGAAGTGCTGCGGCAGGAATTGCATCGGCACCTGGGCTGCTCCTTAAATCAGTTGTGAATCTTGCAGTATATCTTTTTGTTGCATTTGGAATTTCCAAAGTTAAAAAATTTAATTAAATAATAAACAATATTATTAATATAAAATAGCTTGCATACTCGTAATATATATGATATAAATATACTATGAGTATGCATATTTATTATTAGGAAAGGAAAAAGCATCGATGTAAATGGTTTTTATTGAAAGATAAACAAAAAGAAACAAATTCTTATAACAACATTAAAGTTGTTAGTCATGACGCTTTGCCAAATTATGAAATGGCATTGCAGTCTCTTAGAGATAACTCATCTAGCAGATTAATGTATGGGTATCTTATGTCTGATTAATTCTTTTGTAATAATGGATATGGTTGTAAGACTTGATGACGGAAGTATTACTAATATTGAGATACAGAAGGTTACGTATGACTTTCCGGCGGTAAGAATTACATGTTATTCGGCTGACCTTGTTTTAAGACAGTTCAGAATGTTGCGGGGTATGACAAAGAAAAATGAAAATGATGAGTATATGGAAAAATTATCAAAAAAAAGGTCATATGCTAATATGAAGAAAGTACATACTATTATATTTTTTGAGAAAAGTAGTAAGTCACTTAAAAGCCACCTAGACAAAAGGCTATATTTTCATGTTGGAAGGATAAAGTTTAACACGAATATCAAAATGAAGCTTTTGCAGGAATATCACTTAATTAGCCTTGATACGTTCAAAAAATACAGATATTCTGAAATCATAGAAGGGCGTATAGATTCAGTTGATTTTGACTGTGATGACTCACAGTATGAAATTGGATTGACAGAAAAAATGAGAGCTGACAGGTTAAAGTATCTTTCACTTTTTTGCACTGAAACACCAGATGAGATTAACAGACTTGTGTCGCTTTTTCCGGATTTATATCCTATACGCCAGAAAATAAATGAATATCTGACACGACCCGAGGAGGTGCTGAACATGTTTTCAGAAGCGTTAAGAATATTGGATAATAATACAGCAGAACTTATGGCAGACAGGTATAAAGCTGAATTAGAGGTGGCGAATAAGAAAGCGGAGAGATGGAAAGCAGAAGCAGAGAAAAGAAGAGTACAAGCAGAGCAAAGAAGAGCACAAGCAGAAGCAAGAATAAAAGAACTTGAGGCTCAGATAAAAGAACTTGAGCTTCAGTATGAAAAAATGAAAAAATAAGCATAAAAATATCCCCATACCAGACATGCATGGAATTGTCCGGTATGGGGATTGATTTAAGAAAAAATTCTTAAATGGTATTAATCAGACAATGCTGATTACTGGAGAAGTGAAAGAACACCCTGGTTAGCCTGGTTAGCCTGTGCAAGCATTGACTGACCTGCCTGAGCAAGAATATTGTTCTTGCTGTAATTAACCATTTCCTGAGCCATATCTGTATCACGGATACGAGATTCAGCAGATGTTGTATTCTCAACAACATTGTCTAAGTTGGCAATTGTGTGCTCGAGTCTGTTCTGTGCAGCACCGAGTGTTGAACGCTGTGAAGATACCTTCTGAACAGCTTCTGCGATACGGTCAATAGCAGCTGTAGCATCATCTTCTGTATCTACCTTAAGCCCATAAACACCAATTCCTTTTGCACTCATAGAGTCAATCTTAACAGCAATCTTATTGTCAGCAGAAGAATCTGCACCTACATGAAGACTGAATGAAATAGCACCATTTACATCGTAACCTTCTGTATAATTAGCAGCAGCAGTAGCGGCAACTGCAACACCTTTTCCACCTTCACTAGTAAAATAGCCGTCTGTTGCAGCATCTGTTCCATCAGCATTTTTCTTAGCTATAATCTGCTCAGCTGTAACGGCATTGCCTTTCTTATCATATAACTTAGTTACATAAGCATAATCTGAGCCTTTAACAGCCAATGTATTTGTAGTATTTTTATCCTGTTTACCAGCACCAGCTACTTCTGTATATATTTTTTTGCCTGATGCTATAGCTTCTTTTAATTTATCACCAGTTAAATTTTTGGCGTCATCTATTTCACCTTCTAAGTATAACTTTACACCATCTTTGATCGCATAATTAGATTTCATGAAAGAAGCTTTAGTAGTTGTAGTAGAATCACCCTTTAAAAGATATGTTTCATTGAACTTTGTTGTCTCAGAAACTCTGTCGATTTCAGATGTAAGCTGGTCGATTTCGTCCTGAATAGCCTTACGGTCTGTCTGTGAGTTAGTACCGTTAGAAGACTGAACTGCAAGTTCGTTCATTCTCTGAAGCATTGAGTGAACTTCTGTTAAAGCACCTTCAGCTGTCTGAACAGCAGAAACACCATCCTGAGCGTTAGAAGAAGCCTGTGTAAGACCCTTAATCTGCTTTCTCATCTTTTCTGAAATAGAAAGACCAGCTGCGTCATCTGCTGCACGGTTAATTTTATAACCAGAAGATAACTTCTCTGTTGACTTTGACTGTGCTGATGTTGTTACATTAAGCATTCTGTTAGCATTCATTGCTGATAAATTGTGTTGTACTACCATAGTGTGTACCTCCGTGTTTAATAAAATTTTATTTTCAGGGACTCCGTTCCCTGAATTTGAATCCTGCCACCTGTTACATAAGTGCTATGCAAAATGATGTGGCAGATATATAATAGACAGTGTTACCATGCCAACACCGAATATTATCTGTTGCGGTTGTCTTTATCCTCTTTGATAAGACGGCGGATTTTTGTGAGTGTTTCCGGTGAGAGATTTGACTCAGCATAGTAGGGCGATATGAAACGTGAATTTTCGCCATCGTTTGCGGCACTGTTTTTCGCCAGTACTTTGCTTCGTACAATATTAAGTTCCCGTGGAGCATCTATGAGTAGATGTATGTTTCCGTTGGAACCGCCGGAATATACGACACGGATGTCTTTTCCAATGTCGATAAACTCACCCGGTTTGATTGTGAGCTTTAACAAATTAACCTCCTTGTCTATGCAACAAACTGTTTTAAAATGTTGCATCCCTGATTCAAGGGAGGTAAACATATGAGTACATCACAACCAATAAGAGACACGCAGGATTTAACAGCACTTAGGGAGTTTTATCTGAAAGATGAGCCAAACATGAGAAATTATGTTTTGATTTGTCTTGGGGTTAATTCGGCACTAAGGATAAGTGATTTATTGGAATTGAAGTGGAAGGATGTATACAATTTCAAGGATGAAAATTTCAAGAAACATCTTATTACTTACGAGAAAAAGACAGGCAAGGAAACATGGATTGCGATAAATGAAAATGCAAGAAATGGTTTGCAGGAATACATGAAGTTCCTGAAAAAGATTTCCGGTGAGGATTATATTTTTAAAGGAAAAAATAATGGTGGACATCTGAGCCGTTCCCAGGCATTCCGAATTATCAAGCATGCGGCGGGAGAACTTAATCTGGAAAATGGAATAAGCTGCCATTCTATGAGAAAAACATTTGGTTATTATGCGTGGAAATGCGGAACGCCGCCGGCAGTTCTTATGGATATATACAATCATTCATCATATGAGATAACGAAACGTTATCTGGGAATAAAGCAGGATGATAAGGATTCAGTGTTTCTTAATGTGAACTTATAATATTTATTAAAAGAAAATAATAAATTAAATTAATATTTACACTAAAGTATTTAAAATGTTGGACGATATATGTTATGTAATCAAATAAGGGATGCAACATTTTAAAACAAATTGTTGCATCCTTTTTAGTATGTGAAAATTTGAAAACATTATACTTGTATTAGACAAGCACAGGTGGTAGAATAAATAATAGTGCTTATCTAAAGATAAGGTGGATTTGGTGTGAAAATCACATAAAAAGATAAGCTTTGAATCAAAATTAAAAGTTTTAAGGAGATAATTTATATGTCAGGACATTCAAAATTTGCGAATATTGCACATAAGAAGGCTGCTAATGATGCAGCAAAGGGAAAGATTTTTACAAGACTTGGTAAAGAAATCATGGTTGCTGTAAAAGAAGGCGGCCCTGATGTGAATAACAACAGTAAATTAAGACAGGTTGTTGCAAAGGCAAAAGCTTCAAACATGCCTAATGACACAATTGACAGAGCTATCAAAAAAGCTGCCAGCAGCGATATGACAGATTATGAATCAGTTACATATGAAGGATATGGTCCAAATGGTACAGCTATCATCGTTGAAGCACTTACAGATAACCGTAACCGTGCCGCTTCAAATATCCGTAATGCATTTACAAAGGGCGGCGGTAATGTTGGTACACCAGGCTGCGTATCATTCATGTTCGATAAGAAAGGACAGATGATTGTGGCAAAAGAAGAGTGTGACAAGGATGCAGATGAACTTATGATGATGGCACTTGATGCAGGTGCAGAAGATTTCAATGAGGAAGATGACTGCTATGAAATCACAACAGCACCGGATGATTTTGATGCTGTAAATGAAGCACTTACAAATGACGGAATTACATTTGCCTCAGCAGAAGTTACAATGATTCCTCAGACATATGTAGAGCTTACATCAGAAGATGATTTGAAAAAAATGCGTCGTATTCTTGCACTTCTCGATGAAGAAGATGATGTACAGAATGTATATCATAATTGGGATGAGCCAGATTCAGATGAAGAATAAAAAATATAATAATAGTGATTTTTTTGCTGTGTACTAAGGAGTTGGTACACAGCTTTTTTTTAATGAAGTGCACAGCTGATATATGATTTCATAAAAACTAAAAAATACCGAAAAAGCACAAAATACTATTTATTAAAAATAAAAATAACTATAGGAAGTTTATAAATGTAAAATTTCATACCTTTCGTTGCAAATCAGATACCGTTCGTTACAAGCCTATTGAAATGTTTTTTTTAATGAGTTAAAATTCTTATATGGTGCAGAAATACAGAAAGGAGGACAATGTGATGACAGAAAAAAACAGCAGAAAAAGTGTTAAAGTTGTTAAAACTGTTTTAGAGGCAGTTTTAAAAATTGATGCCAACACAGCATCAAGCTGGATAGCATATCAGCCAGAGATGCCATCTGAAATCAAAAAATTTAAGAAGGTAAGATAATTATGCAAAAAATATTGGGAAAAATATCACAGTGGCTTGCGGATGAAAATGTCATAGAACAAAAAGATAAGGGATTGTACGAGTATGCATTGAAATCTGTATTAATAACTATTTGTCCTTTTATAGCAGCTTTGGTAATAGGCAGTCTTATGGGCATGATAAAAGAAGCGGTACTTCTTATTATACCATTTATGATAATCCGCAGATTCAGCGGAGGTTATCACACAAAGAATATATGGACATGCCTGATTCTATCATGCGGACTTATAGCTGGATTTACATATTTGTCCCAATATATAGATAATAAGTGGGTTATTTCATTTATCACAGCAGCATCTTCAATTGAACTGATGGTTCTAGGTCCGGTTGATTCTGTAAATTACAGATTGACATATGATGAAAAACAGTATTTTAAGAAAATATTAATTGTGTTGATTTTCTTAGCTGACGTTGCCGCATTGGCAGTGTTTTCATCTGGTTTTTTCAGATATTCAGTCTGTGTTATGCTGGGAATAATTCTCACATCTGCACTTCATCTGCTTCGTGTGTTGCAGCAGTTTTTTGCAAAAACGGAATTTATGAACGGAGAGTCCAGATAAATGTTATAGTCCACAATTATCTTGAAACGTTTTTATGAGGTTGATATATCAGGAGGGGATGAGAGGATTATAATTATAGAGCGGGTACAAATATATACATGTAAAATGCATTCTTTCATAGAAATTATGATTGAATGCATTTTTTTATAAAACACTTTTATTTTTATTAAATAAATGGTAATATATAATAAGTTAAATTTAGTGAAATAGAATAATGGCTGGTGGTGCATATGAAAATAGTTGAGATACAGGCTGGAGTGGCTATAGTTATGCAGATTAGCATGAATGGACAGACGATAGAACTTCCTACTGTAAGCGTCACAGTGCAGGATGGTGCTCTTGTGACAGAGGCGATAAGAGTTAATGGCAAACTTCTGGGACTGGATAATAGTGCAATTCATGTTAATCTGATGTGTATTAGAGAAAATAAAGCTCCTATTATATTCAAAAATGTGAAATGTACAATGATTACATATAATCAAAAATTGCATTATAAAGTTACAGCTTTTGCCGAGGGGTTTGAAAATAACAGAAGAGAAGCTTTCAGGCTGTATGTTGGCTGTGGTGGTATTGCACAGCTTGGTCTCAATAAGAGTGCTGCCAAAGTGCTGGTAAAAGATGTGAGTGAGACCGGTTTTTCATTCCTTTCAGAAAAAGAAATAGAGTCTATTCTTAATATGCCTGTAAGGCTTGTTTTTAATGACATGGAATATAATATCAGTCTTATGGGAATTATTGTAAGAAAAGTAAAAATAGATGAGCAGAAGTATCTGTATGGATGCAGGCTCAGTGTTACAAATAATCAATTATCAAGATATATCAATGATAAACAGCGTCAGAATATGGCTAATGGAAGACACAGTATATATGATAAAGAAAAGGGTAAGATAGTTGCGGCATTATCGCAGGAAGAAGATGCACCGGCAGGAAATGTCAGAAGAAGCAATAATACTTTACTTTTAAAAGGGGAGAAGAAACATAGAGTAACCCATTTTTCAGGTAAGCGTGAAATTGATAATGTTGACAGGGATGAAAGAAGAAAAGTATTTAAGAATATGTATTTAGGAAAGAGGGTATAGATAAGATGGATTCAAAGCATTTAGAAAGTATGGAAAAGATGAAAAAACGCAAAGAGGTTAAGTTTGAAAAAGCAAAAATATGCCCTTTTTGCGGTAACAATATGAAATATGTATACGGAGAAATGTATGAATGCCCTGGATGTGGCAGAAAAGAGCCTACAGATTTTGGAAAGGTAAGAGATTTTCTTGATACAAATGGTCCACAGCCTGCAATTGTCATAGCTGACGCAACAGGTGTAAGCCTTGATGTTATTGATGGATTTTTAAAACAGGGGCGAGTTGAGATACCTGATGGCTCAGACGTATATATTAAGTGTCAGAGATGTGGAACTGATATAAGATACGGTCGTTACTGCCCGGAATGTATGATGAAGATTGCAAAAAATATCGGACAGGCAATGTGGTCGCCTGATTTGGGAGAAAAACCTCATAATAAACCGGATATGGCAGGACGCATGCACAGTATTGGAAGAGAAGATGAGAAACATCGTCGGTTTGGAAGACAGGAAACTACGAGTAAGCTGGATGGTAATACAAAACTTCATATAAGAAAATAAAAAAGAAAATAAAAAAACGGATTTTGAGATGTGTGCTTAACACCGATACTCAAAATCCGTTTTTTATTTTAGATAGCTATAAATATATTTTATAAATCAAATCCGAAATATCTTACAGCATTGTTGTATGAAATACCTTCAACAATCTTCTTTAATGCTTTTTCATCGTTTGGATATTCGCCATTTTCAACCCATCCGCCGATTAATTCACACATGATTCTTCTGAAGTATTCATGTCTTGTATATGAAAGGAAGCTTCTTGAGTCTGTAAGCATACCGATGAAGTTGCCTAAAAGACTTAAATTAGCAAGACTTGTCATCTGGTTTGTCATACCAACTTTATGGTCATTGAACCACCATGCAGAACCCTGCTGAATCTTACCTACTGCCTTAGAATCCTGGAAACATCCAATAACAGTACCGATAGCTGCGTTTACTGAAGGGTTAAGAGAGTAGATGATTGTCTTTGGAAGTTCGTCTGTGCTGTTTAATGCATTTAAGAACTGAGCCATTTCAGCTGAGCAGTCATAAGTGTTGATGCAGTCATATCCTGTATCAGGACCGAGCTGGTTGTATCTTAATACGTTGTTATCACGGATTGTACCATAGTGAAGCTGCATTACCCAGTTAAGGCGGTTGTACTCCTTACCTACAGAAACCATGAATGCAGTCTTGAACTTGTTCATTTCTTCAACTGTAACCTGTTCGCCAGAAAGTCTCTTAGCGAAGATTGCTTCGATTTCAGCATCTGTATATGGCTTGTACATTACATACTCAAGAGCGTGGTCAGAAACTGAACATCCCATAGAAGCGAAGAATTCCATTCTGTTCTTTAAAGCATCAATTAATGTAGCGAATGACTTAACTTCAATTCCGCTTACATCTGATAATGTCTTTAAATAGTCGAGGTATTCAGGCTTTTCAAGGTTCATAGCCTTGTCAGGTCTCCATGCCGGAAGAACTTTAACATCAAAAGTTTTGTCTTCAGCAAGAACCTTATGCCATTCAAGTGAGTCAACAGGATCATCTGTTGTACAGATTAACTTAACATTTGACTGTTTGATTAAGTTTCTTACTGACATAGAATCTTCCTGAAGCTTAGCATTACAAAGATTCCATACTTCCTCAGCTGTATCACCGTTTAAGATACCTGTGTAACCGAAATATCTCTGTAATTCAAGGTGACTCCAATGGTAGAGAGGATTACCTATAGCCATTTCAAGAGTTTCAGCCCACTTCTGGAATTTTTCTCTGTCAGAAGCATCGCCTGTGATGTACTTTTCATCAACACCATTAGTTCTCATCTGACGCCATTTATAATGGTCGCCGCCGAGCCATACCTGTGTGATGTTTTCAAACTTTCTGTCTTCAGCGATTTCTTTAGGGTTGATGTGGCAGTGATAGTCAACGATTGGCATCTGGTCTGCGTAATCATGGAATAAATGCTGTGCAGTTGGTGTTGAGAGTAAAAAGTCTTTGTCCATAAATTGTTTCATGGTCTTTCCTCCTAAAATTAAAATTTTGTTGTTTGGCGTTTTATTAAATCAGCAGTGACAGTATTAATATTAGAAACACTGCCTCCACCTAAAACCTCCATAAGAAGGTCAACAGCATTGGAAGATAACTGTTCAACCTTACTGTCAATAGATGATAACTCCGGTTCGGTGCAATTTGCAAGTACCGAATTGTTATATCCGACAATTTCCAGCTCATCAGGTACTTTAATACCATGCTTATATGCAAATTTTACAGCACCGACGGCAAGTGAGTCATCGGATGTGAGTATTGCATCAAATGGTACATTTTTTTCATAAATAAAAGATAAATAATCATTTGATTTTGAAATGCTTTTTGTACATAGATGAAATCTGTCTTTATCAATATGTATGCCTGCTTCGTCCATTGCATCTTTAAATCCACGAAGCTTGTTCATTCCGCTGAAAGAGGTGCTTGTATAAAGGTATACAAAGTCACGGTGACCGGCTTTAATCATGTCGGATGCAGCGTTGTATACAGCATCATGGTCATTGCACATTACACAGTAAATATTATCACCGGCAAGATAACCATTCACAAGAATAATCGGTATTTCAGAAGAAGCATCAATTATGTACGAGTTATCCGAGCCGGGACTGTTATTTACAAATTGTGAACCAATAAGAATAATTCCGTCAACGCGTTTGCTTAAAAGAAGTGACATATATTTTTTTTTGTTAATATAGTCATTGCCTGTACAGCAGAGCAGTGCATCATATCCAAAACTTCTTAACTTCTGCTCAACATAATAAACTGCATTGGCAAGATATGTATCAGAAGAATCAGTACACATTATTCCTATTGTTTTCATTGTGTTAAGACCAAGTCCCCTTGCAAATATATTAGGCGTATAATCAAGTTCTTTCATTGCAGAAATAACTTTGCTGCGTGTTTTTTCACTGACATTGTGATTGCCATTTAATACTCTTGAAACAGTGGCAATGGAAACGCCTGCTTTTTTTGATACGTCATAAATATTCATAGGGTTAATTTAGTCCTCCAAAATATAAAAATACGTAAATGTAAGCACTTACATATTGATAAAATCATTATACAATGGTATGATAATAAAAACAAGTGCATTGTTAAATTTTTAATTTTTATGTAAAAATATATTGACTTTGGTAGCCAATAAGGTTATTTTAAGGAATGTAAGCACTTACATAATGCACTTACAAGATGTCATATGTTTATTTTATGACATGGTACCGAAAGGTACTTATCTCAACTTGTTTTAAGTAAAAAAAGGGTATTGCCCTAAATAAAAAGGAGATTAATGATGCAAAGATTAAACAAGAGTATTACACATGCAGTTGACAGACCTGTAAAGGTTATGCAGTTTGGTGAAGGTAATTTCCTCAGAGCATTCGTTGATTACATTTTTGATGTCACTAACGAAAAGACAGATTTTAACGGTGGTGTTGTAATCGTTAAGCCTATCGAGTTCGGAACACTTGAAAGATTCCATGATCAGGAATGCCAGTACACACTTCAGTTAAGAGGTTTTGTTGATGGACAGCCTAAGGAAATCACACGTCAGATTACATCTGTTGTTGATGCTGTAGCAGCTATTGAAGATTATGATAAATATATTGAGTATGGCACAAGTGAGACTCTTAGATTTATCGTTTCTAATACAACAGAGGCTGGTATCGTTTATGATGAGACGGATAACGATCCTAATGCACGTCCTCCTAAGACATATCCAGGAAAGCTTACACAGCTCCTTTACAAGAGATATCAGAAGTTCAATGGTGCAGCTGATAAGGGACTTATTTTACTTCCATGTGAACTTATCGCTGATAATGGTATTGAATTAAAGAAGTGCATCATGAAGTTTATCGAACTTTGGGGTCTTGAAGATGGTTTCAAAGATTGGGTTAACAAATATTGTTCATTCTGCCCAACACTTGTTGATAGAATTGTTCCTGGTTACCCAAGAGAAGATGCAGCTAAGCTTTGCGAAGAATGGGGATATGAAGATCAGCTTATCGACAGAGCTGAAGTATTCGGTCTCTGGGTTGTAGAGAGTGATTCAAATCTTCCACTTGAACAGCTTGAAAAAGAGCTTCCATTTAAAGAAGCTGGTCTTAATGTAGTATTTACAAAGGATCATCATCCATATAAGGAAAGAAAGGTTAGAATCCTTAACGGTTCTCATACATCATTTGTATTGGCTTCATTCCTTGCCGGCAATGATAACGTAGAGAATTCTATGAAGGATCCTGTAATCAGAAAGTATATGGAAGAGACACTTTACAACGAAGTAATTCCTACACTTTCACTTTCAAAGGAAGATTGCGAAGAGTTCGCTAAGGCTGTTATTGACAGATTCCTTAACCCATTCGTAGATCATAGATTATTAAGCATTTCACTTAACTCAGTATCTAAGTGGGAAGCAAGATGTTTACCTTCATTCTTAGGTTATGTTAAGAAATTTAACAAGCTTCCTAAGTACCTTACATTCTCTATTGCAGCACTCATGAGCTTCTATACATCACAGACAGAAGCTGAGTTTAATGGCGGTATTGTATTAAAGGGTAACAGAAATGGTGAAGAGTACAATATCACTGATGATAAGGCAGTTCTTGATTTCTTCAGAGATAATTCAGGTAAGTCACCTAAGGAATTTACACATGCTTATTTAAGTAATACTAAGTTCTTTGGTGGTGAAGATCTTTCTAAGGTTCTTGATCTTGAAGAAGTTATTACTGAATACATCACAGATATCAGAGAAAGAGGCATGAGAGCAGTTGTTAACGATTTAGCTCTTGATGATTAATTAACAGCTCTTTTTGATGTTACAGAGCGGATGTTTTTATATTCATCCGCTCTTATTTAATATTAAAATAGTGGAGCAAAACAAGGAGGCAAATCCTCTCCTCACCAGGGGGTTCGGATTTTGCTTCGCAAAACAAGGAGGCTAAATCCCCTCCTCACCAAGGGGTTCGGATTTTGCTTCGCAAAACAAGGAGGCTAAATCCCCTCCTCACCAAGGGGTTCGGATTTTGCTTCGCAAAACAAGGAGGATTAGATGCAGGATTTTATTAAAATTAATAAAGATGATAATGTTGCTGTAGCATTAAAGCCTATTGCAAAAGGCACTACTCTTAATGTTGCAGGAATTGATGTGACAACTGTAGAAGATATTCCACAGGGACACAAATTTGTAATTAAAGCTATCAAGAAGGGTGAACCGGTTGTTAAATATGGTTTCAGAATTGGATTTGCACAGGCTGACATTCCTGTTGGAGCATGGGTTCATACTCATAATTTAAAGACAGGTCTTGGTGAATTACTTGATTATACTTATGAGCCTGAAGGACATAAAGATGTAGAGCCGACAGAACCAGCTTATTTTGAAGGATATATGAGAGAGAATGGCAAAGTTGGTGTTCGTAATGAAGTATGGATTGTTCCTACAGTAGGCTGCGTTAATTCAATCGCAAGAGCAATTGAAGCAACAGCAAGAGCAAATAAGCCTGAAGGTGTAGATGAAGTAGTTGCATTTACACATCCTTATGGCTGTTCTCAGACAACAGAAGACCAGGAGAATACAAGAAAGATTCTTGCTGACCTTATCAATCACCCAAATGCAGGTGCAGTGCTTGTACTCGGTCTCGGATGTGAAAACAGCCGTATAGAAGTTCTCAAGGATTATATAGGTGAAGTAAATCCGGACAGAGTTAAGTTTTTACAGGTTCAGGATGTTGAAAATGAGCAGGAAGAAGCAGAGAAGCTTATGAATGAGCTTATGGCTTATGCTGCCAACTTCAAACGTGAAAAAGTAAATGCAAAAGAACTTATTATTGGTATGAAGTGCGGTGGTTCTGATGGATTGTCAGGTATCACAGCTAATCCTACAGTAGGTCTTTTCTCTGATATGCTTGTATCTAAGGGTGGTACAACTATTCTCACAGAAGTACCTGAAATGTTTGGTGCAGAGACAATTCTTATGAACAGATGTGCCAACAAGGAACTTTTTGAGAAGACAGTTCACCTTATCAATGATTTCAAGGAATACTTTATTAAAAATGGACAGGAGATTTATGAAAATCCATCTCCAGGAAATAAGGATGGCGGTATCACAACTCTTGAAGATAAATCACTTGGATGTACTCAGAAGTCAGGTTCATCTCTTGTAAAGGGTGTTCTTGCATATGCAGAACCTGTTAATACTAAGGGGCTTAATCTTCTCAGTGCACCGGGAAATGATCTTGTTGCAGCTACAGCCTGTGCAGCATCAGGTGCACAGATGGTTCTTTTCACAACTGGTAGAGGAACACCATTTGCATCACCGGTTCCTACTGTTAAGATTGCAACAAATTCAAGACTTGCAGGAAATAAATCTAATTGGATTGATTTTAATGCAGGTAGAATTGTTACAGATGACCTTCCACTTGAAGATGCTGCAAAAGAACTTTTTCAGCTTGTGCTTGATGTTGCTTCAGGAAAGAAAGTTAAAGCTGAAATTGCAGGTTTCCATGACCTTGCAATCTTTAAACAGGGTGTAACATTATAATTGCTTGCTATAATGATATTTTTCTAAGATGTCGGTTATAGTTTTATAGAAGAATTTTAATAATTTCAGGTTTATAAAAGCCTGCCAAATGTATCATAAAGATGCTTTTGGCAGGCTTTTTTTGCAATGTGGCACTTGACAAAAAATATCGGGGGTAGAATAAAAAGGGAATTCATTAAACATGAAATTCTTAAATTACATTTAAAGGAGAAAAAATATGAGGATGATTAAGAAATTGACGGGCTGCATAGAAACAAATTGCAGCGATAGCAATATTACAGAAAAACTGCAACAGTGGATAGTAGGTTATCCGGATGGAAGTGAATATAATTTTCTGTTTGATGGAACAAAATATTGTAGAATGCCTATTTGGAGTGACTGATATATCTGGGACAAATGAAAAATAATTAAATAAAGACAGGCAGTATTGGAATTCTGAAATTGAAATTTTAATGCTGTCTATTTTTATTGCAAATGTACAAAAGAAAAAGGGCGGTGCTGTAAGGCACCGCCCATCTTGGATGAATCTTAAATTAATGAATCAGATTATCTCTGAACTCTGGCACCGGCACCACCAACGATACCTTCAACTTCCTTAAGAGAAGCCATTGTTGTATCACCAGGAGTTGTCATAGCTAATGCACCATGAGCTGCACCGTAGTTAACAGCCTTCTCAGCATCCTCGAATGTCATAAGACCATATACAAGACCTGAAGCGAATGAATCTCCGCCACCAACTCTATCCATGATCTCAAGACCATCGTACTGAGCAGCCTTGTAAATTTCTCCATCAGCCCAGCAGATTGCTGACCAGTCGTTAACTGTAGCTGTCTTAACCTGACGAAGTGTTGTAGCAACAGCCTTGAAGTTAGGGTATGTAGCAGCAGCTTCGTTGATCATCTTCTTATAACCATCAAGGTTAAGAGTCTTAAGGTTCTCATCGTTACCTTCGATTTCGAAACCAAGGCATGCTGTGAAGTCTTCTTCGTTACCAATCATAACGTCAACATACTTAGCAACTTCCTTATTAACTTCCTGAGCCTTAGCTAAACCGCCAATAGCTTCCCACATAGATGGTCTGTAGTTAAGGTCGTAAGATACGATTGTACCGTACTTCTTAGCTGCTTTACAAGCTGCGATAACTGTTTCACAAGCCTGTTCAGAAAGAGCAGCGTAGATACCGCCTGTGTGTAACCAACGAACACCTAAACCACCATCGCTCTTGTTCTTGAAGATGTAATCAAAATCGAAATCATCTGGAGTAGCCTGAGAAATAGCTGTGTTAGCTCTGTCAGAACAACCCTTGGCACCACGGATACCGAAACCTCTCTCTGTGAAGTTGAGACCGTTTCTGCAAAGACGACCGATACCATCAGTCTTTTTCCAGCAGATAAGTGATGTATCAACGCCACCCTGTTCGATGAAGTCCTTCATAAGAAGACCTACTTCGTTATCAGCAAAAGCTGTGATAACAGCTGTTCTCATACCGAAACATTTGTGAAGACCACGGATAACATTGTATTCTCCGCCACCTTCCCATGCTCTAAAGCTTCTTGCTGTACGGATTCTTCCTTCGCCTGGATCAAGACGAAGCATTACTTCACCTAATGATACAGCGTCAAAAGTACACTCTTCAGCTGGTCTTAAATTTAATTTCATTTTTTAGATACCTCCAAAAATTAATTTATTACTAAAGTATTTTATCATATAAATTGAATTTAATCTATAACATTAATTGAAAATTTTATAAATTGACAAAGAAAAATGCTGATTCTATTATATTAAATAATAAATATTTTTAGGTGATTGTGAAACAAATTCGCAATCCTGATTAAAAATGCGGTAGGAATCCTGCAATGCAGGTAACTTAAAGTCATACCTTGATTTCAATAAGATTGCATGCTGTGGCAGCTCATTTTATGAATAGGCAGGGACATATATACTAATAAAATACTTATGCGGAGGTATATACATATGATATTATAATTGACGCACAAAAAATAAAGAATTTTGGTTTAATTAAAATTGGAAACGACACATGCTGATAATATGAGGCTGATAACGAACAACACACATTTCATTTATTTTTTATATTAAAGAATAAGGAGATTTTAATTATGCCAAAATCAAAGTTACAAAATGTTTTATTCACGATTGTCATGGCGTTTGTCATGGTCTATGCTCTTGTGTGCTATAATATAGCACTCGATAAAGGTGGTATGAGCAATGAAATATTTCTCATAGCATTTCATGAAATAGTAATTATGCTTCCTGTTGCATTTGTTCTTGAATTTTTTATTGTCGAAAAATCTGCCACAAAACTTGCATTCAGAATTGTGACGCCACAGGACAGACCGATTTTTATCACACTTGCTATTTCTTCTATGATAGTATGTATAATGTGTCCGATAATGAGCTTTATTGCAACTCTTTTATTTGCACATGCAGGTAATCAGCTGATAGCAGTATGGATTCAGAAAACATTTATGAATTTTCCTGTTGCATTTTTCTGGCAGATATTCATTGCAGGTCCTCTTGTGAGAAATTTATTTGGATTTTTTAATAAAAAAAGTAAATAATTTGAAAAAACATTCCTTTAAACATTGAAAAAATTGTTAAAATAGATTAATATTATATAAAAGATATGACGATACTGAAAGAGTATACCATGTTGTATGTTTGGAGGAATTATATATATGGAGAAGTTGAAACAGATAAGGAAACTTAGGAAAGGCTGGAAAATATTTATTGCAGCCATGCTTGCTCTTATTGTTTTCGGTGGAGTCGGTATGTATGTTGCAGCCAGCTCCAATGTCAAGATAACGATGAGTGTCAGTGGGCTTACGGTTTATAAAGGAAAAACCTCAAAGACGCTGTATGCAAGTTTGTCAGGAACGGATGAGAATGCACAGGAGTCGGTGCCGGTTCCGGAAAGACTTGAGTGGTCTACATCTAATTCACAGATAGCTGATTTTGCAACAGGAACAGAAGATAATCCTGTTTATATGGATTCAGTTACAGGGCTTGCACCTGTAATTCATGGAAATTTTGCAGGAAAAGCTACAATAACAGCTAATTATTATACTAAGAAGTTTGATGAGGATAATAATGAGATTGTTGGTTCAAGAGAACTTCTTGATACAAGAAAAGCGACTGTTACTGTTCCACTTTCTGTTACAGTTACATATAATGGAAGCGAATCGATTCCAAATTATCTTGAAGTTGGTTCACAGCTTTATATAACAACTAATGCGAGTGATGCAAACAGGATTGTTATAGAGACATCTAATGATAAGACAGGAACTGTTTCATCAGATGGCGTTGTAAAACTTGTACAGAGTACAGGAAGTACAGCTACACTTGAAGTAGTTGGTGGTGGTACGACAACGGTTTATGTACGTACAACTGATAATCCGGAAAAGGAAGATGCACTTGTTAAGATATTTAAAGTAACAGGTAAGATTCATTTCCTTGATGGACAGGGCAATGCAAACGATCAGGATCATTTTATACAGACATCTTCAATTACTCCTTCAAATGGTGTAAAGAGATATATGGTTCTTGATAAAACAGAATATAAAGATTTCATGCAGGAAGAAGTTCCTTCTAATATTATGTATCCTGCAACTTCGGGAGTAACATTCAGAAGTGATGATAAAGACGTCTGCACATATACGGCAGGAAGCCTTCTTGGTGTCCATGCAGGTGTGTCAAGAGTATCGGCTGGTATATATTCACAGGATACACTTGGCAATGAGGTTGCACTTACGAAAGATGAGATTAATGTTGTTGTTCCATTTAAGAAAATGGGTAATAATGTAACTAATCTTAATGTAGGTGATCAGATACAGCTTACAACAACAGCAAAGCCATCTGAAGTTACATGGTCTACAACTTCTAATTCTGTACTTCAGGTAGATGCAACGACAGGTCTTGTTACAGCAATGGGAGCAGGAAAAGCTACAATTATTGCAACAAGAACACAGGATGAATTATATACTGTATATGGTCTTCCGTATCAGTTGAAATATGATTTTGTAGTCATTGATGGATTTGGCCTCAGTACAACGAGTGCAACTGTTAATATTGGTGATTCGTTTGATTTGAAAGCACTTGTAACAGATGAAGATTTAAATAAGAGTCCTGTAACATTCAAGGTTGAAAATCAGCCGGGTGCCGATGGTATAACTCCTACAGGGACACTTGTAACAACTACACAGAATGGTAAAGTCCTTACTGTAAAGGGTGTTGCATCAGGTACTGTTAAGATTACAGCAACACAGACAATCAATGGCGTTATGAAGTCAGAGACATGTATTGTCTATGTAACTACACCGGTTGGGGAAATTACAATTAATCCTTCATCGGTAACGGTTGACAGAGGTTCAACAACCACTGTACAGCTTTTATTTAATCCGGCAGGACCGACTAATAATAAAGTTCTCTGGGGCACATCAAATCCTGATGTAGCAACAGTTGAAGGTGATAGTTATACAGCTACAATCACAGGTGTTAAAGGTGGTACAGCCACAATTAATGTTATATCGGAAGATGGACTTAAAGTTGCAACTTGTGATGTTTATGTAAGAGAGCCTGTAACGGGAATTACATTAAATGAAACAACAGTTGAATCATCAATGGCAATTGGTAAGTTCCAGCTTGTTGCTACAGTTAATCCGGCAGGAGAAGGAGTAAACAGAAATGTTACATGGACATCATCTGATACATCTATAATCACAGTAGATGAGAATGGTCTTGTTACATTTGTTAAGCCTGGATATGCAACTGTTGTTTGTAAGACCGAAGATGGTGCATTTATTGCAACATGTAACTTTATTATAAGTATTCCGGTAACATCAATTAAACTTGATTATACAGATGAGATAATGTCGCTTGGGCAGCGTCTTAGAATTACAGCTGAAGTGTTGCCGGTAGATGCATCTAATAAAAATGTATATTGGGAGTCATCAAATACAAATGTTTGTATTGTAGATTCTAATGGTCTTGTTGAAGCAGTAGGAACAGGTAGTTGTACAATCCTTTGTAAGTCTGTAGATGGTGGAAGTACAGCAATGTGTAACATTTATGTAAAACAGCCTGTAACGCAGATTGTGCTTAATACAACAGATATTACGGTAAGAAAAGGACAGGTATTCTGGCTTAATGCTACATGTCTTCCGGAAAATGCTGATAATAAGATTGTAACATGGGAAAGTCGTGATGAGAGTGTTTGTAAGGTTGAAAATGATGGTAAATGTACAGCGACAGGTGCTGGTACTACATCAATTATAGCAACTAATGTTGATACTGGACTAACTGCATATTGTGTAGTTACGGTAACACAGCCTGTAACAGGTATAACACTTAATTCGGATTACCAGCTTATGTGGGTTGGTTCAAAATATGCAATCATACCTACAATTGAGCCGGCTGATGCTGAAAATAAGAATGTAACATATTTCTCAAGTGATTCTACTGTTGCAACAGTAGATGAACATGGTGTTGTTACTGCTTTAAAAGGTGGTACATGTGTTATTGAGGTAACAACAGAAGAATGTCAGCTTACGGCTGCATGTACGATTGAAGTAAAAGAGTATGTTTCTTCCATTACTTTGAGTGAACATAATAAGTTCCTTAATATAGGTGCGAGCGGAACGCTTACCGCATCAGTTGAGACTTCTACAGCAACTAATAAGAATATAGTGTGGTCATCATCAAATAATGATATTTGTTCTGTTGACCAGAAAGGTAACATAATAGGTTATAATCCGGGTACAGCAGTAATAACAGCAACAGCAGCGGATGGCAGCGGTGTGTCTGATTCATGTATTGTACGAGTTGTTAATCCGGTAACATCTATAAGCGTTGAACCATCAACAGTACATCTGCTTGTGGGTGACTCAACAATTGTTACAGCAAATATTTATCCGGAAGATGCATCAGTAAAGGATGTGGATTGGACTTCATCTAATGAAGCAATTGCAGTAGTTGATGAAGCCGGTGAGATATTTGCATTAAGTACAGGTAAATGTAAAGTTACAGCAACATCTAAAGATGGCAATGATATCAAAGGTGTTTGCTGGGTATATGTAACACCGGTTGTAAATATTTCATCTATAAAGATTAATTCTAGTGAGATTTATATGCTCACAGGTAAATCAAGACAGCTTACTGTAAGAGTAAGACCAGCTACGAATACAGATTCATATGGATGGTATTCAACAGATACTGGAATTGTTACTGTTAATGATGATGGTGTTATAACAACAGTAGGTCCAGGTACAGCTGATGTTATATGTGAAAGTACAGCAAATGGTGTATCATCGACATGTACTGTTCATGCTTTGGGACTTAGCAGGTCATATATAACACTTGAACAGTATGATTCATACTGGCTTGATGTTCTTGGGACAGATACTGATGATAGAATAATATGGCGAAGCAGTAATCCTAGAGTTTGTACGATAAGTTCAAGTGGACAGGTTATTGCAAGAAAAGCAGGTACAACTACAGTTACTGCAGTTACTCATAATAAGACTATGACATGTACTGTAAGAGTTACCAATATACCTAAGTAATAAAATATAAAAAAATAACAGAAATGCCGGATGGCTAAGAATTAATCTTAGCTGTTCGGCATTTTGGCGTAATTATATAAAAAGAAACAGATGACAAAATGTGGAAGCATAGTGTCATCTGTTTCAATGTATAAATATAAAATATGAGGGGGAGATAGAATTATTAACTCTATCTGATAATTATTATATGCAAAAAATGTGAGCAAAGTGTGTACGTTTAATTAAAGAAATATTAAAAATCAAAAGAAAAAATAAAGCACACTATATATTGAAAATATTAAGAGTATATATAATTTTATATGACTTGTTTTTTTAATGAATACGTAGTATATTATTATTACTTTGCAGTATACAATGCTAAGAATTTTAAACAGGAGTCACCGATATGAGCGATAAAGATAATTTTGATATTGATGATGAACTTGCACGTTCACTGGAACGTCTTGTAGAAGAAGAAACTAATGTTGCGAAAGCGGCATATTCAGAAGATAAAATAAAGGCAGAAGATATAAAGAAAGAGCCTGAAAATATTAATCTTGGAGCAACGCAGATGGTTGACAAAGACAAGGTGAAAAGCTTGACATCTGCTATAAAACTTAATGATGAACAGGATATAAAAACTGTTGATGATACATCTGATTTTACGATAGATGTACCATATGTTGGAAATGCATCAAAAAATACAACATCAATCAAGCCTGTAAAGATTGAAGATGATGAAAATGATTGGGATGAAGATGAAAATCTGGATGAAAGTAAAACAGTGCAGAAAATTAATAAGATGAATTCAGATAATCCGGTTACTATGTCAAATCAGACAAGTCCAGAAGACGGAAAAAATAAAAAAGAACTCGATAAAAAGAGCAAGCTTATAATTGCAGGAGCCTGTGGAATAGCGGCACTTGTAGTTATTATAATAATTGTTATTGCAGTTAATATGAATTCAAAAAATAAGAAGTCATATAAATATAATCTTGAAAAGGGTACACAGTATTACAATACACAGGATTATGATAATGCTGTTACATATCTTACAAAAGCATATAATACAAACGACGGAAAAAAGAATGCTGATATGATGTATGAACTTGCTGATGCACTTGTACATGTTAATCAGAATGACAAAGCGATAGAAGTGTTAAAGTCAGCACTTTCGTATGATAAGATGAATGAAAAGGCACTTCCGCTTCTTGCTAAATTGTATCAGGATGAGAAAAAGGGAACAGAGCTTTCTGAGCTTATAAAAAAATATAAGGGAACAAAGAATGAAGCCTTACTTTCAGATTATAAGGTAGATGAGCCAACATCATCTGAAAATCCTGGAAGCTTTGAAGATTCTGTAGAGATAAATCTTATGGCATCTGATGGATGTACAATTTATTACACAACAGATGGAAGTGAGCCGACAACAAAGAGCAGCAAGTATTCATCAGCTATAAAAATTGAAAAAGATGATGTTACAGTTAAGGCGATAGCAGTTAATTCGATTGGCGTTGCATCAGATGTTGCAGAATTTAAGTATTCTATATCATTAAAAGCACCGGATGCACCTGTGCTTAATCCGTCAGAATCTGATGTAAAAGTTGGAACAAAAATTGTTATTGAAGGTCTTGCAGATGACGAAAAGGCGTATTATACTTTAAACGGAAGCACTCCGTCAGCTAACTCATCACAGTATTCAGGTGGAATTACTCTTGATAAAGCAGGTAATTATGTTGTATCAGTAATTGTCATAAATAAACATAATTTATCAAGTCCTGTTACAAGAGTAAGCTATAATGTTTCGGAAGAGAAGACCTATACAAAGGACGAGGCAGAAAGTATTCTTATGAAACGTCTCGTATCAAATAATAAAGTAAGTCAGTCAGGAACAATGGTTGGCGGTGGTGGAACTGCCAAGCTGGTATATCAGAATACAACAACTATCAGTGGCACTAAGATGTACTATATAAGGTTAGATGTTAATTCTGGAAACAGCACAAAAACAGAAGGATATTACGGCGTTGGAGTAAATAACGGACAGTGTTATGTTATAACTGATAACAATGGATCACTCTCTGCCGTTCAATATTAAATTTTTACTATTACTTTGAAAGGGGTACATAAATGTATAAGATTTTAAAGGCTGAAAAGCTGGCTGAAAAAATTTATCTGATGGATGTATTAGCACCTAGAGTTGCTAAACATTGTCAGCCTGGTCAGTTTGTTATTGTAAAAATGGATGAAAAGGGCGAGAGAATTCCTCTTACAATCTGTGATTACAACAGAGAAGCCGGTACAATTACAATTGTTTTCCAGAGTATCGGTGCATCAACAACAAAGATGGCAGAATTGAAAGAAGGAGACTGTTTTGAAGACTTTGTAGGACCGCTTGGATGTGCATCAGAGCTTGTTCATGAAGATATTGAAGAGTTAAAGAAGAAAAAGATAGTATTCATAGCAGGTGGTGTAGGTACAGCTCCTGTATATCCACAGGTTAAATGGCTTCATGAGCATGGTGTGGATGCAGATGTTATTGTAGGTGCAAAGAATAAAGATATGCTTATTCTTGAAGAGCCAATGCGTGAAGTTGCGGGTAATCTGTATGTTACAACAGATGATGGTAGTTATGTAAGAAAAGGTATGGGTACAGATGTACTTAAAGACCTTGTAAATAATGAAGGAAAGAAATACGATCTTTGTGTTGCTATAGGACCACTTATCATGATGAAGTTTGTCTGTCTTCTTACAAAGGAACTTGGTATTCCAACTGTTGTAAGTATGAATCCTATTATGGTAGATGGTACAGGTATGTGTGGTGCATGCCGTCTTCAGGTTGGAGATGAAATTAAATTTGCATGTGTTGACGGACCTGAATTTGATGGACATAAGGTAGATTTTGATCAGGCTATGAAACGTCAGCAGATGTATAAGACTGAAGAAGGAAGAGCTATGCTTGCACTTACTGAAGGGGATACACATCACGGCGGATGCGGTCACTGCAACTAAATAAAGTGAAGGAATGAGGTTAATACAGAATGGATGTTTTAAAGAAAGTTCCAGTCAGAGAGCAGGCTCCTGACGTAAGAAATAAAAATTTTGAAGAAGTATGTCTGGGATATAACATGGAAGAGGCACAGGAAGAAGCAACAAGATGCATTAATTGTAAGAATGCACAGTGTATAAAAGGATGTCCTGTATCAATTAATATTCCTGGTTTCGTTCATGAGGTAAAAGAAGGAAATATTGAAGAAGCATATAAGATAATAAGTCAGTCATCAGCACTTCCGGCAGTCTGTGGCCGTGTATGTCCACAGGAAAGCCAGTGCGAAGGCAAATGTATAAGAGGTTTTAAGGGTGAACCTATTTCAATTGGTAAGCTTGAAAGATTTGTTGCTGATTATGCAAGAGAACATAATATCAAGCCACAGCCTGCAACAGAAAAGAAAGGCAAGAAAGTTGCTGTAATCGGTTCAGGTCCTTCCGGACTTACATGTGCCGGAGATCTTGCTAAACTCGGATATGATGTTACTATATTTGAAGCACTTCATCAGGCTGGCGGTGTTCTTGTATATGGTATTCCTGAATTCCGTCTTCCTAAGCAGACAGTTGTTGCAAGTGAGATTGAGAATGTAAAGAGCCTAGGCGTAAAGATTGAAACTAATGTTGTAATTGGTAAGTCAATGACAGTTGACCAGCTTCTTGATGAAGAAGGATTTGATGCTGTATTTATCGGTTCTGGTGCAGGTCTTCCGAGATTTATGGGAATTCCTGGTGAGAATGCCAATGGTGTATTTTCGGCAAATGAGTATCTTACAAGAAGCAATCTTATGAAAGCTTTTGATGACAGCTATGATACTCCAATTGCAAGATTTAAGAAAGTGGCTGTTGTTGGTGGCGGTAATGTTGCGATGGATGCAGCAAGAACAGCACTCCGTCTTGGGGCAGAAGTTCATGTCGTATATAGAAGAAGTGAAGCTGAACTTCCGGCAAGAGCAGAAGAAGTACATCATGCAAAAGAAGAAGGTATTATATTTGATCTTCTTACAAATCCTACAGAGATTCTTGCGGATGAGAATGGATGGGTAAAAGGCATTAAGTGTGTAAAGATGGAACTTGGTGAACCTGATGCATCAGGAAGAAGAAAACCGGTTGAAATTGAAGGTTCAGAATTCGTTATGGATCTTGATGCTGTAATCATGTCACTTGGTACATCACCTAATCCTCTTATTAGTTCAACAACAAAAGGTCTTGAAATTAATAAGAGAAAATGTATTGTGGCAGAAGAAGAGAATGGACAGACATCAAAAGAAGGCGTTTATGCCGGTGGCGATGCTGTAACAGGTGCTGCTACAGTTATTCTTGCCATGGGTGCTGGTAAAGCAGCTGCAAAGGGTATTGATGAATTTTTAAGCAAGTAAAATAATTATTTTAAACTATGAGAAACACGCTTCGCGAGTTTCTCAAGTTATCGCGGCAGTCGCCAAGGTCTCGTGCAAGCACGGACTTTGGCTCGTTACACGCGTAAATTAAAAGAACCGTGCCTTGATTAATCCAGATGGATATTATCAAGGCACGGTTTTTGTATTTTATTAAATATTAATAATGCAATAATTATATGATTTTAAAAGATTTTTTCAATATATTCATCGGCTATTGAATCAACGATATCATCGTTTAAATCAGGGTATTTTTTGTTGATTTCATTTTTTATGTAGCTGCTTCTGCTGAAATATTTCATTTCTTCTGCCATTTGGGAACCATCATATGATGCATCAATCATATCAGCGGTTATGTTGGATGTGAGCCAGTCCTGAATTTCGTAATTGGTCTTTTCTTCTGTGCTGATATTGGACTTTGCTTTTTTTGCGGCCTTAAATGAAATGGCTGCAATAATTATAAAAGCAACGAACATTCCAATTAAAACAACGTTAGTTAATATTCCTGATGCACCTTTGTAAGTGAAAAATTTCAGTATGCCGATGTCATTTAATAAAACAACGATAAGTCCGCCGATTCCACATACGAGAAATGTTATTGCTGATGACAGGTTATCCTGATACTTTTCGTTAGAATTTTCATAATTGCTGCCTGTTGTGAGCTGCTCAATGATATTTTCATTATCAGTTGTGTCTGTTGTAATATTTTTTTTGTTAGTTACTTCTTTTTCTTCCATATTATCTCCGTTCCGGGAAAAGATAAATTTCCCTTTTCTTGTTGGATAAATTATATCAGTAAAATGTGAAAAAAAAAAGAACAATGCGGATTTTTTGTCAGGGTTGATAAAAAAAATAAATAGATATATATTTTAATGAGACAAGAAAGGAGTATTTTATGAAAATATTGATAATAAGCGGTGGAAGCATAGATGAAATGTGGGGGCGGAAATGGGTGGCTGATTATGAGCCGGATTATTGCATAGCAGCTGATTCGGGACTGGTTATGGCAGATAAATTAGGACTTACAGTAGACCTTTTGCTGGGAGATTATGATTCGGTTGATAAAAAAATTTTTGAAAAATATAATAGAAACACAAAAACAATAACTTATCCGTGCGAAAAAGATTACACAGACACTCATCTTGCACTGAAAAAGGCAATAGAAAAAATAAAAAAATTGCAGGACACGTCAAAAGACAGTACAGAGGATGAAATAGCAATTATTGGTGCCACGGGAACAAGATATGACCATGCATTTACTAACATTTTTGTTTTGGATGAATCGCTTGAGGCAGGCATCAGATGTGCTATTTATGATAAAAATAATAAGATATATCTTGCGGATAAAAGTTTTGAAATAAGAAAAGATAAGCAGTTTGGTGATTATTTATCATTTGCACCAATGACACCTGAAGCCGGGCTTTCTTTATCAGGAGTGAAATATCCATTAGACAGATATACTCTTAGACAGGGTGAGAGCATATGTCAGAGTAATGAAATAACAGAAATCATAGCAAAAGTGGAAATTTTCACAGGAAAATTGGTAGTTTTTGAGACAAGAGACTAGATATATACTTGTTTTTTTAGATGGATTGTTATAAAATAAACAATAGATTTTGATTATTCAAACAGGAGGTTTTTTAAGATGAGTAACACTACACCGGTGTCAGCCAGAGCAAGAATTGATGCAATTCTGGATGACAACAGCTTTGTTGAAATCGGTGCCGGCGTTAAAGCCAGAGCAACAGATTTTAACATTACTAAAAATGCAGCTCCATCTGACGGCGTTATAACCGGATATGGAGTTATTAACGGCAATCTTGTTTATGTGTACAGTCAGGATGCTGCTGTTATGAACGGCACAGTTGGCGAAATGCATGCAAAGAAGATTGAAGGAATTTATGATATGGCATTAAAGATGGGAGCACCAGTAATTGGTCTTATTGATTGTGCCGGAATCAGACTTCAGGAAGCTACAGATGCACTGGATGCTTTTGGTAAGATTTATAGAAAGATGTCGGATGCATCAGGAGTTATTCCACAGATAACAGCCGTTTATGGTAATTGTGGTGGTGGACTTGCTGTACTTGCAGGACTTTCTGATTTCACATTTATGGAAGAAAAGACAGGACATCTTTTCGTAAACAGCCCTAATGCTCTTGCTGGCAATTATGCAGAAAAGCTTGATACATCAAGTGCAAAGTTCCAGGCAGAGGCAGGCGTTGTAGATTTTACAGGTGATGAAGAGACAATTGCTAACGGAATCCGTCAGCTTGTTTCAATTTTACCAGCTAATAATGAGACAGAAGCATTTGCTGACTGTGAAGATGATTTGAACAGAGTATGTGCTGATATGGCAGCTGAGATTGCAGATCCTGCACTTGCACTTTCTGATATTTCAGATGACAATCTCTTTGTTGAGGTAAAAGCAGAGTTCGCTAAGGAAATGGTAACTGGTTTCATTCAGGTAGATGGCTCTACAATCGGTGCAGTTGCTAACAGAACAGCTCTTTTTGATGAAAATGGAGAAAAGTCAGCTGATTTCGATGCTGTACTTACAGTTGATGGTGCATATAAAGCAGCAGATTTTATTAATTTCTGTGATGCTTATGATATTCCTGTACTTTCACTTACTAATGTTAAGGGATATGCAGCTGATGTCAGAAGTGAGAAGAGTATTGCAAAGGCAGTTGCTAAACTTACATATGCTTTTGCAAATGCAAATGTTCCAAAGGTTAATGTTATAACAGGAGAAGCTTACGGCAGTGCTTATGTCACAATGAATTCAAAGGCACTCGGTGCTGATGTTACATACGCATGGCCTGATGCAAGCATTGGAATGATGGATGCTAATGAGGCAGCTAAGATTATGTATGCTGATGATATTGCAAAGTCAGCTGATGTCCAGTCAGTTATATCAGAGAAAGCAGCTGAGTATGCAGCACTTCAGTCAGGCGTTGAATCAGCAGCAGCAAGAGGATATGTTGATACAATTATTAATCCTGAAGATACAAGAAAATATGTTGCTGCAGCGTTTGAGATGCTTTATACAAAGAGAGAGGATAGACCTGATAAAAAGCATGGAACGGTCTGATATAGAGGTGAGACAATATGAAGAAGATTAATTTTAAGAAATTCTTACTGTTGTTTTGCATTTTAGCGTGTGTGTTTGGACTTACAGCGTGTACAGAGACTATTTCTTCTGATTCTGCAAAGGAATCAAAGAAAGAACAGAAGCTTGCAGCTGTATCTACTGAACTTGAAAACTGGTCAGTTGATATGATTAAGTATTTTGATGTAACGTCAGATGATGATGTTAAGGCAAACGCTGAGAATGCAATAAGCATAGATGAGATTAACCATGATTTATATATTGTTAATCCTGAAGGCATGAATGTTGCAACAGTTGAATTTTGTAACAGCTGGGTTAAGAGCCGCAGCGATTTAGGCAGATTAAAGTCTATTGACAGTGTTGAGTTAAAGATAAGCGACGAGACAAGTACTCTTGGAACTGTTACAGTTAAGACAGAATATGAAAAGAGAAACTGTACATATGAAATTGTATTTGATGATGATTACAATCTTTCAAGTGCAGCCATCAATCCGGTATATACAACCGGTGAGAAGATGGAAAAAGCAGTTTTAAATACAGTTATCGGTATGGGTACAGTATTTATCGTATTAATATTTATTTCTTTCATCATTTCATTACTTAAATATGTAAATAATATTGGTGCAAAGAAAGAAGAAAAACCTGCCGGCGGTGTAGAAAATGCTATTTCACAGATAGTTACAGCTGAAGAAGAAAGCGATGAGACAGATGATCTTGAGCTTGTGGCAGTTATAACAGCGGCAATTGCAGCTTCTGAGGGAACATCCTCTGATGGTCTGGTTGTTCGTTCAATTAAAAGAAGATTTTAGAATAATTTATCGATTTATGGAGGATAAGTACAATGAAGAATTACACAATTACTGTTAATGGTAATGTTTATGATGTTACAGTTGAAGAAGGAGCTGCAGGTACAGCTTCAGCAGCACCTAAGGCAGCACCAAAAGCTGCTCCAAAGGCAGCACCTAAGGCTGCAGCACCAGCAGGTGCTCAGGGTGCCGTAAAGGTTAATGCACCTATGCAGGGCAAGATTTTAAAGATTAATGCATCAGCAGGTGCTTCTGTAAAGAAGGGTGATGTACTTCTTGTTCTTGAAGCTATGAAGATGGAAAATGAAATCTGCGCACCACAGGATGGAACTGTAGCTACAGTTGAGTGTTCAGTTGGTGATTCAGTTGAAACAGGAAAAGTATTAGTTTCAATGAACTAATTATTTAGAGGAATCATTTAAACTGGAGGTTAAAAGATGAGTTATATTATAACAACATTGGGAAACCTCGTACAGCAGTCAGCATTTTTTGGTTTGACATGGGGTAATTATCTCATGGTTGCTGTTGCTTTGGTTTTCTTATATTTGGCTATTAAGAAAGGATACGAACCTCTGCTTTTAGTACCAATTTCTTTTGGTATGCTTCTTGTTAATCTTTATCCGGACATTATGCTTTCGATTGAAGATTCAAACAACGGCGTAGGCGGTTTGTTACATTATTTCTATCTCCTCGATGAGTGGAGTATTTTACCATCGCTTATTTTCCTTGGCGTTGGTGCAATGACAGACTTTGGTCCGCTTATTGCAAATCCTAAGAGTTTCCTCTTGGGTGCAGCTGCACAGTTTGGTATTTTTGCCGCTTATATCATGGCTATTTTTATGGGATTCCCTGATAAAGCAGCAGCAGCAATTTCGATTATCGGTGGTGCCGACGGTCCTACATCAATCTTCCTTGCAGGTAAACTCGGACAGACTAAATATATGGGACCTATTGCGGTTGCGGCATATTCATATATGTCACTTGTTCCTATTATCCAGCCACCTATTATGAAGCTTCTTACAACTGAGAAAGAAAGAAAGATTAAGATGGAACAGCTTAGACCGGTTTCAAAACTTGAGAAAATTCTTTTCCCAGTTATTGTTACTATTGTAGTAGTATTAATTCTTCCTACTACAGCACCACTTGTTGGTATGCTTATGCTTGGTAACCTCTTCAAGGAAAGTGGTGTTGTTAAGCAGCTTACAGAGACAGCATCTAACGCACTTATGTATATCGTAGTTATTATTCTTGGTACATCAGTTGGTGCTACAACAAGTGCTGAAGCATTCCTTAATCTTGATACTTTAAAGATTGTTGCACTCGGACTTATTGCATTTGCGTTCGGTACAGCAGCAGGTGTTTTGTTTGGTAAGATTATGTGCAAGGCTACACATGGCAAAGTTAATCCGCTTATCGGTTCAGCAGGTGTTTCTGCCGTTCCTATGGCAGCCAGAGTTTCACAGAAGGTCGGACAGGAAGCAGATCCGTCTAACTTCCTTCTCATGCACGCGATGGGACCTAACGTTGCGGGTGTTATCGGTACAGCTGTAGCTGCCGGTGCATTCATGGCTATGTTCGGTGTTATGTAAATAACTACATAAATTAAGGAATTACAATTTAATTAATATTTGAAATAATTTGGAGGATTTAAAGATGGCAGAACAGGTTAAAAAACCATTAAAAATAACGGAAACCGTATTGCGTGATGCACATCAGTCATTGATTGCCACAAGAATGACAACAGAGCAGATGCTTCCAATCATAGATAAAATGGATAAGGTTGGTTATCATTCAGTAGAGTGCTGGGGCGGTGCTACATTTGATGCATCTCTTCGTTTCCTTAAAGAGGATCCATGGGAAAGACTTCGTAAGTTAAGAGATGGATTCAAAAATACAAAGTTACAGATGCTTTTCAGAGGTCAGAATATTCTTGGATATAATCACTATGCAGATGATGTAGTTGAATATTTCGTTCAGAAGTCTATTGCAAACGGTATTGATATTATCCGTATTTTCGATTGCTTTAACGATTTAAGAAATCTTAAATCATCAGTTGAGGCTGTTAAGCTTGTAAAGAAAGAAAATCCTAATGCACATGCACAGATTGCTTTGTGTTATACATTGGGTGATGCATATACACTTGATTACTGGAAAGAGACAGCAAAGAGAATCGAAGATATGGGTGCAGATTCAATATGTATCAAGGATATGGCTGGTCTTTTAGTTCCTAAGAAAGCAACAGAGCTTGTTCAGGCATTAAAGGATGGTTCATCACTTCCAATTCAGATGCATACACATTACACATCAGGTGTGGCTTCAATGACATATATGAAGGCAGTTGAGGCAGGTGCTGATATAATTGATACAGCTATGTCTCCATTCTCAATGGGAACAAGCCAGCCGGCTACAGAAGTTATGGTTGAAGCATTTAAGGATACTCCTTATGATACAGGTCTTGACCAGAATCTTCTTGCTGAAATTGCTGCATATTTCCAGCCAATGAGAGAAGAAGCATTAAAGACAGGTCTTATGAATACAAAAGTTCTTGGTGTTAATATCAAGACATTGCTTTATCAGGTTCCTGGTGGTATGCTTTCTAACCTTGTATCACAGCTTAAAGAAGCAGGTGCAGAAGATAAGTATCAGGCAGTTCTCGAGGAAATTCCAAGAGTGCGTAAAGACTTTGGTGAACCACCTCTTGTTACACCATCATCACAGATTGTTGGTACACAGGCAGTTCTTAATGTATTACAGGGCGAGCGTTACAAGATGATTACAAAAGAATCTAAGAAGGTTCTTATGGGTGAATTTGGTCAGACAATCAAGCCTTTCAATCCTGAAGTTCAGAAGAAAGCTATTGGTGATGCAACACCTATTACATGCCGTCCGGCAGATTTAATTGAGCCACAGCTTGAAAAATTCAAGAATGACCCAGTTGTACAGGAATACAAGCAGCAGGATGAAGATGTATTATCATATGCGTTGTTCCCAGCTGTAGCAACAGAGTTCTTTAAATACAGGGCGGCACAGCAGTCAAAGGTAGACCCTAAGGCGGCTGATACGGAAAATAAAGCATATCCTGTATAATATATCAATAATTAAGTTTATAAAAAGCTGATTTATCGGCAGCATCCGTAAAATATATGGGTGCTGCCATTTTATGTTTAGTTTACATAGTATGGGAACTTGTAAATAAACATTCTCTGTGATAAGATAGCATACATAGTCTTTAAATGTTTAATTTATGACGGAGGAATGAAAAGACATGAAAAAAAAGAATGTCAAAATCTGTGTTGTCGGCGGCGGAAAGATAGGTTCAGAGATAGCTGCCCAGCTTACAGATAATGGCTGTGAAGTAACAGTGATAGATACTAATCTTGATTTGATAAATAAGATTTCTAACGCCATGGATGTAATCTGCTATCAGGGTAATGGTGCATCACTTACGATATTGCAGGATGCAGGTGCAGCAGAGGCTGATATATTTATTGCTGTCACAGGTTCAGATGAACTTAATATATTAAGCTGTCTTACAGCACATTCGCTCGGTGCCAAGAATACGATTGCGAGAGTAAGAAATGCAGAATATGCCGTGCAGTCAGAATTTTATATGGAAAAATTTGGTCTGTCAATGACAATAAATCCTGATTTTACAGCTGCAAGGGAGATAGAAAGATTACTGCATTTTCCACAGGCTACAAAGATTGAACTTTTTGGCAAAGGCAGATGTGAACTTGCCGAGATGAAAATAGAACATGGCAATGCAATAATCGGCAAGACATTATTTGAGATAAACCAGAAAATGAAGATGAATATTCTTATATGTGCAATAGTGCGTGATAAGAATATATTTATACCAAATGGTGATGATATTGTAAAAGAAGGCGATGTGCTTTATATCACAGGTTCTCCTAAGGCGATAAATGAGTCGCTTGAGAAAATGAATATAAAAGTAAGACGTATTAGTTCAGTACTTATTGCCGGAGCGAGCAGAATTGGATTTTATCTGTCAAAGATGCTTGAAAAAGATGGTGTTAATGTAACTGTTGTTGAGAAAGTTCACAGCAAAGCAGCTGAACTTGCAGGAAATGTACCGGGAGTATCAGTTATGTGCAGTGATGCAATGGAATATTTTGAGAGTATGTCTGAGGCAGACATCAAAAATACAGATGCTTTCGTTACACTTACAAATAATGATGAATATAATCTTATTGCGGGCATGCTTGCTGAAAAACGCAATGTATATAAGGTTGTAACAAAGATGAATTCACATTCAGCATTAAAAGAACTTCAGATGAATACAAAAATATGCAGCGTTTCCAAAGAGAGTGCTGTTACAGATATTATTATCGGTTATTCAAGATCTCTTCTTGCGGCAGAAAATTTTGATGCTATTTCCTCACTTTACAGGCTTATGGATGGAAAACTTGAGTTTGTTGAGTTTAAAGTCACATCAGATGAGGCATATCTTGGCAAGCTGATAAAGGAATTACAAGTTAAAAAAGGCTATATTATTGCTTCTATAATACGAAACAGAAGGCTTATTGTGCCTCGAGGTGATGATGTAATTGAAAAGGGTGATTCAGTTTTAGTATGTACTGTAAATAAGAGTATTTTGAGATTACAGGACATTTTTGCAGGAGTATAGGGCGATGAATAGAAGAAGAGTTCTTAAAATTCTTGGTAAAATTCTTATGACAGAGGCGATGCTTATGGTACCGTCTCTGATAGTTTCACTGATATATGGCGATGGTGACGCTATGTATTTTATTGGTACAATTGCATTTGCGGCAATAGCAGGATTTATCCTTTCATGTGTAAAAGCACCGGAACGTAAGATGGGTAGCCGGGATGGATACTGTATAGTTGCACTTGCATGGATAATTATATGCATAATAGGTGCTGTTCCGTTGTTTCTTACAGGACAGTTCAGGTCTTACTGGTCTGCACTTTTTGAGATAGTTTCGGGTTTTACGACTACAGGTGCATCTGTTCTTTCAAATCCTGAATATCTGCCACATGGTGTACTTTTCTGGAGAAGTTTTACGCACTGGGTTGGAGGAATGGGCGTTCTTGTATTTGTACTTATGATAATGCCTATGGAAAATGAAAATTCAATGCATCTTATAAGAGCGGAGGTTCCGGGACCTGTAGCCGGAAAACTTGTTCCTAGAATGAAAAAAACATCAATAATTTTATATGGAATATATACTGCTATGACAGCAATACTTGTTGTTTTATTGTTATTTGGAGGCATGAATGTGTTTGATGCTTTTGCAACAGCATTTGGTACTGCGGGAACAGGTGGATTTGCAACATCATCTACAGGCATAGCAGGTTATGACAGTGCATATATAGAGATTGTACTCGGGATTTTTATGCTTTTATTTGGTGTTAATTTTAATGCATATTACCTTATACTTATAAAGAGATTTACAGATGCGTTAAAGATTGAAGAGATTCAATGGTATTTTGGGATTGTAGGAGTTTCAGTTATTGCAATAGCAATCAATATATGCCATAGCCTGTCGGCAGTTTCCGTGTCTTTGAGACAGGCGTTTTTTCAGGTGTCAAGTATTATAACAACGACGGGATTTGCAACGGTTGACTTTGATAAATGGCCGGAGTTTTCAAGACATCTGCTTGTCCTCCTGATGATAATCGGTGCATGCTCAGGTTCAACGGGCGGTGGTATTAAAGTATCGCGTGTTATTGTTATGGTAAAGAGTTTTTTTAATGAAATAAGACATATTATCAATCCGAGCTCTGTTACAGCAGTGAGGACAAATGGCAAGCCTATGGATAAAGAGACACTTATAGCGGTGAGAGTTTATGTAGCATCGTATTTTATTTTGATTTGTCTGTTTACACTGGTCATATCACTTAACGGACTTGACTTTACAACAAATCTGACAGCGGTTTTATCGTGTTTTAATAATATAGGACCGGGACTTAATCTTGTTGGTCCAATGTCAAATTTCTCATGTTATGCCGACTGGGCACAGGTTATACTTTCAGTTGCCATGCTCACGGGACGACTTGAGATATTCCCGATGTTCATGCTGTTTTCAAAATCGGTGCACCGCCGTTAAAATTGTCATTTGATTGGGAAATAAAGACATTTAAACAAATAAGTATTTAATGAGGAGAATAAAGTGATATGATTAAACTCGAAAGATGCAATGTAATGAATTTTGAAAATGCCATACGCGGAGCAAGAAATCCGCTGAACAGCTGGGGACGCATGGATAGCAGCATTGTTGATGGTAAATTTGTATTTGGACCTAACGATTTAGACCTTGCAAAACGTCTGTGTAAAGCAGGTTCTGACCACAGAAAGTTTATCAGACAGATATTTATAACTGTAGATATAACTGCACCTTTATACTGGTGGAAAGAATATGATACATATAAAGTCGGAACAGTGGCAAATTCAACAAGTACAATGCATAAGATACACAGTAAGCCATTTGAGATGAGTGATTTCTCAACTGACCACATGAATCAGGAAACAATAGAATTTATGGAAAAAAATATTGAATTCCTTGAGAATCTGCGTGTCAAGTATAATGATACAAAGGATAAGACTCTCTGGTACAGCATTATACAGCTTCTTCCTGAGAGTTATAATCAGATGAGAACATGCACGTTCAGCTATGAAAATGCTGTTTCCATGTATTATTCAAGAAAGAATCACAAGCTTGATGAATGGCATACATTTTGTGACTGGGTAACAGAACTTCCATATTTTAAGGAACTGTTTATTCAGGAATAACATGGATTTTGGTGTATAACACTTAAATCTGATAAAGCAAAAAATATGAAAGGGGAAAGTACATTTATACATGTACGAAATAAGACTATGATAAGTTTAATAGTTATTGCAGCAGTTGTTTTATTTATTTTGATTATGTTTTTCAGCTTTGTTCCAATCGGACTTTGGATTTCAGCGATGGCAGCAGGAGTTCATGTCGGAATTTTCAGTCTTGTTGGTATGCGATTAAGAAGAGTAGTTCCGTCAAGAATTATTCTTCCTCTTGTAAAGGCAACAAAAGCCGGACTTAAACTCAGTGTAAACCAGCTTGAGGCACATTACCTGGCTGGTGGTAACGTTGATGGAGTTGTTAATGCACTTATTGCATCAGAAAGAGCAGGAATTGATTTGTCATTTGAAAAAGCAGCAGCAATTGATCTTGCAGGTCGTAATGTCTTAGAGGCTGTTCAGATGAGTGTAAATCCTAAAGTGATTGAGACACCGAATATTTCAGCAGTTGCAAAAGATGGTATCGAACTTCTTGTAAAAGCGAGAGTTACAGTTCGTACAAATCTTGAAAGACTTGTCGGTGGTGCTGGTGAATCAACAATTATTGCACGAATCGGCGAGGGTATTGTAACTACAGTTGGTTCTGCTGTTTCACATAAGAGCGTTCTTGAAAATCCTGATGATATTTCAAAGCTTATTCTTGCAAAAGGTCTTGATGCCGGAACAGCATTTGAAATTCTTTCAATTGATATTGCAGATATTGATATTGGACGTAATATCGGTGCACATCTTCAGAGTCTTCAGGCAGAGGCTGATAAGAATATCGCCCAGGCAAAGGCAGAAGAGAGAAGAGCTATGGCTGTAGCAAAAGAGCAGGAAATGAGAGCTTATGTTGTTGAAGCAGAAGCAGAAGTACCAAAGGCACTTGCTTATGCACTTCGCGAAGGAAAAATGGGAATAATGGATTATTATGACTTGCAAAATCTCAAAGCAGATACTAAAATGAGAGATAGTATAGCAGGTGATGACAGTACACAGACTATTACTGAAGGCGGTTATAATGAGCAGCAGTAAGAAGGTTAATAATCTGGCAAAACGTGTTTCTTCGGAATACAAACAGATAGTTAATCCTTCATGTAATGGAAGCAGTCAGACGGATAATGACATTAAAGATGGATGTGAGCAGGCAAGACATGCAGAACAGACCATTAAGAAGCAGCAGATGGTACATGAGCATAATCTTGACATTGAGAATAGTTACTGTGATATTGGACAGAAAAAATCACACGGAATAAAAATGATTGTAAACAATGAATATATACCATCTTTAAGAAGTCATGACAATCTGAGAAGTGCAATGATTATACACGAAATATTGTCACAGCCTGTATGTAAAAGACGTAAAAAGAGGTAGGTATATTACATGCATATTTCTATACAGGTATGTTCCATAATTATTGTGCTTTTTCTTGCGATAATTTTTTCGAGACAGAAAAAACTTGGAATAAGAAGTGAGAGAATTTTTTTAGAAATATTAATAATAACATTAATAAGCCTTGTGCTTGATATCAGCTCCGTGGCAGCAATCTATTATAAAGAAAGCTGTCCGGGGCTTTTGGTGTTGGTTGTTTCAAAAACTTATCTTGTATCTTTGATTATTCTTGCATTTGTGAGTCGTATATATGTATTATCTGATGTGAATTATGTTGCTGTTGACGGAAAAAAAGGCGTATTCATCAGATATGCAATTATTACAATGTGTGTATTGCTTGTAAGTGTTCTTCCGATTGATTTTAATATTAATGCAGATACAGGTGCGGTATGGTCTTCAGGATATAGCGTGATAATGACTTATATAACTGTCTTTGTAATACTTATCAATACAATTTATACTGCTTTTGACATGAGAACTTCTATAAGTTCAGCAAGATTTGAATCTGTTCTTATATGGATTGTATTCTGGTGCATTGCGGCAGTTATACAGGCAGTTATGAGAAACCATATACTTATAGTGGGATTTGCAAGTGCACTTGGCGTTATGGTAATATATATAAAATTTGAGAATCCCGAATTAAATATTGACAGAGCAACAGGCTTATACAACCAGAAAGCATTCCTTATATATGTAAATAATGCATTAAGCAGCAATAAAGATATTTCAATAGTTTCTGCTTCATTTGAAAGATGGTATAACAGAAATGTGAGCTTTGAATACATAGATACTGCAAAATCGGAGATTATCAGATTTCTTTCAGATATAGATAAAGTAATGGTATTCAGAAATTATGAAGATGAGCTCATAATGGTATATAAAAATAAATCTGATGCTGCAGAATGTGGTAAAATTATTGATAAAAGATTCAAAGAAGGATGGGGTCCCGGAAAAAATATAATTTTTCATCCGTTTATAGTATATTTAAGAGATGTATCAGGCATAAAAAGGGCGGAAGATATACTTCATTTTATTGCACATATAAAATCTGATTATATGGGACGTTCTGACCAGCATTTTATTTCAATTACAAATGATATAATTGAAAATATGTATAATCAGCGTAATGTAGTAAGACAGATTGTAGAAGCAATGGACCAGGATGGAGTTGAAGTGTTTTTTCAGCCGATTTACTCTGTTAAAGAAAAAAGATTTACATGTGCAGAAGCTCTTGTGAGAATAAGGCAGCGTGACGGAAGTCTTATGCTGCCGGGGATGTTTATAGAGACAGCTGAAAAAAGCGGACTTATTATACGTCTTGGACTGATAGTTTTTGAAAAAGTATGCCAGTTCATAAAGGACAATCCATTAGAAAAAATGGGGATGGAATATATAGAAGTTAATCTTTCTATGGTTCAGTGTGCATATAAAAAACTTAGCGATGATTATATAAATGTTATGAAAAAATATAATATTAATCCGTGTAATATCAATCTTGAGATAACAGAATCAGCATTGATGGAAGATAAGACAAATCTGCTTGACAATATGAACAGATTGATGGAATATGGAGTGAAGTTTTCACTTGATGATTTCGGCACCGGACATTCCAACCTGAATTACATAGTTGACATGCCTGTCAATATTGTTAAGTTTGACAAAGGTATGCTTGATGCTTATTTTGAAAATGGCAGGGCAAAATACGTAATGGATGCTGCAATGCACATGATACAGGGAATGAATCTTGAAATCGTGGCAGAAGGAATAGAGACAAAAGAACATTTTGAAAATATAGCAAAGCTTGGCATAAATTTTGTTCAGGGATATTATTTTTCAAAACCAGTTACTGCACGACAGTTTCTTTTGTTTATAAACGAAAATAACAAATAAATTCGGAGTAATAAAATGAAAAAAATTATAGTTATAGGCGGAGGTGCTGCCGGGATGATGGCAGCAATTACAGCGGCCGGAAATAATAATAAAGTTGTTCTTGTTGAAAAAAACGAGAAACTGGGAAAAAAGATTTTTATAACCGGAAAAGGCAGATGCAATTTTACTAATGCAGGTGATTCAGATGACCTTATGAACAGCATTGTGACAAATAAAAAATTCATGTACAGTTCACTTAATAAATTCTCTAATTATGATGCGATGGGTTTCTTTGGAGAACTTGGGCTGGATTTTAAAGTCGAAAGAGGAAACAGAGTTTTTCCAACGTCAGACCATTCATCTGATGTGATATCAGCACTTAATCGTGAGATGAAAAATAGAGGTGTTGAAATCAGACTTAATACAAAAGCTGTAAATATAAATACAAGTTTCGTATCGCAGGAAAAAGATGATAACAATAATGATAAAAGAAAAATAAAATTTGAAAGCCTTACAGTTGAAAATGAAATCGGGAAAAAAGAAGTTATCACAGGTGATGAGCTGATAATAGCAACAGGAGGCAATTCATATCAGAGCACAGGTTCAACTGGCGACGGATATAAATTTGCAAAATCACTTGGACATACTGTAACGCCTATACTTCCGGCTCTTGTACCGTTTAATGTAAAAGAAGAGTGGGAACGGGAACTTCAAGGACTGAGTCTTAAAAATGTGAATGTACGGATTCTTGATGGAGAAAAAGAAGTGTATTCAGATTTTGGTGAGATGCTTTTTACTCATTTCGGTGTGAGTGGACCGACAATTCTTTCAGCCAGCAGTTACGCTGCCGGAATTATAAAACAGAAAAATCTTACACTTTCTATTGATTTAAAACCGGCACTGACCTATGAACAGCTTGACGAGAGAGTTTTACGTGATTTTGAAGAAAATAAAAATAAATCATTTAAAAATTCACTTGATAAGCTGCTTCCGAAAAAAATAATTCCGGTTGTGATAATGCTTACGAGAATTCCAGAAGACAAAAAGGTTAATGAGATAACAAAAGAGGAGCGGAAAAAACTTGTTGACACATTGAAAGATTTCAGAATGACACTAACAGGACTCAGAGGATTTAACGAGGCAATAATTACACAGGGTGGTGTTAATGTAAAAGAGATTAATCCGTCAACAATGGAGTCAAAGATAGTAAGTAATGTGTTTTTTGCAGGTGAAGTGCTGGATGTGGATGCAGTTACAGGAGGATTTAATCTTCAGGTTGCATGGTCAACTGGGTATGCCGCGGGAAATAATTGATTTATGGAGGAAAATATGAGTTATTCAGTAGCTATAGACGGACCGGCAGGAGCCGGAAAAAGTACAATTGCAAAGCTTCTTGCAAAGAAAATGGGATATATATATGTTGATACTGGTGCAATGTATCGTGCAATGGCAGTTTATTTTGTGCAGAATAATGTTAATCCTGATGATGAAAGAGAGATAAATGCAGCTGTCACAGGTGTTAATATAACAATTGAGTATATGGACGGAGTGCAGCAGGTGATTTTAAACGGTGACAATGTTACCGGCATGTTAAGAACAGAAGAGATTGGAAGCATGGCTTCAAAAACATCAAAATATGCTGCTGTGAGAAGAAAACTTGTTGAATTGCAAAGAGAACTTGCAAAAAAGACAGATGTTATAATGGATGGAAGAGATATTGGAACAACTGTGCTTCCGGATGCGTTTTGCAAAATTTACCTTACTGCAAGTGTAGATGCGAGAGCAAAAAGAAGATATGATGAGCTTGCACAGAAAGGTGAAAAATGTGATTATGATATCATAAAAAAAGATATTGAACAGCGTGATTATCAGGATATGCACAGGGAAATATCGCCTTTGAAACAGGCTGATGATGCGGTTTTAGTAGATACATCAGATATGAATATTGAGCAGGTGGTAGAGTGCATTGAAAATATTATAAATGAGCGTAAATAACAGGTGAGGCGATATGAAAGAAGTAATAGTTGCAAAATCAGCTGGATTTTGTTTTGGCGTACAGAGAGCAGTTGATACTGTATACAATCAGTGTGGTGGAAAAAATGTATTTACATATGGACCGATAATACACAATGAAGAAGTTGTAAAAGATCTTGAAAATAAAGGTGTGCATGTTATTAATTCGGCTGACGAGATAAATGATGATTCAACAGTTATAATCCGTTCACATGGTGTTTCCAAAGATGTGTATGATTCATTACATGAAAAAAATGTAAATATTGTTGATGCAACATGTCCGTTTGTCCTTAAAATACATAAGATTGTAAAGGAAGAAAGTGCTAATGGAAGCCAGATTGTTATAATAGGAAATGAGAATCATCCGGAAGTTGAGGGAATTATGGGATGGTCACTTTCTGATACATATGTGATTGATACATCAGAAAAAGCACAAAATCTGGTACTTGATTCCCAGAGGCGGGTGTGCATTGTATCACAAACGACATTTAATTACAATAAATTTCAAGAATTAGTTGAAATTATATCTAAAAAGGGTTACAATATAATCATTCGTAATACAATTTGTAATGCAACTGAGGAACGACAGACAGAGGCAAGAGAAATTGCAAAGCGGGTCGATGCTATGATAGTAATCGGCGGGAGCAGCAGTTCCAATACGCGAAAACTGTATGAAATCTGTAAGAAAGAATGTTACGATACATTTTACATTCAGACGATAAACGACCTTGACTTAGAAAGTTTGGGCAGAGCAGAGTGCATAGGTATTACAGCAGGGGCATCGACCCCAAACAATATTATCGAGGAGGTTTGCACTAATGTCAGAAAGTTTTGCAGAGATGTTAGAGGAATCAATTAAGCAAATACATACAGGAGAGATCGTTGACGGCACTGTTATTGATGTTAAGGAAGATCAGATTATTCTTAACATTGGATACAAGGCTGATGGTATTATTACACGTAATGAATATTCATCAGACCCAAACGTAGATTTAAGAGATGTTGTTAAAGTAGGCGACGAGATGCAGGCAAAAGTTCGCAAGGTTAACGATGGCGAAGGTCAGGTTATCCTTTCAAGAAAAGGTCTTGTAGCTGAACAGGGAAGCAAGAAGCTTGAAGAAGCATTTGAAAACCAGACAGTAATCACAGCAACAGTAAGCCAGGTTATGAACGGTGGTCTTGGTGTAGTTGTTGATGAGGCAAGAGTATTTATACCGGCAAGTCTTGTTTCAGATACATTTGTTAAAGATTTATCTGTATATAAAGATAAAGAAGTATCATTTGTTATCACAGAATATAATCCTAAGAAGAGAAGAATTATCGGTGACTGCAAGAAGTTAATCGTAGAAGCTAAGGAAAAGGCTCAGAAGGAACTTCTTGAAAAGATTCACGAAGGTGATACAATCGAAGGAACAGTTAAGAATGTAACAGATTTTGGTGCATTCATTGATTTAGGCGGAGTTGATGGTCTTCTTCACATCTCTGAGATGTCATGGGGAAGAACAGCTAACCCTAAGAAGATTTACAAAGTTGGAGATTCAGTTAAGTGCTTTATCAAAGAGATTAATGGTAATAAGATTGCACTTAGTGTTAAGTATCCAGACCAGAATCCATGGAATGATGCATCTACAAAGTATGCTGTTGGTACAGTTGTAAAAGGAACTGTAGCAAGAATGACAGATTTTGGTGCATTTGTACAGCTTGAAGATGGTGTTGATGCATTACTTCATGTATCACAGATTTCAAGAGAACATATCAACAAGCCTTCAGATGTTCTTGCAATTGGTCAGGAAATTGAAGCTAAAGTTGTTGATATCAATGAAGCTGAGAAGAAGATAAGCCTTAGCATGAAGGCTCTTCAGGCAGATGAAGAACCAACAGAATATTCAACAGATGATGCTGAATAATTAATAAGTTTAATATTCATAAAATTAAGGCAGGACATTATGTCCTGCCTTTTATGTAGATGTGATGTTTTAGTAGTGTTTCAATAGTGCCTCATATGGACATAAACGCGTCCTTTTCTTGTTTCATTGCCACAGCCGTCAAAAATAAATTTCCCAAAACCTCTTATAACGAGAATATCACCTGGTTTTAATTGTGCACTGTTATTTTCAATATTCATTCCGTTAAGAAATACCTTTTTAGCTGAAAACAGTTCAAGTGCCGCACTTCTTGATAATTTAGTGATGCTTGCAACAACTGCATCAATCCTGGCTGATGCCGCAATCACTTCAAACTCAGTGAGTACAGGGCGTATAATGTCGGGAATTTCATCACAGACAGAGGCACGTACATGGTTATGTTTTACTGTTGTGAGATTATCAGTTATAAATTCAGCTATATGATTCATGCAATATACATAAGCATCTTTTTCTTTTATCAGAATATCACCAATGAGGCTTCTTTCAATGCCAAGATTCATAATTGCACCAAGATAATCACGGTGTTCAAGTTCCTGGGCAAATTTTGGTGTAAGCGGTGAAATTTTAAATACTGAAATTGGAAAACTGTCATCGTATCCAAAAATTTCAGGACTTCCGAATCGTATAATCTGCCTTTCACTTGATTCGCTTCCGCCAAAAGTAGAAGGATAAGCAAATTGAAGTTCTTTTTTCATTGAATTATATATTGCAAGTTCGCTTAATCCTAAGAATCCTGTATAAGTATATATGTTCTGATTATACGATTTATTGGCTGTATCAAAAATTTTACGCCTTAAAAGAGTTTCTTCATCCATATTTTCTCCAATCTGAAAATAACTTCATAAATATTAATTATAATATACAGGTAAAAGTTTAACAGAAAGTATGAAAAAATAACAGAAAAATAATTAAATATAGAGATTTTTACGGTGGGATATGTTAAAATATAAACGAACAATAAGTATGGCATGTGATTAAATCACAGAAATGAGGATTTATGATTAAGGATTATGAGGATTTTAAGAAATTTGTACTGCAAAATACAGGTATTGACCTGAATGCATATAAAGAGAGACAGATGAAAAGAAGAATAGACTCTCTTATTGAAAGAAATAAGTATGATGGATATGACAGCTATAGTAAAGCAATAAAGACAAACAAAGAATTGATGGATCAGTTTGTCAATTATCTTACGATTAATGTATCTGAGTTTTATCGTAATCCGGCATTATGGAAGACATTGGAAGATGTAATACTGCCTGATTTGATTAAGAAGTTTGGCTCTAATTTGAAAATTTGGAGTGCAGCGTGTTCTACAGGTGATGAACCGTATTCTCTTGCAATGGTTCTTGCAAAAAAGATGCCTTTGAACAAGATACATATTATAGCTACAGATATTGATGATCAGGTTCTTGAAAAAGCAAGAGACGGTGTATATGCTGCGTCAAGCCTGAAAGGTCTTCCTGATGAATATAAGAATAAATATTTTGAAAAAATGGGTGAAAAATATTTCAAAATAAGTGATGAAATTAAAAAATGTGTTGAATTCAAAAAAGCTAATCTTTTAAAAGACCCATATCCATCAGGATGTAATCTTATTGTATGCCGTAATGTGATGATTTATTTTACAGAAGATGCAAAGCAGGAGATTTATAAGAAATTTAATAAAGCTCTTAAAGTTGATGGATGCCTTTTTGTTGGTAATACAGAACAGATTATTAATTATCGTGATTTGGGATATGAATATGACAAACTTTTCTTTTATAGAAAGAGTAAAGAGATTTAAACTATGAGAAACACGCTCTGCGAGTTTCTCAAGTTATCGCGGCAGTCGCCAAGGTCTCGTGCAAGCACGGACTTTGGCTCGTTACACGCGTAAGTTTAATAACGTCATTGTTATGTGGTTCATAACAGTGACGTTATTGTTTTGTATACATAATTATCTATTTTTTGTGGAGAGTTAAAAAAGCTGTCAGATGCTTCAAAATAACTTATGTTATCTTTGTAATCATATTTGAATGACGGAGCAATAATATCTGAGGGCTGTGCTATAAATGAGCCTTTCTTTTTTGAATAACATGTTGATGCCTTTGCCGGTATTCGGCGGCTTTTATCAACGAAAGAAGAAATGCTTTTATGGATTGCATAGTCTTCATCCGGCAGATAATAGTAGTTTTTATAATCGGTGTAAAAATATTTTAATTCGCATTCGTGTATTTTGGTACGCAGTTTCAGCAGATTTTTGCTTAATTTTATGTAAAATAAATCATTTCCATAAGATACGTCTTTAGGCACACAGCATGGAAGTGTAATACTGAAAGTTATTTCTTTTACGGGATTATTATTAAAAGCATATCCATCTGTTATTGAAAATGAAGTTGATTTGTAAGTATCTTCATTCCATATCTGATTATATGAAAGGACATGGCATATAAAAGGCAGATTGCAAACGTCATCGTGGTTGTGTAAAAGAAGCATATTATATTCGGAAGTAACATTTTTTCCAAGTGTTTTTCCGGTCAGATACTGCTTATATACAGTGATAAGTTCACCGCCGTCAGATTTATCGCTGCGGTTTATTCCAAGAAAATGTTCAATTGTTTTTTGTTTGTAATTTTCTAATTTAAACAACAGGCGTAAAGATTTTGATTTTTTGAAAATGTCGATGCTTTCCGGAAATTGATGTTCTGGCAATCCGTTAATATACATACGTTCTTTCAGATAGGGAATATCAAATACATCACCGTTAAAGTGTACTATATATTTAAAGCCGGAAGCAAAATGCATGAATTCAGTGAGCATCTTTTTTTCGTCATCACAATCAGAAGGATTGTCTGCAAAGAATTGTTTTATAATAAAATTTTCATTATTTAGGCTTACACAGCCTATGAGGTAACACATGGAATTTCTGGCAGAAAATCCTGTCGTTTCTATATCAAAAAATAAAAAGTCAGATACGGCGGCAGTATTGTTATACGAATGTAAAATATCTGCCAGTTCGTGATAAGTATATGTGTCTAATGTGTTTGTTATTATTTGCATAGTCAGACTCCTGATAAGATAAATTATTTGTATACAGGTGCAAATTAGTCACTTGTGAAAAAATTGTCATACAAATTTTATATAAATGTTAAAATAATATCAGTTTTTGTCTATTATACACTAATGTATACACAAAAAAAAGTAGATTTTTGTTGTTTATTGAGATAAAATATTGTTTAGATAAAAAATTTATAAGGAGTAGTATGTCATGGGTAAATGTACATTTAAAGGCGGAGTACATCCTTTTGACGGCAAAGAGTTATCAAAAGATAAGCCGATAAAAGAATTATTCCCTGAAGGTGATATGGTATATCCCCTTTCACAGCATATTGGTGCACCGGCAGTTCCGGTTGTAGCAAAAGGCGATTATGTGCTTGCCGGCCAGCTTATTGCTGAGGCAGGAGGTTTTGTCTCTGCTAACATTCATTCATCTGTATCAGGAACAGTTAAGGCTATTGAGCCAAGAACTCTTGTAACAGGTGGTAAGTGCAATTCCATTGTGATTGAGAATGATGGCGAGTATAAGGAAGTTGAGTATGTGCCAAAGACACTTGCAGAGCTTTCAAGGGACGAGATAAGAGAGAGAATTAAGGCGGCAGGCGTTGTCGGAATGGGCGGTGCAGGTTTCCCTACCAATGTCAAACTCACACCAAAGAACCCGGACGAGATTGATTACATCATTGTAAATGGTGCGGAATGTGAACCTTATCTTACATCTGATTACAGAAGACTTATTGAAGAGTCAGATAAAGTAGTAATGGGTCTTAAAGTCGCTCTTGCCTTATTTGATCATGCAAAAGGTATTATCGGTATTGAAGATAATAAGCCTGATGCTATTAAGATTATGCAGGAAAAGACAGCTAATGAGCCGAATATTGAAGTAAAGGTCTTAAAGACAAAGTATCCTCAGGGCGGTGAGAGATGTCTTATCTATGCAACAACAGGAAGAAGCATTAATTCATCAATGCTTCCGGCTGATGCAGGTTGTATTGTACATAATGTTGATACAATTTATTCAATTTATATGGCCGTAATTGAAGGTAAGCCTCTTACTAAGAGAATTGTTACTGTAACAGGTGATGGTGTTAAGAATCCTGGCAACTTTTATGTATGGCTTGGTATGAATTACAGACAGCTTGTTGATGCTGCCGGTGGTCTTAACGGTGAGCCTGAGAAGTTTATTTCTGGTGGCCCTATGATGGGATTTGCCATGTATAGTCTTGATGTTCCTGTTGTAAAGGGAAGTTCTTCACTTCTTGTTATGCAAAAGGATATTGTATCACATATTTCATCATCTGCATGTATCAGATGTGGCAGATGCAGTGAAGGATGCCCAAGCCATCTTCTTCCGGCAAAGCTTGCAGGTTTTGCATCAAGAAATGATGAGACTGGATTCACCAAGTTTGACGGTATGGAATGTGTTGAGTGCGGAAGCTGTTCTTATGTCTGTCCGGCTAAGAGACCGCTTACGCAGCAGATTAAAGCCATGAGAAGAACTATTATGGCTAACAGAAGAAAGAAGTAGGAGGAGGATAAAAGTGAGCGAAGTATTTAACGTATCAGCGAATCCTCATGTACGAAGCAAGGATACAACACAGACAATTATGAGAGATGTTCTCATAGCACTGACACCTGCTAGTATATTTGGTATTTATAATTTCGGGCTTGGTGCACTTATCCGCATTATTGTTGGTATTGCGGCATGTGTGGCCAGCGAAGCTTTATATGAGTATTTTATGCATAAAAAAATTACGGTTTCAGATTTAAGTGCGGCTGTAACAGGCCTTTTAATTGCACTTAACATTCCATCAACACTTAATGTCGGTTATGAAATCGTTGGATGTGTATTTGCTATTATTATTGTAAAACAGTTATTTGGTGGTCTTGGACAGAATTTCATGAACCCTGCACTTGCAGCAAGATGTTTCCTTCTTATTGCATTTACAGGTCCGATGACAAATTTTGTCACAGATACATTTTCAGGTGCTACACCTCTTGCAGTATTAAAGCCGGGTGCAGAGCCGGGAACGGCAACAAGTCTTCTTACAATGTTTATCGGAAAGCATGCCGGTGTTATTGGTGAGACATCAGTTGTCTGTCTGCTTATCGGTGCAATTTATCTTCTTGTGAGAAAAGTTATCTCATTAAGAATTCCTGCATCATATATTTTAACATTTGCAGTTCTTATTTTCCTTTTTGCACCTGGACATCAGTTCGATGCAGAATATATGCTTAAAGAACTTTGTGGCGGTGGTCTTATGCTCGGTGCATTTTTCATGGCAACTGATTATGTAACATCACCTATCACACCAAACGGAAAGATAGTATTTGGTGTAATCCTCGGATTGCTTACATTCATATTCAGAATGTTTGGTGGTTCAGCAGAAGGTGTTTCTTATGCAATTATCTTCTCTAACCTCTTAGTGCCATTGATTGAAAAGGTTACAGTACCGAAGTCATTTGGCAAGAAGAAACCGGTAAAGGAGGCAAAATAAATGAATAAGATTATTAAAGACGCATGTATTTTGTTTGCTATAACACTTGTTGCCGGTATCGTGCTTGGTGCAGTTTACAATATTACAAAAGGACCTATAGCAGAGCAGAATGAAAAAGCAAAACAGACTGCTTACAGAGAGGTTCTCTCAGATGCTGACAGTTTTGAAGCAATTGATTCTGAAAAATATTCAGAAGCTAATCTTGCAGCACTTGTGTCAGGATTAAAGGATACAGAAGAAGATTTTTCAAAAGATGAGGTTACAGATGTAGTAGCCGGTGTTAAAAATGGAAAAATCGTCGGATTTGTTATAACAGTAGTTGCCGGAGACGGTTACGGCGGAGATATCAAGTTTTCAACAGGTATTTCATCAGATGGAAAGTATATGGGAACATCAATTCTTTCAATCAGTGAGACAGCCGGACTTGGTATGAGGGCAAAGACTGACCCTGCATTCCTTGCACAGTTTAACGGTGCATCAGTAGATAAGTTTACAGTTGTTAAAGATGGAACAGGAAGTTCATCAGAGGATAAGATTGATGCAATCGGCGGTTCTACAGTTACATCTAAGGCTGTTACAAAAGGTATCAATACAGCACTTGCTGTATTTAAAGAATTAAAGTCAGAAAATGTTAAGACGGTAGGAGGTGCTTCAATTGAATAAATGTGTTGAGAGAATTTATAACGGTTTAATCAAGGAAAATCCTACATTTGTTCTGACACTTGGTATGTGTCCGACACTTGCCGTTACTACATCAGCAATCAATGGTATCGGTATGGGACTTTCTTCAACAGTAGTTCTTGTTATGTCAAACCTGTTGATTTCATTGCTTCGTAAGGTGATTCCGGATGGTGTCCGTATGCCTGCGTTTATTGTTATTGTTGCTTCATTCGTTACAGTGGTACAGTTCCTTATGCAGGGTTATCTGCCATCACTTTACGATTCACTCGGAATTTATATTCCTCTTATTGTTGTAAACTGTATTATTCTTGGACGTGCAGAAGCATATGCTTCAAAGAATCCGGCTATACCGTCTGCATTTGATGGACTGGGCATGGGTCTCGGATTTACGTGTGCAATTACAATTCTTGGTGCAATAAGAGAGCTTATCGGTGCAGGAACAATCCTCTCAACAGGAAGTTCAGCACTTGTTGACTTTACTAATTACGGATTTACACCTGCAAGTATTTTTATTCTTGCACCTGGTGCATTCTTTGTACTTGCAATGTGTATCGCTGTTATGAACCGTATCAAGAGAAAACATGGAATGAAACCTGCTGAGGTTCCTGACTATGTTGGCGATGATACAACAAAAGAAGAATAAACCAGGAGGGAAATTAAATGAATTTACTTATAATCGCAATTAGTGCGGCACTTGTAAATAATGTCGTTTTAAGCCAGTTCCTTGGTCTGTGTCCTTTCCTCGGTGTATCTAAGAAAATTAACACAGCCGCCGGAATGGGTGGTGCAGTTATCGGTGTTATAACAATTTCATCAGCACTTTGTAGTCTGATTTATGATTATATTCTTACACCGCTTGACTTAACATATCTGAATACAATCGTATTCATCCTTGTAATTGCTGCACTTGTTCAGTTTGTTGAGATGGTATTAAAGAAATGTTCACCTGCTCTTTATGAAGCACTTGGTGTTTACCTTCCTCTTATCACAACAAACTGTGCCGTGCTTGGTATAGCACTCACAAATGTACAGAATTCATATAACTTAATCGAATCAGTTATCAGTGGTTTCGGTACAGCTGTCGGATTTACAATTGCCATTATCATCATGGCCGGTATCCGTGAGAGAAATGAATATAACGATGTTCCTGAAAGTTTCCAGGGTATGCCTATTGTTCTGCTTACAGCAGGCCTTATGTCGATAGCATTCTTTGGATTCTCAGGAATTTTATAAGGAGGAAATAAAGATGACAGGTATTATTATAGCAGCTGCTGTTGTCAGCATTGTAGGCTTAATTCTTGGTCTTTTCCTCGGATTCATGGGTAAAAAGTTTGCAGTTGAAGTAGACCAGAAAGAAATTGATGTCAGAGCAGAACTTCCGGGCAATAACTGTGGCGGATGTGGATATGCGGGTTGTGATGCACTTGCAAAAGCTATCGCTGCAGGAGAAGCTGAAGTTGGAGCATGTCCTGTCGGTGGTGAACCTGTTGCAAAGAAGATTGCAGCAATCATGGGTTCAGAAGTCGGCGATTCAAAGAGAATGACAGCGTTTGTGAAATGTGCGGGCGACTGTGAAAAAGCAAAAGAAAATTATCACTACACAGGTGTGCAGGATTGTACAGTTATGCCATTTGTTCCTAATGGTGGTTCAAAAGCTTGTACATATGGATGTATGGGTTACGGCTCATGTGTAAAAGCCTGTCCTTTTGATGCAATTCACATTGTAAATGGTATCGCAGTAGTTGATAAAGAAAAATGTAAGGCATGCGGCAAGTGTGTTGCTACATGTCCAAGACACTTAATTGAACTTATTCCTTATGATGCAAAACAGGTTGTTAAATGTGCATCAAAAGATAAAGGTAAAGATGTAATGTCAGTATGTCAGACAGGATGTATCGGTTGTATGATGTGTACAAAGCAGTGTGAATTCGGTGCTATAACAGTTGAAAATAACATTGCACATATTGATTATGACAAGTGTACAGGTTGTGGCAAGTGTGCTGAGAAGTGTCCAAAGAAAATTATACATGCTCATTAATATTAAAGAGTTCCGGAGGGTGAAATGATAGATGCAAGTCAGATAATGCCGCTTAATTTCTTTATGTACAAAGGTGTATACAGTGGTGAACATCATGGTATGCGTTACAGGATAAAAAAAGCGGGCGAAAAGCCTGATGAAGTTCTCGAGGCATATGTGTGGCAGAAGCCATACAGCTTTGCAGCAACACCCAAAGAAGAAATAATCTCTGATACATTTCCTTTAAGTGAGGAAGGACGGCTTCAGCTGGTTGACTGGCTTAAACAGATGTATGAAAAAGATAAGGAACGATGGGAGAGTGCTCCCACAATACTGGAAGCACCCATTGACCTCAATGCGGTTTATTCCGATAAGGATAAAAAGTAGCATATAAAAAAATGTATATAATGCAGGCAGTTACGGCTCCTCCAAAGAGAGGAATTAAGCCGGAAACCAGCCTGCTTATATATTTGTAAAAAATAAGAGAAATACCGGTTGATAATAATGAAAAAAATCCCGGTATCAGAAACCAGCCGTGTGCATTCATACGTATATGAAGCATGCGGCTTAATTTTATATAATGGCAGATACATACAAGAATCTGCGAACATAAAAGTCCTGCCATATACATTGTTATTCCATATTTTGGAACCAAAATGACGAGAAATATTAATCTTACTATTATACCGGAAATATTTTGTATACAGGTAGCAGTTGTTTCGCCAAGACCATTGAGAATACTTCCCATTGTAACGGTAAGATATATAAATGGACACAGCCATGCAAGAATACATACGTAATTACGAACTTCAGGCTGATTAAAAACTATAGCTCCGGCATATGAGCCATAAAATATAAAAATGGCGGTACTTAATACGCCGGTTGATATGCAGAAAGTAATGCATTTATTGATTGTAGATTTAATACTTTTATTATTGTTTTCAAGATTTAGTTCTGAAACCGCCGGGAGAAGCATAACTGCAAGTGAATTAGTCAGTGCCGTGGGAAATAAAATAAGAGGCATTGCCATGCCTGTAAGAATTCCGTAGATTGAAACAGAATCACTCTTTGACAATCCATAAACAATAAGCTGTGCGGGAACAAGAACAGCTTCCGCACTCTGGAAAATATGCATAAGCAGGCGGTTTGCGGTAAGTGGAAATGAAAATTTGAACATTTCACGTATTTTAGACATAAGAGAGGATTTTTTATGTGTATTGTTGTATTTGCTTTTTATAAATGTATAAAAAATGGCACAAGTACAATATAAAAATGAGGCAATTTCACCGAACAGATTACTGTATATTGCACACAATACAGAGGCATTTCCGTCAGAAGCATAGATAGTGACATAAATGTATACAGCACAAAATCGTATAATCTGTTCAAAAAGCTGTGAGAATGCCGGAATTGCGGTTTTCTTTTTTGCAAAATAAAATCCATTAATGCAGTTATGAAAAGCTGCAAATGGGAATGATAATGAAAGAATTTTTAACAATGAAGAACATGCTTCATTTAAAATAAATCGTGTTGCAATAAAATCTGCATTTGTATACACAATAAAAGTAAGAATTAAAGATGTTGGAATGCTGAGTAAAAGCCCTGATATAAGCCACAGAAAATCATTTTTTTTATCACAGCAGAATTTTGAAATAGCTGTCTGTATTCCGGATGAACATATTGCAAATACAATTCCGGCAGCAGGCATAACAATCTGGAACAGTCCCATGCCGGCGGCACCTATGCATCGTGACAGATAAATTCTGTAAAAAAAGCCGAGAATTTTACTTAGAATACCTGCGGTAGTAAGAATCAGAGTGCCTTTTATGACATTATTAAACTTTTTCAAAATGCCTCCGTAAACGTAAGTAAACAGTCTTATTATTATCAATTATATGTGATTTATGAATATAATATTAACAGGAAAATAATGAAAGGTGCATGTGATGTAATGATATATATGGACAATGCCGCAACTACAAAAATGCACCCGGATGTTGTCAGGGCGATGCTTCCGTACATGGGAAACAGATATGGCAACCCTTCCGGCATATATACATTTTCTAAAAATATAAAAAAAGATATTACGCAGGCAAGAGAACTGCTTGCATCAACAATAGGAGCAGGGCCGGATGAAATTTTTTTTACATCGGGAGGTTCAGAATCTGATAATTGGGCTTTGAAAATGGCTGCACAGGAACACCCATATGGAAGCATAATTACAACACCGATAGAGCACCATGCAATTTTAAGAACATGTGATTCACTTGAGAAGAGACATTGCAGAATAATCAAGATTCCGGTAGATAAAAAGGGTAAAGTAAGAACAGCAGCAATTGAGCGTAATATTTTCCGTGATACATTTTTAATATCAGTTATGGCAGCCAATAATGAGATTGGAACGGTTGAACCGGTGGCTGCCATAGGAAGAATCGCACATGAAAGAAACATCTTATTTCACACGGATGCAGTCCAGGCTTATACAAATATATATATAGATGTAAATGCAATGAATGTTGATATGCTTAGTGTTAGTGCACATAAAATAAGGGGACCTAAGGGCGTAGGCTTTTTATATATAAAAAAGGGAAAGCTTAAAACACCATTTATTAATGGCGGAGGTCAGGAATACGGGATGCGTGCAGGAACTGAAAATGTTGCCGGAATAATAGGGCTTGCAAAAGCGGCACAGATAGCAATGACAAACAGGGATATGAGGATAAAAAAAGAAAAAATGCTCCGTGATTATATGATAAAAAAGGTCACAACGCAGATAAAAGATGTCTGGCTTAATGGAGATGAACAAGAGCGTCTTCCTAATAATATGAATTTTTCGTTTAAAGGTGTTGATGGTGCTACACTTATATTGATGCTTGACCAGCAGGGGATATGTGCATCTGCCGGGTCAGCCTGTTCATCGGCACAAAAAGAGCCATCGCATGTCCTCAAAGCAATAGGCCTTTCTGATGAGAGAGCATATTCGACAGTGCGATTTACAATAAATGAAGAAATATCAAAAAAACAGGTTGATTATGTTGTGGAATGTATAAAAAGAAATGTAGAAGAGTTAAGAAAATATGTATAACAAAAGCAGGGAACGTAAGCATATTAATGCAGAAATTCCCTGCTTTGATATATTTTTATAACTGTATAAATTCGGGCTTTCTCTTCCTGAAAATATTATAATATTTGAAATTACATGATTTGAGCATATCGTAGGCAATATCAAATCCGCTTCCGATATCGCGGCTGTAATGTGCATCTGAGCCGATGGTTATTATTTCACCACCGAGTTCGCGGTATCTTAAAACTATTTCGGCTGATGGGTTTGTGGCATTAAGACCATAACGAAGCCCTGCAGTGTTAATCTCTATTCCTTTGCCATTATAGATGATTTTTTTTAACACTTCATCAATGATATCAGAAAAGTTCTTATAGTTATACTCGTATGATTTATCCGGAATATAACGTATTATATAATCAATATGACCATAAATATCAAAATTATTACAAGTGTCTAAATTATCAAGGATACTTTCGTAGTAAGCATAGATTACTTCATCTATGTTGCGGCCTTCCCAGAATTTTGGATAGTAAGGATCATTGCCGTATACAAGATGGGAAGAACCTATTATAAAATCAAGAATATGATTTTTGTCGTAGTCATTAATTCTGTCTGCGGCGGAGCGGCAAAGTCCCTGTTCAACACCTATATATACAGGAATCTGTTCTGAATATAATTCTTTGATGCTGGCAATACTTGAAATATAATTGTCAAAATCAAGCTGGAACAATACATCTTTGTTATCTTCCGGTGGAAAATCAAAATCATTGTGTTCAGTAAAGCATATTGACGAAAGTCCAAGATTTATCGCAGCTTTAATGTTTTCTTCGGGTTTTGCATCAGAATCCGAAGAGAAAAGGCTGTGTGTGTGAAAGTCGGCAGGTCTGTTCATGTTTAATCTCCAATCTTCATAGCTGTAATAATTAAAATGTATAAAATGCACATGTGTAATGTGTTTATTTTTCAAAATTAAGTATACCATATTTGTGACAATTTTGAAAACATTACGGCTTTTTTATAAAAACGATTGAATATAACTTGAAATTAATGATTGCAATTGATATTATGTAAAATAAGTGTAAAATTAAATTAACACAAAATTAAAATACTATGTGACGAAAAGGACGGTAAATGTTCATAATGAATGGAATAGGCAGCTTGTTTGAATTTGCGGGAGGAATAGGAATGTTCCTCTATGGTATGAATAGAATGGCGGACGGCATGCAGAAATCAGCCGGAGGCAAAATGAAGTCGCTGCTTGGCTATCTTACAAGAAACAGATTTCTGGCAATATTGGTTGGTGCACTTATTACTGCAATTATACAGAGCAGTGGTGCGACAACAGTAATGGTTGTAGGTTTTGTAAATGCAGGACTTATGACACTTGTTCAGGCTGTAGGCGTTATTATGGGAGCCAATATAGGAACAACAATTACAGCATGGATTGTATCACTCGGACAGATTGGTGATGCTGCAAAAGCATTGCAGCCGTCTTTTTATGCACCGCTTCTTATAGGCATCGGTGCATTTGTTAGTCTTTTTTCAAAAAAAGACAGGTCAAAGACAGTTGGTGAGTTGTTTGTTGGTATCGGTCTTCTGTTCGAAGGACTTGAATTTATGAGTGCATCAATTGCACCATACACAGATGCACCGATTTTTTCAAATGCATTTAAGATTGTAGGCAGTAATCCGTTTCTTGGAATACTTATCGGTATTGTTGTTACTGCGATTTTACAGAGTTCATCAGCATCTGTCGGAATATTACAGACTCTTGCCATGAACGGCGTTGTAACGACGAATGCGGCGATTTTTATAACACTTGGACAAAATATAGGCTCATGTGTTACAGCTCTTATTTCGAGTGCAGGAACAACGCGTACTGCTAAAAGAGCCGCATGTATGCATCTATTGTTTAATGTGGCAGGTGCGTTGCTGTTTGGTACAGCTGGATTTATTCTTTTCTGTATAAGACCGGATATTGCAGTTCATAATATAACGGGTGTTGAGATATCAATATTCCATACATTTTTTAATATTACATGTACAGCTGTAATGTTTCCTTTTGCCAAGCTCCTTGTTAAGCTTTCAGGTATTATTGTTCCTGAAAAGAAGACCGAACAGATAGAGGAAATAAGTGATAAAGAAGAACTTGAAATCAGCAGGCATTTTGATGACAGAATTCTCGGACAGCCGTCTGTTGCTGTTGAACGTGCCAAAAATGAAGTTATTAACATGGGACGTCTTGCCTATGACAATATTGAGATTGCGTCAAGGGCAGTAAGGGAAAACAGCCAGGAACTTGTAGACAGGATATATGAGCTTGAAAAAGAAGTTGATTACTATTCAAAATATCTGACTTCGTATCTTATAAAACTTAATAACCAGTCATTGTCAGATAAGCAGCATCTTCTTGTAAATGACCTGTTCCATGCGGTAATTGATATTGAAAGAATATCTGACCATGCGGAAAATCTTGCAGATCTTACAAAATATAAGATAGAACATGATATTGTATTCTCACAGCGTGGGCAGGATGAATTACGACAGCTGTGGGATAAAGTTCTCTGCTGTTTTGACAGGGCAGTTGTTGCCAGGGAAACAGGCGATGAGGCAGCTATACGTGATGTATACAGAATAGAAGATGAGGTTGATGACCTCGAAGAAGAATTGAGGGATAAGCATATAAAAAGGCTTTCGGATGGAAAATGTCTCCCTTCAAATGGCGTTGTTTTCCTTGATATATTATCAAATCTTGAGAGAATGTCGGATCATGCAAAAAATGTTGCGGAGTGTGTTCAGGAAGAAATTTCGTCAAATTAACTAAATGAAGAGCTTTATAGAAAGATTTTTTTTGCATTTTGTAAAAAAAGGTAATTAATACTTGATATTTTTACTTATATTATGTAAAATACAATCTAGTTGATTAATAATTAACAATCTAATTTATATTAGGAGGAAATTTTTATGTCAGTAAAAGTTGCAATTAATGGTTTTGGACGTATCGGCAGACTTGCATTCAGACAGATGTTTGGTGCAGAAGGATACGAAGTAGTAGCTATCAACGATTTAACAAGTCCTAAGATGTTAGCTCATCTTTTAAAGTATGATTCATCACAGGGTAGATATGTAAACTTCGGTGAAGAAGATCAGGTTACTGCTGATGATGAAGCTGGTACAATTACTGTTAAAGGTAAGACAATCAAAATTTATAAAGAGCCAGATGCTAACAACTGCCCATGGGGCGAAATTGGTGTTGATGTAGTTCTTGAGTGTTCAGGTTTCTATACATCAAAGGCTAAGGCTCAGGCTCATATCAATGCAGGTGCTAAGAAGGTTGTTATTTCTGCACCAGCTGGTAATGATTTAAAGACTATCGTTTACAATGTAAACCATGAGACACTTACAGCAGATGATCAGATTATCTCAGCTGCTTCTTGTACAACAAACTGTTTAGCTCCTATGGCTAAGGCTCTTAATGATTGTGCAACAATCGAATCAGGTATCATGTGTACAATTCATGCTTACACAGGTGACCAGATGATTCTTGATGGCCCACAGAGAAAGGGTGATTTAAGAAGATCAAGAGCAGGTGCTTGCAACATCGTTCCTAACTCAACAGGTGCTGCTAAGGCTATCGGTCTTGTTATCCCAGAACTTAATGGCAAGCTTATCGGAGCTGCTCAGAGAGTTCCTACACCTACAGGTTCTACAACAATTCTTAATGCTGTAGTTGCTAAGAAGGTTACAGTTGATGAAGTTAACGCTGCTATGAAGGCTGCTGCTACAGAGTCATTCGGTTATAACACAGAGCAGATCGTATCTAGCGATATCGTTGGTATGAGATTTGGTTCATTATTCGATGCTACACAGACAATGGTTAATGAGCTTCCTAATGGTGGATGCCAGGTACAGGTTGTTTCTTGGTATGATAATGAAAATTCATACACAAGCCAGATGGTTAGAACAATCAAGTATTTTGCTGAATTAAACTAATCGTTTAACATATAAGTAACGAGAGAAAAAACCAGGGAATATATATTATGATATTCTCTGGTTTTTATCTTATATCAAGTATTATTTTGTGATGGATTTATTCATCGTATGTCAGAAATGAATTTGGAGGAAATAAACTATGCTTAATAAAAAGTCTGTTGATGATATCAACGTTAATGGCAAAAGAGTATTATGCAGATGTGATTTTAATGTACCACTTGATGGAGACAGAATAACAGATGAGACACGTCTTGTTGCTGCACTTCCTACAATCAAGAAGCTTATCGCTGATGGTGGTAAAGTTATTCTTTGTTCACATCTCGGAAAACCTAAGGGACCAGATGCAACATTTTCACTTGCACCGGTTGCAAAGAGACTTTCAGAACTTCTTGGTCAGGAAGTAAAGTTTGCTGCTGATGACACAGTTGTTGGTGATAATGCAAGAGCTGCAGTAGCAGATATGAAGAATGGTGATGTTATTCTTCTTGAGAATACACGTTTCCGTCCTGAAGAAACAAAGAATGGTGAAGCTTTTTCTAAGGATCTTGCTTCTATCTGCGATGTATTTGTAAATGATGCATTTGGTACAGCTCACAGAGCACATTGTTCAAATGTTGGTGTTACTAAGTTTGTTGATACAGCAGTTGTTGGTTATCTTATGCAGAAGGAAATTGATTTCCTTGGAAACGCAGTAAATAATCCTGTAAGACCATTTGTAGCTATTCTTGGTGGATCTAAAGTTTCATCAAAGATTTCAGTTATCAATAACCTTCTTGACAAGGTTGATACACTTATCATCGGTGGCGGTATGTCATATACATTCCAGAAGGCTCATGGTGGTAATGTAGGTAAGTCTCTCGTAGAGGATGATTACCTTGAATATGCTAAAGAGATGATGGAAAAGGCTGAAAAGAAAGGCGTTAAGCTTTTGATTCCTATTGATACAGTTGTAACAAAGGAATTTAAGAATGATACACCTAGCCGTATCGTAGCTGCAGGTCATCAGGAAGATGATGATATGGGTATGGATATTGGACCTGAGTCATGTAAACTCTACAAGGATGCGTTAAAAGATGCTAAGACTGTAGTATGGAACGGACCAATGGGTGTATTTGAATTTCCTAACTTTGCAAAGGGTACAATCGCTGTTGCAGAAGAGCTTGCGGCATTAAAAGACGCTACAACAATTATCGGTGGCGGTGATTCAGCTGCAGCTGTAAATAATCTTGGTTTTGGCGATAAGATGACACATATCTCTACAGGTGGCGGTGCTTCTCTTGAGTTCCTTGAGGGTAAAGAACTTCCAGGTGTAGAAGCTGCTAACGACAAGTAAAAACCGACTGACATAATTTTTATATATGTCCCGGGATTTCATATAAGAAATTCCGGGAATTTTTACGTAAATTCTGTAAAATAAGTGGCATTTTTAGAAATTGTATGATATAATTAAATAAAATCAATCGTGATGTTTTTGCGAATGTATTAATGTTACAGGAGGGGTATCTGTATGCGCAAGAAAATGGTGGCTGGTAACTGGAAGATGAATATGACTCCAAGCGGAGCTGTTAAACTTGCAGAAGAACTAAAGCCAATGGTAAAGAATGACGACGTAGACGTCGTATTTTGTGTGCCGGCAATTGATATTGTCCCAGTTGTTAATGAAGTGAAGGATACCAATATAAAAGTCGGTGCTGAGAACATGTTTTATGAGGAAAAAGGAGCATATACAGGTGAGTTATCGCCTGAGATGCTTGTTGATGCCGGAGTGTCATATGTTATAATCGGACATTCGGAGAGAAGACAATATTTTCATGAAACAGATGAAATAATTAATAAAAAGATGAGGAAAGCTATAGAACATAAGCTTCTTCCGATTCTTTGCTGTGGAGAGAGTCTTGAACAGCGTGAGAGTGGAGTTACACTTGAATTTATCAAAAAACAGATTGTCAACGCTTTCAAATACATACCACCGGAAAAGGTTATTAATTGTATTATTGCATACGAACCTATATGGGCGATAGGAACAGGAAGAGTTGCAACAGCAGAACAGGCACAGGAAGTATGTTCTGCAATTCGTACTAATATACGTGATATATATGGTGCGGTTGTTGCTGAGAGAATAAGAATTTTATATGGCGGCAGTGTCAATGCAGGCAATGCCAATCATATATTCTCAATGCCTGATATTGATGGAGGTCTTGTTGGCGGTGCCAGCCTCAAGCCTGAATTTGCAAAGATAGTTCATTACGACAAGTAATTATAATATTGCGGACACACAGTGTTGTGTCCGCTTTTTCTTTACTTTTTCGGGATTATATGGTATGATACGTTCGGTAAAAAATGAAGATAAGATTTTTGCTTCGCAAAAACAAGGAGGATTTTGTTATGTCTAAAAAACCAGTGGTTTTAATGATACTTGACGGATATGGTTTAAGTGATAAAAAAGAGGGTAATGGTATTGCAAATGCCAATACACCTGTAATGGATAAATTGATGGCAGAATATCCATTTGTAAAAGGATATGCCAGCGGGCTTGCAGTAGGACTTCCGGATGGTCAGATGGGTAACTCAGAAGTAGGGCATCTTAATATGGGCGCAGGTAGAATTGTATATCAGGAGCTTACAAGAATTACAAAGTCTATTGAAGATGGTGATTTCTTTGAAAATGAAGAACTTCTTGGTGCAATTGAGAACTGTAAGAAGAATAATTCTGATTTACATCTTTATGGACTTCTTTCAGACGGTGGTGTTCACAGCCATCTTACACATGTATTTGCACTTCTTGAGCTTGCAAAGAGAAATGGTCTTAAAAATGTATATGTTCACGGTTTTATGGATGGACGTGATACGGCAACAGACGGAGGAAAAGATTTCATTAACCAGCTTTATAACAAGATGGACGAAATCGGCGTAGGTAAGATTGCCTCAATCATGGGTCGTTATTATGCGATGGACAGAGATAACAGATGGGATAGAATTGAAGCAGCATATAAGGCACTTACAGAGGGCGTTGGTAATGAAGCTGCCTGTGCAAGATGTGCAATAAACGATTCATATGCAGCCGGAAAGACTGATGAGTTCGTTGTTCCTACAGTTATTAAGGAAGATGGCAAGCCACTTGCAACTATCAAAGATGGCGATTCAGTTATCTGCTTTAACTTCAGACCTGACAGAGCAAGAGAAATTACCAGATGTTTCTGTGATGATGATTTTGCTGGATTTGACAGAGGTCCAAGAAAGAAAGTTCATTATGTATGCTTCACAGATTATGATGTTACAATTCCTAATAAGTATGTTGCGTTCAAAAAGCAGGAAATTACAAATACATTCGGAGAATTCCTTGCAAAGAATCATTTAAAGCAGGCAAGAATTGCTGAGACAGAGAAATATGCACATGTAACATTTTTCTTTAACGGCGGAGTTGAGGAGCCAAATGAAGGTGAGGACAGAATTCTTGTTAAATCACCAAAGGTTGCAACATACGACCTTCAGCCTGAAATGAGTGCACCTGAAGTGTGCCAGAAGTTTACAGATGCAATACGTTCAGGAAAGTATGATGTAATAATTACTAACTTTGCTAATCCTGATATGGTTGGACATACAGGTATCATGGACGCTGTTGTTAAGGCAATAGAGACTGTTGATGAGTGTGTAGGCAAGGTAGTAGAGGCTGTTAAGGAAGTTGATGGTGTAATGTTTATCTGTGCTGACCATGGTAATGCTGAAAAGCTTATTGATGACAATGGCGAACCATATACAGCACATACAACAAATCCGGTTCCATTTATACTTGTAAATTATGATGAGGCATATACTCTTAAAGAGAATGGCAAGCTTTGCGATATTATTCCTACTCTTATAGATATTATGGAACTTGAGAAGCCGGCAGAAATGACTGGTGAATCTCTCTTGATAAAGAAATAATAAATACTTGATATTATTAAATGCTTGTGTTAAAATTATACTATTGTGTGACGATTTTAACCAAGTAGGAGGTGTTACTGATGTTTGGAATGTCATGGGCAGATACATTTAGAGTATTACTTATGGGACTTTTTATATTAGTTTGTATTGCAATAACAATTGTAGTTCTTATGCAGGAAAGCAAGCAGACGGGCTTGTCTGGTGCAATCAGCGGTGCTGCTGATACTTACTGGGGTAAGAATAAAGGACGTTCAATAGAAGGTAAGCTTGTATTATTTACAAAGATACTTGCAATCGCATTTATTGTTATTGCTGCTATATTGAATATTAATTTCTAAAAAGTTATAAGGATGCTCTTTAAGGATAGCTTGAAGGGCATCCTTTTTTATGCAGACGACAAGTTAATCACGGCAAAAACAGGGAGGATTGTTATGGGACATAAATCAAAAAGAACATATGATAAAGTGTTTGAAGACAGAAAAAATATGCTGGAGGATCTTATTTTGCATAACGACCTCTATGTACCAATGAAAACTAAGGAGCTTGCAATACTTCTGCAGGTTCCGAAAGAGGAACGACATGAGCTGCAGGCAGTGCTTGATTCACTTGTAGCAGAGGGCAGAATAGGCGTATCAAAAAAAGGCAAATACAGTAAGCCTGAAAATACAGCTATTATTGGAATATATCAGAAGACAAGCCGTGGTTTTGGTTTTGTTGTTGTCGAAGGCAGGGAAGATGATATTTTTATCAAAGAATCTGACGATGGCGGAGCATTTCATATGGATAAAGTTATGGTTGCCATAACAGCAGAAAAACATGGAGATAAGAGATGTGAAGGCAAGATTCTCAAGATTCTTGAGCATCAGATAAAAGAGGTGGTCGGAACATACCAGAAGAGTAAAACATTTGGATTTGTTGTTCCGGACAATAAGAAAATCTGTTATGACATTTTTGTGCCACAGGAAAAGTCCATGGGGGCCGTGACAGGACATAAAGTTGTTGTAGAGCTTACTTCTTATGGTACATTGAAAAAGAACCCGGAAGGTCGCGTAAAGGAGATTATAGGGCATATTAATGACCCGGGAACGGATATTATGTCTATAATAAAAGCATATGACCTTCCGATGGAATTTCCTGAAAGTGTAATGAAATCATTAAATGATATTCCTGATGAACTGTCGCCTAAAGATTATGCCGGAAGAGTTGATTTGCGTGATTTGCAGACAGTTACTATAGATGGTGAAGATGCAAAAGACTTGGATGATGCAATAACTGTATCTGAGGAAAATGGAATCTATCACCTTGGAGTTCACATCGCAGATGTGAGCAATTATGTAAAAGAATACAGTCCTCTTGACAAAGAAGCATATAAGAGAGGCACAAGTGTCTATCTTGTAGACCGTGTTATACCGATGCTTCCGCATAAGCTGTCCAACGGAATATGTTCACTTAACCAGGGCTGTGACAGGCTTGCACTCAGCTGTCTTATGGATATTGATGAAAAAGGCAATGTGATTTCACATAAGATATGTGAGTCTGTAATCAATGTTGACAGAAGAATGACTTATACAAATGTAAAAAAGATTCTTGAAAATGAAGATGAAGAAATTTTAAACGAGTATAAAGATTTTGCTGATATGTTCAGACTTATGGAAAAGCTTGCACTGATACTGCGTCAGAGAAGATTCAAACGCGGTTCGATTGATTTTGATTTTCCGGAGACAAAGATTACGCTTAACGATAAGGGTGAACCGGTGGAAATAAAGCCGTATGACAGAAATACAGCGACAAGAATTATCGAAGATTTTATGCTTATTGCAAATGAGACAGTGGCAGAAGATTATTTCTGGCAGGAAATACCATTCCTTTACCGAAGTCATGAAAATCCTGATCCTGAGAAGATAAGAAGGCTTGGAACATTTATCAATAATTTTGGATATTCGATAAAAATAGGTGATGAGATTCATCCGAAGGAGCTTCAGAAGCTTTTGGTGAAAATAGAGGGAAGCGACGAGGAGAATTTAATTGCACGCCTTACACTTCGTTCTATGAAAAGAGCATCATATACAACGGAGTGCGTAGGTCATTTCGGACTTGCTGCCAAGTATTACTGTCATTTCACATCGCCAATCAGAAGATATCCTGATTTACAGATTCACAGAATTATTAAAGAAAATCTGCATGGTGGTATGAGTGATAAGAGAAGTGAGCATTTTGCTGCTATTCTTCCTGAAGTCGCAAAGCAGACAAGTGCTACAGAACGCAGGGCTGATGATGCAGAAAGAGATACAGATAAGCTGAAAATGGTACAGTATATGGAAAAACATATCGGAGAGACATTTGAGGGTGTTGTATCCGGAATGACCGCATGGGGAATATATGTAGAACTTCCGAATACAATTGAAGGAATGATTAGTGTAGCCTCGCTTCGTGACGGATATTATATTTATGACGAGAATCATTATGAGATGGTAAATGAGACAACAGGAAGGACATTCAAGCTGGGGCAGAGACTTAATGTTAAGGTTATCAACTGTGATAAGATTCTTAGAACTATAGATTTTGAACTGGCAGAATAAGGAGATAATATGAAAGAATCAAGTGGAAATAAGCTGATTGCTAATAATAAAAAGGCTTATTATGACTATTTTATAGACGAGAAATATGAGGCTGGACTTGTACTTCACGGTACTGAGGTTAAGTCTTTAAGACAGGGAAAATGCTCAATAAAAGAGGCATATATACAGATAATCAACGGTGAGGTTTTTGTTATTAATATGAATATTACACCTTATGAAAAAGGAAATATTTTTAATAAAGACCCGCTTCGTCCGAAAAAGCTGCTCCTTCATCAGTCTGAGATTAATAAACTTGAGGGACAGACGGCACAGAAGGGATTTACAATAGTACCTTTGCAGGTATATTTAAGCAAAGGACGTGTAAAAATGGAAATTGGTCTTGCAAGAGGTAAAAAACTCTATGATAAGAGAGACTCTATTGCAAAGAAAGACCAGCAAAGAGAAGCTTTAAAAGACTTTAAGGTAAGAAATCTGGGATAATTATATTCAAAGCTACTGCCGAAGATATAATTTGAATTTTATGAATTAAACTATTGATTTAATTTGGTGTTTTTAGTCCTGTTTGGGGTTGACAATATAAATTTACAGTGATAGTATTTATCTCACAGCTATCCACAAGGGGTAGTAAAGGTTTCGACAGGGGTTTTGAAGCTGGTGAAGCTATTCGCAGGTGATGCGTCAAATCACAAATCTAAATATAAACGCTAACGAAAATTTAGCTTACGCTGCCTAATGGCAGCAGTCTGACCTAGAGCACCTACACTTTAGGACCCAGGCTTCGACCATGTAGGAAACGACTCAGTCAAAGCTTTGAGACTGTGGGCGTATCATGAAGCTACTGAAAGCATGAGGATGTTGATTTTCTTATGCCGGAGGGAATGAGGGAAACCGAAGCAATCAACTATAATAGTAGAAGAACAGTGAATGGGCTTTTGGACACGGGTTCGACTCCCGTCTACTCCACTATGATAACGGCATTGTATGTTGCGAAAGTGATGTACGGTGCCGTTATTTTTATGGTATAAGAGAATGGCGAAAGCTGTTCTCTTTTCTCATGTATATCTTAATTAAATTTTCCATAATTAACATTCTTGGCACTGCACAATAAGGATTTGCTAAGATTATAACCATAGTTTTCAGCAGTAGAAGTAATAGTTTGTGCAATATCAGAAGCATTTTCGTTTGACTGTTCAATAATATCCTGTATCAAATCATCTTTAGCACTGTTAATCTGGTCTTTAAGCTGCTGAATATTCTTCTTGCCTTCCTCAGAATTGTCACCTTGATAAGCAGAATATTGTTTTTCCAAAGCATTAAGAGCTTCAGTTTTCTCACGAATAGATTTTTCATAATCGTAAGCATCCTTCATAGTAGACATGAGTTCTTTATACTTATCAATAGCATCTCCAAGCTTATCAATAAAATCAGTATAAGCATCATTAGTCAAATCTTTAATAGCGTCTTTTTCACTCATTGCAGATTTAATTGCTTCCTGTTCTTTATCAATAAGGTCTTGTTTTCTGTCGAGCAATTCTTTGTCATAAGGGTCATTTACCAAATCTTCATTGATTTTAGAAATCTCATCCTTATAAGCCTTTGCCTGATTAAGATACAATTGATATTTCTGTGCAAGTAATGCCTGTGCAGCCTGACCTTCTTTTGTCATATTACCGTTATCGTCAGTTATACCAACGTCTTTAAGCAACTCAACAAGGAAATCCGTTTCATTGATAAGGTCTTCAACATCATCACGAGTCCTGTCAAAAGCATCCCAATTAATCTGACGAATAGCATTATCATATTCGATGAGTGCTTTTTCTGCATCAAGAATAGAAGAAGTACAATCATCTATTGATGACTGCATATCATACCAGTCTTCGCTATATTCTTCGATTTTACCAGAGTCAATAGTTGAATTAAGTGCATTTACAAGAGCTGTTCTTTCTTCCTTGAGTTTGTCAAGATTCTTCTGTTCCTGTTCAATAAATGAATTATTCAGCAGAGTAGAAGCAAACCAGCCTTTTGTATCTATAATGTCAGCTTCTTTTTGAAGTAAATCATTAGTCTTTGTAATCTGGTTTATCTGTTCTTCATACTGTGATTTAAGATTATCAAACCTACTTTTAGCAAGTCCTTTTAACTCAATACCAAGTTCCTGAACAGCAGTCTTGGCATCTTGTGCTTTATCATAAAAATCCTGACATATAAAATGTCAAGACCGAATGTACAAAAAATATTATATAAAAATGTACAGTTAG